>Ga0209256_1000036_pt1 | contig 386664 bp, 354 predicted proteins | sample AraplaCol_mCL_r2_2_FD_184270 | JGI IMG/M metagenome (GOLD analysis project Ga0209256, IMG submission 184270) | Arabidopsis root microbial communities from North Carolina, USA - plate scrape MF_Col_mCL_r2 (SPAdes) (version 3) | ecosystem: Host-associated > Plants > Roots > Endosphere | place...
AGGGAGGGAGTGAGGCATGACCTCGATGAACCACGCAGCGCGGCTGCGATGCATGATCGTGGCCGCCGCAGCGGCTGTGGCGTCTGGCTCGGTGCTGGCCCAGTTGCCACCGCCTCCGGTGTCACCGGCGCCGGTGCGCAACTACGAGTACGACGCGCAGGGCAACCCCACCAAGACCGTCGAGGCGCCCGGCGTAAGCGGCTTCGGCTTCGAGTCGAAGAAGACCTATGACACCCTCAACCGGGTCAAGGACAGCACGGATGCCAAGCTCGGCAAGACCGAGTTCGGGTATGACGGGCTGGACCGGACCACCTCGGTCAAGGACCCGCGCAGCTTGGTCACGCAGTACCCGCGCAACGGGTTGGGCGACGCCACGCAGTTGATCAGCCCCGACACGGGGACGGCCACGCACACGTACGACGCGGCGGGCAACCTCAAGACCCGCACGGACAGCCGCGGGGTGCTGGCCACCTACACGTATGACGTTCTGAACCGACTCACCGGGGTCACCTACAGCAAGACCGGGCAGACCAGCCAGACGATCACCTGGGGCTACGACAACACCGGCACCGGGTACTCGAACGGCATTGGGCGGCTCACGCGCACGGATCACGCGGATGGCAGCTCACGCTACCTGTACGACCCGCAGGGGCGGCTGGTGGAGTACGTGCAGAGCGTTGCCGCGCGGACGGGCGCCAACAGCGCGATCGTGCTGAGCACGACCAAGTACGGCTACAACACGGCCGGCAAGCTGACCAGCGTGACGTACCCGAGCGGACGCCAGGTTGTCTACACGATCACCGACGGTGAGGTCACCGGAGTCGGTCTGGCCCAGAACGCCACGGCCACGCCGGTGCCGCTGATCTCGCAGATCCAGTGGGAGCCCTTCGGTGGGGTGCGCAGCTGGCAGTGGCAGATGGGCAGCGGCCTGCAGGCCCACGAGCGGGTGTTCGACACCTACGGCCGCCTGGTGCGTTACCGGCTGGGCGATGTGGTCCGAGACCTGACCTACGACGCAGCGGACCGGATCACGGCGTACACGCATTACGGTCAAGCCGACGGGATTGCCGTTCCGAGCCTCGACCAGAACTTCGGCTATGACGAGCTGGGGCGGCTGACCAGCATCAGCACGGTCACGGCAAGCTGGACGATCGGGTACGACGCCAACGGCAACCGCACCAGCGTGACTCTCAATGGCACGCCGAGCACCTACACCACGGCGACCACGAGCAACCGGCTGCTGAGCACGACGAACCCGGCACGGACCTTCGGGTACGACGAGGCAGGCAACACCACCTCGGACACGGGCGGCTACACCTCGACCTACAACCTCTCCGGGCGCTTGAGCACGCTGACGAAGGCTGGGGTGAACAACTTCTACACCTACGACGCCAACGGGCAGCGGGTGCGCAAGTACGACAGCAGTGGTGCGGCCAGCACGGTGATCTTCGTGCACAACCAGGACGGCAAGCTGCTGGGCGAGTACGACAGCGCTGGCACGGCGCTGCGCGAGTACGTGTGGCTGGACAGCACGCCGATCGCGATGTTCACGCCGAACGCGGTTGCGGGGAACCCGCCAGTGGCCTATTACTTCCATGCGGACCATCTGGACACGCCGCGGTTGGCGCTCAACACGGCGGGGCAGAAGCGCTGGCGGTGGCTGGCCGAGCCGTTCGGGACGACGGTGCCGGAGAACAACCCGGACGGGCTCGGGGCGTTCGCCCAGAACCTGCGCTTCCCTGGGCAGTATGCGGATCAGGAGTCCGGGCTCAGCTACAACTACTTCCGGGACTACGATGCGAGCGTCGGGCGCTATGTTCAAAGCGACCCTATCGGACTTGAAGGGGGCAGCAACACCTACGCATACGTCGCAGGCAATCCAGTGGTTGGCGTTGATCCGGAAGGACTGCGCGGTGAGAATTCGGACAACCCTCATCCGCCGGATAGTCCCCCGCCTCAATGGTGTCCGCGCCCTCCCGATGAGCCAATCTGTGACAAACAATTGAAGGAATGCATGGATACCCGGCTGAACGACAAACCTGGCAGCGTTTGGGGCTCAGGGCGCTGCTTGTGGTGCTATGGAGGATGTGTGGCGCTTGGGAGGTGGCCATCCTTTATGCCGACGGTGAGAGGCGGCTACGTTAGATGTGACTACTGGAAGAAGCGATGACAGCCGCAAACGACAAAGCAATGAAGGAACTAGCAAATACTTTGGATGCGTTCGTCCTAAGTTCTACAGCACTTGAGTCTGAAAAGGTTGCGCAGCAATTGGATCAGATTGAAGCTGAGCAGGCACAGAAACTGCGAATTCTTCCCGATCTGCAACTCGAAGCCACGCGACGGATCCGAGAATGCAAATTTCAGATCCTCAGCCAACGAAACTTGCCCGCCGAAGCGGTCGACGCTTTGTACAGACAAGTCTGCGATCTGGGGTTCACGGACTTGGCAGTTGAGGTCGTCATCGGGATGAGCTTTGGTCGATACTGTGCTCGCACAGGGCGGACCCAGGACGCCCGTGCGGTGATCGACTCACTGATCAAAAAATTGAGGGAACCAACCGTTCCTCGAAAGTTCGCTGTGTTTTGGCTGAAGAGTGCAGAAGCGTTCTTAGCGGGTTTGGAGTAATCGCGCTCGCGGGAACTTCGGGTCAGGTCCGTCTTTTCGCAGCGCTCTTTAGAAAATCCGCGAACTGCATTGTCCTTGTTCTGGCGTCCCCAGGTGTCTGCATATCGGTCGTCCCTGAGACTTGAGTCGGGCGGCCTCCCTCCGCCCAACGAACGCTGCAGGTTAACGTTTGCGCGTGATCAACGACTTCGCGGTGTGAAACACGAGCACAACCAGCATCGTCGTGGGCCAAAGCAACAGGCGCAGAACCACGGAGAACACGACGACGGCAACGCGAAGAACGATCAGAAACAGCGGCAGAGCAATGGACAGCATGGCAACGATCAGCATCGTCATTAGGTTCACCTCATCGATTGTTGGGGATGAAGCGGTTTCTTTCCCTTCCCAACCCAGCGGCGTTGCCGCTGGGCCGAGAGGAGGCAGGGCCCGCTCGCCCGACAGGCGGGGCCTGCGTCTTCTCGGCCAACGCATTGCTGAGAGGGAAGTCATAGAGGACGTCCGCACTTGCGGACCTCGTGGTGAGGCGGGAAGGCGGCCGGCAGGGCGCATGACAGCGTGAAACGCTGGCGTGCGCCCTGCAGACGACTGAGTGCCGGTTGTTCCGAGCGAACCTGACGGTTGTGTTCCGTGGGATCCGAGCGCTCCGCGGTCGTTATCGACCGCGACCTTTGCGGGCGGGGTCGGTGTCTTTGTCGCGAGCGATGGACTGAGAGGGCTCGATTTCCGGTGCGGGCGGTTGCATGCCGATTGGCTTTCCGCCGATCTCGAGCAACATCGTGGCAGCGCGATTCCGGAAGACCTCGTCACCTCCATTCAAGCGGACTTCATTGCCCCAGCGGCCCATCGCGTACAGCAACGCCGCGCGAAGCTCGTCGTCGCTGATCACGGAACGGCAAAAGGCCACTTTGCTTCCTGCATCCTCGAACGCGGGCTCTTGCCCCCGAACGAAGTACAGGACCGTGCCCCGTCGGGTGACGCGCCATTCCAGATGAGGGTTCCGTTCGACCTTTGGTTCTTGATCCAGGACGTCCACGCCAACAGCGGGCCGGATGGCCAGTTCGACGTCTTCTTCCTCATCGCCGAGCCGCTTGGCGCGTCGCCTGTTCTGGTACACCATCCCACGCAGGGCGCTGATGGCCGCTTGATTTCCGGTGAGCGCGCGCGCTTCCACCCATGTGCGCCAAGACGGAAGCGGTGCCATCGCTGCGCGTTCGACAGCCCGCTCTTTCTGGATCTGTTTAAGCAGTTCGCTTCGCTGGTAGGCATGGGACGAGATGCACACCAAGTACATCGATTCCTTCTGCTCCACGCTGAGCGATTTGTCGTTCGTCAGGACCTTCAGTCGCGCCTTGAGTTCGGACTTCTGTTGGGCGAGACGAACCTTCTGTTCATCTGCAAACTCGGCCTTCAGTGCGGCCTGGAGCAAGATCCGCTCTGCCCGCGCGGCGCCCAGCTCAGCATCGAACTCTCGCCGCAGAGCTTCGCGCGAGGCAGCCCGCTCCATGCGACGCTCCAGGCGTTTGGCAGGGTCTCGCTTGTAGGTTCTCTCCGGGCGCGCTTCTGCGAATGACCGGGTCGCCTCCTTGAAGGGACCGAGACGGAGCTCGGTCTCACTTCGTTTCATGAAGCGAAACGCCTTGGACGCCTTGACGGCGTCTTCTCGATCGGTCTCGCCTCGATCTGACCGACTGATGTCGTGAACTCGAAGGCCTCCGCCCGGCGCTCGACGCAGCTCAAGACCATGCTTTGTGAGCGTCTGGTGCACGGTATCCCAACTCGCGTCAGGCCGGTTCAGGGTTCTCTGCAGCGCCGCAGCGGGCTCGCCCTGACACCAACGTTCTAGGCTGACTTCACCGCTCCAGGTTTCCACCGCTCGAGCCTTCTCACTTGCGAGGGCAACCTCCTTGTTTGCGGTGCTGCATGGGACGATCGTTTTCACCCCATCGACTTCCACGACGGTGAAGAGCCCCGGGCAGTGGCTCCAGCCGTGTTCGATTTCTATCTCCCGAGCAGCACGGTGCAGGGTCCGATGGAGCCACGGGAGATGTTGTGCGCGGAAGGTTCGCGGGTGTACGCGGCTCGTCGCGATGTGAGCGTGCCGATGCTCGGTGTCGTCGTGGATCGCGATGACGTACTGGTGCTCGAGGAGGGAGATGCTCTTCAGCACTCGACGGGCCGCTGAGAAGATCAGATCGGGATCGGGCTTCTCGTGGGCCGGCCACGAGAGAATGAGGTGAACAACCGGCGTATCAACACGGTTGTTCTTGGCGGCCGTAGCCGTCATCTCGATCGCAGCCGTGGCGAGGCTGAGCACGTTGCCCGCCTCGACTGCGATGGTCTTCTCCACGTCGACTCCGGCAGCGCCTTCGACGGAGGGGCGGACCATGTACTGAGTCAAGTCATCCCAAGCCCACTGCGCAGGATTGCCGCCGCCCGCTGCGAGGCCTTCGGTCAAGTAGCGGCTCAACTCCGCAAAGGAGTCCCGACGGTCGCGCCGATTGGGTGCCACTTTTACGATCATTTCCGACCACCCGTTTCGTAGACCGAACTCATCGTCGCCGAGAGCTGCTCGATGAGCTGGTACACCCGTGCCCGATCGACTCCGGGATCGGATCGCACGAACGCCTTGAGCTCGCTTGCGAGATAACTCATCTCGATGATGGCGTCGATGTCGTGGCGAACCGGCGTAGGACGCCCCAGCGCTCGGCGGAGTACGAAATCGCTGATCGTGAGCATGCGCGCTTTCGCCTCGGCCACCAGAGCAGCCTTGTCTCGAGGCGACACACGCACCGTCACGATGACCGACTTCGGTTCGTCAGTCACCTTGAACTTCATGTGATGAGGCCTCGGGAGGCGCCGCCTTCGACCGTGACACGTGAATCACCTTTCTCAAGGCACACGTTTCCAATCTGGCCGGCAGGCAAGTCGAAGTACGGGGATTCGACGGCCCACCCCGTCCTGTGATTCAATCGCAGCACGATGACGCGAGCCATGCGGGTCGCTCCCACGTCGTAGGCCTCCATGACGTACTTGTGCTGCCGCATGCCGAGCGCCGCAAGGACGAGGCGGGTCTCGTTGAAGAGAGTGTCGACGGTCATGCTCTCGCCGTGCCCCCAGGAGGAAAGCATTCCGAAGACCGAATGTTCGATGTGTGGGTTGTTCCCCACCACGGCCGACATTTCGTCCCAGGCTGACGCGAGTGACCGCACATTGCCGACCTGAACGGCGACGGTGCGCCGCCCCTGGCTTCGACGGGGAAGAGCCGTGGAAACAGGCAAGTAAGACGCCACATCGCCGATTGCTTCGCGCTCGGGGTTGCCTCCCCACCTCCGAACGCTCTCTACCGTGCTGGTGACTTGGTGCCTGAGCGTAGCCACTCGGTGTGTCGTGAACTCGAGGGTCATCACGCGCTCTCCGTCGCACCGTCAAGCAGCGCCGCAACGCCACTCGCGCGGAAGTGCACACGCCGTCCGATCTTCACCCGGGCGGCGGTGAGGTGCCTGCCCAGCTCGTTGCTGGTCCGGATGGTCACGCGCAGTCCGTCGGGGCTGCGGTCCAACAGGGATGCCACCTGGGCGAGGGTCAACAGTGGCCCGTATTTGCCGATAAGCACTTCTTCAGTCGTCATCGAATCTCTCCGTAGTTGGTTGGTCGATGAACGAGAGCTTAAAAATTCCCCAAAAAATGTGGGCGACAAGACTTTAGGAAAACTTGCGCGTGACAAATTCTCCGGACCTGATCGACCTCGATTTGCTCATTTGCAAAGAGTGCGACCCCGGCGTGGCTACTGCGATACGCAAGTGGGCGTCGGGTCTCACACTCAGCCACTCGGTAGCATCCCGACAGTTCCCGATCCAGCAAGGTCTACGCGAGTACGTCGATCCCGAAGTTGAGCGAGTGCTAAAGGAGTTTTCGGGCACCACGCGGAACCTGAAGGAACTCGAAGGGTTCGTGCTTTCCCGATGCTGGACCACGCTTCCCAAAGAAGTTAGCGGGCCGCTGAAGGGAAGCAATCAGTTCGAGGAGAAGCTGTTCCGGGCGAATGAGTGGCGCATGAGGTTGCGATGCACCATCAGGGGTCGTGAAGAGCAGGCCGTCATGCAGTTGCGCAGGCGCCTGGAAGCTCTGCAGCCTGGCATCGAGAAATTTCCGCAGTGGCGCGACATCATCCCGGGACTCGAACCTGTCTCGCAGCGACCGGAACTAAAACGACTGGTCGACACGCTCGATACTCTTGTGTGGTTGATTCATGCCTGCAGCAAATTCGAGCCAACGGTATCGAAAACGATCAAGCAAGAGGCCGTTGAGCGAAGGTTGGGGGACACGCAGACGCACTGCGATCTATGCTGGCGGTTGACCGAGTCCAAGGTCGACCAAGAGTCGAGGCTGGGTGAGCCCAGCATAGGGGGACTGAGCAGCGCCTCACCTTCAATGTTGTCTGAACTCCACGATCTGGAGCTGGACATGAAGAACCAGTGGCGCGAACGGCAGGCACTCCACGTACCGGGAAGGCTGCAGTACAGCAAATTCCTGTGCCATGAACATGCGGGCTCAACGTCGGCCTACGCAGCGGCGTACGCCCGCAAGGCTGAGTTTGATGCCGAGCTCAACTACCTCCTTGAGCTCATCAAGGTTCCCGGACAATTTTCGCGAGAAGCAGTGTTCAGTTGGCGAGAGTATCCCGACAACTCCGGCGGCATGCGGCTGGTCGTATTGCCCTCGACGCGTCATCCCGAGGATGTCCGTCGCGCCGCATACGCCAGGGTACACGCACCTCACTTTTTGCGGCGCCGAGAGCAAATCTTGTATTACTCGGACGGGCTGAAAATGTCAGCTCAAGACATATCGGCGCAACTCTCAATCTCTGTCCGGACAGTGCAGGACAACCTAAAGGAATTGAAGGAGAAGAAGGTGCTAGCCTGGATGTGCACGGTTGCACGAACCGCTGGAGACCGACCGTCCGGGGTGCAGCTGCTCGTCTCCTAGCATTGCATCGACTTGATCTGAGGCAACCTTGCGACGGTCATTCGGCCTTCGAATGTCGCTGTTGCGCAGACTGCCGATCTGATGAACGCCAGAGTGGGTATTGGATGCTGATATGAACGGTAGGCCGGGTGGGACTCGAACCCACTGTCGAACGATTATGAGTCGTCTGCTTATACCGCTTAAGCTTCCGGCCCCAGGCAACCCGGCATCTTAACGCCGCCGCGCGGCGGGATCGTCGGGCTGCCCTGCCTAGCGTCGATCAAGCTTGTCGACCAAATCTTCAGCCCGAAGATGGGTGTAGCGCTTGAGCATTTGCATGGAGCGATGCCCGCTGATGGCCGACACCTCCTGATCGCTCAGCCCCAACTCGACGAATCGGCTCACCGCCTCGTGGCGGAGGTCGTGGAATCGAAGGTCCTTCAGCCCGGCGGCTTCCTTGATGGTCAGCCACGACTTGTTGAAGTTGTAGGGGCGGCGAATCCAATCACGACCAGGCTCCCCGAAGAAGATCAGCTCCGTGTCCTTGGGCCGGACCGGGTTGGCGATGGCCTGCTTGACGACCTCCAGCGCTGCCATCGACAGCGGCACAGTCCGAGGCATCGTGTTCTTCGTTTCCTGCAACCGAACCACACGTCGCTCCAGATCGACTTGAGCGATCTTCAAGCCGACGATCTCCGACGATCGCATCCCGGTCTCGATGGCGATGCGAACGATCCATCGAAGCATCGGGTTCGAGTGCTTGTCGACCAACGCCAGCAGCTTCGTCTCCTCTTCGTCGGACAGGCGACGATTCCGACCCGCGCCAGGCGCCGGACGGCGGATGTTCAGCACAGGGTTGTACGTGAGACCGAGCCCCCATTCTTTGATGGCGATGGTGAACAGGTGGCCGATTAGGGCAAGCTCCAGCCGCACCGTGTTCGCTGCCCGCGGTTGCGGCACGCCGTTCTTCAGTCGGTCGCCTCCCGCCAGGCGTTCATCGCGGTACTTGGCAACCATCTCCGCGGTGATCCCGATCAGCGCGTGCTTGCCGAAGTAGGCGATCAAGGGCACTGATCGGACGCGTTCGCTCTGCTGCGTGAATGGCCGCTTGGTTACGGTGACCTCCGCAAGATATCGCTCCATGGCCCCCGCGAAGTTCATTCGCTCGCCAGCGGCGCGCTGGATGTACATCCCACGCACCATCTCATCCTCGGTGCGCCTCGCCCAGTCTTCAGCGTCGCGCTTCAGACGGAAGGTCTTCATGGTGGTGGGGAAGCCGTTCTTGCGGATCAGCGCCTTCCAGGAGCCGGAGGGCGTTTTGACGAACGTAGGCATGGTTGATTCACTGCTGCGATCAGGCACTGTACCTTTGCTGTACCTGACCGCACTTTCTGGCTTTGCCGGGAGTGTTGAAAACGCCCGCAAACCCGCATGAATCCTTGGTTCTCCGTTCCGTGTTTGAGCCGAGAACAATGGATTATGAGTCCTCTGCTCTAACCAACTGAGCTAACGGCCCGGAGCGCGCCATTGTAGAGACCTCCATCACGTGGCTTCATCCGTGCCGACGTTTCGGCTTCACGTCCTGCCTCGTCACCACGCAGTTGCAGCTGACCGGGTTGCGGATTTCATGCGAGAGGCCTCCCAGGAGGAAGAGAAAGGCCAGGCAGAGTTTCCTCATGTGATGTGGCTCCGTGGTCATCGTCGAGGCATTCTGGGCCGCGCCGACTGTCCTGGAGCGAAACGTGTATCGCACTGTGTCCCGCCGTGGATTCGATACAGCGTGAGCGCCTTCAGGCCTTGCCCAGCCGCCGGTTCGCCTCCCGCCGCGTGGCATCCGATGCGGCATCCGGGCACCGTCCCCGCTCCGTCGACTCCACCAGCGCACGCAGCAGCAGCGTCCTGACCTCGGCGTCGGCGCCCGGCTGGTCGGCGACTGTGAACACCTCGCGTGCGAACCATTGCGGGCCGCCGCCGAGCGTGGCCAGGCGCGCCATCTCCTCGTCCGCACGGCGTGCGTCGAGGCCCAGTTCGGGCAATGGCAAGGTCCGCTGGATGCGGCGGAGTTCGGCAGAGGGTGCCGTGCCCAGCGTGCACCACGTGTCGCCGGCACTCGAGGCGCGGCGCGGTTGCCCGAAGCGGTCGATGGGCAGGCGCAGCACCACCGGGGAGATCTCGAACTTCGAGACGGCGGACAGCAGGATCGCCGTCCGGTCCTGCGGCCGGCGGACGTAGTCGTCTGCGGCGGGCCGCAGCGGCACCGAGATCAGCGCGAGCTGGCGGGCGGCGGCTTCGGCGGTCGCGGCCTTGCCGCTCAGGTGCGCGCGGAACCACGCGGCGGTGACGAGCTGCAGCTTGAGCGTGGGCGCGATGCCGGGCTGGTTGGCGAGTGCGAGCAGGTCCTCCGACGCCATGCGGCGGTTGAGGAGTTCGTCGCCGTCGGCGGCCAGTGCCGTGACGACACCGCGCGGGCCCTTGGTGACGGTCCGCACGAACGGGGCGACCGACCGCAGGTCGCGGGCCAGCGCGAAGCGCTGGGCCCGAAGCAGTTCGCGTGCGCTCGGGTCGAGGTCCTTGTCGGCGACGATCAGGCCGTCCACGAGCGCGGCGGCCTCGTCGCGGCGGCCCGAGGCGAGGTAGACGCGTGCGGCGTGGTATCGGAACGTCGTGGCGCCCACGTCGGCCATCGGCACCGCCGCGGCGGCCTCGATGGCTGCCTTGTTCTCCGCGGTCAGCGTCCGCGCCGTCATCACCGCGGCCAGCAGCGTGGTGCGGGTGGGGCGCGTGGCGTGCGACGCCAGCGCGTGCGCGTGTTCCTGCTCGCACCGGCCTTCGCGGTAGTGGATCGACGCGGTGTTGTCGGTGCAGCCCTGCACGGTGTGGATCCAGTCGAAGTAGGGCAGGACCTCCCGGATGGGGGCCACGTTCGGTGGACGGCGGGTGTCCAGCACCTGGTCGCCCAGCGTGACCCAGCGGTCGAAGATGTCGCGCGGGTACGGGTTGCGGAGGTTCGTGTCGAGGCCGCGGCTGAGGAGGCCGAAGGCGCGCTGCGGCTGCAGTTGCGTGTAGGCCTGGAGCAGCAGGTTGCGGATCGGCATCAGCGTGGCTTCGCGCGACGGGTCCTCCAGCAGGATCTTCGCGCGCGCTTCGAGGCGCGCGACGGCGGCAGCCGTCCGTGCGTTGTGCTCACGCGCGGCCTCCCCGATCTTCGCGTCGCGCTCGGCCGCGGGCAGGTTGCCGCGGTACAGCGCGTTGAAGCGGCGGTCCCAGGTCAGGTCGAGCGAGGCGTCGCGCACGATGGCGCGCAGCGACGCGATGGCGGCCCAGTCGCGCATCGGGTGGCCGGCCGTGTCGCCGATCGCCGTGAAGGCCGCCTCGGCCTCGGCGTACTGGCCCGCGTAGAACTTCGCCGCCGCGATCTGGTAGTCGCGCAGCTGGCGCAGCCGCAGGGGCTTCGAGGCCGCCAGCGGCTTCGGGAAGGACGGTGCGCCGGCGGTGCCGGGCACGTGGCCGCAGAAGTCGAAGACCTGGTCCTGCGCCTCGACCCAGGCGCGGATGTCGGCGGACTCGAAGTCCTTGACGAGGCCCTGCAGCGTCTGCGCCGCGAGGCCGAAGGCGCCGGGCGTGCAGTTGATGAACGACGAGAGCGCGTCGGCCGCGGCGCGGTTGTCCATGACGACCTCGCGCTTCGGCGGCTTCGACGCGACCTCGGCCCGCGCGTCCAGCCATGTCTTCGGGCCCTCCGAGGACTCGGCCTGTGCCGCCTCGTCCCGCTGCGCGTTTTCGGTTTCGACGGCCTCGGCGGTCTCGCGCCCGATCGACAGCACGCGGAAGGCCTCGTACAGCGGGCCGCGCGAGTAGCTCGTCAGCACGATGCCGAGCGCGCCGCGGCGGAACGCGCGCTCGTCCTCGGGCCCGGCGCGGGAGACGAAGCGGTCACGCGGGATGTCGGCCGCGGCGTCGATGGTGCCCTGGGCGTGGAGGGTTGGGGCCAGGGCGAGGAGCAGGAGGCCGATGCGGGCGCGGAAGTCAGGGCTCATGGAGGACGGGTGTGGAAGCGGACAGGGACCAGTTGCGTTCGTTGAACCAGTAGCGGCGGGCATAACGTCCGGCGATGGCCGGGTCGGGCTGTTCCTGCACCGAGAAGCCGATCGCGGCATCGCGGCAGCGGGGATGGAGCGGTGCGGAACCGTCGCGCCAGCGGCGCTGCCAGAGGCGCGCATCGGGGCCGAGGCGGTAGAGCATCGGCACCACCTCGTCGGCCGCGAGGCCGTCGAGCCAGGCGCCGCCGTCGCACCAGGAGGCGAGGGCGGTGACGCTCAGGCGGACGGAGGCGGGGAGCGCCTCGCGGGCTTCGGCGACGAGGCCGCGCCAGGCCTCGCGCTGGCGGGCCGGCGCTTCGAAATCGAGCTGCACGACCCCGGCGCTCGCGACGTGGACCGCACGCCGCAGGGCATCGACCACGGCCCGGCGCTCGGCTTGGGTGAAACGCGGACCGCCCTGCGGTCCGCTCTGCACGTGGATCACCGGCGTGACCGCCAGCCCCTTCGGCGCGACGAGGCCCAGGCGGCGCGGGCGGCGGGTCACGCGGTCACCGTCGAGGTCGATGCTCTCGAGCAGCACCGCGGCCTCGTGCCAGCCGGCGCCGGCCGGCACCACGCTGCCCGGCCACACCCAGGCGACCTGGCGCGGCGGCGGCGAGGCCTTCGGCGAGGCGCCCGCGGCGAGCGACGCGAGCAGCAGCGCGGCCAGCAGCCGTGCGGTCGACAGTGACAAGGTTCCCTCCCCGGGGATTTCGTTTGCCGCGATTGTGCCGTGGCGGGCGGGTGCCGCAGGGGATGGAAAACGGGAAAAAGGCGCACCCCGCGAGAGGTGCGCCGAGCCGTCAGGCGAGTGAACCCCGACGGAGACAGGAGGCTGTCAGAACCCGCCGCGGCGCTTGTCCGACACTTCGAGGGCGCTGAGCGCGGTCCAGCCGGCGCCCTGGATCCAGCTGTCGTAGCGGCGGTCGTTGTCGATCCAGCGCTTGGCCCACGCGATGCCCAGCTTGCCGAGCGTGGCGTAGTGGCCGCCGCCGTCCATGACGCACAGGTGATCGTCGCCGCGCATCTCGGCGTAGGCCTTCGGCGTGCTGGATGGCAGGGCGGTGTAGAAGGCCGAGGCGTGGATGGCGGTGGGGGCGATCGCGTCGAGCTGGCAGGCGAGCACCATCGTCGGCACGCGGATCGCGCCGAAACTCAGGACGGAGGCGAGGTTCCACGGGGCCATCGGGATCGCGGCCTTCAGCGACGGGTTGGTGACCGCGGCCACCAGCGCGCCGCCGCCGCCCATGGAGTGCCCGGCCACCGCGCGCCGCGTGGCGTCCACCTTGCCGTACAGCGGGCTGAGGCGGTTGCGGCCGAGGTCGGTCACGTGGTCGAGCGCGGCCATCAGCTGCGACGCACGCTGTTCGGGCTGGTCGAGCACGGTGGTGGTGTCGATCACGATGACGACGAAGCCGTGCGTCGACAGGCGCTCGCCCCAGAAATACATCGACGAGCCCGGCGCCGTGAAGCCGGGCGACACGGCGATCAGGCCGTACTGGCCCGATGCGGTCGGGTACCAGATGCGGCCGCCGCCGAAGCCGAGGGCCGAGAGCCGCGAGACGTCGCTCGTGCGGACCGAGAAGCTGCCGTTGCGTTCGAGCGCGGCTGTGGTCGGATCCGGGCCTTTCTGGTACGGATTCAGTTGGGCGGATGCGGCGCCGGACAGCAGCAGGGCGCTCGCCGCGAGGGCGAGCGCGCGGAGGGATTTCTTCAGCATGGTTTGTCTCCAAAGTGTGGAATGGATCGCGGCACCTCTGCGGGTGCGCGCGCTGCCCATTCTTCGGAGATCGTCGGCGCGGTCCATCCGCGCAATGCGCTACCCCGTTGGTACAAGCGTGTCCCGCCCATCGGTGCTAGCGCGGACGCATGGCAGCGAGGACATCGGATCGACGAAGAGTTCCTCGCCCATGAACGAGCGCTGCGGCGGGAAGCCGAAGTGCTGCTTCCACAGCTTCGAGAAGTGCGACGAATCGGAGAAGCCGGCGATGGCGGCCACCTCCGTGAGGCTCACGCCGCGCCGAAGGTAGGCCGCGGCCGCCTGCAGCTTGAGCGTCTGCTCGTAGCGGCGCAGCGGGATGCCCACCTCGCGCTGGAACAGGTGCACGAGCCAGTCCTTCGACAGGTTCACGGCGTTGGCGAGCTCCTGCGTGCTGAGGCCGTGCTGCGCGCCGAGCCGGCGCATCACCTCGCGCACGCGGGGGTCGAGCGGACCCGCCGCCGGCAGCCGGGCCGCCGCGAGGTCGACGGCCTGCGCGTACAGGCGATCGGCCGCCTGCGGGTCGAGGCGCCATTCGCGGAACGCCATCAGCGTGTCCTGCAGCGTCGCGAAATGTGCGCGCGGCCAGGCCCGTGCCGCGGAGGTGCCGCGTGCGAAGGTGGGGAAGGCGCGGTGGGTGGGACTGATGTCGATGCTGGCGACCGGACCGTCCTTCGCGCGGATGCGCTTGCGCACGCCGGGGCCGACGAACAGCGCGCCGGTGACGAAGCGGGTGTCCGCCGTCTGCACCTCGAACGCATCGGCGCTCAGCGCGAGGTACAGCACGGCGGACTGCCGCTGGTTGGTGACGTCGTCGAAGCGGCCGGCATAGAGGAAACCGGACGGCACGACGTGCATGCGGCCGACCGGTGTCACCGTCGCGGCGGCACCGGGTCGGGCGGGGCGGATCCTGAGGGGCGAGGTCATGGCAGGGGGCGTGTGTTGCAACGGCGATGATTCGCGCCGGAGCGGGTCCCCTGCTTGTACAGGATGGTCGCGATCCTGGGGAATTACCCGGGGTCCTGCTCGCCCGGCAAGGTCGGCACGTTCATCGGCGCGATGCGCGGCGCGCGCTCCTCGGTGGGCGTCAGCACGCTGGCCGGCATCGTGGCGGCGATGTCGGCGTCGCCACCGTCGAGGGTCATCACTGGCGAGGCGGTGTCCGCCAACGCGGGCGGCCTGCCGCTCGCCGTGTCGCGGGACGCCGGTTCACGGACCGCGGGCACGTCGTCTTCCAGGACACCGGCCGGCGGCGGCGCGAACCACTGGGCCGGCGCGGGCCGGGCGACCGCGAGGGTGACGCGCGGTGCCGCGGGCTCGTCCGGGCCCAGGGCCAGCAGCATGGCCGCGGCCACGGCCAGCAGGGTCGAGCCGGCCACCAGCGCGGACCCGCGGAGGTTCCGTCCGGCTCGCACCGGCGCCACTGCGCGAGCGCCATGGAACCGGTTGGCATCGGCCTCCGCGGCGCGGAGGAAGTCACCGAGGGTGTGTCCGTTGAAGTGGGTTTCCATGGCGTCCTCTCCTTACCAGGTGGCCAGCGCGGCACGCACTTCGTCGCGGTACAGCTCGTTCGACGCGGCGCTGTACGCGTTGGTGTAGTTCGTGTCGATCGGGCATTCGGTGGCCGCGGTCGTGGTGTCCTCGAAGCAGGTCACCGGCACGTCCGAGACGAAACGTGCGAACGCATAGGTGCGGTAGTGCGTGGCGCCGGACACCTTGATGGGCAAGCGGATCAGGCCGGTGCCCGAGCGGATGATCACGCCCTGGCCGCAGCCGCCGTTCGCATCCGGCAGGCAGGTGCCGTAGCTGCCGCCCTTGCTCCAGATCTCCAGGGCGGCGCCGAACTGCGCGGCGACGGCGGCCGACTTGCCGAGCTTGGCCGCTTCCTGGTCGATGATGGCCTGCAGCGCCTCGCCGGCGATGCCCGAGTAGTTGACCGACTCGAGGAACTCGACGCCCGCCGAGTTCGAGCTGCTCAGCAGCGAGCCGTTCCAGACACCTTCGTAGATGCGCGCCAGGTCGGCGGCCGTGGTGTCGTTGCGCCGGTTGGCGGGGTCGAACTTGTCGGTCTGGAGGTTCTTGTAGCCGCAACCGATGTCGTGGCGCACGGTGGTACCGGTGAGGCCCGCCGCCGCCGCCGTGGCGTTGAGGCCCGCGAAGCCGCCGGTGCGCAGCGTCACGCCGCGGGTCGTGCGGTTGTCGGAGATGCGCATCATCTCGTCGAGGCCCTTCTCGAAGTCGTAGTCGTCGCGCCGGTTGTCCGCGGTCTCGAGCGTGGGGTCCGGACAGGCGTTCTTGCGCTGGGTCAGCGTGCCGGTGCGGTAGTCGTAGTAGGTGAAGGGCGTCGCGAGTTCGTCGGTGCCCGCGGCCACGCGGCGCATCGCATGCAGCAGGTGCAGCGATTTCAGCGAACTCGCCACCTCGGCGCGGCGGCGGCTGTTCAGGTCCACCTTCACGGCACCACCCACTTCCTTCAGGTAGGCGGAGAAGATGCCGCGCGTCGGGTTGCCGTTGCCATCGAGGAAGGTCTTGCCGAACTCGCCGCGCATGCGGGCCGTGCTGGCGTTCGCGTTGTCGATGAAGGTCGCGTCGTAGCGGCGCACCCCGTTACCGTTCAGGTAGCTCACGATGTCGACGGGACGGGCCGACACCTGGTTGGCGTAGTCGACGAGCGCGGCCATCGACGAGAAGCCGTACTGGTACCACCAGGCCGCGTTGTCGGCGCCGGTGTTCTTCACCTGGATGAAGTTGTAGGTGCCGTCGGCCTGGCGGTCGAGCTTGACGATGCGGCCGCTGAACGAACTAACCTTCGCGGCGATGTCGGCCGGCGTCTGGTTCAGCCACCATTGCCAGGCCTTCGCGTCGGCGCCGGTGTTGGCGACCGAGATCATCGTGTACTTCCTGACGCCGCCTTCCATGTAGCTGTCGAGGTCGACGAGGCGCTGGCCCGACGAGGCGAGGTAGCTGCTGATCTGGGCGGAACTCGCCCCCGCCATGTAGCCCCAGTTGCGCGCGGCGCTGCCGGTGTTCGAGACCATCACGGCGGCGAAGCGGATCTGGCCGCCACCGATGTCGTACGGCTGAAGGTCGATCAGGCGCGCGGTGTGGGCGTTGAGCTTCGCCTGGATCTCGGCGAAGGTCAGGCCGTAGTACCACCACCAGCCCGACACCGCATAGGCACCGCTGTTGCTCACCATCCGCACCGAAAACGTCGGCACGCCGCCGCTGACGGAGTTCACTTCGAGCGAGGCGATGCGGGCGCCGTGGTCGTTCAGGTACGTGCCGATCTGGGTGGCGCTGACACCGGTGTACGCCCACCAGCCGGTGGGGGTGTCGATCGAGTGGTCGGTGGTCAGCGACGTGGTGTCGAGCGCCATCGGCGAAACGGCGATGGCCGAGGGCGCCTGCACGGCGAGTTGCGCGGAAGCGCCGGATGCCAGGGCGGCCGCGGCGAGGGTGGCGAGGAGGGAGCGGGTCAGGAGGTTCACCGGATGCATGTCGAATCTTTCAGGCTTGAGTTGAAGGAGAACCCGTCGTTCGGGGTGCAGGCAGTGTCTGGAGGCGAGGTTTCAGCGAGGCTTCATGCAACGCCCCGTGTGTTTCATGGATTGCGTTTCGGTGCCCCCCATCGGAGGGCACCCGCGAAACAAAACGAAATGCAGCGATACCGCGGCGAGATCCGGACGCGGCCGCGCGGCGGGATCATGGGCGCATCAACCCACGGAGGACCACCCCATGCACCTGTTCCACAGCCGCTTCCACCGCCATGAAGGGCATCCTGCCCGCGGCCGCTTCGGCGCGTTCTGGCACGCCGCGTTCCATCGCTCGCGCTTTCATGACCACCATGGGCACCATGGCGGGGCCTCGCTCCATCCGGGGCGTGTGCCGCTGCGGTCCCGCGCCGCGGCGTTCCTCGACCTGGACGCCGACCAGATGGAACGGATGGATCGCCTGTTCGACCAGGTCTGCAGCGCGCGACGTGCCGCGAAGGGCGTGCTCCGGAGCGCGGAATTCGCCGCGCTGGTCGAGAACGAGAACTTCCGGCGCGAGGACGCGCAGGCGCTGTTCGATCGCCGGATCGACACGCTGAAGGCCACGGGCCCATCGGTGGTCGCGGCGTTCGGCGACTTCTTCGACGCGCTCGACTTCGAGCAGCAGCAGATGCTGCGTTTCGCGCTGCGCCGCCGCCGCCATGGGCACAATGGACGGCACGATGCACCGCCTGCTGCTGATTGACGACGACGAGGCCCTGGCGCCGCCGCTCGCACACTACCTGGCCCGGTTCGACTTCGAGCTGAGCGCCGTCACGCGGCCGAGCCTCGCGCTCGCGCGGCTGGCGGCCGAACGCTTCGACGCGTTGATCCTCGACGGCATGCTGCCGGAGATGGACGGCTTCGCGTTCTGCAAGCAGCTGCGCGGCGGCCAGGACCCGTGGCGCGAGATCCCGATCCTGATGCTCACCGCGCGCGGTGACCTCACCGACCGCGTCGTGGGCCTCGAGCTGGGCGCCGACGACTACCTCGCCAAGCCGTTCGAGCCGCGCGAGCTGGCGGCCCGGCTGCAGACCATCCTGCGCCGCACGCGGCTCGGGCCCGCCGCGGCGGCGCCATCGCCGCTGCTGCGTTTCGACGGCGTCGACATCGACACCACACGCCGCCGCGTGACCACGGCCGCCGGGCCGGTGGAGCTGACGAGCACCGAGTACGAGCTGCTGCTGATGCTCGCGAAGGCGCCGGGCAAGGTGTTCTCGCGCGACGAGATCCTGAACCGCCTGCGCGGCCAGGAGGCCGACCTCTACACCCGTGCGGTGGACATCCTCGTGAGCCGCCTGCGCCGCAAGCTCGAACCGGTCGAGGCCTTGAAGACGCTGCGCAACGCGGGCTACTGCTTCGCGTTGCCGGCGCGCGGGGAGGAGGGCGCATGAAACATCCCCACGAGGAGCAGTGGCAGGCCCACGCACAGGCGCGGTTCCGCCACGCGAGGCGCCTGCGCGGGATGCAGTCGGAGATCCATGAACTGCACGCCGCGCGCATGCGCGACTGGCACTGGCGCATGCGCGCCCACCACCGCTGGCATCAGCGGTGGCACCGGCACCACGCGGTCTTCCGGCACTCGCTGGGTGCGCGGCTGATCGCGATCTTCGCCGTGCTGGCGCTGCTCGGCAGTGCCATCCTGTGGACCGCGCTGCAGTCCGACCACGGTTTGTGGTGGGGCGTGCCGCTGCTGCTGTTCGTGACCGGCCTCGCCTATGGCGGCATCCATCACATGATCCGCCCGCTGCGGATGCTGGCCGCCGGCGCCGAGGCCTTCGGCCGGGGCGACCTGACGTTCCGCGTGCCGGTGGTGCGCGGCGACGAGATCGGCGACCTGGCGATGCGCTTCAACCAGATGGCCGCCGACATCCAGGCGATGCTGGACGGCAAGCGGGCGCTGCTGCTGGCCGTGAGCCATGAGCTGCGCAGCCCGCTCACGCGGGCGCGGCTGCACGCCGAGCTGGTGGACGACGGGCCGTCGAAGGACGCGTTGCTCGACGAGCTGGCGCAGATGCGCGAACTGATCTCGGCGCTGCTCGAGAGCGAACGCCTCGGCAGCGGCCACCGCGCGCTGCAACTGACGGGCGTGGACCTCGGCGAGCTGGGCACCGAACAGGCGAAGGCCGGCGTCGAACTCGACACCGAGCCCGACCTGCCGCTGCTGCAGCTCGACCGCACACGGGTGCAACTGCTGCTGCGCAACCTCGTGCACAACGCGCTGCGCCACAACGACCCGGCGCGCGGTCCGGTGATCGTGTCGGTGGCGCGGGACGGCGACGGCGTGCGGGTGGCGGTGCGCGACCACGGCCCCGGCGTGCCGCCGGACGCGCTGGACCGGCTGGGCCAGCCGTTCTTCCGGCCGGACGAGGCGCGCACCCGCGACAGCGGCGGCGTGGGCCTCGGGCTGTCGCTGTGCAGGCTCGTGGCGCAGGCGCATGGCAGCCGGCTGGAGCTGCGCAATGCGGAGCCGGGGTTTGAGGCGGTGGTCAGGTTCGCAGGTCGCGAGGACCGCTGAGGCGGTGGCATTCCGCGGTCCGCCTGGTTCTATGATGCAGGGCCGTCACACACCGCCGAGGCCATGACCGAACCATCGATGCGCGCGCTGGTCGACATCCTGAATTCCCGGAAACCCGCGGCAGACGAGCCGCCCCGCGAATGGCAGGAGCTCGAGGACCACGTTCAACACGTCTACCAGACGATCCTGGAACTGGAAGGCAAGACCGTTCTGGTGGCGAAGGACGTGCAATTGACGGGCCGGCAAGGGTCCAGCTACCAGATCGACGTGTACTACGAGTTCGACGTCGCGGGCATGCGGCATCGGGTCGCCATCGAGTGCAAGAACCTGGGGCGTCCCGTGGACCGGGACCGGGTCATCGCATTCAAGGGGAAGGTGGATGATTGCCTCGATGTGCGGGGTGTCATCGTCGCTGCCAACGGTTTTCAATCCGGAGCCCGGAAGTTTGCCGAGGACAATGGCATCACGGCACTTGCCCTCGACGACTTGCCCTCGATCGGGCGGCTCCTGGGGATGCGGCTGGAGCACGTTGCCATTCCGGGGGAGTCGAGCATCGGAGCGCCTTTCTGGACGCTCTATGACGTGGAGACTGCCGCCCCGTTCGGCCAGGAAAGCGACGGCGAGCGGTTTGCCTTGCTGTTTTTCTCGCGGCAGCAGGCGCTCGCCTACAAGAAGCAGCGCAAGCTTTCCGCCCGATGGGCCGTCCGCGGCCTTTCCCAGCACCACCTGGGCGCATTCATCCTGGTGTGCGATGCGTGTGCAGCGCGTTACCTGGTCGCTGAACTTCGGCACCGGGCACCGGACCCGCGGGAGTTCTTCTTTTTCGAGATCCCGCGCGCCGAACTGATCGCCCAGTTCGACGAAGGAAAAGGCGCCAAGCCGCCCCCGGTCCCCATGGTGGCACCCCACTTTCAGCGGTAGCAGGCCGCTCGGCGGGGGGCTGCCCGTCGCAAATTGATATCGTTATCAGTAGTTTCGCGGATGACGTCCGCCCGTGAAAACGTAGATTGATGCCCCGTGGATGCCGAGGGGCAGACGCGTGTCCGGCGGTGCGTGCGGCGCGCGATCTGTCCATTTCACGAGGACAGGGATGCGCGCGACGAACAGTGCGATGAACAGCACGGTGACGATGGCCTGGCCCGGCGGAGAACTCCGCGCGGACCCGGTCGCGCGTGCGCACGGTCCGCGTCTTGCCCAGCTGTTAACGGTACGAATTTCGGAAGGCCGCCTGGCCGCCGGCGACCGCCTGCCGACGCAGGCGGACCTGATGAAGGAGTTCGGCGTCAGCCGCAACAGCATCCGCGAGGCCATCAGCCACCTGCAGGAGCGAGGGCTCGTGGTCACGCACCACGGCATCGGCACCTTCGTCGCGGGCACCGCCGAACGGCTCGCGCCCTTGCGTGAGGCGGACCCCGATGGCGCCTGTCTGTGCGAACTCCAGCTGGGCATCGAATCCGAAGTGGCCGCGATGGCGGCGGCCCGCCGTTCTCCCGAGAGCCTGCAGGCGATGCGCACGGCGCTGCACCAGTTCGAGCAGGCCGCGCTGCTGGGCACGGACACCACGGAGGCCGAACAGCGGCTCCATGTCGAGTTCGGCCGTGCGTGCCGCAGCGCCCACATCCGCGCGCTGCTGGAGCAGGTGGTCGCCACGCTCGCGCCACGCTGGCGCCTTCACCTCGCGGGACTGCGCCGTGCCGAGCGGCTGCGCCACATGCAGCAGTTGCACGCGCGGTACGCCCGAGTCGTGTCCGCCATCGGCGAACAGGACGGCGAGTCCGCGCGGCACGCCATGCGCGAGCTGCTCGCCAGCCGCCGCCCGGCCTCCACCCCGAACACCCACCTTCCCGGCTGACCCAGCGGGTTCACCTCACGGCTTCGAGCCGACCCCCAAGGAGCATGCAATGCAGAACGACAACCCCCGCAACCCCCGCCGCCAGTTCCTGAAGGCCGCCGCCGGCGCCGGCCTCGCGACCTCGGGCGGCCTGGCGGGCGCGCAGGCGTTCGAATACAAGCCGAACCAGCGCTACCCCGACCCGGCCGTGCAGATCCTCGACCCGAGCTTCACGAAGTACCGCATCTACAGCAGCACGGTGGAGCAGGTGGCGACGGGCATGCGCTGGGCCGAAGGGCCGGCCTACTTCCCCGAAGGCGGCTACCTGCTGTTCAGCGACATCCCGAACAACCGGATCATGAAGTACGACGAGAAGACCGGGAACGTCTCGGTGTTCCGTTCGCCGAGCAACTACGCCAACGGCAACACGCGCGACCGCCAGGGCCGCCTCGTCACGTGCGAGCACTCGTCGACGCGCCGCATCACCCGCACCGAGAAGAACGGCAAGGTCACGGTGCTGGCCGACAGCTTCGAAGGCAAGCGGCTCAACGCACCGAACGACATCGTCGTGAAGTCGGACGACAGCATCTGGTTCACCGACCCGCTCTTCGGCATCAACGGCGAGTGGGAAGGCTTCCGCGCGAAGCCCGAGCAGGCGAACACGAATGTGTTCCGCCTGAGCCCGGACGGCCAGCTGACCGCGGTGATCACCGACATCGTCAACCCCAACGGCCTCGCGTTCTCGCCCGACGAGAAGAAGCTGTACGTGATCGAGTGGAAGGGCACGCCGAACCGCAGCCTGTGGAGCTACGACGTGGGGGCCGATGGGGTTTCGCTGTCGAACAAGACGAAGGTGATCGACGCGGCCGACCAGGGCGGGCTCGACGGCTTCCGCGTGGACCGCGACGGCAACCTGTGGTGCGGCTGGGGCAGCAACGGTGCGCTCGCGAGCGACCCCGTCGAGGTCAACGGCCGCAAGGTGTACCCGCTCAAGGGCAAGTCGGAAGACCTCGACGGCGTGCGCGTGTTCAGCGCGGCCGGCAAGCCGCTCGCGCACATCAGCCTGCCCGAGCGCTGCGCCAACCTCACGTTCGGCGGCCCGAAGAACAACCGCCTCTACATGACCGCCTCGCACTCGGTGTACGCGCTGTACGTGGAGGCGCACGGCGCGACCTGATCGCGCCGAGGCCCCTCAATCGAACTTCGCCTTCGACTCCTTCACCACCCGGGCCCAGCGGTCCTTCTCGGTGCGGATGAAGGCGCCGAACTGCGCCGGTGAACTCGGGCGCGGTTCAGCCCCCATCTTCGCGAGCCGCGCCTGCAGGTCGGGCGTGGCGAGTGACCTCTCCACGGCCGCGTGCAGCGCGGCGACGATCGCGGGCGGGGTGCCGGCCGGCGCCGCGATGCCCTGGTAGGAACCGGTCTCGAAGTGCGCGAGGCCGGCGGCCTCGGCGACCGTGGGCACGTCGGGCGCCGAGGCGAAACGCTTCGCGCTCGAGATGGCGAGCACTTTCAGCTTGCCGCCCTGCACCAGCGGCCACGTGGCCACCATGCCGTTGAACATCACGTCGGCCTGCCCGGCCGCGACGTCGTTGAGCGCCTGCGCGCCGCCCTTGTACGGGATGTACGACCAGCTCACGCCGGTGCGCAGCGCGAACTCGATGCCCGCGAGGTGGTTCGCACCGCCCGTGCCCGAGATCGCGAAGTTCACCTGGTCCGGCTTCGACTTCGCGAGCGCGATGAGCTCGCGCGCATCCTTCACGGGCAGCGTGGGCGTGACCGCCAGCAGGTGCGGCGAGTAGGCCACGAGCGCGACCGGCGCGAAGTCCTTCACCGGATCGAAGGGCAGCTGCGGGAAGACGCTGGGGGCGATGGCGAGCGAGCCGATGTCGGTGAGCAGCAGCGTGAGGCCGTCGGCCGGGGATTTGGCCACCAGGTCCGCGCCGAGGTTGCCGGTGGCACCCGCGCGGTTCTCCACGATCACGTTCGCGCCCAGCAGCTCGGACAGCTTCGGTGCGAGCAGCCGTGCGAGCACGTCGGACGTGCCCCCCGCCGGGTTCGGCACGATGATGCGGACGATCTTGCCGGAGAGCGTGGCGTTCGCGGGCGCGGTGGCCCAGGCGGGCAACAGGGCGGATGCGGCGGCGAGGCCGACCAGGTGGCGGCGTTGGCGTGCGTAGGGAAGCATGGGGACTCCTCGCGTTGGGGTCGGGGTGGAGAAGGGGCGCCCGGACGGCGCCCCGGGGGATCACGGGCGTTCGCCGATCTCGACCGTCTCGCGGGTCCAGCGGCGGGCCTGTTCGCTCAGGGTCAGGCCGAGGCCGGGGCGGGTGGGAACCCGCATGCGGCCGTCGCGGATCTGCAGGCGTTCCTCGAACAGCGGCTCGAGCCAGTCGAAGTGTTCGACCCACGGCTCGGTGGCGTACGTGGCGGCCAGGTGCACGTGCAACTCCATCGCGAAGTGCGGGCCCAGCATCAGGCCGGCGTGTTCGGCCAGCGCGGCGATCTTCAGGAACGGCGTGATGCCGCCGACCCGTGGGGCGTCGGGCATCAGGTAGTCGGCCGCGCGGGTGCGGATCAGCTCCGCGTGTTCGCCGGCGCTCGTGAGCATCTCGCCCGTGGCGATGGGCGTCTCGAACGCGGTGCACAGCGCGGCGTGCCCCTCGTTGTCGTAGGCATCGAGCGGTTCCTCGATCCACACGAGGTCGTACGGCTCGAGGGCGCGGCACATGCGCTGTGCCGCCGGGCGCGTCCACTGCTGGTTCGCGTCGACCATCAGCGGCGCGTCGTCGCCGAGGGCCTTGCGCACGGCCTCCACGCGGGCCAGGTCCTGGCGGCCGTCGGGGTGGCCCACCTTCAGCTTGATGCCGCCGATGCCGCGTTCGCGAGACGCGAGCGCGTTGGTCACCAGCTGGTCGAGGGGCGTGTGCAGGAAGCCGCCCGAGGTGTTGTAGCAGGCGACCGATTCGCGCTGCGCGCCCAGCAGCTTCGACAGCGACAGGCCCGCGCGGCGCGCCTTCATGTCGTACAGCGCCACGTCGAACGCGCCGATGGCCTGCGTGGCGAGGCCGCTGCGGCCCACCGACGCACCGGCCCAGCACAGTTTGGTCCACAGCCGGGCGATGTCGTTCGGGTCCTCGCCGAGCAGCGCCGGCGCCACCTCCTTCGCATGGGCGAACTGGCCGGGACCGCCGGCGCGCTTCGCGTAGCTGAGGCCCAGGCCGCGGTGGCCGTCGCGGGTCTCGATCTCGGCGAACAGCATCGCGATCTCGGTCATCGGCTTCTGCCGGCCGGTCAGCACCTTGGCGTCGCTGATGGGTTGTGCGAGGGGCAGGTAGCAGGACGACAGGCGGATCCAGGCGATGGCGTCCGGGGAGGAGGAGGGGATCAGGGAGGCGGTCATGGCGGGCGGATCGAAGTGGGTGACATCGATATCATGGTATCGATGTCATTTTGGAGCTGTCAAGCGGGAGGTCCCGCATCGGGCCCCTGCGAAACGATCCGGAAACCCGGGGCACGTAAAATCGCCGCACCGCCCCGATGAACGCCTCACGCCCCTTCAAGACCCCCACGCTGGCCGACGTCGCCCGCGTGGCCGGGGTGTCGCCCATCACCGCGTCGCGGGCGCTGGCGAACCCGGGCCTCGTGTCCGCGAAGACCATCGCGCGGGTGCGCGAGGCGGTGGAGGCCACCGGCTACATCCCCAACATGCTCGCGGGCGGCCTGAAGTCCACCCGCAGCATGACCGTCGCGTGCCTGGTGCCTGCGATCTCGGTGGCGCAGTTCCTGCCCACGGTGCAGTCCCTGACGGATGCGCTCGCCGCGGCGGGCTACCAGCTGGTGCTGGGCCAGACCGGCTACGACCACGCCCGCGAGGACGCGCTGATCGACACCATGGTGGCGCGCCGCCCCGACGGCATCGTGGTCGCCGGCCTCGTGCATTCGGCGGCGGCCCGGCAGAAGCTGCACCGCCTCGGCATCCCGCTGGTGGAGACGTGGGATCTGACCGAACAGCCCGTCGACATGCTCGTGGGCTTCTCGCACCAGCAGGTGGGCGCGGCCGTGGCCGGCTTCTTCACGCGCAAGGGCTGGAAGCGCGTGGGCATCGCCACCGGCGACGACCACCGCGCGAGCCTGCGCCGCCAGGGCTTCACCGGGGCCTGGGGCCGCGAGGTGCCGGTGGCCGTGGGCCCCGCGCCGAGCAACATGGCCCTCGGCCGCCAGGCACTGTCCCGCCTGATCGAGCAGGAGCCCCGGCTTCAGGCCGTGTATTGCAGTTCCGACCAGCTGGCCCAGGGCGTGGTCACCGAGGCACTGAGCCGCGGCCTGCGCGTGCCGCAAGACCTGGCCGTGTGCGGCTTCGGCGATGCTGCCTTCGCCTCGCAGATGGAACCCTCGCTCACCACCGTGCAGGTCGACGGCGCGGCCATCGGCGAACGTGCGGCGGCGCTGATCATCGGGCGCTGCAAGGGCGAGGACGTGGGCGAGTCGGTGACGGACGTGGGGTTCCGGATCGTCGAGCGGGCGTCGACGGGCTGATCGTCACGCGGGCTGCGCCCGCCGCCGCATCCGCCAGATCGTCACGAGGTTCACTCCCGCGACCGTCACCTCCAGCGCCGTCCCGCCGATCGACCCGGCGAGCACGTTGTTGACGATCCAGAGGCCCGTGCCACACAGCATCACGAGCCGCATCGCGATGCCCTGCAGCAGGAACAGCGCGAGCGTGCCGAGGCACGAGGCCATCAGCGGCAGCCAGTCGGCGGGGGCCTTCGCGAGCGCGAGGCCCAGTGCGATGTTGACGGCCACCACGGCGGCGGCGACCCACGGGGAGCGCGTGCGCAGTGCCAGCACCGAGCGGGTCAGTGACACGAGCGAACTCGCGACGGCCGTCGGGTTGCCGAGCAGGTGGAAGTGCAGCACGTAGGCGAGGCACTCGCCGGCCATGAAGAGCTTGAAGCGGCGGTCGTCGGTCTGCAGGAACGAGCCGACGCCGAGGGCGAAGGCGGCGTAGCCGAAGAGCTGCGCCGCGGAGTACCAACTGGGGTCCATCGGGAACACGGGAACGAGGAAAGGGGGCCATTGTCTCCGGCCGGGTCGGGTACTCGACGTCGTCATCAAGGCCCGGGTGCCACGGCCTAGACTCGGTGTCTTTCCACGGGAGTCTCCAGATGATCGACCACACCGGCGTCGCTGTCAGCGACATGACCCGCAGCAAGGCCTTCTACACGCAGGCCCTCGCGCCCATCGGCTACACGCTGATCGCGGAGTTCCCGGCGGCTGTCACGGGGAGCGCCGACGTGGCCGGGTTCGGCGAGGCGCCGAAGCCGGACTTCTGGATCCACGGCGGCACGCCCAACCGCCCGCCGATCCACGTGGCGTTCCGCGCCGCCTCGCGTGCGGCGGTGGATGCGTTCCACCGGGCCGCGCTCGCGGCGGGTGGCACCGACAACGGCGCACCGGGGCTGCGGGCCCACTACCACCCGAACTACTACGGCGCCTTCGTGCTCGACCCCGACGGGCACAACATCGAGGCCGTGTGCCACGACCCGGCATGAACGCGCCGCTGCAACTCGTCGCCCCGGTGCGGGCCGTGTGTTTCGACTGGGGCGGCACGCTGATGTCGGAGGCCGGCCCCGAGGACACGCCGATGGGCCGCTGGCCGCAGGTCCATGCGGTGCCCGGCGCGGCGGCGTGCCTGGCCGAACTCGCGGGCCTCGTGCCGCTGTGCGTGGCCACGAACGCGAGCGTGTCGGGCCGTGCGTCGATCGAACGGGCGCTCGACCGCGTGGGCTTCCTGGGCCACTTCGCCGACATCTTCTGCTACACCGAGCTGGGCGTGCGCAAGGACGACCCGGCCTTCTGGCGCACCGTGTCCGAACGGCTCGGCGTGCCGCTGACCGCCCTCGCGATGGTGGGCGACTCGCTGGAGCAGGACTGCCTCGCGCCCCGCCGCTTCGGCGTGCAGGGGGTGTGGTTCGATCCGTCCGGCAAGGGGCTGCCGCGCGGGTCCGACGTGCCGCGCGTGCAGCACCTCGTCGACTTCGCCCACGCGGTGACGTCGGTGGTGGTGCGGCCGGGCTGACGCTAGAACCGCCAGGTGGCCCCGAACGCCGGACCGCTGAACCGCAGGTTCTGCACGAAGCGCCCGTCGGGCTGGTCGAACTCGAGGTGGCGCCAGCTCGCCTGCAGTTCGCCCCACGGGAAACGGTAGCCCGCGCCGACCGCGGCCTGCCAGGTGGTGACGTGGCTGCCGCCGCCCACGTCGAGGTAGTACGGCACGAACCAGCGGCCTTCGTCGCCGAAGGCCATGCGCCCGCGCACGCCCACGATGGCGGCGGTGAGGGTGGTGTTCTGCGAGACCTGTCCCGAACGGTCGAACGAGAAGCCCGAGCCGGGGATGCTGGCGTCGAGCGCCCAGTCGAGGCGGGATTCGATGTGCAGCAGCCGCAGCCCGCCCAGCACGTCCACGTGGTGGCGCGCGCCGCGGTCGACGGTGTAGCTGCCGGCGAGCGCCCAGCTCCAGCCCTTCAGGTCGGTGCTGGTGGCGGTGTTGCGTTCGCGCGGGATGGGGATGGCCGCGCCGGGGCCGCCCACCGAGGTCACGCTGCTGCCGGTGTTCCCGAAGTCGAGGTAGACGAGGTCGCTGAACACCGCCCAGTCGCCCCGGCGCGCCTCGCCGTTCAGCATCAGCAGGAACTGCAGGCTCTCGAGGTAGTCGACGGGGCCGATCTCGCTCTCGGCCGAACCGCCCTGTCCGGGCGGGAACTCGTAGCGCAGCTTGCCGTTGACGTTGGGCAGCCACAGGTAGGGGGTCAGCGTGAACTGCCACGGCACGTCGGCCTCGGGCGGTGCCGAGCGGGCGTCCGGCGCCGCCGCGAGGGTGGCGCAGGCGAACAGGCCGGCCAGCAGGCGCGACGGGCGAGGGACGGGGGGGACGAGGGGACCGGCGGGCATCCGTGACTCCTGGGGTGGACGCCCGCTAACGTAACAAGATCGGGCGACGCCCGCCATAGCACCAAGGGGCAGTTGCCACCGGCTCGCCACCCGCCCACCCATCCTTTTGGACGTTGCCCGCGCCAAGACCGCCACGCTACTGTGCCGCTCCCTTCCCCGTGTCCGGCGCACCCCATCGGGAGTGCGAATGGGCACGACCCAACGCACTACCGGAGGCACGACCCATGGCTGGAGAGAGACGATTCAACGGATGGCGGGGGCGCCTGATGGCCCTCGTCGCGGCGCCCGCGATGCTGCTGCTGGGCGCGGCGTCGGCGGCGCAGGCCGCCATCACGTTCGACAGCGGGCCCGTGCGGCCCGTCGCGATGTCCCCCGACGGCACGAAGCTGTTCGTCGTGAACACGCCGAACGGCACGCTCGAGATCTTCAACATCACGGCGTCGGGCATCACGCCCGCCGGCCGCGTGCCGGTCGGGCTGGACCCGGTCGCGGTGGCGGTGCGCAACGACGGCGAGGTCTGGGTGGTCAACCACCTGTCCGACAGCGTCAGCGTGGTCACGCTCACCGGCGTGCCGCGGGTCACGCGCACGCTGCTCGTGGGTGACGAACCGCGCGACATCGTGTTCGCCGGCACCTCCGGCCAGCGCGCCTTCATCACGACCGCGCACCGCGGCCAGCAGCGGCTCGACCCGTCGCTGGCGAACGTGCCCGGCGCCGGGGACCCGAAGCTCACGACGGCGAGCGTGGGCCGCGCCGACGTCTGGGTGTTCGACCCGAACGCGCTCGGTTCGTCGGTGGGCGGCACGCCGGTTCGGATCATGACCTTCTTCGCCGACACGCCACGGGCGCTGGCGGTGAGCCCGGACAAGGCGACGGTCTACGTGGCCGCGTTCAAGTCCGGCAACCAGACCACCATCGTCCCGCCGGACTACCTGTGTCCCGACTTCTCGCGCAACCCGTGCGTGCGCAAGGGCGTGACGGTGCCGGGTGGCCTGCCCGGACCGGCCACCAACTACGAAGGCAAGCGCGCGCCCGACGTGGGCCTGATCGTCAAGTTCGACAACGCCCAGGGCAAGTGGCTCGACACGCTGGGCCGCGACTGGAGCGCCGCCGTCAACTTCAACCTGCCCGACCTCGACGTCTTCTCGGTCGACGCCAACCAGCTCAGCCAGAAGACCGCCGTGCCGCACGTGGGCACGACGCTCTTCAACATGGTCGTGAACCCGGTGAACGGCAAGCTGTACGTGTCGAACACCGAGGCCATGAACCAGCTGCACTTCGAAGGCTCGGGCGAGTACGGCGGTAGCACCGTGCAGGGCCAGATCGCCAAGACGCGCATCACGGTCGTGTCGGGCACCACCGCCCAGCCGCGCCACCTCAACAAGCACCTGGACTACAGCAAGCTCTCGAGCCACGCCGGCTTCGACGCCACGGCGAAGAACCACAGCCTGTCGACGCCGCTCGAGATGGTGGTGTCGCGTGACGGCAAGACGCTGTACGTGGCCGCGTTCGGCTCCAGCAAGGTCGGTGTGTTCGACACCGCGACGCTCGAGAACGACACGTTCAACCCGCGCACGCAGAGCGCCCGCTACATCACCGTGGGCGGCGGCGGCCCGAGCGGCCTCGTGCTCGACGAGGCGCGCAACCGCCTGTACGTCACCACCCGCTTCGACAACGCGGTGAAGGTGATCGACCTCGCGACCCGCGGCCAGCTGGCCTCGTCCGCGATGCCCAGCCCCGAACCGGCCGACATCGTGGCCGGCCGCCCGATGCTGTACGACGCGAACCTCACCTCCGCCAACGGCGAGTCGGCCTGCTCGAGCTGCCACACCTTCGGCGACAAGGACGAACTGGCGTGGGACCTCGGCGACCCGAACGGCAAGGTCGAGAAGAGCCCGATCCCGCAGAACCTGATCGGCCCGTTCAACATGAAGCAGTTCGGCATCAGCAACCTCAACGGCACGGGCGCCACGGACGACTTCCACCCGATGAAGGGGCCGATGACGACGCAGACGCTCGCCGGCATGACGAACTCGGGCGCGATGCACTGGCGCGGCGACCGGTCGAACGGCTTCTTCGGCGTCGACGGCTACCTCGGCGACGACGACACGATGAAGCGCAAGGCCTACGGGGACAACGAGGCGATGAACTTCAAGAACTTCATCGTCGCGCTGGGCGGCCTGCTGGGCAAGGCGACGCCGCCCACCGGCCCGACGGTAGAGGACGTTGAGATCATGAACAAGTTCGCCGCGTTCCAGCTGCAGGTGCAGCTGCCGCCGAACCCGGTGCGCGCGCTGAACAACACGCTCAACGCGTCGCAAGAGCGCGGGCGCGTCATCTTCATGGGACCGAAGAACCTCGACGGCAGCATCCGCCCGTTCGACGGCCTGCCGGGCCTGCAGCCGCTGCGTGACCTGCAGGGGGGCGGCAAGACCTCGTTCACCTGCAACGACTGCCACCGCATCGATGCCGCCAACGGCCGCTTCGGCACGCAGGGCGAATCGAACTTCGAGGGCGAGACCCAGATCCTCAAGGTGCCGCAGCTGCGCAACATGTACTCGAAGGTCGGCATGTTCGGCACGAAGGACCTGAACATCGTGCGCATCGCCGGCGCGCCGTTCCAGGGCGACCAGATCCGCGGCTTCGGCTTCATCCACGACGGGGTGATCGACACGCTGTTCCGCTTCCTGAACCTGTTCCAGTTCAACGACCCGCTGGTGCAGTTCGAGAAGATGCACAAGGGCAAGCCGACCGAGCTGGAGGCGCTGTTCTACATGGGCAGCAGCTTCGGGCGCATGGGCTTCCCGTACTTCGAGTCGCTCGCCGCGCCGATGCAGCGCGACGTGGAGCAGTTCCTGCTGGCGGTGGACACCGACCTCGCACCGATCGTCGGCCAGCAGGTGACTTACGGGCCCACCACGGCGAACGCCGCGGGGGCGCGTGTCGACCTGCTCAAGGCCCGCGCCGGCGCCGTGTTCACGTCGAAGATCCTCGGCGGGGCGACGAAGGAGTGCGACCTGGTGGCGAGGGCCGCGACCCCGACGGGCCTCGTGGGCTACCTGTACTCGCCCACGGCCGGCAACTTCCGCACGTCGGCGGGTGCGACGGTGACCGACGCCCAGCTGCGCACCAGCGCACTGACGGCGGGCCGCGAGGTGACCTACACGTGCGCGGTGCCGGGCACGGGGGCGCAACTGGCCTTCGGCCTCTGACATGCCGGGGCACTGGCGCCGGGATGGCGCCGGTGCCCCGTCGTGACCGCGAGGCATCGCGGGAGGCGGCGCGGTGCAACGCTGCGCCGCGCCACTTGGCCACATCGGCCGTGTCCCGCCGAGGGCTGAGGCGATAACGATACATTTCGCCACCCTCACAGGCCGTGGAGGCCTCCCGGCCAGTTCATAATGCGAACGTTTTTCGGCCCGAGTCGGCTGGTTTTGCGTTTCGAACTGATCCTCCCATGAGCGACTCCGGCCAGCTCGCCCCTCTGCCTCACGTGCTCGCCGTCGATGACGACGCGATGGTGCGAGACCTCGTCTCGGCCTACCTCGAGGAACACGACTTCCGGGTCACCGCGGTCGCCAGCGGACGGGACATGCTGAAGGTCGTGGCGCGGCAGGCCATCGACGTCGTCCTGCTCGACATCAAGATGCCGGGAGAGGACGGCCTGAGCCTCGCACAGGAGCTTCGGGCGACGTCGAAAGTGCCGATCATCCTGCTCACCGGACGCAAGGACGAAGCCGACCGGGTGATGGGGCTCGAGCTCGGGGCCGACGACTACGTCACCAAACCCTTTTCGCCGCGGGAACTGCTGGCACGCATCCGCGCGGTGGTCCGCCGGCAGCAGATGAACGGCACCGTGCCGGAAGCGATCGCCGGGGTTCGGGCGTATCGGTTCGCCGGCTGGGAATTGAATGTGCGGCTGAGGCGCCTCGCATCGCCGCAGGGCGAGCATGTGCCGTTGCGGAACGGCGAGTGCAACCTCCTCCTCGCCTTCCTGGCGTCGCCGCAGCGCGTGCTCGCGCGCGACCACCTGATCTCGCTGTCCCGGCTGCATTCGGACGAGGTCTTCGACCGCACCGTCGATGTCCAGGTGGGCCGGTTGCGCAAGAAGATCGAAGCCGACCCGAGGGCGCCTCGCCTCATCCTCACGCAGCGAGGGCAGGGCTACGTCTTCGACTGCGCCGTGGCCGCCGTGCTCGCCTGAGCGAGCCGCCCGGCCACGATCCCTCGACCGCCGTGCAGCAGCGATGACCACGTCTCCTTCACTCGAGCAGGCCCTGGCCGACGCCCTTCGACGGAACGAGGAGCTCGCGCGCGGGAACGAATCCCTCTCGCGGGAGAACGCCCGGCTGGCCGCGGAACTCGCGCGCCTGGGCGAGAGTGAGCTGCACTTCCGCACGATCGTCTCCACGGACATCGCCGACCGGAAGAAGGTCGAAGAGGAGCTTCGCGCCGCGGAAGAGCGTTTCGCGCTGGCGGTCGCGGGCTCGAACGACGGCATCTGGGAATGGGACATCGAGACCAACCGGATGTTCATGTCCGAGCGGGCCCAGGCCCTGTTCGGCGTGGAGATCGGACCCACGATCCGTCCGCGTGCCGAATGGCGCTCGGCCATTCCGCTGCATCCTGACGATGTGGAATCGCAGATCGACATGGTCGATGCCTACCTCCTCGGGGATGGCCAGTCCTATGAAGGCGAGTGGCGCATCCGTCAGCCGGACGGCAGCTACCGCTGGGTGCGGATCCTCGGGCTCTGCGTGCGGAACTCGAGCGGACGGGGCACCCGGCTCGCCGGTTCGGTGAGCGACATCGACGCCCGCAAGCGGGCCGAGGGGGCCCTGCGCCAGTCCCAGCGGATGGAGGCCATCGGCACGCTGGCCGGGGGCATCGCGCACGACTTCAACAACATCCTCGGCGTGATTCTCGGCTTCGGAGAAATGCTCGCCCAGAAAACGAAGCGGAACCCGGGGGCGACCCGGGACCTGAGCTACATCATGGCGGCCGGCGAGCGAGGGCGGTCACTGGTCGAGCGGATTCTCGCGTTCAGCGGTGCGGCGAGTGTCGAGAAATCTCCCGTGAACGTCGAGCGCATCTGCCAGGAGACGATGGCGCTGCTCTCGTCGACCCTGCCGGGCAGCGTGCGGGTCGCGGAGCACTTCCATGCGGGCAGCGCCTCGACGCTCGGTGACGCCACGCAGGTGCACCAGGTCGTCATGAACCTCGTGACCAACGGCATTCATGCGATGCCGGCGGGCGGGGTCCTGACCGTCGGCTGCGAACTGCACCAACTGCACGGTGAACACGACGTCGCCACCGGCACGTTGCCCGCGGGGCGGTACATCCAGCTGAAGGTCGGTGACTCCGGGACCGGCATCCCGGCGCACATCGTCTCGCGCATCTTCGATCCGTTCTTCACGACCAAGGAGCAGGGCGTGGGGACGGGACTCGGCCTGTCCCTGGTGCACGGCATCGTGCGCGAGATGGGCGGCGGGGTGGAGGTGGAGACCACGCACGGCCAGGGCAGCACGTTCACCGTGTGGCTGCCGGACGTGGGCGTTGAGGCGACCCGACTGCCGGAGGTCCGCACGGCACTGCCGCGCGGGCAGCAGCAACGCATCCTCGTCGTGGACGACGAACCTGCCCTGGTTCACCTCGCCACCGGCACGCTCGCGACCCTGGGCTATCGGCCGCTCGGCTTTTCATCGAGCCTGGAAGCCGTGGCACGCTTCGAGGCGACCCCCACCGAGTTCGATGCGGTGCTGACCGACGAACGGATGCCGCTGATGGCCGGCGCGGACGTCATCTCCGCCGTGCGGGCGCTGCGGCCGGACATCCCCATCGTGCTGGTGACGGGGGATCCGAGCGGGCCCGGCGTGCGCCGGGCGATGGAAGCCGGAGCGAACGCCGTCGTGGGCAAACCGGTCGCCGCGCGTGACCTGGCTCGTGCGATGGCGGACGCGCTCGCCGCGCAGGCTCACCCGGACGGGCCTGCTGCCTAGCGCATGGCACGCCGCACCGCCTGGGGCGGTGTGCCGAATCCGCGCACGAAGGCCTCGCGCAGGTGGCGGCGGTCGCGAAACCCCGTCTCTTGCGCGATCACTTCCATCGGGTGGCGGCTCTGTTCGATCATCAGCCGCGCGGCTTCGAGTCGCAACGCCTCGACCGCCTTGGCCGGCGACTGACCGGTCTCGGCCGTGAACACGCGGCTGAACTGGCGCGGGCTCAGGTGGGCGTGGGCCGCCAGGTCCTCGACGCCCAGCGGCCGGCTCAGGTTCGCGCGAGCGAACGCCAGGGCCGCCTGGATGCGGTCCGACTTCGGCGCCAGGGCCAGCATCTCCGAATGCTGCGACTGGCCGCCCGAGCGGTGCTGGGGCATCACCAGCTTGCGCGCCACCGACCGCGCCACGTCGTTCCCCAGGTCCTGGTCGACCATGGCCAGCGCCAGGTCGAGCCCGGCCGTCATGCCGGCGGAGGTCCAGACAGGCCCGTCGATGACGAAGATGCGGTCGTCCTCCACGTGGACGTCGCCGAAGCGGTCCCGCAGGTCGCGGGCGAAGGCCCAGTGGGTGGTGGCCCGGCGGCCGGACAGCAGGCCGGCTTCCGCGAGCACGAACCCCCCGGTGCAGACGCCCGCGACACGGCGGGCCAGCAGGCCGCGTTGCCGCAGGAACCGCAGCACGTTGGGCGGGGCGGGGTTCGTCAAGGGGTCGTTGACCCCCGCGACGATCCAGGTGTCGGCCTGGCTGCTGCGGCCGAGCGGGCGTGTGTCGATCGACAGGCCCAGCGACGTGCGCACGCCGCCGCCCTCCGCCGAGAAGTTCTCGATGGCGTAGAACGGCGACCTCGCCAACTCGTTGGCGCATTCGAAGACGGCCTGTGTTCCCAGGGCCAGCATCTGGAAACCATCGCTCAGCACGTAGCCGATCCGGTGCATGGGATTCTCCTGTCGCGGTCGATGTCTCGAATCATGACCCTAAACGTCATTTGAGTCATATGACGGTCATCCTACCATTCGTGCCACGGACTTCCCGTCACCCACGAATCGGAGCAGAACCATGACACAAGCACCCCTCGGCACCGCCCTCGTCACCGGGGCTTCCTCGGGCATCGGCGCGATCTACGCGGACCGCCTCGCCCGCCGCGGGCACGACCTGATCGTCGTCGCGCGCCAGGGCGACCGGCTGCGCGCCTTGGCCGACCGGCTGACCACGGAGACCGGGCGCCGCGTCGAGGTGCTCGTCGCGGACCTCGGCGACCGCGACGCACTCGCCACGGTGGAGGCGCGCCTGCGGGACGACAGCAGCATCTCGCTGCTGGTGAACAACGCCGGCGTCGGCACCCATGCGCCGCTGCTCGAAAGCGACGTCGACCGCATGACGGCCATGATCGCGCTGAACGTCACGGCGCCCACGCGGCTCGCGTACGCGGCCGCGCCGGGGTTCGTGGCGCGCGGTCGCGGCGCCATCGTGAACATCTCGTCCATCGTCGCCATCGCGCCGGAGATCCTGAACGGCGTGTACGGCGGCAGCAAGGCCTTCGTGCTGGCCTTCAGCCAGTCGCTGCACCACGAGCTGGCGGGCAAGGGCGTGCGTGTCCAGGCCGTGCTGCCCGGCGCCACCGCCACCGAGTTCTGGGCGAGCGGCGGCATCCCGATCGAACAGTTGCCCCCGAACATCGTGATGCGGGCCGAAGACCTCGTGGACGCCGCGCTGGTGGGCTACGACCGCGGCGAACTGGTGACGATCCCGTCGCTGCACGCGGCAGAAGCGTGGGGCGCCTACGAGGCCGCCCGGCAGACGATGTCGCCACAGCTCTCCAGCGACGTGCCGGCGGCGCGGTACCTGAAGGCGGCCTGAGTCAGTCGATCAGGTGCAGCTCGCGGGCCCGCGCCACGGCGCCGGTGCGGCTGTGGACGTCGAGCTTCGTGAAGGCGTTGCGCAGGTGCCACTTGATGGTGTTCAACGCGATGCGGGACGTTGCGCTGATCGTCTTGTTGCACAGGCCCTTCGACACGAGGCCGAGGATCTGCAGCTCGCGGTCGGTGAGCGGTTCGGTGGGCGGGGCCGGGGTGGGCGACGACGGGGCGGACGCCGCCGGCTGCGCCCCCTGCGTGTAGGGCCTGAAGTAGCTCGACGGCGGGATGAAGCGCAGCCGGCCCGCACCGATGGCCGCGGCCAGCAGCGTCGACACGGCCGGCGTCTCGTCGAAGGCCGTGCGGGCGAACACGAACTGTCGGGTGGGCACCACGCAGCGGTTCAGCGCGGAGAAGGCCGCCTCGGGCCGGCCCTCGGCCCAGTGGCACATCGCGATCGTGACCTCGGCCGAGACCTGCCGGCTGACCCGCCCGGCCTTCTCGGCGCTGTCGCGCAGCACCTGCAGCAGCGCGCGAGCCTCGGCGTGGCGCTGCTCGTGCAGCCACAGCAGCGCGAGCGCCGCGCCGCTGCGCGCCCATTCCTCCTCGTAGTCGCGCGTGCGGGCCCATTCGCCCCGCTGGGCGCGTTCGGGCAGCGAGAACTCCGACGCGGTGGCGAGTGCACCCGCGCCGTCGCCGCACTCGATGTGCAGTCGGATCTTCTCGAAGCAGATCTGGGCCTTGAAGCGCGGGTGCCCGTCGCGTTCGATCACGCTGTGGGCGTAGTCGAGCAGCCGGAAGGCCTCGCCGTGGCGCTGCTGCAGGCCCTTGAGCCGCGCGAGCAGCGCATAGGCCAGCACGAAGTTGCGCAGGATGGACGCGGCCGACACGAACGGCAGCACCTCGGTCAGCAGCGCCTGGGCATCGTCGAGCTTGTTCTTCTCGTACAGCGTGCAGGCGTAGCCGAGCGCCGCGTTCACCCAGGCGGGGCGGCGGTGGAACCGGCGGTGCGCCTCGTGGTTGCGCTCGCAGATCGCGGCGGCATCGGCGAGGCGCCCCTGCATGAAGTCGGCGATGCCGATCAGCGTTTCGCAATGGCTGGTGAGGTACGGGCTGCCGCAGGCGCGGCCGACCGCGCTCGCGCGGATGGCCACGCGGCGCATTGCATCGAACTCGTTCACGCACAGCAGGTGTGCGGTCTGCGCGGCCATCAGCAGGCCGGCGAAGAAGTCGGCGTCGCCGTCGGGCATCAGCTCGCCCTCGTCGAGGCGCGGTCCGCCCACGGTCTCGGCGTGCAGCATCAGGTCGAGCACCTGCAGGCGGGCCGCGAGGGTCGCGCGCGGCGTGCCGGTGGCCAGCAGGCGCACGCGAGCCATGCGTTGCTGCGCCTGTTCGAGCGCCGTCGTCGCGTCGCCGAACCGGCGCGCGAGGATCAGGCTCATGATCCAGGCGCAGGTCAGGTCGCCGTGGGTCAGGATCTCGGGCAGGGAGAGCATGCCGGCCCAGCGCAGGATCTCGGGCGTCTCGCCCTGCTTGAGCCAGTGCAGTGCGCAGCGGCCCGCCACGTCGACGCACCAGGTGCGGTCGCCCGACGCGAAGGCATGGGTGAGGGCCTCGTGCGGCAGGTCGTTCTGCACGTACCAGGCGCTCGCGGCGCGGTGCAGCGACGGGATGCGCTCCGCGTGGTCGCGCTGCAGCACGCCGCGCAGGAAGTCCTGGAACAGCAGGTGGTAGCGGTAGTGGCGGCGGTGCGGGTCCAGCGAGTGCAGGAACAGCTGCGACCGTTCGAGGTGCTCCAGCACGGCCTGGCCGTTCGACGTGCCGAGCAGCGCGTTGCACAGCCCGGAGCACATCTTGTCGACGACCGAGCTCACGACGAGGAACTCGCGCAGGTCGTCGGGCTGGCCCTGCAGCACCGCCTCGGCGAGGTAGCGGGCCACGGCCTCGTGGGCGCCGTCGAAGCGGCGCACCGCGTCGCCGATGCGGGGGCGGTCGTCCGCCGTCAGCAGGGCCAGCTTGACGCCGGCGACCCAGCCCTCGGTGCAGTGCCGGATCTCTTCGGCGTCGTCCGGCGCGAGCGCGCGGGCGTGCAGCCGTTCGCTGAGGTCGGCGATCTGGTCGGCCTGGAAGTTGAGGTCGCGCGTGCCGAGCTGCGTGAGCTGGTCGCGCAGCTTGAACTCGCTCAGCGGCAGTTCGGGCACGCAGCGGCTCGCGACGATCCAGCGCACGTTCGGCGGGGCGTGCCGCAGCAGCGCGTGCAGGGCCCGCACGACCTCGGGGTCGGTGATCCACTGCAAGTCGTCGAGCACCACCACCACGTCCTGCCCGATGCGGCCGAGGCTCTCCAGGAAGACCGCGGCCATGTGGTGGGTCTGGAAGTCGACAGCGTCCTGCAGCGCGCCGGTGACGTAGCCCTCGAAGCCGGGGATGGCCTCGCGCACCGCGGCCACCAGGTACGAGAAGAAGCGGCGCGGGTGGTTGTCGTGTTCGTCGATCGTGAGCCACGCGACCGGGCGCTGCGCGGCGTGACGTCGCCACTGGCTCAGCAGCGTCGTCTTGCCCGACCCGATCTGGGCGGTGACGACCAGCAGCTGTTTCGCGGTGGCGTCGTCGATGGCCTGCAGCAGCGCGGGGCGGTCGACCAGCGTGGCGGCGGTCTGCGGCGGTTTCAGCTTGGCGCCGACGAGGTGGCCGCGTGGCAGCAGCAAGGCCGGGTTCGAAGTCGGCGAGGTGGGCCGGAGCTGCAGCGGCAGCGGCTTCTTCAGTGGCGCGTTCATGTCGATCGTCCTGTCCCGGACCGCGCGTCGGAGCCCCGCGCGGTCGTGTGACCCTCCCCGGTCCGCCCGTTGTCCTGGCCCCGCTTGGCATGGGGCGGCTCCACGTCGAGGTGGAGGAGGGCGGCGCGTTCGCCATCGACGCCCGACCGAGGGATGGCAGGTGGCCCATCACCGGAAGGCGCGCCGGCGGAACCCTGTGGATGCACCGCCGGCCCGCGAAATGTACGCCGGGGTTTATTTCGGAACCTCAGTAGGTTCCCTGAGACGGAACTGCGTCAGGCCAGGGGGGTGCCGAAGCCGCCCTCGGCCCGGGCGACGTGCGCGGCCCAGCCGTGCAGGCCCAGCGCGTCGAACACGAAACGGGTCATCGCCGCGGACATCGGCGAGAGCGGCCGTCCGTGCCGGATGCAGGAGACGACGTGGCCCGACACGGCCTCCTGCACGAGCGTGAAGTCGAGGTCCTGGCGCGCGGGCACCGTGGGGTACTGCGCGCGCACGTCGGCGAACCAGGCCTCGAGCCAGCGCGTCAGGGTCTCGCGGGCCCGTTCCGATCCCGCCTGCGAGGCGGGCGTGGCGACCTGCGCCTCGACGATGAAGGTGCGGGCGAACCAGGGGTTGGTGTCGGCGATGTTCAGGTGCGTGGCGAGCAGGTCCCACAGCCGCTGCGGCAGCGACGTCGCCTCCTCGGCCGCCTGCAGCATGGCGGCGAGGTGGGCGCGCGAGCACTGGTCGAAGCAGTACAGGAAGCAGTCTTCCTTGTCCTTGTGCATCTGGTAGAACGTGGTGCGCGAGATGCCGGCGTGCGACGTGAGGTCGGACACCGACGTGGCCGCGTACCCCTTCTCGGCCACCACGTACGCCACCGCGTTCATCAGGCGCGCCCGCTGCGAGGCCTCGGCGACATCGGGTGGCAGGCGGCCGTTGCCGCGGGGCAGGCGCGTGGGGACGGCGGTGGTGCCGAAGTCGGGGCGCAGCAGCGCGTGAACGGCGCCCGGCCGGCGTTCCGGAACGATGTCGTCGGACTCCCCCCGCCGTCTGCTCATGTGTTCAAGGCCCCGATGCGTGTGCGTCCGCGGAGCTTAACAGCGGCACGGTCCTGGGCATCGGGAAGATCGACCGCGGCACCGAAGAGGTCCTTCGGATCCTTGAGGTCGGGCACGAGGTCGATGCGGCGGGCGTAGCTGGGCCGCTCGCGCACGAGGCGGTGCAGCACGCGCAGCGCGGCGTAGTCCTCCAGGGCGAAGCCGACCGAGTCGAAGATGGTGACGTCGCGGTCATCGCGCCGACCCCGCACCAGGCCGCGCGCGATCTGCTCGAATTCGGTGACGGCGAAGTCCGCGGGCATCTGCTGCAGCTCGCCCTCGATGCGGGACTGCGCCTCGAGTTCCACCACCACGCGGGCGTCGGGACGGCGCAGGATGTCGGGGTGCAGTTCGGTCTTGCCGGGGCAGTCGCCGCCCACGGCGTTCAGGTGCATGCCCGGTTCGATCATCGAAGGCAGCAGGATCAGCGCGTTGCGCTTGTCGGCGGTGATCGTGGTGACGATGTCGGCGCCGCGCACGGCGTCGGCCACGTTCGCCATGCGGCGCACCACGAGCCCGGCCGTGGCCGGGTGGCGGCGCAGGTTGCGTTCGAGCTTGTCGGTGGCGCGCGGGTCGACGTCGAACAGGCGGATCTCGCGCAGCGGGAAACGGTCGGCGAACGCGATGGCCTGGAACTCGCTCTGCGCGCCGTTGCCGATGAGCGCGAGCGTGTGCGACGCGGGCCGTGCCATGCGCAGGGCCGCCAGCACCGACATCGCCGCGGTGCGCAGCGCGGTCACGATGGTGAGTTCGGACAACAGCACCGGGTAGCCGGTGGCCACGTCGGCGAGCACGCCGAACGCGGTGACGGTGAGGAGCCCGGCGGCGGTGTTCGCGGGGTGCCCGTTCACGTACTTGAACGAGTAGTGCCGGCCGTCGGAGATGGGCATCAGCTCGATCACCCCCACGGCGGAGTGGCTGGCGATGCGGGCGTCCTTCTCGAACGCGTGCCACCGGCGGTAGTCGTCCTCGATCTGGTCGGTGATGGAGGCGATCAGGGGCGCGACGCCCCGGTCGCGAAGGATGTTGCGGATGTCGGAAACGCCGATGTAGTCGACCACGTGAAGCTCCTGCGGTTGACCTCATTCTGTACAGGGGTGCTGTCACTTTCCAGCCCACAAGCTGTACGAATGGCTAGACTTCCTGGACACATCGACCTGACCCATCGAACGTTCTGCTCAACCGGGAGCGACCATGGACGACATCGACCGCGAACTCGTCGCGCTGCTGCGGGGCAACGCCCGCATGCCGCTGGTGGAGATCGCACGCCGGCTGAAGGTGGCGCGCGGCACGGCGCTCAACCGCATCGCGAAGCTGGAGCGCAACGGCACCATCGTGGGGTACACGGTGCGCCTGAAGCCGCAGACCGAAGAGCACCGCATGCGTGCGCTGATGACCATCGCCGTGGAGGGCAACGCGGCCGACGACGTGATCCGCGCGCTGCGCGGCGATCCGTCGGTGGAGGCGCTGCACACCACCAACGGCCGCTGGGACATCATCGCGGAGCTGCGGGCCGACTCGCTCGAGGAGTTCGACCGCATCCTGAGCCGGTTGCGGCGGGTCGAAGGCATTTCCAGCACCGAGACGAGCCTGCTGCTGTCGACCCACAAGCTCTAGCTTGCGCCACTGCAAGGCGCCCGACACGGGAACCCGTCACAATCCCTCGCGTGCGCCCGAGGGCGCAGAAAGAAAGGAACGGACCGCTTGCCTGCACGGGAAGACGCTGCTGACCCCACGGCCCCCCCGGACGACCGGGCGGACGTGCGCGCGCGCTGTCTCGCGTTCGGGTCCTTCCGGCTGTTCCCCGCGCAGCGCCTGCTGTTCGACGGCGACGTGCCGGTGCGGCTCGGCCGCCGCACCTTCGACCTGCTCGTGCTGTTCGCCGAGTCGCCCGACACCTCGTTCACCGAAGCGGACCTGCTCGCGCGCCTGTGGCCGGGTGTTCCGGCCGCGCAGGCCCACCTCGCCGACCACGTCGAGGTGCTCAACCGCATCTTCCGCCGCGCGCGCCCGCTGTTCGAGCCGGCCGGTGCGGGCTACCGCTTCGTGATGGAGCCGGCGGTGCCGGACACGAAGCGGGTGGCGCGCCTCATCGGCCGCGAGGCGCTGGTGGGCGATGCCTGTGCGCGCCTCGCCGAGCGGCGTTTCGTCACGCTCGTGGGACCAGGCGGCATCGGCAAGACCTCGGTCGCGATGGCGGTGGCCGAGCGCGTGGGGCCGGGCTTCGCCGGCGGCGTGTGCGTGGTCGACCTCGCCCCCGTCGCCGAGGAGCGCCTCGTGCCCGGCGCCCTCGCGGCGGCACTGGGCGTGCCCACGCCGACGGGCGACCCGCTGCGCGGCCTCGTCGCGCTGCTGGAAGGGCGCGACCTGCTGGTCGTGCTCGACAACTGCGAACACGTGATCGACGCCGCCGCGGCGCTCGCCGAGGCGCTGCTGACGGGCTTGTCCCGCGTGCGGGTGCTGGCGACGAGCCGCGAGCCGCTGCATGCGCAGGGGGAGTGGCAGCTGCGGGTCACCCCGATGGCGCTGCCGTCCGGCACCGGTGCGTTGACGGCCCGCGAGGCGCTCCAGTCGCCCGCGGTGCAGTTGTTCGCCGAACGGGCGGGCGGGGCGCTCGACGGGAGCGGGCTCACCGATGCCGATGCACCGCGGGTCGCGGACCTGTGCCGCCGGCTCGATGGCATCCCGCTCGCGATCGAACTGGCCGCCGCGCACGTGGAACACCTGGGCGTGGCCGAACTGTCGCGCCAGCTCGCCGAACGCCAGCTCACCGTGGCGCGCGACGGCGCGGGACCGGGCCACCGCCACCGCACGCTGCAGGCGGCCATCGACTGGAGCTTCACGCGGCTTTCCCCCGGGGAGCAGGCGGCCTTCCAGCGCCTCTCGGTGTTCCGCGGCGAGTTCTCGCACGAGGACGGCGCCGCGGTGGTGGCGTGCGAGCCCGTGTCGCTCCCCGCCGCGCTGGAGCACGTGGCCGACCTCGCGGCCAAGTCGCTGCTGTCGATCGAACCCCGCGGGGACACGGTGCACTACCGCCTCTTCGAGACCACCCGGGCCTTCGCCGCGGAGAAGCTCGCCGCGTCGGGCGAGGCGCCGGAGGCGTTCCGCCGCCATGCGTTGCACTGCCTGCGTCGGCTGCGCGACGGCGAACGCGACTGGACGGTGATGCCGCGCGATGCCTGGCGTGCCGTGCACGGCCGCCTGATCGACGACGTGCGGGCGGCCATCGACGGGTCGTTCCAGCCGGGCGGCGACCTGCGGCTCGGCATCGAACTCACCGCCGGGGCGATGGGCCTCGCCGGCCAGCTGGGCCTGCTCGCGGAATTCCGGGACCGGGCCGAACTCGCGCTGCGGGCGATGCCGGGTCTGGACCCTGCCGAGCCGGCGCTGGAGCTGCGCCTGCAGTCCACCTTCGCCGACTTCACCCAGCAGACGAACGGCGCCCACGACCGGGTGGCCGCTGCCTTCACGCGCGCCCTGCAGCTCGCCGACGCGACGGGCCGCATCGAACACCGCCGCAGCCCGCTGATGGGGTGCTGGCTCGACGCCTTCGGGCGCGGCGAGTACCTCGATGCGCTCCGCTTCGCGCGGGAGCTGATGGACAACAGCACCGCGGCCGGCGACGACCTCGGCGCGTTCATCGCCGACCGCATGCTGGCCCAGGCCCACCACTTCCTGGGCGACCACGCGGCCGCGCGCCACCATGCCGAACGCGTGCTGATGCAGGCTGACCGCACGTACCCGCTCGCGCTGTCGCCCGCGCCGGTCGACGTGCGCAGTTCGATGCGCGTGATGCTCGCGCGCATCCGCTGGCTCGAGGGCGACGCCGAGGGCGCGGCCAGGCTCGCGGACGAGGCGCTGGCCTTCGCCGAATCGGACCGGGCCTACGCGCTGTGCCAGGTGCTGGGGCTGGCCGTCGTGCCCATCGCGATCTGGCAGGGCCGGGACGAGGCCGCGCGGCGGCATGTGGCCCACATGGCCGCCCATGCCCGGCGCCACCAGCTGCGGTACTGGGGGGAGTGGGCCGGCGTGTTCGACTCCGTGCTGGCCGAGCGGGACGGCGGCCCCGCCGCGCCGTCGCCCACGGGGCGCAAGCTGGTCGACCTGTTCGCCACGCTGGTCGGGCGGGTGGCCGACCCCGAGGTGCTGGTGCGAGCCGAGGTCGGGGTGTCCGGCTGGGCCGCGCCCGAGGTGTTCCGCGCCCAGGGGGAGGCCGTGTGGCGGGCCGGCGGCGAGCAGGCTGCGGCGGGCGCGGAAACCTGGCTGCGCCGGGCCCATGCGCGTGCGCTGGCGCAGTCGGCGCCCGCCTGGGCGCTGCGCGCGGCCACCAGCCTCGGCCGCGTGCTGCAGGCGACCGGGCGCGGCGGCGAGGCCGGCCCGCTGCTCGACGCGGCCCTGGCCGCGGCGGCCGACGGCCCCGACGCGGTGGCCGCCCGGGCGCTGCAGCTCTGACCGCGGCGGCGGCCCGTAGTAGATTCGGGCGGATGTCCGAGCCCGATTCCCCGTCCCCCGCGCCGTTCTACGAAGGCGCCACCTACACGCCCGAGAACAGCGTGGGCCATCTGCTGCGCCGGGTGATGCAGGGCATGATCGACGAGATCGGCGAACGCCTCGGCCCCATCGGGCTCACGTACGCCCAGTGGACGCCGCTCATGCTGCTCTACACGGGGCGTGCGTCCACCGTCGCCGAACTCGCCCGGGAACACCTGACCGATCCCGGCGCCACCACGCGGCTGCTCGACCGGCTGGAGGCCAAGGGCCTGTGCCGCCGCGTGCGGTCCGAGGTGGACCGCCGCGTCGTGAACGTGGAACTCACGCCCGAGGGGCGCGAGGTGGCGTCGCACATCCCGGAGGTGCTGAGCGAGGTGATGAACGCGCGGCTCGCGGGGTTCAGCCGGGAGGAGTGGACCGAGCTGAAGGGGCTGCTGGAGCGGATGATCCTGAACGGCGAGGCGATGCGCTCCTGAGCGACGCCTTCAACCGTGCACCACCTCGACGGTGCTGTCGAACAGATACCCCACCCCCCGCTCCGTGAGGATGAACCGCGGCGCCCGCGGATCCACCTCGATCTTCTTGCGGAGCCGGCCCACCTGCACGTCGATCGTGCGGTCGTAGACCTCGTCGGTGTGCAGGCGCGAGAGCCCGATCAGCTGGTCGCGGCCCAGCACGCGCTGGGGCGCGGCGAGGAACGCCAGCAGCAGGTTGCATTCGCCGTTGCGCAGCGGCACCTCCTCGCCGCCCGGGGCGGTGAGCCGGCGCAGGCGCACGTTCAGCTCCCAGCCGGCGAAGCGGTAGGCGCGCACGCCGGCCATGGTGTCGGCCACGGTCTCGTGCATCCGCTGGCGGCGCAGCACGGCGCGGATGCGGGCCAGCAGCTCGCGGGGCGAGAAGGGCTTCGTCACGTAGTCGTCGGCGCCCAGCTCGAGCCCCATGACCCGGTCGGCCTCGTCCTTGCGGCCGGTCAGGATGATGATGGGCACTTTCGAGCGCTCGCGCAGCGCCCGGGCCAGCTGCAGGCCGTCCTCGCCGGGCAGGCGCAGGTCGAGCAGCACCACGTCGACGGGACCGTGCTCGATCACCTGCAGCATTTCCCGGCCGCTTGCGACGGCGGTCACACGGAGGTCGAAGTCACTGAGGTAGACCGAGATCAGCTGGCGGATCGACACGTCGTCGTCCACCGCCAGCACATGCGGCAGCCCGGCGGGCGAGCCGCCGTCCGGTTGTGGAGAAAGTCCTTCTGAATTCGTTTTCATGCCGGGGTACGGGACTGTACCGTTTACGTCCAAGGCCTGCTTTGTAACCGATGTCACATGAGTATGTCCTGGTGACATCAATCGGACGCCCCCTCGGCGGTTCAATGAACGACATTGCAGGCCCCCCGGGCGGGTCTTGCCGAGCTTTCGATACTGCCGTGCCCGCTCTGATCACCATCGCCGTCGCCGAACGCGACGACCTCATCCGCGCGCTCCTCGAGCGCTGGCTGGCCGATGCCGGCCACCGGGTGGTGTGCCTCACCCCTGCCGATCCGCTGCCGGACGGCCCCTTCGACCTCGTGATCGCGAGCGTGGACAACCCGCGCACCGCCACGGCCGAAGTGCGGGCGCTCCAGGCGGCCCACGGGGCGCCGCTGCTGCTCACGTCCGCGCGCTTCTTCCCCGATCCGACCGATGCCGCCAGCCTCGCGCAACGCTTCGGCGTGCGCGCGGTGCTGGCCAAGCCCTACGACCGGGCGGCGCTGCTCGCCGCGGTGGCGGAGTGCCTCGCCTGAGGGGGGTGACCCGTCAGCGTCCGAGCGAACGCGCCAGCGCCGTGGCGAGGTCGCGGGCCGAGAGCGGCTTTCCCAGCACGGCGGCAGCGCCACCGGCCTGGGCGCGCCGTGTGACCGTGCCGGCGGGGTAGCCGGTGACCAACAGCACGGGCACGTCGGCCCGGCGCGCGCGCACCGAGGCCATCAGCGAGGTGCCCGTCACGTGGGGCATGCGCTCGTCGGTGATGACCGCGTCGAAGCGGTCCGGGTCGGCCTCGAAGGCCGAGAGCGCGTCGGTGCTCGACGTGAAGCCCACCGGCTGGTAGCCGAGTCCGGCGAGGGTGTCGGTGGTCAGTTGCACGAGGGCCTCCTCGTCGTCGACCACGAGGATGCGCTCGCGCCGGCCGCGGGGCAGGGCCGCGGCCGGGTTCGGCGCGGCGCCGGCCGAGTCGGCCGACCGCGGGAACCACACCGTGAAGGTGCTGCCGGTCTGCACCGACGTGGCGACGTCGATGGCGCCGCCCATCTCGGTGACGATGCCGTGCACCAGCGAGAGGCCGAGGCCGGTGCCGGCGCCCGGGTCCTTCGTCGTGAAGAACGGGTCGAAGATGCGCGCGACCATGCCGGACGGGATGCCGATGCCGGTGTCCGTGACGGTGAGCACCACGTAGTCGCCGGCCGCGAGCGGGCCGGTGGTGACGAGGCGCTGCGCGGGCAGGGACACCGTTTCGAGCGCCACCTGCACCGTGCCGCCCGCGGGCATCGCCTGGACGGCGTTGGTGACGAGGTTCACCACCACCTGGTGCACCTGCGTGGAGTCGCCCACCGCCGCTGCGTCGCCCGCCTCGAGCCGCTGCACCACCTTCATGCCCTCGGGCAGCGTGGCGGACAGCAGGTTCAGCACCTCGCGCACCACGCTCTCGATGCCGACGGGCACCCGCTCGGCGGCGCCGGTGCGGCTGAACGCGAGGATGCGCTCGACCAGCGCGCGCCCGCGTTCGCCCGCGGCCATCACGAAGCCGAGGTCGCGGCGCATGCGGCTCTCGGGCCGGGTGTTGCGCATCATCATCTCGCCGAATCCGAGGATGGCGCCGAGGATGTTGTTGAAATCGTGCGCGATGCCGCCGGCGAGCGTGCCCAGCGCCTCGAGGCGCTGGCTCTGCTGCAGCGCTTCTTCCGCACGCTTGCGGGCGTCGACGTCGCTGACGGAACCGGCCAGCCGCGTGGCACGGCCGGCCATGTCGCGCACGCAGGTGCCGCGGATGCGCACCCAGCGGTGCGAGCCGTCGGGGTGGCGCATGCGCCATTCGCCGTCGTACGCGGGGGCCTTCCCGAGCACGTAGTTCTCGATCATCCCGAGCTGCGACTCCACGTCGTCGGGGTGGATCTTGATCATCGCCCGCCACTCGGCGCGCGGGCGCGTGGTGATGCCCGGCATCGCGAGGCCGAAGATGCGCTGGGCGCGTTCGGACATGAACATCTGCCCCGTGGCGATGTCCCAGTCCCAGATGCCGTCGTTGCTGCCGGCCACGGCCAGCGCGAAGCGTTCCTCGGACGCACGCAGCGCCAGTTCGGCCAGGCGCCGCTCGGTGATGTCGGTGGACACGCCGCTCACCCGGGCCGGCTCGCCGCCCTGGGCCGGGATCATGAAGCCGCGCTCGTGGATCCAGCGCACCGTGCCGTCCGGCTGGACGATGCGGAACTCGGCCTCCCAGCGGTCGTCGGCCCGCGCGCCGGCGATCCACCGGCCGAACTCGCTGCCGATGCGCGGCCGGTCCTCGGGGTGGATGCAGGCCACCCACAGGTGGGCGTCCTCGTACAGGTCCGCCACGGGGCGGCCCCAGATCTGCTCGAAGCTCGGGCTCGCGTAGATCACGCGCTCGGGCTGCACCTCGGTCATCCACACGACGTCGGGCGTGGCGTCGGCCATGTGCCGGAAGCGGGTCTCGCTCCTGCGCAGGCGGTCGTTCTCGCGCGTCAGCGCTTCGCAGCGCGCGAGGGCTTCCGCGAGGGCGGCGTCGGGGGGGGCGGTGGGGGTCATGTGCGAATCCCGGACTCGGTCTAGGGGCGATTGGACAGGGGCACGGTATCCTCTGCGTGAACCAGGCCGGTGCGAGTGTGACAGGTGTCGTGACCCGTTCGCCGCACGTTCGTTCGTTTGCAACCGTTGTCATGGCGGAACCGATTCCGTTCATGGGCGGGACACGCGCTCCCGGCACAGTGCCTCGTCGTCCCGGGACGGGTGCCTCGCCCTGGCCCGGGACATGCAACGAGATCCCACCGAGGATCGGGTCCGCGCCTCCCGCGCCACCGGGGAATGAATGAACCAGCCGCTCGCATCACCGTTTGCCGAAAGCCCCATCACCTTCGGTCCTTTCACGCTGCTGCCCGCCAGTGGCGTGCTGCTGGAAGGTGGGCGCCCGGTGCGGCTGGGCGGGCGGGCCCTCGGGCTGCTGGCCGGCCTGCTGCAGCGTGCCGGCGAGGTGGTGTCGAAGGCCGAGCTGATCTCGCTCGTGTGGCCCGGCGACGGCGCCGAGGAAACCACGCTGCGCGTGCACATCGGTGCGTTGCGCAAGGTGCTGGGCGACGGGCAGGGCGGGGTCCGGTACATCGCCAACGTGGCGGGCCGGGGCTACACCTTCGTCGGTGCCGTCGATCGCGCCGACGACCGTGCCGATGACACCGCGGTGCCGGCGTCACCGGCGCCGACGCTGGCACGCCGACCGCTCCCCGCGCGGCTCGCCCGTCTCGTGGGACGCAGCGACGTGGTGGCGTCGCTGGTGCACCACCTGCCGCAGAAGCGCCTGATCACGCTGTGCGGCGCGGGGGGCATGGGCAAGACCACCGTCGCGCTGGCCGCGGCCGAGCAGCTGCAGGCGAGCTACCCCGACGGCGTGCACTTCGTGGACCTCTGCACCGTCACCGACCCCGGCCTGGTGCCGGACGCGGTCGCCGCGGCGGTGGACTTCGCCCCGCCCGTGGCCGACGACCCCGGGGCGCTCGTGGCGCACCTGGCGACCCGGCGCCTGCTGCTGGTGCTGGACGGCTGCGAGCACCTGCTCGAAGCGGCCGCCTCGATGGCGGTCGCCCTGCTGCACACGGCGCCGGGTGTCGACGTGATCGCCACCAGCCGCGAGCCGCTGCAGTGCGACGGCGAATGGGTGCAGCGGCTGCCGCCGCTCGCGTGCCCTCCCGCGGGCACGGCCCTCAGCGCGGCCGCCGCGATGCGCTACCCGGCCGTGCAGCTGTTCGTCGAGCGGGCCATCGCCAGCCTCGACAGCTTCCAGCTCGGCGACGCCGACGCGCCCGGGGTGGCCGAGTTGTGCACGAGCCTCGACGGCATGCCGTTCGCGCTCGAACTCGCGGCCGCGCAGGTGGACGCCTTCGGCATCCGCGGCCTGCTGCGCCTGCTCGACGACCGCTTCCGCGTGCTGTCGAACGGCATGCGCAACCAGTTGCCGCGGCACCGCACGCTGCGGGCGCTGCTCGACTGGAGCCACGATTCGCTGTCGAACGCCGAGCAGCGCACGCTGTCGCGGCTCGCCGTGTTCCGCGGCGAGTTCACCGTCGAATGGGCCTCGGCCGTCGCGGGCCACGACACCACGCCCGGCTTCGCGCTGGTGGATGCCATCGGCTCGCTCGCGGCCAAGTCGCTGCTGACGGTGGACACCGCCAGCGACACCGTGCGCTACCGGCTGCTCGACACCACCCGGGTCTACGCGCTCGAGAAGCTGGTGCAGGGCGGCGAGGCGCACGACGTGCGCCGGCGCCACGCCGAGCACTGGACGACGATGTTCGGCGCCGCGAGCCAGGAGATCGTGGGACCGTCGCGCGCGGCCTGGGCCGATGCCAACGGCCGGGCCATCCACGACGTGCGCGCCGCCCTCGACTGGGCGCTGTCGCCCGGGGGCGATCCGAAGCTCGCGGCGTCGCTGATCCTCGCGAGCCACCCGCTCGCCCACTACCTCGGGCTCGCCGACGAATGGCGGCGGCACATGGAACGCTGCCTCCAGCACGCCCACCTGCTCGACGCGCGCGTCCAGCAGCGCCTGCACTGCTGGCGGGGCGCGCTGCTCGGCCAGACGCAGGGCTGCCCGCCCGCGCTCGCCGAGGCCTTCGAGCGGGCCGAGGCCATCGGGGCCGCGTCCACCGAACCCGACCTCGTCGTCGAGGGGCACAAGTCGCGCTGGCTGCGGGCCTTCTCGTCGGCCGACTACCGCGTCGCGCGCGATGCCGCGCGCCAGGTGCACGCCGCCGCCGAACACGATCCCTTCGCGCGCATCTGGGCCGAACGGGCGCACGCGCAGGCGAGCCACTTCCTCGGCGAGGACGGGCCCGTGCACGAGGTCGCGCTGCGTGTGCTGGCCGAGACGTCCCCGATGGAACACCGGCGCAAGCACATCACCATCATGGTCGACCGGCGGGTGTCGATCGGTTCGCTGCACGCCCGCGCGCTGTGGCTCGAAGGCCTGGCCGACGAGGCCGAGCAGTCGCTGCTGCTGCCGCTCGCGTGCGCGCAGCACGACCTGCCCCACGCGCTGTGCCACGCCTACGCATTCAGCGCCGCGCCCATCGCGCTGTGGCGCGGTGACCTCGACGCGGCGGCCAGCCGCATCGACCGGCTCGTCGAGCAGGCCGAGCGGCATGCGCTCGGCTACTGGGCGGGGTGGGGCCGCCACCTGCGACAGGTGCTGGCGTGGCGCCGCGGCGAGGCCGTCGACTTCCCGGCCTGGTCGCAGCGCCTCGCGGCGCAGACCGACAAGCAGGCCGACCTGATGGCCACGCTCGCGGCCCCGCTGGTCACCGACCGTGGCGTGACGCGGGTGCGCGAGGGCCGCGTCGGCTGGTGTGCGCCGGAGATCCTGCGCGCGAGCGCGATGCAGTCGCTGCGCCGCGGCGCGGACCCGGCCGCCGTGCGCGAGGCCGTGGGCGAGGCGCTCGCGCTGGCCCGCAGCAAGGGCATGCTCGCCTGGGAGCTGCGCGCGGCCACGAGCCTCGCGCGGCTGTGGTCGGACGCGGGTGAGCCGGCGCGCGGCCGCGACCTCCTCGCCGCCGTCTGTGAGCAGTTCACGGAAGGGTTCGGCACGGCCGACTGGCGCGCGGCGCAGCGGCTGCTGTCGGCCTCCGGTGCGGAGGTGGCGGTGCCATGACCCCGTCGAGCCCCGACACCGCCGACACCGTCTGGCAGTTCGGCAGCTTCCGCCTGTCGCCGGGACGCCGCGAGCTGCTCGCCGACGGCGAGGTGGTGCCCATCGGCGGACGGGCCTTCGACATCCTCTCCGCCCTGGTCGAACGCGCCGGCAACGTCGTGGCGCGCGACGAACTCACCGCGCGGGTCTGGCCCCGCACCATCGTCGAGGAGAGCAGCCTGCGCGTGCAGGTCGGCCTGCTCCGGCGTGCGCTCGGACCCGCGGCCTCGTTCGTCGTGACCGTGCCGGGGCGCGGGTATTCGTTCGTGGGTGCCGTGAGCGAACTGAGCGACATGCCCGTGCCCGACGCGGCCGTGGTCGTGGCGCCCGAGGCCGGCCGGCCCGTGCTGCCGCTGCCCGTGCGCCTGTCCCCCACGCTGGGCCGCGAGGCCGCGGCGGCTGCGCTGCGGGCGAAGGTGCTCGCGCATCCGCTGGTGACCGTGCTGGGGCTCGGGGGCGTCGGCAAGTCGGCGCTCGCGCTGTCGGTGGCCGAGGGCCTCGCCGAGGAATTCCCCGATGGGTTGCGGTACCTCGACTTCCAGGTCGAACCCGATCCCGAGGTTCTGCGCGGGCTGCTCGCCGACGCCGCGGGACGGCGCATGCTGGTGCTGCTCGACGGCTGCGACGGCCGCATCGAGGCCGCGGCCGGCCTCGCCGCGGCGCTGGCCGATGCGTCGCCGGACCTGGCCGTGCTGGCCACGGGGCGCGAACGGTTGCGCGTCACCGGTGAGCAGGTCGTGCGCCTGCCGCCGCTCGACGTGCCGCCGGACGGCACGGCCACGGCCGAAGCCGCGCTCGGCTGGGGTGCGGTGCAGCTCTTCGTCGAACGCGCACGGGCCAGCCGCGACGCGTGGACGCTGTCCGACCGCGACGCGCCGTGGGTCGCCGACCTGTGCCGCCGGCTCGACGGCGTGCCGCTCGCCATCGAGATGGCCGCGGCCGCGGTGGACGTCCTCGGTGTGCGGGGCGTGCTGGGTCAGCTCGACGGCCCCATGCCGCTGCTCGACCGGCGCCGGCGCACGCGTCAGGTCCGGCAGCAGTCGCTGCGGGCCAGCCTCGACTGGAGCCACGATCGGCTGGGCGCGCGCGAGCAGGCGGTGCTGCGCCGCGTCGCGGTGTTCGCGTCCGTGTTCTCGCTCGACGACGCGATCGCGGGGGCGGCCTTCGACGGCGTCGACGAGGTCGACGTCACGCAGGCGATGGCCGCGCTCGTCGGGGTCTCGCTCGTGAGCACGGTGCCGGGCGCGGGCGGCACGGCCTACCGGCTGCTCGCGGTGACTCGCGCGTACGCGGCCGCGAAGCTCGATGCCAGCGGCGAACGCGCCGCCGTGGCGGGGCGCCTCGCGCCGCGGCCTTCGCAAGAATTCACACCTCGCTCATAGCCACGCCCGGGGGCGCCAGGCACAGTTACGTCGACCAACGTGACAGAGGAAACCCCATGAACCGCTCCGCCCTCGCTCCCATCCAGGTCCACATCGCCCATGCCTACCCGCTGGTGGCACGTGGCATCGCGCAGGTGCTCAACGACCTGTCCGACGTGGCGGCCACGCTCGACGAGGGCGAGGGCGCCGGGGCCGACATCGTGATCGCGGACTACCACGACGGCCTCGAGCGCACGGCCCGCGCGCGGCGCGAGTCGGTGGGCCGCCGCGTGCGCACGCCGCGCGTCGTGATCCTCACCGAATGGTGCCGCGAGCAGAACGTGCGCCTCGCCATGGAGGCCGGCGTCGCCGGTTACCTGCAGCAGGGCTGCACCACGCAGCAGTTCGTCGACTGCATCCGCCACGTGGCGGCCGGGTCCCGCTACATCGAGAGCGAACTCGCGATCCGCATGGCCGACAGCCTGTCCCACGAAGCCCTCACGGGCCGCGAGTGCGACGTGCTGCGGGTGCTGGTCGCCGGCCGCTGCAACAAGTCCATCGCCATCGACCTGGGCATCTCCGTGGGCACGGTGAAGGCCCACGTGAAGGCGATCATGGCCAAGCTGCGGGCGGTGTCGCGCACCGAGGCCGCCAGCATCGCGCTGCAGAGGGGCCTGCTGGCCGAACACCCGGCCGCGGCACCGACCCCCACCGGACGCGGCGCATCTGCGGCAAACGCACGAATGCCGGCCTTGATCGCCGGTTGAAGACCACTACACTGCGCAGCACCCACCACCGACAGAGGGCCGGGCGGCACCGTCCCGGACACCACGGAAGTCCATGCCAGCGCGTCGCCAGTTCCTGTTGCAGGCCGGAGGCCTCGGCCTGAGCGCCACGGCGCCGTCGCTCGCCCGGGCCCGTGCCACCGACATCCGGCTCACCGCGGGCAACATCCTCTCCGCCAACCACCCGCTCAACGTGCGGCTGGCCGAGGCCGTCTCGGCCATCCAGTCGGAGAGCCGCGGCCGTGTGTCGATCCAGGTGTTCCCGGGCGGGCAGCTGGGGTCCGACGTCGACATGCTCGCGCAGCTGCGCAGCGGTGAAATCCAGTTCATGACCCTGTCGGGGCCCATCCTGTCGACGCTCGTGCCGGCGGCCGCGGTCAACGGCATCGGCTTCGCGTTCAAGGACTACGACCGAGTCTGGCAGGCGATGGACGGCGCCCTCGGCGCCCACGTGCGCGCCGAGATCGGCCGCCACAGCCTCGTCGCGTTCGACCACATCTGGGACAACGGCTTCCGCCAGATCACCACCACCACCCGCCCCATCGAGACCCCGGCCGACCTCAAGGGCCTGCGCCTGCGCGTGCCGCTGGGGCCGCTGTGGACGTCGATGTTCCGCGCCTTCGACGCCGACCCCACGTCGCTCAACTTCGGCGAGGTGTACGCCGCGCTGCGCGCGAACGTGGTGGAAGGGCAGGAGAACCCGCTGGCCGTGGTGCAGATGGCCCGGCTGCACGAGGTGCAGCGCCATTGCGCGATGACCCACCACATGTGGGACGGCTTCTGGTTCCTGGCCAACGGCCGCACCTGGGCGGCGCTGCCGCACGAGGTGCGCCAGCTCGTGCTGTCGCACGTGAACGCCGCGGCGCTGAAGCAGCGCGGCGACGTGCGGCGCCTGAACGCCCGCCTGGAGACCCAGCTGATCGAGGCCGGGATGGTCTTCAACCGCCCCGACACCACGCCGTTCCGCGCGGCGCTCAGCCGCGTGGGGTTCTATGCCGACTGGAAGCAGCGGCTCGGGTCGGAGACCTGGACGCTGCTGGAGCAGGCGGGCGGCAACCTGGCCTGAGCCGAGGGCGGGTCAGGCCAGGGCGGCCTCGGCCTTCAGGCCTTCGGGCGAGAGGATCACCACGCCGGAGGGTTCGATGCGCAGCAGGTGCTGGCGCTCGAGCTTCTTCAGCAGTGCGTTGATGCGCTGGCGGCTCGCGCCGAGCAGGTTCGCGAGGTCCTGCTGGGACATCTGCAGCGCGATGCGGATGCCGTCGCCACGCGGCACGCCGAAGCGGCGCGACAGCGTCAGCAGGTGGCCGATCAGGCGCTGCTCGTGCGACAGCGACACCGCGTCGGTGAACATGGCCATCATCTCCTGCGCACGCTGGCAGTTGATGCGCGCGAGCGCGATGCCCAGCAGCGGCTGGCGCCGCAGCAGCGACAGCAGGTCGGGCTTGCTGACGACGAGCAGCGTGGTGGTCATGCAGGTCTGCGCGTCGTGGGTGAGGCTTTCGCCGTCCATCACGGCCACGTCGCCGAACCAGTCGCCCGGGCCCGCCAGCGTGAAGATCACCTGGCGGCCGGCGCGGGTGCCCGAACACAGCTTGACCGCACCGCGTGCCACGCCGAACCATTCGTCGGCCTTGCCGAGGGCGTGGGTCATGGTCTGGCCCGCGGGCACGCGACGCACGCCGGCGATGGAGACCAGGGCCTGCCCGAGCTCGGCCGGCAGGCCGCGGAACCACGGCGCATCGACCATCGCCCGGGTTTCCTCGGCGGTGAGCCGGGTGCGCCAGTCGGAGGCCGAGGTGGGGAACGGGATGATGGAAGGCCCGGGCGCCAGGCACGCAGCGACGGTCATGAAAAGCCTCGTGATCGACAACTCATGGGAGCGAAAAGAAACCGAGCGCTCGCTCGGTTTTCGCCGAGTCTACAATCTGCGGCCGTCACGGTCAAACCGATCGATCCCCACCCATGCAGCTTCAGCTTCCCCCGCGGTTCGGCTTTTCCGAGTTCAAGCGCGCGACCCCGATCGACGCGGCCACGGTGTGGCAGGTGCTGATCGAGCGCAACGCCGAGCGTGTGCCCGTCAAGCGCCCGGAGGTGGCGCGCGAGAACCTGCGCCGCATCATCGAGTCGACCTTCCGCCTCGCGAACAAGGCCGGCTTCGGGGCGATGACGCTGCGCGAGCTGAGCCAGGAGGCCGGGCTGTCGATGGGCGGGCTCTACGGCTACATCACGAGCAAGGACGACCTCGCGTCGATGATGGAGGACATGATCCGGTACGTCGCCGGCGAGATCCCGGTGTGGTTCGCCGGCCACGGCGAGACGCCGCTGGACCGGCTCGATGCGATCATGCGGGCGCTCGTGTACCAGGCCGAGCTGCTGCAGCCGTGGTTCTACTTCGTGTTCATGGAGTCGCGCACGCTGTCGTCGGCGCAGAAGCTGATCGCGAAGAACTCCGAGCTCGACATGCACCGTGCGCTGGTGCAGCTGATCGAGGAGGGCGGCGAGGCCGACCCGTTGCGCGCCCAGATGGCGGCGGCCCACATCCACGTGATGATCCAGGACTGGCACATCAAGCGCTGGAAGTACAAGCAGATGAAGGCGACCGTGGACCAGTTCGCCGACAGCGTCAGCCGCTTCGTGCGGGGCGGGCTCGCCCGCCCCGCGGACTGACCGAAGGCCGCGTCAGCGCTTGACGGCCAGCAGGTGCCGCACGACCGGTGGCTGCTCGCCGGTGTGCCAGCGCGTGGCCTCGGCCTGCAGGTCGGCGTCGGCGTGCGACACGCGGTGGTGCTGCCGCAGGTGTTCCGCCCATGACTCGACGAGGAACCACTCGATGATGAAGCCCGGCCGCTCGGTGTCGTCCATCAACCCCCACGCGTAGGCGCCGTCGCGGCGGCGGATGGCCGCGAGGGCGTCCATGCTGGCGGTGAAGGCGGCGCGGTCGGCCTCCTTCACCTGGTACTCGACCTGGATCATCACCGGCCCGCGGTCGCCGGCCTCGGCCATCGTCGTGAGCGGCTCGGGCCAGTGGTTCGACGGCTGCAGGTTCGCGTCGCCCGACGGCAGCGCGATGCGCCGCGCGACGAGGGCGGTCACGACCAGGCCCGCGGCGCTGGCCACCAGCGTCATCGGCACGCCGATGGCCTGCGCGACCCCGCCCCAGGCGAGGCTGCCGGCGGTCATCGCGCCGTTGAACACCGTGAGGTACACGGCGAGGCCGCGCCCGCGCACCCAGTTCGGCAGGATGCCCTGGGCCACGCCGTTGAGCGTGGTGAGCGCCGTGATCCAGCCCGCGCCGAGCACCAGCATCAGCACCAGGGCCAGCCACTGGGGCGGCGCGGACGACAGTGCGAGCAGCACGGCCCCCACGAGCACGGCCGCGGCGAGCATCAGCCCGTCGGGGCCGAGCCGGTCGCGGGCCTTCGGCAGCAGCACCGCACCACCGATCGCGCCGAGGCCCACGGCCCCGAGCATCAGCCCGTAGAAGCCCGCCGAGCCCCCGAGCAGCTTGCGCGCGACGAGCGGCAGCAGCGCCCACACCGCACTCGAGAACGCGAAGAACACGGCCACGCGGATCATCACGCGGTGCAGCTCGCGGCTCGACCGCGTGAAGCGCATGCCCGCACGCAGCGCGCCGGTGAAGTTCTCGGTGAGCGCGTCGGACGCGGCCGCCGGCCGGCGCCACCACAGCAGCGCGCCGATCACGAACACGTACGTGAGCACGTCCGCGCCGTAGGTGTACGACGCGCCGAGCAGCCCGAGCAGCAGCCCGCCCGCGGCCGGTCCGATCGCGCGGGCGATGTTGATGCCCAGCGAGTTCAGCGCCACCGCGCTGCGCAGCGAGGACCGGTCCACGAGTTCGGGCACGATGGACTGCCACGTGGGCCCCATCAGCGCGGCGCCCACGCCGCCGAGCAGCGTGAGCAGCGTCAGCGACAGCAGCGTCTGCGCGCCGGTGTGCGAGAGCACCATCAGCGTGCCGCTCACCGCGGCCAGCAGCACCTGGATGCCGATCAGGAAGCGGCGGCGGTCGAGGATGTCCGACAGCACGCCGGCGGGGATCGCGAGCAGGAAGATCGGCAGCGTGGCGGCCGCCTGGATCATCGCGACCGCGGCGGGGCTCGCGGACAGGTCGGTGACGACCCACGCGCTCGCCACGTCCCGCATGAAGCTGCCGATGTTGCCGACGACGGTGGCCACCCACAGGACCGCGAAGGTCTTGTGGCGCAGCGGGGCGAGGCTGCCGCCCGGTGCGGTGTCCGTCATCGCGTGGCGGCCCGTTCGCGCAGGTCCATCCAGGCCACCAGCACGAAGCCGCCGGCCAGGCCCAGGTGCTCGTAGAACGCGTTCATCAGCATGAAGCGGTCGTGGCCCGAGGCCTCCCAGTAGCGGTTGGCGACGAGGGTGGCGCCCACCGTGAACACGGCGAGTGCGATGGCGCCGAGCCAGCGCAGCCGGCCCGACAGGATCAGCGCCGCGGCGCCCAGCTCGAGCACGATCACGGCGAGCGCGAGCGGCACGGCGGGCTGCAGCCCGAAGTGGTTCATCTCGGCGACGGCGCCGCTGAAATCGAAGGCCTTGACGAGGCCGCCCTGGAGGTAGGCGGCACACAGCGCGAGCAGAGCGAACCAGCGGATCGCGGGGGAAGAAAACGTCATCGGATCAGTCCTCACACAGCCCAGCACGCGCAGCCCAGCGCGCCCCAGAAGTCCTTGAAATCGGCGGCCGGCACCTCCTTGCGCCAGGCCTGGCCATGCTGGTGGCCGTGCACGCCACACGCCTTCGCGCAGCCGCACGCGACGTTGCGCAACATCGCGGCCTGCAACGGCGCACCGTCGCGTTCGCCCCAGGCGGCGTAGCCGCCGTAGCGGCGCACCGGCGACCAGTCCGGCATGGCCGGCGGCGGGGCCTCGTCGAGCCCGGCGAAGTCGCCCGCGCCGTACACCACCTTGCCGCCCACCACGGTCAGCAGCGACGTGGTGTCGGCGATCTCGGATTCGGCACACGCGAAGAAGTCGCGGTCGGGCACCATCAGGTCGGCGAGCTGGCCCGCCTCGATGCGGCCCTTCTTGCCTTCCTCGTTCGAGAACCACGTGACGTTCTCGGTCCACATGCGCAGCGCGGCCTCGCGGTCCAGGCAGTTGCGCTGCGGGTACAGGCGCAGGCCGCCCACGGTGGTGCCGGTGACGAGCCACGAGAGCGACACCCACGGGTTGTACGACGCGACGCGCGTGGCATCGGTGCCCGCGGACACCTTCACGCCCTTTTCGAGCAGCTTCGACACCGGCGGCGTGGCCGCGGCGGCGTCGAGCCCATAGCGTTCGACGAAGTACTCGCCCTGGTAGGCCATGCGGTGCTGCACCGCCACGCCGCCGCCGAGCGCGGCCACGCGGTCCATCGATTTCTCGGAGATGGTCTCGGCGTGGTCGAAGAACCAGTTCAGGCCCGACAGCGGGATGTCGCGGTTCACCTTCTCGAACACGTCGAGCGCGCGCGTGATGGTCTCGTCGTACGTGGCGTGCATGCGCCACGGCCAGCGGTTCTGCGCGAGGATGCGCACCACCTCCTCGAGGTCGCCCTCCATCTCCGGGCCCATGTCCGGGCGCGGCTGGCGGAAGTCCTCGAAGTCGGCCGCCGAGAACACGAGCATCTCGCCCGCGCCGTTGTGGCGGAAGTAGTCGTCGCCCTGCTTGTACGTGGAGCCGGCGGTCCAGCGGAGGAAGTCGTCCTTCTCCTGCTTCGGCTTCTGCGTGAAGAGGTTGTAGGCGATGCGGATGGTCAGCTGGTCGGTCTTGGCCAGTTGGTCGATGACCTGGTAGTCCTCGGGGTAGTTCTGGAAGCCGCCGCCGGCGTCGAGCGCGCCGGTGACACCGAGGCGGTTCAGCTCGCGCATGAAGTGGCGCGTGGAGTTGACCTGGTACTCGAGCGGGAGCTTCGGGCCCTTCGCGAGCGTGGCGTACAGGATGGACGCGTTGGGCTTCGCGAGCAGCAGGCCCGTCGGGTTGCCCGCCGCGTCGCGCAGGATCTGGCCGCCGGGCGGCTCGGGCGTGTCGCGGCCGTAGCCCACCACACGCAGCGCCGCGGCGTTGAGCAGGGCGCGGTCGTACAGGTGCAGGATGAACACGGGCGTGTCGGGCGCCACCGCGTTCAGCTCCTCCAGCGTGGGCAGGCGCTTCTCGATGAACTGGTGTTCGGTGAACCCGCCCACCACACGCACCCACTGCGGCGCGGGGGTGATGGCGACCTGCTGGCGCAGCATCTCCATCGCGTCGGCGAGCGAACGCACGCCGTCCCAGCGCAGCTCCATGTTGTAGTTCAGCCCGCCGCGGATGACGTGGATGTGGTTGTCGATCAGGCCGGGCAGCACGGGTCGGCCCCGCAGGTCGATGACCTTCGTGCCGGGGCCGGCGAGGGCCATCACCTCGGCGTCCTGGCCCACGTGGACGAAGCGGCCGCCGGCGATCGCGACGGCGCTCGCGGTGGGCTGGGCGCGGTTCAGCGTGGTGAAGCGGCCGTGGTGGAGGACGAGCTCAGGGGCGCTCTTGGGGATGATCTCAGGCATTGTCTTTCCTGTCTGCGCAGCGGGGAAGTTCCCCGAACATGTGCGGCTTGACCTGGTGGTGCAGCCACGACACGTCGGCAGTGTCGCGCTGCCAGAGCTTCTTCACCAGCGGCGGCAATTGCTCTCCGGCGAGGATGCCGAGGAGGCCCACGAGGGCGATGACCGGCGGCGCGGGCGAACGCACGTTGAACAGGGCGTAGATGACACCCACGAGCAGGCCCACGGCCAGCGAGACGAGATAGGTTTTCACGAGCACCTCCAGGGACGGGAGCGGCGGCCGCGGACAGCCGGCCGCCGCGGGACGGTCATCAGCCTTCCTGCGCGCCGAACATCGTCTTCGCGTAGATGATGCCGAGCCCGTAGGCGCCGCCGAACTTCTTCGCGATGCCGGTGGTCAGGTCGTACGTCTCGCCGCGCGCCCAGTCGCGCTGCAGCTCGAGCATGTACTGCAGCGACGTGATCGGGCGCACGCCGGCCTGCACCATGCGGTCCATCGCGCGGTTGTGCGCCTCGGCGGAGACGTCGCCGCACGCGTCGGCGATCACGTAGACCTCGAAGCCCTGGTCCAGCGCCGACAGCGCCGGGCCCACGATGCACACGGAGGTCCACAGGCCCGACAGCACGATGCGCTTCTTGCCGATCGCGTTGACGACCTTGATCACGTTGGCGTCTTCCCACGTGTTCATCGACGTGCGGTCGAGCAGTTCCTGGCCCGGGAAGGCGTCGGTGATCTCGGTGAACATCGGGCCGGAGAAGCTCTTCTCGGCGACCGTCGTGAGGATGGTGGAAACCTTGAAGCCCGCCGCGGCGTGGGCCACGAGGCCGGCGTTCATGCGCAGGTTCACGGCGTCGATCGAGTGCGTGGCGAAGGCCATCTGCGACTGGAAGTCGATCATGACCAGCGTGTGGTCGGTGGGGGACAGCAGCTGCGAACCGGGGGTGGGGGTGGCGTTGAGGGCCATGGCGGAGTCCTTGAGGCGGATGGGAGGAGGACCGGCGGCCGGCGCCGGATCGGGGACCCTAGTCTGCCCAGGACGCTGCCCGCGCGTATCCCTCTGGTGGACAGGTCGGACGTAGGACGGGTGCGGTGGGCGCACACCCGTCGGGAACTTTCAGGCGAGGTGCGGCTCGCGCACGAACGACACGATGGCGTCGGCCGCGGCCTGCGGGTGCTGGTGGTGCGGCCCGTGCCCTGCGCTCGGGAAGGTCAGCAGCCGCACGGTGGGCAGGCGCCGGTTCAGCGCGTACCAGTTCTCCACGGGGAAGACGATGTCGTGGTCGCCGCCGATGTGCAGGATCGGCAGCGTCGTGCGCTCGAGCATCGCCAGCACCGCCTCGGCCGGGAACAGCGGCCCCTTCGGCCCCGGGCCCAGGTGGTTCGCGGCGAAGTCCACCGGCACCGGCACGCTGCGGTCCTGCTGGCGTTGCGCGATGCGGTCCACCGACCGGCGCGCGGCGGCGCGGCTCAGCGCCGACTTCGGTTCGAAGAACAGGATCTCCTCGGCCGCGATGTCGATGTCGACCAGGCGCGCGGTGTCGTAGAAGAGTTGTTCGGCGGGCCGGGCCGTGAGGCCGGGGGGCGTGGTGCCGATCAGCACCGCATGCGTGAGCCGTTGCGGGTACAGCGCGATCACCAGCTGCGCGGCGATGCCTCCGAGCGACCAGCCGCCGATGACGACCTCCTTCAGCTCGAGCGCCTCGATCAGGTCGTGCGCGTCCTTCGCGAGCGACGGGGCGTCGTAGGTGCGGGTGCCGGTGGAGAGGCCGAGGCCGCTGTAGTCGAACGTGATGACCCGCAGGCCGCCGGCCGCGAGGGCGTCGAGGAAGGCGGGGTCCCAGTCGTCGAGGGTGCCTCGGAAGCGGGTGCACAGCACGATCGGCTGCCCCTCGCCGAACGAGCGGTAGGCGAGGCGGCGGCCGTTCGATTCGGCGAAGCGGGTGGGGGTGGTGAGGGCGCTCATCGGCATCTCCGGTGGTGGTCGATGCGGCGAGGATGCGGGAGGGGGCGGCCCCGCGCATGGCGCCGTGGCACCGCCGGTGGCTATCTCCTTGGACCGGGGCGCCGGGTCAGTCGGCGAGGTGCAGCCGGGCCTCGTCCCGCCAGTACGCCGCGGCGGCGTAGAAGCCCTCCCACACGCAGCCGTTGCAGCCGCGTCCGCAGCAGGTGTCGGGCTCGGGCGGCGGGGCGCGCATGGCGATGCCCGCCGCGTCGAGGCGCTGCCGCAGTTCGGCGAACACGGCGCGGGTGGTCTCGAGGTCGGAAAGGGGGGCGTTCAGGTCGGGCATGGTGCGGGCCGCACTGTATCAAGCGGGCGCTGATAGAGTCGCCGACTGGCCGATGCGCACATCGCGCGCGGGCTGCAACGAACGGGAAGAATCCGAATGATCAGGCGAGCGATGGTGGTGTGGTTGTCCGCGGTGCTGGTGGCGTGCGGTGGTGGCGAGGACGCGGGCGGCGGTGGTGGCGGAGGCGACGGTGGGACCGGTTCCCGCGTGCACCGGTACCAGGAGCTGGCGACCGCCGGCTCCACGGCGGACTTCCGCCTCCAGCTGAACACCCAGGGCGCGCTCGGCTACCGCTACATCAGCGAAGTGGCCTACAACGGCGGCACCCGCGCGTTGTTCGTCAACGACGCGTCGGTGGCCTACACCTACGAGGTGCTCGATGCGAAGCTCACCGTCGCCGAGTTCGTGGGCCAGGCGGCGGCGCAGGGCCTGCGGGGCTTCCAGTACACCGGCGGCGACACCCGGGGTGTCGTCTACCGCAAGGTGACGAACTCCACCGAGACCTTCACGGTGGAGAAGGAGGACAGCACGGCCGTCGGCGGCCTGGCGAGCAGCGCCTTCGTCGCCCAGGTGAACGCCCGCGGTGCCAACGGCTTCCGCCTCGGCGCCGAGCTGGTGCTGGGGGGCGCCTACTTCAACCTCTACGAGAAATCGAGCGTCGGCGCCCGGAAGTACGAGGTCCGCGTGGAAGACCCCGTGACGAACGAGTCCGCCCAGCTGGCCCGCTTCGACACCTATGGCGCGTCCGGCTACCGCATGCGCACGCCGCATGCGTTCGCCGACGGCACGATGTGGCTGTTCGAGCGCGACACGTCCCAGTCCGCCACCTTCCGCTACTTCGCCGACGTGGCCGTGACCAGCGCGGCCGCGCTCGTGGCGCAGGCGAACACGCAGGGTGCCTCCGGCCGCGGTCTCGAGGGACAGCTCGTGCTGGTGAACGGCGGCGTTCCGCGCGACCTGTACGTGCTGGCGACGAACTGCACCGGCGTGCTGTGCGACGTCCGGGGCCCGTTCGGCTACTGAGCGGGCCGCCGGGACGGGTCGGATGTCACACCCGTCCCGGTTTCGGGTTCCCTTGCGATCCGTCGGATTAGGGGTTATCCCTTACATTGCCGCCGGCGGGTCAGGTGATCGACCCGCTTGAAAGACCCGATGTCCGACCTGGTTCCCCCTGCTGCCGCGGCCCCCGCGCGGCTCACCGACCTCTACCGCGAGATCTGGTCCCATGCCCGGGGCGCGCGGGCCCAGTTCGTGGCAGCGCTCGGCCTGCTGGGCAGTGCGCACGGCCTCAAGCTCGCGTTCCCGTGGATGGCCGCACAGGCCATCAACAGCATCCAGACCGGCGGCGCCGACGGCTTGCCGTCGGCGGCGACCTGGATCGCGGCCATCGTGGGCCTGCAGGTCGTCACCTGGATGCTGCACGGCCCGGCCCGGCTGATGGAGCGCAACGTGGGCCTGCGCGTGCGCCGCAGCCTCGCCGATTCCCTGTACGCCCGGCTGTCGCGCGCACCGCTCGCGTGGCACGAGCGCCACCACTCCGGTGACCTGCAGCACCGCGTGCACCAGGCGGGCACCGCGCTCGGCAGCTTCTCCCAGAGCCAGTTCATCTACCTGCAGAACCTGATCAACCTCGCCGGGCCGGTCATCGCGCTGATGCTGCTGTCGCGACTCACCGGCATGCTGGCCATCGTCGGTTTCGTGGCCACCGCCGTCGTGATCCTCCGGTTCGACGCGGCCCTGATGCAGCTGGCCGCCCGCGAGAACCAGGCCGAACGGCGCTACGCCGCCCGCCTGCTCGACTTCGTCGGCAACATCTCCGCCGTGGCCAGCCTGCGGCTGCAGGACGCCACGCGCAGGCTGCTCGACACGCGGCTGCTCGCGGTGTTCGAGCCGCTGCGCCGGACCATCGTGCTCAATGAACTGAAGTGGTGTTCGGTCGACCTGCTGACGGTGCTGCTGACCTGGGGCCTCGTGGTGGTCTATGCGCTCACCCGCCCGTCGGTGGCGGCCGGCGGCACCGTGCTGATCGGCAGCCTCTTCATGATCTACCAGTACGCGCAGCAGGCCTCCGGCGTGCTCGGGGCGATGGCCTCGAACTACCAGAACCTCGCCCGCATGCAGACCGACTTCGCGAGCGCCGACGTGATCCGCGACGCGCCCGAGCCGGCCGAGCGGGGCGTGGCGCTCGACGCGGGCTGGTCGCGCATCGACGTCCACGGGCTCGGCTTCACGCATGCCACGTCGGGGCGCGGCGGCATCGACGACGTGAACCTCGTGCTGCGCCGCGGCGAACGCATCGCGCTCGTGGGCCCGAGCGGATCGGGCAAGAGCACGCTGCTGCGGGTGCTCGCCGGCCTGTACGACGCGGACCGCGGGCACCTGGCCGTCGACGGGGTCGCCCACCTGGGCCGCCGCGACGTCGCCGACGTGGCGACGCTGATCCCGCAGGAGGCCGAGGTGTTCGAGGCCAGCATCCGCGAGAACATCACGCTCGACCAGCCGGTGCCCGAGGCCGAGGTGGCCCGTGCCGTCCACGTCAGCGCACTCGACGCGGTGCTCGCGGACCTGCCGCTCGGCCTCGAGACCCCGATGGCCGAACGCGGCTTCAACCTCTCCGGCGGCCAACGCCAGCGTCTCGCGCTCGCCCGCGGCGTGCTGGCCGCGCGCGACAGCTCGCTGCTGCTGCTCGACGAACCCACCAGCGCGCTCGACGCACTCACCGAGCAGGTGGTGCACGAACGCCTCGGCGCGGCGAACCCCGAGGCGTGCATCGTCTCCGCGCTGCACCGCATGAGCTTGCTGCCCCACTTCGACCGGGTCGTCTTCATGGTCGACGGTGCGGTGGTCGACACCGGCACCGCCGACGAGGTGGCCGCGCGCCAACCGCTGTTCGCGGCGATGCGGGCGGGAGCGTCGGCCGAGGACGACGGGCCGCTGGCGGCCTGACGGGCGCCGGTCAGCCCGGCAGCCAGTCCGCCGTGACCTCGACCTGCTCGCCGGTGGCCAGGTTCTTGACCTGGTGCGGCGCGCCGTCGGCGCCGGGGAACAGCACGTACGGGATGCCCTTGCGGACGGCGTACTGGAGCTGCTTCGGCGTCTTCTTGTCCTCGTGGTACATCTCGACCTTCACGCCCTTGGCGCGGTAGTGTGCGGCGATGCGGCGCACCGCGTCGCGGTCGGCGCCCTGCGGGTACACCACGAGCAGCTGCGTGCCCGACTTCGCGGCCACCGGCAGCTTCCCGTCCTTCAGCAGCTTCGCGAAGATGCGGGTGAGGCCGATCGACAGGCCCACGCCCGGCAGCTTCTTGCGGAGGTACGCGCCGACGAGGTTCTCGTAGCGGCCGCCCGAGCACACGCTGGGGTAGCCCGGGTAGTCGAGCAGCTTGCACTCGTACACGGTGCCCGTGTAGTAGTCGAGGCCGCGGGCGATGGACAGGTCGGCCCAGATGTGGCCGGCCGGGATGTCCTTCATGTGGTCGATCACGAACTGCAGTTCGGTGAGGCCCGTCTCGAGCAGTTCGGACTGCACGCCCAGCGCGCGCACGCGCTCGACGAAGCTGCTGTCGCCGGTGCGGATCTGCGCGAGCGCGACGCACTTGGCGGCCACGTCGGCGGGGATGTTCAGTTGCTCGACGAGCGACTTCAGCACGCCGTCGGCGCCGATCTTGTCGAACTTGTCGGCGATGCGGATGGCTTCCGTCACCTGCTCGATGCCCAGGCCCTGGTAGAAGCCCTGCAGGATCTTGCGGTTGTTGACGTTGATCGAGAACGGGCCCACGCCGAGACCCTGGAAGATCTCGTAGACGATGATGGGGAGTTCCGCGTCGAAGCTCATCGACACGTCCTCGTTGTCGATCACGTCGATGTCGCACTGCAGGAACTCGCGGTAGCGGCCTTCCTGCGGACGCTCGCCGCGCCACACCTTCTGCATCTGGTAGCGCTTGAACGGGAAGACGAGGTCGTTGTAGTGCTGCGCGACGTAGCGGGCCATCGGCACCGTCAGGTCGTAGTGCAGCGCCACGCGCGGCTCGGCGTCGTTCGGCGATTCGTACAGCCGGCGCAGCGCGTAGATCTCCTTCTCGGTGTCGCCGCCCTTGGCGGACAGCACCTCGATCTCCTCGACGGCCGGCGTCTCGATGTTGCAGAAGCCGTAGCTCTCGAACACCGAGCGGATGTGGTCCAGCCACCGCAGCTCGACGAGGCGGACCTCGGGCAGCCACTCGGTGTAGCCGGTGATGGGCTCGGGCTTGTACGGGGCGGGGGTGGACGGCTTGGTGGACATGGAGCGGGGGCTTTCTGCGGGGCCGGGAATGTTATCAGCCCCGAGGCAGTCGCCCCGGCGAACGCCGGGGCCCACCCTCGGCAGGCGCGCTCCGGGTCGAGTGGGTCCCGGCGTTCGCCGGGATGACCTCGTTGATCAGACCAGCGGCAACCCCACGTAGTTCTCCGCCATCACCGTGGACGCCGCCCGCGAGCCCACCAGGTAGCCCAGCTCGGCCTCCTGCAGCTTGCGCTCGATGTCGCCGCCGTCCGGGAAGCGGTGCATCAGCGACGTGAACCACCACGAGAAGCGCGAGGCGCGCCACACGCGGCGCAGGCAGGTGTCGGAGTAGTGGTCGATGCCCGCGTCGCTCTTTTCGGTGAAGTGCTCGATCAGCGCGCGCGACAGGTACGACACGTCGCTCGCCGCGAGGTTCAGGCCCTTCGCGCCGGTGGGCGGCACGATGTGCGCGGCGTCGCCGGCGAGGAACAGGCGGCCGAAGCGCATCGGCTCGGCGACGAAGCTGCGCAGCGGGGCGATGCTCTTCTCGAGCGACGGGCCGGTGACCAGCGCCTCGGCGGCGGACGGGTCGAGGCGGCGGCGCAGCTCGTCCCAGAAGGCGTCGTCGGTCCATTGCTCGGCCTTGTGGTCCAGCGGGCACTGGATGTAATAGCGGCTGCGGGTGTTCGACCGCATGCTGGCGAGGGCGAAGCCGCGCGGGTGGTTCGCGTAGATCAGTTCGTGGGCCACCGGCGGCACGTCGGCCAGCACGCCCAGCCAGCCGAACGGGTACACCTTCTCGTAGGTGGTGACGGCCGACGCCGGCACGCTCGCGCGCGACACGCCGTGGTAGCCGTCGCAGCCCGCGATGAAGTCGCAGTGCAGCTCCACCGAACGGCCCTCGTGCGTGAAGCGCACCGACGGCGTGATGCCGTCGAAGCCGTGCAGCGTGGTGTCGGGCGTCTCGTACAGCGTGAGCAGGCCGGCCTTCGCGCGGGCTTCCATCAGGTCGCGCGTGACCTCGGTCTGGCCGTACACCATCACCCGCTTGCCGCCGGTGAGTTCGGCGAGGTCGATGCGGTGGCGTTCGCCGCCGAAACACAGCTCGTAGCCGTCGTGGGGCAGGCCCTCGTGGTGCATGCGTTCCCCCACCCCGGCCGCGTCGAGCAGGTCGACGGTGGTCTGCTCGAGGATGCCCGCGCGGATGCGCGAGGCCACGTAGTCGGCGCTCTGGCGCTCGATGATCACGTTGTCGATGCCGGCGCGGTACAGCAGCTGGCCGAGCAGCAGGCCCGAGGGGCCCGCGCCGATGATCACGACTTGCGTGCGTTGGGGGAGGGTGGTCGACATGGTCAGATCAAGGTTCTCAATTGTTCCTGGGCGTGCAGAAGCGCCGGCAGGCACTGGTCCACGAGCTGGTCCATCCGCATGCGGCTCGCGTGCACGCTGATGTTCATCGCGGCGACGGTCTCGCCGCGGAAGTTGCGGAGCGGCACGGCGATCGTGCGCAGGCCGAGCTCCATTTCCTGGTCCACGGCGGCGTAGCCGTTGGCCCGCGTGCGCAGCATCTCGAGGCGCAGGCGTTCGGGGTTGGTCACGGTGCTGGGGGTCAGCGGCTCCAGGCGCTGGCGCTGCAGCCACTGGTCCATCAGTTCGTCGGGCAGCGACGAGACGAGCACGCGGCCGTTGCTGGTGCAATAGGCCGGCACACGCGTGCCCGGCTGCAGCGTGGCCGACACGACGCGGCCCGCGCTGGCGGCGGCCACGGCGATCACGTCGTCGTGTTCCAGCACGCCGGCGGAGCTGGCTTCCTGCAGCGCGTACGCGAGCTTCTGCAGCTGCGGCTGGATCACCCGGGGCAGGCGCGCCGAGTGCATGTAGCTCTGGCCCAGGCGCAGCACCTTCGGCGTGAGGCCGAACAGCTTGCGGTCCTGGGCGACGTAGCCCAGGTGGCTCAGCGTCAGCAGGTAGCGGCGGGCGGCGGCGCGGGTGAGGCCGGTGCGCTGCGCCACCTCGGTGATCGACAGGCGCGGGCGCTCCTGGTCGAAGGCCTCGATCACGGCCAGTCCCTTTTCCAGCCCGGCGATCAGGTCACGCTTGAGCGGGCCGTCGGGCGTTTCATTCGGGTTACCCCCAACTTCGGAGTCGATCGGGTCCATCATCGTTCTGTCCTTGTTCGCTAATCGCACAGGTTGGGCGATTCGCGGCGCTTGCGGCGGTTGGCCGCTTGCTGATCCGCAATGGTTGTCGATAAGCTAGGGGCCTTCAAGCACCCGTTCAGCCGTTTTGTACGGTATTCGCACAACGGGGTCCATTCTGACGGAGATTGCGATGCGTTTCGACACCATTCCCGAGGGCACCTGGCCCGACCTGCTCCACAGCCCGTACAAATCGACTGCCAAGCGCGGTCCGACCCAAGCGCCGCTGCGTGTCGCCTCTCCGGTCGCCACGAACCAGTCCCTCGGGTTCCTTCCGTCGCTGATCGTTCCCGGCGACACCGACCTGACCACCCGCGGCCAGTCCGCCCCCCTGGGCGAAAAGATCGTCGTCACCGGCCGCGTGACCGACGAGGACGGCAAGCCCGTGCGCAACTCGCTGGTCGAGGTGTGGCAGTGCAACGCCGCCGGCCGCTACTGGCACAAGAAGGACCAGCACAACGCGCCGCTCGACCCGAACTTCTTCGGCTTCGGCAAGTTCCTGACCGACAACGAAGGCCGCTACCGCTTCGTCACCATCAAGCCCGGGGCGTACCCTTGGGGCAACCACAGCAAGGCCTGGCGCCCGGCGCACATTCACTTCTCGCTGTTCGGCAACGTGCTGGCCCAGCGCCTCGTGACGCAGATGTATTTCCCGAACGACCCGCTGTTCGAGTTCGACCCCATCTTCAACAGCGTCCCCGACGCCGGGGCCCGCCAGCGCCTGGTCTCCCGCTTCAGCATGGACGAGACCGTCGGTGATGAAATGCTGGGCTACGTGTTCGACATCGTGCTGCGCGGCCGCGACGCCACGCCGTTCGGCCTCTGATTCGAAGGACTCCGCACCATGAGCCAACCGACCCCCGCCCTGCCGATCACCTCGTCCCAGACCATCGGCCCGTTCCCCCATGAAGGCTGGCGCTGGGCCTTCGACGCCGGCAACAAGGACCTGCCCGTGCAGATCACCGGCCGCGTCTTCGACGGCGACGGCAATCCCGTGAGCGATGCCGTGCTCGAAGCCTGGCTGCCCGGCACGAACGCCGGCGCCGCGCTGGAAGGGCTGCCCGGCCTGTACCGCATCCACAGCCAGGACGACGGCAGCTTCCGCTTCTCGCTGCCCGCCCATGGCGTGGCGAACGAGCCGGCCGCCTACATCGTGGTGTTCGCGCGCGGCCTGCTGAAGCACCAGTTCAGCGCCGTGTACCTCGGCGACAACGCCGACGCCCCGCTGCTGAAGCAGGTGCCCGCCGAACGCCGCGCGACGCTGATCGCGAAGCCGGGCGCCGGTGGCACGTTCCAGTGGGACCTGCACCTGCAGGGCCCGGCCGAAACCGTCTTCTTCGACTTCACCTGATGAGCCTCCCGCTCTTCGACCGCTTCCTCGCCCCGGCGGACGCCGCGGCGCCCTTCGACGACGTCGCGCTGATCCAGGCGATGTTCGATTTCGAGGCGGCGCTGTCGCGGGCGCAGGCCGCCGCCGGCATGATCCCGGCGGCGTCCGCGGCCGCCATCGCGAGCGTCTGCAAGGCCGAGCTGTACGACCTGAACGCGCTGGCCGAGGCCAGCTCGCGCGCGGGCAGCCTCGCCATCCCGCTGGTCAAGGAGCTGACGCACACCGTGTCGCTCTACAGCGGCGAGGCCGCCTCCGTCGTGCACAAGGGCAGCACGAGCCAGGACGTGCAGGACACCGCGATGGCGCTGTGCACGCGCCGCGCGGTCGATGCCATCGACGTCGTGCTCGACCGTCTGATCGCCTCGCTGCTCGACCTGGCCGAGCGCCATGCCGACACGCCGGTGCTCGCGCGCACGCTGATGCAGCCGGCGCAGGTCACGTCGTTCGGCCTGAAGGTGCTCAACTGGACCGCCCCGCTCGTGCGCTCGCGCACGCGCCTGCGTGAAGCCGCATCGCGCGGCCTCGCGCTGCAGCTGGGCGGCGCCATCGGCACGCAGTCGGGCCTCGGCACCCACGCCGCGGCCGTCACCGCCCACATGGCCGAGGCCCTGGGCCTGGCCGTGCCACCGTCGCCGTGGCACACGCAGCGTGACGAATGGCTGCGGGTCGCGATGGAAGCGGCGGTGCTGGCCGGCTGCCTCGGCAAGATCGGCACCGACCTCGCGCTGATGGCGCAGGCCGAGGTGGGTGAGCTCAACGAACCGGCCGCGCCGGGCCGGGGCGGCTCGTCGGCCATGCCGCACAAGCGCAACCCGGTGGGTGCGCTCGCTGCGGTGGCCACCGCCCAACGCACGCCGCACCGCGCGGCCGCGCTGCTCGCGGCCATGGGCCAGCAGCACGAACGGGGCCTCGGCACGTGGCAGGCGGAACTGGCCGAATGGCCGGGCCTCTTCATCGGCGTGCATGCGTCGGCGCTGGCGCTGGCCGACGTGTTCATCGCCCCCGACGTGCACCCCGAGCGCATGCGCGCCAACATCGATGCGTTGAACGGGCTCGTGTTCGCCGAACAGGCCTCCGCGCTGCTCGCGCCCGTCATCGGCAAGGCCCGCGCGCATTCGCTGCTCGAACAGCTGAGCGGTGACGTGGTGCGCCAGAACAAACCCCTGGAAGAACTGATGCTCGCCGCGGTGCAGTCGGACCCGGCGCTGAAGAAGGTCGACGTCGCCGCGGTTCGGCGCGTGTTCGACCCCCAGGTGGCCCTCGCCGCCGCGCGCCGCCAGTTCGACGACCGCCTTCCCGCCCTGCGCCAACCGGATTGATCCCATGGACAACTTCGATTCCGACGCCGAACGAGGCACCCGCAACCGACGCGCGATCCTGGGCGATGCCTGGGTCGACAAGTCGCAGGCGAATGCCACCTCGTTCTCGGCCGACTTCCAGGACTTCATCACGCGCTACGCGTGGCACGGCATCTGGGGCCGCCCCGGCCTCGACGAGCGCACCCGCCGCATCATCGTGCTGTCGATCACGTGTGCGATGGGCCGCTGGGAGGAGTTCGAGCTGCACGTGCGCGCCGCCATCGCCGACGGCACGCCGGGCCAGCTCTCGCCCGACGACCTGAAGGAAGTGCTGCTGCAGTCGGCCGTGTACGCGGGCGTGCCGGCCGCCAACACCGGCCTCGCGCTCGCCACGAAGATCCTGCGCGAAGCCGGCGTGCCGCTGCCGAAGGCCGACGTGCGCGAGGTGTCGCACCCGGGCGCCGGCCGCGCGGGCCGCACCGCGGTGTCGCCGTCCATCGCCTACGCCGTGCGCGAGCCGCGCCACGGCGGCGCACCGCGCCACACCATCGTGCTGAGCCACGCGCTCGGCTGCGACCGCTCGATGTGGGACGGCCTGGCCGCCACGCTCGCCGAAGACAACCGTGTGATCGTGTACGACCAGCGCGGGCACGGCGCGTCCGACGCCCCGGCCGGCCCGTACACCGTGGCCGAACTCGCCGACGACGCCGCCGCGCTGATCCGCGAGGTGGCGAACGGCCCCGTCGTGTTCATCGGGCTGTCGATGGGCGGCATGGTCGCGCAGGAGCTCGCGCTGCGGCATCCGTCGCTCGTGAAGGGCCTCGTGCTCGCGAACACCACCGCGGTCTACGACGCCGCCGCCCGCGACGGCTGGAAGGCCCGCATCGAGCTCGTGCGTTCGAAGGGCATGGCCGCCGTCGCCGAGATGGCGATGCCGCGCTGGTTCGGCGACGACTTCCGCCAGTCGAACGCGTCGACCGTCGACCGCTGGCGCCGCCGCGTGGCCTCGTGCCACCCGGGCGGCTACATCGGCACGTGCGAGGCGCTCCAGGGCATGGACACGCTGGACCGCCTGCCCGGCATCCAGGTGCCCACGCTCGTGATCGCCGGCGAGATCGACCCGGGCACGCCCGTCGCGATGAACGAGACCATCGCACGCGGCATCCCCGGCGCCGAATTCACCGTGCTCCCCGGCGCTTCGCACCTGAGCGTGCTGGAGCGCCCCGCGGCCTTCGCCGGCCGCGTGCTCGACTTCCTCAAGAAGGTTCCGACATGATCAACAAGCTGATGGACAGTCTGGCCGCCGCGGTGGCCGACGTGAAGGACGGTTCGACCGTGATGGTGGGGGGCTTCGGCACCGCCGGCCTCCCGAACGAACTCACCGATGCGCTGATCGCGCAGGGCGCGCGCGACCTGACGATCGTCAACAACAACGCCGGCAACGGCGACACGGGCCTGGCCGCGCTGCTCGCCGCCGGCCGCGTGCGCAAGATCATCTGCAGCTTCCCGCGGCAGGCCGACTCGCACCACTTCGACCGCCTGTACCGCGCGGGCCAGCTCGAGCTGGAACTGGTGCCTCAGGGCAACCTCGCCGAACGCATCCGCGCCGCGGGCGCCGGCATCGGCGGCTTCTTCACGCCCACCGGCTACGGCACCGAGCTCGCCAAGGGCAAGGAGACCCGCACCATCGACGGGAAGAACTACGTGCTCGAGTACCCGATCCACGCCGACGTCGCGCTGATCAAGGCCGAGGTGGGCGACCGCCTGGGCAACCTCACTTACCGCATGACCGCGCGCAACTTCGGCCCGATCATGGCCGCGGCCGCCAAGCTCACGATCGCCACCGTGCACAAGGTCGTCGAGCCCGGCGAGATCGACCCGGAGACCGTGGTCACGCCGGGTCTCTACGTGAAGCGTGTCGTGAAGATCGACCGCGCCGTCACCGCCGCCGGCGGCTTCAAGGCTTGAGGAGTTCGACATGAGCAAATGGACCCGCGACCAGATGGCCGCACGCGTGGCGAACGAGATCGCCGACGGCATGGTGGTCAACCTCGGCATCGGCCTCCCGACGCTGGTGGCCAACCACCTGCCCGCCGACCGTGAAGTGCTGCTGCACAGCGAGAACGGCGTGCTCGGCATGGGCCCCGCGCCCAAGGCCGGCGAGGAGGACTACGACCTCATCAACGCCGGCAAGCAGCCCGTGACGCTGAAGGCCGGCGGCTGCTTTTTCCACCACGCCGACAGCTTCGCGATGATGCGCGGCGGCCACCTCGACCTGTGCGTGCTCGGCGCATTCCAGGTGGCGGCCAACGGCGACCTCGCGAACTGGCACACCGGCGCGCCCGACGCGATCCCCGCGGTGGGCGGTGCGATGGACCTCGCCATCGGCGCGAAGAACACGTGGGTGATGATGGAACACGTCACCAAGGGCGGCGACAGCAAGCTCGTGCCGGCGCTGACCTACCCGGTCACCGGCCTCGCGTGCGTGAGCCGCGTGATCACCGACCTCGCCGTCATCGACCTGAAGGACGGCAAGGCCACGGTGGTCGACATGGTCGACGGGCTCACCTTCGAGCAGCTGCAGGCCCAGACGGGCATCCCGCTGAGCCGCTGATGGCTCATTCGGCCTTCGGTTCCGCCGCAGCGGACTCGGAGGCCGACGCCTTCGGGTTGGCCACCCAGCCCACCACGTCCTTGCCCAGCGCCTTCGCGCTGCGCTCGAGGATCGTGCAGGTGCCCTTGAACCCGCCGAACGCGCCACCCGTGGTGGACCGCGTCAGCTTCGTGGAACGCGTGACCTGGCCGTTCTCCACGAGGCTCGCCTCGATGGACATCGACTTCGGGCCGCTCCAGGCCCCGCCGCCCACGCCCAGCACATGGGTGATCTGCACCCGCACGCGCGAGGCCTTCGGGTCGGCGTCGGCCGCGATGGTGGCGTCGCCGCCGTTGGCCTTCGAGAAGAAGGGGCTGGCCTCGCGCACGAACATGTCCTCGAGCTTGCATTCCTCCTTCACCTTGTCGACGACACCGGCCCCCGGTGCGAAGGTGACGGGCGTTTCCAGGTAGACGGGGGCGGCGTTCGCGGCGGTGCTGCAGGCGGCCAGGATGGCGGTGCGGATCAGGTTCTTCATGGGGGCTCACTCCTCGGAGGCGACGGATTCGAAGGCGGCATCTTGCCAGCGCCCGCACCGCGCCGGCTCTCCCTCCAAGGGGGGCGCCGCACGAAAGACCGACTTTCCGGAGGGGCCGAATGTCACCGGGAAGCGTCTCGGCTTGTCCTACAGCCATCGGTGCCCCACACCGACGGACGTGCGATGGGGCGCCCCCTAAAGTCAATGCAGCCGGTCGCCGATCGGTCATCCGTCCCACCCTCTGTGTCCTTCGGGGCACTGATTCAGGAGAAACGACATGAATGCATCCAAGACCCTCACCGCCCTCGCCGCCGCCGCCGCACTGGTCGGCACCATCGGTTACGCCTCGGCCCAGCAGGGCACGACCGGCAGCGACACGATGGCTCCGAACGCCGGTTCCCCGGCCGACACCGCGCAACCCGCCGTGACCACGCCGGCGCCGGTCGACAGCAGCTCCTCCACGCTGCCGTCGGACGCCGCCGCCACGATGGACAGCGAACGCGCCCCGCAGGCCGACCGGAACTGATCCGGACCGTGCCGGCCTCCGGCCCCCGGGCCGGAGGTGAGCCGAACGAACGACCACCATGCGTGATTCGAACCGTTCCCTCCACCCCGTGCTCGACGGCCTGAAACAGGGCGTCGTGTTCGGGGCCGCAGCGCTCGCCGTGCTGCTGCCGCCGATCGGCGGCGCGCGCACGACGGTGCCCCGCCTGAACCCTCCCGCCGTTGCCGCCGACGAGGCCGCGCCGCGCGCCCCCCGTTTCGCCGACTTCGGCGCGGAGACGCCGCACGACGACGTGCGCCACGTCGCCGACTGGGTCGCCGATTCCGGCGACAACCGGCAGATGGATTTCGTGATCGTCGACAAGCGCGACGCCCGCATCTGGGTGTTCGGCGCCGACGGTGTCCTCAAGGCCCAGAGCCCCGTGCTGCTGGGCGCCGCCGCGGGCGACGACTCGGTCGCCGGCATCGGCCAGCGGCCCATCGCCGAAGTGCGCCCCGAGGAGCGCACCACACCGGCCGGCCGGTTCGTCGCCGAGCCGGGCCGCAACGCCCACGGCGAAAACGTCGTCTGGGTCGACTACGACGCGGCGGTGTCGATGCACCGCCTGCGCGCGAACGAGCCGAAGGAGCGCCGCCACGAGCGCCTGGCCACGCCGACGCCCGAAGACAACCGCATCTCCTACGGCTGCATCAACGTGCCGCCGGCCTTTTTCGAGGCCGTGCTGGAACCCGTCTTCGACCAGCGCCGCGGCGTGGTCTACGTGCTGCCGGAGACGAAATCGCTCCAGGAAGCCTTCGCCACCTCGTATGACGTGGCGGCGAAACACGGGGTGTCCCGCCTCTGATCCTCCGAATTGAGCGGACTTTCCCGCTCAGTCTTTGTCGCCGATCGGCGACACCCTTGCTACCATCGTGCCCTCAGAACCGGGCGTCCGCCCGGTTTTTGGTGTCCGGGCAGTCGACGGTACAAGGGTGTGTGGCATGTGGGGTGGGAAACGTTGGGGTGTGGCGGTGCTGGGTGCGACCGCCTGGGCCGGGGTTCTGGCGGCCGACGTGCCGACGCCCGACCCGCTGGAGGTCCCCCTGGCCCCCGCGGCGTCCGCCGCGGTCCACGTGCCCGGGCTCAGCGCCGATGCGCGCGACACCCTCGCCTGGATCCAGTCCACCGGTGACCACGGCCACCTGCCGTTCGCCATCGTCGACAAGCGCCAGGCCCGTGTCCACGTGTTCCATGCCGATGGCCGCCTCGCCGGCGAGTCGCCCGCGCTGCTGGGCCTCACGCCCGGTGACGAGGGGGTGCCTGGTGCCGGCCAGCGTGTGGCCGACCTGAGTCCGTCCGAGCGCACCACGCCCGCCGGACGGTTCGCCTCCGAACCGGGCCACAACCTCAAGGGCGAGGACATCGTCTGGGTCGACTACGACGCCGCCATCGCGATCCACCGCGTGCGGCCGGGCCCGTCGCGCGAGCGCCGCGAGCAGCGGCTCGCCTCCGGAACCCCCGCGGACAACCGCGTCTCGCTCGGCTGCATCGTGGTCCCGGTCGCGTTCTACGAACAGGTCGTGAGCCCCGTGCTGGGCCGCAGCCGCGGCGTGGTCTACGTGCTGCCCGAGCGCCAGCCGGCGCTCGCGATGCTCACCCGGCGCTGACGGCGGCGGTGTTCAGGCGCCAGGTCTCGAACGCCTCGGCCGGCATGGGCCGCGCGAACAGGTAGCCCTGGCCGTAGTCGCAGCCGGCGGCCGTGAGCAGCTGGCGCTGCGCCTCGGTCTCGACCCCTTCGGCCACCACCTTCATCCCGAGCGCGTGGGCCATCGCGATGATGGCCTTGCACAGCGCCATGTCCTTCGACGTGGCCGACAGGCCGCGCACGAACGACTGGTCGATCTTCAGCACGTCGATGTCGAACTTCTGCAGGTAGGAGAGCGACGAGTAGCCGATGCCGAAGTCGTCCAGCGAGATCGCGACGCCCGCGCGGCGCAGCGCGTCGAGCTGCCCGGCCACGCCGTGGCCGGCGTCGAGCAGCAGGCCTTCGGTGATCTCCACCGCGATGCAGTCGCCCGGCAGGCCGAGGGCCTTCATGCGGTCGTGCCAGGCGGTGCGGTCGTGGCCGGCCTCGCGGAACTGCACCGGCGACTTGTTGACGCTGATCTGGAAGTCCGGGTTCAGCCGGTCGCGCCAGCGCCGGACCTGTTCCACCGCCTGCAGGAAGACCCATTCGCCGATCTCGACGATCTGCCCGCTCGACTCGGCGATCGGGATGAACGTGGCGGGGCTGACGTTCCCGCGCGTGGGATGGGTCCAGCGCAGCAGCGCCTCGGCCTTGCGCACCTGGCTGGTGGCGAGGTGCACGATGGGCTGGTAGAGCACGTGCAGCTGGCCGCCCGCGAGCGCGCCGCGCAGGTCGTTGGCCAGGCGCAACCGGGTGAGGGCGGCTTCCTGCAGCGCCGGGGTGTAGCGGCTGTAGCGGTTGCGGCCCGCGTCCTTCGCGACGTAGAGCGCCTGGTCGGCGTGCTTGAGCAGGTCCTCGATCTGCGTCGCGTCCTCCGGGTACATCGTGATGCCGATGCTCGCGGAGACGAAGGCCCGTTCGTCGCCGAGCGGGAAGGCCTCGGCCACGGTGGCGAGGATGTCGCGCGCGACCTGCTCGACCCGCCCCTCGTGCTCCAAACCCGCGAGCACCACGGTGAACTCGTCGCCGCCCATGCGCGCGACCGTGTCGGCCCCGCGCACGCAGGCGCGGATGCGGCGGGCGGCCTCGACCAGCAGCCGGTCGCCCTGGTCGTGGCCCAGCGTGTCGTTGACTTCCTTGAAGTGGTCGAGGTCGATGAACAGCAGCGCGAGCGGGTTGCCGTCGCGCTGGCTCATCAGGATGTCCTGCTCCAGCCGGTCGCGCAGCATGCGGCGGTTCGGCAGGCCGGTGAGGGCGTCGAAGTTCGCCTGCTGCCACACGAGCGCCTCGTTGCGCTTGCGTTCGGTGATGTCGGTGTGGGTGCCGATCATCCGCGCCGGCTGCCCGTCCGCGTCGCGCTCGATCACCATGCCACGCGTCAGCACCCACTTCCACGAGCCGTCCTTGCAGCGCATGCGGTGTTCGTTGCTGTACGTGGCGGTGCGCTGCTCGAGGTGTTCGCGCCGCGCGTGCAGGACCTGGCTGAGGTCGTCCGGGTGCACGAGGTGGTCGACCTGCTCGATGCGGGTCGCGAGTTCGTCCATGCGGTAGCCGTACATCTCGGCGAACCGGGCCGACAGCAGCGTGGCGCCGGTGGACACCGACCAGTCCCACACGCCGTCGCCGGCGCTTTCCAGTGCGTGTTTCCAGCGGGCCTCGTTGGTGCCGAGTGCGGCGAACGAGTTCTCCAGGCCGCGCAGCAGCACCGAACACGAGACGGTGAGCATCAGCGCGACGAAGGCCACGTTGCCGGTGACGATGGCCCACCAGCGCGTCGTCGGGGAATCGAAGCCCGGCAGCGGCTGGCCGCTCAGGACGCCGATGCCGAACAAGGTCGCGGCGCAGGCGGCCAGGCACAGCACACCCGGGCGCAGCCCGAGCAGCAGCGCCGCCAGCACCGGCAGGGCCATCAGGTAGGCCATGCCCACGGGGCCCACCATCATCAGGAACCAGGTGCCCACGCCGTACATCAGCAGCAGCACGCTCCAGGTGCGCAGCTGGTAGGGCAGGGCGGGGTGGCGCCAGATGAAGGTGATCCAGCCGAGGGCCACCGCGTCGATGATCGGCACCGGCCAGAGGCCGTCGATGACCGCGAAGATGGCGCTGGGCAAGGCGATGACGACACCGAGCACCAGCACGGCGAGCAGGATGGACGAGAGCACGCGCTCACGCCACTGCGTCAGGTCCGGCACGTGGGCGGACGGCAGCATCGGGCCGACGGGCGGCGCCGCACCCGGCCGGGCGGCCGTGGCGGAAGGGGACAGGAGGGAGCGGGGATCGGTCGGCATGGCGGAACGCCCTCTGGAGGCGTCTGGCCAGGGGTGGAGCACCCCAGAGGTATCGGCCAGCGGGCGGCCGTGGTTGAGTCCAGGCCCGTTCCCCGTGCCAAACCTTGCACGGAACGAGCCCGTACCGGCGCGCTCAGGGCGCGAGCGTGCGTCCGAAGAAGGCCACGACGGCCGCGTTGAACTCGCGGTGGAACGCCGCGCGGTCGAAGCCGGCCTGGCTGCTGCACAGCGGCGGAGCCATCAGGCTGAAGCGCAGCGTGCAGGGGGCGAGCGCCACCGCCGTGTCGTGGTGGCTCAGCGCACTGCCGCCGTTGCCGTGCGACATCACGATCAGCGGCAGGCCCTGGCCGACGACGGGCGCACCCATCGCGATGGGCAGCGTGAAGGGGCCGAGGTCGGTCGAGCGGGCCTCGGCCGTCGTGGGGTACCAGATCGCGGTGTCGAGCGGCGGCTGGTCGCCGTCGGGCACCTTCACCCGTTCGTAGCCGGCTTCCGCGGCGCAGGCGGCGGCGGAGAGCAGGGCGAGGGCCAGCGTGGCGGCGAGGCGGGGGAGGTGACGGATGTGCATGGGTGTGCATTATGAGCAGCGTCCCGCTTGCCGTGGGCCTCCCGGGTCGGCACACTGGAGTGTCCCGACCCGGCGGTCCACCATGACACCCTCGACCCGCACCCTGCTCACCGCGGCGATCCTGCTCGCGTGTGGGTCATCGGTCCGCGCCGAATCCCTCCGCTGCAACGGCGAGAGTTCCGGCCCGGGCGATTCGAAGCTCTCGGTGCTGCGCAAATGCGGCGAACCGATGCTGAAGGACTCCTTCTGCAAGCCGGTGGAGGTGGTGGTGCCCACGGTGCCGTACCCCGTCGTGCCGTATCCCAACTCGCCCTATCCGGTGGTGGTGCCCAACCGGGGCTACGCCTGCGAACCCGTGGACGAATGGCTCTACGACCGCGGGCCGGGCAACCTCTTCGCCATCGTGCGCTTCCAGCGCGGGGTCGTCGAGTCGATCGTCTATGAGGGTCGACCCCGGTGACGCGACTCTGGTGAAACGTTTCATTTGCCGCTAGGATCGGGCCTCCGCCAGTGACCAGGAGGCCCGATGGCCCGCATTCCCTACGTCGAACCCGAGCAGATGCCGGCGGCCTATGCCGAACTGCTCAAGTCCCGCAACCCGCTCAACCTCTACCGCATGCTGCCGCACGCGGTGGACGCCGCGTCGCCGTTCCTCGCGCTGGGTGGCTCGCTGCTGCGCAAGAGTGCGCTCGACCCCGTGCTGCGCGAGATCGCGATCCTGCGCGTGGGCCTGCTGAGCAACGCCTCCTACGAGGTGCACCAGCACCGGCGTGTCGCGCGTGCCGCGGGCATGCCCGAGGACGTGCTCGCCGCCATCGCGGACGGCCCGGAGGCCCCGGCCTTCGACGACCTGCAGCGCCTCGTGATGCGTTTCACCGACGAGGTGGTGCACCGCGTGAAGGCGTCCGACGTGCTGTTCGACGCCGCGCGCGCGCGCCTCGGCGACCGCCAGGTCGCCGAGCTGGTGCTGACCATCGGCTTCTACATGATGGTGAGCCGCTTCCTCGAGAACTTCGAGGTCGACATCGAGGCGGACACCGAAGCGCGGGAGGCCGTGCAATGAGCGCGATGAACCACGATCCGTCCCGCCAGCTGTTCCCCGAATCGCTGGGCGAGGAGACCGGCCGCCAGCGCCTGCGTGGCCGCCGCGTGCTGGTGGTGGGCGCGGGCCAGCGCCCGATCCCCGACGAGGACACGCCGGTGGGCAACGGCCGCGCGGTGTCGGTGCTGTTCGCGCGCGAGGGGGCCACCGTCGCGTGTGTCGACCGCTCGGCGGAGGCCGTGGAACACACCCGCGCGCAGGTGGTGGCCGAAGGCGGCGTGGCCTTCGCCGAGGTGGCCGACGTGTCGGACGCCTCGGTGATCGCGCCGCTGGTGCAGCGCTGCGCCCAGCAGATGGGCGGGCTCGACGGCCTCGTGCTCAACGTCGGCATCTCGCGCGGGCTGCCGCTCGCGCGCCAGACCGCCGCCGACTGGGACTTCGAATACGCCGTCAACGTGCGCAGCCACATGCTGTTCTGCCAGGCCGCGCTCGAGGTGATGCTGGAGGGCTCGTCGATCGTGCTGATGTCCTCGCTCGCGAGCCTGCGCGCGGGCAGCCGCAACCCCGCCTACGAATCGTCGAAGGCGGCGCAGGTGGCGCTGGCCCGCAGCGTGGCCGTGGCCGGCGAGGCCAAGGGCATCCGCTGCAACGCGGTGCTGCCGGGCCTGATGGACACGCCGATGGGCCGCGACGCGACCCGCCATCGCCCGGGGCGCGCCGTGGCTGTGCCATGGGGCCGGCAGGGCACGGGCTGGGAGGTGGCGTACGCGTGCCTGTACCTGATCTCGCACGAGTCGAGCTATTGCAACGCGCATGCGCTGCTGCTCGATGGGGGCCTGTCGGTGGGGGTGGCGCGGGCCGCCGCCTAGGGCGCGGGCCCGCAGGACCCGCGTTCGATCAACTCGGACGGCACGCGCAGCGAGACCGCCTCCGCGGTTTCGCCCCCCAGCCGTGCCAGCAGGCGTTCGGCCGTGCGGTCGGCCACCACGTGCAGGTCCACGCGCAGCGCGGTGAGCGGCGGGGCGTGGTGGATCGCGAAGTCGGGGTCGCCGAGGGTCACGAGCGACAGGTCGCGGGGCAGCGACAGCCCGGCGGCCGACACCGCGTTGAGCGTCTCCACGAGGATCGACGTGCCCTGCACCAGCAGCGCGGTGGGGCGGTCCGGCGCGGCGAGCAGCGCGGCCACCGCGTCGTAGGCGGAACTGGTGGAACTGGGCAGCTGCACGAGCCACCGGTCGTCGAAGTCGAGGCCGTGCGACTTGCAGGCGGCACGCAGCCCCTCGGCGCGGCGCCGCATGGGCCGGTTCGAGGACTGCGACTGCACGAGCGCGATGCGCCGGTGGCCGAGGCCTGCGAGGTGCGCCACGGCGGCCTTCATGCCGGCGGCGTGGTCGAACTGCACCTTGTCGTGGGGACTGGCGAGGTCGCGGTCGAGCACCACGGCGGGCATCTCGAGCGCGGCCACCGCCTTCAGCACGCCGGCATGGCGTTCGTTGCCCGGCGCGATCACCACCCCGTCCATGCCCCGCAGCCGGAACAGGTTCAGCAGCGCGATCTCGCGGTCCGGGTCGTTCAGGCCGTTGGCGAGCAGCAGCAGGTAGCCCTCGGCGAGGAACCGTTCCTCGAGCGCCCGGAACAGCTGGGCGTACAGCGGGTTCGCCACGTCGGTGACGAGGCAGCCGATGGTGCGCGTGCTGCGCGAGCGCAGCGACTGCGCTGCATGGTTCGGCCGGTAGCCGAGCGCCTCGATGGCGGCGAGCACCTTCGCGCGGGTTTCCTCGCCCACGTTCGCGACGTTGTTGACCACCCGCGACGCACTGCCGAGGGACACGCCGGCGTGGCGGGCGACGTCCTTGATGTTGACCTGGGCGGGTTTGCGGGGCGGCATGGCGGGGGATTGTGCGCGAGGTTTTGCTATCTTCGGACCCGATGCCGAACTTCGCCGCCAACCTCTCGTTCCTCTATCCCGACCTGCCGTTCCTCGACCGCTTCGCCGCGGCCGCCCGGGACGGCTTCGACGCGGTGGAGTTCCTGTTTCCCTATGCGTTCGACGCCCGCGACGTGAAGGCGCGCCTGGACGACCACGGGTTGAAGCAGGTGCTGTTCAACGTCTCTCCCGGTGACTGGGACGGCGGCGAACGGGGCTTGGCGGCCCGTCCCGGCCACGAGGCGCGGTTCCGCGCCGCGGTGCACGAGGCGCTCGCGTACGCCCAGGCGCTGGGCTGCCCGCGCCTGCACGTGATGGCCGGGCTGAAGGAAGCCGACACGGCCCGCCAGCACGCCACCTACCGGGAAAACCTCGCCTGGGCCGCGTCACTCGCCGCGCCGCTGGGCATCGACCTGCTGCTGGAAGCCATCAACCCGCGCGACATGCCCGGCTACCTGATCAGCCGCCAGCAGGAGGCCCACGACGCCGCCGCGGCCACGGGGGCGCCGAACGTCAAGGTGCAGTTCGACCTGTACCACTGCCAGATCGTCGAGGGCGACCTGATCACGAAGCTGCGCCAGTACCTGCCGGGCGGCCGCGTGGGCCACCTGCAGATCGCGGGCGTGCCGTCGCGCCAGGAGCCCGACACGGGCGAACTGGCCCTCGACCACCTGCTGGCCGAGATCGACGCCGCGGGCTACGCCGGCCACGTGGGCTGTGAATACCGCCCGCGCGGCGACACGTCCGCGGGCCTCGCCTGGCTCAGGCGGTACCGGGCTTCAGCAGGTTCGTGACGCCGGCCGCCACGTGCCCCGAGGGCACGTGCGGCGAGGCGTTCTCGATGTGGCCGCTCTGGTCGTCGAAGAAGAAGTCGGGCTCGAACTCGCGCAGGAACGCGCCCTTCGGCAGGCCGCCGAGGAACATGGCCTCGTCGATCTCGATGTCCCACTCCATCAGCGTGCGGATGGCGCGCTCATGGGCCGGCGCGCTGCGGGCGGTGACGAGGGCGGTGCGGATGCGCATCGCGGGCGACGCCTTTTCCTGCAGCAGCTTCAGCGCGTCCAGCAGCGGCTTGAACGGGCCGGCGGCCAGCGGCACGCCGGCGCGGTCCAGCTCGTGGGCCTGGAAGGCGTCGAGGCCGGCGCGCTGGAACACCTGCTCGGCTTCGTCGGAGAACAGCACCGCGTCGCCGTCGAAGGCGATGCGCACCTCGTTCGGATGGGCGTCGGACGCCCGCGCCGAATGGGGGAACACCCGCGCCGCCGGCACCCCGGCGCCCAGGGCCGACCGCACGTCCGCCTCGTTCGTCGACAGGAACAGGTGGGCGTTCAGCGGGCGCAGGTAGCGCCAGGGGGACTCGCCCCGGGTGAACACGCCGCGCTGGATGGGCATGCCGTAGTGTTTCGCCGAGCGGAACACCCGCATGCCCGAGACCGGGTCGTTGCGCGACAGGATCACCACCTCCACGGAGGTGTCCGGGGGCGCCTTGTTGAAGGTCAGCAGCTTGTTCACGAGGGAAAACGCGACGCCGGGCTTGGCGGGCAGGTCCACCCGGTCGAGCTGCAGCTGCATGTAGGCGCGGTCGTCGCGGGCCTCGAAGAGGCGGTTCTCCTCCTCGAAGTCGAAGAGGGCGCGCGAGGAGATCGCGACGACGAGCTGGTTGTCCAGGGATGCGGGCATGGGCGACATCCTAGCGCCATCGTCCCGGGGTCCTGAAACAAACGAAACACGGCGCCGCGGCGGACGAAATGTGCCTGATACGGCCGCCGCCCACACTTCGTTCCATCCCCTGAATCACCGCCTTCGGAGTCCATGATGAACCTGCCCGTCACCAGCACCCTCCAGCGTTTCTTCTCCCGCCAGCCGGCCCTGGCCATGCTGTTCCAGCCGTCCGGCTACCCGATGCCCTCCCCCCAGGTGCCCGAGGTGCTCCATGCCGACTTCATGGACACCCGTCCCGTGATCTTCCGCAGCGAAGGTTTCGAGGAAGACCTGCTGCCCACCCACGCCACCGCATGACGCGCGGGGGGTGGTGCGACCGTCCGGCCGACGGGCCGGTGGCGAGGGGACTCCGATGACCGATCGCACCGCCCGCGAGTGGCTGGCGCGCGCGCTGGAAGACGCGCGCGTGGCCGGTTCACCCCGATATGATTCATCCCGAAGGACAGACCCTCAGGGAGAGCCGGTCATGGGGCAAGTGGAAGGCGCGGCCAAGCCCGTGCTGCTGGTGGTGGACGACGAGCCCGACCTCCGGGCGCTGCTGGGCGAGTACTTCGGCCGCCATGGCTTCGACGTGCTCACCGCGGAAGACGCCGCGCGCGCGCGCGAAGTCCTGGCCACGGTGTCGCCGCAGGCGGTGCTGCTCGACATCAACATGCCCGGCGAAAACGGCTTGTCGCTCGCCCGCTGGCTGCGCGACGCCCATCCGCGCACGGGCCTGCTGATGCTCACCACGGCCGGCGAGTCGGTCGACCGCATCGTGGGCCTCGAACTGGGCGCCGACGACTACATCCCCAAACCCTTCGAGATGCGCGAGCTGCTCGCCCGCACCCGGGCGGTGCTGCGCCGGCTGCAGCAGCCCGCGGAGGCCGCTCCCGCGCCTGCGCCGGCGGCCGCCGCGCACCGCGTGGCCTTCGGCCGCTGCGTGCTCGACCTGGAACAGCGCCGCCTGGCGGGCGCCGACGGCGCCGAGATCGAGATCAGCGCCGCCGAGTTCGACCTGCTGGCGCTGTTCGCCCGCAACCCGAACCGGCCGCTCAACCGCGACCAGATCATGGAACAGGCGCACAACCGGGGCTGGGACGTGTTCGACCGCTCCATCGACCTGCGCATCATGCGGCTGCGCCGCAAGATCGAAACCAACCCCGACAAGCCCGAGGTCCTGAAGACCGTGCGCAACGTCGGCTACGTGTTCGTGCCCCTCGCGGCCGCGTGACGGAAGCGGGGCACGAGGTGCAGCGGCGCGAGGACGCACTGGCGCTCAAGGCGGCCATCGTGGACCGCGCGCTGGCGGCCCTGATTTCCATGGATGCGGACGGCCGCATCGTCGAGTTCAACCCGGCCGCCGAAACCCTGTTCGGGCGCTGGCGCGAGGAGCGGCTGGGCCAGGTGTTCGGCGACGTCGAATTGCCCGAGCGGGTGCGTCCCGTCTACCAGGCCGCGCTGCGCCGGCTCGCCGAGGGCGAGGCGCCCACACCCAGCGGCCACCGCATGGAACTGCACGCACTGCGCGGCGACGGCACCGAGTTCCCGGTCGACTTCGTGCTGTGGCGCACCGATGCCGGCGGCGCCCCGTACTTCACGGCCTCGCTCGTCGACGCCAGCGACCGGCACCACGCCGCCCAGCAGGTGGGGCGCCAGCGCGAGGCGCTGCGCCAGAGCGAGAAGCTCACCGCGATGGGCAGCCTGCTGGCGGGCGTGGCCCACGAGCTGAACAACCCGCTCGCCATCGTGATGGGCCGCGCCAGCCTGCTCGAGGAGAAGTGCGAGGACCCCGAGCTGCGCGCCGACGTGCTGCGCATCCGGGAGGCCGCCGAACGCTGCGGCCGCATCGTGCGCACGTTCCTCAACATGGCGCGCAACCGCCCCGCCCAGCGCACGCCGGTGGACCTCAACGAACTGGTGCGGGCCGCGGCCGACATGCTGCTCTACAGCTTCCGCACGCACGGCGTCGAGCTCGAACTCGCCCCGGGCGCCGCGCTGCCGCCCATCAACGCCGACGCCGACCAGCTCGGCCAGGTGGTGCTGAACCTGCTGATCAACGCCCAGCAGGCGCTGACGGGCACCCCGGGCCCGCACCGGGTGCGCGTGAGCACCGGCGTGGAGCACCGGCGCGAGGGCCGCGAGCCGCGCGTGTGGCTGCGCATCGCCGACAACGGCCCCGGCGTGCCGCCCGAGTTCCGCTCGCGCATCTTCGAGCCGTTCTTCACGACGAAGGGGGAGGGCATGGGCACGGGCCTCGGCCTCGCGGTGTCGCGTTCGGTGGTGATCGAACACGGCGGCGACCTGATCCTGGAACAGTCCGGCGCCGAACGCGGCGCGATCTTCCGCGCGAGCCTGCCCATCAGCGGCATGGCCATCGACGACAGCGGCCCGGTGCCGCTCGACGAGCCCGAGGCCCCCGCGCCGTCGCGTGTGCTGGTGGTGGACGACGAACCCGAACTCGCGAGCCTGATGCGGGACATGCTGGAGCAGGCCGGCTACGAGGTGGCCACGGCCGAGTCCGGCGGCCTCGCGCTGGCGCTGCTGGACGAGGCCCGCTTCGACGCGATCGTGTCGGACCTGCGCATGCCCGACATGGACGGGCCGGGGCTGTGGCGCGCGGTGGTCGAGCGGCATCCGCTGCTGGCGCAGCGCATGCTGTTCGTCACCGGCGACACCCTGTCGCCCGATGCGCGGGAGTTCCTGCGCACGGCGCGGTGCAGTGCGCTCGACAAGCCGTTTTCGAAGGCGGGCTTGCTGGCGGGGGTCAAGGCGCTGCTCGCCTGATCACACGCCGGTGTGCTCGGGCGGCAGTGGGTCCCGGCGTTCGCCGGGATGACTGCGCAGGAAAATGGTCATCCCGGCGAACGCCGGGACCCACCGGTGTCGAAGCGCGTCGATGGTGTCAGTCCACCACGGTCGCATCCGCCGCCGCCTCCTGCATCGTCTTCGACACGACGCCATACATGGCGATCCACGCCTCCCGCACCGACGGCGTGAACGCCTCGCCGAGCCCCATCGCCAGCGTGCCGAGCAGCGCCTGCCCCACCGTGTCGTAGTGCGCCGGCTTGACGCCGTAGCCCAGGTGCCGCGCGCCGAGGATGCGCAGCGTGGGCAGCAGCGTCTCGGGGTCGTCGAGCAGGCGCACGGCGGTGACGATCATCGTCATCAGGCGTTTGCCCTGTTCGGTCATGTCGCCGCGGAACATCGCCTGCAGCGACGGGTCGACGGTGAACAGCGTGTCGTAGAAGAGGGCGGCCACCTGCTGCGAGCGGGGCACGATCAGCGCGGCGCTCTGGCGCACGAGGTCGATCTGGACGGGGGTCATCGAGGGCTCCTTTGAACAAGAGCCCGAAGCATCGCGGCGGCCTGCTTCACGCGCGTTTCGCGCGGAATCGGGCCGTGTTGCATTGGTTAAGACGTCACTGCATGAACCCGATGGGCGAGCGCCGCGACCCCGTGTCGGGCAGGTCTTGGGGCTGCACCTGGTCTCGCTTCGCGAGCTTCGCGTTGCCGAACGCCGTCATCCACGCGCGGCGCATGTCGCGCGGGGCCATCTCGCTCAGGCGGTCCAGCACGTCGGCCGACGGCTCGGGGTCGAAGCGGCTGCCCCAGCCATGGTCGGCGCGGATGCTGCGGTACAGCTTCGCGGCGATGTGGCGCGCCTGCTCGCGGTCGGGTGGCAGCACGTCGTAGACGTTCATGCGGTTCAGGATGGGATCGGGGATGGACCGCGCGTCGTTGGCGGTGGCCACCCAGATGACCTGGCTGGCGTCGATGGGCACCTCGGCGAACTCGTCGATGAAGCTGCCCGCCGTGTCGTGCTCGAGCAGGCCGTACAGCGCGCCGAGCGGGTCGTAGGCGTGTTCGCCGCCGGCCTTGTCGATCTCGTCGACGACCATCACGGGGTTGGCGTACTGGCCTTCGACCAGCGTCTCGAACACCTTGCCGGCGCGCGCGCCCTTCCACTGGCTGGAGGCGCCCGAGAGCACCCAGCCGGCGGTCATGGAACTCATGGAGATGAACCCCATGCCGGTGCCCAGCAGCTCGGACAGCGCCCGCGCGAAGTGCGTCTTGCCGATGCCGGGCGAGCCGAGCAGCAGCAGCGGGGTGATCTCGAGGGCGTCGCGGCTGTCCTCGCAGAGGGCCAGCTGGCGCTTCACGTCGTCGAGCACGGCGGTGAAGTTGGGCAGGTCGTCGTAGAGGTGGTCCATGGCCGGGAGGCCGGCGGGCTTGACCTGGAAGCGGTCGGGGCCCTTCTCGAGCATGCGCTCGTAGGTGGAACGGAGGGTTTCGTGTTCCTTGTCGGGGAGGCGGTCCAGCCGGCGGCCGACGTCGTCGACGCGGTAGACGCTTCGCATGCGGGCAATGGGGATGTTGCCTCGGGGCGACACGGTGACCAGATCGTTGGATGCGCTCATGCGGACCTCCTGAACCAACCAATGACTTCATTCAACCACGGCCCGCGCAAGAGGGCGTGATGAATAACCCACGGAAAGACCTGCCAGATGCAGAGCATGCCTCGTGCCCGGCCTGCGCACCTCGCATGACGTCATCTGAAAACGGTCGTTCGCCGGGCGGGGGCGGCGGCATACCGTTGCGTTCATTCAAAGAGGAGAGGAGTCCGCCATGAAGCTGTCCCGTGCCATCGCCATCGCCGCCCTGTCGGTGTCCCCGTGGGTGCACGCCGCCGACCCGGTGCGCATCGCCTACCAGACGGTCGTCGAGCCCGCCAAGGTCGCGCAGGCCGACGGGGTGTACGAGAAGGCCACCGGCCGCCCCATCGAGTGGCGCAAGTTCGAGAGTGGTGCGGAGGTCATCACCGCCATCGCCGCGGGCGGCATCGACATCGGCTACGTGGGCTCCAGCCCGCTCGCCGCGGCGGCCAGCCGCGAGCTGCCGGTCGAGACGATCCTGATCGCCGCCGAGATCGGCACGGCCGAAGCGCTGGTGGTGCGCAACGGCGCGAACATCGCGAAGCCGGCCGACCTGGTCGGCAAGAAGGTCGCGGTGCCGTACGTGTCCACCACCCACTACAGCCTGCTGGCCGCCCTCGGCCACTGGCGCATCGACCCGAAGCAGGTCGCCGTCGTGAACCTGCGTCCCACCGAGATCCCGGCCGCCTGGGCCCGCGGCGACATCGACGCCGCCTACGTGTGGGACCCGGCCCTCGGCAAGCTGAAAGAGACCGGCAAGGTGCTGGTGTCGTCCGCCGAGGTGGCGGGCTGGGGCGCGCCGACCTTCGACGCGTGGATCGTGCGCAAGGACTTCGCGCAGAAGCATCCGGACGTGGTCGCGAAGTTCGTGCAGGTGACGGGTGAAGCCTACGCGGCCTACCGGCGCGACCCGAAGGCGTTCGGTGCGGACGCGGCCAACGTCGCGAAGATCGTTCGCCTGACCGGCGCGCAGCCGGCCGACATCCCGGCGCTGCTGGCCGGCTCGAAGTTCCCCACCCTCGCCGAGCAGGTCTCGCCCGCGCTGCTGGGCGGCGGCACGGTCAAGGCCCTGGTGCAGACCTCGCAGTTCCTGAAGTCGCAGGGCAAGGTCGACAAGGTGCTGGCCGACTACACCGGCTACGTGAGCACCGCGCCGGCCCAGGCGGCCGCGAAGGCGGGCGCCGCGTCGGTGGTGGCCACCGCACGCTGAAGGCCGGCGATGGGCGTGCCGATCTCGCTGGAGGCGGTGTCCGTCGGGCACGGCGACCAGCCCGCGGTGCTGGAGCGGGTGTCGCTCGACGTGCCCGCCGGCGGCATCCTCGTGCTGCTCGGGCCGTCGGGCTGCGGCAAGTCGAGCCTGCTCGACGTGATCGCGGGGTTCTCGGCTGCGCGCGCCGGTGTCGTGCGGGTGGGCGGCCGGCCGGTCACGGGACCCGGCGCGGACCGCGGGGTGGTGTTCCAGGACGACGCGCTGCTGCCGTGGCTCGACGTGCTCGACAACGTCGCCTTCCCGCTGCGCCTGAAGGGCCTCGCGCCCGCCGACCGCGCCGAACGCGCGCGCCACGTGCTGGGCCTCGTGGGCCTGGCCGGGCAGGAGCGCCGCAAGGTGTGGGAGCTGTCCGGTGGCATGCGCCAGCGCGTGGGCATCGCCCGGGCGCTCGCGGCCGATCCCGACGTGTTGCTGATGGACGAACCGTTCGGTGCGCTCGACGCGCTCACGCGCGAACGCATGCAGGAACTGCTGCTGCGCGTGTGGCGGACCACCGGCAAGACCCTCGTCGTGGTGACGCACGACGTCGAGGAGGCCGTGTTCCTCGCGACCGACCTGGTGCTGCTGTCGCGCCATCCCGGCCGCATCGTGCGGCACCTGCCGCTCGGTTTCGGCCGCCGCCACGCCGACGGCGAACGCGCGCGTGCCGTGAAGTCGTCGCCCGCCTTCGTCGACGTGCGCGAGGAGGTGCTCTCCGCCGTGCTCGCCCAGGAACCCGAACCCGCCTGAACCATGGACATCGCTTCGCCCGTCACTTTCGACGACACGCCCCCGCCACGACCGAGGCGGCCCTGGCACAGCCGGCCGGGGCTGTTGAGCCTCGCGGCCGTCGGCACGCTGCTGCTGGTGTGGCAGGTCGTCGCATCCGCCGGCTGGGTGCCCGCGCTGTTCCTGCCGCCGCCGTCGGCGGTGCTGGCGAAGCTGGTGCTGGTGTCCGGCGATGGTTTCATGGACGCCACGCTGTGGCAGCACACGGCCGCGAGCCTGCAGCGCGTGGGACTCGCGCTCCTGCTGGCCGTGGCCACCGCGGTGCCGCTCGGCGCGTGGATGGGCCTGTCGCCGCGTGCCCGCGCGGTGTTCGATCCGCTGATCGAGTTCTACCGCCCGGTGCCGCCGCTCGCTTACCTGCCGCTGATCGTCATCTGGTTCGGCATCGGCGAACTGTCGAAGGTGCTGCTGATCGCCCTCGCGATCTTCGCACCGCTCGTGATCGCCACGGCCACAGGCGTGGCCCACACGCCGGAGGCACGCATCCGCGTCGCCCGGTCGTTCGGGGCCACGCGCGGGCAGGTGCTGCGGCACATCGTGCTGCCGAACGCGCTGCCCGACCTGATGACCGGCCTGCGGGTGGGCCTGGGCGTCGGCTGGTCCACGCTGGTGGCCGCCGAACTGGTGGCGGCCACGCGGGGGCTCGGGTTCCTCGTGCAGTCGGCGGCCCAGTTCCTCAGCACCGACGTCGTGGTGCTGGGGATCCTCGTGATCGCAGTCGTGGCGTTCGGGCTGGAACTCGCGCTGCGGGCGCTGCAGCGGCGGTGGGTGCCCTGGGTGGGGAAGTCCTAGAAGGGGGCGTCGCCTTCGATGGTGGTGCGATGGAGCCGGCGCCGCAGGTGGTCCGGGCAGCCGGCGGCCAGGTGCATCACCGAGCGGTTGTCCCAGAACACCATGTCGTGCGGTTGCCACTGGTGGCGGTACAGGTGCTCGGGCTTCACGCTGTGGGCGAACAGCAGGTCGAGCAGCTCGCGGCTCTCGGTCTCGCTCACCCCGAGGATGCGCGTGGTGAAGTGTTCGCTGACGAAGAGCGCCTTGCGCCCGGTCTCCGGGTGCGTGCGCACGACGGGCTGGATGGCCGGACGCACCTGGGCCTTCTGTTCGTCGGACAGGTCGGGGCGCCACGGGCTGCGTTTCTGCATCTCGGCGTACTTGGCGAGGTAGCTGTGTTCGGCCTTCAACCCTTCGACACGGCGCTGCAGCTCGGCGGGCAGCGTGTCCCAGGCGAGGTGCATGTTCGCGAACAGGGTGTCGCCGCCTTCGGACGGCAGCTCCTGCGCGTGCAGCAGCGAGCCGAGGCTCGGGCGTTCCTTGTACGAGAGGTCCGAGTGCCAGTACTGACCGGCGTCGCCGAGGCCGATGGGCTTGCCGTCTTCCTTGATGTTGGACACGATGAGGATCTCGGGGTGGCCGGGCAGCAGGAACTGGTGCAGCACGTGGATCTCCAGCCGGCCGAAGCGGCGGCTGAACTCGATCTGCTGGGCCGGCGTGATGCGCTGGTCGCGGAACACGAGCACGTGGTGGTCGAGGTGCGCGCGGTGCACGGCGCGGAAGGTGGTGTCGTCCACCGGGCGGGTCAGGTCGAGGCCGGTGACGGACGCACCGAGCGGGGCGTCGAGCGGGGCGATCGACAGGGAATCGGTGAGGGTGGCGTGTGACATGCCTCGCACCGTACGCCTGCCGCAGGCGAGGCGCAAGGAAGGATTGCGAGCGAGCTTGGTTGCCGTCCGCATGAGGCACGGCGCAGATCGAAACACGGTTTTCTTCGTTGTCCGGGCGGTCGAAGGCCAGAACACTGGCGTCATTCCGAACCGTCGTCTGTCCACCGTGACCTTGTCTTCCCGCCCCATCGAACCCCCGCCGCTCGCGGCCCGTGTCGAGGCCCTGGCCGCCGCGCTCGCGGCCACCGCCATCGAACGCGACCGCGCCGGCGGCCATGCCCGCGCCGAGCGCGAGCTGATCCGCGAGAGCGGCCTGCTGACGCTCACCATCCCCACCGCGTTCGGCGGCGACGGCGCGCCGTTCTCGACGATGCTGCGGATCGTGCGCCGCCTCGCCGAGGTCGACAGCGCGCTCGCCCACCTGCTCGCGTTCCATCACCTGCAGATCGCGGGGATCGTGCTCTACGGCACGACCGAACAGCAGGAGACGCTGCTGCGCGGCACCGTCACGCACCGCTGGTTCTGGGGCAACGCGCTGAACCCGCTCGACAAGCGGGCCATCGCGGTCGACGATCGTGATGGCGGCTACGTCATCGAGGGTGTGAAGAGCTTCAGCTCAGGCTCGGTCGGCTCCGACCGCATCACCATCTCGGCGTGGCACGAGGCCACGCAGACCGCGCTGATCGCGGCCCTGCCCACCGACCGCCGCGGCCTCGTCGTGTCGCCCGACTGGGACGCCTTCGGCCAGCGGCAGACCGACAGCGGCACGGTGAGCTTCGACCGCGTGCGCGTCGATGCCCACGAGCTGCTGCAGGCGCCGGGTGCCGTGCCCACGCCGCGGGCCACGCTGCGCTCGCAGGTGGCCCAGCTGATCCTGACGAACCTGTACCTCGGCATCGCGACCGGCGCCTTCGAGGAAGCCCGCCGCTACACGCTGGAGCAGACGAAACCGTGGTTCGCGTCCGGCGTCGCCCGTGCCGCCGACGATCCCGTCGTGCAGCACCGCTACGGCGACCTGTGGCTGCACATCCGGCCCGCCGCCGTGCTGGCAGACGAGGCTGCGGCGCTGCTCGACGCGGCCATCGCGCGCGGTCCGTCGCTCACCGCGGCCGAACGCGGCGAGGTGGCCGTGGCCGGCGCCGAGGCGAAAGTGCTGGCGCACCGCGCGGGCCTGGCGGTGACGTCGCAGCTGTTCGAACTGACCGGCGCGCGGTCCACGTCCGAACGCCTCGGGCTCGACCGCTTCTGGCGCAACGTGCGCGTGCACACGCTGCACGACCCGGTCGACTACAAGCTGCGCGACCTCGGCCGGCACCGGCTCGACGGCCGCGTGCCCGACCCCACCCCGTACTCGTGAGGACCGCCATGGGACACGTCCAGACCCTGGAGCCCCCGCTGCTGCGCCTCGACCGCGTCAACAAGCGCTTCCACCTGCCCGACGGCACCCCGTTCCACGCCGTGCGCGACGTGTCGCTGCAGGTGCGCGCGGGCGACATCTTCGGCCTCGTGGGCAAGAGTGGCGCCGGCAAGTCCACGCTGCTGCGCACCATCAACCTGCTGGAGCGGCCCGACTCGGGCACCGTGACGATCGCGGGGCAGGACCTGACCTCGCTCGACAAGCGCGCGCTGCGTTCGGCGCGGCAGTCCATTGGCATGATCTTCCAGCAGTTCAACCTGCTGCAGAACGCCACGGTGGCCGACAACGTCGCGTTCCCGCTGCGGCTGCACGGCGGGCGCACCACCGCGCAGATCGCCGCACGCGTGCGCGAGTGCCTGGAGATCGTGGGTCTCACCGACAAGGCCGACAGCCACCCGGCGCAGCTGTCGGGCGGCCAGAAGCAGCGCGTGGCGATCGCCCGCGCCCTCGCGCCCGAACCCGCGCTGCTGCTGTGCGACGAACCCACGTCGGCACTCGACGCCGAGACCACGCGCAGCGTGCTCGACACGCTGAGCCACATCAACCGCACGCTCGGGGTGACCATCGTGATCGTCACGCATGAGCTGTCGGTGGTGCGCCGCCTGTGCCGCCACGTCGCGGTGATCGAACAGGGGGCCGTCGCCGAGCAGTTCGCCGTGGCCGAGGAGGCCGGCGTGTTGCGCCAGACCGTGCTGGGCCGCGAACTCGCACGCCTGGCCGCCTCGCCCGAGGAGGCTCGCCTGCTCGACCGCCTGGAGGCCGCCGTCGCATGAACTTCCTCTCCGACAACATCGTCGCCGTGTTGCCCGAGCTGGGCACGGCCGTGGGCCAGACGCTGCTGATGCTCGCCATCGGACTGTCCGCGGCCGTGCTGCTGGGCGGGCCGCTGGGAGTGCTGCTGTTCTTGCTGAGCCCGGGGCAGTCGCTCGAGCAGCGCCACACGTTCCGCGTGCTGAACTGGGTCGTGAACACCGTGCGGTCGTTCCCGTTCATCATCCTGCTCGTCGCCCTCGTGCCGTTCACGCGCGTGATCGCCGGCACGTCGATCGGGCCCGTGGCCGCGGCGGTGCCGCTCAGCTTCGCGGCCATCCCGTACTTCGCACGGCTCGTGGAGCAATGCCTGCGCGACGTGCCGCGCGGCGTGGTCGAGGCGGCCCACGCGATGGGTGCGTCCGAACTGCAGATCGTGTGGCGCGTGCTGGTGGTCGAGGCGCGCTCGGGCCTGGTGCTGGCGCTCACCGTGCTCGCCATCAGCTTCCTGTCGTACTCGGCCGTGGCCGGCGTCGTGGGCGGCGGCGGCATCGGCGACCTCGCGATCCGCTACGGCTACTACCGCTTCCAGACCGACGTGATGGTGCTCACCGTCGCGATCCTCGTGGTGCTCGTGCAGCTGATCCAGTTCGGCGGCAACACGATCGCCCGCCACCTCGACAAACGCTGATTCCTTCTCCCTTCCTCCAGGACTTCCTGTCATGACTTTCGCCCGCCGTTCCACCCTCGCCGCGCTGCTCGCGCTGTCCACCTCCTTCGCGCTGCCCTCGTTCGCGCAGGAGAAGAAGGAACTCGTCTTCGGCGCCACCGCCGGCCCATACGCCGACCAGATCAAGATCGGCATCAAGCCGCTGCTCGAGAAGAAGGGCTACCGCGTCAAGGTCGTCGAGTTCAACGACTACATCCAGCCGAACCACGCGCTGGCCCAGGGCGCGCTCGACGCCAACGCGTTCCAGCACATCGTCTACCTGACCAAGTTCGCCACCGAGAACAAGCTCGAGCTGAGCGAGCTGCTGAAGGTGCCCACCGCACCCATCGCGATCTACAGCAAGAAGCACAAGACGCTCGGCGAAGTGAAGGAGGGCGCCACCGTCGCGCTGCCGAACGACCCCACCAACGCGGCACGTGCGCTCGTGGTGCTGGAGCAGATCGGCTGGGTCAAGCTGCGCGAGGGCTACGACCCGATCCGCGCGTCCGAGAAGGACGTGGCGTCGAACCCGAAGAAGCTCAAGCTCGTGCCGCTGGAAGCCGCGCAGCTGCCGCGTTCGCTGGACGACACCGACTTCTCGTTCGTCAACGGCAACTTCGCGCTGGCCTCGGGCCTGAAGCTGACCGAGGCGCTGGCCCTGGAGAAGACGAGCCCCACGTACCAGAACCTCGTGGCCGTGCGCACCGCGGACAAAGACAAGCCGTGGGTCAAGGACATCGCCGACGCCTACCGCTCGAAGGAGTTCCTCGCCGTCACCGAGAAGAACTTCGCCGGTTTCGTGAAGACCGACTACCAGCAGGGCCGCTGAGCGCAGCGATGGGCCAACGCATCCGCTTCAACGCGTTCCAGATGAACGCGGCGTCGCACCAGTCGCCGGGGCTGTGGACCCACCCGCGCGACTCGGCGCATCGCTACACCGACCCGCAGCACTGGGTGGACCTCGCGAAGCTGCTCGAACGCGGCGTGTTCGACGGCGTGTTCCTCGCCGACGTGCTGGGCGTGTACGACGTGTTCGGGGGCAACCACGAGGCGGCGGTGCGCCACGGCGTGCAGGTGCCCGTCAACGATCCGCTGGCGCTCGTGCCGCTGATGGCGCAGGCCACCGAACACCTCGGCTTCGGCGTCACCTGCGCGCTGACGTACGAGCACCCGTACCCGTTCGCGCGGCGCATCTCCACGCTCGACCACCTGACCGGTGGCCGCGTGGGCTGGAACATCGTCACCGGCTACCTCGACAGCGCCGCGCGCAACATGGGCCTGTCGAACCAGCTGGGGCACGACGCGCGGTACGACCTGGCCGACGAGTACATGGACGTGGTCTACAAGCTCTGGGAGAAGAGCTGGGCCGACGATGCGGTGTGCCGCGACAAGGCCACGGGCACGTTCACCGACCCGGCGAAGGTGCGGCCCATCCGCCACGAGGGCACGCACTACCAGGTGCCGGGCATCCACCTGTGCGAGCCGTCGCCGCAGCGAACGCCGGTGCTGTACCAGGCGGGCACGTCGCCGCGCGGCGTCGCGTTCGCGGCGCGCCATGCGGAGTGCGTGTTCATCAGCGGCCCCACCGAGACCGTGCTGAAGCGCTACGTCGACACCGTGCGCGGCGGGCTCGTGGCCCAGGGGCGCCCGGCCGACGACGTGCTGATCTACGCACAGGCGCTCGTGATCACCGGCACCACCGAGGCCGAGGCACGGGCGAAACACCGGGAGCTGCTGGACCACATCGACGTGGAGGCGTCGCTCGCGCTGCTGTCCGGCTGGACCGGCGTCGACTTCAGCCGGTACGACCCCGACGCCCCCATCGAACACGTGGACACCGAAGCCGGCCGCACGGCGCTCGCATCCTTCAGCCAGACCGATCCGTCGCGCAAGTGGGCCGTGGGCGAGGCGGCTCGGTTCATCGGCCTGGGCGGGCGCGGCCCCGTCATCGTGGGTTCGCCCGCGCAGGTGGCGGACGAACTCGAGCGCTGGGTCGACGCGACCGGCATCGACGGCTTCAACCTGACCTACGCGCTGGCCCACGAAACGATGCGTGACGTCGTGGACCACGTGGTGCCCGAGCTGCAGCGGCGCGGCCGGTACGCCACGTCGTACGCCGACGGCACGTTGCGCGAGAAGCTGTTCGCCCGCGGTCCACGCCTGGGCGCCGGACACACGGCGACCCGCGTGCAGATCTGATTTCCCATCACGAGAAAGAACAACGACATGACCGCCTTCCTGAACCGCCGTGACCTGCTGGCCCTGGCCGCCGCGGCTGCCGTGACCCCCGCCTTCGCCGCCGACAACAAGGTGCTGCGCATCGGCTACCAGAAGTTCAACACGCTCAACATCCTGAAGGGCGCCGGCAAGCTCGAGGAGGCGTTGAAGCCGCTCGGCTGGACCGTGCAGTGGTTCGAGTTCGCCACCGGCCCCGTGCTGTTCGAGGCGCTGAACGCGGGCTCGATCGAGTTCGGACACGCGGCCGACACGCCCACGGTGTTCGCGCAAGCCGCCGGCGTCAACTCGGTCTACCTCGCGGCCGAACAGCCCTACCCGCAGGGCATCGCGATCCTCGTCGCGAAGGACTCGCCGGTGAAGACCATCGCCGACCTGAAGGGCAGGAAGGTCGCCGTGGGCCGCGGCTGGAACGTGCAGTACCTGCTGGTGCGTGCGCTCGAAGATGCCGGCCTGAGCTTCGACGACATCCAGCCCGCCTGGGTCAACAACGCGGCCGACGCACGCACCGCGTTCGAGTCGGGCAAGGTCGACGCCGTGGGCCTGTGGGACCCGTTCCTCGCGGGCGCCCAGCTCGCGGGCAATCCGCGGGTGCTGCGCAACGGCGAAGGGCTGTCGAACAACCGCACCTTCTACATCTCGACGCCGCAGTTCGCGGGCGCGAACCCGCAGGTGTTGCGCACGGTGTTCGCCGAGCTGAAGAAGACCAACGAATGGGCCGACGGCCACCCGCAGCAGCTCGCCGACCAGCTGGCGCCGCAGCTGGGGGTGCCGAGCCCGGTGCTCAAGCTCGCGACCGACCGCCGCCGCTACACCGCGGTGCCGGTGGACGCGGGCATCGTGGCCGAGCAGCAGCGCATCGCCGACACCTTCTTCAAGCTCAACCTGATCAAGCGGCCCGTCGTGGTGAAGGACGCCGTGTTCAAGGAGGTGCTGCTGTGAAGCGCCTCCTGCTGGGCCTGGCGTTCGCCGTGTCCTCCGTGGCGATCCACGCGCAGGACACCGTGCGCATCGGCGTCACCGCCGGTCCGCACGCGCAGATCGCCGAGGTGGCGCGCACCGTCGCCGCGCGCGACGGGCTGGTGCTGCAGATCGTCGAGTTCCAGGACTACATCCAGCCGAACGCGGCGCTGGATGCCGGTGACCTGCAGGCCAACAGCTACCAGCACCGGCCCTTCCTGCAGAGCCAGATCCAGGCCCGCGGGTACAAGATCACCGCGGTGGGCGACACCGTCACGTTCCCGATGGGCTTCTACTCGAAGAAGGTGAAGTCCCTCGACGCGTTGGCGAAGGGCGCGAAGGTCGGCATCCAGAACGACCCGTCCAACAGCGGCCGGGCGCTGGCCCTGCTGCAGAAGTACGGGGCGATCAAGCTCAAGCCCGGCGCCGGCATCTCGGCCACCCTGGCCGACATCGCCGAGAACCCGAAGGGCCTGCAGATCGTGCCGCTGGAAGCCGCGCAACTGCCGCGTTCCCTTGATGACCTGGACGCCGCGGCGATCAACACGAACTACGCCGTGCAGGCGAACCTCGTGCCGACCCGCGATGCCATTGCCATCGAGGATGCGAAGGGCCCGTACGCCAACCTGCTGGCCGTGCGCACCGTCGACAAGGACAAGCCGTGGGTCGCGAAGCTGGTCAAGGCGTTCCAGTCGCCCGAGGTGAGGAAGCTGGTGGAGTCGAGCTTCGGCGGGTCGCTGGTGCCGGCCTTTTGACGGATATGGTCACCCCGGCGAACGCCGGGGTCCACTGTGCGCTTCGACCACGGTGGATCCCGGCGTGCGCCGGGATGACGGTGCTGGGCTCTATTTCACCCAGGTGTTGAGCTGGATGATCGGGAGGAGCACGGCCAGCACGATCACCATCACGACCGCCCCCATCACCACCATCAGCAACGGCTCCAGGATGGTGGCCATCTGCATCGACCGCCGTTGCACTTCCTGGCCCAGCTGGCCCGCGGCGCGGTCGAGCATCTCGGGCAGCTTGCCGGTCTGTTCGCCCAGGCGCGCGAACATCGCCAGCAGGCCAGGGAAACGCTTCTTGCCCGCCAGCGCCGAGGCGAGCGGCGCGCCTTCGCGCACCTGCACCAGCGCGTCCAGCGCGTCGGCCCGCATCGCGCGGTTCGACAGCGTCTCGGCCGCGGCCTGCAGGGCCTTCAGGATGGGCACGCCGGCACCGGCCAGCATCGCGAGGGTGCCGGCGAAGCGGGCGGCGTTGTAGCCGCGGGCGAGGCGCCCGAAGAGGGGCAGGTTCAGCAGCCCGGCGTCGAACTGCACGCGGAAGACCTCGTTGCGCAGCGCGAGCCGCAGCAGCGAGAACGCGCCCACCAGCCCGAGGGCCAGCAGCCAGCCGTAGCCGCGCAGGAAGGCGCTCACGGCGAGCATCGCGGACGTCAGGAACGGCAGCGCGCGCTTGGAGTTCACGAACACCGAGGCGACCTGCGGCACGACGTACGTGACGAGGAAGATCACGATGACCACGGCGATCACGGAGACGATGGCCGGGTACAGCGTGGCGCCCATCAGCTTGCCGCGCAGCGCCTGGCGCTCTTCCAGGTCGTCGGCCATGCGCTCGAGCACGCGGCCGAGGGCGCCGCTCTGTTCGCCGGCGGCGACCACCGCGCGGTACACGTCGTCGAATTCGCGCGGTGCGCTGGACAGGGCCCGGGCGAACGGCGAGCCGGAGTTCACCTCGCTGCGCAGGTGCGCCACCAGCTCGCGCTGGCGGGGGTCTTCGGCTTCCTCGCTGAGCAGCGTGAGCGCGCGCTCGAGCGGCAGGCCCGAGCCGACGAGGCCGGCGAGCTGGCGGGTCCACACGGCCAGCGCTGTCGACGTGAACACCTTGCGGCGCACCGTCATGAAGTTGCCGGCGGGCTGCGTGCCCGCGCTGAGCACCTGCTGCACGTCGAGCGGCACGAGCGACTGCGCGCGCAGCTGGGCGCGGGCGGCCTTGAGGTTGTCGGCCTCGAGCAGGCCGGTGGTGGACTTGCCGGCGCCGTCGAGCGCCTCGAACTTGTACGCGGGCATCGGGCTCTGGCCTTACTCTCGGGTGACCCGCATCACCTCTTCCGGCGAGGTGATGCCTTCGGCGACGAGCCGGTCGCCGTCCTCGCGCATCGAGTGCATGCCGCCCAGGCGGGCCGTGGCGATGATCTCGGGTTCGGGGGCGCGGTTGTGGATGAGCCCGCGCACGCGTTCGTCGGCCACCATCAGCTCGTACACGCCGGTGCGGCCCTTGTAGCCGCTGTGGCCGCATTCGGCGCAGCCCACCGGGTGCCACTGGCCCTTGCCGTCCTGGATCTTGCAGTGCGGGCACAGCTTGCGCACGAGGCGCTGCGCGAGCACGCCCAGCAGGCTCGAGCTGAGCAGGAACGGCTCGATGCCCATGTCGGTCAGGCGGGTGACGGCGCTGGGCGCGTCGTTCGTGTGCAGCGTGGCGAGCACCAGGTGGCCCGTGAGGGACGCCTGCACGGCGATCTGCGCGGTCTCGAAGTCCCGGATTTCACCGATCATGATGACGTCCGGGTCCTGACGCAGGATGGCGCGCAGGGCCTTCGCGAACGTGAGGTCGATCTTCGAGTTGACCTGCGTCTGGCCGATGCCGGCGAGTTCGTATTCGACCGGGTCTTCCACGGTCAGCACGTTGGTGGTGGACGTGTCGATGCCGGCGAGCGACGCGTACAGCGTGGTGGTCTTGCCGGAGCCGGTGGGGCCGGTGACGAGCACGATGCCGTGCGGCTGCTGGATCAGGTTGTCGAAGCGGGACAACGTGGCGCCGCCCATGCCCAGGCCCTCGAGCGTGAACTTCGATTCGCCCTTGTCGAGGAGCCGCAGCACGGCGCGTTCGCCGTGCGACGACGCGAGCGTGGACACCCGCACGTCGACCGCGCGGCCGCCGATGCGCAGCGAGATGCGGCCGTCCTGCGGGAGGCGCTTCTCCGAGATGTCGAGCTCGGCCATGATCTTCAGGCGCGAGATCAGCGCGGCGTGAAGCGCCTTGTTGGGCTGCACCACCTCGCGCAGCGTGCCGTCCACGCGGAAGCGCACCGAGCTCGAGCGCTCGTACGGTTCGATGTGGATGTCGCTCGCGCCGTCCTTCGCGGCCTGCGTCAGCAGCGCGTTGAGCATGCGGATGATCGGCGCGTCGTTGGCGGCCTCCAGCAGGTCCTCCACGGCGGGCAGGTCCTGCATCATGCGGCTCAGGTCCACGCGGCTCTCGACCTCGCCGATCACGGTGGCCGCGCTCGACTCGCCGCCGGCGTAGGCGGCCGCGATGCGGTTGGTGAGCGTGTCGGCCGATTCATGCGTCAGCGTGTCGACCGAGTACAGGCGCAGCACCTCGCCGAGCGCGGACAGCGACACGTTCTCGGGCGCCCACAGCATCAGGCGCTCGCCGTCGTCCTCGAGCAGCAGCGTGTGCGCCTTCGCGTAGGCGTAGGGCAGGGGGTGGCGGGCTCCCATGGCGCGGGCCTCAGTTCGACGGCGTGGAGGCCGGCGCGGCCGGCGGCACCACCGGCGCGGTGCTCGGCGGCAGCGTCGACGGGTCGCGCGGGACCTGCTGGTTGCGCTCGTTCAGCGGCGCCGGGATCGTCGGGGCGATCTGGCCCGGTGCGGGCGCGTTGAACGGCGGCAGCACCGGCGTGTTGAAGTTCGGCTGCTCCATGCCCTGCTGGACCGCGCGGATGGAGTCGTAGCGGTCGATGGACAGCGCGCTGGCCGCGACCTGGTCGCGCATCACCACCGGGCGCAGGAACACGAGCAGGTTGCTCTTCGTGCGGGTGCGGTTGTCGGCGCGGAACAGCGCGCCGATGTACGGGATGTCGCCCAGCAGCGGCACCTTGTCGACGGTGCCGCTGTACTCGTCCTTCATCAGGCCGCCGAGCACCATGATCTGGCCGTCGTCGACCACGACGTTGGTCTCGACCGCGCTCTTGTCGGTGGTGGGGCCGGCGGTGCTCGACGTGGAGACCACGCTCGAGTTCTCCTGGTAGATCACCATGCGCACCGTGCCGTTCTCGCCGATCTGCGGCTTCACGCGCAGCGTCAGGCCCACGTCCTTGCGCTCGATGGTCTGGAACGGACTGGTGGTGGAGCCGACACCGGTGTTCGTGTACGAGCCGGTGATGAACGGCACGTTCTGGCCGATCACGATCTTCGCTTCCTCGTTGTCGAGGGTGACGAGGTTCGGGGTCGACAGGATGTTGGCGTCGCCGGTGGACTCGAAGAACGTGGCCAGCGCACCGATGGTGTAGAGGCTGCCGAACTTGCGCAGCACGCCGAAGTTGAAGCCCTGCGACACCTGCGAGGCGAGCGCCGCGAGCGCCGTGGTGCCGCCGTTGATGGCCGCCGTGCCGGTGACGATGCTCGGACCCGGGTTCTGGAAGTTCGTGCCGCCGCCGTACAGCGTGCTGTCGCCGCTCTTGCCGATGGTGCCCTGCCACTGCACGCCGATGTCGCGCATCTTGTTGGCGTCGACCTTGACGATCATCGATTCGATGTAGACCTGCGCGCGGCGCGAGTCGAGTTGGTCGATCACGGCGCGCAGCTGCCGGTAGAGCGGTTCGGGCGCGGTGATGATCAGCGCGTTAGTGGCGGGGTCGGCCTGGATGAAGCCGCCGGTGTTGACCGCGGCGGCGGCGCTGACCGGGGCGGTGGACTGGGCCGACGCGCCGTTCTGCGAGTTGCCGCTGTTCATCGCGGCGTTCGGGTTGCTCTGGGAGGTGGATGCGGGGGCCGCGCCGCCGCCGCCGGCCGCGCCGCCCTGGCCGGTGGTCTGCCCCGCGGCATGCGCGGCGCGCAGCACGGTGGCCAGGCGCGTGGCGTCGGCGTTCTTCAGATAGACGACGTAGATGTTGCCCGCCGGGGAGTTCGAATCCTGCGGCCGGTCGAGCTTCTCGACGATGGAGCGGATCTGCGCCATGCGCGCCGGGTTCGGCGCCTTCACGATCAGGGAGTTGGTGCGCGAGTCCGCGACGATGGCGGGGGCGGCCGAACCGCCGGGGACGGCCGCGGCGGGAGCGCCGGGCTGGCCGCTGGCGGACGCGTCGGCGAGCTTCTGGATCGTGGGCAGCAGGTCCACCGCGACGAGGTGCTTGAGCGGAATGATCTCGACGTCGCTCGCGCCGGCCGTGTCCATGGCCGCGATGATCTTCGCGATGCGCGACAGGTTGTCGGCGTAGTCGGTGATGATCAGCGTGTTGTTGCCGGGGTTGGCGTTGATGGTGTTGTTCGGGCTGATCAACGGGCGCAGCACCGGCACGAGGTTGTTCGCGTTCTCGTGGTTGATCTTGAAGATCTGCGTGATGATCTGGTCACCGCGGCGCGACACGCCGCCCACCGACACCGTGCCCGACTGCAGCTTCGCGTCGGCCTCCGGCACCACCTTGTAGAGCCCGCCCGACTCCACCACCGTGAAGCCCTGGCCGCGCAGCGCGGCGAGGAAGTTCAGGTAGGCCTCGCGCGTGGTGAGGGGCTCCTCGCTGTAGAGGGTGATCTGGCCCTTCACGCGCGGGTCGACGATGAACTGCTGTTTCAGCATGGCGCCGATGGCCCGTGCCACGCCTTCGATCTCGGCGTTCACGAAGTTCAGCGTGACCTGCTGCTCCGCTGCGCGCGTGCGCTTCGCGGGCGTCTGCGCGAACACGAGGGGCGCGGGCAGCGACGTGGCGATCATCGCGGCCGCCACGGCCGAAGTCAGCGGGCGCCGGGGCAGCGAGAGAAGAGGGCGCTTGTTCATGGCTTATCCGATCGAGATGACGGACCGGGCGCCGCTGCGCCGTCCGATGATATTGAGCAGGTTGGACAGGGCGGCGGCCTCGTTTTCGGTCGCCGTGGCTTCACCGCGGAAGCGCAGGCCGTTGGCCGACCAGGTGCCCGATCCCGAGAGCTTGAGCGCGCCCTCGACGGTGACGAGGGTGACCTGCGACGGTTCCCCCGGACGGCTCGCGTTGCCGTTGATGCTGAAGCGGTAGCTGCCGAGCGTGTCGAGCGTGGTCAGGCGCGACGAGGCCTGCAGCACTTCCACGTCGAGGGCCCCGTCGAAGATCACGCGGCCCTGCACCCATTCCACGGTGAGGCCGGGCGACAGCACGCGCATGCGGCCGCCCAGCTGCAGCGTGTTGAAGGGCGTGCCCAGGCCGCTCAGCAGCGCGCTGGGCCACTGGCCCACCCAGCCCGGCGGCGGCACGAGCGTGGCGGACATGCGGCCGAAGCCGGGCTTGAGCCGCATGGTGACGGTGTCGTTGAGGCAGCAGTCGTGGCGCGCCTTGAGGGACAGCGCGGTGCCGGCGAGGCCCAGCGTCCATTCGAAGCGGCCGGGCAGGGCGGTGGCGTCGCGGCTGCCGGGGCCGCCGGTGAGCACCACCACGGCGCTGCCGGACCAGAGGGTGCCGCGGGCATCGGACAGCAGCACGCGCTGCGACGTGCCGGAGGCCACCATGCGGGCCAGCCATTCGGCGGGGGCGAAGACCACGAGGGCAGTGAACACACCCACCACGACACCGGCGATGGCCCAGCGCGAGGCGGCGCTGCGCGAGCGTTCCCACGCGGTCTCTGCGAGGGTGGAGTCGCCCCATCCGGTGGGGGCCATGCTGTTGACGAAGCGGCGCCCGCGGATGCGGCGCACGACCAGTTTGCGGGCCATCAGACGCCCCCTCCGAGGGCCACGATCACGGTACCGGTGTAGCCGGCCGGCCCCCGGCTCAGCTGGGTTTCGACGGGGCGCACGCGGGCGCCGCTGCGCACCTCGCCGAGCCAGGCGCGCAGCTGCTCGCCGGTGACACCGGTGAGCGTGAGGGTGGCGCGGTCACCCTGCACGGCGATGCGGGCCTTCTCGGCACCGAGCCGGTCGGTGGCGGCCTTCAGGGCTTCCTGCTGCTGCGACTGGCCGACGGCGGCCACGGCGCGCAGTTCGCGCGTTTCCGCGGCGAGGCGCTGCATGGCCTGCAGCTGCACGTCGAGCGCGTCGATCTGTTTCGGGGCCTGCTGCAGCGTGCGCCAGGCCGGCTGCACGGCGATGGCCCACACGATCCAGACGCCGATCAGCGTGGCGGCCACGACGACGGCGAGGCGCTCGCGTTCGGCCAGGGCCTTCCAGCGTTCGGCGGCCTGCTTCTGTGCCTCGACGAGGGCCGGCGGCAGCGCGCGTTTCGGTGCGGTGCTCATTGCAGGCCTCCGACGGGGGCACGGCTCAGCGTGAGCGTGCCGTTCGTGACTTCGACGGCCCAGCCGCTCGGACGCAGCTGGTTGACGAACTGGGTGATCTGGTCCGGGTTCCAGCCCTGGGCGGAGAGCGTGAGGCGGCCCGGTTCGTACTTGAGGTTCTCGACCGGCGGGCGGTCGGGTGGCCACGCGGACGCGGCGGCGGCCAGCATGGGTTCGAGGTCGGTTTCACCGGGACGGCCCGCGGCGGCGCGCAGCGTGTCGGTCTCGCGGCGCATCTGGGCGGGGGCGTCGAGGATGCCGCCCTGCAGCTGCGGATGGGCCGTGCGCAGCACCTGCTCCATCGCGACCTTCTTCTGCTGGATGGCGCTGCGCTGCAGCGTGGCCCACAGGTTCAGTCCGATGACCTGCACGGCGAGCAGGGCGACGAGCCCGTACCGCAGCGGACGCCAGTCGGGGCGCAGGAACTGGCGCCACACGTCGCGCACCGCGCGCGAGCCGCGGTTCTTGCGGGCCAGCAGGAACTGGCGCAGGTTCCACAGCGAGCGGGCCGACAGCAGCAGGCGCTGGGCCTCGGGCATCACGACCGGGGGCGAGCCCAGCCATTTCTCCGCCGCGGCGGCGGCCGACGGCGTGGCGCTGAAGCGGGCGTTCTCGGGCAGCGGCGACGGCAGCAGCGCGCGGCCGAGCGAACCCTTCAGGTTGACCACGATGACGCCGTCGGGGTGCGCCCAGCTGAGCGACAGGGACTGTGCCGAGGTGTCGTCGCCCGCGGGGGCTTCGCCGGACGTTTCGAAGAAGTGGCCGGTGGGCGGGTCGTCGGGCCACGACGAGGGCACGACGCGGTCGACGAAGACCTGCGATTTCTCGAGGAACGCGAGTTCGCCGGCGAGCCATGCGCGGTCGGTGGCGGCCACCCACGTGGGTTGCCCGGCGCTCGCCATGGGCGCCACGGCGAGGTGGACGGACTCGGGCTCTTCCAGCAGCGCGTCTTCCAGCACGCCCACGAGCGCGGCCTGCAGGCGTGCGGCCGGTGCCTTGGGCAGCGTGATGCGGTGCCAGCTCACGTCGGCGTCGGCGAGCACCGCCACCACCGTCGCGGCCTTCGGCAGCAGCGACGCGGCGCACTGGCCCTGGCCGCTCAGCAGCAGGCCGTCAGGACTCAGGGCGTAGCGGTACTCGGTGGCGCTGCGCGCTTCCGGGTCGGCCGCGTCCGCGGTGTGGCCTTGGAGGCGCAGCCGGGGCGGGATCTGGACGACAAGAGTGCTCATGAGGGCAACAGGGAATTTGCGGCATTGTAGGCACCGATCATGGCGATTCCATGCCGAATCAACGGCTTACGGCGGATTTCTCCAGTGATCGTTGCGCGGGGCAGTCTGCTCATCCGGGATCACTCGAATTGACCCATTCGGAAGAAAGGATCTCGACCTTCGGCGGGGCGCCCGACTGGCGGCGGAGCAGGGAACGTTGCTCCAGCACCTGGCTTTCGAGGCGCAGGCGGCCGTTGACCACGAAGTAGTTGCTCTGCCAGGCCACCTGGGGCAGCGGCGCCGCGCCCTGGGCCGGTGTGGTGGCGGGCAGGTACTTGGTGTGGGGGTTGTCGGCGCTGAAGGCGTTGCTCTTGCGCGCCTGCACCAGCGTCTCGGCGGTGGCCAGGTTGAGGTTCAGCGCGGCGGCGATGACTTCGCGCGACGCGGTGTTGACGTTGACCGGGATCTCCTTGCGGGTGTCGTCCGGGTCGCGGATCAGGATGACGTAGGGCGCCAGCGCCTTGATGGTGTTGGCGTCGAGGCCGAACCACTGGAGCTGGTCGAGGCGCTGCGGCATCAGCGGCCGGCTGGGCGAGTTGGTGGTGAACGGGGGCGTGGCCTCGACCAGGCCCTGCACGATGGTCTGCGGCACCGTGGGGTTGAGGTTGAGCAGCGCACACAGCCGCTTGAAGGCCTCGACCTGGGCCACGCGCGGCTGCGCGCTGACGCTGGCGGTGCCGGGGTTCCCGCTGCCGCCGCTGCCGCTGCCCGTCGCCGCGCCGCCGGTCCCCGTGCTGCTCTGCGCCCCGCCGGCCTGGACCAGGCCCAGCAGGTTGAACTTGGCCTGTGCGTCCTCGATCTGGCCCGACAGGAAGGCTTCCGGCGCGTCGTCGGTGTTTTCCTTGTCCGCGGCGAGGAACGTGGAGATGCGGGCCTCCGCCAGCGGCGCGGCCCAGGCCTCGCCGAGGTTGTCGGACGCCTTGCCCTTGTTGCCGCGGTCGGCGCGGGCGTCGCCGCGCAGGATGTCGCGGGTCCAGCCCATCGCGCCGCCGAGCATCCACGCGGACTGCTGGCGGCTGCGTTCGGCGGTCTCGATCTGCACCGCGCGCCACTGCTGCCACACCATCGAAACGGCGAGGGTGGACACCACGGTGACGATGATCAGGGCCATCAGCAGCGCGGCGCCGCGCTGGCGGGTCGGGGTGGCGGGTCTCGTCATGTCGCGTCGAGCGCGATGTCGCGCGTGATGGTGCCGTTGAGGCCGCTGCTGCCGTCGAAGGTCAGCACGATGCGCACGGCGACGGGCAGCTGCGTGACCGGGTTGCCGGTGCCGGCGCCGCCGGCGGTCTGGCCGCTGCTGGTGCTCGACTGCGCGTTGGACCAGGTCTGCGCGCCGGGGGCCACGTAGTACACCTGCCAGTCGGTGAGGCCGGAGAGGGTCTTGAGCTGCGCGGCCTCGTTGCCCATCAGCTGCTGGCTCGAGTTCCACGAGTCGACCAGGCCCTGCATGGTCGTGCTGGCCGGGCTGGCCCATCGGAACCACGCGCCTTCGCGGCGTGCCCACACGACGACCTGCAGGCCGCGGTCGGAGCGCCGGGTCATGAAGGCGCGCGCGCCGTCGAAGCGCAGGGCGGGGATGCTGGTCTCGGCCTCGGTGTTCTGGATGGCGCCGAGGTCCTGCTCCCATTGCGCGATCACCGTGCTCGCGCGCAGCACCTGGTCGACCTTGCCCTGCGTGACCTCGCGGGCGCGCACGATGCCGTCGACGCCCTGCCACGACATCACCGCGACGATGGCCATGATGGACATGGCGATCAGCACCTCGACGAGCGTGAAGCCGCGGGCGGGCGCGTGGCCGGTGGTCATCAGTTTCTCCCCAGCACGGTGGACAGGGTCAGCATGGGTTCGCCGGCCTCGTTGAATACCTGCGCGTCGGCGCGCCGGAACGACGGGTTGAGCGTCGGGCGCACGATCAGCTTGCCGGTGAAGTTGAGGCCGAACTGCTCGCAGGTGAAATCGGAGTCGCCCACGGCGGGATAGTTCTGCGTGACCTTCTGCCACACGAACTGGTTCTCGGCACACCACTGGGCGGCCGTCACCTCCTGCAGGCGCTGGGCGTTCATGGTCAGCGCGCCGGCGGCCTTGATGCCGGCGCCGATCGCGATGGCGACGACGGTCAGGGCCACGAGCACCTCGACCAGCGTGAAGCCGCGCGCGGGGCGGTGCGTCATTGGGGCGTCTCCTCGGCCACCACCGCGAAGGGGGACAGGCCGTCGGTGGCGAGCGTGAGGCGCTGGTCGTTGAGGCGCAGCACCAGCCGCTGGCGGCCGATGATGGGCTCGGGGCCCAGCATCAGCGCGGGCTGGCCGACGATCTCGGCGGAGACACCTTCGCCGAGCCAGCGCCGCGGCAGTTCGTTGCCGGGCGTGAGGCCGACGAAGCGGAAACCTTCGGTGTCCGGCGAGACGGGACGGGGCTCCCAGCGCACGGCGATGCCGGTGGCACGCGACTGCGCCCGCGCGGCCTCGAGCAGCGAGGCGAGGCGGGCGGCTTCGTTCTCGAGCTGGGTGCTGGAGGGGTCGCGGATCGCGAAGGTGGCGAGGCTGGAGGCGACCGCGATCAACACCACCACGAGCATCAGCTCGATCAGCGTGAAGCCGCGTGCGCCGTGCCTCAAGTTATTGCCAGGAACCGACTTCGGCGTCGTTGCCTTCTCCGCCGATCTGGCCGTCGGCTCCGAAGCTGTAGACATCGATCTCGCCTTTCACGCCCGGGTTGGCGTACTGGTACGGGTGGTCCCACGGGTCGTTCGGGAGCTTGTCGAGGTAGGGCTTCCAGTTCGGCGGGATGACGCCGGTGGTGGGCTTGGCGACGAGCGCGCGCAGGCCTTGTTCGCTCGACGGGTAGCGCTGGTTGTCGAGCTTGTAGAGCTTCAGGGCCTGCACGAGGTTGTTGACGTCGGTGCGGGCGGCGGTGACCCGTGCGCCGGCGGCACGGTCGAGCACGTTCGGCACGATCAGCGCGCCGAGCACGCCGATGATCACGAGCACCACCATCAGCTCGATCAGCGTGAAGCCGCGTGCGGTGCGCGGTGCGGAACGTGGTGAAGCCAGGGACAGGGATTTCATGGTCATTGAATATGTGTCTGCGGATTCGGGCAATGAATGATAATTCTCCCATGCTTGCAAGACTGTCAGCTTTCGTAGTGTGGGCCCTTGTCGCCGGCGCCATCGTGTTCTGGGGCTTGCGGCTGTTCGTGTCGCCCACGCCGGCGCCCGCCAACGCCGTGGCCGTGGTCGACGCCGCGGCGGCGGGCGGCGACCTGTCGCGGCTCTTCGGTGTCACGCAGGCGGCCGTCCCCGATGCCCCGCCGCCCGAAAGCACGCGCTTCCGGCTGCTGGGCGTGCTGGCCGCGAAGGACTCGGGCAACGCGGGTTCCCCGGGGGTCGCGCTGGTCTCGGTCGACGGCAAGCCGCCGCGCCCGTACCGAGCCGGCGCCCGCGTCGAGGACCGCCTGTTCCTGAAGGCCGTGAGCCTGCGCACCGCGTCGTTCGGTCCCGACCAGGGGCCGGTGTCGTTCACGCTCGAGGTGCCCCGCATGCCGGAGCCGGCCACGGGCACGCTGACGCCGGTCGATGCATCGCAACTGCAGATGGCGCCGCCGCCCATGCCGCCGCAGCAGACGCTGCCGCAGGCCCCGCCGGTGCCGCAGCCTCCGCCGGCCCAGGCCATGCCGGGTGACGCACAGAACCCGAACGCGGGCCCCATGGGCGGCCCGCCGCCGGACAACCAGACGCCGCCCATGCAGCGCGGTGGTCCCGGCCCGGCGCTCGGTGGTGCGAACGGTTCGGGTCGCCAGTAGGGCGCGGGTCATCCCGGCGAACGCCGGAATCCACGGTGGCCCAGGCGCGCCGAGCGGGTGGTGGGCCCCGGCGTTCGCCGGGGTGACCGCTTCCGAGGGGCTCAGCCGAAGCGGCTGTTGCGCCCCACGCCGTTCATCTCCGCCGGCAGCGACGGCCCCGGATCTTCCCCTTCCGCCACCTCGGTGAGCAGCGCCGCGGCGCTGCGCACGAGTGGGTAGGCGAGCGTGGCGCCGGTGCCGTCGGTGCTTTCCATGCCCAGTTCGAGCAGGGCCATGGCCTGGAACAGCGAGAGCGCCTGCGTGAGGCCCGGGTGGCTGTGGCTGCGGCAGAACACGCAGTAGTCGGTCACGGTGGGAGCGATGCGCGACGCCACCATCAGCGCGGCGCAGGCGGGCATGCCGTCGATCATGATCAGGTGCCGCTTGCTCGCGGCCACGAGCATCACGCCCACCATCATCGCGATCTCGAAACCGCCGACGGCGGCGAGCACTTCCACCGCGTCGTTCAACTGGCCGTGGCGCCCCTGCGCGGTCTGCATCACCATCATCAGCAGCGACTCGGCCTCGGCCGGCATGCCGGCGCCGGGCAGCACGAGTTCGCGCACGGGGTCGCCGGACAGGCCCGACATGACGAGCGCCGCGCTTTCATGGGCGCCGATGCCCACGCCCGCGCACGCGAGCACGTTGCCCGGCAGCGCGTCGGCGATCTCCATGCCGGCGCGGATGGCCGCGTGGGCCTGCTCGAGCGACATGGCGTTGGCCACGCGCAGGTTGCGCGTGCCGTGGGCGATCTTGCGCGCCATCAGGCGCGGGTGGGGCAGCACGGACTCGGCGACGCCGCAGTCGACGACGTTCAGGCCCATGCCCTGGATGCGGGCGAACACCGAGACCGGCAACTGCGACGTCAGCAGGCTCTGCACGAGCGCCGCGGTGGACGGCTGGTTCGCGCTGCTGGCGCAGACGCCGTCGACGGCCAGGCCGTGGTCGGACGCGAACACCGCGAGCTGCGGCTGGTCGAAGCGGGGCTTGAGGGTGTTCTGGATCAGCCCGATGCGCACCGCGAGCGGCTCGAGTTCACCGAGCTTGCCAGTGGTTTCGCTGCGCCGCTTGAGCTTGTCCCGGAGGGCCTGCTCGAGCAGCGAGTTGGTGGTGGGGCTGATCAGCGAACGGTTGGCGGACATGGGCGACGGGGGCAACGGGGCGCAGCGTGATTGTGAGGCCGCGCCGATGACAGCTGCAAATCGGGCGGTCCGTCAGCGAAGAAACAATCGGTACACCGGGTTCTCGGTCTCGTCGACCCACGGGTACGCGAGCGTCTTCAGGAACTCGGTGAACGCCTTGCGGTCCTTGCGCGGCACCTGGATGCCGACCAGTGTGCGGCCGTAGTCGGCACCCTGGTTGCGATAGTGGAACAGGCTGATGTTCCAGTCGGGGTGCATGTGCGACAGGAAGCGCATCAGCGCGCCCGGGCGCTCGGGGAACACGAAGCGGTAGAGGCGCTCGTCCTTCGCGAGTTCGCTGCGGCCACCCACCATGTGGCGCAGGTGCTGGTGGGCGAGTTCGTCGTCGGTGAGGTCGAGTGCGGCGAAGCCGTGTTTCGCGAACAGGCGCGAGAGCTTGCCCGACTCGTCGCCGCGCGTGGCCAGGCCCACGAACACGTGGGCCGCGCGTTCGTCGGAGATGCGGTAGTTGAACTCGGTGACGCTGCGGTCGCCGATCAGTTCGCACAGCCGGCGGAAGCTGCCGCGTTCCTCGGGGATCGTGATGGCGAAGAGGGCCTCGCGCTCCTCGCCCACCTCGGCCCGCTCGGCGACGAAGCGCAGGCGGTCGAAGTTCATGTTCGCGCCGCAGGTGATCGCGACGAAGGTCTTGCCCTTGAGCTTGTGCGTCTCGGCGTACTGCTTGATGGCCGCGACACCCAGGGCGCCGGCCGGCTCGACGATGCTGCGCGTGTCCTCGAAGATGTCCTTGATCGCGGCGCAGGCCGCGTCGGTGTCGACGAGCACGAAGTCGTCGATCAGCGAACGGGCGAGGCGGAAGGTTTCCTCGCCCACGAGCTTGACGGCGGTGCCGTCGGAGAAGAGGCCCACGTCGGCGAGCTGCACGCGCTTGCCCGCGGCGACCGAACGTGCCATCGCATCGGAGTCGGTCGTCTGCACGCCGATCACCTTCGTCTCGGGCCGCACCGACTTGATGTACGCGGCGACACCCGCGATCAGGCCGCCGCCGCCGATCGCGACGAACACCGCGTCGATGGGGCCGGGGTGCTGGCGCAGGATCTCCAGCGCGACGGTGCCCTGGCCCGCGATCACCTCGGGGTCGTCGAACGGGTGCACGAACGTGAGGCCGCGCTTGCGCTCGAGTTCCAGCGCGTGCTGGGCGGCGTCGGAGTAGCTCTCGCCGTGCAGCACCACCTCGCCGCCGAGCGCGCGCACGGCGTCGATCTTGAGTTGCGGCGTGGTCACCGGCATCACGATGACCGCGGTGCAGCCGAGCTGCTTCGCCCCGAGCGCGACACCCTGCGCGTGGTTTCCCGCGGACGCGCACAGCACGCCGCGCTTGAGCTGCTCGGGCGTGAGCTGCCGCATCTTGTTGTAGGCGCCGCGGAGCTTGAAGCTGTGGACCGGCTGCGTGTCCTCGCGCTTGAGCCACACGTGGTTGCCGATCCGTCGGGACAGCTTGGTGGCGCGGCCGAGTTCGGTCTCGCGCGCCACGTCGTAGACCTGGGCGTTGAGGATCTTCTGCAGGTAGTCCGGCACGCCGAGGCGCTTCGGCTTGGGCGAAGGGGTCGCGCGGGGCGACTTCGAGGGGCGGGCGGGGCCGGCCATGGGGAACTCCTGCTGCAGCGATCGGAAGGGGGCGCCGGATGATAAGGCACCGTGGCCGTCGCCGGCCGGGGTGCGCGGCACGCAGAAAAAAAGCCCAAGGCATTGCTGCCTTGGGCTGAATCCACCAATGGAGGAGGTGGAGGAGACAAACGGTAGGGTCTGGCACTCGCGCCATAACACCAATGATCATCAGTGTAATACTTGACATGGTGCGTCGCAATAACCCGTTGGAGGGTATTTCGCGCGGAATTTCTCAAGGATCGGGCGGGCCCGGACACCGGGCCGAACCCCTCATCGACACAGGACACGAACATGGAATGCACCATCAACTGGCTGGCCGCGAGCGGCATGGGATTCGTCGCGGAGACCGGCAGCGGACACACGCTGGTGATGGACGGCGCGCCCGATGGCGGCGGGCGCAACCTCGCGCCGAGGCCGATGGAAACGGTGCTCGCGGGCACCGGCGGCTGCACGGCCTATGACGTGGTGTTGATCCTCAAGCGCGGCCGCCACGACGTGCGCGGCTGCCAGGTCAAGGTCACGTCCGAACGCGCGCCGGTGGATCCGAAGGTGTTCACGAAGATCCACATGCACTTCACCGTGACCGGCAAGGACCTGCCCGAGGCCGCGGTGCAGCGCGCGATCCAGATGTCCCACGAGAAGTACTGCTCGGCGAGCATCATGCTCGCCAAGACGGCCGAGATCACCACGAGCTTCGACCTCGTCGCGGCCTGAGGCCCGAGGCCGGCCCGCCGGCTCAGATCCGGTGGGCGGTGGTGGTCATCACCTTCGACGCGGCGCGCATGAGCCAGCGCACGGGCGCCGGCAGTGCCGCGCCGCCGGCCGCGAGGGCCTGGTCCGCGTGGCGGGCCTCGTCGTCCTTCATGCGGTCGACGATGCAGCGCGACGCGGTGTCCGCGGCCGGCAGTCGATCGAGGTGCGACGCGAGGTGGGCTTCCACCTGGCGCTCGGTCTCCACCACGAACCCGAGGCTGACCTGCGGGCTCACGCGGCCCGCGATCCAGCCGATGCCGAACGCGCCGGCGTACCAGAGCGGGTTGAGCAGGCTCGGCCGGTCGCCCAGCTGGTCGAGGCGCTCGCGGGTCCAGGCGAGGTGGTCCGTCTCCTCGCGGCCCGCGGCATCGAAGTGGGCCCGCAGCTGCGGGTCGGTCGCGGTCAGCGCCTGCGCGTTGTAGAGCGCCTGCGCGCACACCTCGCCGACGTGGTTCACGCGCATCAGCGCACCCGACAGGCGCCGCTCGGCGTCCGTCAGTTCGGGCGGGTCCTCGCCGGCGGCGGGAGAGGCCTGCGCGGCATGGCCCGAGTCGGTCAGCGTGCGCAGCGCGTTGTCGGCGGCGACGAGCCACGCGTCCACCCGGCCCAGCGCCGGACGATCGAAGGGGAGGGTTGTCATGACCCCCGAGGATACCCGAGGTGTTCCTCGCGTAAACCCTGATTTTGCGGGCCGTTGCCGGCAAAAAGGTGCGCCAATAGGCGTAAATGCTCGTTGTTGCCCAGCAACAGCGACGTGCACTGAACTTTGCACTCTGGTGCAATAACGCAACTTCCGCTGAGGAGTTCGGCCCGATCGGCTTGTGTGTGCCGAAGCCAGGATCGGGACCTCTTGTTCAAAACTCATGGAGATAGTCGCAATGAAAAAATCCCTTCTCGCTCTGGTGGTCCTCGGCGCATTCGCTGGTGCCGCCTCGGCCCAGTCGTCGGTCACGATCTTCGGCAAGATCGACCAGGCCTTGGGTAAGCGCATCGGCTCGAAGGACAAGCAAGTCGTCGACACCGCTGGCAGCCGCATCGCCTTCCGTGGCTACGAAGACCTCGGTGGTGGCCTCGGCGCGCTGTTCGCCATCGAACACCGCTTCACGCCCGATACCGGCACCATCGGTCCCGGCGTCCAGCCGAGCGCTGCGTCGTCCACCAAGTTCTGGGAGGGTTTCTCGTTCGTCGGCCTGCGCACGCAGTTCGGCGCGATCACCCTGGGCCGTCAATACACCTCGTCCTTCCTGACCGTGCAGAACAACGTCGACCCGTTCGCGGGTGAGACGGTCGCCGCGCTGCGCGACATCGGCATGGGTCTGCAGACCAGCCTGACGAGCACGCCCATCTCCGTGAACCCCGGCACCATCCGCGTCAGCGACTCCGTCAAGTACGCGCTGGTCGCCGGCGGCTTCTCGTTCTCGGCCGACTACGCCGAGGCGCCGGCTGGCCAGCCGGACCGTCCGTACTCGGTGGCCGGTGCCTACACGGGTGGTCCGTTCTGGGCCGGTATCGCCTACCAGAACCCGGGCAACGCCGACGACAACCTCCTGAACCTCGGCGCTCGCTACACGTTCAGCAACGTCACCCTGTCGGCTGGCTACAGCGACGGCGACACGCAGCGCCTGTCGGCTGCCATCGGCCCGCAGAAGGTCAAGGCCTGGCTGGTCGGCGCGAACATCGCCGTCGGCGTGGGCGACATCAAGGTCGGCTACGCCGACCTGAAGGTCGGTTCGATCAAGGCCAACGAGCGCTTCGGCCTGGGCTACCACTACAACCTGTCCAAGCGCACCAAGCTCTACATCGACTACGCGCACGACGGCAAGGGCTTCCACGGCGCGTTCTCGTCGCCGGCTCTGGCCAACAACCCGGCCATCAGCCCGGACCTGCGCAACGAGAAGGACGGCTACGACATCGGCATCCAGCACAACTTCTGATCCCGCGCTGGCCTCGGGCCAGCCTGGCATCCGTGTGCTTCAAGGCCGCCTTCGGGCGGCCTTTTTCATGGCCGGACGCGGCCACGCCGAGGGGCCCCTATCATTGCGCCGATGTTCGGTTTCCTGATTCGACGGCTGATGCAAGGCGCCGCGGTGCTCACCGCCGTCGCCTTCCTGTCGTTCCTGCTGTTCCAGTACGTCGGCGACCCGGTCTCGCAGATGCTCGGGCAGGAGGCGACGGATGCGCAGCGCGCCGCCTTGCGCGCGGACCTCGGGCTCGACCGGCCCTTCCCGGTGCAGTTCGCGCGGTTCGCGGTCAACGCGGTGCAGGGCGACTTCGGACTCAGCCTGCGGCAAGGGCGGCCGGTCGGCGCGCTGTTCGCCGAACGCCTGCCAGCGACGCTGGAGCTCGCGGGCATGGCCGCCGTGATCGCTCTGTTGCTCGGCGTGCCGCTCGGTGTGTTCGCCGCGCTGCGGCGCGATGCGTGGAGCGCCCGCCTGCTGATGGGACTCTCGCTGCTCGGGGTGTCGCTGCCCGCCTTCCTGGTCGGTGTGCTGCTGATCTTCGCCTTCTCGGTGCTGCTGCCCTGGCTGCCCAGCTTCGGCCGCGGCGAGACGGTGAGCCTGGGTTCGTGGACCACCGGCCTGTTGACCGTCGACGGCTGGCGGCACCTGCTGCTGCCGTCCGTCACGCTGGCGCTGTTCCAGGTGGCACTCATCCTGCGCCTCGTGCGCGCGGAGATGCTCGAGGTGCTGCGTTCCGACTTCATCCGTTTCGCCCGCGCGCGCGGGCTGTCCGACCGAACCGTCTACCTCGGCCATGCGCTGCGCAACACGCTGGTGCCCGTCGTGACCGTGGTCGGGTTGCAGCTCGGCTCGCTGATCGCCTTTTCCATCGTCACCGAATCGGTGTTCCAGTGGCCGGGACTTGGCCAGCTGTTCATCCAGGCGGTGACCTTCGCGGACATCCCGGTGATGGCGGGCTACCTGTGCCTCGTCGCACTGGTGTTCGTGGTCATCAACGCCGTGGTCGACCTGCTGTACGTGCTCATCGACCCGCGGCTGCGCGGCGCCGGAGGCCACGCTTGATCGCCGCCCGCTGGCGCGCCGCCTGGGACGGCGACGTGGCCTGGGCCCTGCGGCGCTCGCCGGGGTTCCTGCTGTCGCTCGCGCTGCTGGTGCTGCTGGTGGCCGCGGCGCTGCTCGCCGACGTGATCGCGCCGCACCGCCCGTTCGACCTGTCCACCCTCGACCTGCTCGACGCCCGCCTGCCACCGGCCTGGATGGCGGAGGGTTCCGCGAAGTACCTCCTCGGCACGGACGGGCAGGGCCGGGACGTGCTGTCGGCGCTGATGTTCGGGCTGCGCATCTCGCTGGCCGTGGGCCTCGCCGCCACGGCGGTCTCGCTCGCGATCGGGGTCAGCCTCGGGCTCGTCGCCGGGTACGCGGGCGGCTGGGTCGACGCGTTCCTGATGCGCGTGTGCGACGTGATGCTGTCGTTTCCACCCATCCTCGTCGCGTTGCTGATCGATGGCGTGGGCCGGGCGCTGTTGCCGGAGGCCCACGACAGCCTCGCGCTGGCGGTGCTGATCGCGGCCATCGCGCTCACGGGCTGGGTGCCTTACGCGCGCACGGTGCGCGGCTCCACGATGGTCGAACGCCGCAAGGACTATGTCAGCGCGGCCCGGCTGATCGGCGTGCCGGGCGGGCGCATCATGCGCCGCCACGTGCTGCCCAACGTGATGGGGCCGGTGCTCGTGCTCGCCACGCTGCAGGTGGGCACGGCGATCCTGATCGAGGCCACGCTGTCCTACCTCGGGGTCGGCGTGCCGGCCACGTCACCGTCGCTCGGCACGCTGATCCGCATCGGCAACGAACTGCTGCTGTCGGGTGACTGGTGGATCTCGGTCTTCCCCGGCCTCGTGCTGGTGCTGGCCACCCTGTCGATCAACGGGATGGGGGATGCGCTGCGCGACGCGCTGAACCCGAGGCTGCGATGACGGCACCGCTGCTCGAGGTGCGCGGCCTGCGCGTGGTGTTCCCCACGCGCCGCGGCGACCTGGTCGCGCTCGACGACGTGTCGTTCGAGATGGCGCCGGGCGAGATCCTGGGCATGGTGGGCGAGTCCGGTGCGGGCAAGTCCGTGACGGGCGCGGCCATCACGGGCCTGCTCGATCCGCCGGGGCACGTCGCGGGCGGCGAGATCCGCTTCGACGGCCAGCGCATCGACCAGCTGACGCAGCGCGCGTGGCAGCCGCTGCGCGGGCGCCACATCGCCACCATCTTCCAGGATCCGCTCACGGCACTGAACCCGCTCTACACCGTGGGCCGGCAGCTGACCGAGACGCTGCGCACGCACTTCCCGATGAGCGCGGCCGCGGCCCGGCGCCGGGCCGCGGAGCTGCTTTCGGAGACCGGCATCCCGGGTGCGGCATCGCGGCTCGACGATCATCCGCACCAGTTTTCGGGTGGCATGCGCCAGCGGGTCGTGATCGCGCTCGCGCTGGCGGGCGAGCCGCGGCTCATCGTCGCCGACGAACCCACCACCGCGCTCGACGTGTCGGTGCAGGCCCAGATCACGGCGCTGCTGCGGCGCCTGAGCCGCGAGCGCGGGCTCGCGGTGATGCTGATCACGCACGACATGGGTGTGGTGGCGGACACCTGCGACCGCGTGGCGGTGATGTATGCGGGCCGCATCGCCGAGATCGGGCCCGTCGATGCGATCATCGGCCGCCCCGGACACCCGTACACGGCCGGGCTGATGGGGGCGATCCCCGGCCTCGCCTCGCCGCGCGAGCGGCTCGTGCAGATCGACGGTGCGATGCCGCGCCTCACGGCCATCCCGTCGGGCTGTGCGTTCCATCCGCGGTGCCCCCGCGTGTTCGAGCCGTGTGCCAGCCGGCGCCCCGACCTGATGCCGGCGGGGGCGACACGTGCGGCCTGCTGGTTGCACGAAGGAGGCGAAGCATGACTTCGCCCGTCGTCGAAGCCGTCGACCTGTCCAAGCAGTTCGTGCTGCCCGATGCGTGGTGGCGGCGCGCCCTCGGCCGGCCACCCCGTCGCGCGCTGCAGGCCGTGGCCGACGTGTCGTTCTCGATCGAGCGCGGCAAGACCTTCGGCCTCGTCGGCGAGTCCGGGTCCGGCAAGACCACGGTGGGCCGGCTGATGGTGGGCCTGCACGCGCCGAGCGGCGGCGAGGTGCGCATCGGCGGCCAGCCGTTCGGACCGGCGTTGCGCCGCCAGGTGCAGATGGTGTTCCAGGATCCGTACGCGAGCCTCAACCCGCGGTGGGCCGTTCGCGAGATCGTCGGCGAACCGCTGCGCGAGCAGCAGCACGGCATGGGCCGCGCGGAACGCCACGTGCGGGTGGGCGAACTGCTCGCGGCGGTGGGCCTCTCGGCCGACGACGGGGCGCGGTTCCCGCACCAGTTCTCCGGCGGACAACGCCAGCGCATCTCGATCGCGCGGGCGCTGGCCACCGATCCGTCGTTCCTCGTGTGCGACGAACCCACGTCGGCACTCGACGTGTCCGTGCAGGCGCAGGTGCTCAACCTGATGAAGGACCTGCAGCGCGAGCGGGGGGTCGCCTACCTGTTCATCTCGCACAACCTCGCGGTGGTGCGGCATGTGAGCGACGAGGTGGGGGTGATGTACGCCGGCCGGCTGGTCGAGCGGTCACCGGCGGCGGCGATCTTCGCGCGGCCGCGCCATCCGTACACGCGGCTGTTGCTCGAGGCGGTGCCGGGCCGGCGGCGCGGCGGCGGCGAGGTGCCGCCGCAGGGCGAGATGCCCGACCCTTTCGATCCGCCGGCGGGGTGTGCCTTCCACCCGCGGTGCCCGCTGGCCAACGAGCGGTGCCGCGTGGAACGGCCGCGGCTGCTGCCGGCGGCCGATGGCGTGCAGGTGGCCTGCCACGCCGTGGCGGAAGGGCGGGACTGATCAGCCCTGCGGGAGCAGCCGCTCGGCGGCGAACAGCTCGGCCGGGTTCTCGCGTTCGCGGATGAGCCACGCCTGCGCCCCCGACACCAGCACCTCGGCCGCGCGGCCGCGGGTGTTGTAGTTGCTGGCCATGCTCATGCCGTAGGCGCCCGCGGACAGGACGGCCACGAAGTCGCCGGAGGCGACGGCCAGGTCGCGGTCACGTCCGAGCCAGTCGCCCGATTCGCACACCGGGCCCACCACGTCGCAGTGCGTTGCCGGCACGTCGTCGCGCTTCACGCACGGGACGATGCCCATGAAGGCCTCGTACATGGCGGGACGGGCGAGGTCGTTCATCGCGGCGTCGACGATGCAGAAGTTCTTCTGCTCGCCGGGCTTCAGGTACAGCACCTCGCTGACCAGCACGCCGGCGTTGCCCACGAGCGAACGGCCCGGCTCGAAGAGCACCTTGCGGTGGCCGTGGCCGCGCGCGTCGATGCGGGCCAGCAGTTGCTGGACGAGCGTCTCGGCGGACGGCGGGGTCTCGTCGGTGTAGGTGATGCCGAGCCCGCCACCGAGGTCGAGGTGGTGGACGGGCACACCCGCGGCCTCCACCGCCTCGACCAAGTCGAGCACGCGGTCGAGGGCGTCGAGGTACGGCGTGGTGTCGGTGATCTGGGAGCCGATGTGGCAGTCGATGCCGGCGACCTCGAGGCCGGGCAGGGCGGCCGCGCGCCGGTACGTGGCGAGCGCCCGTTCGTGGGCGATGCCGAACTTGTTGCCCTTCAGGCCCGTGGAGATGTACGGGTGCGTGCCGGCGTCGACGTCCGGGTTCACGCGCAGGCTCACACGGGCGGTGCGGCCCAGGCCGCTCGCGACGTCGGACAGCAGTTCGAGTTCGGCCTCGCTCTCGACGTTGAAGCACATCACGCCGACTTCGAGGGCATGCCGCATCTCGGCGCGCGTCTTGCCGATGCCGGAGAACACGACCTTCGCCGCGTCGCCGCCGGCGGCGAGCACGCGGTGCAGCTCGCCGGACGAGACGATGTCGAAGCCGCAGCCCGCCTGGGCGAACACCTGCAGCACCGCGAGGTTCGAGTTCGCCTTCACGGCATAGCAGACGAGGTGGTCGCGGCCCTTCAGCGCACGCTGGTAGGCGGACAGCGCGGCCAGCATCGACGCCTTCGAGTAGACGTACAGCGGCGTGCCGAAGCGGCGCGCGAGGTCGGCGACGGCGAGGTCCTCGATGAAGAGCTGGGGGCCGCGGTAGGCGAGGTGCGGGGAGCCGGGGAGGGTCATGGTGGGGGCGGTCATTGCGGCGCGGACGCCGTGAGGAGCGGGGGCGGCGGGGCCACGGCCGGGGAATCGGTGGGGGACAGGGCGGGTGGCGCGGCCGGCGACGTGACGGGGCGAACCGGCGGGCGCTGCAGCTGCTGACCCTCGCGCAGGCTCAGCGGGCCCTTCTGGCCGCAGGCGGCGACGGAGCCGAGCACGAGCGCCAGCGCCACCACCGGCAATGGGCCCTTTCGCAACGCCGCGAGCAGGCGGGCCGGTACACTGGAATGCTGTTGCAACATGCAGTGAATTCTACCGGGCCATGACCGCTGACCTCGTTCCCACGCCGCTCACCGATGCCGAGTTCCACACCCTCACCGGCGAGGTGCTGGCCTCCATCGAAAGCACGGTCGACCAATGGCTCGAGGACGACGTGGTGGACATCGACGCCCACCGCACCGGCGGGCTGCTCGAACTGAAGCTGCCGAACGGCAGCCACCTCGTGCTGAACACGCAGCCGCCGCTGCACGAACTGTGGCTGGCGGCCCGCTCGGGCGGCTTCCACTACAAGCATGTGTCGGGCCGCTGGCTCGACCGCACCGGCCGCGAGCTGTTCGAGGCCTTGTCGGCCTGCGCGAGCGAGCAGGCCGGGGTGCCGCTCCAGTTCAAGCCGCCGCGCTGAGCGGCGGCGTCGAAGGGGTGGCGGGCGGGCCGTGACGGCCCGCACCCGCCGGATCGGCCCGCTCAGTTCTTGAACAGGTCGAGGATGCCCTTCTTCTCTTCCTCGCTGGGCGCGGCCGGCAGCTTGTCGTCGAGGCCGAGGCTGCTGACACCCGAGCCGTGGGTGTACTCCTCGTAGTACCACTCGCCGCCCTGGTTCACGAGGCCGCCCGGTGCCGTGGGTTCCTCGACCGGCACGCCCTTCAGCGTGGTGGCCATGAAGTCGATCCAGACCGGCAGCGCGAGGCCGCCGCCCGTTTCGCGGGCGCCCAGCTTGCGCGGCGTGTCGTAGCCGATCCACACGGCCGCCACGATCGTCTTCTGGTAGCCGACGAACCACGCGTCGAGCGAATCGTTGGTGGTGCCGGTCTTGCCGTAGATGTCCGGGCGCTTCAGCGTGCCCTGCGCGCGGGCCGCCGTGCCCGAGCGGGTGACTTCCTGCAGCAGGCTGGACATCACGAAGGCGTTGCGGGCGTCGATGGTGCGGGTGGAGTCGTCGAGCGGTTGCGGCTTCGCCTCGGTGAGCACCTTGCCCTTCGAGTCGGTCACCTTGCTGATCAGGTACGGGTTCAGGCGGTAGCCGCCGTTCGCGAACACGCCGTAGGCGCTGGCCATCTGCATCGGCGTGACCGAGCCGGCGCCGAGCGCCATGGTCAGGTAGGCGGGGTGCTTGTCGGCCTCGAAGCCGAACCGCGTGACCCAGTCCTGCGCGTAGGCCGGCGTGATCGACTGCAGGATGCGGATCGAGATCATGTTCTTCGACTTCGCGAGGCCCCGGCGCATCGACATCGGGCCGTCGAACGTGCCGTCGTAGTTCTTCGGCTCCCACGGCTGGCTGCCGGTGGAACCCGCGTTGAAGAAGAGCGGGGCGTCGTTGATCACCGTGGCCGGGGTGAAGCCCTTCTCGAGGGAGGCCGAGTAGATGAACGGCTTGAAGCTCGAACCCGGCTGGCGCCAGGCCTGCGTCACGTGGTTGAACTTGTTCTTGGCGTAGTCGAAGCCGCCCACCAGCGCCCGGACGGCGCCCGTGCGCGGGTCCAGTGCGACGAAGGCGCCCTCGACCTCGGGCAGCTGCGTGACCGCCCAGTCGCCCTTCGGCAGCTTGACGAGGCGGATCACCGCACCGGGGCGGATGCGCGTCTTCGGGCCGGCCTTGTCGGACAGCCCCGAGGTGACCGGCTTCAGGCCGTCTCCGGTGACCGTCACGGTCTCGCCGTTCTGCAGCATGGCCACCACCTTGCGCGGGCCGGCCTCCAGGGCGACGCCGGCGCGCAGCTCGTCGTTGTCCGGGTGGTCGACCAGGGCCTCGGCGACGCGCGTGTCGATGTCCTTCGCGTCGGCCGGCAGGTCGATGTAGGCCTCGGGGCCGCGGTAGTGCTGGCGGCGCTCGTAGTCGAGGATGCCCTTGCGCAGCGACCGGTAGGCGACGCTTTGCTCCGCCGCCTCGATGGTCAGGTGGACGTTCAGGCCGCGGCTGTAGGCCTCGTCGCCGTACTGGGCGAACAGCATCTGCCGGGTGGCCTCGGCCACGTACTCGGCGTGCACCGGCACCTCGGCGGGCTGGCGGTAGCGCAGCGGCTGCTTGCGCGCGGCGTCGTGCTCCTCGACGGTGATGAAGCCGTTCTCGAGCATGCGGTCGATGATGTACTGCTGCCGGATGGTGGCGCGGCGCGGGTTGGCGATCGGGTTGTAGCTCGACGGCGCCTTGGGCAGGCCGGCGAGCATCGCGGCCTCGGCCACGGTGATCTGCTGCAGGGGCTTGCCGAAGTAGATCTCGCTGGCGGCCGCGAACCCGTACGCGCGCTGGCCCAGGAAGATCTGGTTCATGTAGACCTCGAGGATCTGGTCCTTGGTGAGCTGGGTCTCGATCTTGAGCGCCAGCAGCACCTCGTAGATCTTGCGGGTGAACGTCTTCTCGGTGGACAGGTAGAAGTTGCGGGCCACCTGCATCGTGATGGTGGAGGCGCCCTGGCTCCGCGCGTCGCTCAGGTGGGCGAGGCCGGCCCGCAGCACGCCTTTGTAGTCGACGCCGCTGTGTTCATAGAAGCGCGCGTCCTCGATGGCGAGCACGGCGTCCTTCATGACCTTGGGGACCTGGTCGATGGGGGTGAAGTTGCGGCGCTCCTCGCCGAACTCGCCCAGCAGGACGTTGTCGGCCGAGTAGATGCGCATGGGCAGCTTGGGGCGGTAGTCCACCAGGCCGCTGATCTGGGGAAGGTGCGGGTAGGCGACCGCGAGGGCCACGCCGCCCAGCAGCAGCACGGCGAACGCGCCTGCAACCGCGGAACCGGCACACCAAAGGACTGCTTTTCCGACCCAGCGAACCCAGCTTGGCGTCCGAGAATGGGTCGGACGGGAGGAGGATGTGGCGTTGTTCTCGGTCGCGCGCTTGGATTCGCTCATGAAACTCCAACAAAAGTCGCGGTGATTATAAGAAGCCCCTCCCTGATGGCAGCCGCAGAGTGTGAACTGCTTAACAGGCTGTGAGCGTGGCCTGTCCGGGACAACCCGGATCACTTCACTGAACGACGGTCATGTGACATTTTTTGACCGCTTTCGGCGTGTGAACTTCACAACGATCCTGAGATGCAAGAAAAGGAAATTTCTTTGTTGCACAAAGGGTTTACTGCTAGCATTGAAGTAACTTCTTAACAATCCAGCGCTGGTTTTTTGCGCCCTGGGAGATGGCCTCGTGAGCTTCCTAGACATGTTGTTAGGCCGCAAGCACCCGGCCATGATCGGGCTGGACATCAGCTCTTCCAGCGTGAAGCTGGTCGAGCTCGGCCAGACCGCTTCCGGTGATTACGTTCTCGAGCGTTTCGCTTCCGAGAGCTTCGAGAAAGGCTGGATCACCGACGGCCAGATCGAGAAGTTCGACGAAGTGGCCGAGGCCGTGCGCCGCGTGGTGTCCAAGAGCGGCACCAAGACCAAGCAGGTCGTGCTGGCCATGCCCCAGTCCGCCGTGATCACCAAGAAGATCATGCTGCCGGCCGGCCTCCGCGAGGAAGAACTGGAACTCCAGGTCGAATCCGAAGCGAACCAGTACATCCCGTTCTCGCTCGACGAAGTGAGCCTCGACTTTTCCGTAATCGGCCCGAGCCCCACGTCCGTGGGGGACGTCGAGGTGCTGATCGCCGCGTCCCGCAAGGACCGCGTCCAGGACCGCCAGGGCCTGGCCGAGGCCGCCGGCCTCAAGCCCGTGGTCCTCGACATCGAATCCCACGCCTCGCGCCTCGCGATGGGCCGCCTGATCGAATCCCTGCCCAACGAGGGCAAGGACGCGCTCGTGGCCCTGTTCGAGATCGGCGCCGACACCACCAGCCTCAAGGTCCTGCGCGACGACGAGATGCTGTACGACCGCGACCAGGCCTTCGGCGGCTCGCAGCTCACGCAAATCATCTCGCGCCAGTACGGGTTTTCGTACGAGGAAGCCGAGCAGAAGAAGCTGTCGGCCGAACTGCCCGAAGACTACGAATCGTCCATCCTGGCGCCCTTCGTCGACAGCCTCTCGCAGGAAATCGGCCGGGCGCTCCAGTATTTCTTCACCAGCACGCCGCACCACAAGGTGCACTACGTGATGCTGGCGGGCGGCACTGCCACGCTCCCGGGCCTCAAGGACCGGGTCACCGAACTGACCGGCTTCGCCTCGATGGTGGTCAACCCCTTCGAAAGCATGAAGCTCGGTTCCGCGGTGCGTGAAAGCAAGCTGCGTCGAGAGGCTCCGTCCTATCTCACGGCGTGTGGACTGGCCATGCGGAGGTTCCTGCTGTGATCTTGATCAACCTGCTCCCTCACCGGGAGGAAAAGCGCAAGCGGCGCAAGGCAGCCTTCTTCCTGGGCCTCGGCCTGGCGGCGGCCGTCGGGGTGGTCATCGCGGCGATGTGGTACCTCGTGCTGCAGCAGATGATCTCCACGCAGCAGCAACGCAACGGGTTCCTGCAGGCGGAAATCCGCAAGCTCGAAGTCCAGATCAAGGACATCGCCACGCTGCGTGCCGAGATCGACAACCTCAAGGCGCGGCAGAAAGCGGTCGAAGACCTCCAGACCGACCGCAACATTCCTGTCCACGTGCTCAACGAACTCGTCAAGCAGACGCCCGAAGGCATCTACTACACCGCCGTCCGCCAGAACGGCCAGGTGCTGGTGCTGACCGGCGTCGCCCAGACGAACGAACGTGTCTCCGAGCTGCTGCGCAACACCGGCAACAACAGCGAGTGGCTGACCCGTCCCGAGCTGGTCGAGATCAAGGTGGTCACCGCCAACACGACCAACCGCGACCAGCGCCGTCTGTTCGATTTCTCGATGCGTGTGAGCATCAAGCGGCCCGCGGGGCCCGATTCGGCAGCGTCGGCAGCCAGCGCCCCGGCCAGTCCGGCTGTTCCGGTCAAGCCGGTGAAGCCGGTCAAGTCCGCCACGAAGCCCTGACCCCAGAGACGCCATGGCAACGAAAGCGAAATCCGCCAACATCGATCTGAACTCGGTCTTCGGGGCTGCCGCCTCGCAGTTCCGCGGGCTGAATCCGAACGAGCCGGGCCAATGGCCCATGCTTCCCAAGTTTGTCGCCTGGATCGCCATCGCCGTCGCGATCGTCGTGCTCGGCTGGTTCTCCGTCATCTCCAGCGCCAACGACGAACTCGAGTCCGAGCGTGCCCGCGAGCCGGCGCTCAAGCAGGACTACCGCAGCAAGCTGGCCCAGGCCGTGAACCTCGAGGAACTGCGCAAGCAGAAGCTGCAGGTCGAGGAATACGTGACGCAGCTCGAGAAGCAGCTGCCCGGCAAGGCCGAGATGGACGCCCTGCTGTCCGACATCAACCAGGCCGGCCTGGGTCGTGGTCTCCAGTTCGAGCTGTTCCGTCCCGGCCAGGTGGTCGTGAAGGACTACTACGCCGAGCTGCCGATCGCGGTGAAGGTGTCCGGCCGGTACCACGACATCGGGTCGTTCGCGGCCGACGTGTCGAACCTGTCGCGCATCGTCACGCTGCACAACCTCGTGATCACCACGCCCAGCGCCAAGGACACGAGCGGCAACCTGATCATGGAAGCCACCGCGCGCACGTACCGCTATCTCGATGCCGAGGAAATCCAGGCGATGAAGAAGGCCGCCGAGAAGACGGCGAAGAAGCCGGGAGCGAAGAAATGATGCCCACCACCTTGCGGGGTTTTCCCCTCGTCGTGGCGACGCTGGCTTCGCTGGCCGCGCTCACCGCTTGCAGTGCTTCGCAGGACGAGTTGCAGCAATGGATGGACCAGCAGCACCGCGAGGTGAAGCCGAACGTCACCCCGCTGTCGCCGCCGAAGAAATTCGATCCGCAGCCGTACCTGGCGGGCAATGCCGTCGAGCCGTTCAGTTCGCAGAAGCTCACCGTGGCGATCAAGCAGGAAGCGCGGCAGGTGAATTCGCTGCTGGCGGGTGAGATCAACCGCCGCAAGGAAGCGCTCGAGGCCTACCCGGTCGACAGCATGCGGATGGTCGGCAGTGTCACGAAGGGCGGTCGCCCGCAGGCGCTGCTCCAGGTCGACAAGCTGCTTTACCAGGTGAAGGTCGGCGACTACATCGGGCAGAACTACGGAAAGATCCGTTCGATCACCGAAACCGACATCGCCTATCGGGAAATCGTTCAAGACGCGGCGGGTGAATGGATCGAGCGCATCAGCTCCCTCCAGCTTCAGGAGAAGGCGCGATGAAGAGCATGCAGGAGAATCAGATGATCAGTCAGTGGCGGGTCCGCGCAGCGGCCCTCGTGTTGTTCTTCGGGGCGCCGTTCGCGGCCTGGGCCCAGACGACCATCCAGTCGATCAACACCACGCAACAAGGCGGATCGGAAGTCGTGCGCATCGAGCTGTCGGAAGCGCTGCCGGCCGTGCCGGCGGGCTTCACCGTGCAGACGCCGCCGCGCATCGCGCTCGACCTGCCCGGCGTGACCAACGCCATCGGCAAGTCCTCCGTCGAAGTGAACCAGGGCAACGTCCGCTCGGTGAACATCGCGCAGGGGGGTGAGCGCACCCGCCTGGTCCTCAACCTGAAGCAACCCGCGAACTACCGCGCCCAGCTCCAGGGTAAGGCGCTGCTCGTGTTCGTCGACGGCCCGGCCGTCGCGGGTGCAGCCGCCGTGCCGGCCTCGTCCACCGAGACCGTGCGTTTCGCCGAGAACCTGAACCAGAACCCGCTCGCGCTGAAGAACATCGACTTCCGCCGCGGTCCTGACGGCAGCGGCCGTGTCGTGGTCGACCTGGCCAACAACCAGGTGGGTGTCGACATCCGCCAGCAGGGCCAGACCCTGGTGGTCGAATTCCTGCGTTCCACCCTGCCGGAGCCGCTGCGCCGCCGCCTCGACGTGACCGACTTCGGTACGCCGGTGAACGCCGTGTCCACCTTCCAGAGCGGTGACCGCGTGCGCATGGTGGTCGAGCCCCGTGGCGCGTGGGAACACAGCGCCTACCAGACCGACAACCAGTTCGTGCTGGAAGTGCGCCCGCAGAAGGTCGATCCGAACAAGCTCGTGCAGGGCCCTGGCTACACGGGTGAGAAGCTGTCGCTGAACTTCCAGAACATCGAAGTGCGCGCGCTGCTGCAGGTCATCGCCGACTTCACCAACTTCAACGTCGTCACGAGCGACACCGTGACGGGCAACGTCACGCTGCGCCTGAAGGACGTCCCCTGGGATCAGGCCCTCGACATCATCCTGCAGGCCAAGGGCCTCGGACTGCGCAAGTCGGGCAACGTGATCCTGATCGCCCCGAAGGATGAACTGGCCACGAAGGAGCGTGTGGAACTCGAAGCCAAGGCCCAGGTGGCCCAACTCGAGCCGCTGCGCACCCAGGCGTTCCAGCTCAACTACACGAAGTCCGAAGAGGTCGCCAAGGGCCTGGTCGGCTCGGGCGGCGGCGGTGGCGGCAACGCCAACCGCATCCTGTCCCCGCGTGGCAGCGTGATCGCGGAAACCCGCACCAACCAGCTGTTCGTCTCCGACGTGCCGTCGAAGCTCGAAGAGATCCAGGCCATGATCGCGAAGATCGACATCCCGGTGCGCCAGGTGCTGATCGAAGCGCGCATCGTCGAAGCCGGCGATTCGTTCGGCCGCAACCTCGGCGTGCGCCTCGGTGCCACCGACCTGCGCGGCCTCAACGGCGGCATCCCGGGCTACAACATTGGTGGCAGCAACTACGCCACCATCGGCGGCAACTCCAACGCCATCGCGGCCCAGACCGGTCAGACCAACGTTACCAACGTGAACTACGCCGACTCGCAGTTCGTGAACCTGCCGGCCGTGGGCCTGAACAACTACAGCGCGTCCACGTTCGCCGTGTCGCTGTTCAGCGCGGGTGCCAACCGCTTCCTGAACCTCGAACTGTCCGCCCTCGAGGCCGACGGCAAGGGCCGCATCGTGTCGAGCCCGCGTGTCGTCACCGCCGACCAGGTCAAGGCACTGATCGAGCAGGGCGAGGAACTGCCGTACCAGACGGCCACCTCCAGCGGCGCCACCGCGCTGCAGTTCCGCAAGGCCAACCTGAAGCTCGAAGTCACGCCGCAGATCACGCCGGAAGGCAACGTGATCCTGGACGTCGACGTCAACAAGGACAGCGTGGGCCGCAACACCTCGGCTGGCTTCGCCATCGACACCAAACACGTGCGCACGCAGGTGCTCGTCGAGAACGGTGGTACCGTCGTGATCGGCGGCATCTTCACGCAGACCGAGCAGGACAACGTGACGAAGGTGCCGTTCCTGGGTGACATTCCCTACCTCGGCAACCTCTTCAAGACGCGCAGCCGTTCGACCGCGAAGACCGAACTGCTGGTGTTCATCACGCCGAAGGTGATCAACGACCGTTCGGCGGCGCGCTGACCCAACCGACCATCCGATGTTGAGGCGCGGCGACACGCCTCATGGACTCAAGATAAGACGAAACAGGTGAACCGATGAAGATCAGCACTCCCTTCAAAACGGCAATCGTGGCGGCCTCGGTGGTCCTGCTGGCCTCGTGCGGCGGTGGCGATGACGCCGAGGCGGGTGGGCCGACGGAGTTCTCCGTGGTGCCGGACAAGCTCGAAGGCACGGCCGCCGCTGGTTCTGCAACCTGCATCGTGGACAACACGGGCACCCCGAAGTTCACGATCCTTGGCGGCGCCGGTCCGTACCGGATCACGTCGTCGAACGCCGGGATGATTCCCCACCCTGCGGTCGTTGAAAAGCAGGGTGATCAGTTCACCATCGAGTTGACGGGCACGTGCTTCGACCCCGCATCGCTTGTCATCATGGACAAGCTGAACAAGAGCGTTGTCGTGACCGTCTCGAACAAGATCGGCACCTGATCCGAAAGTGCGCATCCGGTACGATGGCGGGTGCCTCGTACCGCCCGTCCGCGTGAGGCGGGCACCACTTCGTGATGAACGACCAAAACATCGCCCTCGTCGGCTTGCCCGGCGGGGGCAAATCCACTGTGGGGCGGCAACTCGCCAAGCGCCTCAAACGAACCTTCATCGACAGCGACACGGTGATCGAGCAGCGCATCGGCTGCTCCATCCGCAGCTTCTTCGAGCGTGAAGGAGAGGCGGCTTTCCGCGACATCGAGAGCGCGGTCATTGCTGATCATTGTGGTGACCAGGCGTCCGTGCTCGCCACCGGTGGCGGTGCGGTGCTGCGCGAGTTGAACCGCAAGAACCTCCGCGCCGGATGCCAGGTGATCTACCTGCGCTCCACCCCCGACGAACTGTTCCGCCGCCTGCGTCACGACACCCAGCGCCCGCTGTTGCAGGTCAAGGACCCGCTCGGGCGCCTGCGCGACATGTATGGCGAACGCGATCCGCTCTACCGGGAGGTGGCGCACTTCGTGGTCGACACCGGCCGCCCGTCCGTGCCGTCGCTCGTCAACATGCTGCTGATGCAGCTGGAACTGGCCGGGGTGATCGACCCCGCCTCGGTGCCGTCGTCCGTCGTCGTGCCCCCCGAGGCCGTCTGAGGGGCCGGCGGCACGTCCGCGCGGCCCGTTAAACTCTCCCGCATGAGCGCCGATTCCCTCCAGACCGTTGCCATCGACCTGGCAGACCGCAGCTACGACATCCTCATCGGCCCGGGCCTGCTCTCGGACGACCGCCATTTCGACGGCCTGCCGAAGGCCGCCACCGCGGTGATCGTGACGAACGAGACCGTGGCGCCGCTGTATGCGCAGCGGTTGAAGGACCGCATCGCCTCGCGCTACGGCCAGGTCCGGGTGATCGCGTTGAAGGACGGCGAAGCCTACAAGGACTGGGCCTCGCTGAACCTGATCTTCGACGACCTGCTGGGCGCCGCGTGCGACCGCAAGACCGTGTTGTTCGCACTCGGTGGCGGCGTGGTGGGCGACATCACCGGCTTCGCGGCCGCCTGCTACATGCGCGGCGTGCCCTTCGTGCAGGTGCCCACCACGCTGCTCGCGCAGGTGGATTCGTCGGTCGGTGGCAAGACCGCCATCAACCACCCTCTGGGCAAGAACATGGTGGGCGCGTTCTACCAGCCGCTGCGCGTGCTGGCCGACCTCGACACGCTCGACACGTTGCCCGACCGCGAGCTGGCCGCGGGCCTCGCCGAGGTCATCAAGTACGGCCCCATCGCCGACGATGCCTTCCTCGGCTGGCTCGAGGACAACCTCGACGCACTGTGGGCCCGCGACAAGGCCGCGCTGGCCTACGCCGTGAAACGCTCGTGCGAGATCAAGGCCTGGGTCGTGGGCCAGGACGAACGCGAGTCGGGCCTGCGCGCCATCCTGAACTTCGGCCACACCTTCGGCCATGCCATCGAGGCCGGCCTCGGTTATGGCGAGTGGCTGCACGGCGAGGGCGTGGGCTGCGGCATGGTGATGGCGGCCGACCTGTCGGTGCGCCTGGGCCTGATCGAGCCGGCCTATGCCGACCGCCTCACCCGCCTGATCGAACGCGCGAAGCTGCCGGTGCGCGGCCCGGCGCTCGGTGCCGACCGCTACCTCGAACTGATGCGCGTCGACAAGAAGTCCGAAGGCGGTGAAATCCGCTTCGTCGTCATCGACGCCCCGGGCCGCGCCAGCGTCCGGCCCGCGCCCGACGAGATGGTGCGCGCCGTGCTGGCCGCTCACTCCGGCTGACCCGGGAGCTGCGCGCCATGCTGCAACCGTATGCCTGCCACCCCGGACAGTCTCGCGGTCGCCGCCATCCCGAGGTGCCCGCGCCCACGCGCAGCGAGTTCCAGCGCGACCGCGACCGCATCGTCCACAGCACCGCGTTCCGCCGCCTCGTCTACAAGACGCAGGTGTTCCTGAACCACGAAGGTGACCTCTTTCGCACCCGCCTCACGCACTCGCTGGAGGTGGCGCAGCTGGGGCGTTCGATCGCCCGCACGCTGGGCCTGAACGAGGACCTGGTCGAAGGCATCGCGCTCGCGCACGACCTCGGCCACACGCCGTTCGGCCATGCGGGGCAGGACGCGCTGAACGAAAGCCTCGTCGCGGCCTACCCGGCGTCGGGCGGCTTCGAACACAACCTGCAGAGCTTGCGCGTCGTCGACACGCTCGAGGAGCGCTACCCGGAGCACGACGGGCTGAACCTGTGCTTCGAGATGCGCGAGGGCATCCTGAAACACTGCTCCGCGGCGAACGCGCGCCGGCTCGAGGCCGAAGAGCCGGGCGGGGTGGGTCGCCGTTTCCTCGACCGCACGCAGCCGAGCCTCGAGGCCCAGCTGTGCAACCTCGCCGACGAGATCGCCTACAACGCCCACGACGTGGACGACGGCGTGCGCTCGGGGCTCGTCACGCTGGAGCAACTCGAGGAGGTGCCGCTGTTCAAGCGCTTCCTGCGCGAGACGCTGGCGCTGCATCCCACGCTGAAGGGGCGGCGCCTCCTCTTCGACAGCATCCGCCGCATGCTCTCGGAGCAGGTGTACGACGTGCTGCGCGCCACCGGCGATGCACTGAAGCAGGCCACCCCGGCCAGCGCCGATGCCGCCCGGCTGTGCCCGCCGCTCGTGTCCTTCACGCCGGAGATGGCCGAGGACAGCGTCGCGCTCAAGCGCTTCCTGCGCGTGAACCTCTACCGGCACCCGCAGGTGGTCGACACCACGGGCCGGGCGAAGGACGTGATCCGCGAGCTGTTCGCCGCGTACCTCGCCGCGCCGCCCGCGGGCACCGACGCCGAAGGGGGCGAGCCGCGCCGCATCGCCGACTACATCGCCGGCATGACCGACCGCTTCGCCCTGCGCGAACACGAGCGCCTGACAGGCCGGCGCCTGTTCGATTGAGGGCGAAGGAAGCTGTGAACGAATCGGTCACGCCCGCTCGTGCCGCCAGAGGGCCCTCCCTCTGCGTTGCAAATGCTCGCCGTAGCGCATGCTACGGCTGCGCTTTGCGCCTTGATGAAGTGCCCTCTGGCGCCCCGCTCGGGCGCGCCCGATTCGTCCACAGCTTCCCATGGCCCGCCTGCCTCGCCTGAGCGTCGGGGGGCTGCCGCACCTCCTCGTGCAGCGCAGCCACCACGGGCAACCCGTGTTCATCGACGACTCCGACCGCACCCTGTTCCGCAACCTGCTCGGCGACGCGGCGAAGTCGGAGGGGGTCGCCCTGCATGCCTACGCGCTGATGGACGATCAGGTGCGACTGCTCGCCACCCCCGGCACGGCCGAAGCCCTCGGCCGGATGATGCAGACGCTCGGCCGCCGCTACGGTGGCGCCTTCAACCGGCGCCATGCGCGTTCGGGCGGGCTCTGGGAAGGGCGCTTCCGGGCGACCATCATCGAGCCGGAACGCCACTTGCTAGAAGCGATGCGCTACCTCGAGGACGAACACAACTGGGACGGAGGTGTTGCCCAGGCAGAGGGCGGCCCGGTGTCCAGTCGCGGGCACCATGTCGGGCGCCGGCAGGACTCGCTCGTCACCGACCACGCACTGTTCTGGGCCCTCGGCAACACGCCGTTCGACCGCGAGGTGAACTACCGGCGGCTGCTGGAGGAGGGGCTCGCCCCGGCGCCGCGCGAGCGGCTGGAGTCCGCGGTGCGCACCGGCTGGCCGCTGGGTTCGGAGGCGTTCGTCGCCGACCTCTCGGGCAAGACCGCACGTCGGCTCGTGCCGTTGAAACGGGGGCGGCCGCCGAAGGCGAAGTAATCTGTCCCCATTTAATTGACGATCAAAACGTTCAACAATTAAATGGTGCCTGACCCTATTTGTTTGCATTGAACGGTGAGGGTGCCTGCGGTATCCTCGGCAATCCCCTTCTTTACGACATGGAGTGCGCCATGAACAAGGCCATCCCAGGCACCGCCACCGCCGCTGAACGCCAGGCCGCCGCCGAACACGGCCTTTACGACCCCACGAACGAACACGACGCCTGCGGCGTCGGCTTCGTGGCGCACATCAAGGGCCACAAGGCCCACAGCATCGTCGAGCAGGGCCTGAAGATCCTCGAGAACCTCGACCACCGGGGCGCCGTGGGCGCCGATGCGCTGATGGGCGATGGCGCCGGCATCCTGATCCAGATCCCCGACGAGTTCTACCGCGAGGAGATGGCCGCCCAGGGTGTCACGCTGCCGCCCCCGGGCGAGTACGGCGTGGGCATGATCTTCCTGCCGAAGGAACACGCGTCGCGCCTCGCCTGCGAGCAGGCCGTCGAACGCGCCATCAAGGTCGAAGGTCAGGTGCTGCTGGGCTGGCGCGACGTGCCGGTCGACCGCGACATGCCGATGTCGCCCACCGTGCGCGAGAAGGAACCGATCATCCGCCAGGTCTTCATCGGCCGCGGCCCGGACGTCATCGTGCCCGACGCACTCGAGCGCAAGCTGTACGTCATCCGCAAGACCGCCTCCAGCGCCATCCAGCGCCTGAAGCTCACGCACAGCCACGAGTACTACGTGCCCAGCATGAGCTGCCGCACCATCATCTACAAGGGCCTGCTGCTCGCCGACCAGGTGGGCAAGTACTACAAGGACCTGCAGGACCCTCGCGCCACGTCGGCCCTGGCCCTCGTGCACCAGCGCTTCTCCACGAACACGTTCCCCGAGTGGCCGCTGGCCCACCCGTACCGCATGGTCGCCCACAACGGCGAGATCAACACGGTCAAGGGCAACTTCAACTGGATGCGCGCCCGCGAAGGCGTGATGAAGTCCCCGGTGCTGGGTGAAGACCTGTCGAAGCTGTACCCCATCAGCTTCGAAGGCCAGTCCGACACGGCCACGTTCGACAACGCGCTCGAGCTGCTCACGATGAGCGGCTACTCGCTGGCCCACGCCGCGATGATGATGATCCCGGAAGCCTGGGAACAGCACGCGACGATGGACGACCGCCGCCGCGCGTTCTACGAGTACCACGCCGCGATGCTCGAGCCGTGGGACGGCCCGGCCTCGATGGTGTTCACCGACGGCCGCCAGATCGGCGCCACGCTGGACCGCAACGGCCTGCGTCCGTCGCGCTACATCGTCACCGACGACGACCTCGTCGTGATGGCCTCGGAATCCGGCGTGCTGCCGATGATCCCCGAGAACAAGATCGTCAAGAAGTGGCGCCTGCAGCCGGGCAAGATGTTCCTGATCGACTTCGAGCAGGGCCGCATCATCGAGGACGAGGAACTGAAGAACCAGTTCGCCCTCGCCAAGCCGTACCGCCAGTGGATCGAGAACGTGCGCGTGCGCCTCGACTCCATCGATGCCACCGGCACCGCCAGCCAGTTCAGCGAAACCCTGCTCGACCGCCAGCAGGCCTTCGGCTACACCCAGGAAGACATCAAGTTCCTGATGAGCCCGATGGCCCAGGCCGGTGAAGAGGGCACGGGCTCGATGGGCAACGACTCGCCGCTCGCGGTGCTGTCGGACAAGAACAAGCCGCTCTACAACTACTTCAAGCAGCTGTTCGCCCAGGTCACGAACCCGCCCATCGACCCCATCCGCGAAGCGGTGGTGATGTCGCTCGTCTCGTTCATCGGCCCGAAGCCCAACCTGCTCGACATCAACGCGGTGAACCCGCCGATGCGGCTCGAGGTCTCGCAGCCCGTGCTCGATTTCGCCGACATGGAGCGCCTGCGCGAGATCGAGAAGTACACCTACGGCAAGTTCAAGAGCTACGAGCTGAACATCACGTACCCGCTGTCGTGGGGTGACGAGGGTGTCGAGGCGAAGCTCGCGTCGCTGTGCGCCGAATCGGTGGATGCCATCAAGGCCGGCCACAACATCCTGATCATCACCGACCGCCGCATGGACCGCGACAACGTGGCGATCCCCGCGCTGCTCGCGCTGTCGGCCGTGCACCAGCACCTCGTGCGCGAGGGCCTGCGCACCACCGCCGGCCTCGTGGTCGAGACGGGCTCGGCCCGCGAAGTGCACCACTTCGCCGTGCTCGCGGGCTACGGCGCGGAAGCCGTGCACCCGTACCTCGCGATGGAAACCCTGGCCGGTATGCACGCCGAGCTGCCGGGCGACCTGTCGGCCGACAAGGCGATCTACAACTATGTGAAGGCGATCGGCAAGGGCCTGTCGAAGATCATGTCGAAGATGGGCGTGTCCACGTACATGTCCTACTGCGGCGCGCAGCTGTTCGAGGCCATCGGCCTCGAGAAGGCGCTGATCGACAAGTTCTTCCGCGGCACGGCCAGCCAGGTCGGCGGCATCGACGTGTTCGACGTGGCCGAGGAAGCCCTGCGCATGCACAAGGCCGCCTTCGGCGACGACCCCGTGCTGGAAAGCATGCTCGACGCCGGCGGGGAATACGCCTGGCGCGTGCGCGGCGAGGAACACATGTGGACGCCGGACGCGATCGCGAAGCTGCAGCACAGCACGCGCTCGAACAAGTTCGACACCTACAAGGAATACGCGCAGATCATCAACGACCAGTCGCGCCGTCACCTGACGCTGCGGGGTCTGTTCGAGTTCAAGTTCGACCCGGCCAAGGCCATCCCGCTCGACGAAGTCGAGTCGGCCGCCGAGATCGTCAAGCGCTTCGCCACGGGGGCGATGTCGCTGGGCTCGATCAGCACCGAAGCCCACGCCACGCTGGCCGTCGCGATGAACCGCATCGGCGGCAAGTCGAACACCGGTGAAGGCGGCGAGGACGCCACGCGCTACCGCAACGAGCTCAAGGGCATCCCCATCGTGCAGGGGGCCAAGATGAGCGATCTGATGCCGGGCGGCGACGTCCAGGTCGACTACGAACTCAACGCCGGCGACTCGCTGCGCTCGAAGATCAAGCAGGTCGCCTCGGGCCGGTTCGGCGTGACCGCCGAGTACCTCTCGTCGGCCGACCAGATCCAGATCAAGATGGCCCAGGGCGCGAAGCCGGGCGAGGGCGGCCAGCTGCCGGGCGGCAAGGTGTCCGAGTACATCGGCAAGCTGCGCTACTCGGTGCCGGGCGTGGGCCTGATTTCCCCGCCGCCGCACCACGACATCTACTCCATCGAGGACCTGGCGCAGCTGATCCACGACCTGAAGAACGCGAACAAGCGCGCCGACATCAGCGTCAAGCTCGTCTCCGAAGTGGGCGTGGGCACCATCGCCACCGGTGTCGCGAAGGCCAAGGCCGACCACATCGTGATCGCCGGCCATGACGGCGGCACGGGCGCGTCGCCGTGGTCGAGCATCAAGCACGCCGGCACGCCGTGGGAACTGGGCCTCGCCGAGACCCAGCAGACCCTGGTGCTGAACCGCCTGCGCGGCCGCATCCGCCTGCAGGCCGACGGCCAGATGAAGACCGGCCGCGACGTCGTCATCGGCGCGCTGCTGGGCGCCGACGAGTTCGGCTTCGCCACCGCACCGCTGGTGGTCGAGGGCTGCATCATGATGCGCAAGTGCCACCTGAACACCTGCCCGGTGGGCGTGGCCACGCAGGATCCGGTGCTGCGCCAGAAATTCCAGGGCCGCCCGGAACACGTCGTCAACTACTTCTTCTTCGTCGCCGAAGAAGCCCGCCAGCTGATGGCCCAGCTCGGCATCCGCAAGTTCGACGACCTCGTGGGCCGTGCCGACCTGCTCGACACCCGCAAGGGCATCGCGCACTGGAAGGCCAAGGGCCTCGACTTCAGCCGCATCTTCCACCTGCCGAACGCGCCGGCGGAAGTGGCCCGTCGCCAGGTCGACACGCAGGACCACGGCCTCGACCGTGCCCTCGACGTCAAGCTGATCGAGAAGTGCCTGCCCGCGCTCGAGCGCGGCGAGAAGGTGCAGTTCATCGCCGAGACCCGCAACGTCAACCGCACGGTCGGTGCGATGCTGTCGGGCGAACTGGTGCGCCGTCACCCCGAAGGCCTGCCGGACCACACCATCTTCATGCAGCTGGAAGGCACCGGCGGCCAGAGCTTCGGCGCGTTCCTGGCCAAGGGCATCACGCTGTACCTGATCGGTGACGCGAACGACTACACGGGCAAGGGCCTGTCGGGTGGCCGCGTGATCGTGCGCCCGAGCATCGACTTCCGCGGCGACGCGTCGCGCAACATCATCGTCGGCAACACCGTGCTCTACGGCGCCACGAGCGGTGAGGCGTTCTTCCGCGGCGTGGGTGGCGAACGCTTCGCGGTGCGCCTGTCGGGCGCCACCGCGGTGGTGGAAGGCACCGGCGACCACGGTTGCGAGTACATGACCGGCGGCACGGTGGCCGTGCTGGGCAAGACGGGCCGCAACTTCGCCGCCGGCATGAGCGGCGGTGTCGCGTACGTGTTCGACGAGGACGGCCAGTTCGCCAGCCGCTGCAACACGTCGATGGTGTCCCTCGACAAGGTGCTGACGGCCAAGGAACAGGAAGCCACCGGCGACAAGGCCACGTGGCACCTGGGCCAAGCCGACGAGGTCACGCTGAAGAAGCTGCTCGAGGACCACCACCGCTGGACGGGCAGCCTGCGCGCCCGCGAGATCCTCGACAGCTGGTCGGAGTCGCGCGGCAAGTTCGTCAAGGTGTTCCCGAACGAGTACAAGCGCGCCCTCGGCGAAATGCACGCCGCCCGCCAGGCCGGTGAGACCATCGCCAAGGCCAAAGCATCCGACAAGCCCGCCGGCGGCAAGAGCCGCGCGAAGGCCTGAACCCGAATACGCCAGGAGTCATCGAGCATCATGGGAAAAGTCACCGGCTTCATGGAGTACGAGCGTCTTGAAGAGGGCTATGCCCCCGTTCAGGAGCGCGTCAAGAACTACAAGGAATTCGTCATCGGCCTGAAGACCGACGAGGCGAAGATCCAGGGCGCCCGCTGCATGGACTGCGGCACGCCGTTCTGCAACAACGGCTGCCCCGTCAACAACATCATTCCGGACTTCAACGACCTCGTTTACCGGAACGACTGGAAGAACGCGATCGAGGTGCTGCACTCGACGAACAACTTCCCCGAGTTCACCGGCCGCATCTGCCCCGCCCCGTGCGAGGCGGCCTGCACGCTGAACGTGAACGACGACGCCGTCGGCATCAAGAGCATCGAGCACGCGATCATCGACCGTGCGTGGGAAGAGGGCTGGGTCAAGCCGCGTCCCGCGAAGTTCAAGACGGGCAAGAAGGTCGCCGTCGTGGGTTCCGGCCCCGCCGGCCTGGCGGCCGCCCAGCAGCTGGCCCGCGTGGGCCACGACGTCACGGTGTTCGAGAAGAACGACCGTGCCGGCGGCCTGCTGCGCTACGGCATCCCCGACTTCAAGATGGAGAAGTCGCACATCGATCGCCGCGTCGAGCAGATGAAGGCCGAAGGCGTGACCTTCCGCACCAGCGTGATGGTCGGCAAGCTGCCGGAAGGCAGCAAGGTCACCAACTGGGCCAGCGAGACCGTCTCCCCCGACGACCTCAAGGCGCAGTTCGACGCCGTGCTGCTGGCCGGTGGTGCCGAGCAGCCGCGCGACCTGCCCATCCCGGGCCGCGACCTCGAAGGCGTGTACTTCGCGATGGAGTTCCTGCCGCAGCAGAACAAGGTCAACGCCGGCGACAAGCTGAAGGCGCAACTGCGTGCCGACGGCAAGAAGGTCATCGTGATCGGCGGTGGCGACACCGGCAGCGACTGCGTGGGCACCAGCAACCGCCAGGGCGCCACCAGCGTCACGCAGTTCGAGCTGACCCCGATGCCCCCGGAAGAAGAGAACAAGCCGCTCGTGTGGCCGTACTGGCCGCTCAAGCTGCGCACGAGCTCCAGCCACGAGGAAGGTTGCGAACGCGAGTTCGCCATCGCCACGAAGGAGTTCATCGGCGGGGAAGGCAAGGAGAAGGGCAAGCTGAAGGCCCTGAAGACCGTGCGCCTCGAATGGGCCAACGGCAAGATGACCGAGATCGCCGGCACCGAGCAGACGCTCCCGGCCGACATGGTCTTCCTGGCGATGGGCTTCGTGAGCCCGGTGGCCAGCGTGCTGGAGCAGTTCGGTGTCGACAAGGACGCGCGCGGCAACGCCAAGGCGTCCACGGAGTTCACCGGCGGCTACGCCACGAACGTGCCGAAGGTGTTCGCCGCCGGCGACATCCGCTACGGCCAGTCGCTGGTCGTGCGCGCCATCCGCGAAGGCCGGCAGGCCGCGCGGTCGGTGGACGAGTTCCTGATGGGCGTGAGCGACCTGCCGCGCTGAGTTCGTCGCACGAGGGAGGACGGGGCGCACGCCCCGTTGCCCTCGCCGTGGCCTTCCGGTGAATGCCGGGATCCACGGCAGGCCCGGCGCGGAGGCGCCGGGGTTCGCCGCAAGCCGGCGAGCGAGGTGTCGCCGCTCAGGGGGTGGGCGACGAACCCGCGCCCGGGACGGGCGCCAACGTGGGTTCGAAACGGATCTCGAACTGCATCACTGCAGGCACCGGGAACCCGCCCACCAGGGGTTGCGTGAACTTCGCGCCCATGAAGGACTCGCGGGCCGCCTGCAGGAAAACATCCGCCAGGGTGTCGGTGCGTGATTGCACGTCCACCACGGTGCCCATCGGATCCAGGAACACGGCGATCACGCCACTCTGTGCCTCCAGCCCCGCCACGGCCCGGGGCATGACGATGCGCACGTCGGTGATCAAACGAGGCTTGGTCGTGAGTTCCGAGTACGGCACGGGCCGCTGCCCGTCGCCATCGCCGTCGCCCGTGGGCAGACCGGGGTCGATGGACGGCAGGAGCGGCGGTGCGGGATCTGCTGCGGGAGCCGGGTCCGCGGCTGATGCCGTGGGTTCCGCAGAAGACGGCTCCGGCTCTGGCGCGGATTCGGCGTCGGTGGAGGCCGGGGCTTCGTCGACGGGCGGGGTGTCGGGTGCGGCCATGGCGGCCAGTGCAGGCGCGGGCGCAGGCGCGGCCAGGGTGCGTGTGATCACGGCGGGCGGCGCCGGGATCGCTCGGGGGCCGGGAAGGGTGGCCATGCCGGATGCCGGCGTGTGGGGCCACAGCACGGCCGCATGAAGGCCGAAGGCCGTGGCGCTGGCCACGGCCCATCGCGCGGCACGAGCCGGCCGGATGGAGGTTCCGCCGCCGGACATCGCCCCGCTCAACGCTCCCAGCAGTTGGTCTTGGTGCCGCTGACCGTGCGGGCGCTGGCCTGGTTCAGCAGGAAGCGGCCGCAGCCGTCGTTGGCCATCGGGCCGGGATCCACGGGCACCATCGCCAGCGAGAACCGCGTGTCCGTGGGGAGCACTTCGCCGCCGCTGGCGCCGGTGAACTCCAGCGTGTAGAACCGGGAGAGCCGGCCTGCGTTCACGGCGGTTCGCACCGTCTCGATCGCGAGCGCGGTGCCTCCGCCGTCGGTGGCGTAGCTGCGGCTGACCGTGTACTGCCGCTCCATGAACTGCTGCGCTTCGACGAGGATCGCCTTGGCATCGGCCCGGCGGCCCCGCGCCACGTACTCGTTGTACGCCGGCAGGGCGATGGCCGCCAGGATGGCGATGATCGCGACGACGATCATCACCTCGATCAGCGTGAAACCGGAGGACTTGCCCGAAGGCATCGGCCGGTTGCGGCGTGTGGTGCGGTGCTGCATGTTCAGTCGAGTCTCGTTCATTGGAGCTGACGCCAGGAGATGCGGCCGGGGCCCGACGTGGGCGGCGGCGTCTCAGGTTCCGGAGGTTCCTCCGGCGGGCATACCTTGCTGGTGGAGCCCAGGCCCAGGTTGACCAGCGAGGTGTCGGACTGTGCCGCGGTGATGATCAGCTTGTTCGCGATCACCGCCTGGCCGTTCACGCACTCCCACGTGATGGTCTCGGAGAGCGACTTGTCCATCTGCACGCCACCCGAGAGCCGGGACACCTGGCCACGGTCGAAGTCCGTGGGCGCACTGGTGACCTCGTTGTTGACCGGGGTGTTGCCCGTCGTGGACACCAGCTGGGCCACCGGCTGGCTCAGGATGCCGCCGCTGTTGAGAAGCACGTTGGCCTCGTCGTACTGATTGATCTGGCCGTCCTGGTTCGAGTCGAACGCGGGGTAGGGCGCCTTGCCGCCGGTCTGCGGGTCGAGGAAGTAGATCGCCGACTGGCCGCCGTTCTCGCAGGGGTCCGACGTCTTCGGCAGGTTGGCGACCATGATCACCATCTTCTCGATGACCTGCGGCGTGAGGTTGGCGCGTTCACCCTTCGTGCGAAGGTCCAGGTACCAGCCGCGCTTGTTTGCAGTCCAGTCTGGCGCGTTCGGGGTCGTCGAGTACGCGCGCTGAGAACTCGTGTACGTGGGCGACTGGGTGCCGGTCAGCAGCGTGTTGCGATTCGTGGCGGTCAGCTGGATGCGGGTGCCCTCGGCACCACCGATGGCGCTGTTGTCCCAGATACCGTAGAAAGACTGCACCTTCGAGTTGACGTTCGCATTGTCGTCCTCCGACGTGTCGGTGGGTTCGAACAGCTTGCCGGTGCCGAACACGAGCATCGCACCCACCTTGCTCGGGTGTTCGACGATCTCCGGCATCGCGGCGATGGGCTGCACGTTGCCGGCGGCGTTGGTCACCGTGACCAGCGGGTTGTTGTTGAACGCCACGCCCCAGCGGGTCTCGTCGGTGGAGCTGACGTCGAACTTCCAGAGGTTGCCCTTCAGGTCGCCCGCGTAGATGGCCAGCACCTCGCGTTGCGCGTTCACGATGAAGTTCGGCTGGCTGAGGCCGTTGCCGATGTTGCGGGCGCCCACCGCGAAGGAGTGCACCCGGCGGGTGCCGATCTCGATCATGTAGAGCTTGGCCTGGCCGTTCGCACTGTCGTAGCCGTTGCCGAAGATCGCGGCCCACTGGCCGTTGCGCAGGCGGACGATGTGCGGGTACGACAGCACGAAGCCCATGTCGTTGTCGTCGGCTTCGCTGTACTCCCAGAGGAAGTTGCTCACGCCCATGCGGCCGATGGTGGAATCGGGGGTGCTGAGCGGATCCGGGTTCGTCACGTCGATGGCGAAGATGCCGCGCGCGCCGGCGCCGTTCGAGCCCACCAGCACGGTGTGCCAGTCGTTGTTGTAATAGGCATCGGCCACGTTCGGCGGACCGTCGACGGTGAAGCGGTGTTCGTAGTTCTTGTCGGACAGCAGCTTCAGCTTGTTCTCGGCCAAGCCCCCGGCCGTGGAGCGGGGGACGGTGTAGACCGCCGCCGGCACGTAGGCGAAACGCTCGACGCCGCTGTCCGTGTTGAAGCCGTGCAGCATGCCGTCGTTGGCGCCCACGAAGATGGTCTTGCGCATGGTGTCGAGCTTGGTGCCCGAGCGGAACGCCTTGTAGCTGGCCTGGGCCGGGCTGGCGGGCAGGAACTCATAGCCACCGCCGGCGTCCGGGCCCTTGATGGGCGAGCCGTTGACGATGTCGCCGAGCACGCCGCCGGTCACCGAGCCCACCTGGTACCGCACGCGGTTGCGCAGCGCACCGCCGTTCTGGATTTCTTTCGACGCGTCGCCGCGCAGGTAGTTCAGCACGTCGGCGCTGCCGAGGGCCGTCTTCTGCGCGCTCGTGAGGGGGGTGGTGTCGGTCTTGGCGTCCCACTTGAACTCGACGACGGGGTTCGTGGTCTGGCGGGTGGCCGTGTAGATGTTGCGGTCCGCGTGCGGCGGCATCTTGTTCGACGCTTCCCAGACCTGGCTGGAGTTGATGGCGCTGCCGGACGTGGGCTTGTTGTTGACCGAGCCGTCGGCGGCTTGCTGGAACGCGTAGAGGCGGCCGTACCACCCGGCCGGGCTGAACGTGCTCTGGTAGACGCGGCCGTTCGCCGTGACCCGCGGCGAGTCGGTGGCCACCGCGGCGAGGTCGAGCGGCTGGTCGGCCACTTCGGAAAGCGCGGCGGCCAGGCCGTTGGCGAGGTCGGTGGGGTTGCTGGCCGAGAAGTAGCGGCCGCGTCCCACCATCGAGGCGTGGATCAGGTCGTCGCCCGTGGCGGCGTTGTCGGCGTTCGGTGCGGTCCAGGTCACATCGACCTTCTGGGCGATGAGTTGGTCACGGAGTTCCTGGCTCGAGAGCCACGGCTGGCCCAGGAACGGCTGCGCCCATGCGGCGGTGCTGTTCGTGGGCACGACCTTCGAGCCGCTGACCTCGACGTCCCCGCTGCCGCTGATGCCCAGGCCCACGGTGAACGTGGTGACGTGCTGCCAGAAGGCCGGGTCGCGCTGCGACGGCACGACGCGGTTTGCCGCAGTGCGCAGGTCGGTGCGCCAGTAGTAGGCCGCGACGTCGGACAGCGTGTTGGCGCGGTTGTCCGTGAACGGCTTCACGGTGAACCGGCCCACGAGCGGGTCGTTGGGATCCGCCGTTTCGTTGTCGCCGAACTTGTACCGGATGTTCGACTTGCGCGGGTTCGGCGGGGTCTCCATCAGGCTGTTGCCGCTCATGAAGGAGTCGTTGTTGTTCGCGGCATCGCCCGTGGCGGCGCCCGAGTTCCAGAAACCGTCGGTGCTCAGGATGTGGAAGCTGCGCCGGCAGCTGTACTCGTTCGTGCTGACGGTGGGCGGGCTGTCGTACCAGGGCTCCGCCGTGCGGAAGTACTCGCCGACGTCGTACAGCGCCTCGCGCAGCGGCGTGCCGCCGTTGCCGCTGCCGTTGTTGTAGAGCAGGTTGAAGAAGCCCTGCCGCGAGGAGCCCGTGAAACGCTCGACGCCGCGGACCTTCGTGCCGTCGGTGTTGATCTGGCCGTAACCCACCCGCAGGGCTTCACCCTGCAGCGCGAAGGCGGCCGACACCCCGCCCTTGGCCATCAGCCGGCGGTTGCGGTAGTACTGGAGCCAGTTGGCGAAGTTCTGGAGTTCCTCGGCGCGGGTGCAGCCGGTCTGAACCGGCGAGGCCGCGGTCGGAACATAGATCGCGCCCGAGCAGTCGGTGCGGGTGGCGTAGCGCCGGAATCCCGCCGACGTGGTGGTGATCTCGAACCGGTCGAAGTTGGAGGCGATGTTGTTCGCCTGCGCGGCCGGCGAGCCGAAGGCCAGCGGGGTGGTGCCCTTGTAGGTGTACCAGGTGGCCGGCCAGTACCTGCTGTTGCCCGAGCCGCGCTGGGCGGTGATGTCCAGCGTGTTCGTGCCGTTGTCGGGACGGTCGACGTTGATCTTCACCGCCGTGGTGGTGGCGTTGCCCATGCGCACCTTGTCGTTGGCGGACGTGGGCCAGGGCAGGTAGGTCACCCGCGGGTTGTAGTACAGCGGGTTGCCTTCGGCCGACCGCATGTATCGGCCCACCTTGCCTTCGTTGGTCTCGTCGTTCTTGTAGTAGTTGTACGACAGGTAGGTGGAGACGCTGTTGCCGGACGCGATGCCGGTGCCCCACATGTTCGGCCAGTAGTGGCGGATGTCGTTGGCGTTGTTCGTGCCTTCGTAGCCATACGTGCTCGGCTTGTCGCGCGGCACCCCCGCCCAGAACGTGTTGGTGTTCGTCGGCCGGTAGTCGGGAATGGCGTCCGACCGCATCGAGCCCGAGTCGTCCAGCGTGAACATCACGTTGACTTCGGGCGGTGTGGTGTAGACGCCCGGCAGCTGGTTGACGAAGGCGTAGGCGGGCGTGACGGCCTCGGTCAGCATCGCGACGGCCAGGACCGACGACAAGGTCCTTCGGGCGGTGAATCGGTGGGAGGGGGTCATGGGAAGTTGCTCCACGTGCGGATTCGGGTTCGGTGGGAGAGGGCGGGCGCCGGCGGGGGGCCCGTCACTCCGAGGAGAAAGTTGCTTGCAGGACGACGCGGCTGTCGACCGACCGGCCGGCGGCGCGGCCGGTGACCCGGACGCTCGTTCCGGTGGCGTTGAGTTTCTCGACGATGCAGCGTGGCTGTTCCACCAGGCCTGCTTCTTCCAGTTCGTCGTCGGTGAAGGCCGCGGCCACCGAGTTGGTGGCACTGGTCCAGTTTTCTTCGAGCTTCCAGTTCTCTTCGCCGACCGTGGCCGGCTCGAGCTTCGTGGCCGTGTAGGTGTTGTTGCGCACGGCGTCCAGGCAGCGGAGCACCACGGCTTCGGCCGACTGGAAGGCCTTGTTGCGGTCGCGGGCGTTGCCGGCGATGCGTTCGTCGGTGGCGGTGGCGCGGATCGAGGCGAGGCTGAGCACCGTCACCAGGACCAGGACGATCAGCGTGATGATCAGGACGACTCCCCGCTGCGCCTGGGGGCGGGGAGGCTTGCAGGGACGGCTGCGGCGAGGGGCGGAGATGCGTGGCATTCGGGAGGCCTCTTGCGTCAGAAGTACGCGATGCGGTTGCGCAGCGCGATGGTCGTCGTGAAGATCTGGCGGTCGAAGCGGCCGTCGGTGGGGTAGGTGACGGCCACGCCGCCGACCGTCCCGCCGGTGGCCAGCGCGTTCCCGCCGTCCATCGGGTTGGCGGTGCGCATCAGCAGCGAGACACGCACGGTCATCACGGTGTCCCAGTTGGTCACGGCGCTGGCCGTCACGTAGGCGCCGTCGCGGATGTTGTCGGCGTTGCTGTCGACGCCGTACTGGACCTGCATGGTCTCGACGCCGTCGATGAGTTCCTCCTCGACGCCGCCGGCGGAGGTGCCGTCGAACACGCGCCGGTACAGCGAGGGGCCGGTGCCCGTGGTGCCGCGCTTGACGTAGTACGCGATGGTGTGCACCGGGAACACCTCGGCGCTGGTGGTGTAGGTCGCGACGAGGGCGTTGCCGGTGGTCATCGTGTTGCCGGACGGGGCGGTGGGAACCGTGAAGAACTGCGCCGCGGTGCAGCTCGCGATCAGGCCGTGGCTGCCGGCGCAGAAGCCCGAGAGGCTCGTGGCGCCGGAAGCGCAGCGGGCGCCCGTGCTCTCGAGGGTGAGGGTGGTGCCGCTCCCCGAAGCGGTGGGCGCGCCCGCGAGCCGCACAGGCTGACCGACCACGGAACGGATCACCAGCACGTCGGATCCGGGGGTGAGGCCCAGCCCGTCACCCGCGATGGCGTTGATCGGGAGGCTGGCGATGCCGGGCGCAGCGGCGACGTTGGTGGTCCAGTTGCTGGCCGTCGTGTCGTCCGTGGGGTTGCTGGAGCCGATGTCCAGCGCCGGCGTGGCGGCCATGCCGAAGTCGAAGCCTTCGACCCCCAGCTGGTAGTTGGTGTCGATGGCGCCGGCCGCGAGGCCCGGGAAGCTGAGCCCGCTGGGGCGGCGGGTGAAACAGCCCCGGTGGCCGATCATGCGGGCGTCGGTGGCCAGGTATTCGAAGGCCGTGCGCACGCCTTGCTGGATCTCGGCGAGCTGCTCCTGGCGTTTCGTGGCATTGCGGGTGCTCTGGTAGACCGAGAGCATCACGGTGATGAGTGCCAGGCTGAGCGCGATGGCGATCATCAGTTCGATCAGCGTGAAGCCTTGTGCCGCCCGGCGGGACGGGCGAGGACGGAACGGGCGCTGGGGACGGGAGGAGAGGGACATGTCGGGGATTCCGTTCCTAGAGGCGCGACACCGTGACGAAGGTCTGGGCCGGGTCCGGCGTGTCGCCGCCCGTGTCCTTCGTGTCCCGCCATGCGATGGTGACCGTCACGAGCCCGCCGGCGGTCACCGCGATCGAGGCTTGACCACCCGGCAGGAGGGATTCGACCGACTGTTTCCAGTCGACGAGGTCGCTGTTGCCCGAGCCGACGTCCTCGGAGCCGTCGGTGAGGTCCGTGACCCAGCTGGCGCCCCCCTTCGTGGTATTCGAGCGGGCGTTGGTGCGGTCGGCGCGCATGCGGTCGAACACGTCATCGGCCAGTGCGGTGGCCTGCGAGCGGAACAGCGAGCTCTGGGCATAGGCCAGCGTGCGGATGTGCAGGCCGGCGAGGCCCAGCATGCCGAACGAGAAGATGAGCAGGGAAACGAGCAGCTCGATCAGCGTGATGCCGGCCTGGCGGCGACGGCCCGGCACCCGGCGGCGTGCGGGGGGAGCGCGGAAACTCATGAGCAGGTCACTCCGTTGGAAACGACCGACACCTTGCCGACGGCGGTGACGACGACGACCCGGCCCGGGGCGCCGGCGATGCCGCTGCAGATGCGGAAATAGGAAAGGGTGGTGCGGCCGCGGGCGTTGAACACGAGCGACTCGCCATCGGGTCCCGACCAGTCGGTGTACGTGCCGTCGTCCAGCGTGGCACGGTTCACACTGACCCTGCCCGGCGCCGCGTCGATGACCTGCAGGGCGTCCACGTCGTCGTCCTTCGCGGCGCCGTCGCCGTCCGGGTTGGGGTACACCTGCCATCCGCCGCTGAAGACGGCGGTGCCCGCACCCGACCGGATGGCGACCGGGACGCCGGTGCGGACCGCTTCGCTGCGGGCCGTCTTCAGGGACAGCACCACGTCGTTGGTCTTGGACGTCAGGCGGCTGGAGGCCACGGAACGCTCGAACAGGGGCGCGGCCATGGCCATCAGGATGGCGATGATGGCCACGATGACCATCAGTTCGACCAGCGTGAAACCAGCCTGCCGGGAGCGACGCATCGAGCGGAGCCTGTGCATGGTGACGGTACCTTTCATGGCAGCGATTATCGGAGGCGGCCCCCGGAGGCGGCGACCGGGCGTCGGGCCCGATCGGCCGTCTGTCGGACCCGACGGACGGTCGTCGGGGCGAGCGGGCGGGCGGTTACAAGGGTGAAACACATCTTTGCCGGCGGGCGAAGTCCGCACCGACGCGGGGTCCGGCAATGCCCTATCATCGACCGCTTGCGGACAAAACTCCGCCCGCACACCTTCCGAAGGCGAATGAGTTCACCCCCCGTCGATTCCCCTGATGCCCCCAAACCGCTGATCGAGCTGCGCAACGTGACCTGTGGTTACGGCGACCGGGTGGTCCTCGAGAACGTCAACCTCACCGTGCCCCGGGGCAAGGTGCTGGCCTTGATGGGCACCTCGGGCGGCGGCAAGACCACCGTGCTGCGGCTGGTCGGGCGCCTGCTCGCCCCCATGAGCGGGCAGGTGCTGTTCGACGGCGTCGACCTCGCCACCCTCGACACCGACGGCCTCTACGCGGCCCGGCGGCGCATGGGCATGCTGTTCCAGTTCGGCGCGCTGTTCACCGACCTCTCGGTGTACGACAACGTGGCCTTCCCGCTGCGCGAGCACACGAACCTCAGCGAGGCGATGATCCACGATCTCGTGCTGATGAAGCTCAACGCCGTCGGCCTGCGTGGCGCCCGCGACCTGCTGCCGTCGCAGGTTTCCGGCGGCATGGCGCGCCGCGTGGCGCTCGCCCGGGCCATCGCGCTCGACCCCGAGCTGATCATGTACGACGAGCCCTTCGCCGGCCTCGACCCCATCTCGATGAGCGTGGCCGCCACGCTCATCCGCGACCTCAACCGTGCCCTCGGCATCACGAGCATCGTCGTGTCCCACGACGTGGACGAGACCTTCCTGATCGCCGACCACGTCGTGTTCGTCGCCAACGGCCGCGTGGTGGCCCAGGGATCCCCCGACGAGATGCGCGCCAGCACCGACCCGCTCGTGCAGCAGTTCGTGGGCGGCCAGCCCGACGGGCCGGTGCGTTTCCACTACCCGGCCGCGTCGCTCGAGCAGGACTTCGGCGTCGGCGGAGGTGCCCGATGAACTGGCTCAGCCCTTCCGCCGTGGGCCTGGCCGTGCGCGGCAAGCTCGCCGACGTCGGCCAGGCGACGTTCCTCTTCTGGCAGCTGGTGCGCCTCGCGGGCGCCACGTTCGGCCGCTTCCGCCTCGTGCTCGACCAGGTGTTCTTCATCGGCAACCGGTCGCTGTCGATCATCTCGGTGTCGGGCCTGTTCGTGGGCTTCGTGCTCGCGCTGCAGGGCTACTACACGCTGCAGCGCTACGGTTCCGCCGAGGCGGTGGGCCTGCTCGTGGCGCTGTCCCTCGTGCGCGAGCTGGGGCCGGTGGTCACGGCGCTGCTGTTCGCCGGCCGTGCGGGCACCTCGCTCACCGCCGAGATCGGCCTCATGAAGGCGGGCGAACAGCTCGTCGCCATGGAGATGATGGCGGTGGATCCCGTGAAGCGGGTGCTCGCACCTCGCTTTTGGGGGGGTGTCGTCGCGATGCCATTGCTCGCAGCGGTGTTCAGCGCAGTGGGTATCCTGGGCGGCTGGCTGGTCGCGGTCGTGCTGATCGGCATCGACCCCGGCTCGTTCTGGTCGCAGATGCAGGGCGGCGTCGACGTCTGGGCCGACGTGGGCAACGGCATCGTGAAGAGCGTGGTCTTCGGCTTCACCGTGACCTTCATCGCGCTGCTCCAGGGGTTCAGCTGCAAGCCCACGCCCGATGGCGTGGCCCAGGCCACCACCCGCACCGTGGTGATGGCCTCGCTTTCCGTGCTGGCGCTCGACTTCGTGTTGACCGCCATGATGTTTTCGATTTGAGGAGCGACGACGTGCAGAAGTCTCGTCATGACGTGTGGGTGGGGCTGTTCGTGCTGATCGGCGCGGCCGCCATCCTGTTCCTGGCCCTGCGGGCCGGCAACCTGCTGAGCCTGAACTTCGGTGAAACGTACGCGGTGACGGCCCGGTTCGACAACATCGGCGGCCTGAAGCCGCGCGCGGCGGTCAAGAGCGCCGGGGTCGTGATCGGCCGGGTCGAGTCCATCACCTTCGACAGCAAGACCTTCCAGGCGCGCGTGCAGCTGCAGCTCGAGAAGAAGTTCGAGTTCCCGAAGGACAGCATCGCGAAGATCCTCACGTCGGGCCTGCTCGGCGAGCAGTACATCGGCCTCGAGCCGGGCGCGGACGAGAAGGTGCTCGTCGCCAACGACACCATCAAGCAGACGCAGGATGCGGTCGTGCTCGAGAACCTGATCAGCCAGTTCCTCTACAGCAAGGCCGCCGAGCCGGCTGCACCCGCGCCCGCGGCTGCCGGTGGAGGGGCGAAGAAGTGAGACGTCTCCTCGCCGCGTCGCTCGCCGCCGGGGCCCTGGCCCTGGGGACGGGCTGCGCCACGGCGCCGCCGCCGGCCGCGGCCGGGGCCGGGGCCGATGCTGCCGCGGTGCCGAAACCGGCGCCGAAGACCGACCCGTGGGAGAACTGGAACCGCAAGGTGTTCGCGTTCAACGACGCGGTCGACTCGGCGGTGATCCGTCCCGTGGCCACGTTCTACGCGAACGTGGTGCCGCAGTTCATGCGCACCGGCGTCACCAACTTCTTCGGCAACTTCGCGGATGCCTGGTCGGCCGTCAACAACCTGCTGCAGCTCAAGATGGCCGACACGGGCCAGGACGTGGCCCGTGTCGCCACCAACTCGCTCTTCGGCGTGGCCGGCCTGATCGACGTGGCCACGGTGGCGGGCATCGACAGCCAGCGCGAGGACTTCGGCCAGACGCTGGGCCGCTGGGGCGTGAAACCCGGGCCGTACGTCGTGTGGCCGCTGTTCGGACCGTCCACGCTGCGCGACTCGGTCGCGCTGCCGCTCGACCGCTACTGGGGCCCCACGCTCGCCTTCGCGGACACCAGCACCCAGATCGCGCTCGGCAGCCTGGGCCTGCTCAACGAACGTGCGAACCTGCTCCCCACGAGCCGCATGCTCGACGACATGGCCCTCGACAAGTACGTGTTCGTGCGCGACGCCTACCTGCAGCGCCGCCGCAGCCTGGTCTACGATGGCAACGAGCCCGACGACGAGGACGACGATTTCGAGGCGGACCCCGAGCCGCCCGCGGAGGCCGCTTCCGCGCCGGCCGCCCCGGCCTCTGCCGCCAGCGCTCCCGCCCAGTGACCCGGAGCCGGGACAACCGATTGCCGGGGTGCTGCGTTGTGTGAACCAGCGGGCCCGCGGAGCGAACTCTCCGCCCGCGATCCCGTCCAATGCCGGGTCGACCATCCGGCGACTTGAAAGGATTACCGAATGCGAATGAAACAACTGATGTCGTGGGTCGCCGCCGTGGGCTTCGTGGCCGCGAGCGCCGTGGCCCAAGCCCAGCAGGCCCCCGATGAACTGGTGCGCCAGGTCTCGAGCGAGGTGCTCGACGCCGCCAAGGCCGACAAGTCCATCCAGGCCGGTGACCTGAAGAAGATCTCCGCACTGGTGGAAGCCAAGGTGCTGCCGCACGTGAACTTCACCCGCATGACGGCCAAGACCATCGGCCCGCAGTGGAACAAGGCCACGGCCGAGCAGAAGCAGAAGGTGCAGGAGGAGTTCCGCACGCTGCTGCTGCGCACGTACGCCGGCGCGCTGTCGCAGGTCAAGGACCAGACCGTCGAGGTGCGCCCCGTCAAGGACGTGTCCGACGATTCCAACGTGCTGGTGCGCAGCGAGATCCGCGGCAAGGGCCAGCCCATCCAGCTCGACTACCGCCTCGAGAAGGCCGGCGACGGCTGGAAGATCTGGGACGTGAACGTGTCGGGCCTGTGGCTCGTCACCACCTACCAGGGCCAGTTCAAGCCCGTGGTGAGCCAGAGCGGCATCGACGGTGTCATCAAGCTGCTGCAGGACCTGAACAAGGCCGCGGCGACGCGCACCTGAGCGGCCCCATGCTGATCCTGCCTGCCATCATCACGAGCCGGGAGGCCCGCGACACGCAGCGCATGCTCGCGCAGGCGCTGCAGCAGGAGGCCAAGGCGCCCGGCGAGGCCGAGGTCACGGTGGACGCCTCCGGGCTCCAGCGCTTCGACTCGTCGGCACTGGCCGTGCTGCTCGAATGCCAGCGCCTGGCCAAGGCCTGGGGCAAGGGCTTCGCGGTGCGGCATGCACCGGCGAAGCTGGCCGACCTGGCGCGGCTCTACGGGGTCGATGTGCTGTTGATGCCCGAGGCGGCAGCGGCCGCCTGACCCCCTCCGTCATCCCGGCGAACGCCGGGACCCACGGTTCTCAGTGTGCAGGGTGGGCCCCGGTTTTCGCCGGGGTGACCCGAACCATCACTGTTCCTCGTCCCACGCGAAGTTGTCCCGCGCCACCAGCGCGCTGGCCGCGGCGGGCCCCCACGTGCCCGCGGCATACGGACGCGGCCCCGCCTGTTCCTTCGACCACGCCTGCAGGATGGGCTCGACGAACCGCCAGGCCTGCTCCTGCTCGTCGCTGCGCACGAAGAGGTTGAGCCGGCCGGCGAGGGCGTCGAGCAGCAGGCGTTCGTAGGCGCCCACGCGGTTCTCGGCGAAGGCCTTGTCGAAGTCCAGGTCGAGCGACACCGGTGACAGCGCCTCCTGCTGGTTCGCCCCCTTGGCCGCCAGCAGGTGCAGCTCGAGGCCGTCCTCCGGCTGCAGCTTGATCACGAGCTTGTTCGGCGCGTTGAAGCCCGGGAAGATGTTGTGCGGCGTGGGCCGGAAGTTCACGACGATCTGGGCCTCGCGCGAGGCGAGCCGCTTGCCGGTGCGCAGGTAGAACGGCACCCCGGCCCAGCGCCAGTTCTGCACCTCGGTGCGCAGCGCCACGAAGGTCTCGCAGCGGCTGTCGACCGGCACGTTCTGCTCCTGCAGGAAGCCCACGGCCGGGTGGCCGGCGGCGTTGCCCGGGCGGTACTGGCCGCGCACCACGTCACGCGCCACGCTGTCTTCCGTGAAGGGTTTCAGTGACCGCAGCACCTTGAGCTTCTCGTCGCGGATGGCGTCGGCGTCGTTGCTGGACGGCGGCTCCATGGCCACCATGGTCAGCAGCTGCAGCGCGTGGTTCTGCACCATGTCGCGCAGCGCGCCCGTCTGGTTGTAGAACTCGCCGCGGGTGCCCACGCCCAGCGACTCGGCGAGGGTGATCTGGATGTTGGCGATGCTCTCGCGCCGCCACAGCGGCTCGAAGAGGGCGTTGCCGAAGCGCAGCGCCATCAGGTTCTGCACCGACGGCTTGCCGAGGTAGTGGTCGATGCGGAACGCCTGCGTCTCGCTGAACACCGACCGCACCACGCGGTTGATCTCCTGGGCGCTCGCCAGGTCGTGGCCCAGCGGCTTCTCGAGCACCACGCGGACGTGCGGCCCGTTCAGGCCCGCGGCGCCCAGCTGCTCGCAGATCATCGGGAACAGGTGCGGGCTGGTGGCGAGGTACAGCACGGCCGAATCGGCGCCGCGCCCCTGCAGCCACGACTTCAGCCGGGCGTAGTCGGCCGGCTGGGACAGGTCCATGCGGCGGTAGTGCAGCAGCTCGGCGAACCGGGCGAACTCCTCGTCGTTCGGCCGCTTCGCATCGTCCACCTCCTGGAAGCGCTCCTTGAGCCAGGCGCGGTACTGCTCGTCGGACAACTCGTCGCGGGCCACCGACAGGATGCGGCCGCCGGCGGGCAGCTTGCCGTGGCGGAAGGCCTGGAACAGGGCGGGCATCAGCTTGCGCCAGGTGAGGTCGCCGGTGCCGCCGAAGAAGACGAGGTCGAAAGACATCAATGCAGTCGGGTGTTGGGGGTGCGGGTCATGGTGCCGAAGTATGCTGGGAGCGTCAACGCGGCCCGCTCTGCGGTCTCGCTCTGCGGTCTAATAGCAGCTCCTCGTGGAGCTTCCGAACATGAACCAACTCGACCAACTCAAGCAGTTCACCACCGTCGTGGCGGACACCGGCAACTTCAAGGAACTCGCGGCCTTCGCCCCGCGCGACGCCACCACGAACCCGTCGCTGATCCTGAAGGCGGTGCAACAGCCCGACTACGCCCCGCTGCTGTCCGAGACCGTGGCCGCCCACCGCGGCGCCCGCCTCGACGAGGTGGTCGACGAGGTGCTCGTGCGCTTCGGCATGGAGATCCTCAAGGTCGTGCCGGGCCGCGTCTCCACCGAGGTGGACGCCCGCCTGAGCTTCGACACCGCCGCCACCGTGGCCCGTGCCCGCCGCATCATGGCGCTGTACGAGGCCCGCGGCATCGGCCGCGACCGCGTGCTCATCAAGATCGCCTCCACCTGGGAAGGCATCCAGGCCGCGCGCATCCTCGAGCACGACGGCATCCACTGCAACCTGACGCTGCTGTTCTCGTTCTGCCAGGCCGTCGCCTGCGGCGAGGCCGGCGTGAAGCTGATCTCCCCGTTCGTGGGCCGCATCTACGATTGGTACAAGAAGTCGGCCGGCGCGTCGTGGGACGAGGCCGCCAGCTCGCTGGCGAACGACCCGGGCGTGAAGTCCGTCGCCCAGATCTACACGTACTACAAGAAGTTCGACATCGACACCGAGGTCATGGGCGCGAGCTTCCGCAACCTGGGCCAGATCCAGGCGCTGGCCGGCTGCGACCTGCTCACCATCAGCCCCGACCTGCTCGCCAAGCTGCAAGCCACCGACGCCCCGCTGCCGCGCGTGCTCGACCCGAAGGCCGCGAAAAACGCACCCATCCACGCCAGCACGCACAACGAGGCGAGCTTCCGCCTCGCACTGAACGACGACGCCATGGCCACCGAGAAGCTCGCCGAGGGCATCCGCGCGTTCGCGGTCGACGCCGGCAAGCTCGACACCATCATCGAAGGGCTCGCGAAATGACGTTCACCCGGGGCGACCGCACCGAGGCCTGGGCCGCGCTGGCCGGGCACTACGAGGCCCATGGCCGCGACTTCGACATCCGCGAGGCCTTCGCCCGCGACCCGGGCCGCTTCGAGGCGCTCGGCTTCGACGCGCCGGGCCTCTATGCCGACCTGTCGAAGAACCGCGTCGACACCGCCACGCTGCACTTCCTGCACGACCTCGCCCGCGAGTGCGGTGTCGAGGCCCGCCGCGACGCGATGCTGCGCGGCGACCCCATCAACACCACCGAAGGCCGCGCCGTGCTGCACACCGCGCTGCGCGCCCCGCGTGGCAAGGGCCCGTTCAGCCACGACGTGCACCAGGTGCTCGACGCCATGCTCGCGTACGTGGAGCAGGTGCGCGACACCGCGGCCAGCGGCATCCGCCACGTGGTCAACATCGGCATCGGCGGCAGCGACCTGGGGCCCCAGATGGTGATCCCCGCGCTCGACGCCTTCGTGCACCCGGGCATCACGTTCCACTTCGTGTCGAACGTCGACGGCCACGACATCGCGCCGGTGCTGCGTCGCCTCAAGCCTTCGGAGACGCTGTTCGTCATCGCGAGCAAGACGTTCACGACGCAGGAGACGATGGCCAACGCCAACGTCGCGAAGGCCTGGTTCGAAGCCAACGGCGGTACCGACATCGCCAGACACTTCGTGGCCACCACCACGAACGTGCAAGCCGCCGCGGCCTTCGGCATCACCACCACGTTCGGCTTCTGGGACTGGGTGGGCGGGCGCTACTCGCTGTGGTCGGCCATCGGGCTGCCCATCGCGCTGGCCGTCGGCGGCGACCACTTCCGCGCGCTGCTGGCCGGTGCCCATGCGATGGACCGCCACTTCGCCGAAACCCCGGCGCCGAAGAACCTGCCCCTGGTGCTGGGCCTGCTCGACGTCTGGTACCGCAACTTCCACGGCTTCACGAGCCGCAGCGTCGCGCCGTACCACCAGGGCCTGCGCCGCTTCCCCGCGTACCTGCAGCAGCTCGAGATGGAAAGCAACGGCAAGCGCGTCGACCTCGACGGCGAGCTTCTGCCGTTCGGCACGAGCCCGGTCGTCTGGGGCGAACCCGGCACCAACGGCCAGCACGCGTACTTCCAGATGCTGCACCAGGGCACCGACGTGATCCCGGTCGAGTTCATCCTGGTCAAGCACCCCACGCACGGCTTCTCCGACCTGCAGACCAAGCTGCTGGCCAACGGCCTCGCGCAGAGCCAGGCACTGATGCTCGGCAAGACGGCCGACGAGGCCGCCACCGAAAAGGCGCCCACCGCGTCGGCCGACCTCGACCGAGGGGTGCTGTCGCGCCACCGCAGCTTCCCGGGCAACCGCCCGAGCACCACGTTCCTGATCGACCAGCTGAACCCGCATGCGCTGGGCGCACTCATCGCGCTGTACGAGCACCGCGTGTTCGTGAGCGGCGCCATCTGGGGCATCAACAGCTTCGACCAGTGGGGCGTGGAACTCGGCAAGGCGTTGTGCAACGACCTGCTGCCGCGCCTCGCCTCGGGTGAAACGAAGGGCCTGGACGGCTCCACCGCCGGCCTGTTGAAACGCCTGCGCGGTTGAGGCCATCATGAGGTTCTCGAGCCGGGCGCTGGCCATCGCGCCGTTCTTCGCGATGGAGTTCGGCAAGCGGGCCGCCGCCCTCGAGGCGCAGGGGCGGCACGTCGTCAAGCTGAGCCTCGGCGAACCCGACTTCGGGGCGCCGCCCGCGGTGCTGCAGGCGCTGCAGCGCGTGGCGGGCGAGGGCGGCCTGCCGTACACCGCGGCGCTGGGCCTGCCCGCGCTGCGCGAGGCCATCGCCGGGTTCTACCGGCAGGCGCATGGCGTGGACATCGACCCGTCCCGCGTGGTGGTGACGGCTGGGGCCTCGGCCGCGCTGCTGCTCGTCACGGCGGCGCTGGTCGAACCCGGCGACCAGGTGATCGTGGGCGACCCGTCGTACCCCTGCAACCGGCAGTTCCTCAACAGCTTCGGCGCCGAGGTGGCACTCGTGCCCACGAGCGCCGCCACGCGGTTCCAGCTCGACCTGGCCAGCGTGCAGGCGCACTGGACCGAGCGCACGCGCGGCCTGATGATCGCCACGCCGTCGAATCCCACGGGCACGTCGGTGACCTCCGCCGAGCTGGCGGCCCTGTGCGATTGGGCGCGCAGCCGCGGCGCATGGCGCCTCGTCGACGAGATCTACCTCGACCTGGCCGACGCCGGTCCCGACGGCAGCCCCGCGCGCAGCGTGCTGTCGTTCGACCCGGGTGCGGTGGTGGTCAACAGCTTCTCGAAGTACTTCGGCATGACCGGCTGGCGGCTCGGCTGGTGCATCGTGCCCGACGAAATGGTGCCGGTGATGGAGCGGCTGGCCCAGAACTACTACATCTGTGCGTCCACGCCGGCCCAGCAGGCGGCGCTCGCCTGCTTCACGCCCGAGTCGCTCGCGGTGTGCGAGGAACGCCGTGCCGAATTCCTGGCCCGGCGCGCGCTGGTGCTGGAGGGCCTGGCCCGCATCGGCCTGCCGGTGCCGGTGCCCCCCGATGGCGCCTTCTACGTCTACTTCGACGTGCGCGGCACGGGGCTCGACGCCATGCGGTTCTGCGAACGCGCGCTGGACGAGGCGCTGGTGGCGCTCACGCCGGGCAACGACTTCGGCCTGTGCGGGGGCGACGCCCACGTGCGGCTGTCGTACGCCGCGTCACGCGAGGAACTGGCCGAAGGGCTGGCGCGGCTGGACGCGTTCGTCCAGCGGCTCGAGCAGGGCGCCTAAGCGAGCGCTCGCAACCGGCTGTTGCGTGGCACGCTCGCCAGCAGGAACTCCATCTGGTCGGCGAGGATGCGGCGCCCGCGCAGGATCATGTCCTCGTGCAGGCTGGGCACGTACGGCAGGTAGAGCAGCGACATGTGGGCCTCCTCCGGCAGCCGGTTGCCCTTGCGGCCGTTGCAGTTGCGGCACGCGGTGATGCAGTTCATCCAGGTGTCGTGCCCGCCGCGGGAGGTGGGCACGATGTGTTCGCGCGTGAGGTCGTCGGCGTGGAAGTGTCCGCCGCAGTAGGCGCACACCAGCCGGTCGCGCGAGAAGAGCTTCGGGTTGGACAGCGCCGGCGCCTGTCGCCAGGCCCGGCTGGGGACGGCCCCCCGCACCGCGATGATGGGGTGCACCTCGATGCGCGACTGGAGGCCCGTGCAGCGCTGCATGCCGCCGCGCAGCACGTAAAAGGCGTCTCCCAGCGTCCACGCCACGCCGTCGCTGGCGTAGATGACCGCTGCTTCCTTGGCCGAGATCCACGATTGGGGCCGGCCGGACACATCGAGTTGGAGGACTTCCACGGATGACTCCTTCCAGACGGAGCGTAAACCAATCCGGCCGGTTTGCCTAAATTGCAGGCAGGTTGTCGGCGGTTGTGCACAGTCCGGCCGGGGTTCATCGAGGTTTCATCGAGATCCGGCAGCGTGCGGGACCTGGTTTACAAGGGTTAACCCTGAGCCCGCCGGCAGCTTTCCGCGGAACGATGCCGATTCGATCGTCTCCGCACCCTCATCCCCCAAAAAAAGTCTGTCGCCCTGCAGACATGGGCTTGATTTTTCTGCAAAATAGAACGATCGTTCGTTTCTTTCCAGACCCGGAAACCTGCCGTGACCGAACCGACCACCGCTCCATCCCGCGCCTCGCGCGATCTGCCGAAGACCCTCCAGAAGGGCCAGCAGACGCGCGCCACCATCCTCGAGGCCGCCCTGAGCCTCGCGTCGCACATGGGGCTCGAGGGATTGTCCATCGGGGCGCTGGCCGATGTCACGCGCATGAGCAAGTCGGGCGTGTTCGCCCACTTCGGCTCGCGCGAGGAGCTGCAGATCTCGGTCATCCGCGAGTACCACACCAAGTTCGAGGAAGAAGTCTTCCACCCGGCGATGCGCGTGCAGCGCGGCCTGCCGCGCCTGCGGGCGCTGTTCGACCGCTGGGTCAAGCGCGTGTCGGTCGAGCTGGACTCCGGTTGCATCTACATCAGCGGCGCCGTCGAGTTCGACGACCGTCCGGGTCCAGTGCGTGACGCACTCGTCGAGATGGTGGCCGCCTGGCAGGCCGCGCTCGGCAAGGCCATCGCACTCGCCGTGTCCGAGGGCCACCTGCGCCCCGACACCGACACGGCCCAGATGCTGTTCGAGGTGCACGGCCTGATCCTGGCCCTGCACCACGACGCCCGCTTCCTGCGCATCCCCGGCGCGCTCGACCGGGTGCGCGTTTCGTTCGAGCGTGTCGTGAACTACTACGCCACGCCCGCAGGCCTCGAGTTGTCGGCCGCTTCCACCCAGCCTGCCCGCAAGGCACGCGGCTGATCTTCACTTTCCCCTTTTCCAGAAATCCCGAAGGAGTTCATGATGGCCCAGTACACCCCGCCCCTGCGCGACATGCAGTTCGTGATGCACGAAGTGCTGAACGTGACCGATGAACTCAAGACGCTGCCGCCGTACGCCGACGTCGATGCCGACACCATCAACGCGGTGATCGAGGAAGGCGGCAAGTTCGCCTCGCAGGTGATCTTCCCGATCAACCTGAGCGGCGACCAGGAAGGCTGCACGCTGGACAAGACCACGCACGAGGTCTCCCCGCCGAAGGGCTTCAAGGAAGCCTACAAGACGTACGTCGAAGGCGGCTGGCCCGCGCTGAGCTGCGACCCGGCCTACGGCGGCCAGGGCCTGCCGCACCTGGTGAACCAGTGCCTCTACGAGATGATGAACTCGGGCAACCAGGCCTGGACGATGTACCCCGGCCTGTCGCACGGCGCGTACGAGGCCCTGCACGCCCACGGCACCGACGAGCAGAAGAAGACCTACCTGCCCAAGCTCACGAGCGGCGAGTGGACCGGCACGATGTGCCTGACCGAACCGCACTGCGGCACCGACCTCGGCCTGCTGCGCACGAAGGCGGAGCCGCAGGCGGACGGCACGTACAAGATCACCGGCGCGAAGATCTTCATCTCGGCCGGCGAACACGACATGACCGAGAACATCATCCACCTGGTGCTGGCCCGCCTGCCGGACGCGCCCGTGGGCTCGAAGGGCATCTCGCTCTTCGTGGTGCCGAAGTTCAACGTCAACGCCGACGGCAGCATCGGCTCGCGCAACCCGATCTTCTGCACGGGCCTCGAGCACAAGATGGGCATCCACGGCAACGCCACCGCGCAGCTGACGCTCGACGGCGCCCTGGGCACGCTGGTGGGCCAGCCGAACAAGGGCCTGCAGGCCATGTTCGTGATGATGAACGCCGCCCGCCTGGGCGTCGGCATGCAGTCGCTCGGCCTGACCGAAGTGGCGTACCAGAACGCCGTGGCCTACGCCAAGGACCGCCTGCAGATGCGCGCGCTGTCGGGCCCGAAGGCCCCGGACAAGCCGGCCGACCCGATCATCGTGCACCCGGACGTGCGCAAGATGCTGCTGACCGCCCGCGCCTACGCCGAAGGCGGCCGCGCGCTGGGCCTGTGGACCACGCTGCAGCTCGACAAGGAACTGTCGAGCGACGACGCCGACGTGCGCAAGGAAGCCGGCGACATGGTCGCGCTGATCACGCCCATCATCAAGGCGTTCATCACCGACAACGCCTGGATCTCCACGTCGCACTGCATGCAGGTGTTCGGCGGCCACGGCTACATCGCCGAGTGGGGCATGGAGCAGTACGTGCGTGACGCGCGCATCAACATGATCTATGAAGGCACGAACACCGTGCAGTCGCTCGACCTGCTGGGCCGCAAGATCCTCGCCGACAACGGCGCCAAGCTGCGCAAGTTCGGCAAGATGGTGCAGGACTTCGTCGAGGAAGAGGGCACCAACGAAGCCATGCAGGAATTCATCAACCCGCTGGCCGACCTCGGCGAGAAGGTCGTCAAGCTGACGACCGAAGTGGGCATGAAGGCCTTCGGCAACCAGGACGAAGTGGGCGCGGCCTCGGTCGACTACCTGCGCGTCGTGGGCCACCTCGTGTTCGGGTACTTCTGGGCCCGCATGGCCAAGGTGGCGCTCGAGAAGCAAGGCGGCGGCGACCCGTTCTACAAGGCCAAGCTCGCCACGGCCCGCTTCTACTTCGCCAAGCTGCTGCCCGAGACGGCATCGCTGATCCGCACCGCGCGCGCCGGCCTGCCGACGCTCGTGGAAATGGAAGAGTCCTGGTTCTAAGCCCCAAAGCCAAGGGAAAAGGAGACCCCATGAAACGTGTGCTGTGCGGCCTCGCCGCTGCCGTCGTGTCCTTCGCTGCCGTGGCGTCCGACGCCACGCCGGTCGGCCTCTGGAAGACGATCGACGATTCGACGAAGAAGGAACGCTCGTACGTGCGCATCACCGAAGCCGGTGGTGTGATCAGCGGCAAGCTCGAGAAGCTGATCGACTCGCCCGACGCCGAGAAGCTCGTCTGCGACAAGTGCACGGATGACCGCAAGGACAAGCCCTTGCTGGGTCTCCAGCTCATCCGCGGCGTCAAGAAGAGCGAAGAGGCCGACAGCGCAAGGTGGGAAGGCGGGACCATCCTTGACCCCGCCAATGGCAAGACCTACAAGGTGCGTCTGACCCCGATCGACGGCGGCAAGAAGCTCGAGGTGCGCGGCTATGTCGGCGCCCCCGTCTTCGGCCGCACCCAAACCTGGGTCCGCGCCGAGTGACCGGCTCGCCGCGACCCCACAACACCCTCCAGGAGAAAACATGAGTCGATTCAATGTCCGCAAGGTGGCCGTGCTCGGCGCCGGCGTGATGGGGGCGCAGATCGCCGCCCATCTGGTGAACGTCAAGGTGCCGGTCGTGCTGTTCGACCTGCCCGCGAAGGAAGGCCCGAAGAACGGCATCGTCACGAAGGCCGTCGAGGGCCTGAAGAAGCTCAAGCCGGCTCCGCTGGGCGTGCCCGAAGACGCCGCGCTGATCCAGCAGGCCAACTACGAAGAGCACAGCGAACTGCTGCGCGACTGCGACCTCATCATCGAGGCCATCGCCGAGCGCATGGACTGGAAGCTCGACCTCTACACGAAGATCGCGCCGTTCCTGTCGCCGAACGCCATCGTCGCGTCGAACACGTCGGGCCTGTCGATCACGAAGCTGTCGGAAGTGCTGCCGGAGTCGATCAAGCCGAACTTCTGCGGCATCCACTTCTTCAACCCGCCGCGCTACATGGCCCTGGTCGAGCTGATCGCCACGCCCACCACGCGCCCCGAGATCCTCGACCAGCTCGAGTCGTTCGTCACCACCGCGCTCGGCAAGAGCGTCGTGCGTGCGAAGGACACGCCGAACTTCGTCGCCAACCGCGTCGGCATCGCCGGCATCCTGGCCACGTTCAAGGAAGCCGAGAACTACGGCCTGTCCTACGACGTCGTCGACGACCTGACCGGCAAGAAGATGGGCCGCGCGAGTTCCGGCACGTTCCGCACCGCCGACGTGGTGGGCCTCGACACGATGTCGCACGTCATCAAGACGCTGCAGGACAACCTCAAGGACGACCCGTTCTTCCCGAGCTACGCGACGCCCGCGCCGCTGGCCGCGCTGATCGCCAAGGGTGCGCTCGGCCAGAAGACCGGTGCCGGCTTCTACAAGAAGGTCGGCAAGGACATCCTGCGCCTCGACCCGGCCACGGGTGAGTACGTCGCCGGCGGCAAGAAGGCCGACGACATCGTCGCGCGCATCCTGAAGAAGGCCCCGGCCGAACGCCTGAAGCTGCTCCGCGAATCGAGCAACCCGCAGGCGCAGTTCGTGTGGGCCATCCTGCGCAACAGCTTCCACTACGCCGCCGTGCACCTGGCCGACATCGCCGACACCGCGCGCGACATCGACTTCGCCACGCGCTGGGGCTTCGGCGCCTCGCAAGGCCCGTTCGAGCTGTGGCAGCAGGCCGGCTGGAAGCAGGTGGCCGAGTGGATCAAGGCCGACATCGACGCCGGCAAGGCCCTCAGCAGCGCCCCGCTGCCCGCCTGGGTGTTCGACGGCCGCGACGGCGTCCACACTGCCGAAGGTTCGTACAGCCCCACGAAGAACGCGTACGTGCCGGTCAGCAAGCTGCCGGTGTACCAGCGCCAGTACTTCCCGGAAGCCGTCTTCGGCAGCGGCGCCGCCGAACCGTTGAAGTCGGGCACCGAGGAGTTCAAGAACGAGGAAGTGCGCGTCTGGACGCTCGACGGCGAGGTGCTGATCGCCAGCATCACCGCGAAGCTGCACCTGATCAGCCCCACCGTGACCGAAGGCCTGCTGAAGGCCGTCGAGATCGCCGAAGCCAAGTACAAGGGCCTCGTGATCTGGTCGCCGGACGACGTGTTCTCGGCCGGTGCGAACCTCGAGGCGCTGATGCCCGTCTTCATGAAGAGCGGCGCCAAGGGCATCGCGCCTGAAGAGAAGAAGCTGCAGGACGCCATGCTGCGCATCCGCTACGCCTCGGTGCCGGTGGTCTCGGCCATCCGCGGCATCGCCCTCGGCGGTGGCTGCGAACTGGCCGTGTACTCGGCCCGCCGCGTCGCCGCGATGGAAAGCTACATGGGCCTCGTGGAAGTGGGCGTGGGCCTGATCCCGGGCGGTGGCGGCCTGACCTACATCGCCCGCCGCGCCGCGGAGATGGCCTCGGCCGGCAACGCCAACGCCGACATCCTGAAGTTCCTGACCGACGGCTTCACCGCCGCCGCGACGGCGAAGGTGGGCACGAGCGCGATCGAGAACCGCAAGAACGGCTACCTGCTGTGGAGCGACGTGATCGTCCCGAACAAGGACGAGCTGCTGCACGTCGCCACGCAACAGGCCAAGGCCCTGTTCGAGAGCGGCTACCGCGCCCCGACGAAGTCGGTCTTCCCGGTGGCCGGCCGCAACGGCATCGCCACCATCAAGGCCCAGCTCGTCAACATGCGTGACGGCGGCTTCATCAGCCAGCACGACTTCCACATCGGCGCGCTGATCGCCGACGTGGTGTGCGGCGGTGACGTCGACGCCGGCTCGCTGGTGACCGAGGACTACCTGCTGGCGCTGGAGCGCAAGCACTTCTGCGGGCTGCTCGAGAACCCCAAGACGCAGGAACGCATCATGGGGATGCTCTCGACCGGCAAGCCGGTGCGCAACTGAGCGGCCGCAACCAAGGAACACAGATCATGAGCAAACAAGTTCAAGACGCCTACATCGTCGCCGCCACCCGCACGCCCATCGGCCGCTCCGGCCGTGGCTACTTCCGGAACACCCGGCCCGACGACCTGCTGATCGCCGCGATCCGCAGCGCGCTGGCGCAGGCCCCGGACCTGGACCCGGCCGCGATCGAGGACGCCATCATCGGCTGCTCGTTCCCGGAAGGTGAACAGGGCATGAACATGGCCCGCATCGCCGCGGGCCTGGCCCTGCCGAAGCCGGTGGGCGGCGTGACCGTCAACCGCTTCTGCGCCTCGGGCGTGACGGCCATCCAGATGGCCGCCGACCGCATCCGCGTGGGCGAGGCCGACATCCTGATCGCCGGCGGCGCCGAGTCGATGAGCCTCGTGCCGATGGGGGGCAACAAGCCGTCCTTCAACCCCGAGATCTTCGCGAAGGACGAGAACGTCGGCATCGCCTACGGCATGGGCCTGACCGCCGAGAAGGTGGCCGCGCAGTGGAAGGTCACCCGCGAGCAGCAGGACGCCTTCGCCTACGAGTCGCACATGCGCGCGCTCAAGGCCATCCAGGCCGGCGAGTTCAAGGACGAGATCACCCCGGTCGAGGTCGTGAGCCGCGTGCCGAATCTGGCCACCGGCGAGCAGATCGCGAAGACGCGCACCGTCGACATCGACGAAGGCCCGCGCCCCGACACGTCGCTCGAAGGCCTCGCCAAGCTGCGCCCCGTGTTCGCCGCCAAGGGCAGCGTCACGGCCGGCAACAGCTCGCAGACGAGCGACGGCGCCGGTGCGCTGATCCTCGCGAGCGAAAAGGCGGTCAAGCAATTCGGCCTGAAGCCGCTGGCCCGTTTCGTGAGCTTCGCCGCCCGCGGCGTGCCGCCGGAGATCATGGGCATCGGCCCGATCGAAGCCATCCCGGCCGCGCTGAAGTACGCCGGCCTGACGAAGGACCAGATCGACTGGATCGAGCTGAACGAAGCCTTCGCGGCCCAGTCGCTCGCCGTGCTGAACACGCTGGGCCTGGACCCGGCCAAGGTGAACCCGATGGGCGGCGCCATTGCGCTGGGCCACCCGCTGGGCGCCACCGGTGCCATCCGCGCGGCCACGGTCGTGCACGCGCTGCGCCGCCACAACCTGAAGTACGGCATGGTCACGATGTGCATCGGCACGGGCCAGGGCGCTGCCGGCATCTTCGAACGGGTCTGACCCGATTCCCCGGCCAGGCCCCCGCGGCCCGGCCGGGTTTCTCGTTCGGACCGTCCGCGCGGAAGCCGCCGATGGACAACCTCTCGTGGCGGCGTCCGATCCCGTAAGATCACCCCCCGAGGAGTTTCCATGACCATCAAGACCGCCGTGCTCAACGGCGTTTACCAGATCGAGATCGCGCGTCCGGAAAAGAAGAACGCGCTGACGGGCGAGATGTACGCCCAGATGGCCGAAGCCCTGACCGCGGCCACGGCCGACGCCACCGTGCGCAGCGTTCTGATCACCGGCCAGCCGGGCATCTTCACCTCGGGCAACGACATCGAGGACTTCATGAAGCGCGGCGCCCAGCCCGTGGCCGAGTCGCCCGCGTTCCAGTTCATGAAGGCCATGATCGCGTGCGACAAGCCCGTCGTGGCCGCCGTCACCGGCGCGGCCATCGGCATCGGCACCACGCTGCTGCTGCATTGCGACCTCGTGTACGTCTCCGACGAGGCCCGCCTCGCGATGCCGTTCGTCACGCTGGGCCTCGTGCCCGAGTTCGGCTCCAGCCTGCTCGTGTCGCAGCTGATGGGCCCGCGCAAGGCGGCCGAGAAGGTGCTGCTGGGCGAGCCCTTCAATGGCGAGGAGGCCGTGAACTGCGGCATCGCCAACGCCGTGCTGCCTGCCGGTGAGGTGCTGAACCACGCCCGCCGCGTGGCCGAGCGCTTCAACGCGCTGCCGCCCGCGGCCATCCGCCACACCAAGAAGCTGCTGCGCCGCGCCAACGCCGACGAGGTGATGGCCGCCATCGCCGCCGAGAACGAGGTGTTCGCGTCGCGCCTGTCCAGCCCCGAGGCGAAGGAGGCGTTCAGCGCCTTCTTCCAGAAGCGCAAGCCCGACTTCAGCCAGTTCAGCTGAAGCCTGGCGGCCTCGATCGTCCTTCCCATTCCGTGCTCTTCGAGGTCGCCCGATTCTTCCTGTCCCCGCTGGTGCGCTGGCAGGCCCGCCAGGTGCGCCTGCGCGCCGCCCAGCTGCCGGAGGCCCAGGGCAACCGTGAAGGGGTCTCGGGCGTCGGCCGCGTGCGGCTGCGCGTGCTGATCGTCGGGGATTCATCGGCCGCGGGCGTGGGCGCCCACACGCAGGCGCAGGCCCTGTCGGGCCGGCTCGGCGAGGCGCTGTCGCAGCGGTTGGGCGGTGCGGTGGTGTGGCAGGTGGTGGCGCGCCGCGGCGACACCACGCGGGACTCCATCCACGCGCTCGAGCGCATGTCGCTGCGGCCCGCCGACGTGATGGTCACCACCGTGGGCCTGAGCGACCTGCTCGGGCAGGTGCCGCCGGGGCGCTGGCTGGAACAGCTCGACCGGCTCGACCGTGCCGCCGCGCGCCGCGCGGGCGTGCACCACATCGTCCATTGCGGCCTGCCGCCGATGCGCTCGTACCCGCTGCCCAACCCGTTGCGCTGGGTGCTCGGCAACGGCCAGCAGCGCTACAACCAGGCGCTGGCCGCGTGGGTCGAGCGCTGGCCCGAGCGCTGGTGGCTGCCCATCCCGTTCGAGAACCAGCTGGCGTCCGACAGCGTGCTGATGGCCGAGGACGGCTTCCACCCCGGGCCCGCGGTGTACGCGCTGTGGGCCGAGCAGCTGGCCGGCATGATCAGCTCGAAGATCGTGCCGCGGCTGCCGGAGACGACCCCCACGCGGAAGATGCCCGCGCAGCGCCTGCTGCGGCCGCGCAAGCCCCGCGCCTGAGGCGCGTTCGTTCAGTCGCGCGGGATCTCGCGCGGCTTGCCCTGCATGTCGATGGCGACGTAGGTCAGGTTCGCCTCGGTCACCTTGACCACCTGCAGGTCGGCCGGGTTGCGTTCGGCGAACACCTCCACGCGCACGGTGATCGACGTGCGGCCGATGCGCTCCACGTGAACGTAGAAGCTCAGCAGGTCGCCGATGGAGACGGGCTGCTTGAAGACGAACTGGTTGACCGCCACGGTGGCGATGCGGCCCTTCGCGATGCGGCCCGGAAGCACCGAGCCGGCGAGGTCCACCTGCGCCATGATCCAGCCGCCGAAGATGTCGCCGTTGCCGTTGGCGTCCGACGGCATCGGGGCCACGCGCATCGCGAGGTGGCCGTCGGTGGGCAGCGAAACCCGTTCGGGCACGGCGTGGGGGGCGGCAGTGGAGCTCATCTCGTACAGCATTCAGGGAAAGCCCTGATTTTCCGCGAGAAGGGCGCTCGGCGCCAGCGGGGGAGTGCGGAAAGGGTCACGGGAGCAGGTCGCGGTCACCCCCGGCGAACGCCGGGGCCCACTCGCCATCCGGCGCGCCTGGGCGCAGTGGGGCCCGGCGTGCGCCAGGATGACGGCGGGGGATCAGCGTCCCTTGCGCAACGCCGGCGCATGCGGCCCCGGCGCGCTCACACCGGCCAGCCGCACGAGGGGCACCGGCCGCTTGAAGCGGCGCAGGCGCAGGCCCTGCGGAGGCGTCTTGCGCATCGGGGTGCGGGGCGAGGGGTGGCGAACGTCGGTCGGGGGCACGTCGGTCTCCGGTCGGATGGAATGCTGTCGTTGACGGCATCGTGCCCCAACGGCCGCGCCGCGGCGCGGCGGGTCGATGAGCGGCCGATCCGTCGGCATGAACGGCGGGCGGTTTCGCAACGCCCGATCGCACGCGGATCGCCATGTTTGGGCACACTGTCGTTCCGTGCCAGAGCCACCGAGCGTTCGGCCCCTTTTCCGGTTTTCCATGCGACCCGCCTCCCTGCCAGCCTCCTCCCGCGAAGCGTCCGCGCCGTCCGGCGCCGCCGTGCCCCGTTCCGACTGGCGCACGCTGCGCAAGCTGTTCCCGTACCTCTGGCAGTACCGGTGGCGCGTGGGCATCGCGCTCGGCTTCATGGTCGGGGCCAAGCTCGCCAACGTGGGCGTGCCGCTGCTGCTCAAGACGCTGGTGGACAGCCTGTCCATCCCGCCGGGCGACACCCGGGCCGTGCTGGTGGTGCCCATCGGGCTGCTGATCGCCTATGGCCTGCTGCGCCTGTCCACCTCGCTCTTCGGCGAGTTGCGCGAGCTCATCTTCGCGAAGGCCACCGAGGGCACCGCCCGCAGCATCTCGCTCAACACGTTCCGCCACCTGCACGACCTGAGCCTGCGCTTCCACCTCGAGCGGCAGACGGGCGGCATGACCCGCGACATCGAACGCGGCACGCGTGCCGTGCATTCGCTGATCTCGTACTCGCTCTACAGCATCTTCCCCACGCTCATCGAGGTGGTGCTCGTGCTGGCGCTGCTCGGGGTGAAGTTCGACGCGTGGTTCGCGTGGATCACGCTCGCGGCGCTGGTGCTCTACATCACCTTCACCGTCACGGTGACGAACTGGCGCACGCAGTTCCGCAAGCAGATGAACGAGCTCGACTCGCACGCCCATACGCGGGCGATCGACTCGCTGCTGAACTACGAGACGGTGAAGTACTTCAACAACGAGGACTTCGAGTCGCGCCGCTACGACGAGAGCCTCGAGCGCCTGCGCAAGGCGTCGCTCAAGGCCCAGACCACGCTGTCGATGCTCAACACCGGCCAGCAGCTCATCATCGCGACGGGCCTCGTCGCGATGCTGTGGCGCGCCACGACCGGCGTGGTCGATGGGCGCATGACCCTCGGCGATCTGGTCATGATCAACGCCTTCATGATCCAGCTCTACATCCCGCTGAACTTCCTCGGCGTGATCTACCGCGAGATCAAGCAGAGCCTGACCGACCTCGACAAGATGTTCGCGCTGCTCGAGCGCGAGCGCGAGGTGGCCGACGCGCCGGGCGCGAAGCCGCTCGAGATCACCGGCCCCACGGTGCGCTTCGAACACGTCGAGTTCGCCTACGAGCGCGACCGCCCCATCCTGCACGACGTGAGCTTCGAGATCCCCGCCGGGCGCACGGTGGCGGTGGTGGGGCCGTCGGGTTCGGGCAAGAGCACGCTCGCGCGGCTGCTGTACCGCTTCTACGACGTGAACGCGGGCCGCATCACCCTCGACGGGCAGGACCTGCGCGAGGTCACGCAGTCGAGCCTGCGCCGCCAGATCGGCATCGTCCCGCAGGACACGGTGCTCTTCAACGACACCGTGGCCTACAACATTGCCTACGGCCGCGCCGGGGCCAGCCAGGACGAGGTGGTGGCCGCCGCCCGTGCGGCGCGCATCCACGACTTCATCGCGTCCACCCCGAAGGGCTACGACACGGTGGTGGGCGAACGCGGCCTGAAGCTGAGCGGCGGCGAGAAGCAGCGTGTGGCCATCGCCCGCACGCTGCTGAAGAACCCGCCGTTCCTGATCTTCGACGAGGCCACCTCGGCGCTCGACTCGGCGAACGAACGGGCCATCCAGGCCGAGCTGCAGGGCGTGGCGCGCAACAAGACGGCGCTCGTGATCGCCCACCGGCTGTCCACCGTAGTTGACGCCCATCAGATCCTGGTCATGGAACGCGGCCGGATCATCGAGCGGGGAACCCACGCGGAACTTCTGGCCTCGAATGGCCGGTATGCTGGCATGTGGCGCCTGCAGCAGAGTGGCGCAGAAGGCGATGGCCCCGTCGCCGACCCGAAGTACCCCGAGGATGTCGTGAATGGAAACCAAATGGCTTGAAGACTTCGTGAGCCTGGCCGAGACCCGGAGCTTTTCCCGCTCCGCCCAGCTGCGCCACGTGACCCAGCCCGCGTTTTCCCGCCGCATCCAGTCGCTCGAGGCCTGGGCCGGCACCGACCTCGTCGACCGGTCCTCGTACCCCACGCGGCTCACGCCCGCGGGTGTCGCGTTCCGGGCGCAGGCCCTCGAGATCCTCGGCGCGCTGCAGGCCACCCGCAACATGATGCACACGCACCAGGTGGCGGGGCAGGACATGATCGAGTTCGCGGTGCCCCATTCGCTGTCCGTGACGTTCTTCCCGCACTGGGTGATGGACGTGCGCCAGCGCTTCGGTGCGCTCAAGAGCCGGCTGATCGCCCTCAACGTGCACGACGCCGTGCTGCGCCTGACCGAGGGCAACTGCGACCTGCTGATCTCGTACCACCACCCGACCCAGCCGCTCGCGCTCAACCCCGACCGCTACGAGATGCTGAGCCTCGGCCACGAGGTGCTCGCGCCGTACGTCCGCGGCGACGAGGCCGGCCGCCCGCTGTTCCGGCTGCCCGCGGGCCATGCCGAACGGGTGCCGTTCCTGAGCTACGCCTCGGGAGCCTACCTCGGGCGGCTGGTCGAACTCATCGTGAAGCAGTCGCCGGTGCCGCTCAACCTCGACCCCATCTACGAGACCGACATGGCCGAGGGCCTGAAGGCCATGGCGCTCGAGGGCCACGGGGTGGCCTTCCTGCCTGGCAGCTCGGTGAAGAAGGAACTCCAGACCCAGCGGCTCGTGCGCGCCACCGTTCCCGGGGCTTGCGAGCTGTCGATGGAGGTGCGAATCTACCGGGAGCGCCCGGAAGCCGCGCGCCACACGAAACCCGGGGCCCAATCCCTATGGGATTTCCTGAGGGATTCGAATGTGGTTAAAACGTATGAGTGAATCGATTCGTTTTGTTACGCTCACCCAGTTCATCTTCCAGAAGGAGTCTCCATGAAGAAGCTTGCTTGTGTCACCCTGGCGCTGATGGCTGCCGCCACCGCCTCCTCCGCCTGGGCCCAGTCCGACACGCTGGCCAAGGTGAAGCAGTCCGGCAAGTTCGTGATCGGCACGCGCGACTCGTCGGCGCCGCTGGCCTACACCGTCGGTGACGGCAAGTACGTCGGCTACCACGTCGACATCTGCAACCAGATCGCCGAGTCGGTGAAGAAGGCCGTCGGCAACCCGAACCTGAAGGTCGAGTACCAGCTCGTCACGTCCCAGAACCGCGTGTCCCTCGTGACGAACGGCACGGTCGACGTCGAGTGCGGCTCCACCACCAACAACGCCACCCGCCAGAAGGACGTCGCCTTCGCCCCGACCACGTACGTGACCAACGTGCGCATCGCGGTGCGCGCCGACTCGGGCATCGACTCGCTCGCCAAGCTCGACGGCAAGACGGTCGCCACCACCACGGGCACCACGTCCGTGCTGCTGCTGCGCAAGCACGAGCGCGCCGCCAAGGTCAACTTCAACGACGTGCTGGGCAAGGACCACGCCGACAGCTTCCTGCTGGTCGAGTCGGGCCGTGCCGACGCGTTCGTGATGGACGACAACATCCTGGCCGGCCTGATCGTCAACTCGAAGAACCCCGCCGGCTACAAGATCGTGGGCGAGACCATCTCCGAAGAACCGATCGCGATCATGTACCGCAAGGACGATCCGGCGTTCAAGAAGGTGGCCGACGACACCGTCAAGGGCCTGATGAGCAGCGGCGAACTGGCCAAGATTTACGCCAAGTGGTTCACCGGCCCGATCCCCCCGCGTGGCAACGTGGTCGGCATGCCGATGAGCGAGTCGCTCAAGAAGGCCATCGCCAACCCGAACGACAACCCGGCCGAGACGTACAACAAGAAGTGATCCCGGGGTAAAAACCCCAGCGTGACGGACGCACATGCGGGCTTCGGCCCGCATGTGCTTTTGTGCTTCCGGTTTCGCCCCCCTGCGGGAAAACGCTAGGGGGTGCCCCGCACCGTGCATTTGCCACGAAACCGCACTCCCGGTCACAATCGTCCGGAAGCGCCGGTCCCGGGCTGGCACGGGTCATGCTGATGGTTTCTGTTCAACCGCGGTCCTGACAAGAAAGATTCCACATGAGTTCCAACTGGGCCTGGCAGGTGTTCTGCAAGAGCACCATCGAAGACACCGTCTACCCGACCTGTTTCGGGCCGGGCGGAGACACCACCTATTTCGAATGGCTCCTGTCCGCCTGGGGCTGGACCCTGTCGGTGGCGGCCCTGGGCTGGATCGTCGCCCTGGTGCTCGGCTCGCTGATGGGCATCGCCCGCACCACGCCGAGCAAGCCGCTCGTCTGGCTGGGCAACGTCTGGAGCGAGGTGTTCCGCAACATCCCGCTGCTGGTCCAGATCTTCCTCTGGTACCACGTGCTGCCGCAACTGTTCGTGTCGCTGCGGTCCATCCCGAGCTTCCTGCTGGTGGCCTTCGCCCTCGGCTTCTTCACGTCGGCCCGGGTGGCCGAGCAGGTGCGCGCCGGCATCATGGCCATCCCCAAGGGGCAGCGCTACGCCGGCCTCGCGATGGGGTTCAGCCAGTGGCAAACCTACCGCTACGTGCTGCTGCCGCGCGCCTTCCGCATCGTGATCCCGCCCCTGACCAGTGAGGCCATGAGCATCATCAAGAACTCCTCGGTCGCCTTCGCGGTCGGCATCGCCGAGCTCACGCTCTTCGCGATGCAGTCGCAGGAGGAGACCTCGCGCGGCATCGAGATGTACCTCGCCGTCACCGGCCTGTACTTCCTGTCGGCGTTCATCGTGAACCGCCTGGCCCTGTTCATCGAGCACCGCGCCGCGGTGCCCGGCATGGTGGGGGCCGGCCAATGAACGTCGATTTCTCGTTCCTGACCTGGGACTTCATCCGGGGGTTCATCCTCAACGGGCTGTACTTCTCGGTGATGCTCACCATCGTCGCCACGCTCGGGGGCATCTTCCTCGGCACGCTGCTCGCGCTCGCGCGGCTGTCGGGCAAGAAGGTGTTCGCCATTCCCGCGCAGATCTACGTCGACACGCTGCGGTCCATCCCGCTCGTGATGGTGATCCTGTGGTTCTTCCTGCTGATCCCGCTGCTGATCGGACGCCCGCTCGGCGCCGAGGTCTCGGCCTTCATCACGTTCACGCTGTTCGAGGCCGCGTACTTCTCCGAGATCATGCGTGCCGGCATCCAGTCGGTGTCGCGCGGCCAGGTCAACGCCGGCTATGCGGTGGGCATGACCTACTCGCAGGTCATGAAGCTCGTGGTGCTGCCGCAGGCCTTCCGCAACATGCTGCCGGTGCTGCTGATGCAGACCATCATCCTGTTCCAGGACACCTCGCTCGTGTACGCCATCGGCGCCTACGACCTGCTCAAGGGCTTCGAGGTGGCGGGCAAGAACTTCAACCGCCCGGTCGAGACCTACATGCTGGCCGCCGTGGTCTATTTCGTCATCTGCTTCTCGCTGTCGATGGGCGTCCGTGCCCTGCAGAAGCGCATCCAAATCATCCGTTGAGTCCTCACCATGATCGACATCCAGAACGTCTCCAAGTGGTACGGCAGCTTCCAGGTCCTGACCGACTGCAGCACCAAGATCAACAAGAGCGAGGTGGTGGTCGTGTGTGGGCCGTCGGGCTCCGGCAAGTCCACGCTGATCAAGACCGTCAACGCGCTCGAACCCTTCCAGAAGGGTGACATCATCGTCGACGGCATCTCGCTCGCGAACCCGAAGACCGACCTGCCCAAGCTGCGCAGCCGCGTGGGCATGGTGTTCCAGCACTTCGAGCTGTTCCCGCACCTGAGCGTCACCGACAACCTCACGCTCGCGCAGATCAAGGTGCTGGGCCGCAACCCCACCGACGCGAAGGCGCGCGGCCTGAAGATGCTGGAGCGCGTGGGCCTGATGGCACACAAGGACAAGTTCCCGGGCCAGCTCTCCGGCGGCCAGCAGCAGCGCGTGGCCATCGCCCGTGCGCTGAGCATGGACCCCATCGTGATGCTGTTCGACGAACCCACGTCCGCCCTCGACCCCGAGATGGTGGGCGAGGTGCTCGACGTGATGGTGAAACTGGCGGGCGAGGGCATGACCATGATGGTCGTGACCCACGAAATGGGCTTCGCGAAGAAGGTCAGCCACCGCGTCATCTTCATGGATGCCGGCAAGGTGGTGGAAGACTGCACCCGTGACGAGTTCTTCGGGAACACCGAAGCCCGCTCGCCGCGCGCTCGCGAGTTCCTGTCGAAGATCCTCCAGCACTGATCGACCGCTGAAGAAGAAAAGGCCCGCGCAAGCGGGCCTTCTTCGTTGTCGCGGCAGTGGATCCCGGCGTTCGCCGGGATGACGAGGAGGGTGTCACCCCGGCGGACGCCGGGGCCCGCTGCGCGCTCCGATATCAGTAGGGGCAGTTCTCCTTGTAGTCCTCGACGGCGCGCTTGCTCAGGTCCGCCTGGTGCTCGGCCCCGCACAGGAACTTGCTGTAACGGGTGTCATCGTCCATGAAGCGCTTCATCCACGCCACGCCGTACTTGCCGATGAGGCCGGCGTCCGAGTTGCCGCTGTTGGCGCAGGAGTGGCTGCCGCCGTTGATGACCAGGTTGGCCTTCTTGTTGCGGGTCATCTGGTTGTAGAACGGGAACGAGTGCGAGTTGTTCGGCGCGATGCTGTCGTTCTCGCAGGAGATGATCAGCGTCGGCACGGTGACCGACGAGAAGCTCTCCTGGGCCCACGGCGCCTGCGGGGCGGCCGCGCGCAGCGACGGGTTGTTCTTCGCCGAGATCAGCGAACCGCCACCGCCCATCGACCAGCCCATCACGCCGAGGCGGGCGGTGTCCACCTTGTTGTAGATCGGGCTGCTGCTGGTGCCGGCGAGCGCGACCACCTGGCGCAACGCCGCCATCTGCTGGGACGAACGGCTGGACGGCTGGTCGAGCGTCGAGTTAGTGTCGATCGTGATCACGACGAAGCCGTGCGACGCGAGCCGCGGGCCCCACCAGTTGATGCTGCTCTGGCGGGCCGTGAAGCCCGGCACCACCGCGATGGCGCCGACCTTGCCGCCGGCGTTCGTCGGGTAGTACACGGTGCCCGCGCCGTAGCCGCTCGGGCGGCTCACGGTGAACGAACTCGTGGCGAACGAACCGCGGGTGGCCTCGAGCGAGGACACCGTGGGATCCGGGCCGCGCTGGTACGGGTTGGTCTGGGCGACGGCGGCTGCAGACAGCAGCAGCGCACCGACGGCGAGGCTGGCTCGCGCTGGGGTGAGTTTTCCGAACATGTCTCGTCTCCTGTTGTGATGAACCTGCCCTCGTTGGGGCAGCGCCGATTGTTCGGCCCGCCGCGGGGAGCGTCATCGGCGCATGTCCCCGGGCGATTCGATCAAGTCAGGAGGCGGGATTTGTGGTATCGGGCGACTGGCGGAAACACACGAGCTTCATGCCGCCGCGCTCGCGGTCGACGAACACGCGCACGTGGTGCGGGTTGCGGCTGTACGAGGGGCTGCGGCCGTACCAGCGCTGGAAGGTGCGCGAGAACTGCGGCGAATCGCCGAAGCCCGATTCGAGCGCGACCTGCGTCAGCGAGCGGCGCGTGTAGAGCAGGTCGAACACGCGGCGCTGCTTCAACCAGTTCTGGTAGTCGCGCATCGACATGTCGAGCTCGGCTGAGAAGGTGCGCGACACCCACTGCGATGTGCGGCCCAGCACCGCGGCGAGCTCCTCGATGGTCAGGTGCGGGGAGGTGTCGAGCTGCCGCACCATCTCGAGCACGTCGGCGTGCGGTTCGGGCCGCGCCGGCAACTGCCGCCTCACCTCGGCCATCGCCTCGTCGAAGACGCGGTGCGCGAGGCCCAGGTTGCCGTCGCCGCGGTGCAGCCGCCACAGGTCGGTGTCGAGGTGGGTGAACGCTTCGCGGTCGAGCATCACGACGCCGTCGTGGTCGCGCAGCGGGCGCAGCACGTGGAACCAGTTGCTGGATGGCAGGACGTTGATGCTGATCAAGGCCATGTCCTCGGCCTTCAGCCGCCGCGCGACCCGCGGGCCGACCGCGAGTGCCGTGGTGCGGAAGCACCGTCCGTCGCGCAGCGTGATCTCGAAGGGCGCGCGGTCCGCGGAGAGCAGCAGCACGCCGGGGTGGCGCACCGTCTCCGCGCTGACGTTGTGCTGGCTGGTGTAGATGAAGCCGTGGTAGCCAAAGACGTACGCGTTGTCCTTGACCTGGCGCGGCAAGGCGCCGGCCGCACCAACGACGGTGGCCGAGGGGTTCAGCATGGGTTTTGTCTCCGTTGTCGACGCCGGGGTCATGGGTGCCCTGGCTGTTCGGACGAATGATAGGGGAGAGTCAACCGGTTCCAGCGAAGGCCCGCATGGTGGCGCGTCTAGGGGAAAACGAGGCCCCAAAAACAAACGCGGCCCCGAAGGGCCGCGTTTGATGTCCGAGGGATGATTCTCAGAGCGGGCGGATGTTCGCAGCTTGCAGGCCCTTTTCGCCCTGCTTCACTTCGAACTCGACCTTTTGATTTTCGGCCAGGGTCTTGAAGCCCGTGCCCACGATGTCGCGGAAGTGAGCGAACAGGTCAGCACCGCCAGCGTCTTGAGCGATGAAGCCGTAGCCCTTGGCGTCGTTGAACCACTTCACGGTACCGGTTTGAGTCGTCATGGAAATCCAATAGGTAGAGAGATTGATCCGTCGAGGCGAACGCTTCGACGTGCAGTAACACTCAAGAACGGGTCACGGATTTCCGGCACAAGCTGGCATCACATCGAACAACTGTCTTGCGTACAACTGTGCGCGGGAGCATACACGAACGCGAGCAATTCGCAACGGGGTATGCACGGGAAAGCAAGCATCCGCGCGGCTCAGGGCTCGATTGCGACCGCCAGGACGGTCGTGTTGGAACCGATTCGACCGATTTCCCGTGCGGCACCCGTGGCGAGGTCGATCTCCACCCAGGTGGACTGCGTGGCGCCGGGGCCGGTGACGGCCGCGAACGCCAGTCCGCTGACGTCGGCGATGTCGAACGCGGCGTCCTCGAACGGGGGCAGGCCGAGCGGGCCGACGGTGAAGAGGTGCCCGGTGTTGGGCGACACGACCGGCACCACGCCTTCGCGGCTGCCGAGCGTGACCAAAGTCCCGGCGGCGGCGTCCAGGGCGTAGTTGGTCGTCAATTTGTCATCGACCTTGTTGTACGTGTAGCCGACGGCGACGAGTGCCGGGCGCTGTCCGGCGCTGCGGTCGCCCGGGGCGTAGTCGACCGGGCCGTCGGTCTGCACGCCCGCGGTGGTGGCGTCGCCATCGACGACGGCGCCGGTGTCGGGGTGCAGGCGCAGGTTCTGGCCGGTGTCGCTGACGACCCGGATGCGGTCCACCGTCGGGTTGAAGTCGACACCGAAGTGCGTGCCGCTCAGGGAAACGGAAAACCGTTCGCCGACCGGCGTCGCGATGGCCGTGTCGGCGTTGACGCGGTACAGGCGGTTCGAGCTGCCCACCGCGTAGAGCCAGCCCTTCGCCACGCGGTAGTCGATGCCGAGCACCGTCTCGCCCGGCTGCAGCCCGACCAGCGGCTTGCTGGACACCACCTGCCCGGGGCGTGCCGCATCGAAGCGGATCAGCTGGTGCGAGGCCGTGACGGCGACGACGCTGCCGCGCGACACGGTCTTCTCGGGGGCGGTGCTGGACGCGCAGCCCGCGGCGAGGGCGGCGAGGAGGGAAAGGGTGCAGGCGAGGCGCATGGTGGGCTTTCCGTTCGGCAGGGAAGGGCACCGTAGCGCAAAACCCGCGATGGCGCGATTGCGGTGGCCGACACCGCGGTGGGGCGATGAGACAATCCGGCGCATGAGTTCCGCACCTTCCGCCTCCTCCCCGACCACCCTCACGATCACCCGCCCCGACGACTGGCACCTGCACGTGCGCGACGGCGAGGCCCTGAAGTCGGTCGTGCCGCACAGCGCGCGCCAGTTCGGCCGCGCCATCATCATGCCGAACCTGAAGCCGCCGGTGACCACCGCGGAACAGGCGGCCGCGTACGCCGGGCGCATCCGCGCCGCCGTGCCGGCGGGCACCGACTTCCAGCCGCTGATGACGCTGTACCTCACCGACACGCTGCCGCCCGACGAGATCGTGCGCGCGAAGGCGGCCGGTGTCGTGGCGCTGAAGCTGTACCCGGCCGGTGCCACCACCAACAGCGATGCCGGCGTCACCGACATCCGCAAGACCTACGCCACGCTCGAGGCCATGCAGCGCGAGGGCCTGTCGCTGCTGGTGCACGGCGAGGTGACCGACCCCGACATCGACCTGTTCGACCGCGAGAAGGTGTTCATCGACACCAAGCTGATCCCGCTGCGTCGCGACTTCCCCGAACTGAAGATCGTGGTGGAACACTGCACCACGCGCGACGCCGCCGACTACGTGCGCGAGGCCGGCCGCTTCACCGCGGCCACCATCACCGCGCACCACCTGCTCTACAACCGCAACGCCATCTTCCTCGGCGGCATCCGCCCGCACTACTACTGCCTGCCCGTGCTCAAGCGCGAGGAGCACCGCCAGGCGCTCGTGGCCGCGGCCACGTCCGGCAGCGACCGCTTCTTCCTCGGCACCGACAGCGCGCCGCACGCCTCGCACCTGAAGGAACACGCCACCGGCTGCGCCGGCTGCTACACCGCGCTGTCGGCGCTCGAGTTGTACGCCGAGGCCTTCGACAACGCGGGGGCGCTCGACAAGCTCGAGGGCTTCGCGAGCCTGCACGGCCCGGCCTTCCACGGCCTGCCGCGCAACACCGGCACCGTCACGCTGCGCAAGGAAACGTGGACGCTGCCCGAGACGGTGCCGTTCGGCGAGGCGGAGCTGAAACCGCTGCGCGGTGGCGAGACGCTCGCGTGGAAGGTGGTCGCATGAACTCGCAGCTGCGCGTGATGGTGCTCATCGACGCCGACAACGTGTCGGCCGACGTGATGGAGCAGGCCATCGCCAAGGTGCTGGCCGACCGTGGCGCCATCCACGTGCGTCGGGCCTACTGCACGCCCGAGGCGGCGCTCTCGAACCAGAAGCTGTTCAAGGCGCTGTCGATCCGTCCCATCGTCAACATCTCCACCGGCAAGAACTCCACCGACATCCTGCTGGCCACGGATGCCATGGACCTGGCCATCTCGGAACGGCCCGACGTGATCGTCATCGTCTCGTCCGACTCCGATTTCGCGCCACTCGTGATCCGGCTGCGCGAGAAGGGCTGCCGCGTCGAGGGCATCGGCCAGCTCGGCAAGACGGGCGAGGAGTCGAAGGTGGTGTACGACGGCTTCGTCGAGATCGAACACCGCAAGGGCGGCCGTTCGCCCGCAGCGCCGCCGGCGCGCAAGCGTGCGCCAGCCCGGAACGCCAAGGCACCCGCGCCGGCGCCGCGCGTCCGCGCCGAGGCGCCCGCGCCGGAGCCGGTGCCCGTGGCACGGCCGGAACCGGAAGCCGTGCCGGCGCCCGAACCCGCGGCGAAGAAGCCGACCCGCAGCCGCCGCACCAAGGCCGCGGCCGAGGCCGCACCGGCTCCCGCGCCCGCGCCGGTGCCCGCACCGCCGCCGGCACGTCCGGCGATGCCCGACGACCTCCGCAGCATCCTCGCGGTGCTGCCCGAGCTGGTGCGCGGCCAGAAGATGGACCTGGGCATCGCCACCGAGCGCCTGCGCGAGGAAGAACTGCTCGGCGCCCGCGTCCCGGCCACGCGGCTGTTCCGCAAGTACCCCGACTGGTTCCTGCTGTCACCCGAGCAGCAGCCCAACAAGGTCGAGTACCGCGGGCTGCCGAAGGCGTGACGTGCTCGACCGCACGTTCGCCCTGATCGCGGGCGACGGCGGTCCGCCTGCCTGGTTCGATCCCTACGTGGACGCGGCCCGGCGCACGGCCGCGGCCCACGCGCCCGATCTCCCGCTGGCCGCCGCGCTCAACGCCGCGGTGCCGGTGCGGGCCGGCGCACGCGCGATGCGCTTCGTGCCCCAGGCCCACCTGCCCGACGGCGAGGCCTACGAGGCGTTCATCGCCCGCACCGACCAGGTGCCCACGCGCGACCATCCGCACGACCTGCTCAACGCGCTGGTCTGGTCGCGTTTCCCCGCGCTGAAGAGCCACCTCAACCGCGCGCAGGCCGGCGAGATCGCCCGCCTGGGCATCGGCCCGCGACGCGGCCCGGTGCGCGACGCGCTCACGTTGTTCGACGAAAACGCCGCGTGGCTGCAGGCGCCGGTAGCACTCGTCGAGGCGCTGCGGCAGCACGACTGGCACACGGCCTTCGTGGTGCTGCGCGGGGCCTGGCGAGACGCCCGCCTCACGCTGTTCGGCCACGCGCTGATGGAAAAGCTGCTGCTGTCGCCGCACAAGTCGATCACGGCCCACGTGTGGGTGGTGCCGGAGGGCGCCGAGGCCGAGTCCCACCTGGTGGAGGCGCTCACACCCGAGCGCCTCGCCCGCAAGGCCGACTTCCCGCTGCCGCTGGCAGGGGTGCCCGGGTGGTGTGCCGCGAACGAATCCGCGCATTTCTACGCCGACACGTCGGTCTTCCGTCCGAAGCGTCGATAATCGCGGGGTGAAGTGGAACAGACCGCCGCTGGTGCAGGGCCCGAAAGGGTGCACTGGAGGAAGGTCCGGACTGCACAGGGCGGCGTAGCAGCTAACGGCTGTCCACCGCGAGGTGAGGATCAGAGCAACAGAGACGAGTCGGCCGGGGGCGCAAGCCCGCGGCAGGGTGAAACGGGCAATCTCTACGCGCAGCAACACCAAATAGGCCAGCGTTGATGTGGCTCCGCGGAGCTGGCGGGTAGGTGGCATCGAGCCGTGCAGTGATGCACGGCCCAGAGGAATGGCGGTCACGGCCGTGGGTTCGCAAGAACCCTCGGCCGCACAGAATCCGGCCTATCGTTCCGCTTCACTTTTTAATTCCGGTCATCCCGGCGAACGCCGGGACCCACTGGCCGAGGGGCGCGCCTGCCCCTGGTGGATCCTGGCGTTCGCAGGGATGACGGGGATGTTGTTAGCATGACGCTTGTCATTTGAAGGGTCCTCCACCATGCGCTACACCGCCGAACACAAGCAGAAGACCCGCGAGCGCGTGCTGAAGGAAGCCGCGTCGGCCATCCGCATGAGCGGCCCCGACCGGGTCGCCGTGGCGGCCGTGATGGCGCGGGCCGGGCTCACGCACGGGGGCTTCTACGCCCACTTCGCGTCGAAGGACGAGTTGCTGGTCGCGGCCATCGACCAGATGTTCGCCGAAACGCTCGGGGTCATCGACCGGCACCTCGCCGGGAAGTCGCCGGCCGAAGGGCTGAAGGCCTGGCTGGACGCCTACCTGTCGCCGCTGCACCGCGACCGGCGCGACGCCGGCTGCCCGCTGCCGGCGATGGCGGCCGACCTGCCGCGGCTCGATGCGCCCGCCCGCGAGGCGTTCGAACGTGGCGCGGCCACGCTGACGAGCCGCATCGCGGCCGTGCTGGCCGACCTGGGGCATGCCGACCCCGGCACGCTCGCGGTGTCCGTGCTGTCGGAGATGGTGGGTGCGGTGGTGCTGGCCCGGTCCATTTCCGAAGCCGGTCCGTCGACCACCATCCTCGGCGCGTCGCGGCAGGCGCTGGCGAAGCGGCTGTCCCTGGACTAGGGGGGCGCTTTCCACAATGAGGTGGATTCTCCGGACGGGGGCACGGGCCCTAACCTGAAGCTGCCCGGGTCGTCCGGGCTTGCTGGAACAGGAGCCTGTGATGCACAAACCTCTGGTGCGAGTCCTGGTGGTCACCGACGATTGGACGGGTGTGGTCAACGGCGGGTTCCTGCCGTGGACCACGCAGCCCGCGTCGGACGCCACCGGGCCCAACTCGCGGGAATTCCACCTCGGCGAATTCCTGCACGTGCTGACGAGCACGGCCTGGGTCGGCTTCGACGTCGAGATCACGAAGGCCCACCGCACGGCGGCGGGTGCGGGTCCCGCGGCGCAGGTGAAGGCCGATCGCGGCGCCGACGTCGTGAACTTCCGGTTCGGCCAGCCCTTCACGGTGGGCGGGCAGGCGCGCCAGCTCGCCGACTACGACATGGTGCTGCTGTTCGCCATCCAGGCCGGCGACCCCGACCCCGCGCTCGCACCCGAGGCGGAGGCCATCGCCCAGTACATGGAGGCGGGCGGCGGGTTCTTCGCCACGGGGGACCATGCGAACCTCGGCGCCCCGCTGTGCGGGCTGATCCCGCGCGTGCGCAGCATGCGCCGCTGGTGGAACGGCACCGGCCCGGCGGGGCAGCCCGCGGCGCCGTCGCCCGTGGGGGCGAACCGACACGACACCACGCAGCCCGGGTCCGACGGCATCACCCAGTTCGAGGACCAGTCCGACGAGGTGGGCCAGCCGATCCACGAGGCGCGCTACGGGGCCGGGCTCAGCGTGCGGCAGGGCTACATCGCGAAGAAGTCGCTGCCGCACCCGCTGCTGTGTTCGCCCGCGGGCACCGTGCGCGTGCTGCCCGACCACATGCACGAGGGCACGTGCGAGGTGCCGTCGAACCTCGCGAGCACCTTCTCGCTGGCGGGCGCCACGGTGCGCGAGTACCCCGACTACACCACCTCGGGCCAGCCGCCGCAGCCGCTCGCGCCGGAGGTCGTGGCCACGGGCCACGTGCGTTTGAACACCACGTCGCCGGCGCTCGACACCGACGCCCACGTTGGTGGCATCGACCCCACCAACGACATCACCTTCGGCGTGATCGGCGCATGGGACGGCCATCGCGTCGGCAAGGGGCGGGTGGTGGTCGACTCGACCTGGCACCACTTCTTCAACATCAACCTCACCGGCGACCGCTACCTCGAGGACGAGGGACTCGGCGCCCAGCACGCCCAGAAGCTGCACGGTTTCTACATCCCGGACGGCATGGGCGGACGCAAGCCCAGCCCCGACTACGTGATGATCCAGTGGTACTTCCGGAACATCGTCTACTGGCTCATTCCGGCGAACCGCCACGAGACCCTCTGGTGGAACACGCTGATCGAGGTGGCGCGCCGGCCGCGGCTGGTCGAGGAGCTGGGCCACTTCGCCCAGGTGAAGACGCTCACGCTCGATCACTTCCACTACTTCGGCCAGCTGGCGGAGGACTACCTCACGCAGGCCCGCGGCGCCTGTGCGACCTACACGCTCCAGCGCATCCTCTACAAGCCGAAGATCCCGTGGTGGGAGTGGATCCAGGAATTCGTCGACGTGTGGGACCCGGTGGAGAAGCTGCGCGACCGGGAGCGTTTCGGCGAACTCCGGCGCGACCTGCTCGCCGGGGCGCTGGGCGCGGGGCCGCAGCCGGAGGTGCTGGGCAAGATCGGCCTGGGGGCGGCGCTGGTGTCGGCCGCCTGGGCGCGCCGCAAGGCGGGGGGCGAGGCACGGGTCGAGGCGCAGGTGGCCGCCGCGGCCGACCTCTTCCCCGAGGTGGCCGCGCACGGCACGGCGCTGTTCGCGCAGCAGCTCAAGCAGGGCGCCGCGGCGTCGAAGCGCCTGCTGGAGGTGGTGAACGGCGGGGCGAAGACCCGCGCCTAGTCGGCGGCGGCGGGGAAGGCGGGCAGCTTGTCGATGTCCCGCCGGTCGTGCTGGATCACCACCCTGGCCTTCACGTTGCCCACGAGCTTCTTCACGCGGTCCAGCGACGCGAGGGTTTCCGCCCGGCTCGTGTTGAAGCTCGGCACGCCGTTGGACTCGTAGTTCTCGTGGAAGTGGGCGAGGTCGCCGGTGACCAGCACGTTGCCGGTGTTCTTCAGCTTCACGAGCAGGCTGTGGTGGCCCGGCGTGTGGCCGGGGGTCGAGAGCATCAGCACGGTGCCGTCGCCGAACACGTCCTTGTCGAGCGGCACCGGTTCCACCTTGCCGCCGCCGCTGATCCAGTGCGTGAACGCGGCCTTGTTGGCGTTGGACGGGGGATTGGGCCCCGTCAGCACGTCCCAGTCGCCCTTGCCGATCAGCAGCAGCGATTGCGGGAACGAGGCCACCTGGCCCGTGTGGTCGGGGTGGTAGTGGCTGATGCCGACGACCTTGACCTGCTCGGGCTTCACGTTCAGCTGGGCGAGCTGGTCGACGATGCTCGTCTTGGGGGCCACGGCGCCGGCGGTCATCGCGTGGCCGCTGTCCCACAGCATGTAGTCGGTGCCGTGACGGATCAGGTAGCAGCTGAAGACCGACTGGATCTTCAGGCCCGCGTGGTCGAACGTGTCGGAGAAGCGCCCCACGTCCATGGGGGCCGCGCTCGTGCCGCAGTCGAGGCGGGTGAGGGTCACGTCGGCGCTCGCCTGGGCGAGCGCCGCGGGGGCCGTGCAGGCCGCGGCGCTGGCGCCGAGGACGAGCGAGATCAAGGTGTTCCGCATCGCTGTCTCCCATGGGGGCGGCCCGACGCGGTCCGCCAGCGGCGGAGACTACTACACCGCTTCCAGCAACGTGGCGATGCCCTGGCCGCCGCCGATGCATTGGGTCGCGAGCGCGTAGCGGCCGCCTTCGCGGCGCAGCAGCTGCGCGGCCTTCGCGGTGATGCGCGCGCCGGTGGCGCCGAGCGGGTGGCCGATCGAGATGCCGCCGCCGTCGAGGTTGACCTTCTCGCGCGGGATCTCCAGCTCGCGCAGGCAGGCCACCGCCTGGCTGCCGAAGGCCTCGTTGATCTCGACGACGTCGAGGTCCGCGACCGTGAGTCCGGCGCGGACCAGCACCTTGCGGGTGGCCGGCACCGGGCCCATGCCCATGATCTCGGGCGGGCAGCCGGCCACGGCGGTCGCGCGGATGCGGGCGAGGATCGTCAGGCCGTGGCGGCGGGCGTAGTCCTCCGAGCAGACGAGGGCCGCGGCCGCACCGTCGGTCAGCGGCGACGACGTGCCGGCGGTCACCGAGCCGTCGGGCCGGAACGCGGGCTTGAGGCCGGCGAGGCCCTCGAGGCTGGTGGTGGGGCGGATGCAGCCGTCCTGCTCGACCCAGCCGTCGGGTGCCTGCACGCGGGCGATCTCCTCCACCAGCCGGCCGGCGGCCTGGGCGGCGGCGGCCTTGCGGTGCGATTCGAGCGCGAGCTGCTCCTGGTCGGCGCGGGCCACGTGGAACTTCGACGCGACGTTTTCGGCGGTCTCGCCCATCGTCGCGTACACCTGCGGCCACTCGGCCTGGAGCTTCGGGTTCGGGGACGCGCGCGTCTCGGCCTGCGGCACGCGGGTCATCGACTCCACGCCCGCGCAGACGAACACCTCGCCCGCACCGATGGCGATCTGGCCGGCGGCGATGTGGATGGCCGTCATCGACGAGCCGCAGAAGCGGTTCACGGTGGTGGCCGCCCCCGTCTGCGGCAGCCCGGCGAGGAACACGACGCCGCGTGCCATGTTGCCGCCCTGCTCGAACTCGGGGTAGGCGCAGCCGAGGATCAGGTCCTCGATGTCGGCGGGGTTCACGCCCGAACGTTCGACGAGGGCCCGCACGGCCGTGGCCGCGAGGTCGTCGGGGCGGACCCCGACCAGCGCACCCTTGCGTGCGAAGTGGAAGGGCGTGCGGGCATAGCCGGCGATCACGGCGGAGGTCATGGCGAGGCTCCTGACGGATTGGATGATGCATATCATACAAAGATCGCACGATCGTGCGCTGTCTCCGAGGTGCCAGGCAGGCCTTGCGCCAAAGGCTTAGACTGGCCGGCTGCATGAATCCAGACGCCGCCACCCTCTGGCGAGCGCCCCGCTGGGCCCTCGCCGTCCTGCTCGCCTGCCTCGGCATGCTCGGGCCGTTTTCCATCGACACCTACCTGCCGGCCTTCACGGGCATCGCGCAGTCGATCGGTGCCTCGCCGGTGGAGATGCAGCAGACGCTGTCGGCCTACCTGTTCGGCTTCGCGGTGATGAACCTGTTCCACGGGGCGCTGTCGGACAGCTTCGGCCGCCGCCCGGTGGTGCTGTGGGGCGTGGCCCTGTTCACCGTGGCCTCGGCGGGGTGTGCGCTGGCCGACAGCATCGGGGCGCTCGTCTTCTGGCGCGCGGTGCAGGGCATCTCCGCGGGGGCGGGCATCGTGGTGTCGCGGGCGGTGATCCGCGACATGTTCCCGCCCGCCGACGCCCAGCGCGTGATGGCGCAGGTCACCATCTACTTCGGCGTGGCGCCGGCCATCGCGCCCATGGTGGGCGGTTTCCTGTTCGTGCACGCGAACTGGCACGCGATCTTCTGGTTCCTGACCGCCGTGGGTGTGGTGCTGTGGGTGTCGAACTACAGGCTGCTGCCGGAGACCCTGCACCTGGGCCACCGCCAGCCGTTCAACGTGCGGCACCTGCTGCGCGGGTACTGGCAGCTCGGCTCCGACCCGCGTTTCCTCGCGCTCACGCTCGCGAGCGGCATCCCGTTCAACGGCATGTTCCTGTACGTGCTGTCGGCGCCGGTGTTCCTCGGTGAACACCTGGGGCTCGCGCCGGGGCAGTTCTTCTGGTTCTTCTGCCTCTCCATCACCGGCATCATGTGCGGCGCATGGATGTCGGGCCGGCGTGCCGGCGTGATGAAGCCGCGCCACCAGATCCGCGCGGGCTTCCTGATCATGTTCGGCATCGCCGTGCTGAACCTGCTGCTCAACCTCGCGTTCCCGGCCAGGGCCTGGTGGGCGATGTTCCCGGTGGCCATCTTCTCGTTCGGCTGGGCGCTGATGGTGCCGGTGGTCACGCTGCTCGTGCTCGACCTCGTGCCCGAGCGGCGCGGCATGGCGTCGTCGTTCCAGGCGTTCGTGGGCAGCCTGGCCAACGGCCTGGTGGCCGGGGTGGTGGCGCCGCTCGCGATGCACTCCACCGTGGCGCTCGCGTCCACGTCGCTGGGCATGCTGAGCGTGGGCCTCGTGGCCTGGCTGTGGGTGAAGCGGAAGGTGACTTAGGTCCGGTGACTTAGGTCCGGTGGATTCCGCGGCCGTTCCGGTACAACCGGCCGGTGCGCTCAAGCGACGGGTCCGGTCTGCCGATATCGCGGTGGGGGCCCGCCGTGTGTCCTGGGCGCCCCATGGAGAAACCGATGCCCGTTCCGTTCCGCCGGCTGCCGGCGCTGCTGCTGTCGACCGGCCTGTTGTGCGCCGTGCCCTTCGCCCACGCCGTGGACACGGGCATCAAGACGTCGCCCGGCAAGCCCGCCCAGTTCAAGAACCCGGCCCCCGGGCGTGAAGCCACGCCGGGTGACCTGTCGCGCCAGAAGGGCGCGGGCATGGCCTCGGGCTCCGAAGATCCGATGGACCGGCTGCGCGAGCGGCTGTCCGAGAAGCTCGGCACCCGCGTGGCGTCCGACAGCAATGCCGACGTGGTGCGGGTCGCCGTGGCATCGCCCGATGCTCCGGGCGCGCGTCGCGGCACGGGGAGCAGCGGCAGCGCCGGCAGCCGCCGCCCGGCCGGCGCGCCGAAGTCCACCGCGTGGTCCTACGAGGGCGACACCGGCCCCGACCACTGGTCGCGCCTGCGTCCCGAGTACGCGCTGTGCGGCAAGGGCTCGCGCCAGAGCCCCATCGACATCCGCGACGGCATCGGCGTGGTGCTCGACCCCATCGGCTTCGAATACCAGTCCAGCAGCTTCTCGGTGATCGACACCGGGCGCACCGTGCAGGTCAACATGGGCACCGGCAACAGCATCGAGGTGATGGGGCGGCGCTACGTGCTCGAACGGTTGGAGTTCCGCCGCCCGGCCGAGGAACGCATCAACGGCCGGGTGTTCGACATGGGCGTCCACCTGATCCACAAAGACGCCGAGGGCCGCATCGCCGTCGTGGCGGTGCTGCTCGACCGCGGGGCCGAGCAGCCGGTGATCCAGACCGTCTGGAACAACCTGCCGCTGGAGCGCGGCGAGGAACTGCCGGCGCGCACGGGCATCGACCTGTCCGCGCTGCTGCCGTCCGACCGCCGCTACTACACCTACATGGGCTCCATGACCACGCCGCCGTGCAAGGAGGGGGTGCTGTGGATGGTGATGAAGAGCCCGGTGGCGGTGTCGTCCGACCAGCTGGCCATCTTCAGCCGGCTGTACCCGATGAACGCCCGGCCGGTGCAGGACGTCGCCGACCGCCTCATCAAGGGACCGCGCTGAGCCCATTGCACCGATAAGGTGCTGGCTGGGGCTGGATTTGCGCCAAACGAGTGCGATCCGGGGCGCGCCAGCGTGCCCCAACAAGGCACAAATCGTGCTTGCCGATGGTGCTTTTTTGCGCCACATCACCAACATCGTGCGTTGACCGCCGGTGAGGGGCGCGTTGTCCCCCTCTCAGGAACCCACGATGGAGCAACTCAAACAAGGTACCGACGCGCTGTTCATCCTGCTCGGCGCCATCCTGGTGCTGGCGATGCACGCGGGCTTCGCCTTCCTCGAACTCGGTACGGTCCGCAAGAAGAACCAGGTCAATGCGCTGGTGAAGATCCTGGTGGACTTCAGCGTCTCGACCCTCGCGTACTTCCTCGTCGGCTACACCGTGGCCTACGGCGTGCAGTTCTTCAGCGGCGCCGAGACGCTCGCGCAGCGCAACGGCTACGACCTCGTCAAGTTCTTCTTCCTGCTGACCTTCGCGGCGGCCATCCCCGCGATCATCTCGGGCGGCATCGCCGAGCGGGCGAAGTTCCATCCGCAGCTGATCGCCACCGCGATCATCGTGGGCCTCGTCTACCCGTTCTTCGAAGGCCTCGTGTGGAACGGCAACCATGGCTTCCAGGGCTGGATCAAGTCCGTCGGGGGCGCCGAGTTCCACGACTTCGCCGGGTCGGTGGTGGTGCACGCCGTGGGCGGGTGGCTGGCGCTGCCGGCCGTGCTGCTGCTGGGCGCGCGCAGCAACCGCTACCGCAAGGACGGTGCGGTGTCGGCCCACCCGCCGTCGAGCATCCCGTTCCTCGCGCTGGGCGCCTGGGTGCTGGCGGTGGGCTGGTTCGGGTTCAACGTGATGAGCGCGCAGACCATCGACAAGATCTCGGGCCTCGTCGCCGTCAACTCGCTGATGGCGATGGTGGGCGGCACGCTGGTGGCGGTGCTGCTGGGCCGCAACGACCCCGGCTTCGCGTACAACGGCCCGCTGGCCGGCCTGGTGGCGGTGTGCGCGGGCTCGGACCTGATGCACCCGGTGGGCGCGCTGGCGGCCGGCGGGGTCGCCGGTGCCATCTTCGTCGTGATGTTCACCTGGACGCAGAACAAGTGGAAGATCGACGACGTGCTGGGCGTGTGGCCGCTGCACGGCCTGTGCGGCGCCTGGGGCGGCATCGCGGCCGGCATCTTCGGCGGCACGGCACTGGGCGGCCGGGGCGGCGTGAGCTTCCTCTCGCAGCTGATCGGCACCGTCACGGGCGTGGCCTGGGCGCTCGCGGCGGGCTTCGCGGTCTACGGCCTGCTGAAGGTCGTGATGGGCCTGCGGCTCACGCAGGAAGAGGAATACGAGGGCGCCGACCTCACGGTGCACCGCATCACGGCGACGCCGGAGCGCGAGGTCAACTGGTAAGTCAGGCGGCCCGCCGCACCTGGTACCCCTGCGCCTCGCGGCGCTTGGCCGCGTAGCGCGCCAGCAGCACGTCGGCCGGCTGGCCCGCATCGTCGCCCAGCAGGGCGCCGCGGGCCGACAGCAGGGGGTGGTTCGCCCGCAGTGCGTCGAGCAGCCAGTCGACCCGGCGCAGCGTGTCGGGCGTACAGGTCTGGCCGTGCAGGTCGTCCTCGAGGTCGATGCTGTGCGAGCGCCAACCCTCGCACAGCCACAGCGCCCGCAGGTCTCCGGCCAGTCCGGCCTGCCAGGTAGCGGTGATGCCGTCGAGCCAGCCGAGCACCGTGGTGCTGGCGCCGTCGACCGCCAGTTCCTCGCGAAGGCGGTGGAAGGTGGCGAGGGCGATCGTCTTCTCCTGGCGGAACGCTTCGAGCGCCTCGGCCTCGTTCAGGTCGAGCCAGGCGCCGAAGGTGTGCCGCGACTCGATGCGCTCGGCCAAGTGGCACTGCGGCGCGGCCGAGCCGTCGCCCGCGCTGTTGAACTGGCACAGCGGGTCGAAGCGGTACATGTAGCCGAAGTCGAAGAGCCACACCTGGCGGCCGTCGTCCATCAGGTTGCCGGGGCAGAAGTCCCATTCGAAGAAGCCGGCGCGCACCAGTTCGCGGCCCGTGTCGAACACCTGGCGCAGCCGGCGCTCGTCCCAGGTGCGCAGCAGTTCGCCGTCGATCCACGGCGACACGATGATCCCGTGGCGCAGGCTGCCGTACACCGTGTCCACGATGCCCGCGAACCGCGCCCGGCCGCCGGGCCGCGCCTTCAGCGCCGCGAGTTCGGCGCGGCGCTGCAGCTCGTTCAGGAACGAGGTCTGACCGTCCGGGCCCTGGACAAGGCACGGCGTGCGCGCCCGCTTCACCGCCCAGTCCCGGCCGCTGGCATGAACCTTGAAGACGACCGCCGTGAGGCCGCCGTCGAACACCGCCCGCACGGCGGGGTGATGCACGTCGAGCGTGCGCAGCTCCTCGACGGGCAGCGGGCACTCGCGGGCATCGCCCACCTCCACGTCGCGGCCGGAGGCCACGAAATCGAGCTGGGACTGGCGACGTTCTGATTCGATCAAGATGTCCATGGGCGCATTCTGCCCCGAGGCCCACTGAACGCGCAAACACCGCATGGACATTGGGCGGATCGCCCCGTGCTGGTGCCGAAAGGCTGGCACAGGCGTTGCATGTATACAAGAAGGTGTCCAAACCCGGCGCCCAGCAAACGCACACAGGAGTGAAAGATGGCACGGCACGTTTTCGATCGGCGGGAGGTTCTCAAGGGCGCAGTCGGGGCCTCGCTGGCTCTCGGCGGGCTGGGTGCGGCGCGCGCCCAGGCGCCCGTCTCCGTGGGCTTCATCTACGTGGGCCCGAAGGACGACTACGGCTACAACCAGGCGCAGGCCGAGGCCGCCGCCCTGGTGAAGAAGATGCCCGGCGTGAAGATCGTCGAGGAGGAGAACGTGCCCGAGACCAACGCCGTGCAGAAGGCGATGCAGGGCATGATTTCGCAGGACGGCGCGTCGCTGCTGTTCCCCACGTCGTACGGCTACTTCGACCCGCACACCCTCGCCGTCGCCGCCAAGAATCCCAACGTGCGCTTCGCGCACTGCGGCGGCCTGTGGACCGAAGGCAAGCACCCGAAGAACACGGGCAGCTACTTCGGCTACATCGACGAGTGCCAGTACCTCAACGGCGTCGTGGCCGGCCACATGACCAAGAGCAAGAAGCTCGGGTTCATCGCCGCCAAGCCGATCCCGCAGGTGCTGCGCAACATCAACGCGTTCACGATGGGCGCGCGGTCGGTCGACCCGTCCATCACCACCACGGTGATCTTCACGGGCGACTGGTCCATGCCGGTCAAGGAAGCCGAGGCCACCAACGGCCTGGCCGACCAGGGCGTGGACGTGTTCACGATGCACGTGGACGGCCCGAAGGTCATCGTCGAGACCGCGGCCAAGCGCGGCAAGATGGTGTGCGGCTACCACGCGAGCCAGGCCAAGCTGGCCCCGAACGCGTACCTCACCGGCGCCGAATGGAACTGGATCACCGCGTACACCACGATGATCGACGCCGCCCGCAGCGGCAAGCCGCACCCGAACTTCGTGCGCGGCGGCCTGAAGGAGGGTTTCGTGAAGCCGTCGGCCTACGGCCCCACGGTGTCCGCGCCGGCACGCAAGCAGGCCGACGAGATGAAGGCCAAGATGATCGCCGGCACCTTCGACATCTTCACCGGCCCGATCAAGGACAACACGGGCAAGGTCGTCGTGCCCGCGGGCAAGGCGTACAAGCAGACCGACATCGCGCTCGAGGGCATGAACTACCTCGTCGAAGGTGTGGTGGGCAAGGTCTGACCGAAGGGACGCCACCATGGCCCTGTCGCCCTCCCAGCGCAACGCCGTCGATTCGGTGGTGCTGCCCATCGCCGCGATGGCCGGCGCGCTGCTGCTGTTCGGCCTCTTCATCTGGTTCGGCGGCAAGAGCCCGGTGGAGGCCTGGACGCTGCTCTTCAAGGGCGCGTTCGGTGACTGGTTCTCGTGGCAGAACACGCTGCAGCGCGCCGCGCCGCTGATGCTCACGGCGCTGTGCGTGGTGATCCCCGCGCGCGCGGGCCTCGTCGTGATCGGCGGGGAGGGCGCGCTGGTGCTGGGCGGCCTCGCGTGCGCCGCGGTGCCGTACGCGTTCACGCTGCCCGACAACGGCGTGGGCACGGCCATCGTGCTCGTCGCCGCCGCGGTGGCGGGCGCGGCCTGGGTGGCGCTCGCCGGCGTGCTGCGCCAGTACCGCGGCGTCAACGAGACCATCAGCAGTCTGCTGCTCTCGTACACCGCGGTCTCGCTGTTCAAGCACGCGGTGGAGGGCCCGATGCGCGACCCCGCCAGCCTCAACAAGCCGTCCACGCTGTCGCTCAGCGAGGGCATCCGCATCGGCACCATCGCCGGCTCGGACATCCACTGGGGCCTCGTCTTCGGCATCGCCGCGTGCCTGCTGCTCGGCCTCTGGCTCTTCTTCACCGCGTCGGGCTTCGCCACGCGCGTGGTGGGCGGCAACGTGCGCGCCGCGCTGATCGTGGGCCTGCCGGGCCACCGCATCGTGATCGCCGCCTGCGCCGTGGGGGGCGCGTGTGCCGGTCTCGCCGGCGGCATCGAGGTCGCGGCCGTGCACACGAACGCCAACGCCTCGCTCATCGCGGGGCTCGGCTACACCGGCATCCTCGTCGCGTTCGTCGCGCGGCAGAACCCGTGGGCCGTGATTCCGGTCGCGATCCTGTTCGGCGGCTTCGGCGCGGCGGGCAGCCTGCTGCAGCGGCGCATGGACGTGCCCGACGCCTCGGTGATGGTGCTGCAGGGCTTCGCGTTCCTGCTGATCCTCGCGAGCGAGGCGCTCCGTGGCCGTTCGTGGTTCCCGAAGCGGCCTGTCGTGCCCAAGGTGGCGCCCAACACCGTCATCAAGGCCAACGCATGACCTCAGAGATCGTCTTCAACGTCGTGATCGCCGTGTTGGGCGGCGCCATCCGCGTGGGCACGCCGTTCCTGATGGTGAGCCTCGGCGAGTGCCTCACCGAAAAGGCCGGGCGCATCAACCTGGGCCTCGAAGGGGTGCTGGTGCTGTCGGCCATGGCGGGCTTCGGCGGCGCGTACCTCTCCGGCAACGTGTGGGCCGGCGTGCTGCTCGCCGGCTGCAGCGGGGCGCTGCTGGCGCTGCTGCACGGGCTCGTGTGTTCGCTGCCGCGCGTGAACGACGTGGCCACCGGCATCGCGCTGATGCTGCTCGGCAGCGGCCTCGCGTTCTACCTCGGCAAGCCGCTGATCCAGCCGCAGGCGCCGCAGATCCCGCCGCTGCCGCTCGGCGACTGGAGTTCGTCGGCCCAGGTGCGCTCGGCGCTGCAGGTCAACGCACTGTTCCTGATCGGCGTGGCCATCGCCGCGCTGATGGCGTGGGGCTTCCGCTCGACCCGCATCGGCCTCGTGCTGCGCATGGCGGGCGACTCCACCGACGCCACGCGGGCGCTCGGCTATTCCGTCAACACGATCCGCACGGCCGCGACGGTGGCCGGCGGGTTCATCGCGGGCCTGGGCGGCGCCTCGCTGTCGCTGTACTACCCCGGCAGCTGGAACGAGGGCCTCTCCAGCGGGCAGGGCCTGATCGCGGTGGCCCTCGTGATCTTCGCGCGCTGGAACCCGTGGCGCTGCCTGTGGGCCGCGCTGCTGTTCGGCGGCGCCGGGGCACTCGGCCCGGCGCTGCAGTCGGTCGGGATCAGCAGCGGCTACTACCTCTTCAACGCGGTGCCGTACGTGCTGACGCTGGCGATCCTGGTGTGGACCTGTTCCCCCTCGCGCAGCGTCAAGGGCATGCCGGCCGAGCTGGGCGTGACACGGTGACAAGGAGCAGTCCATGAGTGGCCTCGGGGGATTGAACAAGTCGAAGCAGGGTGTGGTGGTGGGCCTGGTGCAGTTGAAGCTGCCCTCGGTCAAGACCAAGGCGGACCTGACCGCGCAGACCGCGCGCGTGTGCGAACTCGTCGGTAAGGCCCGGCGCAACCAGGGCACGATGGACCTCGTCGTGTTCCCCGAGTACGCGTTGCACGGTCTGTCGATGGACACCTCGCCGGAAATCATGTGTGCGCTCGACGGCCCCGAGGTGACCGCGCTGCGCGACGCCTGCCGCGAGCACCGCATCTGGGGCTGCTTCTCGATCATGGAGGCGAACCCGCACGGCAACCCGTACAACAGCGGGCTGATCGTCGACGACACCGGCCACATCCGCCTGTACTACCGCAAGCTGCACCCGTGGGTGCCGGTGGAGCCGTGGGAGCCCGGCAACGTGGGCGTGCCCGTGTGCGACGGCCCGAACGGCAGCAAGCTCGCGCTGATCATCTGCCACGACGGCATGTTCCCCGAGATGGCGCGCGAGGCCGCCTACAAGGGCGCCGAGATCATCCTGCGCACCGCCGGCTACACCGCGCCCATCCGCCACGCGTGGAAGGTGACGAACCAGGCCAACGCGTTCTGCAACCTCGCGTACACCGCCAGCGTGTGCCTGTGCGGCAGCGACGGCACCTTCGACTCGATGGGCGAGGGCATGTTCTGCAGCTTCGACGGCACGGTGATGGTCGAGGGTGGCGGCCGCCCCGACGAGATCATCACCTGCGAGCTGCGGCCCGACCTCGTGCGCGAGGCTCGCCAGGGCTGGGGCGTCGAGAACAACATCTACCAGCTGTACCACCGCGGCTACGTGGCCGTGAAGGGCGGCGCGCAGGACTGCCCCTACACCTTCATGAAGGACATGGCCGCCGGCCGCTACCGGCTCCCGTGGTCCGTCGAAGTGACCGACGGCACCTCGTGCGGCTTCGATGCGCCGACGCGCTCGTACGCCGGTCCCCAGGCCCACCCCCTCGTCCCCGACTCGCGCAAGGCCGACTGACATGGAACGCTACATCGCCGCCGAACCCTACCGCTGGCCGTTCGACGGCCGCCTGTCGCCGCAGGACACGGCCCTCGTCATCATCGACATGCAGGTCGACTTCTGCGGCCCGGGGGGCTACGTCGACAAGATGGGTTACGACATTTCGCTCACCCGTGCGCCCATCGAGCCGCTGCAGCGCCTCCTCGCCGCGATGCGCGCGAAGGGCTACCCGGTGATCCACACGCGCGAAGGCCACAAGCCCGACCTGTCGGACCTGCCCGCGAACAAGCGCTGGCGCTCTCGCCAGATCGGCACGAACGGCATCGGCATCGGCGACGTGGGGCCGTGCGGCCGCATCCTGACGATCGGCGAGCCGGGCTGGGAGATCATCCCGGAGCTGGCCCCGCTGCCTGGTGAACCGGTGATCGACAAACCCGGCAAGGGCTCGTTCTACGCGACCAACTTCGAGCTGGTGCTGAAGACGCTGGGCATCCGCAACCTGATCCTGACCGGCATCACCACCGACGTGTGCGTGCACACGACGATGCGCGACGCGAACGACCGCGGCTACGAATGCCTGATCGTCTCCGACTGCACCGCCGCCACCGACGCGGGCAACCACGCGGCGGCGCTGAAGATGGTGACGATGCAGGGCGGGGTGTTCGGCGCGGTGTCCGACGCGGCGTCGATCATCGAGGGCCTCGCATGACCGCCCCGCTCGACCCGGTGCCGCGCCCCACCGGCGCCCTCGCGCTCGACACGTTCGAGCTGACCAAGCGTTTCGGCGCATTCACGGCGCTCGACGGGGTCTCGCTGCACGTGCGGCCGGGCACGGTGCATGCGCTGCTCGGTGAAAACGGCGCCGGCAAGAGCACGCTGGTGAAGTGCGTGGTGGGCTACCAGCGCGCCGAACACGGCGCCGTGCTGATCGACGGCCGCGAGCGCGACATCTCGACGCCCGTGGTCGCGCGCGAGCTGGGCATCGGCATGGTGTACCAGCACTTCACCGTGGTGCCCGGCATGACCGTGGCCGAGAACCTGCTGCTCGCCCGCGGCAAGCTGCCCGCGGTGATCGACTGGAAGGCGGTGCGCGCCGAGCTCACGGCCTTCCTCGCCACCACGCCGTTCCGCCTCGACCTCGACGCCACCCCGCAGGACCTGTCGGCCGGGCAGAAGCAGAAGCTCGAGATCCTGAAGCAGCTGCTGCTGAAACCCCGCCTGCTGATCCTCGACGAACCCACGTCGGTGCTGACGCCGCAGGAAGCCGACGAGGTGCTGGGCCTGCTGCGCGACCGCGCCCACGCGGGCGAATGCAGCATCGTGATGATCACGCACAAGTTCCGCGAGGTCAGTGCCTACGCCGACGACGTGAGCGTGCTGCGCAAGGGCCGGCTCGTGGCCGCGCACCGCGTGGCCGAGACGGACCCGCAGCAGCTGGCCGTCGAGATGGTGGGCGGGGCCGACGAGGCCCGCACCGAGTTCGCGCCGCCCGAGCGGTCCGGCCTGCCACGGGGCGCGCCGCGCCTGCGTGTCACGTCGCTCGTGGTCGATGGCGACCGGGGCGAACGGGCCGTCGACGGCCTGGACATCGCGGTGCACGCCGGCGAGATCGTCGGCATCGCGGGGGTGTCCGGCAACGGGCAGCGCGAGTTCGCGGAATCGCTCGTGGGCCAGCGCCGGCGCGTGTCGGGCGAGGTGTGGGTGGGCGAGGAGCGCTTCCGCGCGACCCGCGCCCAGAACCAGCGCCTGAAGGTGCGCAGCCTGCCCGAGGAGCCGCTGCGCAACGCGTGCGTGGGCGAGATGAGCGTGGCCGCGAACATCGGCCTGCGCCGCTTCGACGAGGCGCCGGTGGTGCGCGCGGGCTGGCTGCGCGGCCGCTTCCTGCGCGAGCGCGCCCGCGCGCTGATCCACACCTTCGGGGTCAAGACGCAGGGCGAGCAGGCCCCCATCCGGTCGTTGAGCGGCGGCAACGTGCAGCGCGCGGTGCTGGCGCGTGAGCTGAGCGACGATGCCGACGTGCTGATCGTCTCGAACCCGGTGTTCGGCCTCGACTTCGCTGCCGTCGCCGAGATCCACCAGCGGCTGATGGACGTGCGCAACCGCGGCGGGGCCGTGCTGCTGATCAGCGAGGACCTCGACGAGCTGATGACCCTGTCCGACCGCATCGCCGTGATGAGCGAGGGGCGCGTGGTGCACGAGACCGACGCCGTGACGGCCGACCGCAACGCGCTGGGCGCGTTCATGGGTGGCACGGCGCATTGAACAACGACTGGAACGACCCGATGATCACGATCCCCGCGCAGCCGGACCCCTTCCGCTTCGACCCGCGCCGCACCGCGCTCGTGATGATCGACATGCAGCGCGACTTCATCGAACACGGCGGCTTCGGCGCCACGCTGGGCAACGACGTGTCGCTGCTGGCGCCCGTGGTGGACGCCGCGGTCGCGCTCGTGGCCTGGTGCCGCGCGCAGGGCATCTGGGTCATCCACACGAAGGAATGCCACCGCCCCGACCTGTCGGACTGCCCGCCCGCCAAGCTGCGCCGCGGCAAACCGTCGCTGCGCATCGGCGACCCGGGTGTGATGGGGCGCATCCTGATCGACGGGGAGCCGGGCGCCGACTTCGTGCCGGCGCTGACCCCCGCGCCGGGCGACCTCGTGATCGCGAAGCCGGGCAAGGGCGCCTTCCACGCGACGGTGCTGGAGGACGAGCTGAAGGCCCGTCACATCACGCACCTGATCTTCGGCGGCGTGACCACCGAGGTGTGCGTGCAGACGACGATGCGCGAGGCGAACGACCGGGGCTACGAGTGCGCGATCGTCGAGGAGGCGACCGGGTCGTACTTCCCCGAGTTCAAGGACGCGGCGCTGGCGATGATCCGGGCGCAGGGGGGCATCGTGGGGTGGACGATGACGCTGGCGGACATGCAGCGGTAGGTGGGTCACCCCGGCGAACGCCGGGGCCCACTGCCCCCAGTGGATCCCGGCGTTCGCCGGGATGACGAGGCCCTGCTTATTTGTAATACCCGACGGCACACACCTGGTCGCCCACCTTGGTGACGTAGCTCACCTTCGGCGACGGGGCCGACGCGCCCGGCTTGGGCCACACGTATTCCACCTCGCTGATCTCGCCTTCCTTGGCCGAGTCGTACAGCCGCGTGCCGACGAGTTCGCCGTCGCTGCCCTTCAGGTCCTTCATGCTCTTGCCCGTGAGCGTGGGGTGGGCGGTGAACGTGCCGTCGGCGCCGCCGCAGAACGGGTACAGGTCGCGGTCGCGGAAGCCGTTCTCGCCCTTGGCGAACTGGCTGAGTGCCTTGGCCTTGTCGGCCTTCAGCGCGGCGACGGCCTTCTGCAGCATCGACTTCGCCTCGGCGGCGCTGCCCTGCGCCGCGGCGAACGCGGCGCTGGAACCCAGGGTGACGGCGGCGGCGGCAAAGGCGGAAACCATCCAGGTATTCTTCATGGGATATTCCTTGTCTCGATTTATTGATAGGGATTCGGTAGCCGTTTCGGGAAGGGATCTTGTCGACAAATTTCCTTTTGATTCAGTGACTTGCAAGCTCGTGGCTTTCACCGAACGGCGCCGCGAATCCTAAGGTTCAAACTCGCGCTGCGGCGCAGCATTTGCCCTGGGAAACAACTGAAACCCTGGGACACCAAACCCATTCCGCTAGGGGTTGTCATTCCTCGATGAGGGACTTCGCGGCATGATCGGCCGCATCCGACAACCGACCCGGGAGCACCCCACGATGGCCTCAGGCTGGAATGCCGTCACCGACACGCTGGTGGCCGAGTTCTCCGACGTCCCCGACCTCGCGGGATTCACGCGCATCACGGTGCGGCTGCTGCTCGCGGCGCTGCTTGGCGCCTTGCTGGGCTACGAACGCGGGCAGAAGGGCAAGTCGGCCGGCGTGCGCACGCACATGCTCGTGGCGAGCGGTTCGGCGCTCTTCGTGCTGGTGCCGTTCCAGTCGGGGGTGCAGCCCACCGACATGACCCGCGTGATCCAGGGCCTCGTGGCCGGCATCGGGTTCCTCGGCGCGGGCACGATCTGGAAGGGCGACAGCACGTCGCACGTGAAGGGGCTCACCACTGCCGCCGGCATCTGGTTCACCGCGGCCATCGGCGTGGCGGCGGGCCTCGGGCGCGAGGTGACCGCCATCATGGCCACGCTGCTCGCGCTGTTCATCCTGTTCCTGCTGCCGCTGATCTTCCCGAACCTGGAGCGCCCGTCGGAGGACGGGTCCACGCACGAGCCGTGATCAGGCGGTCTTGCGCCGCAAGGCCTTCAGGAGCTGGTCGCGCTCCGCGCCTTCGCTCGCGTGCTCGGCCAGCATCTGGAAGAACTGCTCCTGCGTGGGCGCCTTGGCCGAGGCCTTCTTGACCACGATGGCCGCGATGGGGCCGATGTGGCTCGTGAGCACCTTCAGCCCGTGGGCCACGTCGTCGGGTGCGACGGGCTGGCCCTGGGTGCCGCCGACGGTGGCCGGCTTCGGCGTGGGCGTGGGGCCCGTGCGCACCGCGGCGCCGCCGCCGGTGGATGCATGGGTGCGCTGCACGCCCGACGTGGCGATCTTCGTCAGGAAGGTCTGGCGGTCGCGTTCGTCGGGCAGGTGGGTGGTGAGGGCGCTGGTGAGCGCGTTCAGGTCGCCCGCGGTCTTGGCGGCCATGCGCACCAGCACCTTGGCGACCGGGCCCACGAAGCCGGCGAGGGTCTGCTCCACGCGGGCCAGCTCGTCGGCGTTCCAGCCGGGCGGCACGGTGGCGGCGTGCAACGCCGGCACGGGCATGGTGGCCATCTCGCCGGACGACGGGCTGCCGGCGTAGGCCGACGAGGCCTGGCCGTGCACGACGATGACGGTGGTCTGCGCCTCGGCTTCGGGAATGGCCTGCACGCGCTTCTCGAGCGCGGAGCGGAACTGCGCGGCGCTCTCGAAGCGGGCGAGCTTGTCCTTCGCGAGGGCCTTCGCGACGATGGCGTCGTAGAACACCGGCCGCATCGTGCCCAGCATCTGGCTCGGGGGCGTCGGGTCCTTGTGGAGGATCTGGTACATCACCGATTCGACCGAGCCGCGGAACGGCTGCTCGCCGGCGAGCATGCGGTACAGCAGCACGCCGGCGGCGAAGAGGTCCACGCGGTGGTCCACCTGGTCGCCGCGGTACTGCTCGGGCGCCATGTAGCCCGGCGTGCCGATGGTGGACGTGACCTGGGTGAGCGCCACCGACTCGATGCGCGCGATGCCGAAGTCGGTCACCTTGAGCTGGCCGGTGGAGGTGATCAGGATGTTGGCGGGCTTGATGTCGCGGTGCCACACGCCATGGTGGTGGGCGACGTCGAGCGCGGCCAGCAGCTGGTCCATGATGCGCAGCACGTCGGGCTCGGGCAGCACCGGGTTCGCATCGAGGATCTGCGAGAGCGTGCGGCCCTGCACCAGCTCCATCGCGATGAAGGCGGTGCTGTCGTCCTCGCCGTACTCGTAGATGGCGACGATGCCGGGGTGCAGCAGGCGGCCCACGGCCTGCGCCTCGTTGCGGAAGCGTGCCGTGGCCGAGGTGCCCGACGGGTCGTCGCCGATCAGCTGCTTGTGGATCGTCTTGATGGCGACCGGCCGCTGGATGATCGGGTCGTAGCCCTTGTAGACGACGCCCATGGCCCCTTCGCCGAGCACGCCGGTGATCGGGTACTTGCCGAGTTTTTCGGGGTGTTTCATCGACGCCGTCTAGCCAGGGGCTTTGCCAAGGATCAGGTGTCCAGCATTTTCATCGCATGCACCAGGCTCTTGCGCATGCGGGCGAACGATTCGGACAACACGCCAATTTCATCACGCGAGCGTGCCTTGAACTCGGGGGCGTCGAGTTCGCCCAGGCTCACGCGGTCGGCCAGCTTCGACAGGTGGCTCACCGGCCGGATGACCAGCTGCCACAGCATCAGGTTCAGTGCCACGCCGATGGCGAGGAACACCGCGGCCAGCAGGCCCATCACCACGACGAAGGCGCGGTCGGCGCGCTGCAGCGGCACGGACATCGGCACGGACACGACTTGCGCGCCGAGCGGCTCGTTGAGCACCCAGCCGAAGCCGTTGGCCGGGCCGTACTTCTCGACCAGCGGGGCCGGGGCGGCGTCCACCGTGCTGTGGCAGCGCAGGCAGTTCGGGTTCGTCAGCTTGATGGGGCGGGCGATGTAGAGCGAGCGGCCGGACGGGGTGTCGCGCTGGCCGATGAACTCGGTGCGCTCCGGGTCCTGCTTGAACTGCATGATCACGTCCTCTTCCCAGTCCTGGGCGCGGTCGCGCGGGTTCGTGGGGTTCAGCATGGCCGCCTTGTACGCGTACTCGGGGTGGGCCTTGCGCAGCGCGTTGAGCACCTCGGTGGACGAGTAGGCCGGCACCGACTGCGGCAGGAAGGTGTACTTCATCTGCGTCTCGAGCAGCGGGGCCACCTGGTTGGCCGTGTACGAGCTGACCGCCATCGCGTTTTCCATGAGCAGCCGGGCGCGGTCCAGCACTTCCTCGTGGGCGCCGTCCTGCAGCAGCTTGCGCGCGATGGTGCCGGACGCGGCCAGGCCGAGCACGAACACGAGCAGGAACACGAGGTTGAATTTGACGAGCAGTTTCATGGGCTTGGGCGGCTGGCAGGCGATGGAGGAGCAGCAGTCAGCGGACTGCCGAGGCTGGCGGCTTGGGACGGTACTTCTCGGGGAACAGCGTGCGGTCCCACTCGGGGTGGGCGGCCATGTCGGCGACGAGGCCGGCACGGATGTCGGGCCGCTTGGCGAGGGAGCGCCAGCGGGTCACGAAGAGGGGGCGCAGCACCGGTTCGGCGTCGATCCACGGCTGCAGGTCGGCATACGCCGGTTCGGCCGCGGGCTTCGGTGCGGTGTCGCGGCCCTTGAACATCTCGAGGCGCGCGGGCAGCGTGTCGAGGAAGGCCTTCGGCAGCGACTGGATGAAGGCGCCCGTGGGCCGGCCCGTGACCTGCGCCTTCGCGTTGCCGGTGCGGGCGTAGAACTGGCCGGCCTTGAGCGTCAGCGGCTGCTGCGGCTTGAAGTCCTGGCGCTCGACGACGGTGGCGGCACCCGATTCGGTGAACAGCGCCGTCTGCTCGCCCGACGTGGACAGCACGACCCCCTTGGCCACGGCCGACAGTTCGAGCGACGGGGCGGCGAGCACGGTGTCGCCGGCGGGGAAGGCGGGCGGCACGGTGAGCTTGACCGCACCGGCGAGCAGGTAGATCTGGGGTGCGGACTTGCCCGCCTTCGGCGACAGCATCAGCCGGGTGTCGGGGGCCAGGTCGGCGACGATGCCGTTGGCGAACTCGAGGCGCACGAAACGGCCCTTCGCGCCGGTGTGCACGATGTCGTCCTTCTGCAGGCGCACGCCTTCGGCGAGGCCGAACGCCGCCGTGTCGCGGAGCAGCGCCGCATCACCGTCGACGATGGTGACGGTCGCAACGGGCGACGCGGCGAACACCACGCCGGGCAGGGCCGCGAGCGCCAGGGCGCGCAGCGCAAGTTTCCACATCGAGTTCTCCAGGAGACGTGTCGTACCGGGTGGAGCGCAGGCTCCTGGGGACGCGGCAGGGCGCGACTTTCCGGCGAAGTCGGTGAAGCATATCGCCGCACGGGGGAAATTTCGATGGCCGAAGGTCACCGGAGGCGGGCGGAAACGGTTCCTCTCCGTGACACATCGCACGGTTCCCGCCATGCTGTCGTTACCGGACCCGGCCGGGGCGGCCGGTCAGAGGGAACCTTCGGCCGGGCGGGCGCTGTGCAGCTTGTGGATGGTGATCTTGCGCACCTCGGCCTTGCTGGCCTCGATGTGGGTGCGCAGCAGCAGTTTCGCGGGGTCGGCGCGGCGGGCCAGCACGGCCTTGAGCACCTTGGCGTGTTCGTCGTAGGTGGCGGCGATGCGGGGCGCCTGCGTGAAGTCGAGCCGGCGCACGATGCGGATGCCGTCGGTCACGTCGGCATGCACCCGGGCCATCTCGGCGTTGCCGGCCGCGCGCACGAGCGTGGCGTGGAACGCCTCGTCGAGGGTGGCGACCTCGGTGGTGTCGGTCAGGCGGTCGCGTTCGGGCACCAGCCACACGGTCTTCAGCTCTGACAGGTCGGGCATCGGGTCGGCGGCGCAGAGCCGGTCGATGGCGCTGCATTCGAGCACCACGCGCAGGTCGTACAGGTCTTCCAGCTTGCGGAAGTCGAACGGGGCCACGCTCCAGCCGCTGCGGAACGCCACCTTCACGTACGACTCGAGTTCGAGGCGGAACAGCGCCTCGCGCACCGGTGTGCGCGACATGCCGAGCCGCTCGGCCATGCCGCTTTCGGTGAAACCCTCGCCGGGCAGCAGCACGAAGTCGAAGATGGCGGCCTTGATGCGGCGGTACGCCACCTCCGACCGGGTGAGGTCGCGGGGGTTCGGATCGGGCGGACGCTTTGCCAGGACCGGCGGTTTCATCCCATCAAGCTTACATGCGCGGAGACCACGCGCCAGCCTTCCGGGGTGCGCACCCATGCCTGCGACTGCCGGCCGATGCGCGTGGAGCCCGTGCGTTCGAACTCGACGTTGGCCATCGCGAAGTCGCTGCCGTAGGTGGTGATCTGCCGGCGCAGCAGCGTGCGCTCGAGCCCGGCCGACGGCCGCCCGGCGCGGAAGGCCAGGATGGCCTCGTAGCCGTAGAGGTTCTCGCCCACGCCGTAGCGCAGCGTGTGGGGGCTGTTCCAGAAGAGTTCGTCGAGCACGGCGACGTCGTTGGTGACGAGGGCGGTCTCGTAGCGGTCGAAGGCGGCGTTGACCTCGGCCAGCACCTGGGGATCGTTGATGGGTTGCATCGGGAGAAGAAGGAATTCAGAAGGTGGCGATGGGCGAATGGGCGAGGCCGCTGGCCTCGAGCACGCGGGCCGCGCGCAGGGCGAGGTCCTCCCGCCACGGGGCGGCGATCACCTGCACGCCCATCGGCAGGCCGCGCACACCCTCGGGCCACAGAGGCGCCGCGACGACGGGGCAGCCGGCGAAGGAGATGGGCTGGGTCAGCAGGCCCATCGACGGCCGCGCGGGCAGCCAGCGGCCGTTCAGTTCGAACTGCTCGGCACCGATGGGCGTGGCCGGCACCGGCGTGGCGGGGGCCAGCAGCACGTCCCAGTCGCGGAAGAGCGAGAGCACTTCGTCGCGGTAGCGGCGGCGGAAGCGCTGCGCCCGCACGTACCACTCGGCGGGCTGCAGCGCGCCCGCGATGAAGCGGTCCACCGACAGCGGCTCGAACTCGGCCGCGCGGTTGCGCAGCTGGGGCAGGTGCAGCGCGCCGCCTTCGCTCGCGCTCACCACGAAGGCGGCGACGCGGGCGAGCGCGGCGTCCGGCCAGGTCACGCCTGGCGTGGCACCCAGCACGCGCGCGGCTTCCTGCACGGCGCGCATCGCGAGCGGGCCCGCGTTGTCCTCGAAGTAGCCGCCCAGCACGCCGATGCGCAGGCCCTGCACGCCGGCGTCGAGGTGGCCGAAGGTGCTCTGCACGTGGCGCGCATGGCACGCCGGGTCTTCCGGATCGGGGCCTTGCAGCGCGTCGTACGTGGCCGAGAGGTCTTCCACCGTGCGCGTGAACGGGCCCAGGTGGTCGAGGCTCGCGACGAACGGGAAGCTGCCGCGTCGCGAGAGGCGCCCGAACGTGGGCTTGAGGCCCCAGACGCCGCACAGCGACGAGGGCACGCGGATGGAACCGTTGGTGTCCGAGCCGAGGGTCATGGGCACTTGGCCCGCAGCCACGGCCGCCCCGCAGCCGCCCGACGAACCGCCGGCGATGCGGCGCAGGTCGCGCGGGTTGTGGCAGGGGCCGTAGTGGCTGTTCTCGGTGGTGAAGCCGTAGGCGAACTCGTCCATGTTGAGCGCGCCCACCAGCACGGCACCGGCGGCCTTCAGGCGCTGCACCAGCACCGCGTCGGCGGAGGCCGGCGGTTCGCCGTTGCGCACGCGGCTGCCGGCGCGGGTGGTCACGCCCTCCACGTCGAACAGGTTCTTCACGGCGTAGGGCATGCCGGCCAGCGGCGGCATGGGTTCGCCGCGCGCACGCCGGGCGTCGATGTCCTTCGCCTCGCGCAGCGCGCGCTCGAAGGTGCCGTCGGTGAAGGCGTTGACGCGGGCGTCCGTCACCTCGATGCGGGCGATGCAGTGTTCCAGGGCTTCCTCGGCCAGCATCGCCCCCGAATGGATGCCGCGCACGATGTCGAGTCCGGTCTGCATGTCGATGGTCCGTCCGAGGGTCATGAGTCCGATCCGGGGGGGAACGGTGCCGGCTTGTAGATCTCGGCCGGTTCCACGTCGACGTCCAGCGGCAGGGCCTGAAGGTCGGCCACCATGTGGCGCGTGCGCTCGAGGTGCACGGCCACGCGGGCGACACGGTCCTCGTCGAGCGGCAGGTTCAGGAATCGCGCCGAGGCCCGGACGTAGTCCAGGGTTTCGGGCGGGGGCAGGTCGGGCATCGCGGGTCCTCGTTCTCGTACCGGGGTCATCGGCGCGCCCTTCATCGGCGAACTTCCCGCTGGAAGATCTCCAGGCTGCGCTTCTTCGCCGCGATGAACGCGGGTTCGGACAGCGTGGACACCGTTCTGGGGCGCGCATCCTCGTAGTGCAAGATCTCTGCCACCTTCGTGGGGCGCTTGGTTAGCAGGAGCACCTGGTCGGCGAGGTACACCGCCTCCTCCAGATCGTGCGAAACCAGCACCATCGTGGTGCCGGTCTGCATGAACACCTCCTGCAGCTTTTCGCGGATGAAGAGGGTCATCTCGAAGTCGAGCGCCGAGAACGGTTCGTCGAGGAACAGCACCTCGGGCCCCGGGGCCAGCGCCCGCATGATCGACGCGGTCTGCTGCTGGCCGCCCGACAGCTCGTACGGGTAGCGGTTCAGGTCGAACTTGACGTCGAAGGACGCCACCAGCTCGGCCATGCGCCGGTCCACCTCGGCCTTCGAGCGGCCTTCGAGCTTGAGCGGGTAGGCGATGTTGTCGATGGTGCGCATCCACGGGAACATCGCCTCGCGGTAGTTCTGGAACACGTACCCGATCTTCGTGTCCTTCAGCGACTTGCCGTCGAACAGGATCTCGCCCGAGTCGATCGGGATCAGGCCGGAGATCATGTTGATCAGCGTCGACTTGCCGCAGCCGTTCGGCCCGAAGACCGAGACGATCTTGCCCTTCGGGATGTCGAGGTCGAAGTTCTCGTAGAGCGGCCAGCCGGCGAAGTACTTCGTCAGGCCGCGGATGGTGATGTGCGTGCCGGCGGGGCCGGGCACGAAGGGGCGTTGCGGCACGTCGGCGACGACGGGGGCGTTGAGCACTTCCATGGCCGGCTTACCTTCCGCTCCAGTGGACGATGCGCCGTTCGATCACGAGGAACAGCACGTTGAGGGCATAGCCGAGCGCGCCGGCCGACAGGATGGCCGCGTACATGCTCTTGACGTTGAGCACCTGCTGCGCGTCGATGATGCGGTGGCCGAGGCCGTTGTCCGAGCCGATGAACATCTCGGCCACGATGACGATCACGAGGGCCATCGACACCGCCGAGCGCAGGCCCACGAAGGTGGCCTGCAGGCTTTCCCAGATCAGCACGTCCTTGAAGATCTGCCAGTTCGACGCGCCCATCACCTTGGCCGCCATCACCCGCTGCTTGCGCGCGTTCATCACGCCGTAGGCGCTGTTGAAGACGACGATCAGCAGCGCGCCGAATGCCGCGATGGCGATCTTGTTGATGTCGGTCACGCCGAAGATCAGCAGGAACAGCGGGATCAGCGCCGACGACGGCGTGGAGCGGAAGAAGTCGATCAGGAACTCCACGCTGCGGTACGCCCGTTCGTTGCTGCCGAGCACCACCCCGAGCGGCACGCCGACGATCGCCGCGAACGCGAAGGCCTGCAGCGTTCGGCTGACCGTGACGAGGAAGTCGGTCAGCAGCGGGCCGCCGGCCATGCCGGTGACCAGGGCCTCGAGCGTGGCCAGCGGGGCCGGCAGCAGGATGGCCTTGATGAAGCCGGCCCGCACGACGAGGTCCCAGATCACGAACAGCACGAGCGGCCCGATGACCGGGAGGAACTTCGACCAGACGATGCGCTTCGGCGGCACCGAGGCGGTGGACGCGGGCGGTGTCCAGGGGAGGGGGGTGCTCTCGGCCATGGTGTTCAGCCCTTGTAGAGGAGGGGTTCGACCAGCAGGCGCTTCTCGAAGATGCCCTTGTCCGAGAACAGGTCGTAGAACTTCTGGAAGTACGCGATGTCGCTCGCCTTGAACTCGTTGTGGAGCATGTACGAGGACATCGGCACCTCGGCGGTGAGCGGGCCGTCGATGGCGGTGTAGCCCTTGAGGAACGGGCGGGCCTCGTCCGGTTTCGTGCGCACGAGCTCCACGCCGCGCGTGTAGGCGGCGATGTACTTCTTCGCGACGTCCGGGTTCTTCTTGATGAACTCGGTCGTGAGGCTGGCCGCGCCGCCGTGCCACGGCGCCATCGGGTCGCCGAGGATGTACTTCGCCACCACACCCACTTCGAGCGTGCGGGTGGTGCCGTTCAGGCGTCCCACCGTGCCGCTCGGTTCGAGGGAGTACACCGCGTCGACCTGGCCGGCCGCGAGCGCGGCGACGTGCTGGCCGATGGGGAGTTCGGTCACGCTCATCGCGCCGGCGCCGGCGCGTTCCAGCATCGTCTTCGCGAGCGTGACGTTCTGGATGCCGGGACCCGACGCCACCCGCTTGCCCTTCAGCTCGGCGATGGACTTGATGGGGCTGTCCTTCGCGACGAGGAACTCGTCGAGCACGTACTTCGCGTTCGTCGGGTTCGTGCAGAAGATCTTCAGCAGGCCGGGCTGGGCGAGTTCGCCGATGGCGAGCGCGGCGGACGCGGTGCCGTTGGCGCTGCCCTCGGCGCGGCCCGCCAGCATGGCCTCCATCACCTGCTGTGCGCTCGCGAACTTGAGCGGCTCGACGTCGAGGCCCGCCTCCTTGAAGTAACCCTTCTCGATGGCGGCGAAGAACGGCAGGCCCGAGGCCACCGGCCAGAAGCCGATGCGCAGCTTCGGGTTGCCCTGGGCGCGCACGAGCGCGGGAGCGGCGAGGGCGCCGACACCGGCCGCGGTGGCGGCGAGCAGTTGGCGGCGGCGGGTGGAGATCGTGTCGGTCATGCGCGGGTCCTGCGGGCGGATGGGGTGGAAGGGAGAAAGGGTCAGCGTGAGGCGAGGTAGGCGCGCCAGCCGCCGAAGCGGCTGATGTCGGTGGCGCCGGCCAGGGCGTGGGCTTCGCAGACGAAGCCGTGGACCCAGCGGCCGCCATCGAGCTGCACGCTGCCCAGGCCGAGCGGCGGGGGAATCAACGCAAGGAACGAGCCGACCTGGTCCATCGGCATGTCCCACACCTCGACGGCGATGGCCGTGCCGCCGTCGGTCACGCGCTGCAGCCCGGGCTTGGGCGGCACGGTGCCGGGGAGGGCGTACAGGCGGTAGTCGGGTGTGGTGAAGGTGGCTTCGACGAAGGTCGCCCCCCGTTCGGTCAGCTGCCCGTTGAGCGGCAGGCCGCTCAGGTGCGCGCCCACCACGACGAGGGGCAGGCCGGGTGTCGCCGCGGGGCGGCGTGCCGGTGCTCCCGGCGGCAGCGGGTGGCCGACGGCGCCCAGGTCCAGTGCGAGGCTGCGCTGCCAGTCGTCGCCGAAGCGGGCGAGCGCCGCATCGGCGTTGGCGGGGGCGATGAAGGTCACGCCGAAGGGCAGGCCCGCGGGCGTGAACGCGAACGGCAGCGCGAGCGCGCACCAGCCGAGCAGGTTCACGAAGTTGGTGTACGTGCCGAGCACCGCGTTGGCGCCGATCGGGTCGGCGGCGAGGTCGGCCATGCTGGGGTGGCCCGGCGCGGTGGGGGTCATCAGCAGGTCCACGCCGGTCCACGTGGCCGCGGTGGCCTGCCGCGCGGCCTGCAGCGTGTAGAGGCCGCGGAACGTGTCGGTGGCCGAGAACGCGGTGGCCCCTTCGATCACGCGCCGCACGGCGGGGTCGAAGGCGTCGGGGTTCGCGGCGAGTTCGGCCTGCACCGCGGCGTGGCGCTCGGCCACCCACGGGCCGCCGTACAGCAGTTCGGCGGTGCGGTGCAGGGGCGCGAAGTCGACGGGCACGACGGTGTGGCCCAGCGCCTTCAGGTGGGCGATGGCCTCCTCGAAGCGCGCGGCGTAGGCCGGGTCGCCCGTGAACACCGGCGCGGCGGGCACGCCCACGCGCAGCGCGGCGCCGAAGCGGGCTGGGCCGGGCTCGAAGCGGCTGTAGCTGTCCTGGGCATCGGGGCCCTCCATCACGGCGAGCACCTCGGCGGCGTCGTCGGCCGTCAGTGCGAACACCGAGACGCAGTCGATCGAGCGGCATGCCGGGATCACGCCGGTGGTGCCCACGCGGCCCGGCGTGGGCTTCAGGCCCACGATGTGGTTGAAGCCGGCGGGCACGCGGCCCGAGCCGGCCGTGTCGGTGCCGAGCGAAAACGGCACCTGGCCGGTGGCCACCACGTAGGCGGAGCCGGAGCTCGAGCCGCCGCTGACCTTTTCCGGGTCGAACGCGTTGGGCACCGCGCCGAACGGCGAGCGGGTGCCCACGAGACCGGTGGCGAACTGGTCGAGGTTGGTCTTGCCGATGGGGAGGGCGCCGGCGTCGGCGAGCCGCTGCACGGTCGTGGCGTGGGCGGTGGCGGGGGCCGGGTCCCAGCCGCGGTAGGCCGCGGTGGTGGGCAGGCCGGCCACGTCGATGTTGTCCTTGACGGCGAACGGCACGCCGAAGAGGGGCAGGCGGTCGAGCAGCGCGGGGCCCTCGGCGGCAAGGCGGGTGTCGCAGGCGTCGGCCAGCGCGAACAGCTCCTCGTCGCACTTGCGGGAGATCCACGCCTGCGGGGCGCCGGCCCGGCTGGCCGCGAGCGCGCGGGCCATGAGCGTCCGCACGGTGATGGTGCCGGTGCGCAGGCCCTGGCGGATCTCGGAAAGGGTTCTGGGTTCGTGACTCATCGGGGTGCCCTGAATTTGTGCGTGCATTCTTGTATGCAAGACGACATGCAGGTTGCGTGCCACCGGGCGAAACGCCCGACGCGGTGTCGGCCGAGTCCTACACGGGATGGGCACGGCCACCGACGAACCGAAGGCATCGCGCCCGCTGCCCGGGCCGTGCGGGCCTTCGTATCGTTCGTCACCCTCTTCCTGAACCGGAGCCGCCATGCCGCTTGTCGCCCCGAACCTCGAGTCCACCCCGATTCCTCCCGCCGTGCTGGCGCGAGGCGCCTCGCGATCCGCGGGTGACACCGACAGCGACCGGCAGTTCGTGGCGATGCTGAGGTCCTTCCGCGAGACGGGCGGCCTGGCGCGTGGCGACGAGGTGGCCGAGCTGCTGGCGCAGCGCGGTACCGGCGACGTCTCGCGCCTGGCGCGTTGGATCGTGTCGCGCGAGGCCATCGGCTTCGACTGGCGCGGCGAGGTGTGGGTGCCGCTGTTCCAGTTCGAACTGGGCACGATGACGCTGCGGCCCGAGGCCCGCCAGGTGGCGGCCGAACTGCACGCCGTGTGCGACGCCTGGGCGCTGGCCGAATGGTTCTCGACGCCCAACGTGTGGCTCGGCGAACGCACGCCGGCCGACGCGCTGCTGACCGACCTGCCCACGGTGCTCGAGGCCGCGCGGGCCGATCGTTTCGCCCTCACGCGCTGACGGGCGATCCCGCGCGCCGGACGGGCGCGCACAACAAATGAAACAAGGCGGCCGCCCCCGGAAACCCCGGTGAAACCCCCTGTCGGGACACTGCTTCGTCGACGAAGACGTTCCGAACAACAGAAGGGGAAACCGCCATGACCATCCGTTCGTCCCTCCGCCCTCGCGCGTGCGCGTGAGCACGGAGCCCTCGATGGGTCTCGAATTCGTCCGGGAGGACGCCGGAGGCTCCGGTGCGCCGCCGGCCGCGCGCCGTCCCGCCCCGTTCCGCCAGCACCTCGCCCACTGCCGCACCGCCGACGGCGTGCGCATCGCCCACGCGGTGGCCGGCCACGGCCCGGCGCTGGTGAAGGCGTCGAACGGACTCAGCCACCTGGACCTCGACGCGGCCAGCGCGATCTGGGGCCACACCATCGCCGAGCTGTCGAGCGATCACATGCTCGTGCGCCACGACCGGCGGGGCTGCGGCCTCTCGGCCTGGGACGTGACCGCCCCCACGCTCGCCGACTGGGTCACCGACCTCGAGGCGGTGGTCGAGGCCCACGGCCTCGAGCGCTTCGCGCTGCTCGGGATCTCCGACGGTGCCGCCGTGGCCCTCGCGTTCGCCGCGCGCCATCCGCAGCGGGTGAGCCGCCTCGTGCTCCATGGCGCGTGGGTGCGTCCGGGCGTGCGTTCGCCGTGGATGGCGGAGGCGGACGGCCTGGCCGACCTGCGCGAGGCCGCGACGTCCGCACCGATGGCCGAACGCATGCGCAAGATCGAGGACGCGATCGACCTGACCGCGTTGCTCGACCGCGTGCGCTGCCCCACGCTGCTGCTGCACGCGGCGGGCGATCCCGAGGTGCCGCTCGCCGAGGCCGAATGGCTGGTCTCGCACCTGTTCGATGCCAGGCTCGTGCCGCTCGGCAGCTCGCACCACCTGCCGCAGGCGAGCGAAGCCGCCTGGCCGCAGTGGCTGCGCGAGGTGCGCGGCTTCCTGCCCCACGAACCCGACGCGTCCTCGCCGCTCGCCACGCTCACCGAGCGCGAGACCGCGGTGGTGGACCTGCTGACCCAGGGCCGCGACAACACCGCCATCGCCCAGGCGCTCGGCCTCGGCATGAAGACCGTGCGCAACCACGTCAGCAACATCTACCGCAAGCTGGGCACGGGCAACCGCGAACGCACCGCGCTGCTGGCCTACGACGCGGGCCTCGGCCGCACGTTCCGGCCCGGGCCCCAAGGGTGAGGTACAAACGCGGACCATGTCCGACGAGTACCAGATCGAAGTCCCCCCGTCCTTCTACGCGCTCTACACCGATGCGCGGCAGCGGCTGACGGAACCCCTGCGCGTCGTGCGCGACCGCTACGAGGCCTGCGAGGACCTCGCCAACCACCTCGTCGACCACGCCCGCACGCTGCTGTTCCAGCTGGGCGTGACCGAGGACGACGTGCTCGAGCGCTGCCTGCGCGGCCTCGACACCGCGGAGTCCGGCGTCAGCGGCCCGGAGGCGCGCTGGGTGGTGCACCGCCTGGCCGAGCTGCTCGGCTGGCCCTTCCTGCCCGATCCCGTGCCGGGCGACGAGGCCTGAACCGAAGACAGAGGCGCGTGTCACCGAAACGCGCGAAGATCGCGGTCTGAATTCCCCCGGAGCCCCCTCGTGTCGCTGCTGCTCGACCTGATCACCCAGTACGGCGTGCTGTTCGTCTTCGGATGCGTCCTGGTGGAGCAGGCCGGCGTGCCGGTGCCCGCCTACCCCGTGTTCCTCGTGGCCGGGGCCGCCGCGGCCCGGGGCGAGCAGTCCATCGTCGCGCTGGTGGCCACCGCCGTGGTCGCCTGCCTGATCGCGGACGGGCTCTGGTACGCCGCGGGCAAGCGCTTCGGCACGCAGGTGCTGCGCGGCCTGTGCAAGCTGTCGCTGTCCCAGGACGGCTGCGTGCGCCAGACCGAATCCATCTTCGCGCGCTTCGGCGCGCCGTCGCTCGTGGTGGCGAAGTTCGTGCCGGGTTTCGCGAGCGTGGCCACGGCGATGGCCGGGTCCACCGGCGTGCGCCGCGTGCCGTTCATCGTGTTCGACGGCATCGGCGCGGCGCTGTGGTCCGGTGTCGGTCTCGTGCTCGGCTGGCTGTTCGCCAGCGCCATCGAGGACGTGATGACGGTGCTGGGCGAGATGGGCCGGTGGGGGCTGGTGCTGGTCGCCGTCTTCCTCGCCGCCTTCATCGCGTCGAAGGCCTGGCGCCGCCACCAGTTCCACGCCCAGCTGCGCATGGACCGCATCTCGGTCGAAACGCTGTCCGACATGCTCGCGAAGGGCGAGACCCCGCTCGTGGTCGACGTGCGCTCGGCCATCACGCGCAACGACGGACGCATCCCGGGGGCCATCGTCTTCAACCACGATGCCTGGCCGGAGAACCTGCGGGCCCCCGCGGACGACTCGATGGTGATCGTCTACTGCGCCTGCCCGAACGAGGCCTCGGCCGCGCTGGTGGCGCGCAAGCTGATGGAGCGCGGCTTCAAGCGCGTGCGCCCGCTGCAGGGGGGGATCGACGCGTGGCGCGCCGCGGGCCTCGCCATCGAGGCCGAAGCGGGGCCATGAACCTGCACGACGTTCCTTCGCCCCGGGTGGCCGAGCTGGCCGGGCTGTTGCATCGCCGGGCGCCTGCCGACGGCACCTTCGCCACGGAGGTGCCGCGCCTCTCGGTGATCCGCCAGTCGTTCTCGGGCGACGAGATGACCCATGCCGTGCACCAGCCGGCGCTGTGCATCGTCGCGCAGGGTGCCAAGCGCGTGCTGCTGCGCGACGAGGTGTACTCGTACGACGCGTCGCGCTACCTGGTGATTTCCGCCGACCTGCCCGTGAGTGGCCACGTCACCGATGCGACGGCGGCCGAGCCGTACCTGTGCTTCCGCGTGGACTTCGATCCGGCCGAGGTGTCGGCGATGGTGATGGCGATGCCGCAGACGCCGTCCCGGCGCCCGCCGGCGACCGCCCGCGGCCTGTTCACGAGCCCGGCCACCGACGGCATGCTCGACGCGGCGATCCGGCTGATGCGCCTGCTCGACACGCCCGACGACATCCCGACGCTGGCGCCGCTCGCCATGCAGGAACTGGTGTACCGCCTGCTGCGAGGCGAGCAGGGCGGGCGCCTCGCCGAGATCGCGCGGGTGGGCAGCCATGCGCACCGCATCGCCAAGGTGATCCAGTCGCTCAAGGCCCGGTTCGCCGAACCGCTGCGCATCGACGACCTCGCGCGCGACGTCCACATGAGCCCGTCGTCGCTGCACCACCACTTCCGCGCGGTGACGTCGATGAGCCCGCTGCAATTCCAGAAGCAGCTGCGCCTCCAGGAGGCGCGCCGGTTGCTGCTGTCCGCCGGGGCCGACGTGGCCGGCGCCGGGCACCGGGTGGGCTACGAGAGCCCGTCCCAGTTCAGCCGCGAGTACAGCCGGCTGTTCGGCGTGGCGCCGTCGCGCGACGCCCGGCGCTGAGCCTCAGAACCGCCCGTCCACCGACTGCGACAGCGCCCGGTCGGCGGCCAGCTCGCGTTGGCGCTTCTCGACGGCGGTGCTGGCGATCTCCACCGCGTCCGACCCCGCGAGGAAGTGCACGGGCGGCTCGGCGCGTGCCACCAGGCTCAGCACGGCCGCGGCCAGACGCACGGGGTCGCCCGGCTGCTCGCCGTTGTACTGCGCGTACGACCGCTCGGACGACACCCCGTCGGGCGTGTCGCGGGTGCCGTAGCGCACCGAGCTGCCGTCGAGGAAGTCGGTGCGGATGAACCCCGGTTCGACGACCGTGACGGCGATGCCCGCCGGGGCCAGTTCCAGCGCGAGCGACTCCGAGAACCCGGTCACCGCGAACTTGGTGGCGCAATACACCGACGAGCCCTCGAAGCCGGTCACGCCGCCGATCGAGGACACGTTGACGACGTGGCCCGACCGCCGCGCCCGCATGGCTGGCAGCGCCGCGCGGGTGACGTGCATCAGCCCGAAGACATTGGTGGCGAACTGGGCCTCGATGTCGGCCGCGGCGAGCGTCTCGAACGCACCGAGCAGGCCGTAGCCCGCGTTGTTGACCAGCACGTCGATGCGGCCGAAACGTTCCAGCGCCGCGGCCACGGCGGCTTCGGCCTGCGCCTCGTCGGCCACGTCGAGGGCCAGCGGCAGCACCGCGGCGCCGAACTCCCGGTACACCTGCTGCAGCGGTTCGAGCCGCCGCCCCGTCGCCACGACCGTGTGGCCGGCCGCGAGCGCGGCCCGCGCGATCTCGGCGCCGATGCCACGCGCCGCCCCCGTGATGAACCAGACCTTCTGGTTGTCCATGTGATTCACTCCTTGTCGATGGATGCCGCGGTGTCGCGGCGGAAGGTCATCGTAGGAACGGGGTGCGGTCCGCGGATGCCGGATCCGCCGAAGGATCTGCCTGTTCCTGCAGCCCGGTTCCGTGCCTCGAACCGGCGGTTCCGGCAGGCGCCCGATCGGTGTCGCCGCGGTGACGGATCGACTCGGGAGCGGTCCCGATGCCGCCGCGAAGGGGACTGGACACAATCGGCGCGCGGGCCGTTGGAAACGTTTCAACGAAGCCCGCGCGCGCCCCCCAGGATCCTCGGAGACACCCCCATGAACCACGGCCACCGGCTGTTCCGCACGGGCCTCGGCTCGTTCCTTCTCGCGTTGTCCACCGCCGCGGTGCTGACCGCCTGCGGCGGCGACGACGACGCACCGCCGCCGGCGCCGCCCACCGCGCCCGCGGTCGCGGCCACGGCGAACGGCCCGGTGCAGTCGGTGGACCGGCTGGGCATGCGCTCGTACTTCGGCATTCCGTACGCGATGCCGCCGCTCGCCGCGCTGCGCTGGACCCCGCCGCAGGCGCCGGACAAGTGGACGACGGCCATCGCGAAGACCCAGTCCGCGTCGCCCTGCCTGCAGACGAGCGCCAGCCCGTTCCGCATGACCGGCGACAGCGAGGACTGCCTGTACCTCGACGTGCACGCCCCCACCGGCGCGGGTCCGTTCCCGGTGATGGTGTGGATCCACGGCGGCGCGTTCAACACCGGCGGCACCGCCACGTACGGCGACCCGTCGCCGCTCGTGTCGAAGGGCGTGATCGTGGTGAACATCGCCTACCGCCTGGGCGCGATGGGCTTCCTCGGCCACCCGGCCCTGGCCGACACCGCCGGCGCCGTGGGCAACTACGGGATCATGGACCAGCAGGCCGCGCTGAAGTGGGTGCAGGACAACATCGCCGTGTTCGCCGGCGACAAGGCCAACGTCACCCTCTTCGGTGAGTCGGCCGGTGGCATGAGCGTGCTCACGCACCTCGCGTCGCCCGGTTCGAAGGGGCTGTTCGCGAAGGCCATCGTGCAGAGCGGTGCCTACGGCGTGAACGGCCAGCTGAGCGTGGCCGACCTGAAGACGAAGAGCAAGAAGGTCGTCACCGACACGCTGACGGCGGCCGCCGCCACCGTCACGTGCGCCACCGTGGACGCCGCGTGCCTGCGCGGCCTGCCCGAGTCGGTGGTGCGCACCCAGCTCGCCACGGCGTTCAACGCGTCGATGTCGAGCCCGGTGCCGTCGGTCGACGGCAAGGTGCTGCCGCTGTCGATCCGCGCCACGTTCGCGGCCGGCTCGAACAACCAGGTGCCGCTGATCAACGGCAGCAACGAGGACGAGTACGCGCTGTTCGTCGCCATCACCGAACTGCTCAAGCGCGCGGCGAACGCGCCCGCCCCGGTGCTGACCCAGGCCGGCTACGAGGCCTCGGTGGCCGGCACGCTCGTCGACCCGACGGCCACGGCCGGCGCGCTGGCGGCCTACCCGTCGGCCAGCTACGGCACCGATCCGGTCCAGCAGCCGAGCCTCGCGTACAGCGCGTTCGGCACCGACCTGGTCTTCGCGTGCAACGGCCTGAACTTCTCGAAGGGCGTTCAGAAGCAGTCGACGCCGCTGTGGATGTACGAGTTCCGGGACCAGACCGCGCTGCCTTCGGTGGGGCTGACCTCGACCGGCACCTACACCCTCGGCTTCCCGCAGGGCGCGGCCCACTCGTACGAGATCCAGTACCTGTTCAAGCTGCGCGACCTCGGCAACGCGGAGCGCAACGCGCTGCAGACCACGATGTCGCAGTACTGGGTCAACTTCGCGAAGGCGGGGAACCCGAACACCGGCGCCACGGTGCCGGCCTGGGCCGGCTTCGGCACCGGGGCCGTTCAGTACCTCGATGTCGCGGCCGGCGGCGGGGTCACGTCGTCCACCGCGGCGGCGTTCTCGACGCAGCACAAGTGCGGCACCGTGTGGCCGTCGCTGGCGTTCTGAGCGGAAACGAAAGCGCCCGCTCGTGGCGGGCGCTTTCAGCGGGTCAGTGGACGATCAGAGGCGCGCCGGCGACGTCCCGTTGGCCACCGCTTCGTCGACGCTGCGGGTGACGAGGCCCTGCGCCGTCGCGGCCGGGTTCACCTCGTTCCACTGCACCGTGCGGCCGGCGCGGGCCATGCGGTCCTTGTAGCTGGCGATGGCTTCGTCGACATTGCGCGGGACGGGCTCGGCGGCGACCGGCGCCGGGGCGACGTCACCCCACTGAACGGTGCGGCCGGCGAGGCGGGCGCGCTCGACGTAGGCCTGCTGGCGGGCGGCTTCGTTCGCCGGCACGGTGTCGAACGTCGCGGCGGCGGCCACTTCGTCGTAGCGCGGGGTGCGGCCGATCAGGGCCATGCGCTCGGCGTGTTCCGCGCGGGCCTCGACCGTCGCGGCGTCCGGCTGGGCGGCCAGGGCGGGGACGGCGGTGAGGAAGGCGCTCAGCGAGGCGATGGCGACGGTGGCGGTGAAGAGGGCGGTGCGGTTCAGCTTGCTCATGGTGTGCTCCTGGGGGTTGTTCCTGCGCGTTGGCATGGAACGAACTTTAGGGTTTACCCCGATCCGGATAAAGACGGTTTCCCGGAACACGTTGTTGCATGGAAGAGAGCCAATGGCCCTCCCGGCACGGTCACCCCGATGGAAAGCGGGCCCACTGTCCCGGCGTCCGCCGGGATGACGTCAGCGCGCCACCAACTGCGGTACCGCCGACACCAGCAGCGCGACGCCCGACGCCGTCAGCAGCCCCAGCACGATCTGCCGGAACGCCTGTTCACTGAGCCCCCGGTACGTCCGGGCCCCCAGCAGCCCGGGGACCAGCAGGGCCGCGCCCACGATGCCCAGCATCGGCAGCATGTCCCACCGGACGAGCCCGGCGGCGAGGTAGGTGCCCATCGTCACGGCCAGCATCGACAGGTTGAAGTTCTGCACCACCGCCCGCTGGGTGTCCTTGTCGACGCCGCGCAGCGTGCACCACAGGGTGGTCGCGATGCCGGTGAAGCCGCCCAGGCCCCCCATCACCCCGCCCGCCAGGCCCACCGCGCCGTCGGCCCAGCGGCCGCCCGACCGCAGCTTCGGGAGGTGTTTCGCCATCAGCATCGCCGGGCACCACACCACCAGCACGGCGCCGAGGCCGGTCTTGAACCAGAGCATGTCCACCCGCGGCAGCAGCGCCACGCCGAGCGGGATGCCCGCCAGGCCGCCCAGCACGAAGGGCGCCAGCAGCCGCCAGTCGAACCGGCGCCGCTCGGTGACCGCCGCCAGCACCTGCCCGGACAGCGACCCGAACACCACCAGCACCGCGGCCAGCCGGGGCTCGAGCACCCAGGCCCAGAACGACATCGCGACCATGCCGAACGCGAAGCCGGACAGCCCCTGCACGAACCCGGCCACCACGGCGCCGAGGGCGACGATCCCGTAGATCGCGGTCATCGGTGGGGCCGGCCGACACCGGAAGGCTGCAAAACGGGTCGTGGGTGGGGGAAATCGGTGGGGGAAGGCATGGAAACGGAGTGTCGCCCAGGTCGGTGAACGGCGGGTTTCGGTGGCGATTCGGGACCTTCTTCACGGTTTGAAGGGGGTGAGTCAAGAATTGCGCCATCCCCTGTTTCTAACCCAACACTTTCAGAGCCCATTGCAAGTCGTTGATTTTGCGGCTCAAGTGTTTCAAAGACGTTTGTAAGTTCTTGATTTCATTGATTTTTTCTTACAAATCGCGTTGACGTGGGTGAAACCGTCAGATAAAGTGCCTGAAAGTGCACTTTAGTGGGTCGTCGTGGCAAATTTTAGGTTTCAGGGACAGTCAGCGTTGACGCTGGACGCCAAGGGACGGATTACCGTTCCCGCGCGCCAGCGCGATGTGCTGCTCGCTGAAGCCGGCCCGCAACTCACCATCACGAAGGGCACCGGCGGCTGCCTGTTCGTCTTTCCCCGCCCCGTGTGGAACACCTTCCGCGACAAGCTCATGGACCTGCCCATGAAGGCCGACGGCTGGAAGCGCGTGTTCATGGGCAGCGCCATGGACGTCGACATCGACGCCTCCTCCCGCGTGCTGATCTCGCCGGAGCTCCGCGCCGCCGCCAACCTGACCAAGGACGTCGTGCTCATCGGCATGGGTTCGCGACTGGAGTTGTGGAACGCTGCCGCCTACGCTGAACAGGAAGCGAAGGTCCTCGAATCCGAGATGCCCGACGCGCTGGAAGACTTCACGGGCTGAACGCTCCATGGCCCCCGCCGACCCGCTCATCCACCACACCGTCCTTCTCGAGGAAGCGGTGAACGCCCTCGTCACGCGTCCCGACGGCATCTATGTCGACGGCACGTTCGGGCGCGGCGGCCACTCGCGGCTGCTGCTGTCACGGCTCGGGCCGGGAGGTCGCCTGCTGGCGATCGACCGGGACCTCGATGCGGTGGCGGCGGCGGGTGCGGGTACCACGCGGGTCGATGACCCGCGTTTTTCCATTCATCACGCCCCGTTCGCCCGCATGGCCGACGTCGTCGCCAGCGCCGGTGTGGAACGTGTCGACGGCATCCTGCTCGACATCGGGGTCTCGTCCCCGCAGATCGACAACCCCGAACGCGGTTTCAGCTTCCGTTTCGACGGGCCGCTGGACATGCGCATGGACACGTCGCGGGGCGAAAGCGCCGCGGATTTCCTGGCCCGCGCCGATGAGCGCCAGATCGCGGAGGTGATAAAAAACTATGGGGAAGAACGGTTTGCTGTTTCGGTTGCAAAGGCGATTGTTGCTCGGCGCGAAGGCGGGAGTCCTGTTCGCACCACCACAGACCTTTCCAACCTCGTGGCTGGTGCGGTCAAGACCCGAGAAGCGGGCCAGAACCCTGCAACGCGCACATTTCAAGCTCTTCGGATTTTCGTCAACGCCGAGCTTGAGGAGCTCGAACAGGGACTGAACGCCGCGATGAACCTGCTGGCACCCGGCGGACGCCTGGTCGTCATCAGCTTCCATTCGCTCGAAGACCGCATCGTCAAGACCTTCATCGCGAACGAGAGCAAATCGGTCTACGACCGCCGCGCGCCGTTCGCCGAACCCAAGCCCAGCCGCCTGAAGGCGCTGGGCCGGGTGAAGCCGTCCGAGGCCGAGGTGGACGCCAACCCGCGTTCCCGCTCGGCCGTGATGCGCGTGGCCGAACGCACCGACGTCGGGGTGGCCCCATGACGCGGCTGAACCTCGTGCTGCTCGTCGCGCTCATCGGCAGCTGCCTGTACCTCGTGCGGGTGTCGTACGACGCGCGCCGCCTCTACACGGCGCTCGACGTCGCGCAGGGCGAAGCGCGCAAGCTCGACATCGAGCACGAGCGGCTCAAGTCCGAGAAGCAGTCGCAGGCCACGCCGCTGCGCGTGGAGCGGGTCGCGCGCGACAAGCTCGCGATGCGCACGGCCACGCCGGCCGTCACCGAATACGTCACGTACGCCGCCGTGCCGGCCTCGGGGGTGTCGCGATGACCCGCGGCAACACCACGTCCCGCCAGGCGCAGCCGAGCGTGCGCAGCGTCATGTACACGACGAGCCCGCTGCTCGCGTCGAAGACGCCGCCGTGGCGCTCGCGGTTCCTGGTCGGCCTCGTGGGCCTGGGCTTCGTCGCGCTCGTGGGCCGCGCGGCCTACGTTCAGATCATCAACAACGACTTCTTCCTGAAGCAGGGCGAGATGCGGTACGCGGCCACGCTGCCGCTCGCCGCCAGCCGCGGGCGCATCATCGACCGCAACGGGCAGCTGCTGGCCGCCAGCGTGCCGTCGAAGTCGCTGGCCGTGCTGCCGAAGGCGTTCTCGGCCGACCGCGACCAGCGCCGCCAGCTCGCGAAGTTGCTCGGCATGACCGTGTCCGAGCTGGAAGGGCGCCTCGACGACAACCCGAACTACGTCTGGCTGCGCCGCAACCTCGACGAGCAGGTCGCGAAGGACGTGATGGCGCTCGGCATCAAGGGCCTGTCGATGCAGTCGGAGTTCCGCCGCGACTACCCGTACAGCGAGGCCGCCGCGCACATCGTGGGCTTCACCAACAGCGAGGAGCGCGGCCAGGAAGGCATCGAGCTCGCGTTCCAGGACGAACTGCAGGGCCGCAAGGGCTCGCGCCGCGTCGTGCGCAACCGCCTGGGCGGGGTCGTGGAAGACATGGTCGAGCCGGTGGCCCCGGTGGACGGCCGCGACATCGAGCTGTCGATCGACGCCACGTTCCAGTCCTTCGCGTACCAGCGCATCCGCGACGCCGTGGTGATGCACAAGGCCAAGGCGGGCAGCGTGGTGATGCTCGACGCCCAGACCGGCCAGGTGCTGGCGCTGGCGAACTACCCGAGCTACCAGCCCGACGACCGCCGCAACCTCACCGGCGCGCAGCTGCGCAACCGCGCGGTGACCGACGTGTTCGAGCCCGGCTCCACGATGAAGCCGTTCACGGTGGCGCTGGCCATGGACACCGGCCGCATCAACCGCAACACCGTGATCCAGACGGCCCCGGGCCGCATGACGATCCACGGCTCCACCATCTCCGACTCGCACGCGCACGGCAACCTGACGGTGGCCGAGGTGATCCAGAAGTCCAGCAACATCGGCACCGCGAAGATCGCGCTGACGATGCAGCCGCGCGAGATGTGGGAGATCTTCACGCAGGCCGGCTTCGGCCAGCGCCCGCAGGTGCAGTTCCCCGGCGTGGTGACGGGCCGCCTGCGTCCGTACAAGACGTGGCGCCCCATCGAGCAGGCCACCATGAGCTACGGCTACGGCCTGTCGGCGAGCCTGCTGCAGATCGCGCGTTCGTACACCGTGTTCGCCCACGACGGCGAGATCCTGCCCATCTCGCTGCTGAAGAACCCCGACATCGGCCCGGACGGCCGCGTGCCCGGCGTGCGCGTGATCTCGAAGGACACCGCCGCGCAGATGCGCGAGATGCTGCAGACCGCGGCCGCACCCGGCGGCACCGCGCCGAAGGCGCAGGTGCTCGGCTACTCGGTCGGCGGCAAGTCCGGCACGGCGCACAAGCAGGAAGGCAAGGGCTACGCCGAGAAGAAGTACCGCTCGTGGTTCGTGGGCCTGTCGCCCATCAAGAACCCGCGCATCATCGTCGCGGTGATGGTCGACGAACCCTCCGACGGCAAGTACTTCGGCGGCGACGTGGCCGCGCCGGTGTTCAGCGAGGTCGTCGGCAAGACGCTGCGTTCGATGGGCGTGCAGCCCGACCTGGACGTGCGGCCGCAGATCGTCGCGCAGACGCTGCCGGCCGTGGAGGAGAGCTTCTGATGACGAGCCTCACCCTGCTCCGCGACCTCGACGCCACCGTGGCCTGGCTGCGCGACCGCGGCGCGCTGGCGCTGGCCACCGACAGCCGCCGCGTGCAGCGCGGCGACGCGTTCATCGCGTGGCCCGGCTACGGCGTCGACGCCCGCCAGTTCGTGCCCTCGGCGCTGAAGAACGGCGCCGTGGCCTGCCTCGTCGAGGCCGACGGCGCCGACGCGTTCGCGCTCGATGGCGCCGTGTGCGCCGCGGTGCCCGACCTGAAGTCGGTCACCGGCGAACTCGCCCACCGCTTCCATGGCCGGCCCAGCGAACACCTGGAGGTGTTCGCGGTGACCGGCACCAACGGTAAGACCTCCTGCGCGTGGTGGGTGGCCCAGGCGATGAGCCTGCTCGGCCGCCGATGCGGCGTCATCGGCACGCTCGGTGTCGGCGAACCGCCGTCGGCTGCTGCGCCGCAGGCCGCGGTGGTCTCCACCGGCCTCACCACGCCCGACCCGGTCACGCTGCAGGCGTCGTTCCGCCGTTTCGTCGACGCCGGCTTCGAGGCCTGCGCGATGGAGGCGTCGTCCATCGGCATCGTCGAGCAGCGCCTCGCCGGCGCGCGCATCGACGTCGCGATGTTCACCAACTTCACGCGCGACCACCTCGACTTCCACGGCGGCATGGCCGCGTACTGGGAAGCGAAGGCGCGCCTGTTCGCCTGGCCGGGCCTGCGCGCCGCCGTGATCAACGTCGACGACGAGCAGGGCGCCACGCTCGCGCGCCAGCTCGACGACCGCGGCCTCGACCTGTGGACCTTCAGCGCGCAGGCGCACCACGCGGCGCGCCTGCAGGCCCGCCACATCCACTACCAGGCCGGCGGCCTGTCGTTCACGCTCAACGAGGGCCCGCACACGGTGGCCGTGCACACGGGGCTGATCGGCGACTACAACGCGGCGAACGTGCTGGCCGTGATCGGTGCGCTGCGCGCGGCCGGCGTGCCGCTCGCCGATGCCGCCGCGGTGTGCGCGTCGCTGACGCCGGTGCCGGGCCGCATGCAGCGGGTGCCCGGCGCCGAGGGCCCCGAGGTGGTGGTCGACTACGCCCACACGCCCGACGCGCTGGAAAAGGCCATCGACGCGCTGCGCCCGCTGGCACAGGCCCGCGGCGGCCAGCTGTGGACCGTGTTCGGCTGCGGCGGCGACCGCGACGCCACCAAGCGGCCGCTGATGGGCGCCATCGCCGCCGAACGGTCCGACCACGTCGTGGTCACGAGCGACAACCCGCGCAGCGAGAACCCGGCCGAGATCCTGCGCCAGATCGCCGCCGGCATGGGCGCGCAGGCCCCGGTCATGCTGATCGAGGACCGCCGCGCCGCCATCGCCCACGCCGTGAACGGCGCGAAGGCGCACGACGTCGTGCTGGTGGCCGGCAAGGGCCACGAGGCCGAGCAGGAGATCGCCGGCGTCAAGCACCCGTTCTCCGACGTGGCCGAGGCGTTGGCCGCACTGGCCCGGAGGGCCGCACGATGATGATGACACTCGCCCAGGCGCACGCGCTGCTGCCCGGCTCCACCCTCGTCGGCGACGGCGCAGTGGCGCTCGCCCGCGTGCATTCCGACACCCGCACGCTGCAGGCCGGCGACTTCTTCGTCGCGCTGCGCGGCGAACGGTTCGACGCGAACGACTTCCTCGCGCAGGCCAAGGCCGCCGGCGCCGTCGCGGCGCTGGCCGAACGCGGGCTCGCCGAGGCGGGCCTGCCCGGCCTGCTCGTGCCCGACAGCAAACGTGCACTCGGCGAACTCGCGAAGGCGTGGCGTGCGCAGAAGCACCTGCCGCTCGTGGCCGTCACCGGCAGCAACGGCAAGACCACCGTCACGCAGATGCTCGCGAGCGTGCTGAAGGCCTGGGTGGGCGAGGGCGCCTTCTCCACCGTCGGCAACTTCAACAACGACATCGGCGTGCCGCTCACGCTGCTGCGCCTGCGCCAGGACACGCTCGCGTGGCACCGCGCCGGCGTGGTCGAGCTCGGCATGAACCACCCGGGCGAGATCGCCGGCCTGGCCGAGATGGCCGCGCCCACCGTCGCGCTCGTCAACAACGCGCAGCGCGAGCACCAGGAGTTCATGGCCACCGTCGAGGCCGTGGCCCGTGAGAACGGCACCGTGATCGAGGCCCTGGGCCCGGCCGGCGTGGCCGTGTACCCGGCCGACGACACGTACGCGCCCATCTGGCACGACCTCGCCGGCACGCGCCCGAGCGTGACCTTCGCGCTGCAGGGTCCGGCCGACGTGACCGCCGACGCCGAGTGGGTGGACGACCACTGGTCGCTGATGCTGCACACGCCGGCGGGTTTCCACGCCGTGCAGCTGCGCATCGCCGGCCTGCACAACGTCAAGAACGCGCTGGCCGTCACGGCCTGTGCGCTCGCCGCGGGCGCGCCCCTCGACGCCGTCGTGCGCGGCCTCGAGGCCTTCGAGCCGGTCAAGGGCCGCTCGCAGCTCAAGACCGCGGTGCTGCACGGCCAGCCGGTCACGGTGGTCGACGACACGTACAACGCGAATCCGGACTCCGCCCGTGCGGCCGTCGACGTGCTGGCCCAGATGGGCGGCCCGCGCTGGCTCGTTCTGGGCGACATGGGTGAAGTGGGCGACCAGGGCCCCGCCTTCCACGAGGAGGTGGGTGCCTATGCCAAGGCGCAGGGCGTCGATCACTTCTGGACGGTGGGCGAGCTGTGCCGCCACGCCGCCGGCGCGTATGCCGGCAGCCGACATTTCGACAGCGTGGCCGACCTGGTCGCCGCACTGCCGCAGGCGCCCGTCGCCCGCGCGGTGCTGGTCAAGGGGTCGCGCTTCATGAAGATGGAACAGGTCGTGGCGGCACTGCTGTCGCCCACGGCCGGTTCTGACCCCATCCAAGGAAAACCGAATGCTGCTTAGCCTGGCTCAATGGCTGCAGAACACCTACCCCGAACAACTCGGGTTCCTGCGCGTGTTCCAGTACCTCACGTTCCGTGCGGTGCTCGCGGCGATGACGTCGCTGCTGATCGGTCTCGCCATGGGCCCGTGGGTGATCCGCCGCCTGACGGCGCTGAAGATCGGCCAGCCGATCCGTGAATACGGCGTGCAGGAGCACCTGGTCAAGAGCGGCACGCCCACGATGGGCGGCGTGCTGATCCTCCTCGGCATCGCCGTCAGCACGCTGCTGTGGTTCGACTGGAGCAACCGCTTCGTCTGGATCGTGATGCTCGTGACGCTGGGCTTCGGCGCCATCGGCTGGGTCGACGACTGGCGCAAGGTCGTGCACAAGAACCCGGAAGGCATGGCCTCGCGCGAGAAGTACTTCTGGCAGTCGCTGATCGGCCTCGTGGCTGCGCTGTACCTCGCGTTCAGCGTGTCGGAGACGTCGAACCTGCGTGTGCTGGAACTGTTCCTGCGCTGGGTGCAGAGCGGCTTCTCGAACGACCTGCCGCCGAAGGCCGACCTGATGATCCCGTTCGTCAAGAGCATCAGCTACCCGCTGGGCGTGTTCGGCTTCATCATCCTGACCTACATCGTGATCGTGGGCAGCAGCAACGCGGTCAACCTGACCGATGGCCTCGACGGCCTCGCCATCATGCCGGTCGTGATGGTGGGCTCGGCCCTCGGCGTGTTCGCGTACGTGGTGGGCAGCTCGGTGTACTCGAAGTACCTGCTGTTCCCGTACATCCCGGGCGCCGGCGAGCTGCTGATCTTCTGCGCGGCCATGGCCGGCGCAGGCCTCGCGTTCCTGTGGTTCAACACCCACCCCGCGCAGGTGTTCATGGGCGACGTGGGCGCGCTGTCGCTCGGCGGCGCGCTGGGCACCATCGCCGTGATCACCCGCCAGGAGATCGTGCTGTCCGTGATGGGCGGCATCTTCGTGGTCGAGGCCCTGTCGGTGATGCTGCAGGTGTCGTGGTTCAAGTTCACGAAGAAGCGCTACGGCACGGGGCGCCGCATCTTCAAGATGGCGCCGCTGCACCACCACTTCGAGAAATCGGGCTGGCGCGAGACCCAGGTGGTCGTGCGCTTCTGGATCATCACCATGCTGCTGTGCCTGGTGGGACTCGCGAGCCTCAAGCTGCGGTAGGACCATGAAGTACCTGAAGGACGTTTCGGTGCTGGTGCTCGGGCTCGGAGATTCCGGGCTCGCGATGGCGCGCTGGTGCGCGCGCTTCGGCGCGGCCGTGACCGTCTGGGATTCGCGCGAGAACCCGCCGCACGCGGCGGCGCTGGCCGAGCAGGTGCCCGAGGCGCGCCGCATCGCCGGCGAGTTCGACGACCGCTCGCTCAACGGCGTGCAGATGATCTTCAAGAGCCCGGGGCTCGCGCCGGGCGACCCGCGCATCGCCCCGATGCTGGCGCAGGCCCGCGCCACCGGCATCCCCGTCGGCGGCGAACTCGACCTGTTCGCCTCGGCGCTGGCCGACCTGAAGGCCGACCGGCAGTACGCGCCGAAGGTGCTCGCGATCACCGGCACGAACGGCAAGACCACCACCACGTCGATGACGGCGCAGCTCGTCGAGCGCACCGGCCTGCGTGTGGCCGTGGCCGGCAACATCGGCCCCACGATGCTCGACACGCTGTCGTCGTTCCTGGACCTGGAGCCGGAACCCGAGGTCGTGGCCGCCACCGTGGCCGACGAACCGGCGGAAGCGGAGGCCGCGGTCGAGGCGACCGAGGCGGTGGCCGAGGTTCCCGTCGACGCGACGGCGGAGGTTCCGGCCGGCGAAGCGCCGACGGATGCGCCTGCCGACGACGCAGCCGAGGACGCCGCGGACGAGGAACCCGCCGCGGCCGCCCCGCCGCCGCCGGAAGAGTCCGACGCCGAAGTCACCGGTGGCGGTCCGCCGCCGCACCTGATCCCTCCGCCCCCGCCGGGCCCGGTGTTCGAACACCTGCCCGACGTGTGGGTGCTCGAGCTCTCCAGCTTCCAGCTCGACGGCGTGAAGCACTTCGAGCCGTCGGCCGCCGCCGTGCTCAACGTCACGCAGGACCACCTCGACTGGCACGGCTCGATGGATGCCTATGCCGAGGCCAAGGCGCGTTCGTTCGGCCGGGCCGCCGTGATGGTCATCAACCGGGACGATCCGCTGGTGGTCGCGATGATCCCGAAGCCGGTGCCGGGCAAGGGCCGCTTCGCCAAGCCGATCGAACGCGAGGTGGTGCGCTTCGGGCTCGACGCGCCGCAACGCCCGGGCGACTACGGCCTGCTCACGCAGAACGGCATCACGTGGCTGGTGCGCGCCCTCGTCAGCGACGAGCCGCAGGTGCGCCGCAAGCGCGGTGCCGTGGTCGAGGAAGAAGAGCTGGTGATCCAGCGCCTGATGCCGGCCGACGCGCTGCGCGTGCGCGGCCGTCACAACGCGGCCAACGCACTCGCGGCGCTGGCGCTCGCCACCGCGGTGGGCTGCCCCATCGCGCCGATGCTGCACGGCCTGCGCGAGTACACCGGCGAGCCGCACCGCGTGGAGTTCGTCGCGAGCATCGACGGCGTCGAGGCCTACGACGACAGCAAGGGCACGAATGTGGGCGCCACCGTGGCCGCGCTGACCGGCCTCGGGGCCGACAAGGCGCCGTCGCGCCTGGTCGTGATCCTCGGCGGCGACGGCAAGGGCCAGGACTTCACGCCGCTGCGTGACCCGGTGCGCCACCACGCGCGCGCCGTGGCCACGATCGGCCGCGACGCTGCCGCCATCGAGGCCGCGCTGCAGGGCACCGACGTCACCGTGCAGCGCCACGAAACGCTGGAGGCCGCCACGCGCTGGGCCTTCGACCGCGCCGTCGAGGGCGACGCCGTGCTGCTGAGCCCGGCCTGCGCCAGCCTCGACATGTTCCGCAACTACGCGCACCGCGCCGAGGTCTTCGTGACCGAAGTGCAGGCGATCGCGGCCGACCGCGGAGGGTCCCTCGCATGACGACCCTGGCCCAGCGGCTCGGTTTCGACAAGCTGAAGGAGCGCGTGCAGGCGCTCTTCCAGCGCGACACGAACGTGCCCATCCGCGACTGGAGCGGCCCGACCGGCCAGCCCGTGCGCCTGCAGAACTTCGACCAGCCGCTCGTGTGGATGGTGGTCGCCCTGCTCGCGCTCGGCGCGGTGATGGTGTATTCGGCGTCCGTCGCGATGCCGGACAACCCGAAGTTCACGCTCTACAAGTCCACGCACTTCCTGACCCGCCATTTCCTGTCGATCGGCGTCGCGTTCATCGCGGCGCTGGTGGTGGTGCAGCTGCCGCTCACGCTGTGGGAGAAGTACGCACCGTGGATCTTCGTGGCCACGCTGCTCGGGCTGATCGCCGTGCTGATCCCGCACGTGGGCCGCGAGGTCAACGGCGCACGCCGGTGGATCCCGCTCGGCATCATGAACTTCCAGCCGTCCGAACTCGCGAAGCTCGCGATGGCCCTCTACGCCGCCGACTACATGGTGCGCAAGATGGAGGTGAAGGAAAACTTCTTCCGCGCGGTGTTCCCGATGGCCATCGCCGTGGGTGTGGTGGGCCTGCTGCTGCTGGCCGAACCCGACATGGGCGCGTTCCTCGTGATCGCGGCCATCGCGATGGGCATCCTGTTCCTCGGCGGCGTGAACGGCCGCATGTTCTTCATCATCACGCTCGTGCTCGTGGGCGCCTTCGTGCTGATGATCTCGACGAGCCCGTGGCGCCGCGAGCGCATCTTCGCGTACCTGGACCCGTGGGACGTGAAGTACACGCTCGGCAAGGCCTACCAGCTGTCGCACTCGCTGATCGCGTTCGGGCGCGGCGAGATCTTCGGCCAGGGCCTGGGCTCGAGCGTCGAGAAGCTGCACTACCTGCCCGAGGCGCACACCGACTTCCTGCTCGCCGTGATCGGCGAGGAACTCGGTTTCGTGGGCGTGGCCTGCGTGATCGTCGCGTTCTTCTGGCTCTCGCGCCGCCTCTTCCACATCGGCCGCCAGGCCATCGCGCTCGACCGTGTGTTCGCGGGCCTGTTCGCACAGGGCATCGGCATCTGGATGGGTGGCCAGGCCTTCATCAACATGGGCGTGAACCTCGGGCTGCTGCCCACGAAGGGGCTGACGCTGCCGCTGATGAGCTTCGGCGGGTCGGCGATCCTGCTCAACCTCGTCGCGCTCGCGATCGTGGTGCGGGTGGACATCGAGAACCGGCAGATGATGCGGGGAGGGCGCGCATGAGCGGGCGCCACCTCGTGATCATGGCCGCCGGCACGGGCGGCCACGTCATCCCCGGCCTGGCCGTCGCGCGCGAGATGCAGCAGCGCGGCTGGACCGTGAGCTGGCTCGGCACCACGCACGGCATGGAGAACAAGCTCGTGCCGCCGTCGGGCATCCCGATGGACACGATCACGTTCAGCGGCCTGCGCGGCAAGGGCCTCCTGCACACGATGACCGGCGGGCTGCGGATGCTCGCGGCCTTCTGGAGCTGCCTGAAGATCCTGCGCCGCCGCGGCACGTCCGCCGTGCTGGGCATGGGAGGCTACGTCTGCTTCCCGGGTGGCTTGATGGCCTCGCTGATCGGCAAGCCGCTGATGCTCGTCAACGCCGACGCGGCGCTGCTGATGAGCAACAAGGCGCTGCTGCCGGTGGCCGACCGCGTGGGCTTCGGCTTCGAGGGCAAGGCCGCCCAGCGCACGAAGGGCGGGCTCGTCACGGGCAACCCGGTGCGGGCGGAGATCGAGGCCATCGCCGATCCGGCACAGCGTTTCGCCGGCCGCACCGGCCCGCTGAAGCTGCTGGTGGTGGGCGGCAGCCTGGGCGCGCGCGTGCTGAACGACACGGTGCCGCAGGCCCTCGCGCTGCTGGCGCCCGACCAGCGCCCGCGCATCGTCCACCAGACGGGGCAGGCCAACCTCGCCGCGGCCCAGGCCGCGTACGCGTCGATGGGCCTCGACGCCGAGGTGGTTCCCTTCATCGACAACATGGCCGAACGCCTCGCGGCGTGCGACCTCATTCTTTGCCGCGCCGGCGCGGTCACCGTCAGCGAGCTGTGTGCCGCGGGCGTTCCTGGAGTTCTCGTGCCTTTGATCGTCAGCACCACCAGCCACCAGCGCGACAACGCCGAGTGGCTCGCCTCGCATGGCGCCGGTGTCCACCTCCCCCAGGCCGACTTCAGCCCGCGCGCGCTGGCCGACCTGCTGGCCCAGCTCAATCGCGAGGCGCTGCTCGCGATGGCCGGCAAGGCCCGCGCGCTGGCCCGGCCGCACGCCGCCGCGCGCGTGGCCGACGAACTTGAAAAGCTGGTGTCATGAAACACGCCGTCAAACACATCCACTTCGTGGGCATCGGGGGCGCCGGCATGAGCGGCATCGCCGAGATCCTGCACAACCTCGGCTACGTCGTCTCCGGCTCCGACCAGGGCGACAACGCGGTCACGCGGCGCCTGGCCTCGCTCGGCATCACGGTGTCGGTGGGCCACGACGCGGCGCACATCGCGGGCGCCGAGGCGGTCGTCACGTCCACGGCCGTGAAGGGCGACAACCCCGAGGTGATCGCCGCGCGCGCGAAACGCGTGCCGGTGGTGCCGCGCGCGGTGATGCTCGCCGAACTGATGCGCCTGAAGCAGGGCATCGCGATCGCCGGCACCCACGGCAAGACCACCACCACGTCGCTCGTGACCAGCGTGCTGGCCGAGGCCGGGCTCGACCCCACGTTCGTCATCGGCGGGCGCCTCAACGCCGCCGGCGCGAACTCGCGCCTCGGCTCGGGCGACTACATCGTGGTGGAGGCCGACGAGTCCGATGCGTCGTTCCTGAACCTGCTGCCGGTGCTGTCGGTCGTGACGAACATCGACGCCGACCACATGGACACGTACGGCCACGACCTGAGCAAGCTCAAGGGCGCGTTCGTCGAATTCCTGCACCGCATGCCGTTCTACGGCGCGGCGGTGCTGTGCGGCGACGACGCCGGCGTGCGGTCGATCATCCCGATGGTGTCGCGTCCGGTCGTCACCTACGGCTTCGGCGCGGACGTGCAGGTGCGCGCCGTGAACGTGCAGGCGCTGGAAGGCGGCCAGATGCGCTTCACGGTGCAGCGGCGCAACGGCGTCGTGATGCCCGACCTCGAGGTCACGCTGAACCTGCCCGGTGAGCACAACGTGCTGAACGCACTGGCCGTCGTGGCGGTGGCCACCGAGCTGGAGCTGCCCGACGGCCCGATCGTCAAGGCCCTCGGCGAGTTCCGCGGCGTGGGCCGCCGCTTCCAGCGCTACGGCGAGCAGCCGGCGCGTTCGGGCGGCACGTTCACGCTGATCGACGACTACGGCCACCACCCGGTGGAGATGGCCGCGGTGATCTCGGCCGCGCGTGGCGCGTTCCCCGGCCGCCGCCTCGTCATCGCGTTCCAGCCTCACCGCTACACCCGCACCCGCGACTGCTTCGAGGACTTCGTCAAGGTGATGGGCTCGGCCGACGCCGTGCTGCTGGGCGAGGTGTATGCCGCCGGCGAGGCGCCGGTGGTCGCGGCCGACGGCCGTTCGCTCGCCCGCGCGCTGCGCGTGGCGGGCAAGGTGGACCCGATCTTCGTCGACGACATCGCGCAGATGCCGGCGGCCATCGTGGAACACGCACGCGACGGCGACGTCGTGATCTCGATGGGCGCCGGCACGATCGGCGCCGTCCCGGGGCAGGTCCTCGAATTGCTGAAGGAGGGTGCATGAGCTCCTCTGTTGATGTGAAGTCGCTCGGCAAGGTCGCCGTGCTGATGGGCGGTGAATCCGCCGAACGCGACATCTCGCTGATGTCGGGCAACGGCGTGCTGGCCGCGTTGCAGTCGCAGGGCGTGGACGCGCACGCGTTCGACCCGGCGCAGCACGAGCTGGGCGAGCTGAAGAAGCAGGGCTTCGACCGCTGCTTCATCGCGCTGCATGGCCGCCATGGCGAGGACGGCACGGTGCAGGGCGCGCTCGAACTGCTGGGCATTCCGTACACGGGTTCGGGCGTGATGGCCTCGTCCATCGCGATGGACAAGGTGATGACCAAGCGCGTGTGGATCGCCGAAGGGCTGCCCACGCCGAAGTACGTGCGCCTCGCGCCCGAGGAGCAGGACGCGGCGCGTGTGGCCGCGGTGCCCGGCAACCTGGGCCTGCCGCTGATCGTCAAGCCGCCGCGCGAGGGCTCGTCCATCGGCGTGACCAAGGTGACGACCGCCGCCGAGATGGCCGCGGCGGTGACGCTGTCCGCGAAGTACGACCCGGACGTGCTCTGCGAGGAGTTCATCGACGGCGAGGAAGTCACGTGCCCGGTGTTCGGCGCGGGCCCCACGGCGCGCGCGCTGCCGGTGATCCGCATCGCCGCGCCCGACGGCGCGTACGACTACCAGAACAAGTACTTCACCGACGTCGTGCAGTACCACTGCCCGAGCGGCCTGCCCGCGGCCGAGGAGGCCGAGATCCAGCGCGTCGTGGTGGCGGCGTACCGCACGCTCGGCTGCCGCGGCTGGGGCCGGGCCGACCTGATGATCCGCAAGTCCGACCGCAAGCCGTTCCTGCTCGAGATCAACACGTCGCCGGGGATGACCTCGCATTCGCTCGTGCCGATGTCCGCGAAGGCGGCCGGCATCAGCTACGAACAACTGTGCCTGCAGCTGATCGCGGGCGCCACGCTGGACAGCCGCGCCTGACCGTCCGATGAACCGCCGCGCCAACTTCGCCAACTCCGACGCACGCGCCGACGTGCGCGAGCGGCCGCTCGACGTGCGCCTGATGAACATCACCGCCTCGGTGCTGTTCAGCCTGGCCGCGTTGATCGTGCTCGTCGGGCTGGTGGTGTGGCTGGTGCGGCAACCGATGTTCGACGTGCGGCGGATCCGCGTGGAGGGCGACGTGACGCGCAACAGCGTCTCCACCATCCGCGCGAACGCGCTGCCGCGCATCACCGGCAACTACTTCACGCTCGACCTGGGCCAGGGCCAGCGCGCGTTCGAGGCGGTGCCGTGGGTGCGCCACGCGGTCGTGAGCCGCGTGTGGCCGAACCGGCTGAACGTGCTGCTGGAGGAGCACCGCGCCGCGGCGCTGTGGTCGATGGAAGAGGGCAGCGACCAGCTGGTGAACACGTTCGGCGAGGTGTTCCAGGCGAACGTCGGCGACGTCGAGGACGACTCGCTGCCCACGCTGCAGGGCCCGGAGGGCTCGGCGCCGCTCGTGCTGTCGGCCTACCGCCGCCTCAGCCCGGTCTTCGAGCGCATGGACATGAACATGGAGGCGCTGACCCTGAGCGGCCGCGGCTCGTGGCACGCGGTGTTCGACAACGGCGCGGAGATCGAGCTGGGCCGCGGCACCGAGGACGAACTCGTGGCGCGCAGCGAACGCTTCACCGGCACGGTGGCGCAGGTGATCGCGCGCTACCAGCGCCCGCTGCTGTTCGCGGACCTGCGCCACAACGAAGGGTACGCACTGCGGCTCAAGGGCATCACGACCACGCAGGCCGCCGCGGCGGGTGTGGCGGCAGCAAGAAACTGAGAGAGAACATGGCCAAAGAATACAAAGACCTCGTGGTGGGACTCGACATCGGCACGGCCAAGGTGATGGCCGTGGTGGCCGAAGTCCTGCCCGGCGGCGAGCTGCGCGTGGCCGGCCTCGGCATCGCGGCGGCACACGGCCTCAAGCGCGGCGTGGTGGTCAACATCGACGCGACGGTGCAGTCCATCCAGCAGGCGCTGAAGGAGGCCGAGATGATGGCCGACTGCAAGATCACGCGCGTCTACACCGGCATCACCGGCAGCCACATCCGCGGCCAGAACAGCACGGGCATGGTGATCGTGCGCGACAAGGAGGTCACGCCGGTCGACGTGTCGCGTGTGGTCGAGACCGCCAAGGCCATCAACATCCCGAACGACCAGCGGCTGCTGCTCGTCGAGCCCCAGGAGTTCGTGATCGACGGCCACGAGGTCAAGGAACCCATCGGCATGAGCGGCGGGCGCCTCGAGGTGAAGGTGCACATCGTGACGGGCGCGCAGAGCGCGGCCGAGAACATCATCAAGTGCGTGCGCCGCTGCGGCCTCGAGGTGGACCAGCTCGTGCTGAACCCGAGCGCGTCGAGCCACGCGGTGCTCACCGACGACGAGAAGGACCTGGGCGTCGCGCTCGTCGACATCGGCGCGGGCACCACCGACGTCGCCATCTTCACCGACGGCGCCATCCGCCACACCGCGGTGATCCCGATCGCCGGCGACCTGATCACGAGCGACATCGCGATGGCGCTGCGCACGCCCACGAAGGATGCGGAAGAGATCAAGGTCGAATACGGCGTGGCCAAGCAGCTGCTGGCCGATCCGTCGGAACAGCTCGAAGTGCCGGGCCTCGGCGACCGCGCGCCGCGCATGCTCAGCCGCCAGGCGCTGGCCGGCGTGATCGAGCCGCGCGTGGAGGAGATCTTCTCGCTCGTGCACCAGGTGATCCGCGAGAGCGGCTACGAGGAGCTGCTCTCCTCGGGCATCGTGCTGACCGGCGGCGCGGCGGTGATGCCGGGCATGGTCGAACTCGCCGAAGACATCTTCCTGAAGCCGGTGCGCAAGGGCATCCCGACGTACCACGGCGCGCTGCACGACATGGTCGCGAGCCCGCGGTCGGCCACCGTCATGGGGCTGCTGGACGAGGCACGCCTCGGCCGCTCGCGCGGCATGAAGGCCGCGCAGCAGGCCGGTTCCGTCAAGACATGGTTTGGTCGCCTCAAGGACTGGTTCCTGGGCAACTTCTGAAATCAACCCGGACGTCAACAACATGAGCACGAAGCCCGTTTGTGAATGCCTGGGTTGTCACCTGCTGGAGAGCCGGGGGCCGCCAGCAATCCGACGACAGAAGACCGCGGGGTCCGGCTAGCGCCGGACCGCACATCGCGGCAAGAAGAAACGTGAATATCGACCGACACGGTCAATGGCAACTGCAACCCCGAATGGAGTGAACAACATGGCAATCGAAATGATCGAAGAATTCGACCTCGGAACGAAGATCAAGGTGATCGGCGTCGGCGGCGGCGGCGGCAACGCGGTCGACCACATGATTTCCCAAGGCGTTCAGGGCGTGGAATTCATCTGCGCGAACACCGACGCGCAGGCGCTCAACCGCTCCACCGCACACCACCTGATCCAGCTGGGCAACACCGGCCTCGGCGCCGGCGCGAAGCCGGAAGCCGGCCGCGCCGCCGGCGAAGAGGCGGTCGACCGCATCCGCGAATCGATCGCCGGCTCGAACATGCTCTTCATCACCGCCGGCATGGGCGGCGGCACGGGCACGGGCGCCGCGCCCGTGATCGCGCGCGTGGCGAAGGAGATGGGCATCCTGACCGTGGGCGTGGTCACGAAGCCGTTCGACTTCGAAGGCAACCGCCGCATGAAGGCCGCCGACGCGGGCCTCGCCGAACTCGAAGCCAACGTCGACTCGCTGATCGTCATCCTGAACGACAAGCTGCTCGACGTGCTGGGTGACGACGTGACGCAGGACCAGGCCTTCGCGCACGCCAACGACGTGCTGCGCAACGCCGTGGGCGGCATCAGCGACATCATCCACATCCCGGGCCTCGTGAACGTCGACTTCGAGGACGTGAAGACGGTGATGAGCGAGCCGGGCAAGGCGATGATGGGCACGGCCGTGGCCAGCGGCCCGGACCGCGCCGCCAAGGCCGCCGAAGGCGCCGTGGCCTGCCCGTTGCTGGAAGGCATCGACCTGTCGGGCGCGCGCGGCGTGCTCGTGCTGATCGCCGCCGGCCGCAGCACGTTCAAGCTGAGCGAGTCCCGCAACGCGATGAACTGCATCCGCCGCTATGCCGCCGACGACGCGCACGTGATCTACGGCACCGCCTACGACGAATCGCTGGGCGACCAGCTGCGCGTCACGGTGATCGCCACCGGCCTGAGCCCGGCCAAGCGCCAGCAGGCCCCGATCAGCGTGGTCCACAGCCAGGTCGTGCAGCGCACCGGCACCGACAACCTGCCGGTGCTGAACCAGCCGGTGCACGCCGGCAGCGGCGGCGCCTCGCACGACTACAGCAGCCTGTCGGTGCCGAGCGTGTGGCGCAACGGCCGCACGGCCGCGGCGAAGGTCGATGCGCTGGCGAGCCATGGCATGGACGAGATCGAGATCCCCGCGTTCCTGCGCAAGCAAGCTGATTGAGCGGGAGGGCGATGCCCCGGCTGCGCGGGCACAGCCTGCGTCTGCGATGCTCGCCGTACGCTTGTACGGCTGCGCTTCTCGACGCAGGCTGAGCCCGCTCGCTGCGGGGCCTCGCACCTCCGGGACGCCGAGGCGTGCGTCGCGGAAAGTCATTGGCTATTGCAACCTTAGGTACCGCGTTCGGGCGGTGAGCGCACGCTCGCCTTAAAATCATGACCATGCTCGCCCAACGTACGCTCAAATCCATCACCCGCGCCGTCGGCGTGGGGGTGCACGGTGGCCAGCGCGTCGAGCTGACGCTGCGGCCGGCCGCGCCCGACACCGGCATCGTCTTCCGCCGCATCGACCTGCCCGTGCCGGTCGACATTCCCGTTCGCGCGGAAACGGTGTGCGACACGCGCATGGCCACCACCATCTCGCCCGGGGGCGACCCCGGTGCGCCGAAGGTCAACACCATCGAGCACCTGCTGTCGGCCTGCGCCGGCCTCGGCCTCGACAACCTGATCGTCGACATCACCGCCGAGGAAGTGCCCATCCTCGACGGCTCGGCCGCGTCGTTCGTGTTCCTGCTGCAGAGCGCGGGCATCGAACTGCAGAACGCGCCGAAGCGCTTCCTGCGCATCGTCAAGCCGGTGGAGATCCGCGAGGGCGAAGGCCGCAGCCTCAAGTGGGCGCGCCTGTCCCCGTTCAACGGCTACACGCTCACGTTCGAGATCGACTTCGACCACCCGGCCGTCAACCAGACGGGCCAGCAGGTCACGTTCGACATGGGCTCGGGCTTCTACAAGCGAGACATCGCCCGCGCCCGCACGTTCGGCTTCACGAAGGACGTGGAGCTGATGCGCTCGCGCGGCCTGGGCCTGGGCGGCAGCATGGACAACGCCATCGTGGTGGACGACTACCGCGTGCTGAACGCCGGTGGCCTCCGCTACGACGACGAGTTCGTCAAGCACAAGATCCTCGACGCCATCGGCGACCTGCACGTGTGCGGCCACCCGCTGCTGGCGGCCTACACCGCGTTCAAGTCGGGCCATGCGCTCAACAACAAGCTGATGCGGGCCGTGCTGGCCGACCGCAGCGCCTACGAGATCGTGACCTTCGACGACGAACGCGACGCGCCTGCCGGGCTGGCCGCCCTGGCCCCGGCCTGGTGACGCCCCGGCCATGCTGATCGCACGCTGGATCTTCCTGCTGCTGGGCGTGGCGGCCGTCGTGTCTTTTGCGATGTACATTGGCACGGGGCAGGTCCGCTTCCGCCACTACGGTCTCGTGATCGTCAAGTGGGCGGTGTTCGCGGGCCTGGCGTTCTTCGCAGTGCTGATTCTCGAGCGGCTGGCCATCCTGGTCTGACCAAAACAACGACAAACCGTCCTTCAATCGCATGGTCATCTTCAGCTGGGTGGTTCTCGGCCTCGCTGGCTTTCTCCTGCTCTGCAGCGGGGTCAGCTGGGGCGTCTACATCGCCATCGAGGACTCGGATTGGCGGCGCCTGTCCGTCAAGGTCTTCCGGTTCTCGATGGTGCTGCTGCTGCTGTTCGTCAACGTGATGATCTACGCCCACATCATCAACGGCCTGACGGGCCCCTGACCGGCGTCCGGGCAGCGGGCCCGGGGATTGCTTGAAAGGGACATCTCCCATGTCCCGGATCTTTCCCCGAACGCCCATGAACAAGCTGCATCTTTCTTCATCATCGTTCACCCGGCGCCTTTTTGCGCTGATCATGTCGTTCCTGCTGGCCGCCGCGGCCCACGCGCAGATCGACACCCTCCGCGAGTACGTCCTGGGCCCCGGCGACGTCCTCAAGGTCACCGTCTACCAGAATGCCGACCTCACCCTCGAGACCCGCGTGTCCGAGGCCGGCACCATCAGCTATCCGCTGCTCGGGTCGGTGAAGGTGGGTGGCCTGAGCGTCCAGGCCGCCGAGAAAGTCATCGCCGACGGGCTGCTGAAGGGCAACTTCCTGAAGGCGCCCCAGGTCAACATCGCCGTCTCCCAGGTGCGCGGCCACCAGGCCTCGGTGCTGGGCCTCGTCAACAAGCCCGGCCGCTACCCCATCGAACAGGCCGGCCTGAAGCTCAGCGACCTGATCGCGCTGGCCGGCGGCGTGGCCACCGGCGGCAGTGAAACGGTGACATTGGTCGGCACACGCGACGGCAAAGCTTTCCGGCAGGAGGTCGATCTGCCGTCCCTGTTCGGCGGTGCCGCGAAGTCCGACGACCCCATGGTCCTCAACGGCGACGTCATCTACGTGGACCGTGTCCCGTCCTTCTACATCTACGGCGAAGTGATGCGCGGCGGGCAGTTGCGCCTCGAGCGCGGCATGACCGTGATGCAGGCCCTCGCCGCAGGGGGCGGCCTCACGCAGCGGGGCACGCAGAAGGGCATGAAACTGCATCGCAAGGACGCCGATGGCAACGTGAAGATCATCGAGCCGACCATGGACACGCAGCTCAAGCCGAACGACGTGATCTACGTCCGCGAGAGCCTGTTCTGACCCCTTGGGACCGGGCCGCCGCGCCGTGGCCCGAAGTTTGCAGAAGGGGCTCAGGAAAAACCCTGAGCCACCCGCCGACCCACCCGGTCGGCCGGGTCCCTGAACCTTCTACCGCCCGAGGTTGCCGATGTCCCCCTCTCTTTCCGTGTTGCCCGTGGTGATGGCCGGTGGCAACGGCACGCGCCTGTGGCCCCTGTCCCGCGCCGGCTACCCCAAGCAGTTCCTCGTGCTCGCGGGCGACCGCAGCCTCTTCCAGCAGGCCGTGGGTCGTCTCGCGGCCCTCGGCGCGCCCGACCTCGCCGTGGGCGCTCCGCTGATCGTCGGCAACGACGAACACCGCTTCCTCGTGCTGGACCAGCTGCGCGAAGCGAAGATCGCCCCGCAGGCGCTGCTGCTGGAGCCCACTGGCCGCAACACCGCTCCGGCCCTCACGCTCGCAGCCCTGCAGGCCCGTGAAGGCGGCGCCGACCCCGTGCTGGTGGTGAGCCCCGCCGACCAGACCGTCACCGACGAAGCGGCCTTCACCACGGCCCTGCAGCAGGCGATCCGCATCGCCGGCAACGGCGCCATCGCCATCCTGGGCATCCAGCCCGACCGCCCCGAGACCGGCTACGGCTACATCCGCAGCACGCCGGGCGAAGGCGCCGACCTGGTGGCCCAGTTCGTCGAGAAGCCCGACGAGGCCATGGCCCAGCGCTACATCGCCGAGGGCGACTACAGCTGGAACAGCGGCATGTTCGTGCTGAAGGCCTCGGTGTGGCTGGCCGCGCTGCGCACCTACCGTCCCGACATCCTGGAGGCCACCGAGGCCGCCTGGCGTGCCCGGTCGACCGACACGCCGTTCATCCGCCCCGGCAAGGCAGAATTTGCCGCCGTTCCCGCGGAATCCGTCGACTACGCGGTCATGGAGAAGTGTCCGGGCAGTAAATTCGACATTCGCATGGTCAGTCTTGCGGCAGGCTGGAGCGACCTGGGCGCCTGGGATGCCGTGTGGCAGGTCGCCGGCAAGGACGCCGACGGCAACGCCCAGGTGGGTGACGTGATGCTGCAGGACTCGCACAACACGCTGGTCCACGCCAGCAGCCGCCTCGTGAGCGTGGTGGGCCTCGACGACATCGTGGTGGTCGAGACCGCCGATGCGGTGATGGTGGCCGACCGCGGCCGCAGCCAGGACGTCAAGAAGATCGTCAGCCAGCTCGGCGCGTGCGAGCGCCACGAGCACACGCTGCACCGCAAGGTCCACCGCCCCTGGGGCTGGTACGACAGCATCGACGCGGGGCCGCGCTTCCAGGTCAAGCGCATCATGGTCAAGCCCGGCGCCACGCTGAGCCTGCAGATGCATCACCACCGCGCCGAACACTGGATCGTGGTCACCGGCACGGCGGAGGTCACCTGCGGCGACAAGAAGCTGCTGCTGACCGAGAACCAGAGCACGTACATCCCGCTCGGCCAGACGCACCGCCTGGCCAACCCGGGCAAGGTGGACCTCGAGATCATCGAGGTCCAGTCCGGCAGCTACCTGGGCGAGGACGACATCGTCCGGTTCGAGGACACCTACGGCCGCACCGGCTGACCGGCCACCCAGCAACACCCCCCGCGACACGACCCGCGGTGCCTTCGTGGCAGCCCGGGCCGGGCCGCGGCATTCCGAAGATCGAAGGAGAACGCCCTCATGACGAAAGCGATGATTCTGGCCGCGGGCCAGGGAACGCGGGTCCGCCCCCTGACGAAACAGCTGCCGAAGCCGATGATCCCGATCCTCGGCAAGCCGGTGCTCGAGTACATCATCGAGCACCTCGCGCGCTACGGCGTGCGCGACATCATGATCAACGTGGCCCACTGCCACTGGAAGATCGAGAACTACTTCGGCAACGGCCACCGCTGGAACGTCAACATCGGGTACTCGTTCGAAGGCGTGCGCGAGCACGGCGAGATCATCCCGAAGCCCATGGGCTCGGCTGGCGGCATGCGCCGCATCCAGGACCACAGCGGCTTCTTCGACGACACCACCATCGTGCTGTGCGGCGACGCCATCATCGACCTCGACATCCAGGCCGCGGTGTTCGAGCACAAGACGAAGAAGGCCGTGGCGAGTGTCGTGGCCCTCGACGTGCCGCGCGACCAGGTGAACAACTACGGCATCGTCGTTGCCGACAAGGACGGCCGCATCACGCAGTTCCAGGAGAAGCCGAAGCCGGAGGACGCGCTGTCGACCCTCGCCAGCACCGGCATCTACCTGTTCGAGCCGCATGCGCTCGAGCTCGTGCCGAAGAACCAGGTGTTCGACATCGGCAGCGAGCTGTTCCCGCTGATGGCGACCCAGGGCCTGCCGTTCTACGTGCAGAAGCGGCACTTCAACTGGATCGACATCGGCCGCGTCACCGACTACTGGGCCGTCTGCATGCGCGTGCTGCGCGGCGAGGTGGCGCAGATGGACATGCCGGGCACCGAGATCCGCCCCGGCGTGTGGGTGGGCCTCAACACGAAGGTCGACTGGAACAAGGTGAAGGTCACCGGCCCTGTCTACATCGGCTCGGGCGTGTGCGTGGAGGACGGCGCCACGATCGAAGGGCCGGCCTGGCTGGGCCATGGCTGCGTGGTGCGCAAGAACGCGCGGCTCACGCGCAGCATCCTGTTCGACTACACGCGGCTGTCGGAGGGGGCGGAGTTCGAGGACCTGATCGCGTCGCCGCAGTACGTCGTGGATCGCCATGGGCGGACGACGTATCCGGGCGACGAGACCACCGAGCTGCGCTGGGGCGACGCCCGCGCTTGAGCGGAACGTGGGCCCCGGCGTTCGCCGGGGTGACCCTGCCGTGGCGCCATCCCGGCGAACGCCGGGATCCTCCGGTGCCTCAGCGCAGCGTCAGCGCCACGTTGCACATCCCCGTCGTCACGTCGTAGGGATACGTCGTGCCGGCGTTGTCGTCACCATCCACGGTGCGCCGTTCGTAGTACACGCCGCAGACGAAGCGCAGGTTGCGCAGCGCCTCGTACGAGGCATTGAGGCCCACCGTGGTCAGGCGGTCCCGCGCGGTGGAGGTCTGCGTGAGCGTGGCGCCGCCGCCGGTCTGCGAGAACGCGTTGTCGAGCTTGCGGCGGCTGTAGCCCAGCGCGCTGTTGACGCTGATCTTCGAGGTCGCGTCCCACGTGGTCTTCCACAGCAGCGAGTCGCGCACCTGGGTGTCGCTCGATTCGGTGATCAGCCCGAGGTCGGAGTCGCTGCGGCCCGCACCGCTGTCGCGGGCGACCTGGAAGCGCATGCGGGTCTTGCCCGTGAGCGTCCAGTCGTAGCCCAGCAGGCCGGTCCAGCCGTGGCTGTCGCGCTGCTCCTGCACCGAGTGGCTTTCCTTCGTGTTGCTGAGGCGTGCGTCGAACCTGCTGTTGCCGGTGGGCACCCACGTGAACGACAGGTCGACGTCGTCGCGGGTGAAGTCGTCGCCGACGGTGCCCGTGCTGCCCGAGATGAAGCGCGGGTACGTGCCGTCGGTGCGGCGCACGCCGAGGCGCACGCTCCACAGGTCGCTCGGGGCGAACCGGACGCCGAGGTTGACGGCGCCCTGGCGCACGTCGCGGTTCGTGAACTGGTCGAGCGAGTGGGTCGACTGCTCGAACGAGTAGCCGCCTTCGAGCGTCCACGTGGTGACGAGGCCCACGCGGGCGCGCAGCGCGCCGCCGGTCACGTGCAGCACGTCCTTCTCGGTGCTGGCGCCTTCCGCGGAACTGAGGTCGTACCGGTTCAGGTTGGCGCGGTCGTACAGCATCACGTCGCCCGACAGCCGCTCGATGGTCGAGCCTTCGAGCGTGGCGAGCACGTCGTGGGACGTGTTGTTCAGCTGCTTGTTGTTGACGAAGTTGTTCCAGTTCACCGCCGCCTTCGCGCCGAGGCGCATGCGGCTGAACGGCTGGTCGACACCGGCGAGCAGGCCGGTCGAGGAGATGAGGTCGCGGGACTTGCCGAAGGAGTCCGGCACGCGGAACACGTTGGTGTCGGCCGTGAAGCCCTGGCTGATGCCGACGTACCAGGGGCTGGTCTCGGCGGCGGACCAGCCGGGCGTGCTGGCCAGCAAGGCTGCCGCGGCCAGCGGCAGAAGGCGGGGCAGGGGACGTCTCAGGGTCATGGTTGTTGTCGAAAACACCTCAGGACCCCTTGAAAAGCAATCCCCATGCCGCCACCCGTGACGGACCTCACGGTTTCGGGAGGGTCCCCGAGACGCCCTGCACGAACCAGTTCATGCGCGAGAGGGTGGCATCGTCCATCGTGCCGCCGGCCTGCCGTTCGCGCCCGGCCTGGTCGACCAGGCGACCGGCAAATGGGTGAAAACGACCGGCAATGATGTCCGCCTCGCGGGCCCGGACGGCCTTGACGACGTCCGCGGGCACCGAGGGATGGAACGGCGCCAGCGCGAGCAGGCCGTCCTTCATGCCGCCCCACACGGGCGTGGCGCGCCAGCTGCCGTCGAGCACGGCGCGGGCCACGCGGGTGTAGTACGCGCCCCACTGCTGCGTGATGGCGGTCAGCTGGGCGTCCGGGGCGAAGCGGCGCATGTCGCTCTGGTAGGCGATCACTTTCACGCCCTTGTCCTGCGCGGCTTGCGCGACGGCCGTCGAGCCGCTGTGGTTGGTCAGCACGTCGGCGCCCTGGGCGATCAGCGCGAGGGCGGCCTCGCGTTCGCGCGTGGGGTCGAACCACGTGTCGAGCCACAGCACCTTCACCTGCGCGTCGGGGCGGGCGGCCCGCATGCCGAGCGTGAAGGCGTTGATGCCCTGGATCACCTCGGGCACCGGGAAGCCGGCCACGTAGCCCGCGATGCCGGTCTTGCTGGTGCGGCCGGCGACGAGGCCCGCGAGGTAGCGGCCCTCGTAGTAGCGGGCGTTGTAGGTGTTCACGTTCGCCGACGTGCGGTAGCCGCCGGCGTGTTCGAACGCCGTGCCCGGGAACTCGGTGGCCACGCGCAACGCGGGTTCGAGGTACCCGAAGCTCGTCGCGAAGATCAGCTTGTTGCCTTGCGCGGCGAGGTCGCGCAGCACCCGCTCGGATTCGGCGCCTTCGGGCACGGCCTCCACGATGGTCGTCTTCACGAGCGGCCCCAGGGCCTGCTCCATCGCGCGGCGGCCGAGGTCGTGCTGGTACGTCCAGCCGGCTTCGCCCACGGGGCTCACGTACACGAAGGCCACCGGCAGCGGGGGCTTGGCAGCGGGGGGTTGGGCGCCGGCGGCGAATGCGAGCACGGCAACAGACATCGCGCACAGCCGGACGCTGGCGCGGGCGAGGTTTTTGAACATGGTGTTCCTCTACATGGCCCCGGGGGTTGGACATCGGAAAAAAGAAACGCCTGCGGGGGCACGCAGGCGCTCAGGGAAGAGATTGTCGCAGATCAGGGAATGCGGTCGCCGTAGCGGATGGTCCGCAGCGTCCCTTCCTCGAATTCCAGGATCGTGATGAACTGGCCGCGGCCCGGGCGGTACGCCCAGCTGTCGACGTTGATGCACGGGCGCACGGAGCCGTCGCGCGGGGGCGGCGCGGGGTCGGGCTTGCAGAACGAATCCCGCACGGCCGGCTCGCCGCACTTGGACAGCACGGACATCTTCGAGTCGCCGGGGTCGGCGAAGTTGTTGCCGCAGCGCAGGTTCTGCGCGAAGGCTGCGCCGCTGGCGAGGCCGAGTGCGAGGGTGAGGGCCGCGTGGGCCGGGGTGAATCGCATGGAGGGCTCCCTGGTCGATGGTGCGGGCCCGTCACCGGGCCGCACGTTGGCTAACGCCCGTGGGAGCCGTTCCGCTGACACCGGTTCCATCGCCGCGCGTCAGGCGGCGGCGAAGACCCGGTCGAGTTCGGCGCGCCAGGCCTGCTTGCGTGTGTCGTCCACGAAGCTCGCCTCGAAGCTGTTGGCCGCCAGCTGGTGGGCCTGCCGCGCGCCCAGCTGCGGCAGCGCGGCGAAGGTCTCCAGGAAGTTCTGGTTCATGTAGCCGCCGAAGTAGGCCGGGTCGTCGGAGTTGACGGTGACACACAGGCCGTCGGCCAGCAGCGTGGCGAGGTTGTGGTCGGCCATCGTGCCGTACACGCACAGCTTCACGTTCGACAGCGGGCACACGGTGAGCGGCACGCGTTCGGCGGCCAGGCGCTTCACGAGCGCGGGGTCTTCCACGCAGCGCACGCCGTGGTCGATGCGTTCGACCTTCAGCACGTCGAGCGCGGTCGAGATGTAGGCGGCGGGGCCTTCCTCGCCGGCATGGGCCACGAGGTGCAGGCCCAACTCGCGGCAGCGGGCGAACACGCGCGCGAACTTCTCCGGCGGGTTGCCGCGTTCGCCGCTGTCGAGGCCCACGCCCACGAACTTGTCGCGGTGGGGCAGGGCCTGCTCGAGCGTCTCGAAGGCGGCCTCCTCGCTCAGGTGGCGCAGGAAACACATGATCAGCAGTGCGCTGATGCCCAGCTCGCGCCGTGCCGTCTCGCAGGCGCGCACGAGGCCGTCGATCACGGTGGCGAACGGCACGCCGCGGTCGGTGTGCGTCTGCGGATCGAAGAACAGCTCGGCGTGCACGACGTTGTCGGCCTTGGCGCGGTGGAAGTACGCCATCGCCATGTCGAAGAAGTCTTCCTCCTTCAGCAGCACGCTGGCGCCGGCGTAGTAGATGTCGAGGAAGCTCTGCAGGTCGGTGAACGCGTAGGCCGCGCGCAGCGCGTCCACGCTGGGGTACGGCAGGTTCACGCCGTTGCGTTTCGCGAGCGCGAAGATCAGCTCGGGTTCGAGCGACCCCTCGATGTGGATGTGCAGTTCCGCCTTCGGCATGGCCTGCAGCAGGGCGGGCAGGCGGTCGCGGGGGATGGCGTCGAGGTTCGTCGTGTTCATCGCGTGATTGTCCTCGCTCTGTCATCCCGACGAAAGTCGGGACCCACCGCGGCCAGAGCGCGCCGCGGGGGCAGCGGGCCCCGGCGTTCGCCGGGGTGACCCTCTGGGGACGGGCTTATTTCCCGCCCGGCACCTTGCCTTCGACGCCCTTCACGTAGAACGTGATGCCGCTCAGGAACTTGTCGTCGGCGACCTGGTCGGCCTTCAGCACTTCCTTGCCGTCGGCGCCCACGATGGGGCCCTTCCAGATCGAGAACGAACCGTCCTTCAGGCCGGCCTTGACGGTCTCGACCTTGGCCTTGATCTCGGCGGGCACCTTGTCGGAGATGGACACGATGTCGATCGCGCCTTCCTTCACGCCCCACCACACGCCGCCGGTGGCCCAGGTGCCTTCCAGCGCGTCCTTCGTGGCCTTGATGTAGTACGGGGACCAGTTGATGACGGCGGAGGCGAGGTGCGCCTGCGGGCCGTACGAGGTCATGTCGCTGTCCCAGCCGAAGGCGTACTTGCCCTTGCTCTCGGCCGTCTTCAGCACGGCGTTGGAGTCGGTGTTCTGCATCAGCACGTCGGCGCCGCCGTTGATCAGCGACGTGGCCGCCTCCGATTCCTTCGGCGGGTTCAGCCATTCGTTGACCCAGACCACCTTGGTCTTGATCTTCGGGTTGACGCTCTGCGCGCCCAGCGTGAACGAGTTGATGTTGCGGATCACCTCGGGGATGGGCACCGATCCCACCACGCCCAGCGTGTTCGACTTCGTCATGGCGCCGGCGATGATGCCGGCCATGTAGGCGCCTTCATACGTGCGGCTGTCGTACGTGCGCACGTTGTCGGCGGTCTTGAAGCCGGTGGCGTGTTCGAACTTCACGTCCTTCAGCTCGGGGGCCACCTTGAGGATGGGCTCCATGTAGCCGAAGGTGGTGCCGAAGATCAGCTTGGCGCCCTGGCCGGCCTGGTCGCGGAACACACGCTCGGCGTCGGCGCCCTCGGGCACGTTCTCGATGTAGTTCGTGCTGATCTTGTCGCCGAATTCCTTCTCGAGCGCCTTGCGGGCGTTGTCGTGCGCGAAGGTCCAGCCGCCGTCGCCGATGGAGCCCACGTAGACGAAGGAGATCTTCAGCGGATCGGCCTTCGGGGCCGGTGCCGCGGCGGACGCGGGTTCGGCCGGCGCCGGGGCGGGCGCGGCTTCTTCCTTCTTGCCGCAGCCGACGAGCGCGGCGGTGGCGGCGAGGGTGGACCACCCTGCGATGGACAGCAGGGTACGTTTCGAAAGTTGGGTCATCTTCTTCTCCAGGAAATAAGCGAACGCGGGCGAACGGAAGTCTAGCGAAGGGGTCGGGTCACGACCCCGGTGAAAACGGCTTGCCGAGCGACGCCGGCATGTTGACGCGGATCCACGCGGCATTGCGCGAGATCAGCACCAGCACGACGATGGTCGCGAGGTACGGCAGCATGCTGAGGATCTGGCTGGGCACGTCTACGCCTTCGCCCTGCAGGTGGAACTGCAGCATCGTCACGCCACCGAACAGGTACGCACCGAGCAATACCCGTGCCGGACGCCACGTCGCGAACGTGGTCAAGGCCAGTGCGATCCAGCCCTTGCCGGCCACCATGCCCTCGACCCACAGCGGCGTGTAGACCACCGAGATGTAGGCGCCGGACAGGCCGCACAGCGCCCCGCCGGCCATCACCGCGGCGAGGCGGATGCGCCGCACCGGGTAGCCGAGCGCGTGCGCCGATTCGGGCGATTCGCCCACCGCGCGCAGCACCAGGCCCGCGCGCGAGCGGTACAGGAACCAGGTGAGGGCGATCGTCAGCACGATGGCGACGTAGACGAGCGGGTGCTGGCGGAACAGCGCGGGCCCGGCGAACTCGAGGTGCGACAGGCCGGCGTAGTTCCACTCGGGGCGCGCCGGCAGCGTCTCCTTGGTGTAGCGGAGGCCCATGAACGCGGAGAAGCCCGTGCCGAACAGGCTCAGCGCGAGGCCGGTGGCGTACTGGTTCGTGTTGAGCCAGATCACCAGCACGCCGAAGGCCGCGGCGAGCAGGGCGCCCGCGGCCATGCCGGCGGCGAACGCGACCCAGTCGTTGCCGGTGTGCACCGCGGTGGCGAAGCCGGCGAGCGCGGCGACAAGCATCATGCCCTCCGCGCCGAGGTTCAGGATGCCGGCCCGTTCGTTGATCAGCAGGCCGAGCGCCGCGAACGCGAGCACCGTGCCGGCGCTGAGCGTGGTGGCGATGAGCAGGGGAAGTGCGTCCATCGAGACCATCATGCGGCTCCCGTGGCGTGGGCGGGAGCGCGGCTTCGCCAGCGCACGCGGTAGGCGATCAGCGTGTCGCACGCGAGCAGCGTGAACAGCAGCAGGCCCTGGAACACGCCGGTGAGCGACTTGGGCAGGCCCATGCGCGTCTGGGCGAGTTCACCGCCGATGTAGAACATGCTCATCAGGATGGCCGAGAACACCATGCCCACCGGGTGCAGCCGCCCGACGAACGCGACGATGATGGCGGCGAAGCCGTAGCCGGCCGGGATGTACGGCGTCAGCTGCCCCTGCGGGCCCGCCACGTCGAGTGCGCCCGCGAAGCCGGCCATGCCGCCGGAGATCAGCAGCGCCATCCACAGCGCCTTGCGCGACGAGAAGCCGGCGTAGCGCGCGGCCGCGGGCGCGAGGCCACCCACCTGCAGCTGGAAGCCCGAGTAGGTGCGGAACAGGAACACCCACAGCACGCCCACCGACCCCAGCGCGATGACCGAGCCGATGTTCACGCGCAGCCCGTCGAACAGCTTGGGCACCTGCGTGCCGGCGGCGAAGCGGATGGTCTGCGGGAAGTTGTAGCCGGCCGGGTCTTTCCAGGGCCCGTAGACGAAGTAGCCGAGCAGCAGCGTGGCCACGTAGACGAGCATCAGGCTCACGAGGATCTCGCTCGCGTTGGCCTTGTCGCGCAGGAACGCGACGATGGCGGCCCACGCCATGCCGCCCAGCACGCCGGCGGCCAGCACGGGGATCACGAACCAGCGGCCCGTGCCGGCGTCCGCCAGCATCGCGACGCCGCCGGCCGCCACCGCCCCGACGATGAACTGGCCCTCGGCGCCGATGTTCCAGACGTTCGCCCGGAAGCACACGGCAAGGCCCAGCGCGATCAGCAGCAGTGGCGTGGCCTTGAGCGCGAGTTCGGAGAGCGCGTAGCCGCTCTTGAGCGGCTCGACGAAGAAGATCTGCAGCGCGCGGACGGGGTCCTTGCCGAGCAGCACGAACATCGCGATGCCGATCAGCATCGTGATCGCGAGCGCCATCACCGGCGAGGCATAGGACATCACCCGGCTCGGGGCCGGCCGGGGTTCAAGTTGGAGCATGGGAGACATTCCGTGTGGGGTCGTTCGTGCCGTGGCCGTCCCACAGGCCCGACATCCATTCGCCGATCTGGGCGCGGGTGGCCTCGCGCGTGGGGATCGAGGCCGACAGCCGGCCCTTCGCGATCACCATCAGCCGGTCGGACACCTCGAAGAGTTCGTCCAGCTCCTCGCTGACGACGAGCACCGCGCAGCCGCCGTCGCGCAGCGCGAGCAGGCTCGCGCGGATCTGCGCGGCCGCGCCCACGTCGACGCCCCATGTGGGCTGGGAGACGATCAGCAGCTTCGGGCGTGCGTCGATCTCGCGGCCCACGATGAACTTCTGCAGGTTGCCGCCCGACAGGCTCTTGGCCGGCGACGCGGGGCCGCCCGCCTTCACGTTGAAGCCCTGGATCAGCTGCTTCGCGAGCGACACGACGGCGCCCGTGTCGATCCAGCCGCGCGGGCTGACCGCATGGGTGCGCGTGAGCAGCGTGTTCTGCGAGAGCGCGAGGCTCGGCACCGCGCCGCGGCCGAGGCGTTCCTCGGGCACGAAGTGCAGGCCCGCCTCGCGGCGCTGGCGCGGGGTCTTGTGGCCGATGGCCTTGCCGAAGAGCCGCACCGATTCGTCGGGTGCACGCGGGTCCTCGCCGGACAGTGCGGCCATCAGCTCCTGCTGGCCGTTGCCCGAGACGCCCGCGATGCCGACGATCTCGCCCTCGGCCACCTGCAGCCAGATGTTGTCGAGCGTGGTGCCGAACTGGTCGAGCTTCGGCAGCGACAGCCCCTTGACCTGCAGCACGGTGCCGCCCGGCGACGACTCGCGGTGGCGCAGCGCGGGCGGCTCGGCGCCGATCATCAGGCGCGACAGGCTCGCGTTGGTCTCCTGCGTGGGATCGACTTCGCCCGTGACCTTCCCGCCGCGCAGCACGGTGCAGTGGTGGCACAGCGAGCGGATCTCGTCGAGCTTGTGGCTGATGTAGAGGATGCTGCACCCCTCGCTCGCGAGCTGGCGCAGCACGACGAACAGCTTCTCGACGGCCTGGGGCGTGAGCACCGACGTGGGCTCGTCGAGGATGAGCAGCTGCGGCTTCGTCATCAGCGCGCGCACGATCTCGACGCGCTGGCGTTCACCGACGGACAGCGTGTGCACCGGGCGATGCGGCGCCACGTCGAGGCCGTACGCGGCGGCCACCTCGACGATGCGCGCGGTCACCTGCTTGAGCGACAGGCTCTTGTCGAGGCCCAGCCACACGTTCTCGGCGACGGTCAGCGTGTCGAACAGGCTGAAGTGCTGGAACACCATGCTGATGCCCAGCGCCCGCGCCTCGTGGGGGTTGCGGATGTCCACCACCTCGCCGTTCCAGCGGATGGTGCCCTCGTCGGGCCGCACCGCACCGTAGATCATCTTCATCAGCGTGGACTTGCCCGCGCCGTTCTCGCCCAGCACGGCGTGGATCTCGCCGGGCTTCACGCGCAGCGAGACGCGGTCGTTCGCCTTGACGGCGGGGTACTGCTTGCTGATGTCCTGCAGTTCGAGTCTCAGCATGGGGTGGCGGCGCCTCTCTGGTGGCGGGGGACGCCGGCCACGTAGGCGGCGGCCAGGTTTCGTTCGTCCGACAGCGTCATCCAGGCGAACACCTTCTCGTGCAGCGCCGTGGCGACCTCGTGCCGGCGTCGTGCGACGGGGCCGGCGGCCCAGTCCCACACGCACACGTCGGCCGTGGCGCCGGCCTCGAGCGAGCCGATCTCGTCGCCGAGCCCGAGCCCCATCGCGGCGCCGCGCGTGGCGGCGTGCAGCGCGGTCCAGGCGGACAGGCGTTCGCCGGCCATCGCCTGCACCTTGTAGGCATCGGCCAGGTTGCGCTGGATCGACAGCGAGGTGCCGCCGCCCACGTCGGACGCGACGGCCACCGCCACGCCCGCCGCCTCGGCCGCGCGCCAGCCGAACAGGCCGCTGCCGAGGAACAGGTTGGAGGACGGGCTGTGGGCGATGAGCGACTGGTGGTCGTGCAGCAGCGCGCGGTCGGTGTCGTCGAGCCAGATGCCGTGGGCGAACACGCCGCGCGCGTTCATCAGGCCGGCGCGGGCGTACACGTCGAGGTAGCTGCGGGCTTCGGGGAACAGTTCGGCGACCCACTTCACCTCGTCGACGTTTTCGGCGACGTGGGTCTGCATGTAGAGGCCGGGCCGGGACGCGCACAGCCGGCCCGCCATCGCGAGCTGCTCCGGCGAACTGGTGGGGGCGAAGCGCACGGTGACGGCGTAGGCGAGGCGGTCGACGCCGTGCCAGCGGGTGATCAGGTCGGTGCAGTCGCGCTCGGCCTGCTCGACGTCGTCGCGCAGGCCCTCGGGCGCGTGGCGGTCCATCAGCACCTTGCCGGTGATGAGGCGCATGCCGCGCGCCTGCGCCGCTTCGAAGAGCTTGTCGGCGCTCACCTTGTGGACGGTGGCGAACACCACCGCGCTGGTGGTGCCGTGGGTGATCAGGGCGTCGAGGAAGCGGGCGGCGCCGGCCTCGGCTTCGGTGGGGTCGGCGTAGCGGCGCTCGGCCGGGAAGGTGTAGGTGTCGAGCCAGTCGAGCAGGGCCGTGCCGTGGCTCGCGATCACGTCGAGCTGGGGGCTGTGCACGTGGGTGTCGATGAAGCCCGGGAGGATCAGGTGGCCCCGGTGGTCGGCCACGGACCAGGACGGGTCGAGCGGCTCGGCCGCCGGCTGGGCGCCGACGATGCGGCCGCCTTCGACGAGCAGGTGGTGGTCCGGGCGGAAACGCACCGCGGTGGACGCGGTGTCACCCCAGACGGGTGCGGCCGTGAAGTCGAGCAGGTCGCCGCGCAGCGCCTGTCGGGTGGGAGGGGAAACGGCCATGTTCAGGCGAGTGTGTACAGCAGGGGTTCAGTCAGGGTCGGCATGCCGCATGCTTGTTCCATGCCAGCCTCCAGCCGTGGCGTGTTGTATTCCACAGCCGGTGTCTTAAGATTTGCGGAGGAGTCGGCTCGAAGGGGCACCATCCGCACATCGTATACACACCACGCCCGGAGGTGGATACCGGTCCCCCCGCATTTTCCCGTTTCCGACCCTGCCGCATGACGTCCCAACCCATCCGCTTCTTCCACCGTGGCCAGATCGTCCAGGTGACGGACGCCCATCCGACCCGTTCCGTGCTCGACTGGCTGCGCGAGGACGCCCATTGTCAGGGCACGAAGGAGGGCTGCAACGAGGGCGACTGCGGCGCGTGCACCGTCGTGGTGGGTGAACTCGACGGGGACGCGCTGAAGCTGCAGACCGTCAACGCGTGCATCCAGTTCGTTCCCACGCTCGACGGCAAGGCGCTGTTCACGGTCGAGGACCTGAAACGCCTCGGCGGCGGGGCCCTGCACCCCACCCAGCAGGCGCTGGTCGAGTGCCACGGGTCCCAGTGCGGCTTCTGCACGCCGGGGTTCGCGATGTCGCTGTGGTCCACCTACGAGCGCCACCAGGCGTGCGGCACCCGGCCCACGCGCCAGGGGCTGGCCGACGACCTGTCCGGGAACCTGTGCCGCTGCACCGGCTACCGCCCCATCCTCGATGCCGGCGAGCGCATGTTCGAGCTGCCGGCCGTGCGGCTGGACGAGGCGCCGGTGGTGGCCGCGCTGAAGTCGCTCGCGAACGTCGGCGTGTTCGACTACGCCGCGCCCAACCCGCAGGCGGACGGGCGGGTGGACCGGTTCCATGCCCCCACGACGGTGGGCGCGCTCGCGGCGCTGCTGGCATCGCGCCCCGACGCGCGCATCCTCGCCGGCAACACCGACGTGGGCCTGTGGGTCAACAAGCAGTTCCGGGACGTGGGCGACCTCGTCTGGATCGGACGCGTGCCCGAGCTGAAGCGCCTGGAGACCACGGCCGAGGGGCTGGTCATCGGCGCCGGCGTGTCGCTGGAGGACGCCTGGCGCGCGCTGGTCGAACGCCATCCTGCGCTGACCGACGTGTGGCTGCGCTTCGCCTCGCCTCCGATCCGCCACGCGGGGACGATGGGCGGCAACGTCGCCAACGGCTCGCCCATCGGCGATTCGCCGCCCGTGCTGATGGCGCTCGATGCCGCCATCGAACTGCGCCTCGGCGACCGCGTGCGCCGGATGCCCCTCACCGACTTCTACCTCGGCTACCTGAAGAACGCGCTGGAGCCCGGCGAGTTCGTGCAGGGCCTCGTCGTGCCCCACACGCATGCCGAGGTGCGCGCCTACAAGGTCAGCAAGCGGTACGACTCCGACATCTCGGCGCTGTGCGCGGGCCTCGCCATCCGGCTGGACGGCGGCGTGGTCTCGCACGTGCGCATCGCCTTCGGCGGCATGGCGGCCGTGGTCAAGCGCGCGGCCGCCGCGGAGGCCGCGGTGCTGGGCCAGCCCTGGACCGAGGCCACCGTGCAGGCCGCGCAGGCGGCGCTCGCCACCGACTTCACCCCGATGACCGACCTGCGGGCCAGCAGCACGTACCGCATGACCGTCGCGCAGAACCTGCTGAAGCGCTGGTGGCTCGAGACCCGGGAGGACCAGCCGCTGCCGCCCGCCGCGACCAGCGTGTTCGCATCGATGGAACGGGAAGGGGCCTGACATGAACAAGCCCATCGATTCCTTCATCCAGCAGGCGCAGGGCGTGCGCGTCGGCGTGAGCCGCGCCCACGAATCGGCCCACCTCCACGTGGCCGGCGAGGCGCCGTACACCGACGACATCCCCGAACTGGCCGGCACGCTGCACGCGGCGCTGGGTCTCTCACCCGTGGCCCGCGGCCGGCTCGTCGGCATGGACCTCGCCCCGATCCGTGCGATGCCCGGCGTGGTGGCCGTGATCGCGGCGGCCGACCTGCCCGGGGTCAACGAATGCGGGGCCCTCGAACACGACGACCCCATCCTCGCCGAGGGCGAGGTGCGCTACGTGGGCCAGCCCGTGTTCGCCGTGATCGCCCGCACCCGTGACGCCGCCCGCCGCGCGGCGGCGCGTGCGAAGGACGTGCTCACCATCGAACCGCTGCCGCCGGTGCTGACGCCGCAGGAGGCGCATGCGCTCGGCCAGTACGTGGTGCCGCCGTCGCACCTGAAGCGCACCAGCCATCCGGGCGGTGTCGCCGGTGCCATCGCCGGGGCGAAACACCGGCTGAAGGACACGCTGTTCGTCGGCGGCCAGGAGCAGTTCTACCTCGAGGGCCAGATCAGCTACGCCATCGCCCAGGAGGACGGCGGCATGCTGGTGCACTGCTCCACGCAGCACCCGAGCGAGATGCAGCACCTGATCGCCCACGTGCTGAACCTGTCGTCGAACCAGGTGCAGGTGCAGTGCCGGCGCATGGGCGGCGGCTTCGGCGGCAAGGAGTCGCAGTCGGCGGTGTTCGCGTGCATCGCGGCCATCGCGTCGCGGCAACTGGGCCGGCCCGTGAAGCTGCGCCCGGACCGCGACGACGACTTCCTCATCACCGGCCGGCGCCACTGCTTCCACTACGAGTACGAGGTGGGCTTCGACGACGACGGGCGCATCGTCGGCAGCGAGATCACGATGGTGTCCCGCGCCGGCCATTCGGCCGACCTGTCGGCGCCGGTGATGACCCGCGCGCTGTGCCACTTCGACAATGCCTACTGGCTGCCCGACGTCGCCATCCACGGCTACTCCGGCAAGACCAACACGCAGTCGAACACCGCGTTCCGCGGCTTCGGCGGCCCGCAGGGGGCCATCGCCATCGAGTACATCCTCGATACGGTGGCGCGCAGGCTCGGCAAGGATCCGCTCGACGTGCGCCGCGCCAACTTCTACGGTGTGGACGAGCGCAACGTCACGCCGTACGGGCAGCTCGTCGAGGACAACCAGATCGCCCCGCTGGTGGCGCAGCTGGAGGCCAGCAGCGACTACCGCGCGCGCCGCGAGGCCGTGGCCGCGTACAACGCGTCGAGCCCCGTGCTCAAGCGGGGTCTCGCGCTCACGCCGGTCAAGTTCGGCATCTCGTTCAACGTCGTGCACCTGAACCAGGCCGGCGCGCTGGTGCACATCTACGGCGACGGCTCCATCCTCGTGAACCACGGCGGCACCGAGATGGGCCAGGGGCTCAACACGAAGGTGGCCCAGGTCGTCGCGCACGAGCTGGGCGTGAACTTCGAGCGGGTGCGCGTGACCGGCACCGACACGCAGAAGGTCGCGAACACCTCGGCCACCGCCGCGTCCACCGGTGCCGACCTGAACGGCAAGGCGGCGCAGGATGCGGCGCGCCAGCTGCGCGAGCGCCTCACGGCCTTCCTCGTCGAGAAACACGGCCCCGTGGACGTGCGCTTCGCCGACGACACCGTGTGGGTGGGCGCGCAGCCGATGAGTTTCGTCCAGGTCGTCAAGCAGGCGTACTTCGCGCGCGTCCAGCTGTGGTCCGACGGCTTCTACGCCACGCCCGGCCTGCACTGGAACCGCGAGACGATGCAGGGCAAGCCGTTCTACTACTTCGCGTACGGCGCGGCGGTGAGCGAGGTGGTGGTGGACACGCTGACGGGCGAATGGAAACTGCTGCGGGCCGACGTGCTGCACGACGTGGGCCGTTCGCTGAACCCGGCCATCGACATCGGCCAGGTGGAAGGCGCGTTCATCCAGGGCATGGGCTGGCTCACCACCGAGGAGCTGGTGTGGCTGCCGGCCGATTCGCCGCGCGCCGGGCTGCTGGCCACGCACGCGCCCAGCACGTACAAGATCCCGACGGCCAACGACTGCCCGCCGGTGTTCGACGTGCGCCTCTACGACGCCGACAACGCGGCCGAGACGGTGCACCGCAGCAAGGCCGTGGGCGAACCGCCGCTGCTGCTGCCGTTCTCGGTGTTCTTCGCGATCCGCGACGCCATCTCCGCGGCCGGCGGCCACCGGGTCGATCCGCCGCTGCAGGCGCCCGCCACGCCGGAGGCCATCCTCACGGCGCTGGCCGCGGTGCAGGCGGCATGCTGAAGGACCACGCGGCCCGCTGGGTCGCCGACGGGCGGCCCGCGGTGCTCGTGTCGGTGGCCGACGCGAAGGGTTCGGTGCCGCGCGATGCGGGCACGCGCATGGTGGTCAGTGCCGACGCGTGCCTCGGCACCGTCGGCGGGGGCCACCTCGAATGGCAGGCCATCGCCACCGCCCGCGAGATGCTGGCGGCCGGGCGGGTCGTGCCTCACACCGTCGAACAGGCCCTTGGCCCGTCACTCGGGCAATGCTGTGGTGGCGTGGTGACGCTGGCGTTCGCGCCCCTCGACGAAGTGGCGCTCGGGGCCTGGACGCCCCAGCCGCGCTTCCACCTGCAGCTGTACGGCGCGGGCCACGTGGGCCGCGCCGTGGCGCGGCTGCTGGCCACCCTCGACGTGACGGTCGACTGGATCGACGAACGCGAGGACGAGTTCCCGGCCGAACCCGGTCCCGCGCACATCCGCCGTGTCGCGGTCGATGCCGTGGAGGGCGAGGTGGCGCAGGCGCCGCCGGGCGCGTTCTACCTCGTGCTCACCCACCGCCACGACCTGGACGAACGCATCGCCGAGGCGATCCTGCGGCGCGGGGACTTCGCGTTTTTCGGGCTGATCGGGTCGAAGACGAAGCGGCAGAAGTTCATCCACCGGTTCGAGCAGCGCGGGGTGCCGGCCGAGGCCATCGGGCGGATGACGTGCCCGATCGGCATCGAGGGGATCGAGGGCAAGGAGCCGGAGGTGATCGCGGTGGGCGTGGTGGCGCAGTTGCTCCAACAAGGCGTCACCCCGGCGAACGCCGGGGCCCACTCGCCCCCGGGTGCGCCCTAACCGCGGTGGATCCCGGCGTTCGCCGGGATGACGGCACCCGTGGCCTCCAGCGCCACGAGCACCACCAGGCTCCACCCGAACAGCGGCATCGCCCACCCCAGCAGGGCGAGCACGGCCCAGAGCCACACCGGCGCCTGCCGAAGCTGCGCCACCCCGAGCGGCGGTGCCGCGACACGCCCCTTCGGCCGCCGCTTCCACCACATCACGAGCCCCGACACCACCGAGAACACGGCCGCCAGCGCGGCGAACGCGAGCAGCGCCTGGTTCCACACGCCGAACTCCCCCCGGTGGAACGGGATGCCCACGCCGGTGGCCTGGGCCAGCAGCGGCTGCTCGTCCCAGCCCGACGAGAACAGCGTGGCGCCGGTGCGGGCGTCCAACGCGAGCGTGAACCGCTGTGTCGGCTGCGACCGGTCGAAGTTGTCGGCGCGCCAGACGCCGGCCGGGCCCTTCGGCGCGCTGATCGACATCGCGATGTCGGGCGCCTGCGCGCGGGCACGGTCCCACACGGCCTGCCAGCTCTGGAGCGGTCCATCGCCCGGGGCGGACACCAGGTCCTTCGGCACCTTGGTCGACTCCTGTCCCAGCGCCTGCTGCATCACCCGGAACCGCTCGCCGCTGTGGCGCGACCAGGTCAGCCCCGTCACGAGCACGACGGCCAGCACGAGACCGAGGGCGATGGCGACGGTGGCGTGCCAGTCGCGCCAGGTCGCACGGCCGTGGCCGCCGCGCGGGATCAGCGCCTTCCATCCGCGGCCCCCGTCGGCCTGCGAACGCGGCCACCACAGCACCAGCCCGCTCGCGAACAGCACCAGCATCCAGCTGGCCCCGAGTTCCAGCACCCAGCGCCAGCCGTCGCCCTGCAGCGCGCTCGAATGCAGCTTCTTCGCCCACGTCTTGAAACGCTCCATCTCCGCCAGCTGGCCGATCACCTCGCCCGTGCCCGGATCGACGTAGACGATGCGGCCTGTGGGCAGGCCGTGGTCATGGCCGCCACCCGCATCGGCGTGGTGGGCATGGGGCGCGGTCACGTAGACCTGGGTGGTGTCCCCGGGCCGGTGGGCCGGGACGACGAAGCGCAGCGTGCTGCCGGGCGCGTCGGCGAGGGCGACTGCCACCTGGTTGTCGAGCGGGAGGGCCGGCGTGATGACCGGCACGCGGTCGAGGTGGCCGTGGCGCCAGCCTTCGATCTGCGGGCTGAAGACGTACAGCAGGCCCGTGAGGGCGGCGAACAGCACGATGGGCGCGCCGATGAGGCCGGCCCAGAAGTGGAGCCGCCAGAGGATGCGGTGCAGCGCCGCGCGGCGGGCGGCGGAGAGGGAGGTGTCCATGACGAGGTTCCTGACGGCCGGGCGCGAAAGCGCGGCCAGGTGAAACGACCCGCGGCCCATGAGGCGGCGGGGAGATCGGCGAAGTCAGGAAACCCGCGGCGGCGCGCGTGGCTGCGCGGCGGCCCACGCGAACGGCGTGCGCGGCGCGGAAAGGAAACGCTCGGGCGGACCGGCGTCGCGGAGGGACAGCACCGGCACCGGCAGGGCCACCGGAGGCAGTGCGATCTGGTCCGCCTGCAGCGAGCAGTACGGGCAGTGTTCGAGCGGCGGCCCGGCCGGGGAGGTCGACTCGCCGGACGGCGCGTCGACCTTCACCAGCTTGGCGCCGAGCGCCGTGCAGACCTCGACCCAGGTGCTGTCACCCGCGCGGGACTGCAGGGCATGCGAGACCCCGGGCGCGAGCGCCCCCACGAGGATCGCGAAACACGCGATCCACGAGACGAGGCGGCGGACGGAGCGGCCCGGGTGCATGAGATGAACCGCTCCGTCGGGCGATCAGCCCGTGTTCCGCAACCCGGCCGCCACCCCGTTGATGGAGATGTGGATGCCGCGCTGCACGCGCTCGTTCTGCGGGTCGCCTTCCACGCGCTGGCGGTGCCGGCGCATCAGTTCGACCTGCAGGTGGTTCAGCGGGTCGAGGTACGGGAAGCGGTGCTCGATGGAACGGGCGAGCGACGGGTTCGACTGCAGGCGGCGCGCCTCGCCGGTGATCAGCGAGAGGGCGTCGTTCGTGCGCTGCCACTCGGCCTCGATGGCCGTGAAGATGCGCTTGCCGAGCTTCTTGTCCTCCACCAGTTCGGCGTAGCGTGCCGCGATGGCGAGGTCGCTCTTCGCGATCACCATGTCGAGGTTCGACAGCAGCGTGCGGAAGAACGGCCACTGCTTGTGCATGCGGCGCAGCACGGTCAGGCCTTCCTTGCGCTGGGCCTCGTCCTTGCCGAGGAACTTCTCGACGGCCGAGCCGAAGCCGCACCAGCCCGGCAGCGCCACGCGGCACTGGCCCCAGCTGAAGCCCCAGGGAATAGCCCGCAGGTCCTCGATGGCGCGCGTGGCCTTGCGCGAGGCCGGGCGCGAGCCGATGTTGAGTTCGGCGATCTCGCGGATGGGCGTGGCGGAGAAGAAGTAGTCGGTGAAGCCGGGGGTCTCGTACACGAGCTTGCGGTACGCCGCCATGCTGGCGTCGCTCAGCTGCGCGGCCACTTCCAGGAAGCGCTTGGGCGCGTCCTGCGTGGGGTGCAGCAGCGTGGCCTCCAGCGTGGCCGCCACCAGCGTCTCGAGGTTGCGGCGCCCGATCTCGGGGTTCGCGTACTTCGAGTTGATCACCTCGCCCTGTTCGGTGAGGCGGATCTGGCCGTTCACGGTGCCCGGGGGCTGCGCGAGGATGGCCTGGTAGCTCGGGCCGCCGCCGCGGCCCACGGTGCCGCCGCGGCCGTGGAACAGGCGCAGCGTGATGCCGTGCTGCGCGCGCAGCGACGTGAACAGCTCCACGAGGGCGATCTCGGCGCGGTACAGCTCCCAGTTGCTCGTGAAGAAGCCACCGTCCTTGTTGCTGTCGCTGTAGCCCAGCATGATGTCCTGCTCCTTGCCGGAGCGCTTGATCATCGCGGCGATGCCCGGCAGGGCGTAGTAGGCCTGCATGATGGGTGCGGCGTTGCGCAGGTCGCCGATGGTCTCGAACAGCGGCGACACGATCAGGTCGGCCACGGCGCCATCGTCCAGCGTGCCGCGCAGCAGGCCCACTTCCTTCTGCAGCAGCAGCACTTCCAGCAGGTCGCTCACGTCTTCCGTGTGCGAGATGATGTAGTGGCGCAGCGACTCGCGGCCGTACTGCTGCAGCATCACCTTCGCGGTCTCGAAGATGGCCAGCTCGTCGACCGTGTGCTCGCTGTACGGCGCGGCATGCACGCGCAGCGGACGCGCGTCGTGCAGCAGGGCCACGAGCAGGTTGCGGCGGGCGGTTTCGTCGAGGGCGCTGTAGTCGTCCTCGAGCTTGGCCACCTTCAGCAGCTCGGCCACCACGGCCTCGTGCTTGTCGGAGCTCTGGCGCAGGTCCACCGTGGCGAGGTGGAAGCCGAACACCTGCACGGCACGGATCAGCGGGCGCAGGCGCGGGCCGATCAGCGCGGCACCGTGGTGCTTCAGCAGCGAGGCTTCCACGGTGTTCAGGTCGGCCAGGAACTCGTCGCTCGACGCGTACGGGTTCTGCGGGGCCACGGCGTGGCGCAGGGCCTCGGTGCCGGTCAGCGCCTGCAGCGTGGCGGCCAGGCGGGCGTACACGCCGATCAGCGCGCGGCGGTAGGGTTCGTCCTCGCGGTGGGCGTTGGCGTCCGGCGAACGGTCGGCCAGCGCCTGCATCTCGGGACTGATCGAGTTCAGGAACAGCGACAGCGACAGCTCGGCGCCCAGCTCGTGCACCTCGGTCAGGTAGAAGCGCAGCGCGGTCTCGCTCTGGCGGCGCAGCGCCATCTTCAGCGTCTCGGCGCTGACGTTCGGGTTGCCGTCGCGGTCACCGCCGATCCAGTTGCCCATGCGGAAGAACGTGCCCAGGTCGTGGCCGGGCAGGGCTTCCTCGATGTCGCCGTACAGGCGGGGGATCTGGCGCAGGAACGTGGACTGGTAGTAGCTCAGCGCGTTCTCGATCTCGTCGGCCACGGTGAGCTTGGTGTAGCGCAGCATGCGCGTCTGCCACAGCTGGGTGACGCGGGCGCGCATCAGCAGTTCGTTGTTCGCGGCGTCGCGTTCGGTGGTGAGGGTGTCGCGCACCTGCAGCAGCTCGGCGATGGCACGCTCGGCGTCGAGGATGCTCTTTCGCTGCACCTCGGTCGGGTGGGCGGTGAGCACCGGCGAGATGAACGCGTTGCGCAGCACCTTGGCGACGTCGTTCGCGCGCACGTCGGCCTGGCCCAGGCGCTCGAAGGTCATCGCGATGGAGCCTTCCTGGAGGTGGCCCTGCTGCTCGTGGTGGTCGCGGCGGCGCACGTGGTGGCGGTCTTCCGCGATGTTGGCCAGGTGCGAGAAATAGCTGAACGCCCGGATCACGCTGACCGTCTGGTCGCCGGTGAGGTTCTTCAGCAGGCGGTCCAGCGCACGGCCGGCCTGCACGTCGCTCTTGAGGCGGTACGCCACGGAGAGTTGCCGGACCCGCTCGACCAGTTCGAAGGCGGCCTTGCCTTCCTGTTCCCGGATCACTTCACCCAGGATGCGGCCCAGGAGCCGGATGTCCTCGATCAGAGGACCGTTCTTGTCAGGGGTATCGACTTTCGAGCGGGATGCCATGGCTTTCCTTGTGAGAGAGAACGCGATTTTAGGTGGATGCATCCAGAAAATTGAGCGAGTTCGCGCGCCTGATAGCATTTCGAGATGCCCGACGCCACCCCCACCCTCCTGATCGCCACCCGCGAGAGCCGCCTCGCGCTGTGGCAGGCCGAACACGTGCGCGACCTGCTCCAGCAGCGGCTGGGCCACGCGGTGGGCCTGCTCGGCATGACCACCCGGGGCGACCAGATCCTCGACCGCACCCTCTCGAAGGTGGGCGGCAAGGGCCTGTTCGTGAAGGAACTCGAGACGGCGCTGGAGGAGGGCCGGGCCCACCTGGCGGTGCATTCGCTGAAGGACGTCCCGATGGACCTGCCCGACGGCTTCGACCTCGCCTGCGTGCTGGAGCGCGAGGACCCGCGCGACGCGCTGGTCTCCAACCGGTACGCCACGCTGGCCGAGCTGCCCGAGGGCGCGAAGGTCGGTACCTCCAGCCTGCGCCGCGTGGTGCAGCTGCGGGCGATGCGCCCCGACCTCGTCATCGAACCGGTGCGCGGCAACCTCGACACCCGGCTGCGCAAGCTCGACGAGGGCCAGTTCGACGCCATCGTGCTCGCGGCCGCCGGCCTGAAGCGCCTGGGCCTCGCGAGCCGCATCCGTTCGGTGTTCGAGGCCGGCGAGATGATCCCGTGCGCGGGGCAGGGGGCGCTGGGCATCGAGGTGCGCTCCGACGCCACCGCGCTGCGCGGGCAGCTCGCCACCCTCACGCACCGGCCCACGTGGCTGGCCGTCCACGCCGAGCGGGCCGTGTCCCGTGCGCTGGGCGGCAGCTGCAGCATGCCGCTCGCGGCCCATGCCATCTGGGTGGGCGACACGCTGCGGGTCGACGTGGCCCTCGGCGACCCCGAGGCCACCGACCGGCCGTTGCTGCGGGCCACCGTCGAGGGGACCGTGGCCGATGAAGCCGCCGCCACCGCGCTCGGCACCACCGCGGCCCAGCGCCTGCGCGACCAGGGCGCGGCCGGGTACCTGCCGGCGGCCTGACCGATGCGCGTGCTGGTCACCCGGCCCGCCGGCCAGGCCGGTGAATGGGTCGAGGGACTGCGGGCCGCGGGGCTGGACGCCGTCGCGCTCCCGCTGATCGGCATCGGCCCGCCCGAGGACCTCGCCGCGGTCCGTGAGGCCTGGGCGCGCCTGCCTGGCCACGCGATGGCGATGTTCGTGAGCCCCAACGCCGCCGATCACTTCTTCGCGGCCCGGCCTGCGGGTGTGGCCTGGCCGGCCGGGGTGCTGGCGGCGTCGCCCGGTCCGGGCACCACGGCCACCCTGAAACGCCTGGGCGTGCCGTCCGGCGCCATCGCCGAACCGGCCGCGGACGCCCCTCAGTTCGATTCGGAAGCCCTGTGGGCGGTGATCGGGCCGTCGCGCTCCTGGGCGGACACGGACGTGCTGATCGTGCGCGGCGAGAGCGGGCGCGACTGGCTCGCGGCCCAGTTGGCCGCGCGGGGCGCCCGGGTGGGCTACGTGGCCGCGTACCGGCGGGCCGCGCCGGTGCTGGACATTCCGGAGAAGCAGGTGCTCGCCACGGCGCTGGCCGACCCCGGTGCCCACCTGTGGTTCTTCAGCAGTTCCGAGGCCATCGACCACCTCGAGGCGCTGGCGCCGGGCACGGACTGGCAGGCGGCCCGGGCGGTGGCCACCCACCCGCGCATCGCCGAACGCGCCCGCCGGCTGGGGGTCGGCGAGGTGATCGAAGCCCGACCCGCGATGCCGGCCGTGGTCGGATGCATACAATCCCTCGCGTGAACGAAACCCCACTGCCACTGGACCCTCCGCCGGCCGAGCCGGCGCCCGTGTCCCCCGCCCCGCCACCGGCCCCGGCCCCGCGCCGCAACGTCGGCCTGCTGGTCGTGCTGATCGTGTTCGCGCTGGCGCTCGTCGCGAGCCTCGCGATCTCGGTCACGTCGCAGCGCCGCGTGCGGGTCGTCGAACAGGAACTGGCCCGCCGCCAGCAGGACACGCAGGGCGTGGCCACCGAGGCCCGCATGATGGCCAAGCAGTCGCAGGACACCGCGCGCGAGAGCGCCGCGAAGGTCGCGCTGCTCGAGGCGCGTCTCGCCGAGGTGGCCCTGCAGCGCACGCAGCTCGAGGAGCTGATCCAGTCGCTGTCCCGCTCGCGCGACGAGAACCTCGTGGTCGACATCGAGGCCGGCCTGCGGGTCGCGCTGCAGCAGTCGGCCATCACCGGCAGCGCCGAACCGCTGGTCGCCGCGCTCAAGCAGGCCGACGAACGCCTCGGCCGCTACAGCCAGCCGCGCCTCGACGGCGTGCGCCGCGCCATCGCGCACGACCTCGACAAGGTGAAGGCCGTCGGCGTGGCCGACATCGCGGCCCTCACGATCCGCCTCGACGAGGCGGTGCGCCTGGTCGACGAGCTGCCGCTGCTGTCGCAGGCACCGCCGCGTCGCGAGGCGGTCCGTGCGTCCGCGAAGGCGACCCCGGCGACACCGGCCGCCAGCGGCCCGGCCTCGTGGTGGCAATCGGTCACCGCGGGCTGGCAGCATGGCCTCGACATCGTCTGGGACGAAGTGCGTTCGCTCGTGCGCGTCACCCGCATCGAACATCCCGAGGCCGCGCTGCTCGCACCCGAGCAGGCCTTCTTCCTGCGCGAGAACGTCAAGCTGCGCCTGCTCAACGCGCGGCTGGCGCTGCTCAGCCGCCAGTTCGACACGACCCAGGCCGACCTGCAGGCCGTGCAGGTGATGCTCGACCGCTACTTCGACAAGTCGTCGCGGCGCACGGGCATGGCCATCGAGCTGGTGCGGCAGGTGGGTGCCGGGGCTCGGAACGTGGCACTGCCGCGTCCGGACGGCACCTTCGCCGCGCTGACCGCCGCGGCGGCGGGCCGCTGACCGGAGAGGCCCGCCGATGCGCTTCGTCGTCTGGTTCATCCTTCTCTTCATCGTGGCCGTGGTGGCGGCGAGCACGCTCGGCCCCAACGACGGCCTCGTCTCGTTCTACTGGGGCCACCAGCGCACGGACGTGTCGCTGAACCTGTTCCTGCTCGCACTGATCGGCACGTGTTTCGTGCTCGTGAGCGCCATCCAGGCCATCAACGCCCTCGTGGGCCTGCCGCGGCGCGCGCACGAGTGGCGCGTGGCCCGGCGCGACCGCACCGCGCAGGCCGCGCTGCGCGAGGCGCTCGCGCAGTACTTCGGCGGGCGCTACAGCCGCGCGCACAAGGCGGCGCAGCGCGCCCTGGTCATCCAGGCCGAAACGCCCGACCTCGTGCAGGACAACGAATTCACCGTGCTGGGCCACCTGCTCGCCGCGGGCAGCCTGCACAAGCTGCAGGACCGCACGCGACGCGATGAGGCCCTGGGCGCCGCGCTGGAACTGTCGAGCCGCAGCAGCCTCGCGCGGCCGGCCGAGGAGGGGGCCCGCCTGCTCGCCGCGGAATGGGCGCTCGACGACCGCGACGCGGGCCGGGCGCTGGAACTGCTGGCCGAGCTGCCGCCGGGCGTGTCCCGCCGCACGCACGCGCTGCGCCTGAAGCTGCAGGCCACGCGCCTCGCACACCAGCCGCACGAGGCCCTGAAGACGGCCCGCCTGCTGGCCAAGCACCAGGGCTTCTCGAAGGGCGCGGCCCTCGGCCTGCTGCGCGCCCTCGCGTTCGAGTCGCTCGAAGGCGCCCGCGATGCCGACCAGGTGCGCCGCGTGTGGTTCGCACTGGAGCCGGCCGACCGCCGCGACCCGCTCGTGGCCGCCCGCGCCGCCGTGCGCCTCGCGTCGTACGACCAGGCCACCGAAGCCCGCAGCTGGCTGCGCCCGTTCTGGGACCGCCTGCCCGAACTCGCGGTGGACGAACGCGCCGCCGTGGCCGACGCCCTGGTCCACGCACTGGACGGCATCGGCCCCGACTGGCTCCCGCGCTTCGAGGTCGCCGTGAAGGCCCACCCGCGCGAAGCCGCCGTGGCCTTCGCCGTGGGCTGCGCCTGGGCCGAGCGCGGCCTGTGGGGCAAGGCGCGCCAGCTGCTCGAGCAAGCCACCAAGGCCAACGACCTGCCGAACACCGCACGACGCCACGCCTGGCTGCTGCTCGCCCGCCTCGCAGAGGAGCAGTCCGACATGGACCGTGCGAACGATTGCTACAAAATCGCCGCAGGGCTTGCCTGACGCACGAAAACGTGTGTATACTTCGAGGCTTCGCGGCTGTAGCTCAGCTGGATAGAGTACTTGGCTACGAACCAAGGGGTCGTGGGTTCGATTCCTGCCAGCCGCACCAGAACATCGCGTTCTAGAGAAACGGGTCAGTCCGAAAGGATTGACCCGTTTTTCTTTGTCCAACCGCATGAGCGCGCATCGTGTGCCCACGAAGCCGGTCCGACTTCTCGCACGCATGCACCCCGCCCGGGTGGGATCGCGCCTGAAAACAGGATATAGTCGAGAGCTTCGCGGCTGTAGCTCAGCTGGATAGAGTACTTGGCTACGAACCAAGGGGTCGTGGGTTCGATTCCTGCCAGCCGCACCAGAACTTTGTGTTCTAGAAGAACGGGTCAGCTCCTCACAGGGCTGGCCCGTTTTTCTTTGTGGGCCTTGGTGTCAGTGTTCGCGGCGTTCACGTCGCAGCGCGAGACAGATCAGCCACGAAATCGGTCAGCGCACGCGTCTTGGCCGGCAGGTGAGCGCGTGATGGAAAGAACGCGTACAGGGGGAATCTCTCTTCCGACCAGGCCGGGAAGAGGTTGATCAGCGATCCTTGCTCGAACAGCGCCTCCGAGCCCGATGCCATCAACTGCGCGATGCCGTACCCGGCGCAACAGGCGCTCTGAAGCGTCCCGGCTTCGTTGACGGTCAGTTGCCCCGGTGGTTCCAGCACGAGTTTTCGGCTCTTCTGATGGAATTCCCACGGGAACGTGCGTCCGCTTCGCGGATCGCGGAAGTGAATGCAGCGATGCTGACCCGACATGAGGTCTCGTGGATTCGTCGGCTTGCCGTGACGGGCCACATAGGCCGGGGATGCCGCCGTGATGATGCGAGTCTCCAGCAGCTTGCGGGCCACGAGGCTGGACTCGGTCGGGATGCCGAAGCGTATCGCCAGGTCGAAGCCGTCGGCCACCATGTCGCCCAACTGGTCCCGTGCGACGAGCTCGACCTGCAGGTCCGGGTGGGCGTCGAGAAACTCCCCCAGCCTGGGCGCGAGCATCGTGCGGGAGAAGAAGGGGTCCACGTTGATGCGCAGTCGCCCCTGCACCTTCGTCGTGCCGAGCGCCGTGTGGCTGGCCAGCTCCTGCAGGCCCGTGAGAAGGGGGAGCGCCTGCTCGTAGAAGCGCCGGCCTTCGTCGGTCAGCCGCACGGCGCGCGTACTCCGGTCGAAGAGGCGGATTCTCAATCTCTCTTCAAGTCGAGCCACCGATCGGCTGACGCCGGATTGGGTCATGTCGAGTGCATCGCCCGCCTTGACGAAGGACCTCGCGTCGATGACAGCCGCCATCACCCGCATCCCGTCGAGCATTCGCAGATCAAAGCTGTCCATGATTTTCAGTCATCGAACCAATGACTTCCATGCTATCGCAATGCATGCGCATGCTCCTCAGAATGCGGCCCATCGTGCAACGCACATTCCAGCAGGTGACGAGGACCATGGACCGCATCAAGACGCAAGACGTGAACATCGAGAGACTGGGCTTCGGTACCTTCCGGATGCCCGGCGCGGACTGCCAACCTGTCGTGGAGGGCGCGCTCGGCCTCGGCTATCGGCACATCGACACCGCCGCGATGTACGAGAACGAAGCATCGGTTGGTGCGGCCATTTCCGCGTCAGGGATCGAGCGCGGGGATCTGTTCGTGACGACCAAGGTGTGGCACGACAGCCTGGCGTCGGCTTCGGCCATCCGTCGGGCCTTCGATGCGAGCCTCTCCCGGCTCAAGCTCGATTTCGTCGACATGTACATGGTCCACTGGCCCTCGGCGGCGATGGTGATGGACGAGGTGATGGAGACGCTCACCGCCCTGCGCGACGAGGGTCGAACGCGCGCCATTGGCGTGTGCAACTTCAACCTGCCGATGATGCGGAGGGCGGTTGACGAGCTCGGCGCGCCGATCGCTGCGCTGCAGGTCGAGTACCACCCGTTCCTGGATCAATCGCCCATGTTGTCGTACCTGGCCGCGAGAAACATCCCGCTGGTGGCCTATGCGCCGCTCGCACAGGGGCGCGCTGCGAGTGACGAGACACTCGCCACCCTCGGCAGGAAGCACGGCGTTTCCGGCGCCCAGGTGGCGATCGCCTGGTTGCTGGATCAGCCCGGCGTGATCGCGATTCCGAAAGCGGGGCGTCGGGAGAGCCAGGCCGCCAACTTGGCAGCAGTCGACGTGCGTCTCGACGAGGAGGATCGCGCTGCGATCGCCCGCCTTCCCAAGAACTTGCGGTACGTCCGCCCGCCGTTCGCGCCGGACTGGGGTGCCGCCTGACTTCAAGCATTTACCAGCCAGAAGGTTTCGATCCAAGCACAGCAGAATTGTTCTCGCACAACCAGCTCTTCAGCGCGGTTCGCCGCGCGACGCCGTGTCCCGGGTCTGCTCAGCCGCCGTAGATCCGGAACGCCAGCCACGCCGGCATGCCGATGTACAGCACGGCGAGGCCGAGGCGTTCGAGCGCGCGCCGCACGCTGACGGCCGCCTCGGGCCGTGCCGCCACGCTCAGCAGCGTGCCGGCTTCGGTCACCGCACGCAGCGCCGCCGCCGTCACCACGACCCCGATGGCCCAGGAGGCCCACCACAGCGCGAAGCCGGCGGCGTAGGCCCCCGGGCCGTACGCGAGGTACTCGCCGAGCGGGTCGCCGAAGTTGATGTTCTGGTGCAGCACGAAGGCCGGCACGGCCAGCACGAAGGACAGGCCCGCGAACTTCACGGCCGGGTGGTCCAGCCACCCGCGCCGCACGGCCGCGCGCACCCGGGCATCGCGCTGGGCGAACGTGAGCGGGCCCGTGTCCTGGACCGCGGCACCACGGGCGGCCATCAGCAGGCGGGCCAGGGCGACCGGGTGGGCGTGCGTGAGGTGAAGCGGCGCACCCGAAGCCATCCGCAGCGACACCCCGGCGCCCGGGATCGGCAGGTGCCACGGTGTGATGGCCGCGATGTCGGCCACGGGGACGGCCACGCGCTGCCCGCCGCGGGTCAGCACGAGCGCGTCGGCGTCGAGCGTGGCGCGCGCCGCGAAGGCGCGCAGCACCAGCCACGCGGCCAGCTCCGGCACGAGGCACAGCGTGGTGAAGAGGCGGATCAGCGCGAGCGTGTTCGACGGCAGGGTGCCGTCGCCGAGGAGGAACGCGGCGGCCATCCACAGCAGGCTGCCCCGCGCCACGGCACGCAGCAGGCCGGCTGCGGCCCGTGCGAGCGGCGGCAGCGCGGACACGGCCGCAGGCAGGGCCGGCGCCGCGGCGGGATCGTCGTCCGGACGGGGCCCCCACGCACGGAACGCGGCGACCCCCGCCAGCAGCACCAGGAAGACCGCGGCCGCACGTCCCACCCAGTCGCCCCAGGCCACCATCAGCGTGCGCGGCGGCTCGCCCGCCGGCAGGTCGCCGATCACGAGCGTGCGTTCGCCCACCTTCGTGCCGGCGATCACGGTGCCGGTGAGGTCGATGGCGGCGCTGTGGCCGTTCGACGTGACACGGAACTGCGGCAGGCGCGTCTCGATGCTGCGGAATGCCGCGGCGGTCTGGTGCATGGCCATGCCGAGCGGGTCGCCCGTGAACCACGCGTCGTTCGACATCGTCACGATCGCCTGCGCGCCCAGCCGGGCGCCGTCGATCGCGAGGCCGGTGTCGACGTCGTCGAGGCAGATCATCGGCAGCACGGGCACCTCGCGTCCGTCGCGCAGGCGCAGCGGGAACACGCGTGCGCCGGTGCCGGGCTTCCAGGCGCCGGTCCAGGGCAGCCACACCCGCAGCATCTCGCTGTCGAGCCACGCCGGCACGTACTCGGTGAACGCGAAGAGCCGCGTCTTGCGGTAGAAGCCGAGCGGCCCCACGCCCGGGTCCACGAACGCGGCGGCGTTGTACTCGCCCTCGGCGTCGGTGTCGTAGGTGCCGAACACGAAGGGCACGCCGGCCGAACGCACGATGTCGACGATCTCCTGGTCGAGTTCGGCGCCCGCCTCGGTCTTCGGGTGCCCGAAGGTCAGCGGGTACACGGTCTCGGTCCACAGCACCGCGTCCGCGCGCTGGCGTTCGATCGCGTCGTAGGACATCGCGTAGTGTGTGTCGAGCACCTCGCGCAGCACGGCTTCGGCACCCTTCTCGCGGCGCAGGCGGTCGTAGTCGGTGATGTTCGATTGCACCAGCCCCACGCGCATGGGCCGTTCCGCCGGCACGGGCCGGTCGGCGAGCCGGGACAGCGCGACGTGCCCGTACCCCGCCAGCAGCAGCGGCACCAGCGCGGCCAGCCCCAGCGGCCAGGCGGCGGCGCGGACACGGCCGGTCCTGCGTGCGAGCGCCGCGGCGAGGCCTTCGTTCGAGAGCAGCAGCAGCACCGTCAGCCCGGCCGTGCCGCCCACGTCGGCGGCTTGCCGCAGCAGCGCCGACGGGTACAGCCCGTAGCCGAGCGTGTCCCCCAGCAGCTTCGGGAACAGCCATTCCGCCGCCACCCAGGCCGATGCCGCCGCCAGCGCGCGCAGGAAGGTCGCGTGCCTGCGTCCCGCGGCGTGGCGCACCAGGGCGAAGGCGATGAACTGCGGCTGCAGCAGCGGCGCGGCGAGCAGCAGCACCGCCATGCCGGTGATGGTGCCCACCTGGGCGTAGCTGCCGATCGCGGTGCCGAACCAGCCGAATGCGGCCGCCGTGAAGGCGACCGACATCAGCCATCCGCCGAGCAGCGCACCGGCGAACGAACGGTTCGTGTCGAGCGTGCGCAGCCACGGGACGAGGGCCAGGAAGCCGAGCGCCCAGGCACCACGCGCGAAGAAGCCCGCCAGCACGGCGCTGGCGAGGACTCCGGCCGCCAGGCGGACGCCGGGCCGGGAAATGAGAGGCGGAGGGTTCACTGCTTGTCGGGCGCGAGGGCAGAGGGGATCACGACGCGGCGCAGCGGCAGGCCCGGCGGGGCCTGGTCCGGCCGCACGACGCGGTCCGCGGGGATCGCGACCGGCCGGCCCGCGGCATCGAGGATCTGGCGGTCGGGGGCGTACATCAGGATCGGTTCGATGTCCTGGCCGTCGTCGGTGGTCTGGAAGTGGCGGACGTAGCCGTCGGGCAGCACGAAGTCCGCGGGGACGGCGAGCCCCACGAGGTTGGGTCGGGTGTCGGGCGGGCTGAACGCGCCGATGCCGGTGTGCACGCCGGCCGCGTGCAGGCGGTCGAGCACGTCCTTCATCGTCGGCTGTTCACCGGGGTTGAGGTAGCTGCGCAGGTCCGGGGTGAGGTCGCCGTCGGCCTCGCGTGCGGGCGGCTCGGGCCGCGGTGCGGCCGGCACCGCGGCGGCGATGGCCACCGACGCGGCGGCCTGCACCGGTGGCGGCGACGCCTCCGCGAACGGGGCGGGGGCATCGCGCCGCGCGGCGCGCCCGCCCGGCAACGCGGGCGGCTCTGCCGGAAGCGTCAGCCAGTACAGCCCGCCGCCAGCGACGAACAACGCCAGCAGCAGGAGACCGAACGAGGGACGGAACGTCCCGCGTTCGTGCGCCGTGCCCCACCCGTTCATCGGCGCTCCGCGAAGGCTCAGGGGGCCGTCGGGTTGCCGACCGACATCGCCCAGCCGGTGCGCTCGTGGGCATAGCGGTCCCAGATCGGGCTCTTGCCGTTCGTGAACGACGTGTAGCGCGGCGCTGCCGAGCCCGTGGCCGTGCCGGTCAGGCCCGTCGAGGCGCTGCCGCCGGTGAAGGTCGGGTGCGTGTCGTCCGACTGGATGTAGTCGTACGTCGTGCTGGCCGTGATCTGCTTCAGGTTGGCGTCCTTGATCGTCGAGCGCAGCGTCTTCGTGATGCGGGTGACGTAGGAGGCTTCGCTCTCGCCCGGCACGTACTTGATGGCCTCGGAGTCGACCAGGCCGTCGCCGTTCGTGTCGTAGTCGGCGGCGTGGTACATCGCGAAGCTGTCGACGTACACGAAGCCCTTCTGGCGGGCGTAGTCGCCCATCAGCCAGTTCACGCGGGCGGCGTAGCCCAGCATCATCTCGGAGATGTTCACGCCCTTGCCGGTGGTGGCGTCCTTGCAGCTGCTGGTCTTGTTGTAGCGGTCGAGGCCCGGGTAGTGCAGGTTCGAGATGATCTTGACCTTCACGCCCGAGTACGCGTTGGCGTTGATGTAGTCCATGGCCTTCGCCACGTGGGTGCGGCAGCTTTCCGTGCCGGCTTCCAGTTTGGTGTAGCTGCAGGTGCCCGTCTGGCCGTCGAAGTCGGACCGGTTCTGCAGGCCGTCGTTGCCGCACATCTCGAACGCGACCACGCGGGTCGAGCTGTTCTGCATGTACGAACGCTCGGCGACGATCTTGTTCTCGTAGATGTCCTTGGCCAGCGCGCCCGACTTCGTGCGGCGGATGCTCTCGATGTCGGCCTTCCACAGCGCCGACAGGTACTCGGCCTGCACCGTGGGGCCGGGGTACTTGGCCACGCTGGTCACGCCGGTGTTGAAGCCGGCGAAGATCGAGTCGCCATAGGCCACCACGCGGTACTTCGTGGTGGTGAGGGACCGGTTGACGGTCCAGGAGGCGTTCTGGGTGATGGTGCTGGCCGAGGCGTCGGCACCCACGGCCAGTAAGGCCAGGGCGGGCAGCAGTGCGCGCAACGCGGCGCGGCGTCGGAAGGTCGTCATGGGAGTCTCCTGTGTCTTTGTAATTTGCTCAGACGACAGGGCCCCCGGCGACGGGTTTCCTGCGCAGGCGATTGAAATGTAGACGACCGTGCGTTTTTGCCGCCATCCGGAGAATCCCGCGAGTCCGGAGCCGTCAAGCGGTCCGGGCTTCGGGTGCGATGTTGTAAAGAGTCTTCACGAATTCTTCCGGAAAGGGGTTGACGATTCCGTAAAGAGTCTTAACAATCTCGGTCATGGATCGCATGAGGCAGGTGCCTCGTGGACCGCAGGAACATCCGAACGAATCGAAGGAACCACCGTGAACCGCCCACTGCCCCTGACCACGAACCAGCCGCTGCCCTCGGGCGCAGCCGTGTTCGTTCGTGTCGGTGCGGAGCGCCGCAGCGACCTTCTCAGCCATGAGGATCCGAAACATCCGGGAGAGGTCGCGGCCTAGTCGCCACCTCGTCGCTCGCAAGAGGCCCGGACTCCGAAAGGATCCGGGCCTTGTTTTTTTCAACGCCTCGTTAGCTCAGTGGACAGAGCGTCTGGTTACGAACCAGAAGGTCACACGTTCGAATCGTGTACGAGGCTCCACGTCACCGATGTCTCGCTCGTCCAGCGGTCCAGGACACCTGGCTTTCATCCAGGGAACAGGGGTTCGACTCCCCTGCGGGACACCAACCATCCGCCGACCCCTTCCGAGCTGGTGGGGCGCGCAGCCCCACCTCGGAAAGGAGGAACCCGGAATGCACCACGACGTGCTCCAGCTCGACATCAACGGAACGCCCCAGGCCTGGATCTCGCCACAGGAGGCCGCGCTGCACTACGCGACCCACGCGGTGGCATGGTTCGATGGCGACGGGCCGCTGACGACGCTGCGCGGCGGCATCAACGTGGCCACCGGCCGGCAGTCGCTGATCGAGGTGCATCCGATCATCGCGTTGCGTGGCATGTCGAAGGTCAACCTGTTCGACATCGAGACCGCGTTCTGCCGCAACAAACTGATGCGCCGCGACCGCCACTGCTGCGCGTACTGCGGCCTCGCGTTCCCCGATCGCGAGCTCACGGTGGACCACATCCTGCCGCAGAGCCGTGGTGGCAAGGACGGCTGGATGTCGTGTGTCGCGGCGTGCGCGGCGTGCAACTTCCGCAAGGCCGACCGCACGCCGGACGAGGCGGGCATGCCGCTGCTGTACCTGCCGTACTTGCCGTCGCGTTTCGAGGCCTTCCTGCTCGGCGGGCGCCGCATCCGTGCCGACGTGCACGAGTGGCTGGCCAGCCGCCTGCCCAAGGGCTCGCGGCTCAGTTGAACATCGTCTGACGCAGATCAACACGCTGCGGCTGCGACGTCACGGACACGACACGGCACCGGAGGGGCGCTTGTTACGGTTGCCGGTGTCTTCATTCGGCACCCAAGGCACCCCATGGACTTCGACCTCTCCCCCAAGACCCGCGACCTGCAGCGACGCCTGCAGGCCTTCATGGACCAGCACGTCTATCCGGCCGAAGCGACGTACCGCGACGAGCTGGCGGCCAACACGCTCGCCGGCCGGCGGTGGACGCCGTTGAAGACGATCGAGGCGCTCAAGGAGAGGGCGAAGCCCGAAGGGCTCTGGAACCTGTTCCTGCCGAACGACACGGCCGCGCTCGCGAAGAAGATCGGCGGCGGGCTGACGAACCTCGAGTACGCGCCACTCGCCGAGATCATGGGCCGGGTGCCCTGGGCGTCGGAAGTGTTCAACTGCTCCGCGCCGGACACCGGCAACATGGAGACGATCGCCCGCTACGGCACCGACGCGCACCGCGAGCGCTGGCTGGTGCCGCTGCTCGCGGGCGGAATCCGCTCGGCGTTCGCGATGACGGAGCCGGACGTGGCCTCGAGCGACGCCACCAACATCGCCACGTGCATCGAGCGGGTGGGCGACGAGTACGTGATCAATGGTCGAAAGTGGTGGATCTCGGGCGCATCGGATCCCCGTTGCGCCGTGCTCGTCACGATGGGCAAGACCGACCCGCAGGCGCCGAAGCACCTGCAGCAGAGCATGGTGCTCGTGCCCGCGGACACGCCGGGCGTGCGCATCGTGCGCCCGCTGAACGTGATGGGCTACGACGACGCACCGCACGGCCACGCCGAGATCGTCTTCGAGGACGTGCGGGTGCCGGTGGGCAACGTGATGCTGGGCGAGGGCCGTGGGTTCGAGATCGCGCAGGGCCGCCTCGGCCCAGGCCGCATCCACCACTGCATGCGTCTCATCGGCCTCGCCGAACGCGCGCTCGAACTGATGTGCCGCCGCGCGTCGACGCGGGTCGCCTTCGGCAAGACCCTCGGCACACAGACCGTGACGCAGGAGCGCATCGCGGAAGCCCGCTGCCGCATCGAGCAGGCGCGCCTGCTGACGCTGAAGGCCGCCTGGCTCATGGACAAGGCGGGCAACAAGGTGGCGAAGTCGGAGATCGCGATGATCAAGGTCGTCGCCCCCACCATGGCGTGCCAGGTCATCGACTGGGCCATCCAGGCGCACGGCGGCGGCGGGATGTGCGACGACTTCCCGCTCGCGTTCTTCTACGTGCAGGCGCGCACGCTGCGCTTCGCCGACGGTCCGGACGAGGTGCACCGCAACGCCATCGCGAAGTGGGAGCTGGGTAAGTACGCGCCGGTGCCGGCCAGCGACACGATGCCCGTCACCCGCTTTTGAAGGGGAGAGGCGTCAGGCCGACTCGCGCACCAGCAGCGTGTGCGGCAGCGTGCGGGCCTCCGGCTCGCCGCCGCCCAGGCGCTCCAGCAGCATCTCGGTGGCCGCGGCGCCCAGTTCGCGCATCGGCTGGCCGATGGTGGTGAGCCCCGGCTCGAACACCTCGGACAGCGGGATGTTGTCGAAGCCCATGACCGCGACGTCGTGCGGCACGCGCCGGCCCGCGCGGCTGAAGGCCTTGATGGCGCCGATGGCGAGGGTGTCCGACACCGCGAACACCGCGGTGGGCGGCGACTGCAGCGACAGCAGGGCCCCGGCCTCCTGGGCGCCCATCGCGAAGTCGGTGCCGGGTGCGATGCGCACCAACGCCGGGTCGACGGCGATGCCGGCGCGTTCGAGCGCGAGGGCATATCCCTCGTGGCGCTGGCGCGCCCAGCGGAACCGTTCGTCCGCGGCGATCAGCGCGATGCGCCGGTGGCCGCGGTTCAGCAGGTACTGCACCGCGTCGATGGCCGCCTGGCGGTGGTCGATGCTGACGTACGGCATGCTGGCATCGGGCACGAACTCCGAACACGCGACCCAGGGCACGCGCCGCAGCTCCTCCAGCACCGGTTCGCTTTCGTCGAGGTGGGCGAGGCTGATCACGCCGTCGGCGAGGCGGTCGTACACCGCGTCGAGGCCGGTGCGGTGCGGCTCGTCGTCGCCCGAGGTGTCCGCCAGCACGATCTTGTAGCCGCGCTGCCGGGCCACCGTTTCCACACCCTGCACGATCTGGCCGTAGAACGGGTTGGCCACGTCCGGCACGAGCACGAGCAGCAGGTTGCTGCGGGCCCGCGCGAGGTTGCGCCCGAACGCGTTGGCCCGGAAGCCGAGGGCCAGCACGGCCGCCTCGACCCGCTGGCGCGTCTCCTCGCCCACCGGTTTGCTGTTGTTCAGCACCCGCGAGACGGTGGCGATCGACACGCCGGCGCGTTCGGCCACGGCGTTGATCGACGGAAGTTTCTTGATGCTCACGGGTGTGTCGTTGGGAAAATATTTTCCCCGAGCTTATCACCCTGGCGGCCCAAGAGGAGCGACCGTTCTCGCCGAGATTTCCTGTGGTGTTTCCCCGGATTCGGGCAAATTGGGAAAGCGCTTACCCTTCGCTCCGTCCGATCCCGAGGGGCGCAGCCGGCCGGTTCACGGTGCGCCCCCGATCCCTCCCCGAACCGAGGAACGAAGACCATGCAGCGCCGCCTTTTCTCCCTTGTCCCCGTGCTCGCCCTCGTCGCCGGTCTGCACGTCCCGCAGCTGGCCAGCGCGCAGGACGTGACCATCGGCATGTCGTTCCCGTCCGCCACGCACGGCTGGATGGGCGCGATCATCAAGAACGCCCAGGACCAGGCGAAGGCCAGCGGCGTGCGCCACGTGATGACCACGGCGGCCGACCCGAACAAGCAGACCAACGACGTCGAGGACCTGATCGCGAAGAAGGTGGGCGCGGTGGTGATGCTGCCGATCGAGACCGACGCGATGACCCGCGCGGCCGCCAAGCTGAAGGCCGCGAACATCCCGCTGATCATCGTGGACCGCGAGGTGAAGACGGACGACTACGCCGCGCTGATCAAGGGCGACAACGTGGGCATCGGCGCCAACGCCGCCGCGTACATCGGCCAGGCGCTCGGCGGCAGCGGCAGCGTGGTCGAGATCATCGGCGTGCCCGCCAGCGTGACCGTGCAGCGCTCGCAGGGTTTCCGCGACGCCGTCGCCAAGTCCTACCCGGGCCTGAAGGTCATCGCGAGCCAGGCCGGCGACTTCCAGCGCGAGAAGTCGCTCAACGTGATGCAGAACGTGCTGCAGCAGCACCCGAAGATCGACGCCGTCTACACCCACGACGACGAGATGGCCCTCGGCGTGCTGCAGGCCATCCGCGAGGCCAAGCGCACCGACATCAAGGTGGTGACCGGCGCTGGCGGCAGCAAGGCGGTCTACAAGCTCATCGCCGACAAGGACCCGGTCATGAAGGCGACCTTCGTGTACTCGCCGCTGATGGTCAAGGACGCCGTCAAGGTGGCGGTGGATGTCGCGCGCGGCAAGCAGCCGGCGGAGAAGGTCATCACGATCCCCGCCACCGCGGTCACCGCCGGCAACGTGGCCTCGCTGTACGACGCCAAGGCGAACTACTGAGGCGCGGGCAACCGCTTTCCTGGTTTCCCGGATGAACACCTCCCCGACGCCGCGCCTCGACATGCGGGGCATCGCCGTCTCGTACGGCCCCGTGCAGGTGCTGCACGGCGTCGATCTGCGGCTGGCACCCGCCGAGATTCACGCCCTGCTGGGCGAGAACGGCGCCGGCAAGTCGTCGCTGATGAACGTGCTGGGCGGCGTGGTGGCGCCGGTGCGGGGCACCGTGGCCATCGACGGCACGGTGCACGCGCTACGCACGCCCCGCGAGGCGCAGCGCGCCGGGGTGGCGTTCATCCACCAGGAACTGAACCTGATCAACGACCTCGACGTCGCGGAGAACCTGTTCCTCGGCCGCGAGCTGCGCACTGCGGGCTTCCGGCAGGCCGGGCGGATGCGGCAGCGCGCCGCCGACGTGCTGGACCGCCTCGGCGTGCGGCTGCGGCCCGACACGCTCGTGGGCACCCTCGACGCCGCGCACAAGCAGTTCGTCGAGATCGCCCGCGCGCTGCTGTTCGACGCCCGCGTCGTGATCCTCGACGAACCCACCACGGCCCTCGCGGAACACGAGGTCGCCCAGCTCTTCGCGTGCATGCGGCAGCTGAGGGAGCAGGGGGTCGCGATGGTCTACATCTCGCACAAGCTGCGCGAGGTGACCCAGGTGTGCGACCGCTACACGGTGCTGCGCGACGGCCGTGTCGTGGCGAACGGCGCCGTCGCGGACACCGACGAACACCGCCTCGCCGACGCGATGGTGGGCGCCACCCTCGCGGCGCGCAGCGCGCCCGTGCCCCATGCGGTCGGCGAGCCGCTGCTGTCGGTCGAGGGCCTGCACGCGCCCGGCGTGCACGGCATCGACTTCCACGTCCGCGCGGGGGAGGTGGTCGGCCTGACGGGGCTGGCCGGCGACGGCCGCGCCGAACTGATCGACACGCTGTGCGGCAACGTGCCGCCGCACGCGGGACACATCGGCATCGCCGGCCACACGCGGGCGCCGCGGTCCCCGCGGGCGGCGCTTCGCCAGGGCCTCGGCCTCGTGCCGCGCAACCGCAAGGAAAGCAGCATCCTCAAGGACCTCACGATCCAGCAGAACCAGTCGATCAGCGCGATGTCCGCGGTGTCGCGCTGGGGCGCGGTCGACGGGCGTGCCGAACGCGCCCGCGCGCAGGCCGCGCGCGAGCGGCTGCGGATCAAGCTCCACCGCCTCGACGATCCCATCACGAGCCTGTCGGGTGGCAACCAGCAGAAGGTGATCCTCGCCAAGTGGCTCGCGACCGGCGCCCCGGTGCTCGTGCTCGACAACCCCACGCAGGGCGTCGACGTGGGCGCGAAGGCCGAGATCTACCCGCTGATCCGCGACCTCGCCGCGCAGGGGAAGGCGGTGGTCGTGTCGAGCGCGGAGATCCCGGAACTGCAGCAGGTGTGCGACCGCGTGCTCGTGTTCTACCGCGGGCGCATCGTCGCCGAACTCCCCAACGCCCAGGTCGAGGAAGACGCCGTGATCCGCTGCGCCACCGGCGTCGGCCACGCCCCGGGTCCTGTCCATTCCACCGAATCCCCATGACCGCACCCGCCACCCTCCCTCGGCCCGCGACCGCCCCTTGGCGGGACTTCGGCGCCCGCCTCTGGACCGACTACAGCGCCGTGTTCGCCCTCGTGGCGGTGGTGGTGTTCGCCGCCGTCATGAGCCCGCAGTTCGCCACGCCGCAGAACCTGCTCAACATCGTCCGCCAGGTCAGCGTGGTCGGCATCGTGGCGCTCGGCATGACACTCGTCATCATCGTGGGCGGCATCGACCTGTCGGTGGGTGCGGTGCTCGCGCTGTCCGGCGGCGCCGCGCTGTGGACCCTCGGCCTGACGGACCAGCCGTGGCTCGGTGTCGCCGCGGGCCTCGCCACCGGCCTGCTGGCCGGGGCCGTCAACGGGCTCCTCGTCACGTGGGGCCGGCTGCCCTCGTTCATCGCCACCCTCGGCATGCTGGCGGCCGCTCGCTCGGTGATCCTCTACATCGCCGACGGCGGCAGCGTCTCGAACGACAACGCCGGATACGGCGACATCGCGAACTCGCAGTGGCTCGGCCTCGCGACCCCCATCTGGTTCTTCGGCCTCACGGCGCTGGTGCTGCACGCCGTGATGAAACACTCGGTGTTCGGCCGCTACGTCTACGCGGTGGGCAGCAACGAACGCGCGTCGCGGCTGTCCGCGCTGCCGGTGGCGGGCGTGAAGTTCGCCGTCTACACGCTGTGCGGCGGGCTGGCCGCGCTGGGCGCGGTGCTCGAGTCGTCGCGGCTCAACTCCGTCTCGTCGGCCAACTCGGGCCTCGCCTACGAACTCGACGCCATCGCGGCCGTGATCATCGGCGGCACGCGCATGTCGGGCGGGCGCGGAAAGATCCTCGGCACCGTCATCGGCGTGCTGATCCTCGGCATCCTCAACAACGCACTGAACCTGATGAACGTCTCGCCGTACCTGCAAGGCATGGTCAAGGGCCTGATCATCGTGCTCGCGGTGCTGGTACAGAAGAAGGACTGATCCCTTGAGCATCGACAAACTCCGGGGCCCCGGCCTCTTCCTGGCGCAGTTCATCGACACGACGCCACCGTTCGACACGCTCGACGGCCTCGCCGGCTGGGCGGCCGGGCTCGGCTTCCGCGCCGTGCAGATCCCCACCAGCGCGCCGCACATCTTCGACCTGCCGCTCGCCGCCCGCAGCCAGGCGTACTGCGACGACGTCCAGGGGCGCCTCGCGGCCCATGGCCTCGTCATCAGCGAACTGTCCACCCACCTGCAGGGCCAGCTGCTCGCGGTGCACCCGGCCTACGACACGCTGTTCGACGGTTTCGCCGACGCGGCCGTGCGCGGCCGCCCGGCGGACCGCACCGTGTGGGCCGAGGAACAGCTGAAGTTCGCGGCCCAGGCCTCGCGCCGGCTCGGGCTCACGTCGCACGTCACCTTCTCCGGTGCCCTCGCATGGCCCTACCTGTACCCGTGGCCCGCGCGGCCCGCGGGGCTCGTCGAGACGGCGTTCGCCGAACTCGCGCGCCGCTGGCGCCCGGTGCTGGACGCGTTCGACGACGCGGGCACGAACGTCTGCTACGAACTGCACCCGGGCGAGGACCTCTTCGACGGCACCACGTTCGAGCGCTTCCTCGACGCGGTAGACCAGCACCCGCGCGCCCGCATCCTCTACGACCCGAGCCACATGCTGCTGCAGCAGATGGACTACCTCGGCTTCATCGACGTGTACCACGAGCGCATCGGCGCCTTCCACGTGAAGGACGCCGAGTTCCGCCCCAGCGCGCGGCAAGGCGTGTACGGCGGCTACGCGCCCTGGATCGACCGGGCCGGCCGCTTCCGCTCGCTCGGCGACGGGCAGATCGACTTCACGTCCATCTTCAGCAAGTTCACGCAGCACGGCATCGACTGCTGGGCCGTGCTCGAGTGGGAGTGCTGCCTCAAGCACCCGGAGGACGGTGCGCGCGAGGGCGCGGCCTTCATCCGCGACCACCTGATCCGCCGCACCGAACGGGCCTTCGACGACTTCGCGGAAGCCGGTGCCGATGCGGCGCAGCTGCGCCGCCTGATGGGACTGCAGGCATGAGCGCCGTGCCGCGCCGGTTGCGCCTCGGCATGGTCGGGGGCGGGGAGGGTGCCTTCATCGGCAACGTGCACCGCATCGCCTCGCGGCTCGACGACGAATGGTCGCTGGTGGCGGGCACCCTGTCGTCCGACGCGGCGCGGGCGCGCAGCAGCGCGGCGGCGCTGCGCCTCGACCCCGAGCGCAGCTACACCGACTTCGCCGAGATGGCCCGGCGCGAGGCCGAACGCAACCGCGTGTCCGGCGACGGCATCGATGCGGTCGCCATCGTGACCCCGAACCACCTGCATGCGCCGGTGGCCCACGCGTTCCTCGAGGCCGGCATCGACGTCATCTGCGACAAGCCCCTGGCGCTGACCCTCGACGAAGGCCGTTCGCTGGCGATCAAGGCACGCGACACCGGGCGCTTCTTCGGCGTCACCTACAACTACAGCGGGTACCCGATGGTGCGGCGTGCGCGGGCCCTGGTGCGCGAAGGGCGGCTGGGCGCGCTGCGTGCGATCCAGGTCGAGTACGCGCAAGACTGGCTGGGCGAGGCCATCGAGGCGGCGGGCCACAAGCAGGCCGCATGGCGCACCGACCCGGCACTGTCGGGCCACGCCGGCTGCCTCGGGGACATCGGCACCCACGCCTACCACCTCGCGTGTTTCGTGACGGGGCTCACCGCGCGGTCGGTCAGTGCGGAGCTGAGCACCTTCGTCGAAGGGCGTCGGGTCGACGACCACGTCCAGGCGATGCTGCGCTTCGATCAGGGCGTGCGCGGCACGCTGTGGGCGAGCCAGGTGGCCAGCGGCGCAGCCAACGGCCTGCGCCTGCGGGTGCACGGCGACCGGGCCAGCCTCGAGTTCGACCAGCAGCGGCCCGACGAACTGCTGTTGCGCGACCAGGGCGGCGACGAGACGCGCCTGCGGCGCGGCCGCACCCCCGCCGGTCCCACCGAACACCTGCGGCTGCCCGGCGGTCATCCGGAGGGGTTCATCGAGGCCTTCGCGCAGCTGTACCGCGATGCGGCGCAGGTGATTCGCGCATGCCGGTCCGGCGACGCGGTGCCCGCGGCCGCCGCCGACCTCAGCACGGTGGACGACGGGGTTCGCGGGCTGGCATTCGTCGCCGCGACGCTGCGCAGTGCCGCCGCGTCGGGGCAGTGGACCCCGATCGAGGCGGACGCCTGAGGCGTCAGGGCAAGCGCTTCTCGCCCTCGGGCGTCGTCACCCACCGTGTGGTGGTCTCCTTGATGACCCCGCCGCCCTGGACGGAGCCCTTGACCGTGGTGTTGCTGTCGTTGTTCACGCGGGACTGGCAGTCCGCGCGATCGGCCTCCGGCAGCGCCTTGCAGCGGGCCAGCGCATTCGCCTCGAGCTGCGAACTGCTCGTCAGGCCGCCCCGGCGCGACTCGTTCAGCGCGGCGCCCGCTTCACGCAGGCAGGTGGCCTTGTCCTGGCCGGTGTTCCCGCTTTCGCAGTTGGCGCGCTCCTGCTGGTAGCGGGCCTTCGCATCCGAGGGCGGGGTGGGGGACGCGGCGACGGCGCCGAAACACATCGCGGCCGCGGCGAGGGCGAGGAGGGGGTTGCGAGCGGACATGGTGAAGTCTCCTGTCATTCGATCGGACATGGCACAACACTAGGCCCGCACCCGCCCGATCCCCATCGGAGCCGCCCGCGACACCGCGTAGGACATCGCCCGGGCGCTTCGGGTGCTAGAGTGCCGCCTTCCCCGCAGTCCACCCCGCCGAACCGTGACCTCGCCGACGTCCTCGCTGCCCAAAGCCACCGCCTGGATGGCCGGCTGGCTGTCGCTGATGCTGGTGGTGGCCGTCGCGGGCCGCGAGGCCACGCGCGAGTTGCAGGTGTTCGAGCTGATGCTGCTGCGGTCCGTGATCGGGCTGTTCCTGCTCTACCCGCTCGTGCATGCGAACGGCGGCTTCGCGTCGATCCGCACCACGCGGCTTCGGGAGCACGGGCTTCGCAACGCCGTGCACTACAGCGCGCAGTTCGGCTGGTTCTTCGCGCTCACGCTCATCCCCATGGCCCACGTCGTGGCCATCGAGTTCACGATGCCCCTCTGGACGGCGCTGCTCGCCGCGGCCTTCCTCGGTGAACGGTTCACGGCCTGGAAGGGCCTCGCGGTCGCGCTGGGGCTGGTCGGCGTGTTGATGATCGTGCGGCCCAGCGCCGGCGGCATCAGCACCGGCGAGGCCATCGCGTTCGCCGCGGCCATCGGCTTCGCGGTGTCGGTGACCATGACCAAGTCGCTGACCCGCACCGAGTCGCCCGTGACCATCATCTTCTGGATGCTGGTGCTGCAATCGGTGCTCGGGCTCGTCCCGGCGCTGTCGGTGTGGCAGTGGCCTTCGGCCGCGGTGTGGCCGTGGGTGCTGCTCGTCGCGTTCGGCGGCACGTTCTCGCACTACTGCATGGCCCGCGCGCTGCGCCATGCCGACGCCACCGTGGTGGTGCCCATGGACTTCCTGCGCGTGCCGCTGACCGCCGCGGCGGGCTGGTGGCTCTACAGCGAACGGTTCGACCTGCTGACCGCGCTGGGCGCCGCCCTGATCCTCGCGGGCAACCTCGTCAACCTGATGCGCCAGCGCGCCGCACGGACCTCGCCATGACCGCACCCTTGCTCACCTGGCGCAGCCAGTCGTTCCACGAACTGGACGCCGCGACGCTCCACGCGTTCCTGCAGCTTCGTGCGGAGGTCTTCGTGATCGAGCAGCAGTGCATCTACCAGGACGTCGACGGCAAGGACCCGCGGGCCCACCACGTGTCGGCGTGGGACGGAGAGCACCTCGTGGCGTACGCCCGCGTGCTGCCGCCCGGCGTGTCGTTCGACGAGGCGAGCATCGGCCGCGTGGTGACCTCGCCGCGGTACCGCACGATCGGCGCCGGGCGCGAGTTGGTGGCCCGCAGCATCGAGGCCTGCGCGCAGGTGTTCGGCGTGCAGCCGATCCGCATCGGCGCGCAGAGCCACCTGCAGCGCTTCTACGGGAGCTTCGGCTTCGTGCCCTGTTCGGACGAGTACGTGGAGGACGGCATCCCCCACATCGACATGTTGCGGCGGTAAGCGGCGTTTCGGTCGGCGTGTCACAGGGCCGGCGCGGTCGCGACTTCCGCGTCCTCCACAGGCGACTCGACCACCGGCCGTGCCGGCCTGTGTTCGTCGAACACGTCCTGGAGCGACCGCCGCGAGCAATTGCTCCAGTCCTTCGGGAAGGTGCCGAACAGCGTGTCGAACGCACCGCTGGCCGTGATGCGGGTGGGCCGCGTGAAGGTGACCACGCCGGCCTCGTCGTCGAAGGTCGCGTCGCCGGCGTCCACCAGGGCCTGCACCTTCTCGAGGGTCTCGGGGAACCTGCTCACGCCGAGCCGGCTGTCGGCGTAGACCTCGATCGTCTTCGACACCGCCGACAGCACCCGCGCACCGGCCTTGTCGAGCTTGCCGAAGCGGGCCCCGCGCGACAGCGTGAAGAGCGCCTCGCGGTTGAACTGGAACACGTCGATGCCGGCGAATTCGAGGATCGTGCGCACCGGGGCGAGGTACGCGTCCACCAGCTCGTCCGGTTCCGGCACGTCGGCCATCGTGCGGGTGGCGACCTCGTAGCGGCACGCCTCGCGCGCCCATTCGATGAAGGCCGACTCGACGGCCTGCGCGCGCGCCGTGGTCATCCACGGGCCTGCCGACGTGAAGACCAGGGCGACGGACCAGAACGGCTTGTCCTTGTCCTGCAGGTCGCCGGCCCGCGCGGGCACGCCCACGTGTCCGACGCTCAGGTACCGCTGCGCGGCCGTGGCCCGCGCATAGTCGTCGGCGAACAGGACGCACACGCAGGCCTTGCCCAGCTTCTCCACGCCCGCCTTGCGCCACTTCAGGTAACTCTCGCGGCTCATGCGGAGGATCTGTCCGTCCCACCCCGCCGCCGATATCTCTCTCACGCCGTCGAGGCCCGTGCCCTCGATCCGAACAAATCTCGTCATCGCGGAATTATCGCGTGCCGATGCGCGGGTCTGACGGAGCGTTTGGCGTGCCTGCCCGGCCCCGGAGTTTCCCGAGGCGACCGGCGGCGCGTGGGGGTCAGCCGCTTTTGCGTGCTGCGGTCTTCGTCGCCGCAGCCTTCCTGGCCGGCGCCGCCTTTTTCGCAGGCGGCACCTTGCCCCCTTCACGCCGGGCTTCGGAGAGCCCGATCGCGATCGCCTGCTTGCGGCTGGTGACCTTCTTGCCCGTCGAGCCGCTCCTGAGGGTGCCCTCCTTGCGCTCGTGCATCGCGGCTTCGACCTTTTCCGATGCCTTCTCGCCATACTTTGTCGCCATGGGATGCTCCGCAGTGGTGAAGCCCGCAGCCTATGGCTGCCGCGAACGAAAGTCTGTAGGAGCGTTGCCTGCCGGACCCCACCGGGTCACCGCCGTTTCGTCCGGATCGCGGTCTTGTCCGACACCATGGCAGCGCCCACGCTGCTCCGCGTGCGGGGGGCGCGCCGTCCACCATGGGGACCCGCTGTCCGGAGCCCCGCCATGGAGACGACCCCGCTTCGCCTGACCCTCAACCGCGCGGAACGGCACCTCGACGTGGCGCCCTGGGTCACCTTGCTCGACCTGCTGCGAGACCGCTTCGACCTGACCGGCACGAAGAAGGGCTGCGACCATGGCCAGTGTGGCGCGTGCACCGTGCTGATCGACGGCGAGCGCATCAACAGCTGCCTCGTGCTCGCGGCGAGTGTCGACGGGTGCGAGGTCACGACCGTCGAAGGCCTGCCCGGCCTCGACGGCAGCGGGGCGGGCGGGTTGCACCCGATCCAGCGCGCCTTCATCGACTGCGACGCGCTGCAGTGCGGCTACTGCACGCCGGGCCAGCTCTGTTCGGCGGTGGGCCTGATGAACGAGGCGCCACCGGAGAATGCGCAGGAGATCCGGGAGCGCATGAGCGGCAACCTGTGCCGCTGCGGCGCGTACCCGCAGATCGTCGAGGCCGTGCAGCGGGTGGTGCTGCAACGGGGCGCCGCGCGATGAACCCGTTCACCTACTCCCGGGTGACCGGCGTGGACGACGCGGTGCAGGCGGCTCGCGCCGGGACGCATTTCCTCGCCGGCGGCACCAACCTCATCGACCTGATGAAGGAAGGGGTGGCCACGCCCGCCAGCCTCGTGGACATCGGCCGCCTGCCGCTGAAGGAGATCACGCAGGCGGACGACGGCAGCCTGATGCTCGGCGCGCTGGCCAGCAACGCCCGCACGGCCGGCCACCCGCTCGTGCGGGAACACGCACCGCTGCTGCGGTCGGCCATCCTCGCCGGCGCGTCGCCGCAGATCCGCAACCGGGCCACCAACGGCGGCAACCTGCTGCAGCGCACACGGTGCCTCTACTTCTACGACCTCGGCGTGCCCTGCAACAAGCGGCAGCCGGGATCGGGGTGTCCGGCGAGCACCGGGCTCGCGCGGCAGCATGCGATCCTGGGCGCCACGGCCGACTGCATCGCCACGCACCCGTCCGACTTCTGCGTCGGGTTGGCCGCGCTCGACGCCCGCGTTCATGTGCGATCGGCCAGCGGGGAACGGGTCATCCCGTTCGGCGACTTCCACCGCCTGCCCGGAGACCGCCCCGACCTCGACACCACGCTGCAGCCCGGCGAGCTGATCACCCACCTGCGGGTGCCGGCGAACCGCTTCGCCCGGCACTGCACGTACCTGAAGGTGCGCGACCGCGCCTCGTATGCGTTCGCCCTCGTCTCCGTGGCGGCTGCGCTGGCGCTGGAATCCGACGGGTCCGTGGCCGACGCGCGCCTGGTGCTGGGTGGCGTGGCGCACAAGCCCTGGCGCAACGTTGCCGCCGAACGCCTGCTGGTAGGGGAGCGGCCGACCCCGGCGCTGTTCCTCGCCGTGGCCCGGTCTGTGCTCGAGGAGGCCCGGGCCTGGGGCGGACCGGCGATGCCCGAAGGGCTGCCCGGCAACGCGTTCAAGATCGTGCTGGCCGAACGCGCCATCGTCCGTGCGCTCGGCATGGCCGCCGCCGGGATCCCGACCAACACCGGCGAGGACGCGTTTCGCGCGATGGGCCACGCCGCCGCCACGGAGGCCACGCCATGAACGACTCCCAGCAGCCCGTCGCGCCCGAGGGCACCGGGTCCGTGGCGCTCGGCGACGGTGTGCCCCGCATCGACGCGCTGGCGAAGGTCACCGGAACCGCCCGCTATGCCGCGGAGCAACCCGCAGAGCGGCTGCTGTACGGTGTGGTCGTCAACACCCCGGTGGCGCGCGGTCGCATCACCGCGATCGACGCCGTGGCGGCGCTCGCGGTGCCGGGCGTGGTCGACGTGATGACCCACGAGAACCGGCCGAAGATGCGTTCGCTGGACCTGTTCCACAAGGACATGACCGCGCCCTCGGGTTCGCCGTTCAAGGCGCTGCTGGACGACCGCGTGCACTACAGCGGCCAGCCGGTGGCGCTGGTGGTCGCGGTCACGTTCGAGGCCGCGCGCCATGCGGCGCGGCTGGTGGCGGTGCACGTCGACGCGGAACCGCACGAGACGAACCTGCTCGCCCACCGCGGCCGGGCGCGCGACCCGTCGGGCCTGAAGGCGGGCTACAGCAAGCCGCCGAAGGCACGAGGCGATGCGGATGCTGCGTGGGCGGCGGCGTCGGTGCGGGTGGACAGCGAGTTCCATGCGGGCGTCGAACACCACAACCCGATGGAACTGTTCGCCGCCACCGTGATCCGGGGGGAGGACGGCCACCTCACCATCCACGACAAGACCCAGGGATCGCAGAACTCGCGCTGGCTCGTGTCGCGGGCCTTCGGGCTGCCGGCGCGCAAGGTCACCGTGCGAAACGCGTTCGTGGGCGGGGCCTTCGGGTCCGGGCTGCGTCCGCAGCACTCGCTGCTGCTCGCGGTGATGGCGAGCCTGAAGCTCGAGCGGTCGGTGCGCGTGGTGCTGACGCGCCAGCAGATGTTCACGTTCGGGCACCGGCCCGAGACTTGGCAGCGCGTGCGGCTCGCGGCTGACGGCGAAGGGCGCCTGACCGCGGTGATCCACGAGGCCATCGCGGAAACCTCCCGGCTGGAGGACTACGTGGAGGTGGTGGTGAACTGGTCGGGCCAGCTGTACCGGAGCGAGAACGTGCGCCTGGCGTATCAGGTGGTGCCGCTCGACCAGCACAGCCCGATGGACATGCGGGCGCCGGGTGCGGCCCACGGGGTCCACGCGCTCGAGATCGCGATGGACGAGCTGTCGTACGCGGCGGACCTCGACCCGCTGGAACTTCGCCTGCGCAACCATGCCACCCGCGACAGCGCGAAGAACCTGCCGTACTCCACGAAGGAGCTGCACGCGTGCTACACGCAGGCGGCGGAACGGTTCGGCTGGTCGAGCCGCCCGAGGGGCATCCGTGCCACGCGCGACGGGCACGAACTCGTCGGGTACGGCATGGCCACCGGCACGTGGGACGCGCTGCAGATGTTCGCGCGGGCGCGGGCCGTCCTGTCCGGGGACGGCCGGCTCGTGGTCGAAAGCGCGGCGAGCGACATCGGCACGGGCACCTACACCGTGATGGCCCAGATCGCGGCGGCCGAGCTTGGCTTGCCGCTCGAACGGGTGACGTTCCGGCTGGGCGACTCGACGCTGCCGGTGGCCCCCATCGAGGGCGGTTCGTCGCACGTGGCCACGGTGGGGTCGGCGGTCCAGGGCGCGTGCGACAAGGTCAAGCGCGAGCTGTGGACCCGGGCCCGCCGCTTCGTCGACGGGTTCGCGAAGGTGCGGTTCGCCGACGTGACGTTCGGCAGCGGGCGCATCGCGCGGCAGGACGGCCGAGCGTCCGCGTCCTACGAGGAGGTGATGGGCGCGGCAAAGGGGGGCGACATCGACGTGAAGTACCTGCTGCTGCCCAACGTGCTCAAGCAGCGCAAGTACGTGCGGGCCGTGCATTCGGCCGTGTTCTGCGAGGTGCGGGTGGACGAGGCGCTGGGCACCGTGCGGGTGGTGCGGGTGGTCACCGCGGTGGCGGCGGGCCGCATCATCAACCCCGTGACGGCCCGCAGCCAGGTGATCGGCGGCATCGTGTGGGGCATCGGGCAGGGCCTGCACGAGGAGACACAGTCGGACCACACGCTCGGGCGCTTCATGAACCACAACCTCGCGGAGTACCACGTGGCCTCGAACGCGGACGTGGGCGAGGTCGACGTGATCTTCGTGCCGGAGGACGACCGGGTGGTGAGCCGCCTCGGCGCGAAGGGCGTCGGCGAGATCGGCATCGTGGGGGTGGCGGCGGCGATCAGCAACGCGATCTACCACGCGACGGGGCGGCGGTTGCGCTCGACGCCGATGACGCCGGACAAGGTGATGGCGCGCTGAACCGCCCCGGTCACCCCGGCGAACGCCGGGATGACGGCCTTCATGAGTCCCGCCCCGGATCGTTCTTGCCGGCTCCCCGGACGTTCAGCCCGAACAACCCCACCTGCAGCGCGATCAGCGCCCACGCTTGCGTGTGCCACCCCCATGCCACCCAGAGCACGTTGCTGCCCATGAACACCCAGAACCCCCAGCTGCGCCGCCGGCGGTCCTGCGACGCAACCAGCCAGGCCGCGGCGAGCGAGGCCAGCATGGCGGGCCACTGGATGGCATCGAGGAGGGCGTCGGGCACGGGGCGGGGTGGGAAGCCGGAACCTCACCAGCGTACGGAGGCGCGCACCGGTCCGCTGTAGGACCGCGGGTGCGATCCAGGTCGGACGGCCGTCCGGTCACTCGCTCCGGCTGAGCCGCGCCAGGGCGTCGAGCAGCAGTTCCGTTCGCGGCGACGGCGACGGCCGCGCGAACAGGTAGCCCTGGAACAGGTTCGTGCCCAGGTCGCGCAGCACGCGCCAGTCGTCGGTCTGCTCCAGCCCTTCGGCGATGACGGCCGCGCCGCTGCTGTGCGCCATCTCGAGGATGGAGCGCACGAACTGCCGGCGCAACGGGTCGCGGGCGACGCCGTCGACGAAGTGGCAGTCGATCTTGACGAAGTCGGGGCGCAGGTCGAGCCAGCGCTTGAGGCTCGCGAAGCCCTGGCCCAGGTCGTCGAGCGCGAAGCTCAGGCCCGAGGCACGCAGCGACGCGACCACGGTCGCGAGCGCCTCCTCGTCCAGCACGGCGCGGGTCTCGGTCAGCTCGACGACGATGTCGGCGGCCGGCAGCCCGCAGCGGGCGAGTTCGGGCAGGCTCAGCGGATGGCGGTGGCGGGTGGAGACCAGCGTGTCCGCGCTGACGTTGATGAACACGCGGCCCGGCAGCTGCAGGTCGACGAACTTGCGGATGATGCGGCGCACCACGTGGCGCTCCAGCTCCACGAGCCGGCCCAGTTCGGCCGCCACCTGGAACAGCACCGGCGGCGACGCGAGGGGCGAGGTGGACGGCGGGCGCACCAGCGCCTCGAAGCCCAGCACGCGCACCTGCGCGCTGTCGACGATGGGTTGGAAGTGCACGTCGAACTCGCGGCGGGCGATCAGCTGGTCGAGCGCGCGGGCGAGCGGGTGGCCGTCCGGGGGCAGGGTGCCCGGTTCGGTGTCCGGGGCGAGCCGCAGACGCGGGACGGCGGCGCGCGGAAGGCTCGCGGCGAAGGTCGCGTCAGCCATAGACGTGGTCGGCGCACATGACCCGGTTGCGTCCCCCGCGCTTGGCGGAATAGAGCGCCTCGTCCGCGCAGCGGTACGCGACGTCGAAGCTGCTGCCCTTGGCGAGCGCGCCCACGCCGAAGCTCGCGGTGACGGCGCTGCCGTCGGGCAGGTGGAAGTCGTGGGCCGCGATGGCGGCACGCATCTGTTCGGCGAGGGTCTCGGCCACATCGATCGAGCGGCCCGGCAGCAGCACGGTGAACTCCTCGCCGCCCACGCGCCCGATGCGCGCGGCGGGCGGCACGAGGGGCTGCAGGCAGGCCACGACGCCGCGGATCACCTGGTCGCCGATCGGGTGCCCGAAGCTGTCGTTGATGCGCTTGAAGTGGTCGATGTCCAGCACCACGAGCGCCATGCCGGAGGTGCCGAGCAGGGTGCGGGCGTGTTCGATGACGGCGGCGCGGTTCAGCACGCCGGTCAGCGAGTCGTGCGTGGCGCGGTACTCCAGCTCGCCCGCCAGTTCGTGCAGGCGCTGGTTGAGCCGGTTCATCTCCAGTTCCTCGCGGTCGCTGCGGCCGATCAGCCGGCGTGTCTCGCGCAGCAGCCGCTCGTAGCCGGCCAGCAGGCCGCCGAGGGCCTCGCGGTGTTCGGCGAGGCCGGCGTCCGGGTCGTCGAACGTGGCCCGGGCCGCGGACAGCACGCGGGTCTCGGCGTCGAAGAGGTCGGGGGAGGGCGTGAGGTTGGGTGACATGGCAGGCCTCGGTGCCTCAGCCGGAGTGCACCGGCTGGAGGACGAAGTCGATCAGGGGGAAGTCGTCGCGCAGCTCTTCGCCGAACTCGAGCATCGTGTCGTCCTCCTCGTCGTGGAACCAGTGCACCGTGACGCGGTTGTCGCCGGCGTCCACCGCGCCGCTCAACGCCTCGATCATGTTGAACAGCATCTTGGTGCTGGAACTGTTGAAGTAGGCGAGCGCGATGTGCAGCTCGATCTGCTGGCCGGCGCAGCCCGCCAGGTACGCGCGCAGCGGCGGCAGCACGTCGCCGTAGAAGGCGGCGGCGTTCTCGGGGTACGACTCGCCGCGCAGGCTGTGGCGGTGCTGGTCGAACTTGAAGTCCACCTCGGGCGTGCTGGGGGTGGGGGCGATGTAGAGGTTTTCCATCCGATGTCTCTCTCGGTCTCGGTGTGGTGTGCGGGCTCGGCGGCTCAGATGACGGCCTTGAGGCAGAAGACGGTGGTGTCGTCCCGGCCGTCGACGCGCTGGAAGTCGAAGACCAGCGGGCCGCGTGCGTCGCGCGCCATGGTCAGCAGGCCCATGCCGGCGCCCTTGCTGCCTTCGGGAGCCTCGCCGCGCAGGGTGTCCTTGTAGGCCTGCTTGATCTCGGCCAGGGTCATCTGGCGGAGGGTGTCGAGCTTGTGGCGCAACTCCTCGGCCACGCCGGACTCGACCGGGTTGGCGCACAGCAGCAGGTGGCCGTCGTCGTGGTCGAGGATGCAGACCGAACCGTGGCGCAGCTCGCGCTGCGTCTCGCTCGGCGGGGTCAGGGCGTCGGAGGAGTAGTGGACGATGTTCTGCGCCATCTCGATGAAGGACGAGAACAGCTTGCGCCGTGTGGGGCCGTCCACGCCGCTGACCTCCAGCTGCAGCTTCACCGCCTCGGCCATGGCCGCGATGATGTTCTGCGAGAAGTAGCCGACGTAGTAGAAGATGACCCGGTGCTGCCGCGCCTGGTCGAAGAAGGGGCCGTATTCGTGGATGAGGGGTGCGGTTGCCATGCCGTGGTTCCTAGACCCGGAAGCAGAAGAAGGTGACGTCGTCACGCCGCAGGTGTTCGCCCTGCCACGCCTGCAGCTCGCGCTGCACCGTGGCGTTGATGTCGGCGGCCTTCGCGTCGCGCTGCGCGAGCAGCACGTCGCGGATGCGGCGCTTGCCGAACGCGATGGCCTTCGGGCCGCCGATCTGGTCGATCAGCCCGTCGGTGGTGACGAAGACCAGGCTGCCGGGCTGCAGCGGCACGGTCTGGTTCTGCCACGTGAAGTCGGAGTCGCTGTCGACGTAGCCCACGCCCTTGCGGTCGCCGTCGATCATCTCGACGCCGGCCTGGCCCGGGTGCAGCACGAACAGCGAGGACTTGGCGCCGGAGAAGTGGAGCTCGCGCCGGGCGGTGTCGAACCAGAAGCACGCGGCGTCCATGCCGTCGTTGGAGCCCGGGGTCTCGTCGGCGCCGTCCACCTGGCCGAGCATCTGCTTGATGCTGCGGTTCACGGTGGACAGCAGCTGCGCGGGGTCGCGCGGGCCGAACTGCTCGATCGCCTTGCTGAGCGTGATCGACGCGATCAGGGTCATGAAGGCGCCCGGCACGCCGTGCCCGGTGCAGTCGGCCACGGTGGCGAACCAGCCTTCGGGCGTCGCGGTGAACTGGTAGAAGTCGCCGCCGACCACGTCGCGCGGTTCCCACACGAGGTCGGCCTCGGTGCCGGACAGGGCCAGCGCCTCGCGCGACGTGCGCAGCATCGAGCGCTGGATCACGCTCGCGTACTCGATGCTGTGCATCACCTGGCGGTTGCGCGTGGCCTGCACCTCGGCCACGACCCGCATCAACTGCAGGCCCTGGCCCACGCCCGAGAAGGCGCCGTCGCGGGTGACGATGAAGCCGTCGGACAGGGCCTTCTCGCCGTGCTCGACGGTCTTGAAGGTCAGCTCCTCGATGCCCATCGCGGCGTCGACGATGAGCGGGTCCTTGTCCATGAACGCGATGCAGCTCTTGCGGTTGTAGAGCTCCCGGTGGAACGGTTTGCTCATCTGCGAGAGGAAGATGTTGCGGTTGATCAGTCCGATGGGCTGGAGGCCCTCGACCACGGGCAGGCTGTTGAGGTCGCGGTGCCGCGAGAACACGTCCATGACCTGTTCGTTGGTCTGGTCGGTGGTCATCGCCGGCACCGGAACGGACAGGTCCGCGGCGCTGGGCTGGCGAAAGCGCGGGCGGACGTCCTGGAGGTATTCGGGAAGGGTGGAGAGGGGTGCGTGCATGGGCGCGCGAAGCGGAGTACTGCGTGAGCCCGTGAGGTTACAAATTGAAAACAACACGGATGTGACAGTCCGGAGACAGCGCGCTTGCGAGCCGCGAAATCCTCTGCCGGCGTGACCGACGTCACGAAGCGCGGTCTTGATGCCGTCTTGATGCCCGCGGCCGGAATCTTTGCACGGCCTTGATGCCCTCGTTCCTACGATTCCTCCATCTCATTTGGAGGCGATCGATGGACGACGCGATGTACCTGGCGCTCGCGGTGGCGGGCTGGTTCCTGGTGGTGGGGTTCGCCGCGGGGTGTGCCCGGCTGGAAGGGGGGCGCGCATGAACGGCATGGTGATCCTGGGCGGGCTCGTGTCCGCCGGGCTGCTGGTCTACCTGGTGGCCGCCCTCCTGCAACCGGAGAAGTTCTCGTGAGCGCCCATGCCTGGGCCTTGCTGGCCGTCTTCAGCCTCGTTCTCCTGGGGCTGGCGTACCCGCTCGCGCGGTACGTCACGCACGTGGTCGAAGGCCGCGCCCGTTGGGCCGGCCGCATCGAACGCGTGATCTTCCGCCTCTGCGGGGTCAAGGCCGACGCCGAGATGGGCTGGCTGCAGTACACCCTCGCGCTGCTGCTCTTCAACGGCGTCGGGCTGCTGGCCGTGTATGCGCTGCAGCGCTTCCAGCTCGTCCTGCCGCTCAACCCGGAAGGTTTCCCGAACGTGTCGCCGGACTCGTCGTTCAACACGGCGGTCAGTTTCGTGGCGAACACGAACTGGCAGGGCTACGTGGGCGAAGCCACGATGAGCTACCTCACGCAGATGCTGGGCCTCACGGTGCAGAACTTCCTGTCCGCGGCGACCGGCATCGTGGTCGTCATCGCGCTGATCCGCGGCATCGCCCGGCACAGCGTGAAGACGATCGGCAACGCCTGGGTCGACCTGACGCGCATCACGCTGTGGGTGCTGCTGCCGATCTCCATCGTGCTGGCGATGGTGCAGGTGCAGCAGGGCGGCATCCAGAACTTCGACGGGTACGTGCAGGCGACGACGCTCGAGCCGGTGGCCTGGCAGGCGCCGAAGCTGGACGCGGCGGGCCAGCCGGTGCTGGACGCCGCCGGCGCGCCGGTGATGGAAGACCGGGTCGCGACCACGCAGGTGCTGCCGATGGGCCCGGCCTCGTCGCAGGTGGCCATCAAGATGCTCGGCACCAACGGCGGCGGCTTCTTCAACGCCAACGCCGCTCATCCCTACGAGAACCCGACGCCGCTTTCGAACTTCGTGCAGATGCTCGCGATCTTCCTGATCCCGGCGGCGCTGTGTTTCGTGTTCGGCCGCATGGTGGGCGACGCGCGCCAGGGCTGGACCATCTTCGCGGCGATGGGCGTGATGTTCATCGCCGGCGTGGTGGCCACCACTGCGTTCGAGGCGCAGGGCAACCCGCGGTTCGATGGGCTCGGGGTCGACCAGGCGGTGTCGGTGGCGCAGGCGGGCGGCAACACGGAAGGCAAGGAGACCCGCTTCGGCATCGCCGAGTCGGCGCTGTTCGCCACCATCACCACGGCCGCGTCGTGCGGCGCCGTGAACGGCATGCACGACTCGTTCACGCCGCTCGGCGGGATGGTGCCGCTCGTCAACATGCAGCTGGGCGAGGTGATCTTCGGCGGCACCGGCACGGGTCTGTACGGCATGCTGGTGTTCGCCATCCTGGCGGTGTTCATCGCCGGGCTGATGATCGGCCGCACGCCCGAGTACCTCGGCAAGAAGATCGAGGCGCACGAGATGAAGATGGCTTCGATGGCGATCCTGGTCACGCCGCTGCTGGTGCTGGTGGGCACGGCCATCGCCGTGATGGCCGACGCGGGCCGCGTGGGCGTGGCCAACCCCGGCACGCACGGCTTCACGGAGATCCTCTACGCCTTCACGTCCGCCGCGAACAACAACGGCAGCGCGTTCGCGGGGCTGTCGGCCAACACGCCCTTCTACAACGTGATGCTCGGTCTGGCGATGTGGTTCGGACGCTTCGGCGTGATCGTGCCGGTGCTGGCCATCGCCGGCTCGCTGGCCGCGAAGAAGCGCCTGGCCGTGACCGGCGGGACGATGCCCACGCACGGCGCGCTCTTCGTCACGCTGCTGATCGGCACCGTGCTGCTGGTCGGCCTGTTGAACTACGTGCCGTCGCTGGCCCTCGGGCCCGTCGCCGAGCACCTGATGCCCTGGAAGTGAACGAACCATGACGCGCAAGACTTTCACCCTGTTCGACCCGGCGCTCGTGAAGCCGGCCATCGCGGACGCGTTCCGCAAGCTCGACCCCCGCGTGCAATGGCGCAACCCCGTGATGTTCGTCGTCTACGTGGGCAGCCTCGTCACCACGGCGCTGTGTGTCCAGGCCTTCACCGGTGACGGCGAGGCGCCCGCGGGCTTCATCCTGGCGGTGGCGCTGTGGCTCTGGTTCACCGTGCTGTTCGCCAACTTCGCCGAGGCGCTGGCCGAGGGCCGCAGCAAGGCCCAGGCGGCCTCGCTGCGCAGCCTGAAGAAGCAGACCTGGGCCAAGCTGATGGAGGCGCCGAAGTTCGGCGCCAAGTGGCACCCCATCGAGTCGAGCGACCTCAAGAAGGGCAACGTGGTCATCGTGATGGCGGGCGACGTGGTGCCGGCCGATGGCGAGGTGATCGCCGGCGTGGCATCGGTGGACGAAAGCGCCATCACCGGCGAGTCCGCACCCGTGATCCGCGAATCGGGCGGTGACTTCTCGGCGGTGACCGGCGGCACGAAGGTGCTGTCCGACTGGGTCATCGTGCGCATCACCGCGAACCCGGGCGAGACCTTCGTGGACCGCATGATCGCGATGGTGGAGGGCGCCAAGCGCCAGAAGACCCCCAACGAGATCGCGCTGACGATCCTGCTCGTCGCGCTCACCATCGTGTTCCTCGTCGTGACCGTGACGCTGCTGCCGTACTCGCTGTTCAGTGTCGACGCCACGCAGTCGGGGCGCCCGGTGAGTGTCACCGTGCTGATCGCGCTGCTGGTGTGCCTGATTCCCACCACCATCGCCGGCCTGCTCTCGGCCATCGGCGTGGCGGGCATGAGCCGCATGATGCAGGCGAACGTGATCGCGACCTCCGGGCGCGCCGTGGAAGCCGCGGGCGACGTGGACGTGCTGCTGCTCGACAAGACCGGCACCATCACGCTCGGCAACCGCCACGCCGCGGCCTTCCTGCCGGCGCCCGGGGTGGACGAGGCGGAACTCGCCGACGCGGCCCAACTGGCCTCGCTGGCGGACGAGACGCCGGAGGGCCGCAGCATCGTGGTGCTCGCGAAGCAGAAGTTCAACCTGCGCGAGCGCGACGTCGGCGCCCTCGGCGCCCAGTTCGTGCACTTCTCGGCGCAGACGCGCATGAGCGGGGTCGACCTGCCGCTCGAGTCGCCCACGCCGCGCGTGGTCGGCAGCGACGTGCTGCCGGTGGCCGTGCGAATGGTGCGCAAGGGCGCCGCGGCCGCCATCCGCAAGCACGTCGAAACCCTCGGTGGCGCGTTCCCCGCGGCGCTGGACGCGGTGGTGGACGACGTCTCGCGCCGCGGCAGCACGCCGCTGGTCGTGTGCGACGGGGTCAAGGCGCTCGGTGTGATCGAGCTGAAGGACATCGTCAAGGGCGGCATCAAGGAGCGTTTCGCCGAACTGCGCCGCATGGGCATCCAGACCGTGATGGTGACCGGCGACAACCGCCTCACCGCCGCTGCCATCGCCGCGGAAGCGGGCGTGGACGACTTCCTCGCCGAGGCGACGCCCGAGCAGAAGCTCGCCCTCATCCGCCAGTACCAGGGCGAGGGCCGGCTCGTCGCGATGACCGGCGACGGCACGAACGACGCCCCCGCGCTGGCCCAGGCCGACGTGGCCGTGGCGATGAACTCCGGCACGCAGGCGGCCAAGGAGGCCGGCAACATGGTCGACCTCGACAGCAACCCGACGAAGCTGATCGAAGTGGTCGAGACCGGCAAGCAGATGCTGATGACCCGCGGCGCGCTGACCACCTTCAGCATCGCCAACGACGTGGCCAAGTACTTCGCGATCATCCCGGCCGCGTTCGTCACCACGTACCCGCAGCTGGCCGCGCTCGACGTGATGCGCCTCGGCAGCCCGTCGTCGGCCATCCTGTCGGCCGTGATCTTCAACGCGCTGGTGATCGTGTTCCTGATCCCGCTGGCGCTGAAGGGCGTGCCGTACCGGCCGGTGGGCGCCGCGCTGCTGCTGCGCCGCAACCTGCTCGTCTACGGCCTGGGCGGCCTCATCGTTCCCTTCATCGGCATCAAGGCCATCGACCTGCTGCTGAACCTCGTGCACTTCGCTTGATCCGGAGAAGACCATGAAACAACTCATCCGCCCCGCCATCTCCCTCTTCGTGCTGATGTCCGTGGTGACCGGCCTCGCGTACCCGGTGCTGGTGACGGGCGCGGCCCGCATCGCGTTCCCGGACCAGGCGGCCGGCAGCCTCGTCGAGGTGGACGGCAAGGTGATCGGCTCCACGCTGATCGGCCAGAACTTCACCGACCCGAAGTACCTGTGGGGGCGCCCGTCGGCCACGGCCACGATGCCGTACAACGGCGGCGCGTCGGGCGGCTCGAACCAGGGGCCGTCGAACCCGGCGCTGGCCGACGCCGTGAAGGCGCGCGTGGCGGCGCTGAAGGCGGCCGACCCGGGCAACGCGGCGGCGGTGCCGGTGGACCTGGTGACGGCGTCCGGCAGCGGGCTCGATCCGCACGTCAGCGTGGCGGCGGCCGAGTACCAGGCCGCGCGGGTCGCGCGGGCACGCCAGCTGTCGCCGGACCAGGTCCGCACGGTCATCGCGCGGCACACGGAAGGGCGCCTGTTCGGGCTGCTGGGTGAACCGCGCGTGAACGTGCTGGCGGTGAACCTGGACCTCGACCGGCAGACTCCGCGCGCAGTTGCTACGATGGCCGCCGTCCCGCCCGCGTCCCGATGATCCCTCCGCGTCCCGACCCCGACCACCTGCTGGCCCGCCTCCAGGAGGAGGCGGTGCGGGCGGACCGGGGCCGGTTCAAGATCTTCTTCGGGGCCTCGGCCGGCGTCGGCAAGACCTTCGCGATGCTGTCGGCCGCCCGCGCCGCGCGGGCGAACGGGGTCGACGTGGTGGTGGGTGTGGTCGAGACCCACGGCCGGTCCGAGACCCAGGCGCTGGTGGACGGCCTGGAGCGGCTGCCACCGAAGGCGGTGGCGTACCGCGACCGCACCCTCGCGGCGTTCGACCTCGACGCCGCGCTCGCCCGCCGGCCGCAGCTGATCCTGATGGACGAGCTGGCGTTCTCCAACGTCGCCGGTGCGCGCCACCCGAAGCGCTGGCAGGACGTGGAGGAGCTGCTCGACGCGGGCATCGACGTCTGGTCCACGGTCAACGTGCAGCACCTGGAGACGCTCAACGACGTCGTGAGCGGCATCACCGGCATCCAGGTGCGCGAGACCGTGCCGGACCGCGTGTTCGACGAGGCCGACGAGGTCGTCATCGTCGACCTCCCGCCCGACGACCTGCTGCAGCGGCTGAAGGAGGGCAAGGTCTACCTGCCCGAGCAGGCCGCCACGGCCGTGCGCAACTTCTTCCGCAAGGGCAACCTCATCGCGCTGCGGGAACTCGCGCTGCGCCGCACGGCCGACCGCGTGGATGGCGAGATGCTGGACTACCGGCGCTCGCGTTCGGTGGCCCCCGTGTGGCAGACCCGCGAGGCGCTGCTGCTGTGCATCGGGCCCGACGAGCGCGGCGACAAGCTCGTGCACGCCACCGCGCGCATGGCGGCGCAGCTGGGGGTGCCGTGGCATTGCATCCACGTCGAGACGCCGAGGCTGCAGCGCCTGCCCGAGGCGGCGCGGCAGCACGTGTTCCGGCTGCTGAAGCTGGCGCAGGAGTCCGGCGCGCGCACGGCCACGCTGGCCGGCGCGTCGCTGCCCGCGGCGGTCGTCAAGTACGCCCACGAGTTCAACCTGTCGCGTGTGGTGTTGGGACGCGACCCGCGGCGCCACACGCCGCCGTGGCGGCAGACGCTCGCCGAGGCCGTCGGCGCCCAGGGCACCGACCTCGACGTCATCCAGATCGCCTTGCCCGAGCGGGGCCGGCACCGGCCGTCCGCCGACACGTCCACCGCCCCCGACGCGGCCGCGGGCCGCGCGGTGCGGCCCTACGCCTGGAGTGCCGCGGTGTGCGGCCTCGCCGGGCTGGCCACGGCGCCGCTGCATGCGGTGCTCGAGCCCACGAACATCGTCATGCTGTTCCTGCTGGCCGTGGTGTTCGTCGCGGTGCGCTTCGGCCGCGGGCCCGCGGTGCTCGCGGCGTTCCTGAGCGTGGGCGCCTTCGACTTCTTCTACGTGCCGCCGCGGTTCACGTTCAACGTGGGCGACGCGCAGTACCTCGTCACGTTCGCCGTGATGCTGGTGGTGGCGCTCGTGATCGGGCAGCTGACGGCGGGGCTCAAGTTCCAGGCGCGGGTGGCCACGTCGCGGGAGGAGCGCGTGCGGGCGTTGTACGAGATGTCGCGCGACCTGTCCGGTGCGCTGATGCCGGAGCAGATCGCCGAGATCGCGGCGCGGTTCCTGAAGTCCGAGTTCGGCGCGCGCGTGGGGCTGATGCTCGCGGGACCGGATGACCGCATGACCACGGCCGTGCCGCTGGCCGACCTGCCGACGGGCATCGAGGCCGGGGTCGCGCAGTGGGCATTCGACCACGCCGAGGCGTCCGGGCTCGGCACGCACACGCTGCCGGCCTCGCCGCTGCTCTACCTGCCGCTCAAGGCGCCGATGCGCATGCGGGGCGTGCTCGTGATCGAACCACGCGACCCGGCGCGGCTCGCGGGGCCGGAGCAGCGGCAGCTGCTCGAGACCTGTGCCTCGCTGCTCGCGATCTCGATCGAGCGGATCCACTACGTCGAGGTGGCGCAGTCCACCATCGTGCAGATGGAGTCCGAGCGCCTGCGCCACTCGCTGCTCGCGGCCATCTCGCACGACCTGCGCACGCCGCTGGCCGCACTCGTCAGCATGGCCGACACGCTGGCCCTCACGGCGGGCTCGGGCTCGGGCCGGCCCGCGGAGATCGCGCAGGCCATGCGCGACGCGGCCTCGCGCATGAGTTCGCAGGTGTCCAACCTGCTCGACATGGCGCGGCTGCAGTCGGGCCAGGTGCACCTGCGCCGGCAGTGGCTGCCGCTGGAGGAGTCGCTGGGCGGGGCGATCCGGGCGGTGCAGGGCGTGCTGGCGCCAGGGCGTGTGCGCGTGCGGCTGGCCGGCGACCTGCCGCTGGTCCACATCGACCCGGCCCTGTTCGAGCGGGTGTTGTGCAACCTGCTGGAGAACGCGGCCAAGTACACGCCGGCCGGTTCGCCCATCGACATCGGCGCGGTGGTCGCGGGCGACCACGTGCGCATCGCCGTCGACGACCAGGGACCTGGCCTGCCGCCCGGGCGCGAGGAGGCCGTCTTCGAGATGTTCGAGCGCGGCCGCAAGGAAAGCGCGACCCCCGGCGTCGGGCTGGGCCTCGCGATCTGCCGCGCCATCGTCGAGGCGCATGGCGGCACCATCCGCGGCGAGACCCGCGGCGGCGGCGGCGCGCGCTTCACCATCGACCTCCCGCGCGGCGATCCGCCGTCGCTCGACCTGCCCCCTTCCGAAGACAGTGAAGACAGCCATGAGTGAACCCGTGCAACGCATCCTGGTCGTGGAGGACGAGGCGGAGATCCGGCGCTTCGTGAGCCTGGCGCTGTCCCGCGAGCAGTTCGAGGTGTTCGAGGCCGATGGCGTCGAGCGTGGCCTGATCGAGGCCGGCACGCGCCGCCCGGACCTCGTCGTGCTGGACCTGGGCCTGCCCGATGGCGACGGCGTCGACCTCATCCGGCAGCTGCGCACCTGGTCCGACATCCCGGTGCTGGTGCTGTCGGCCCGCACCGACGAGGCCGACAAGGTCGAGGCGCTGAACGCCGGGGCCGACGACTACCTCATCAAGCCCTTCGGCGTGGCCGAACTGCTGGCGCGGGTGCGCGCCCACCTGCGGCGGCGCGCCACGGTGGGCGGCTCGCAGGTGATCGAGTTCGGCGACGTGACGATGGACCTCGCCCGCCGCACGGTGACGAAGGCGGGGCAGGCGCTGCACGTCACCCCCATCGAGTACCGCCTCCTGGCGCACCTCGTGGCCCATCCCGACGCGGTGCTGACCCACCGCCAGCTGCTGCACGCCGTGTGGGGGCCGGGGCATGCGGAGGACGGCCACTACCTGCGCGTCTACATGGCGCAGCTGCGCAAGAAGATCGAGGTGGATCCGGCGCAGCCGCGGCACCTGCTGACGGAGACGGGCATTGGGTACCGCTTCGTGACCTGAGCCTCCAAACCTTCGGCGTTCGCCGGGATGACTCGGGGTTCACTTCGGCTGCGCAATCCCTTCGTCGATCTGCCGCAGCACGTAGGGGAAAAACGGATTCGACGACATGCGCACGAGCGCCTCGCCGTTGACCACGAGCGCGGCACGTTCGCCCCGCACGGCCATCGCGCCCAGGTGGGCGCCGAAGGATTCGTCGGACGTGGGGGCGGAGCCGTACAGCGAATCGCTGGGCGGGAAGGGCAGGGCCACGTGCGACAGCGAGAACACGTCGCGCGGGTAGGTGAGGCCCAGCTCGTGCGGCGTCTCGGCGGTGGTGCCCGCGTCCGTGCGCCGTTCGGTGACTTCCAGCGAGCGCGTGCCCGCGTTCGTGATCACCGCCGTGTGGAAGCGCCGCGGCGCGGGCGGCAGGAGCCGGCTGGCCAGGGCGTCGCTGCCCGGGCGCATCAGCGGGCCGAGGTCGGCGTTGTGGTTGTAGTCGAAGAGCACCAGCTCGCTGCCGTTCGCCGGCAGGTGGGCGTAGAAGGCGGTGACGACGGCCGGTGCACTCACCGTGTAGTCCAGCACCGACTGGAACGTGAGCACCGGCGGCATCGCGGTGATGCGGCCGCTGCGCGCTTCGCGCTGGATGGCCTGCTGCAGCGCCCGCGAGAACAGCGACGACTCGCGTGCCGCGTGCACGGGGAACGAGTTGTACTTGAACGGGTTGAACTCGGGCAGCACGTCGAGCCATGCGGCGTTCGCGAAGGCCGGGAACACCGCCGGCCAGCCGAGCACGCCGGCGAAGCGCGCGAGGCTCGTGACACCGATCATCGGCGACAGCAGCACCACGCGGTCGGGGCGTCCGAGCTTCGGGTCGCCGAGCGCGTCCAGCGTGTGGTTCATCGCGAGCGTGCCGCCGTTGGAGAAGCCCACGAGGTGCAGCGGCGCCGGGGCCGGCACGCGCCGGCGCGCCTCGCGCACGGCCAGGCGCGTGGCCGCGGCCCAGTCCTCCCAGTCGACGGCGGTGAGGCCGGCCGGCACGGTGCCGTGGCCCGGCATGCGGGGGGCCACCGCGGTCCAGCCGCGCGCCTGGTAGTGGCGGGCGATGTGGCGCAGGCTGTAGGGCGAGTCGGTCAGGCCGTGCAGCAGCACGACCACACCCGACGGCGGGCCGGCGGGTTCGAGCACGTAGGACCGGTTCCAGTCCTGCGCGAAGCGGGCGGGGTGCAGGGGGCTGGACGCGCTGTAGCGGTTCGACGGCAGCTGGTCCTCCGCGGGCAGCGCCGCGGTCACCTCTTTTTCCACGTCGGCGAAAACCGCGGCTTCCGCCTTCACGTAAGCGGCCCAGTCGAGCGTGTCGAGTTCGGCCGAACGCAGCTCGTGGGGCACGTGCGTGTGCCACGGCGACAGCGGCCGGCTGCGCCACGCGTCCCACGCGCGCACCGCGAACACGGTGACGACCACCACGGCCAGCACGAGGGCGGTGTACTTGAGGGCGCGGGTGGTGGTGGTCAGCATGGAACGGCATCATGACGCATCCGAGGGGTGCACGCGCAGGGGCACCGGGCTGCTGGAAAACGGTCCGCCCGGGCGGGTCGGTGTGGAGAGCGCAGCAGATCGCGCGGTGCGCGGCGCCTCCGGGGCCTGGCACGCGGCTCGCATCGAACGGGCGTTTCCACGACCCAACCGGTGCCCCATGATCGACCTCCACTACTGGACCACGCCCAACGGGCACAAGGTCACCCTGTTCCTCGAAGAGACCGGCCTGCCGTACCGCGTGCTGCCGGTGAACATCGGCAAGGGCGAGCAGTTCGCGCCCGAGTTCCTGAAGATCGCGCCGAACAACCGCATCCCCGCCATCGTCGACCATGAGCCGTCCGGCGGCGGTGCACCGGTGGCGCTGTTCGAGTCCGGTGCGATCCTGCTGTACCTCGCCGAGAAGACCGGCCAGTTGATCCCGAAGGACCTGCGCGGCCGCGCCGACGTGCTGCAGTGGCTCTTCTGGCAGATGGCCGGCGTGGGTCCGATGTTCGGCCAGAACAACCACTTCGGCCATGCCGCGCCGGAGCGGATCCCCTACGCGATCGACCGCTACGTGCGCGAGACGTCGCGCCTGTACGCCGTGCTCGACCGGCAGCTCGACGGCCGCGAGTTCGTCGCGGGCGATGCCTACTCCATCGCGGACATCGCGATCTACCCGTGGACCCTCGGCCACGAACGGCAGCAGCAGCGCATCAGCGACTTCCCGAACGTGTCGCGGTGGATCGAATCGATCCGCGCGCGGCCGGCCACGCAGCGGGCGTACGCGTGGGTGCAGAAGGTGAACCCGCCGAAGGCCGCGTCGCCCGAGGAGGAGGCGGAACGCCGGCGGGTGCTGTTCGAGCAGAGCGCGGCGACGGTGCGGGCGACCGCCTGAGCCGGGGGGACCCCCTAGTTTCGAAGCGCCTTGGGCGCGAAGCGGATCCTAGAATCCGGCGCCACGGAACCAGGGGACTCTCCATGAAGAAGCTTGCCGCATCGATCTGCCTGTCCCTCGTGCTCGCGAGCGGCCTCGCCTTCGCCGCCATGCCCGCGCAGGACACGGTCAAGGGCGGCAAGGACCACCCGCTGCTGTCGCGCTTCGAGGGCGCGAAGCTGGTGGGCTACGACACGAAGGCCTACACCGACGTGAAACTCGTGATGGGCCAGGTGATCGACAACGGCGCGCGCACGCCGGAGAAGTGGCTGCCGCTGGAGGGGCGCTACACGCGGCTGGCCTACAACTATCCGCAGCAGCGCGGGTCGATCGAGGTCATGCGCAACTACGAGGCGGCGCTGACGCAGGCGGGCATGACGGTGCTGTACGCGTGCGGGAAGGACACCTGCGGCAAGGAGTTCGGCGACATGATGCTGCAGCGCATCGGCACGGCGATCTTCCCGGACACCACCTACTGGTCGGCCTTCAACTACGGGCGAAAGAACGAGCGGTACGTGCTGGCCCAGGGCAAGCGGCCCGACGGGTCCAGCGTCTACGCGGCCGTGTACGTCGTGGACCCGGTGGAGCAGCAGAACGGCGGCGTCTACATCGAACTGGTCGAGAGCGAGAAGCTCGAGTCCGGCAAGGTCACCGCCAACCTCAGCGCCGAGACCATGGCCAAGGGCATCGCCACCGACGGCAAGATCGCCGTCTACGGCGTGTACTTCGACACCGGCAAGTCGGACGTGAAGCCTCAGTCCACCGCCGCGCTCGACGAGATGGCCAAGCTGCTGAAGAACCAGCCGGCACTGAAGGTCTACATCGTGGGGCACACCGACAGCCAGGGCAACCTGCCCGCGAACCTCGACCTGTCGCAGCGGCGCGCGGAGGCGGTCGTCAAGGCGCTGGAGGCGCAGTACAAGGTCGACCCGAAGCGGCTGTTCGCGAAGGGGGTGGCGTCGCTGGCGCCGGTGGCCACCAATGACAGCGATGCGGGGCGGGAGAAGAACCGGCGGGTGGAGTTGGTGAAGCAGTAAGGGCGGGACGAGTGGGCCCCGGCGTTCGCCGGGGTGACACGGTCCGTTCACGTCCCCGGCCCCAACTGCAGTCATCCCGGCGCACGCCGGGATCCACTGGGGTCACAGCACATCGTCGTGTGAGCCGGCAGGGCCGCGCTGTTCGTGCGGTGGATCCCGGCGTTCGCTGGGATGACGGGGCCTACCCCTCCGTCACATACTCCGGATGCCTCCGCCGCACCTCGTCGATGCGCGCCAGCGTCCCGGACAGATGGGCCGTCAACGCCGCACGTGCCGCGTCCGGATCGCGCGCGGCGATCGCGTCGACGATGCCCTCGTGGTCCTTCACCACCGCGAGCGTCTTCCCTTCCACCGGCAGGTGCAGGTGCCTCAGCCGGTCGATGTGCCCGCTGACCCGCCGCACCAGGTCCCACAGCTCCGACACCCCCGCCGCCTCGTACATCTGCTGGTGGAAGGTCTGGTCGAGCTTCAGGAATTTCGGGTAGTCCTTCAGGTCGCACACCTTGCGCTGCGACTCGATGGTGGCGCGCAGGTGCGCGACGAGTTCGGCGTCGCCCTGCTCGGCCAGCACCCGCACCACCTCCAGTTCCACCGACCGGCGCAGGAAGTGCGCCTGCGTGGCCGACTTCAGGTTGATGCGGCTCACGAGCGTCGCGTGCTGCGGGAAGATGTCGACGAGGCCTTCCTCGCCGAGCTTCATCAGCGCATCGCGCACCGGGGTCTGGCTCAGGCCGTAGCGGCTCGCGAGTTCGGTGCGGGACAGCACCGTGGCCGGCGCGAGTTCGAGCGTGACGATCATCTCGCGCAGGCGTTCGAACACCTGCGGCGCGGCATGGCGCGAGCGGTCGAGGGCGTCGGGTTCTTTCGTTCTCATGACTTGATTGTAGGGAGCATTTTCCCTAGTGACGCACTAATGTATTAGTGCTTTACTTGCCGCCAGTCCCCCGATTTCCCGCCTCCGGACGAACAGAAAGTCGCCATGTCCCGTGACGTCACCCTCACCCGGGTCCGTGTGACCCCCATCGCCTTCCGCGACGGCCCGCTGCTCAACGCCGCGGGCATCCACGAGCCCTGGGCGCTGCGCGCCATCGTCGAACTGGAGACCAGCGACGGCCGCGTCGGCATCTCCGAAACCTACGGCGACGAGCCCATGCTGCGGGTGCTGGCCGAGGCGCAGGGGCTGGTGCTCGGGCTCTCGCCGTTCGACCTCAACACGATGGAGGAGCGGGTGCGCGCCGCCATCCGCCCGGTGGCGGGCGCGGTGGAGTTCGAGCTGGCCCCGGGGTCGCACAGCGCGAAGAACGCGGCCAAGGTGACCAGCACCTTCGAGGTGGCGATGCTGGACCTGCAGGGGCAGATGCTCGGCGTGCCGGTCGTCGACCTGCTCGGCGGGAAGGTGCGCGACACGGTGCCGTACAGCGCCTACCTGTTCTTCAAGCACGCCGAACACATCGAACGGCCTTATGCGCCCGACGCGTGGGGCGAGGGCATCTCGCCCGAGCAGGTGGTGGCCCAGGCCCGCCGCATGATCTCGCTCTACGGCTTCCGCAGCATCAAGCTCAAGGGCGGCGTGTTCGAGCCGGCGCACGAGATCGCCTGCATGCGCGCGCTGCACGCCGCGTTCCCCGGCGTGCCGCTGCGGCTCGACCCGAACGCGAACTGGTCGCTCGCGACGAGCATCGCCGCGGCCGAACAGCTCGACGACGTGCTGGAGTACTACGAGGACCCGTGCCCCGGCCTCGCCGGCATGGCGGAACTCGCCCGCCACACGAAGTTGCCGCTCGCGACCAACATGGTGATCACCACGCTCGACGACTTCCGCAAGGGCGCGGAGTCCGGCGCCGTGAAGGTGCTGCTGTCGGACCACCACTACTGGGGCGGCCTGCGCGTGACGCAGACCCTCGCCCGCATGTGCCGCCTGTGGGACCTGGGCCTGTCGATGCATTCGAACTCGCACCTGGGCATCAGCCTGATGGCCATGACCCACGTGGCCGCCGCCGTGCCCAACCTCACCTACGCCTGCGACACGCACTACCCGTGGCAGGAGGAGGAGGTGATCGCGGGCGGCCGCGTGCCGTTCGAGGACGGCGCGGTGCGGGTTCCCACCGCGCCCGGCCTCGGCGTGACGCTGGACCGCGAGCGCCTCGCCGAACTCCACGACCAATACCGTCGCTGCGGCGTGCGCAACCGCGACGACCTGAGCCAGATGCGCAAGTACGACCCCGCGTTCACCGGCCGCCAACCCCGGTTCTGAACGCGGCGACCGATTCTTCCTTCACTGGAGACCTTCGATGAAAACCCTGCTCCTGCCGATCCTGCTGGCCGCCGCGTGTGGCGCCCAGGCCGCCGAGTTCCGCTCGGCCGACGTCCACAACAGCGACGACTACCCCACCGTCGCCGCGGTGCGGTACATGAGCGAGCAGCTCGACAAGCGCAGCAACGGCCGCTACAAGATCAAGGTCTTCAACAAGAGCGCCCTCGGCAACGAGAAGGAGACGCTCGACCAGGTGAAGATCGGCGCGCTCGAGATGAACCGCGTGAACATCAGCACGCTGAACGCCATCTGCCCGAAGAGCCTCGTGCCCACGATGCCGTTCCTCTTCGACTCCACCGCGCACATGCGCAAGACGCTCGACGGCCCCATCGGCGAGGAGATCCTCAAGGGCTGCGAGTCGCAGGGCCTCGTGGGCCTCGCCTTCTACGACAGCGGCTCGCGCTCCATCTACGCCAAGAAGCCGGTGCGCAGCCTGGCCGACGCGAAGGGCCTGAAGATCCGCGTGCAGCCGTCCGACCTGTGGGTGGCCGTGGCCGCCGCGATGGGCGCCAACGCCACGCCGATGCCCACGGGCGAGGTCTACACCGCGCTGAAGACGGGCCTGATCGACGCGGCCGAGAACAACGTGCCGTCGTACGAGGGCTTCAAGCACTACGAGGCCGTGAAGGTCTACTCGCGCACCGAACACTCGATGGCGCCCGAGGTGCTGTTGATCTCGAAGGCGGTGTTCGACCGCATGTCCCCGGCCGACCAGGAACTCTTCCGCTCCACCGCCAAGGCCTCGGTGCAGTTCCAGCGCCAGAAGTGGGACGAGCAGGAGGCCAAGGCGCTCGACATCGTGCGCAAGTCCGGCTCGCAGTTCGTGGACGACGTCGACAAGGCCGCGTTCAAGGCCGCCATGGCGCCGGTGTATGCGAAGTTCATCACCACGCCCGACCTGCAGCGCCTCGTGAAGGCCGTGCAGGAGTCGAAGTGACACCGGCCGCGAGCGACTCGGCGGCGCTGTCACCGGTTGCCCCGGCCACCGACGCGGGGCCGGCGCGGCCCGCGGCGGACCATCCGTACAACCGGCTGTGCGCGTGGCTGAGCAAGGTGTGCCTCGTGCTGGCCGTGTTCGGCCTCGGCGGCATCATCCTGAGCGTGCAGGCCCAGGTGATCGGCCGCTACGTGTTCAACGACACGCCCACGTGGACCGAGGCGCTCGCGCTGCAGCTGGTGCTGTACGTCACCGCGTTCGGCGTGGCCGTGGGCGTGCGCGACGCGGGCCACATCGGCCTCGAGTCGCTCGTGACCCTGCTGCCCGACCGCTGGCGCCCGCGCGTGGAGGTGCTCATCCATGCGCTGGTGGGCCTCTTCGGCGGCATCCTGGTGCACAGCAGCTGGCTGTGGACCCGCCTCAAGTGGGGCGAACTCGACCCGATGCTCGGCATGCCCGTGGGCATCGACTACCTCTCGCTCGTGATCGCCGGGACGCTCGTCGTGATGTTCTCGATCGAACACATCCTCGCGCTGCTGCGCGGCGAGGACATCGTCCCCGCGTGGCACTGAAAGAATCCATGGAACTGGCCGTCCTCTCGCTGAGTTTCCTCCTGCTGCTGGTGATCGGCGTGCCGGTCGCCTTCTCGATCGGCCTCGCGTCGGTCGCCACCGTGCTCTACGCCGGCGTGCCGGTGCCCGTCGTCGTGCAGAAGATGGTGGGCGGCATGCAGGTGTTCTCGTTCCTCGCGATCCCGTTCTTCGTCTTCGCGGGCGAGCTGATGCTGTACGGCGGCATCGCCGACCGCATCGTGCGTTTCGCCAACGCCCTCGTGGGCCACGTGCGCGGCGGCCTCGGCATGAGCAACGTGGTGGGCTGCACGCTGTTCGGCGGCGTGGCCGGCTCGGCGCTGGCCGACGTCTCGGCGATGGGGTCGGTGATGATCCCGCTGATGAAGAAGGAGGGCTACGACGCCGACTACGCGGTCAACGTCACCACCCACTCGGCCCTCGTGGGCGTGCTGATGCCCACTTCGCACAACCTGATCATCTTCACGCTGGCCACCACCGGCATCGCGTCGGTGAGCGTGCTGAGCCTGATCCTCGCGGCCATCGTCCCGGCCCTGCTGCTGACGCTGTGCAACCTGGGCGCCGCGTACTACGTGGCGGTCAAGCGCGGCTACGCGACCCGTGGCGCGTTCCCCGGCTGGGGCGAGGTGCTGCGCGCGTTCCTCGGGGCGCTGCCCGGTCTGCTGATCGTCGTGATCATCCTCGCGGGCATCCTGTCCGGCGTCTTCACGGCCACCGAGTCGGCGGCCACCGCGGTGTTCTGGGCGCTGCTGGTCACCGCCATCGTCTACCGTTCGCTCGACTGGCCGCACTTCCTGAAGGCCTGCGCGAAGGCGTGCAAGACCACGGGCGTCGTGCTGCTGCTGATCGGCATCTCGTCCGCCTTCGGCTACTTCATGGCGTTGTACGAGGTGCCGCAGAAGACGGGCGCACTGATGCAGATGGTGTCGGACAACCCGCTCGTGATCTTCTTCCTGATCAACCTGCTGCTGTTCCTGCTGGGCACCTTCCTCGACATGGCGGCCACCATCCTCGTGTGCACGCCGATCTTCCTGCCCATCGCGATGCACTACGGCATGGACCCGGCCCAGTTCGGCATCGTGATGCTGATCAACTGCGCGCTCGGGCTGAACACGCCGCCGGTCGGGGTGACGCAGTTCGTGGGCTGCGCCATCGGGGGCATCTCGGTGGGGCAGGTGATGAAGTCCATCCTGCCGTTCTACAGTGCCCTCGGCCTGTGCCTGATGCTCGTCACCTACGTGCCGGCCTTCTCGCTGTGGCTGCCTTCGCTCTTCAAGTGACCCTTCCTTCCAGGAGCCGACGATGAGACCCAATCGCCTTCGTGAACTCTGGCGCGCCGGTGGCGCCGCCGTGAACGGCTGGCTCGCCATCCCGAACAGTTTCTCGGCCGAGACCATGGCCCACCAGGGCTGGGACTCGCTGACCATCGACCTGCAGCACGGCATGGTCGACTACGCCACGATGGTGCCCATGCTGCAGGCCATCTCCACCACCCCCACGGTGCCGGTGGTGCGCGTGCCGTGGCTCGAGGCCGGCACCCTGATGAAGGTGCTGGACGCGGGCGCCTACGGCGTGATCTGCCCGATGGTCAACACACGCGAGGACGCCCAGCGCCTCGTCGCGTACACCCACTACGCGCCACGCGGCACGCGCAGCTTCGGGCCGGTGCGCGCGTCGCTGTACGGCGGGACCGACTACGCGGCGCACGCGAACGACACCATCGTCACCTTCGCGATGATCGAGACCGCGGCGGCGCTGGACCAGCTCGACGACATCCTGTCCGTCGAGGGGTTGAACGCCATCTACGTGGGGCCGTCCGACCTGTCGCTCGCGCTCGGCTGCCGGCCCGTGTTCGACGACGTCGACCCGAAGGCGGCGGAGGCCATCGACCACATCCTCGCGCGGGCGAAACACCACGGCGTGGTGGCCGGCATCCACAACGGCACCACCGAGGCGGCGCTCGCACGCATCGCCAAGGGGTTCCAGTTCGTCACGGTGGGGTCGGATGCGAGGTTGATGGCGGCGGGGGCGCGGCAGGTGGTGGATCGGATGCAGGCGGGGCTGGGGCGCTGAGCACGGTCATCCCGGCGAACGCCGGGATCCATCGCGGCCGCAGCGCATGAGCGGGCGGTGGGCCCCGATGTTCATCGGGTGACAGCGAGGGTCAGGTCGCCGGCGGCGCCGAGTCGACCGGCTGCGACACCAGCATCGTCGGCGGCTTGCCCAGCGACAACCCCGCTTCGCGCAACCGCTCCAGCACGTCGAACAGCAGGTCGCTTCGCACCCCGTACGCCGCCCGCGGCGAGCTCACGAACCCGCTCGCATTGAACACGAGGTTGGTGCCGTCGATGCCGTCGAGCTGCACGTTCGGTGCGGGAGAGGCGAGGACGCCGGGGTGAGACTGGAACGCGGTCAGCAGCACCTCGCGCGCTTTGCGCGTGTCGGTGGACAGCGGCATCGGCAGCTTGATCTGCACCATGCCCAGCGGGTCGGTGTAGGTGACGTTGCGCACGATCTTCGTGATGAACTCGGAGTTCGGCACGATGACGGTGGAGCGGTCGCCCATCTGGATCTCGGTGGCGCGCACGTTGATGCGGCGGATGTCGCCCTCCACGCCCGACAGCGACACCCAGTCGCCCACCTTCACCGGCCGCTCGGCGAGCAGGATCAGGCCGGACACGAAGTTCTGCACCACCGCCTGCAGGCCGAAGCCGATGCCCACCGACAGCGCGCTCGCCACCCACGCCACGCGCTCGAGGCCCACGCCGACGGCGGACATCGCGACCGCGATCACGGCCACGCCCCCCCCGTAGCCGAACAGCGTGGTGACCGACAGGCGCATGCCCGCGTCCATGCGGGTGGTGGGCATGTAGCGCTTGCCCAGCCAGTCCTTCAGCAGCCGCACGGCGATGAACCCGACGACGAGGACCAGCACCCCCTGCAGCAGCGCGGCGGGCTTGATGCTGATCTCGCCGATGGCGAGCCCGTCGTTGAGGTGGTCGGCGCGGCGCAGCAGTTCGAGCGGGCCCTCGCCGTACGGGGCGAGCAGCAGGACCAGCGCGAAGAGCCCGATCACGATGCGGCTCATGCCGGACAGCAGCACGGCGGTCTGTTCCCGCGTGCGTGGCGGCGCGGCGGCGCCCTCGGCCGGCTGGCCGTGCACGGACTCCGTGGGCGCGAGCAGGGTCATGAACAGGTCGTCGACCAGCACGGCCAGCAGGTAGGCCGTGGCGAGCACGATCAGGCCCCACACGAGCTGGTTGACCGCGAAGGTGCCCAGCGCGACGTGGCCCGACAGCAGCGCGATCACCGAGGCGCCCAGCACGATCCAGGCGACCGTGCGCACCGTCTGCATCCACAGCGGGGGCGGCTCCGGCGGGGCATCGGGCGCCGCTGCGGCCTCCGCGCGCGGGCGGATCCGCCGCAGCGTGATGGCGAGGAACAGGATGAACGTCAGCGAGGCCAGTGCATGGATCCCCGACGAGGCCGTCGGCCCCGGGCCGACCGCGGCCACCAGGCGCGTCGTGAACCCGGCCAGCACGATCAGCGCGCCGAACGCCAGCGGGTACCCGCGCAGGCGGCTGGCCGTGGCGTCCGCGATCGGGGGCAGCCGCCAGGACGGCTTGCCGGCCGACAGCAGGGCGATGCCGAGGCCCGCGGTGAAGCCGCCGAACCACACGATGGCTTCCACGCCGGCCAGCAGCCGGGCGTCCGCCGCGGTCAATGCGTCGCCGGATTCGATGGCGAGCGTGATCACGTGCGCGACCAGGCCCGGGGTCAACGTCCACGCGGCCACGACCCCCACTGCGTGCAGCGATCGCCGCAGCCGGCCCGCGGGCACGCGGGTGGCGCTCAGGTGCAGCAGCAGCCGCTGGCAGGCGACCCCCATGACCAGCAGCACGGCGACGGCGGCGGCGACGGCCAGCCACCGGCCCGCCGGAACGGACCGGAGCGGCGCCTGCAGGCCGGCGCTCCAGCGATCGAACCGCCGCAGCTCGGCCGGCAGGTCGTCGCCGAGGTCTTTCCAGAACGTGGGACCGAGGATCGCAGGCGACCGTTCGCCCAGCTTCGCACTGAACTGCGACCGGCGCTGCGCCGTGGCGGTGGCCGCGGCCTGCTCGGCCTCCACCGCGAGCAGCCGCGCCAGCTTGATCTGCGAGTCGAGCGTGGACACCGACCGCATCAGCTGCGCCCGGTGCGCGGCGACGTCCGGCGATTCCTTGACCCCGTCGGCCGGCGTGCCCAGTTCGGCGAGCCGGGCCTTCACGTCGGCGAGCTCCGGTGCGAAGGCCGTGGCCGCATTGTTCGCCTGCGTCTGCACCGACTCCACCCGCTTGCCGAAGGCCTGCATGCCGGCGTCGTCCAGCGTCTCGACCTGGATGCTGCGGATGGCCTCCATCTCCTTGCGGGCGGTGTCCAGCAACACCGCCGGATCGGGCGGCGGGGGCGCCTGCGCGAACCCCGGGGCGGGCAGCGCGAGCAGCACGCACCACGCGATCAGCCAGGCGCGGACGAACGACAGGCCGGTGCGGCGCACCGGGCGGAAGGGTGTCGTGGGCGGGAGCATCGGGTGATCGTACCCCCGCCACACGGGCATCAGCGCGGCCCGTTGCGGAAGGGGTCCACGTCGGCCGGGAGGGCGTTGAAGTCGATCGCCTTCCAGACCCAGTCCCGCTGCTGCGGCGACAGCAGCTGGTAGCGCGGCCAGAAGAGGAAATGGTCGTCCGAGGACATGCCCGAGCTGGTGTCGAACACCATGCGCTTGTTGCACCCGAGGATGCCGCAGGTGAAGTTGGTCCAGTCGTTCCAGGTCGTCTGGCCGTCGAACAGCTGGCTGGGCTTGCGGGTGCGGGCGAACGTGGCCACGTGCTTGATGAACCGGTCGGAGAGCTTCTGGCGCGAGGTCGCGTTGGCTGCGGTCCACGCGAAGCGGGCGAAGTTGGGTTCGTCGGTCACGAAGTTGCCGAAGAGCAGGGCGACGTCGAGGCCGTGGAACGCGCCGAAGGTTTCCTTCCACGGGGTCGGCGTGTCACGCCAGTCGAAGTTGTAGCGGAAGATGCGGTCGGCCCCGCTCGTGAGCCGCAGCAGGCGCACGGTGTTGTCGATGACGAGGTCCGGGGTTGGGCGAACGGGATGCCGAGGAAGGCGTGGGTGTTGCTGGCGTCGACCTTGCCGTGGACCTGGCCGGCGTCCAGCGAGCGCGTGAGGCTCTGGTCGGAGGCCGCGTGGGTCGGGGTGGCCGTCGCCAACGCCGCGCACAGCGCGGCGAAGCAGGCCATCGTCTTCAGAACAGTCATGTGTTCTCTCCGATCGTTGTGGTGGGATGAACCGGAACCGGCTCACCCGCCAGTCTGATCAGGACGGGCCGTTCGCAACGTTCGTTCATGCACGGGGCGTGTCTCGGAATCGGCCGATTGACACCGGTTCCGAAATGCGCTTGGGACGTGTCAGTCCAGCTTCTTCGGCCGGGTCTTCCAGAAGGGCTCGGCCTGGCCGGCCTTCTTCAGGGCCCGGGCCGCGGCTTCGGCGGACACCTCCTGCCGCGCCGTGAGCCAGCCCACCGCGAACCAGGCCTCGGGGTGGCGCGGGGTGCGAGCGCGGAAGTGGTCGAGGGCGGTGGCCTCGTCGTTGTGTTCGCCCAGCGCGTCCTGCGCGGGCTTCAATGCGTCGAAGTACGCGGACACCTTCGAGCCGCGCCAGGCCGGCGCGATGAACTCCGCCAGGTAGCGCAGCCGCTTGAGCCGCTTGCGCACCGCGTGCTGTTCCGCGGCGGGCAGTTCGGCGAAACGCTTCGCGCTCTTGCGGACCTGGCGGTGCAGCTTGTCCAGGCGCTCGCCCACCGCGTCGAGGGTGTCGCCCTCGAAGGCGGATGCGTCCGGGCCGGGCGGCTCCACGGTGAACAGGCTCAGGGCCTTCAGCGCCTGCTGCAGAGGACGGGCGCGGGCCAGCGATGCGGGGGAGGGCGACCGGGCACCCGCCGCGTCCGCCTCGAGCCCGGGTGCCCCGGCCCGCCACAGCGCCTGCCCCGTCTTCGATGCGAGCAGCGCCTGGTCGCGGTGTTTGCCGAGTTCGCGGAAGGTGTGGGCCAGCACGGGTTCCCAGCCGGGGTCGAGCCGGGCGTTGAACTCCGGCAGCTCGCGCAGCGCGGTGCGCAGCCGGCGCAGCCCGACGCGCAGCTGGTGCACGTGTTCGGGGTCCTGGCTGCCGGCCGAGAGTTCGCGCGCGTTGCGCAGGACCGGGTCGAGGCAGGCCGCGACGGCCTGCTGGACGAAGCGGCGGGGATCCGCCGGCACGGGGGCGTCTGTCATGGGGAACTCCTGGACCACACACGGGCCACCTTAACGGATCCCGCGCAGGGGCAACGAACGATTTCGGCGTTTCCCTTCCATCGATCCGCGCATGAGCACGTGCCGGAATGTCAGTTGGAGTGGCGCGGTCCTCGCCTTAACGTGGCACCCCATCGACTGCTTCACCAGGATCCCATGCGCCAACTGCTCCCCCTCCTCTCCCTGCTCGCCGCCTTCGCCGCGCCCCTCGCAGCCTCCGCCCAGGACACCCTGCGCGTCGCCGCCTCGCCCGTGCCCCACGCCGAGATCCTCGAGTTCGTGAAGCCGAAGCTCAAGGCCCAGGGCGTGGACCTCGAGGTCAAGGTGTTCACCGACTACGTGCAGCCCAACATCGCCGTGGCCGACAAGCTCGTCGACGCGAACTTCTTCCAGCACCAACCGTACCTCGACGCGTTCAACCGTGACCGCAAGACGAGCATCGTCGCGGTGCCCGACGGCCTGGTGCACGTCGAACCGTTCGGCGCGTACTCGAAGAAGATCAAGCGCGTGGCCGACCTGCCGGTGGGCGCCACCATCGCGATCCCGAACGACCCGTCCAACACGGGCCGGGCCCTCGTGCTGCTGCAGAAGCAGGGCCTGATCAAGCTGAAGGACCCGTCGAAGATCCTGTCGACCGCGCGCGACATCGCCGAGAACCCGAAGAAGCTCGTCTTCCGCGAGCTGGAGGCCGCGCAGCTGCCACGTGCGCTGCCCGACGTCGACCTGGCGCTGATCAACACGAACTACGCGCTGGAAGCCAAGCTGGTGCCCACGCGCGATGCGCTGTTCATCGAAGGCGCCGACTCGCCGTACGCGAACCTGCTGGCGGCCCGGAACGACAACGCGTCCAGCCCGGCCCTCAAGAAGCTGATCGCCGTGCTGCACACGCCGGAGGTGAAGAAGTTCATCGAGGAGAAGTACAAGGGCGCGGTCGTTCCCGCGTTCTGACACCGGGCCCGCCGGAGCCGGAAGGGGGTAAGCTCACGCCCCCTGTTTTTCTCCGGCGTTTCATGTTCTTCCTTTTCCCCGGGCGATGAGCCTCGCCGACCTGCGCGCGGCGATCGACGCCGAACTCGCGGCCACCCCCGAGTTCTACGATTTCAAGGTGCTGCGTTCCGAACGGGACGGCGTGCTCTGGCGCGTGACGCTGGAGCCCGGCTACGTCTACGCGGAAGGACAGCGGCCGGGGCAGGCGTCGGCTCAGGCCCTGCTCGACGACAGCCTCGACGGTGCGTCCGCCTGGTGGGGGTCTCCCGCCCGCGGCGGCGCCAGCGTGCTCGCCGTGGTGCCCGAGGACGACCAGCTGGTGCTGCAGAACGCGAGCGGCCCGCCGCCGGGGCCCGACTTCCTCATCCGCCTGTACCCCACGCGGTTCCTCAACGCGGTGGCCGAAGCCTGGTGGGACACCGCGTGGGCCGAACGCGCCTGGGCGTGCCTCCCCGACCTGGCGGCGCCGCAACCGGTGGCCGGCGGCCCCGCGCTCACCGGCGCCCCGTTCCGCTGGCTGCGCCCGGCCCAGCGCGCGGCGCTGTCCCTCGTCGACCACGGCGGCGCGTTCCTGTGGGGCCCGCCCGGCACGGGCAAGACCACCACGCTGGGCGTGCTGCTGGCCGAATACCTCGACACCCGGCCCGCGGCGCGGGTGCTGCTGCTGTCCACCACCAACCAGGCGGTGGACCTGGCCACCATCGCCGTCGACAAGGCGCTGGAGAAGGGCCGGCGTGAGCATTGCCGCGGCACGGTGCGCCGCCTCGGCGCCCGCTTCCACGCGGCCGCCTACGCCGGCCGGGAGCACCTGATCCCCGGGGACGACGGCGGGGTGATCACACGGCTCGCCCGCGCCGAGGCCGCGCGGCCGTCGCCCCGCGACACGGCGGCGCTCAAGGTGTGGTCCGACCGCGTGGCCGCGCTGCGCGACGAGCTGCGCGCCGCGTCGCTGGCCGTGCTGCAGCAGTGCCGGCTGGCCAGCATGACGACCACGCGGGCGGCGTTCACGCTGAAGACGCTGCGGCAACTCGCCCCCGACGGCGAACCGCCGTTCGACCTCGTGGTGTTCGACGAGGCGAGCCAGGTGAGCCTCGCGCACGCGCTCGCGCTGATGCCGCTCGGCCGGGCGCGCCTGTTCGCGGGCGACCCGTTGCAGCTGTCGCCGGTGCAGCGGTCCCCCGACCGCCTCGCGCGCCGCTGGCTCGGCCGCTCGGCGTTCGCCGGGAAGCCGGTGCGCGGACCGTCGGTGGTGCTGCTCGACGAACAGTCGCGCATGGCCGCGCCCATCAGCGACCTCGTGAGCGACCTGTTCTACGACGGCGCGCTGCGCGTGGCCGCCGATGCGCTCGCGTCGCCCGCGTGGACGGCGGCGCGCCGCCGCACCTTCGCCGGCATCGACGCCGACACACCGGTGTCCGTGCAACGCATGAAGCGCGACGGCGCCTGGTCGGCCACCGAACGCGGGCCGGTGCGGCGCGAGTCGGCGGACGCCATCGCCGACGCCGTGGCCACCGCGCTGGAGAGCGGCGAGTGGTCGCCCGAGGAGGTGATCGTGCTGACGCCGTTCCGTGCGCAGCGCGCGCTGATCCGCCAGCGGCTGCGCGCGCGGGGCGTGCCCGAGTCGGTGAAGGTCAGCACCGTGCACCGCGCGCAGGGCAGCGAGGCGCCGGTGGTGCTGTTCGACCCGGCCGACGGCACCCAGCCCTTCCTGCAGACCGAGGAGGCACGCCGCCTCGTCAACGTGGCGCTCAGCCGCGCCCAGGCCAAGGTGGTGGTGTACCTGTCGGCGGGCGATGCCACGAACCCGCTGCTCGCGCCCATCGTGCAGCGGCTGCGGCTCGCCGGCGACACCCGGGAGGCCGTGCCGCTGCTCGATCTGGCGCGGGAGCCCGGCTTCCCGGCGAACGCCGTGGGGCGGCGCGTGGTGGCGGGCCGCCTCGCCGGCGAGGTGGAGGCCGTGAGCCCGGACGGGCGGCAGTTGTGGGTCGTCAACGAACGGTCGGGCGCGCGCGTGGCGATCGACGTGGCGTTCTGGCGGGCGCGGGCGGCGGACCCGGCCGCGAGATAATCCGCAGTCGCCCCGATCCCGGGGCCTTGCAGGACATCGCCATGACCAACGGCCAGCCGACACGGGTCGTCGAACCCAACGAGGAAACTCCCCAGGCCACCCGCCTCGACGACGTGCGGATCCGCGAGATCCGCCCGCTCATCTCCGCCGCGCTGCTGCAGTACGACCTGCCGGCCGATGCCGCCACGCAGGCCTTCGTCGAACGCAGCCGCACCGCCATCGCCGACGTGCTGCACGGGCGCGACGACCGCCTGCTGGTCGTCGCGGGCCCGTGCTCCATCCGCGACCGCGAGCAGGCGCTCGAATACGCCGACCGCCTGCGTGCGTTCGCGGACCGCGTCGGCGAGGACCTGCTGCTCGTGATGCGCGTGTACTTCGAGAAGCCGCGCACCACCGTCGGCTGGAAGGGCTACATCAACGACCCGCGGCTCGACGGCAGCTTCCGCATCAACGAGGGCCTGCGCCTGGCCCGCGAACTGCTGCTCGACATCGCCCGCAAGGGCCTGCCCAGCGCCACCGAGTTCCTCGACCTGCTGAGCCCCCAGTACATCGCGGACCTGGTCAGCTGGGGCGCCATCGGCGCACGCACCACCGAAAGCCCGAGCCACCGCCAGCTGGCGTCGGGCCTGAGCTGTGTCGTCGGTTTCAAGAACGGCACCGATGGCAGCATGCAGGTGGCCACCGACGCGCTCGTCGCGTCGCGTTCGCCGCACTCCTTCATGGGCATGACCAAGATGGGGCAGGCCGCCATCTTCGACACCGCGGGCAACGAGGACGCCCACGTCATCCTGCGGGGCGGGTCGAAGGGGCCGAACTACAGCGAGGCCGACGTCGACGCGGCGTGTGTGTCGCTGAAGAAGGCGGGCGTGATCGAACGCGTGATGATCGACTGCTCGCACGCCAACTCGGCGAAGCAGTACGCCCGGCAGATCGAGGTCGCCGACGACATCGCCGGACGCCTGGCCGCCGGCGAACGCCGCGTGATGGGCCTGATGATCGAGAGCCACCTCGAGGAAGGCCAGCAGGCGTTGAAGCCCGGTGTGCCGCTCGCGCGGGGCGTGTCCATCACCGACGGCTGCATCGGCTGGGCCCAGACCGAACCGCTGCTGCTGCGCCTGGCCGAGGCCGTGCGCCAGCGCCGCCAGTCCACCTGACCTTCGGAGATGCCCTTGAAGTTCCAAATGGCGAAGAACTCGCTCTTCGCGATCCTGTTGCGTTCGCCCTGGTGGATCAGCCTCGTCGTCGCCGGGGCGTTCATGGCCGTGGGCCTGGGCCTGCTACCGGACCCGTTCCGCATTCCCGTCGCACTGACGAGCCTGCCGTTCCTCGTGATCGCCGTCATCGCGCTGCGCCGCCAGTGGGACCGCCCGGGCGCGGCCCGCATCGAGCAGACGCGGCAGGCGGTGTCCGCGATGGCGTGGCCGGCGTTCTCGGCGCTGCTGGAGCAGTCGTTCGTGCGCGACGGCTACACGGTGCAGCGCCGGCAGGCCGACGCGTACGACTTCGAACTGGAACGCAGCGGGCGCCGCATGCTGGTGAGCGCACGGCGGTGGAAGTCGGCGCGCACGGGCCTCGAAGCCCTGAAGGCGCTGCACACCGCACGCGACCAGAACGAGGTCGAGGACGCGCTCTACATCGGCCTGGGCACCCTGAGCGACAACGCCGTGCCGTACGCCACCGAACAGCGCGTGTCGGTCTGGCAGGCGCCGGAACTCGCGTACGCGCTGCGCGGCCTGCCGCTCACAACGCCCTGACCAGCTCGGGCACCGCGGCGAACAGGTCGGCCTCCAGGCCGTAGTCGGCCACGCTGAAGATCGGTGCTTCCGGGTCCTTGTTGATCGCGACGATCACCTTGGCGTCCTTCATGCCGGCCAGGTGCTGGATGGCCCCGGAGATGCCCGCGGCGATGTAGAGCTGCGGCGCGACGATCTTGCCGGTCTGGCCCACTTGCCAGTCGTTCGGGGCGTAGCCCGCGTCGACCGCGGCACGGCTCGCGCCGAGCGCGGCGCCCAGCTTGTCGGCCAGCGGGGTCAACACTTCATTGAACTTGTCGCTGCTGCCGAGCGCACGACCACCGGACACGATGATCTTCGCGGCAGTCAGCTCGGGGCGGTCGTTCCTGGCGATCTCGCTGCCCACGAAGCTCGACTTGCCGCTGTCGGCCGTGGCCGAGGCGGTTTCCACAGCGGCGCTCCCACCGGTGGCGGCCGCGGCATCGAAGCCCGTCGAACGCACGGTGATCACCTTGACCTTGTCGCTGCTCTGCACGGTGGCGATGGCGTTGCCGGCGTAGATCGGGCGCTCGAACGTGTCGGGGCTCACGACCTTCGTGATGTCGCTCACCTGGCCCACGTCGAGCAGGGCTGCGACACGCGGCGCGACGTTCTTGCCCGAGGCCGTGGCCGGGAAGACGATGTGGCTGTAGCTGCCGGCCAGCGCGATCACTTGCGCGGCGACGTTTTCGGCGAGGCCGTGCTCGAAGCCGGCGGCGTCGGCATGGATCACCTTGGCGACGCCCGCGATCTGCGCGGCGGCCTTGGCGGCGTCGGCGGCGTTGGCGCCGGCGACGAGGACGTGCACGTCACCACCCAGCTGCGAAGCGGCGGTGACGGTGTTCAGGGTGGCGCCCTTGATGGATTGGTTGTCGTGTTCGGCGATGACGAGCGAACTCATTTCAATTCCTTGTTCTCTACCGCACCGTCATCCCGGCGAACGCCGGGATCCACTGGGTGCAGTGGGCCCCGGCGTTCGCCGGGGTGACGATGTGGTTCAGAGGACCTTGGCGGTGTTCTTGAGCTTGTCGACCAGCGTGGCGACGTCGGGCACCTTGATGCCGGCGCTGCGTTTCGGCGGTTCGCTGACCTTCAGCGTCTTGATGCGCGGCGCCACGTCCACCCCCAGGTCCGACGGCTTCACCACCTCCAGCGGCTTCTTCTTCGCCTTCATGATGTTCGGCAGCGTCACGTAGCGCGGCTCGTTCAGGCGCAGGTCGGTCGTGACCACGGCCGGCAGCGTGAGCTTGAGCGTCTCCAGGCCACCATCGACTTCACGGGTGACCGAGGCACCGTCAGCGGCGACTTCCACCTTGCTGGCGAACGTCGCCTGCGGCAGACGGGCGAGTGCCGCCAGCATCTGGCCCGTCTGGTTGTTGTCGTCGTCGATGGCCTGCTTGCCCAGGATCACGAGCGAGGGCTGCTCCTTGTCGACCAGGGCCTTGAGCAGCTTGGCCACGGCGAGCGGCTGCAGCTCGTCGGTGCTCTCGACCAGGATGGCACGGTCGGCGCCGATGGCCATGGCCGTGCGCAGCGTTTCCTGAGACGACAAAGGGCCGCACGAGACGGCGATCACCTCCGTGACCACACCCTTCTCCTTCAGCCGCTCCGCTTCTTCGACGGCGATCTCGTCGAACGGGTTCAAACTCATCTTCACGTTCGAGAGGTCCACCCCCGTGCCATCGGTCTTCACGCGAACCTTCACGTTGTAGTCCACCACCCGTTTCACCGCGACCAGAACCTTCACCACACACCTCCTTGTTGCATTGCATCAAGTGTCGGGCGGGCCCGGCTGTCCGGGGATCGTCGTTTCTGACGATTCACAAGGTGCAAGCGAGCACCGACACTGCCTCATCCCCAGAAGGTGAACTGCATGGTGCTGAACGAGAAAGACGCGGCCTTCCGCGACGAGGTGAGGGCGTTCCTGGCCACGGGCCTGAGCGACGAACTGCGGGTGGCGGGCCGCCGCTGCTCCGGCATCTTCTCCGACTACCCCGAGGGCATCCGCTGGTTGCGCTGCCTCGCGCAGCGCGGGTGGAGCGTGCCGCACTGGCCCGTCGAACACGGCGGCACCGGCTGGACGCCGATGCAGCACTACCTGTTCGCCGCCGAACTCGCCGCGGCCGACGCACCGCCGCTCGCGCCCATGGGCACGCACATGGTGGGCCCGGTCATCATCGCGTTCGGCACGCCGGAACAGCAGCAGCGCTGGCTGCCCGGCATCCGCTCCGGCGAGGACTACTGGGCCCAGGGCTACTCCGAACCGGGCGCCGGTTCCGACCTCGCGGGCCTGCAGTGCAAGGCGGTGCGCGACGGCGACGAGTACGTCATCAACGGCACGAAGATCTGGACCACGCACGCGCAGTACGCGAACAAGATGTTCTGCCTGGTGCGCACCGCGAGCGGCGGCAAGCCGCAGCAGGGCATCAGCTTCCTGTGCTTCGACCTGCAGCGGCCGGGCATCACGGTGCGGCCCATCATCAGCATCTCGGGCGACCACGAGCTGAACCAGGTGTTCTTCGACGACGTGCGGGTGCCCGCGTCGAGCCTGCTCGGCGACGAGAACACGGGCTGGACGATCGCGAAGTACCTGCTGCAGCACGAACGCGGCGGCGCGTGGGCGCCGAACCTGCGCGCCCGGCTCAAGCGGCTGCGCCACGCGCTGGCCGAGGCCTTCGCGGACCGGCACGGCCCCGAGCGCCACGACCTCGCGATGAAACTCGCCGATGCGGAATGCCGCATCGACGCCGTGCAGGCCCTGGAGATGAAGGCGCTGGAAGCCCACGCACGCGGCGAGGCGCCCGGCATCCGCCCGTCGATCGGCAAGCTGCTGGGCACCGAGACGCGGCAGCGCCTGACCGAGATCGGCATCGAGATCGGCGGCCTCTACGCCACCGCGCGCGTGCCCATGGAGCTGTGCGAGAGCGACCCGCTCGGCGTGCCCGAGTCTGCCGCGTTCGGCATGAGCGCGTACCTGAACGACCGCGCCGCGTCCATCTACGCCGGCACGAACGAAGTGCAGCGCAACCTGATCGCCGCCCACCTGCTGGCCGGTTGAGGAACCCCATCCCATGACCTCCGGATTCGCTCTGAACGACACCCAGGCGATGCTGCGCGACAGCCTCGCGCGTTTCCTCACCGAGCAGTACGACGTGGAGATCCGCGCCCGCACGCTCGCGGCCGCCGACCACCAGCCGCCGCTGTGGCGCGCCTTCGCGCACCAGCTGGGCCTGCTGGGCGCGGCGCTGCCCGAGTCCGTCGGCGGGCTGGGTGGCGGCCTCGTCGACCACCTCGTGATCATGGAAGTGCTGGGCGGGCACCTCGCGGCCGAGCCGTACCTGTCCACCGGCGTGGTGGGCGGCGGGCTGTTGTCGCGCACACCCGGGGCCACGGCGCAGCGGCTGCTCTCGCGCATCGTCGACGGCGACGCGGTGATCGCGCTGGCCGCGGGCGAGCCGCACTCCCGGCACGAACTCGACGACCTGCGCACCACCGTCACGCGCGACGGCGACGGCTGGCGCCTCGACGGCCGCAAGGCCGTGGTGCACTGCGCGCCGTGGGCCACCGACCTGCTGGCCGTGGCCCGCGACGAGGCCGGTGGCCTGGTCCTCGTCGTGGTGCCGGTGGAGACCCTCGGCGTGCGCCGGCGCGACTACCGCACGCTCGACGGCGGCCGCGCGAGCGAGGTGGTGTTCGACCACGTGAAGCTGCCGGCCGAGAGCCACCTCGGCGAGGCCGGCGCGCTGCTGGAGCACGTGCTGGACGAGGCCACGCTGGCCGTGTGCGCCGAGGCGGGCGGCGTGCTGTCGCGCCTCGTGGCCGACACCGTCGCGTACGTGAAGCAGCGCCGCCAGTTCGGCGTGCCCATCGCGAGCTTCCAGGTGCTGCAGCATCGCCTGGCCGACATGTCCGTCGCGCTGGAGCAGGCCACGGCGATCACCGCGACGGCGGCCACCGCATTCCACGGCTCGGCCGCCGCACGCGCGCGGGCCGTGTCGTCCGCCAAGGTCACCGTCGCGCGGGCCTGCCGCACCGTGGGCCAGGGCGCGGTGCAGCTGCACGGCGGCATGGGCATGACCGAGGAGCTGGCCGTGGGCCACTACTTCCGCCGCGCCACGCAGATCGAGCTGCAGTTCGGATCCATCGACCACCACCTCCGCCGCATCGACCGCCTGTCGGCCCTCGCAGCATGACCCGCACGCCGGTCATCGTGGGGGTGGGCGAGATCACCCACCGCGAGAAGGACCCGGCCCTGGGCCTCGAACCCCTCGTGCTGATGGCGCAGGCCCTGCGCGCCGCGGCGACGGATGCCGGCGTCGCCGTCGCGTCCGTCGATTCCCTCGACGTGGTGTGCGAACACTCGTGGCCCTACGACGACGTGTGCGCGAGGCTGTCCGCCTGGCTGGAGATGATGCCGCGCCACCGGGCCTACGCGCCGGCCGGCGGCGAATCGCCGGTGCGCTTGATCCACGAGGCGGCGCTGCGCATCGCACGGGGCGAGTCCGACGTGGCCGTGGTGGTGGGCGCCGAGGCGGGGCACACCGTGGCCGCCGCGCGCAAGGCGCGCCTGGCGCTGCCGTGGACCCCGCGCGACCCGAACGCACGCCTGCTCAAGGGCTCGGACCTGTGCCACCCAGTGGCGGTGGCGCACGGCGTGACGACCCCCACCACCGTGTACCCGTTCTACGAAAACGCGACCCTCGCGGCCTGGGGCCAGACCCCGCGCGAGGCGATGGCCGATGCGGCGGCACTCTGGTCGCGCTGCTCCGAGGTCGCCGAACAAAACCCGCACGCGTGGAGCCGCCAGCGGTTCTCGCCCGACGACGTCGCGACCCCCGGCGACCGCAACCGCCTGATCGCGTGGCCCTACACGCTGCGCCAGGTGGCGAACCCGATGGTCAACATGGGCGCGGCGGTGCTGCTGACCCACGCGGCGCACGCCCGTGCCCTGGGCATCCCGGAGGACCGCATGGTGCCGGTGCTGGGCGGCGCCCGCGCGAACGAGGCGCGCGACTTCCTGGCCCGCCCCGACTACCGCGGTTCCACCGCGCAGGACGCCGTGCTGTCCGCGCTGATGGAACGGGCCGGCCCCTTCGACCTGCAGGAGCTCTACAGCTGCTTCCCCGTCGTGCCCAAGATGGCGCGGCGCACGCTGCGGCTCGACCCTGCCGCGCCCACCACCGCCACCGGCGGCCTGAGCTTCTTCGGCGCGCCGCTGAACAACTACATGACCCACGCCGCCGCGGCGCTGGTGCGTGCGCTGCGCGAGCGGCCCGGCCAGTGCGCGCTGCTGTACGGACAGGGCGAGTACGTGACCAAGCACCACGCGCTGGTGCTCGGGCGGGGCACGTCGTTCCTCGGCGACGAACCCGCGGCGCAGCAGGCCGCCGACGCGGCGCGCGGACCGGTGCCCGACCTCGTGCTCGACCACGTGGGCGACGCGGTGCTGGAGACCTTCACCGTCGTGTACGACCGCGACGGCCACCCCGAGGCGGGGGTCGTGATCGCCCTCACGCCGGGCGGCCAGCGCCTGATGGCGCGGGTGCCGCCCGACGACACCGCCACCCTCGCCACGCTGACCGGCCTCGACCGCAGCCCCGTGGGGCGCCGAGGCCGCACCGCCCCGGCCCCCGATTCCCTGTTGCGCTGGACCTTCGAACCATGACCCCTGATCCCGTGGTGACCCTGGAAAAACTCCCGGGCCACGTCACCCGCATCACGCTGAACCGCCCCGCCGCCCGCAACGCCATCGACGGCGACGTGGCCGAACGCCTCGACGCCCTCGTGACCGAAACCGAGGCCGACCCCGACACCTGGGTCGTCGTGCTGACCGGGGCCGGGCCCGACGCGTTCTGCGCGGGTGCCGACCTCAAGGCCATCGCCGCGGGCCATGGCCGGCGCCTGCGCACCTCGACGGGCGGTTTCGCCGGGTTCGTGGATGCGCCGCGCGTGAAGCCGTGGATCGCGGCCGTCAACGGCGCCGTGCTCGCGGGGGGGGCCGAGATCGCGCTCGCGTGCGACCTCGTCGTGGCGGCCGACCATGCCGTGTTCGGCCTGCCCGAGGTGCAGCGCGGGCTGATCGCCGGCGCGGGCGGTCTGTACCGCCTGCCGCGGGCGCTGCCGCGTCACCTCGCGCTGGAACTGATCGCCACCGGCGACCCGCTCGACGCCCAGCGCGCCCACCGCCACGGCCTTGTGAACCGCCTGGTGCCGAAGGACAATGTGCAGGACGCGGCCCTCGAGCTCGCGGCACGCATCGCGCGCAATGCGCCGCTCGCCGTGCGCGAGAGCCTCGCCATCGCCCGCCGGGCCCACGAACTCGATGACGCGGAGCTTCGCCTGCTGAGCGCGAAAGGCCTCGCGGCCGTGGCCGCCACGGAGGACTTCAAGGAAGGCCCGCGCGCCTTCATCGAGAAGCGCGCGCCGAACTGGGCGGGACGCTGACCATGGACTTCACGCTCACCTCGCGGCAGCTCGACCTGCAGCAGCGCACCCGCCGGTTCATCGCCGACGTGGTGATCCCGTACGAACACGACCCGCGCCACACGCCGCACGGCCCCGGGCCCACGCTGCGCGCCGAACTCGTCGAACATGCGCGCAGCGCCGGGCTGCTCACGCCGCACGGCCCGGTGGACCTCGGTGGCCTCGGCCTGTCCCACGTCGACAAGGCCGTGGTGTTCGAGGAGGCCGGCTACTCGCCGCTCGGCCCCACCGCGATGAACATCCACGCGCCGGACGAAGGCAACGTGCACCTGCTCGACGTGGTGGCCACGCCCGAGCAGCGCGCCCGCTGGCTCGCGCCGCTGGTGGCGGGCGACGTGCGATCGTGCTTCTGCATGACCGAGCCGCCGCCCGGCGCGGGCTCCGACCCCGGCATGCTGCGCACCACCGCGTACCGCGACGGCGACCACTTCGTCATCGACGGCCTCAAGCAGCACATCACCGGCGCGGTGGGCGCGGGCTTCGCGATCATCATGGCGCGGGCCGAGGAGGGCGCCACGATGTTCCTCGCCGACATGGACCAGCCCGGCATCACCATCGAACGCCAGATCGACGCGCTCGACAGCTGCTTCACCGGCGGCCACGCCGTGGTGCGCTTCAACGGGCTGCGCGTGCCGGCGAGCGACGTGCTGGGCGAGGTGGGCCAGGGCCTGCGCTACGCCCAGGTGCGCCTCGCGCCCGCACGGCTGACGCACTGCATGCGCTGGCTGGGCGCGGCCCGGCGCGCGCACGACACCGCCTGCACCTACGCCCGCGACCGCGAGGCCTTCGGCCAGCCACTGGCCGCGCACGAGGGCGTGGGCTTCCAGCTGGCCGACAATGAGATGGACCTGCACGTCGCCCGCCTCACGGTGTGGCACTGCGCGTGGGTGCTCGACCAGGGGCATCATGGCGGGCACGAGTCCAGCCTCGCGAAGGTGATCTGCTCCGAGGCCGAGTGGCGCGTGGTCGACCGCTGCGTGCAGGTGCTGGGCGGCACGGGTGTGACCGACCTCAGCATCGTCTCGCGCATCTTCACCGACATGCGCGCCTTCCGCATCTACGACGGCCCGAGCGAGGTGCACCGCTGGCGCATCGGCCGGTCCATCGCGAAGGGCAAGTGATGCGGACCGACCTTTCCGGACGCCTGGCGCTCGTGACCGGCGCGTCGAGCGGGCTCGGCCGGCACTTCGCGGCCACGCTCGCGGCCTCGGGGGCGCACGTGCTGCTCGCCGCGCGCCGGCTCGACCGGCTCGAGAGCGACGTGGCCGCGTTGACGGCGACGGGCGCGCGCGCCGGGGCGGTGGAACTCGACGTGTCCGATGCGGCCTCGGTGAGCCGCGCGTTCGACCGCGTCGAGACGGCGTGGGGCGTGCCCGACATCGTCGTGAACAACGCCGGCGTGGCCGTGTCGCGGCCGGCGCTCGCGCAGGACGAGGCGGCGTGGGACCAGGTCGTCGACACGAACCTGAAGGGGGCATGGCTCGTGGCCACCGAGGCGGCACGCCGGCTGGTGGCGGCCAAGCGGGGCGGCAGCCTCGTCAACATCGCGTCCATCCTCGGCGAGCGGGTGGGCAAGGCCGTGGCACCGTACTGCGCGTCGAAGGCCGGGCTGCTGCACCTCACGCGGGCGCTGGCGCTCGAATGGGCCGAACACGGCATCCGCGTCAACGCGCTGGCGCCGGGCTACATCGCCACCGACCTGAACCGCGACTTCCTCGCGAGCGAGGCGGGGCAGCGGCTGATGTCCAGGGTGCCGCAGCGGCGATTCGGGCGGCCGGATGACCTCGATGGTCCGTTGCTACTGCTGGTGTCGGAGGCGGGGGCGTACATGACGGGGGCGGTGATCGCGGTGGATGGGGGACACCTCGTCAGTTCGCTCTGAGCAGACGTCATCCCGGCGAACGCCGGGATCCACCGTGGCCGCAGCGCGCCGGCCGGCGGTGGACCCCGATGTGCATCGGGGTGACCGCTAGCGAATCACCGCCAACCGCCTCGCCGCCGCCACCGCCTGCATCCGGCTGTGCGCATTGAGTTTCAGGTTGATGCTGCGCAGGTGCGTGCGCACCGTGCTGTCCGACACCTCCAGCTTCTCCGCCATCGCCCCGTTCGAATAGCCCTCGGCCAGCAGCTGCAGAACCCGGATCTCCTGGCGCGTGAGGGTCGCGAGCGAGTCGTCGGGCGCTGCCGGTCCGTCGGCGGTCGGCGAGGGGGCCCCCAGTGCGGTCGTGAGCCGCTGCAGGTAGTCGCCGAAGATCGGGTCGCTGCGGCCCGGGGCTTCCCCGATCGCGGCGGACAGCCGCCACAGCAGCGGTGACAGCGCCGGCCCCTCGTCGATCACGAGGCGCATGAACCCTTCCGGGCACGCGTCGCGCAGTGCGCCATCGAGCGTCGCCACCGCCCCGGCGATGTCGGCCGCGCGGTGCTGGGCCATGGCCTTCAGCACCCGCAGCTTCAGCGACCGGCGGTGGCGCGACGACGCGCGGGCCTCCGCCAGTTCGACGTCGATGCGCGCGAGCGCGGCCGCGGGGTCGCCGAACGCGATCTCCCAGCGCACGCGGCCCACGGCCAGGTCCTCCAGGTCGTGCGACGGCAGCCGCTGCGCACGCACGCGTTCCCACAGGCCCGGTGTGTCGGCCTTGTCCATCGCCTCGCGCGACGCGAGCGCGTGGCCCTGCATCAGCAGCAGCCGGCCGCGTTCGAGGCGCGCCGACGCGATCACGCGCGGCAGCTGGCGGTGGTGGCCCAGGTACTCCAGTTCCGAGAGCACCTGGCGGGCGGTGTCGATGTCGCCGCGGTCGAATGCGATGCGCGAGCGCAGCGCGTGGCTCAGGATCAGGTGGTCGGGCAGGGCGACGTCGCGCACGAGCGGCTGGTAGACGTTGAGCAGGTGCCGGGCCGCGTCGAGCTGCCCCGACTCGTACACCGTGCTCGCGTGCAGCACCCCCGCCCACGCGTTGCCGTGGGCGTGCGGGAACACACCGGCCCGGGCCTCGCCCGCGGCCATGCGGAAGCGTGCGGCGGCCTGGCGCAGGCGGCCCTCGTGCAGGTCGAGGATGCCTTCCATCGACTCGGTGTACGGGCGCGTGAACGCGGTCGTGTGCGAGGTGCCGCGCGCGGCCTCCAGCAGCCGGTGCGAGCCGCCGGGGTCGCCGCGCACGGACAGCACGTGGGCCATCGTGTTGTGCAGCACGATGTCGACGAGGGGGCGGCAGGTGGGCAGGCGCTGCAGCGCCGGCAGGCCCGTGGCGAGGGCCTCGCCGTAGGCGTCCATCATCGCGTGCAGCAGCGGAAGCAGCGCACCCACGTGCGCGCGCACCGCGGGGTGCGTGTCCTGCTCCAGGCCGCCGTGCTGCAGGCGTTCCATCGCGATGGCGGGGCCGCGCGTGAAGCAGTCGGCCCACACGCCGGCCACCTGCAGCAGGCGGTGGGCGTCGACCAGGTCCGGGGGCAGGGCGCCGATCCACCGCGCGAGCAGCCGCATGCGGCCCTGCTCGATGAAGCTCTCCGCGTGCTGCACGAGCAGCCCCGCGGCGTGAGGCATGTCGCCGCCTTCGATCGCATGTTCGATCGCGGGCACCACACGCTGCCGCGCCTCGTACCAGCCCGAGGCGGCGAGGTGCAGCCGCGCGGTCCACGTGGGGTGTTCGCTCGCGAGGCGCGCGCGCAGGAAGTCGGCGAAGAGGCTGTGGTAGCGCCACGTGCGCTCCTCGCCGGGCAGTGCGGTGACGAAGAGGTTGTCGGCCTCGAGCCGCTCCAGCAGCCACGCGCTCTCGGCGCCGGGCACCAGTGTGTCGCACAGCGACACGTCGAGCCGGTGCAGGATGCTCGTGCGCAGCAGGAACTGGCGCGTGGCCTCGGGCTGCTGCGCGAGCACGGCCTCCGCCAGGTACGCGGCCACGGTGCGGTTCGAGCCCGAGAAGCGGGCGATGAAGTCGCCGCCCGGCGGCTGCCGCTGCAGGGCGATCGCGGCGAGCGCGAGCGCGGCCACCCAGCCCTCGGTCTTGTGGTGCAGCTGCACGACGGCCTCGGGCGACAGCGGCAAGTGGGGCCGCAGCTGGAAGTAGCGTTCGGTTTCGGCGAGCGTGAAGCGCAGGTCCTCGGTGTCGATGTCGAGCAGCTGGCCGCGCGCGCGCAGGCGGCCGAGCCCGAGGTCGGGCCGCGTGCGCACGCCGATCACGATGCGCCCGCCCGCGGGCAGGTGGTCGATCAGCTCGCGCACCAGCGCGATCACGGCGCGGTCCTGGATGCGTTCGAAGTCGTCGAGGAACAGCACGTACGGCGACGGGTGGGTCGCGAGGCGCCGCATCAGCTCGGCCGGCGCGGGCGGCTGCGGCGCGTCGGGCGCGAGCCTCGCGACGGCCTCACCCAGCCGGTGCACGAACCGCGCGGCGTCGTTGTCGGCCGCATCGAGGCCGAACCACGCGGTGGCGGTGCCATGGGCCTCGAGGCGTTCGCGCATCTGGCCCATCGTCGTGGTCTTGCCGAAACCCGCGGGGGCACGCACGACGATCACCCGCGCCGACGTGGCGGCGCAGGCGTGCTGGCACAGCGCATCCCGCGGCACCTGCGGGCTCGGCTGGGCGGCGCGCACGGCGCGCGGGGCAACGGCTTCGTTCATCTCGGCACCTTTCTGGTTCGGTCCGATCGTGCGACGGCCACGCGTGCCGCGCACCGTCGTTTCCGACGATCCGGCGGCGGCCGCGACCTGTCGATGCGCGCTCCCTCAAATCGTCCGAAGTGACGATTCCGGGCCGGCGGTCCCGTTCGTACAGTGCCCTGGCACAAGAGGACAGGACCCCCCCCAGAGGACAGGACCACACCATGACACTTGAACACGCCGCGGCCCGGGGGCCGCATCGCCAAGCCAGGAAAAACGCCCGCCTGGCCCCGTCGCGCACTGCGCTGCTCGTCGCGTTGGCCTGGGGAGGGGCGGCCCACGCGGGCACCACCGACCTCGGCGACGGCCTCGAGGCCGTGTGGTCGATCAACGCATCGGTCACGGGCGGCTGGCGCACCCGCAACGCCGACCCCGACCTGATCGGCCCCGGCGACGGCGGCACCGGCTCGAGCTATACGGGCTCGGCCAACAAGAACTTCGACAAGGGCGACAATTTCTCGACGCTGTTCCGCGTGATCGGCGACGTGAACCTTCGCAAGGACGACTACGGCGTGATGCTGCGCGCCAAGGCCTGGGACAACTACCGGCTCAGCAGCCGCTCCGTGCAGTTCGGCGCACCGAGCAACGACTACATCGCGAACACCGAGCTGAACGATTCGGCCTTCGACACCAACCTCTCGAAGTTCCGCGGCGCCGAGCTGCTCGACGCCTACGTCTACGGCAGCTTCGACGTCGCCGAGAACGCGCAGGCGAAGGTGCGCCTCGGCCAGCACGTGGTGAACTTCGGCGAGAGCCTGTTCGTTCCGGGCGTCAACCAGTACTCGGTGCTCGACGTGAACGCGTTGCGCCAGGCGGGCACGCTGCTGAAGGAGGCGCTGCTGCCGGTGCCGCAGATCTCGGCCAACCTGAGCCTGCCCGACGGCACGTCGCTCGAAGGCTTCTACCAGTTCCAGTGGAAGCGCACGAGCATCGACGGTTGCGGCACGTACTGGTCGCCGGCCACCGCGCTGAACTGCACGAACGGCTCCACGCTGGTGGCGAACGACGGCGTGTTCGGCCCGCTGCCCTCGGGTGTCGCGTGGAACGGCTCGGCGGCCACCGGCGGCGCGAACTTCCGCTTCTCGATGCTGGACGACCGCGAGCCGGGCAACAGCGGCCAGTTCGGCCTCGCCGCGAAACACACGTTCGAAGCCATCGACACGGAGATGGGTGCGTACTACGTCAACTACAAGACGCACGTGCCGAACCTCTCGGGCGTGCGCGACATGACGACGGTGCCGGGCTCGGTGTACTACGCCCAGGCCCCGCTCGGCTCGGTGTTCTGGGACTACGACGCGAAGAACATCCAGGTGGCGGGCATCAGCGCGGCCACCGTGATCGGCGGGTGGGCCGTGGCCGGCGAGATGTCGTACACGAAGGACTTCCCGGTGCAGATCAGCTCGGTGGACGGCTTCTTCGCGATGGCCGCGCCCGGTCCGAACGGCACGGTGGGTGTCGGTCCGATGGCCTCGCGCTGGGGCTCCACGGCCTCGCCGCTGGGATCGGGTGCGTACAACGAAGGCCGCGACTACAAGGACAAGATCCAGCTGCAGATGTCGACGATCAAGCTGTTCTCGGGCGTGCTCGGGGCGTCGTCGGCCTCGCTGCTCGGCGAGGTGGCGTTCCAGCACTGGACGGGCATCGGCGACCCGTACACGTCGGTGCGCTACGGACGGGGCTTCGAGTATGGCGCGGCAGCCCACGTGACCTACGGCGGCGCCTGCCCGGCGGCCGCCACCAACGCGGCGAACTGCACGCAGGACGGCTACTTCACGTCCAATGCGTGGGGCGTGCGCGCCCTGATGGAGCTCGAGTACCCCGCGCTGATCCCGAACGTGGTGGTGCGTCCGCGCCTGTACCTGCAGTCCGACGTGAAGGGCTGGTCGGCCGACGGCGTGTTCAGCGAAGGCCGCTACGTGATCGCCCCGGGCATCAAGTTCGACTTCCAGAAGACCGCGTGGCTCGACCTCAGCTACAGCCGCTACAACCCCAACGCCCGCTTCGACAGCTTCCACGACCGCGACTACCTCGCCGCCGTGCTCGGCGCGAGCTTCTGACCCCGCGCCCCTTTCCGGAGACCTCCATGAATCCCATCCGCCACCGCGCCGGTGCCCTCGGATTGCTCGCACTCTTCGTGTTTGCAGTGCAGGCCAAGGCCCCGGCCGACCAGATCGACAAGCTCGGCAAGGAACTCACCCCCGTCGGCGCCGAACGCGCCGGCAACAAGGAAGGCACCATTCCCCCGTGGGAAGGCGGTGTCACCAAGGCGCCGGCCGGCTTCGACGCCAACAAGGGCTGGGCCGACCCGTTCCCGGGGGACAAGCCGCTCTACACGATCACCGCGGCCAACGCCGAGCAGTACAAGGACAAGCTCGCGCCGGGCCAGCTCGCGCTGCTCAAGCGCTACCCGTCGTACAAGATGCCGGTGTACCCCACGCGCCGCTCGGCCGCGTTCCCCGAGTCCATCTACGCGGCCATCAAGAAGGAGGCCGGCACGATCGACACGGCCAACGAGGGAAACTCGGTGCTCGACGTGGTGGGCAGCACGGTGCCGTTCCCGATCCCGAACAACGGCGTCGAAGCCATCTGGAACCACGCGTTCCGCTACCGTGGCGCGACGCTCGTGCGCCACCAGACCGAGTTCCCGGTGCAGGGCAACGGCGCGTTCACGCCGGTCAAGCGCCACGAGGAGACCATCTTCGGCATCGGCCTGAAGGAAACGCCGAACGTCCTTTTCTACTTCCGCACGAACTACAAGGCCCCGGCGGCCATCGCTGGCGAGGCGCTGCTCGCGCACGACTTCATCGACCAGGTGAAGCAGCCGCGCGCGGCCTGGGTCTACAACCCCGGCACGCGCCGCGTGCTGCGTGCGCCGGAGGTGTCGTACGACACGCCGCGCAACGGCTGCGACGGCCTGTCCACGGTGGACGACTACGACGGCTTCAACGGATCGCCCGACCGCTTCGAGTGGAAGCTCGTGGGCAAGCGCGAGATGATCGTCTCGTACAACAACAACAAGCTCACCGACAAGGGCCTCAAGTACACCGACATCGTCAAGCCCGGCACCATCAACCAGGACCTGGTGCGCTACGAGCTGCACCGCGTGTGGGTGGTGGAGGCGAACCTGCGCCAGGGCAAGAGCCACGTGTACCGCAAGCGCGTGTACTACCTCGACGAGGACTCGTGGCAGATCGCCCACGCCGACCTGTACGACGGGCGCGGCGAACTGTGGCGCGTGCTCGAGATCTTCGGCGTGCAGTTCTACAACGCGCCGGCCTTTTTCATCGGCGGCTCGGCCCAGTACGACCTGCAGGCGCGGCGCTACGTCGTCAGCGGCCTGACCAACGAGGAGAAGCCGATCGAGTTCAACACGCCGCTGAAGGCGTCGGACTTCACCACCGCAGCCCTGCGGCGCACCGGCAACTGACGGCGTGGGCACGAACCCGATCCGGCCGCGCGCGGGCGCGGCCCTCCTGACCTCGCTGGCCCTCGTGGGTGTGGCGTGGGGCATCGCGGTCAGCGCCCCGGCGCTGGCCGAGGGGCTCGACCTGCTGGCCTCGCCCGCGCCGGTCACCCGCAAGGGACCGCAGCGGCTGCTGGTGGACGTGACCACGGCGGGCCACCGGCTCGTCGCGGTGGGGCAGGGCGGCCTCGTGCTGCGCTCGGACGACCGCGGCGCGCGGTGGACGCAGGCCGAGGTGCCCACGTCCGTGATGCTCACGTCGGTCACCTTCGCCGACGACCGCGTCGGCTGGGCCGTGGGCCACGACGGCGTGATCCTCGGGACCCGCGACGGCGGCGTCACGTGGGTGCGCCAGTTCGACGGCAAGGCCGGCGACGCGCAGGCCCTCGCGGCGGCGCAGGCGCAGCTCGCGCGCATCGACGAGTCGTCGCCGCGCCGCGAGGTCGCCGAGGACGCGCTCGGCGCGGCGGAGGCCGCGGTGTCCGCCGGGCCGTCTCGCCCGCTGATGGCCGTGCGCTTCTTCGACACCGAGACCGGCTTCGCGGCCGGTGCGTTCGGGCAGCTGTTCCGCACCGACAACGGCGGCCGCCAGTGGACCTACATCGGCGACCGCCTCGACAACCTCGAGGGCCTGCACCTCAACGGGCTGACCTTGACGCCCGAGGGCGACGTGCTCGTGGCGGCCGAGGCCGGAACGGTGTTCCGCTCGCGCGACCGCGGGCAGACGTGGACACGTTCGGAGGTGGGCTACAAGGGCCACCTCTACGGCGTGCTGGCGCTGCCGAAGTCGGTGCTGGTGGCCTACGGGTTCCGCGGCCACCTGTTCCGCTCGACGGACGGCGGCGCGCACTGGACCCCCGCGGCCAGCCGCACCGCGAAGACGCTGGTGGCCGGCCTGCTGCAGGGCGACCGCGCGCTGCTGCTCGATGAAGAAGGCCAGGTGCTCGCGAGCACCGACGCCGGCGCGACGTTCTCGCCGGCCGGCCCCCGCCTGCAGGTGCGCCGCCTCGGCGGTTTCGCGCTGGCGGGTGGCGACACGATGGTGACCGTGGGACAAGGTGGCGCCGCGGTGTTCCCCGCCCCGCTGCCGAGGAGCAACCGATGACCGTGAAACCCACCCTCGGCGACCGCGTCGAGGCCTTCGCCGAGCGCGTGCTGTTCGCGCGCCGGCCGCTCTGGCTCGCCTTCTTCGCGGTGGCCTCGCTCGTGCTGCTGTGGCAGGCCCTGCTGCTGCGGCCGGACGCCAGCTTCCAGAAGATGGTGCCGGCGAACCACCCGTTCATCCAGAACACCCTGCGCTTCGAGAACGAGCTGCGCCCGCTCGGCAACACCGTGCGCATCGCGGTGGAGGCGACCGAGGGTGACATCTACAGCCGCGAGTACCTCGACACCGTGCGCCAGGTGACGGACGAGGTGTTCTACATCCCCGGCATCGACCGCGGCAACCTGCGTTCGCTGTGGACCCCGAACACGCTGTGGTTCGAGGCCACGGAGGACGGACTGCGCTCGGGCAAGGTGGTGCCGGCCGACTTCGGCAGCCTGGGGCTCTCGCGCGACGTGGCCGTGGTGCGCGACAACATCGCGAAGGCCGGGCTCGTGGGCAGCCTGGTCGCCAACGACCACCGCTCGAGCGTGATCGTGGCGCCGCTGCTCGAGAACGATCCGGACACGGGCCAGAAGCTCGACTACGGCGTGTTCTCCAAGCGCCTCGAGCAGCAGCTGCGCGCCAAGTACGAACGGCCCGGCATCCGCATCCACATCGTGGGCTTCGCGAAGCTGGTGGGCGACCTGATCCACGGGGCCGCGTCCATCGGCCTGTTCTTCCTGCTCACCGTGGTGCTGACCACGGCGCTGCTGTGGGTGTACTCGCGCTGCTGGCGCAGCACCGCCGTGACCCTCTCGTGCTGCCTGCTCGCGGTGGCGTGGCACCTCGGGGTGATGCATCTGCTCGGGTTCGGGCTCGACCCGTACTCGATCCTCGTGCCCTTCCTGACGTTCGCGATCGGGGTGTCGCACGCGGTGCAGAACATCAACACCTTCGCGGTGGAGAGCCTGCGCGGTGCGACGAAGGAGGGGGCCGCGCGCGCCACGTTCCGGCTGCTGTTCGTGCCGGGCACGGTGGCGCTGCTGTGCGACGTGGTGGGCTTCTCGACGCTGCTCGTCATCGACATCGGCGTGATCCGCGAGCTGGCGATCAGCGCGAGCATCGGCGTGGCCGTCATCATCTTCACGAAGATGTTCCTGCTGCCCGTGGCGATGTCGTACGCCGGCATTTCGCGCTCGGGCCTGCGTGCCGCCGAACGCCGCGCGCGAGGGCCGCACCGCCTCGCGGGGGCCATCGCGTCGCTCGCCTCCGGCGGCCGTGCGGTCGTGGTGGTGGCGCTCGCCACCGGCGTGGCCGTGCTGGGCTTCGCGATGAGCCGGCACCTGCAGATCGGCGACCTGGACCCCGGCGCGCCGGAGCTGCGGCCCACGTCCCGGTACAACACCGACATCGCGTTCTTCTCGCAGCACTACGCGACGAGTGCCGACACGTTCGTGGTGATGGTCAAGACCCCGCCGGGCGACTGCGGGGCCTACGCCACCGCGGCCACCGTGACCCGGCTGCAATGGGCGCTGGAGGAGACCCCCGGGGTGCAGGGCACCGTCTCGCTGTTCGACTGGATGACGCAGATCATCGCGGGCACGTATGGCGGCAACCTGAAGTGGTCGACGGTCACGCGCAACCGCTACATCTCGAACTCGGCCCACAAGGGCATCCCGCAATCGTTCTACAACAACGACTGCTCGATGCTGCCGGTGATCGCCTACCTCGCGGACCACAAGGCGGCCACGCTCGAAGGGGTCGTGAAGACGGTGGAGGCGTTCGCCGCGCGCCACGGCGGTCCGCAGGCGGAGATCCTGCTGGCCGCGGGCAACGCGGGCATCGAGGCGGCCACGAACCAGGTGGTGGCCGAGTCGTGGCGGCCCATGCTGTTCCTCGTGTACGGCATCGTCGCGGTGCTGCTGATGCTCGAGTTCCGCTCGGTGCGCGTGACGCTGTGCCTGCTGATCCCGCTCGTGATCACGTCGCTGCTGTGCGAGGCGGTGATGACGGTGATGGGCCTCGGCGTGAAGGTGGCCACGCTGCCCGTGATCGCGCTCGGCGTGGGCATCGGCGTGGACTACGGCATCTACCTCTACAACCGGCTCGAGCACGAGCTGGCGCGGGGCCTGCCGCTGCGCGACGCGTACTTCGAGACGATGAAGACCACGGGCCTCGCCGTCGCGTTCACCGGCATCACGCTCGCCGCGGGCGTGCTCACGTGGATCTTCTCGGAGATCAAGTTCCAGGCCGACATGGGCCTGCTGCTGACCTTCATGTTCCTGTGGAACATGGTGGGTGCGGTGGTGCTGATCCCCGCGCTGGCGGCGGTGATGGGGATCGGGCGGCGCGGGAGCGTCGCGGCGGGGGCGGCGGTGCAGGCGCGGGCCTGAGAGGCGCCGAGCCGCACGGCGAGTGGGCCCCGGCGTTCGCCGGGGTGACAAGGCCCAGTCATCCCGGCGCACGCCGGGATCCACCGCGGCCGGAGCACACCGGGGTTCGCCACACCTCGACCTTCGTTCGCACCGTCACCGCACGCGAACGAACCTGACGCAACCGGCCACCCGTGTTCCATCCCTGGCCGCCCCTGCCGCCCCGGAATGTCGACCCGCCGACTCATCCCGTCACTCATGTAACCAACGGAACGCCGTGCGGTATGGCACATTCCAGGCCCTGACGTGGCGGCACGCCCTTTTTTGGAACCGTTATCAAACCGGTTTCGAAGTTGGCATCATTTCTGCACTGTGTCCCCGCAGACAAGTTCGTCGCCGGGACAAAGCGGGACCTCTCGGTGACTGCCATGTCACCCCAAGAACGATCAAGAGGTCCCGAGCATGAACCACCCCATTCCCGTGAAGCCGTCACGGTCACGCCCCGCGCTGGCGTTGACATCCCTGTTCTTCGCCGCGGCGCTGGCCGCCTGCGGCGGGGGCAAGTCCACCGAACCCGACAGCGCGGCGGCCCCATCGCCGAACGCCAACGAGCCCGTGCTGGAGAACCCGACGCCCGCGCCCGCACCGTCGCTGCCGGTCGGCGACACGCCGGCCGCCACGCCGTCGCTGCCGCCCGCACAGCAGCTGCCGTCCGGCGTCGACATGAGCAACCCTGGCGTCGCCGTGAAGGTGACCGCGGCCACGGCCTCGTCGTCCGCCAACGACGGCAGCAACGCCTCGAAGGCCATCGATGGTGTCGCGACGACCCGCTGGGAAAGCGGCCGCACGGACAACGAGTGGATCCAGTTCGACTTCGGCGCGAAGACCTCGCTGGGCTACCTGAAGCTCGTGTGGGAGAACGCGTACGGCAAGGAGTACGCGCTCGAGGCGTCCGATGACGGCGCCACCTGGTACCAGCTGCGCTACGTCACCAACGCGAAGGGCGGCACCGAGGAGTTCTTCAACCTCAACGCCAACGTGCGCTACGTGCGCCTGCGCGGCGTGGCCCGCGGCACGCAGTACGGCTACTCGCTGTTCGAGGTCGAGTTCAAGTCGCCCGGCAGCGACAACTCGCTGCCCGTGCTCGCCACGTCGGCCGAGAAGTTCCCGCCCCCCGGCGCACCGCTGGCCGCGGCCCCGGCCGTGCAGGACCCGCTGGAGACCGTGCAGTTCTCGCTGCCCGACGGCACGCTCGTCACCCGCTTCGGCATGGTCGGCCGTTCGCGCCACGCTCGCGAGCGCGGCGAGGACTGGAACGAGATCGGCTACGGCGTCAACGAAACCGTGGACGCGAACGGAAAACCGGTCGACAAGGGTCCCGGTGCGCACCTGAACTTCGTCGCCAACTACTTCAAGAACCGCACCTGGGGCGTCGAGTTCATCGACAACAGCCGCGTGGCCGGGGTCACGAAGCCGTCGATCATCGTCAACCAGTACTACCAGCAGAAGCAGAAGGGCGGCGGCCATTCGTTCGTGCGCCGCTTCGACACCACGGGCGTCACCGGCTTCGGCTGGATGAGCCCGGGCGACCTGCTCGACGACTCGACGTACTCGGCGAACGACGCCGTGTGCCCGGTCGTGCCGAAGCCGCCGCAGAAGGCGCTGGCCCGGCCCACCAGCGGCTACAACAACGTGATCGGCGCGAACGACGGCTGCAGCGTGGTCTTCGACGACTACCCCGCGCACTCGCAGCTCGTGGCCGATGCCAACGGCGTGCTGGTGCCGAACGGCGTGCGTGTCAACGCCCGTGCGCTCAAGGCCGGCGACGCCATCGAGTTCACCGGCTCGTTCTTCTCCACGCGTGCCGCGATGGATGCCGTGGGTGACAGCGGCGCCGTGCGCTACTACACCAACGAACTCACCTACGTGGTGGGCACGGGCCTGCGTCCCTGGTACGGCGTGCAGCCGCGCCTGATGAACGAGCCGCTGCCGGCGGAGACGCTGTCGGGGGGCATCGGGTCGGTCTCGTACGACTACGCCGACAACGCGCAGTACATCTTCCAGCAGCCGCAGAACAACATCGGCATGCAGAACATGCAGCGCTTCGTCGAAGGCCGCCGCTGGATCCACACGAACCTGACCACCGGCGAACACACCGAGCAGGGCAACGACAAGAACACCGACGGTGTCGGCCTGCAGGGGCCGCGCTTCAACCAGTCCTCGTGCTTCGGCTGCCACATCAACAACGGCCGCGGCGTCGCCCCGGCCGTGGTGAACCAGCGCCTCGACACGATGGCCGTGCGCACCGCCGCGCTCGACGGCAGCGGCAAGCAGATCCCGCATCCCACCTATGGCCTGGGCGTGCAGATGAACGCCATGACGAACGGCAAGCCGCAGGACTGGGGCATGGCCGTGCGCGTGGCGGGCTTCGACACGAAGACCGTGACGCTGGCCGACGGCACCGCCGTGGAACTGCGCAAGCCGAAGGTCTCCTTCGACGGCCCGACGCCGGCCGCCTTCTCGCTGCGCAGCGCGCAGCCGATGATCGGCATGGGCCTGCTCGAGGCGATTCCCGATGCCGAGATCCTGTCCCGCGTGCGCACCACGCCGGATGCCGATGGTGTGAAGGGCACGGCCAACTACGGCTACGACCCCGAGACCGGCGCCGTGAAGCTCGGCCGCTACGGCTGGAAGGCCTCGAAGGTGAGCCTGCGCCACCAGACCGCGTCCGCCGCGCTGCTCGACATGTCGGTGACCACGCCGGTGTACCCGAGCCGCGACTGCCTCGCCGGTCCCGCGAACTGCAAGACCGGCCCGGCCGCGAAGGGCCTCACCGAAGACCAGCTGGTGCTGATGACGCGCTACCTGCGCCTGCTGGCCGTGCCGGCCCAGCGCAGCATGGTGAGCGGCTTCCCGAAGGGGGTGTCGCCCATCTCGTACCTCGACGTCAACCCGACCCAGATCGCCGCGGGCGCGAAGGTGTTCGACACGCTGAAGTGCAGCACCTGCCACGTCACGACGATCCAGACCGGCGAGAACGCGGAGATGGCCGAGACGCGGAACCAGACCATCAAGCCGTACACGGACATGCTGCTGCACGACATGGGCACCGGCCTGGCCGACAGCCTGAGCGAAGGCCAGGCCACCGGCAGCATGTGGCGCACCCCGGCGCTGTGGGGCATCGGCTACACCGAGCTGGTCGCCGCCAGCAAGAGCGTGCCGGTCGGCTACCTGCACGACAGCCGCGCCCGCACCCTCAGCGAGGCCATCCTGTGGCACGACGGCGAAGGCGCCGCGAGCCGCCGGCGCTTCGAGGCGCTGCCCAAGGCGGACCGGGATGCGCTGCTGGCGTTCCTGAAGTCGCTGTAAGACGACGTCCGGAAGGGGCGGCCACGGCCGCCCCTTTTTGCGTTCTGGTCTCCATGAACCCACCTGCCCCCGTCATCAACGGCCCGTGGCCGCTGCGCGCCCTGAAGATCGCCACTGCGTTCCTGCTCGGCACGCCGGCGACGTTGATCTGGCTGCCGTACATGGTGCCGTTCGCGCTCTTCGGTCCGTTCTCGCTGGTGCGCGACGTGCTGGCCGGCCGCCTGAAGTTCATGGACCTGCACGTCGTGGCCGTCGCGGCCGCGGGCACCGCCGGGCTCGTGGGCTTCTGGCTGTGGGTCTTCGACCACCCGGGCCGTTCGGTGCGGATGCAGCGCATCGTCGGTGTGCTGTGGCTGATGGGTGCGGCGACGCTGGGGTCGAACCTGGTGGTGCCGAACCTGGCAGCGGTCTGGTTCCATGCGACGGCGGTGATGGCGATCGTGGTCGCGTTGGCCGCGTTCGCGATGATCCTTCGGCCGAGACCCCCCCTGCTTCCTTCGGGGTCGGTCTCCGGCCGCTGAGCGCGCCGCGGGCGTGTCTGGAACACTCCCCGCTTCCATCAGGAGGTCCGCCATGGTTCAGGGTTCCCGGGAAGATGCTCCCATCGAGGTGGTGCCGTACCGGCCCGACTGGCCCGCGCTGTTCCAGGCGGAGCGCGACGTGCTCGTGGCCGCGCTGGCGCCCTGGCTCGTGGCACCCATCGAGCACATCGGCAGCACCGCGGTGCCGGGCCTTGCGGCGAAGCCGTTGATCGACATCATGGCGCCGGTGGCGACCCTCGACGGGTCCGCGGCGGCCATCGACGCCGCCCGTGCCGTCGGCTACCACTTCCATCCGTACATGCCGGAGACGATGCACTGGTTCTGCAAGCCGTCACCGGCGCATCGCACGCACCACCTGCACCTCGTGCCGCTCGGCAGTCCGCGCTGGGTCCGCACGCTCGCGTTCCGGGACTCGCTTCGTTCGAATCCCTCCCTGGCCGCGGAGTACGAGGCGCTCAAGTTCGAGCTGGCGGAGCGATACCGGGACGACCGGGAGGCCTACACGCAGGCGAAGTCGGGGTTCGTGGAACGGGTGGTTCAGGGGGCCGGGAACCCCTGACGGGGCGCGTCACGGCCGCTCTGGCGCGGACACGTCCGGCCGTTTCGCATACGGCGGACCGAGCGACTCCACGTCGTACGAATTCCCCGGATACGTCCGGTTCACATGGTCCACCAGCAGCTTCGGCGCCCGCTCCAGCGGCCAGCGCCGGTGCAGCCGGCCCCTTAGGCGCAGCGCGCCGCGCACCAGCGCCGCGAACCACCGCGGCGGCGCGGTGTGCCCGATGGCGGGGTGCAGCCGCGCCGGCACGAGGCTCAGCACCAACCACCTCACGAGCCCGCGCAACGGCCACGGCAGCCAGGCGGCCATCACGCGCATCGTGCTGTCGGCCACGCGCTGGTTGGCCGGGTCGTAGACGAACTCGCGGGTTTCATACGCGGCCACGAAGGCGTCGAATGCCGCCTTGTCGGGCGGGATGTCCGTCATGCCCATGCGCCGGCCGATCTCGCACCAGTAGTGGAACCAGGCGGCTTCCTCGTGCGGCGTGAAGCCGCGCCACGCGAAGTCGGCCATCCACTTCACCGGGAACTCGATGAAGGTCCACAGCACGAAGAGGTAGTCCTCGTTGCGGATCGAGAAGAACGAGTGGATGTGGTTCATCTGGGCGATGGACCGCTTGCCGAGTTCACCGTCCCAGCCGCATTCCATGAACTGGCCGATCAGCAGGCGGGTGTCGTCGTAGCGCTTCTGGCCACGGTTCGCGAACTCGGCCGTGCGGTCGAGCAGGCCGGAGACCGTGCGGCTGCCGTACGTGTGGAACAGCGCGAGTTCGGTGGACCGCAGCAGGTCGAACGGGAACTCGTGGGCGTACAGCAGGTGGACGATGCGCTGGCAGTCGCGTTCGGCGTCGAGCCAGGCGATCTCTTCGCGCACCGACGGCGCGTGGGCCTGCCAGAACCGGCGGCGGTGCGGCAGGGCGTGCAACGGGCATCCAACGGTCATGCGGGCTGCTCCGGAAAACAGGGCACGTCGGATGGTAGCGCCACCCAGGGCTGCGCGCTACCGCACCACAGGTGCAGCTTCGGCGCGAGCCACGACGGGTCGTCGAGCGTGCCGGCCTTCAGCGCGATCACCCCGGGCCGCGCCGGCGAGTCGGTGAGCACCGGCGTGCCGCAGCGGCCGCAGAAGCGGCGGCGCACGTCCCGGCCGCTGGCGGCCTTGCCCGAGAACGAGTCGAGTTCTCCGTCGAGCGACAGGTCGGCCGCCGGCATCGCGAGCAGCACCGAGAAGGCCGAGCCCGACTGCCGCTGGCAGTCGCGGCAATGGCACACGAGCGCACGCGCCTTCGCGGTGATGGCGCGGTAGCGCACGCGTCCGCACAGGCACGCCCCGGTAGCGACGTCCGGCGCGCTCAAGCCGCCTTCCTCCGCGTCATCGACACCGTCTGCGGCATCGTGTATTCGAGCAGTCCCTCGAGACCCTGCTCGACGCCCAGCCCCGACTGCTTGTGCCCGGCCATCGGCTTCATCGGGGTGATGGTGTGGATCTCGTTGACCCACACGGTGCCGGCCTGCAGGCGGTGGGCGATGCGCAGCGCGAGCGCCTCGTCTCGGCACCACACCGACGCGCCGAGGCCGTACGGCGAGGCGTTGGCGCGGGCGATGGCGTCCTCCACGTCGGTGAACTTCAGCAGCGGCAGGATCGGGCCGAAGGGCTCTTCCTGCACGACACGCGAGTCCTCGGGCGGGTTGTCGACGAGCGTGGGCGGGAAGAAGAAACCGGCGCCGGCCGGCACGTCGCCGCCGGCGATGATGCGTTGCCCCTGGCGGCGGCAGTCGTCGAGCAGGCCCTTCAGGCGCTCGAACTGCGGGCGGTTCTGCACCGGGCCCAGCTCGACGCCCTCGTCGGTGCCGCGTCCCACGCGCGTGGCGGCGGCGAGCTTCACCAGCGCGGCCGACAATTTTTCGTACACGGCTTCGTGCACGTAGAGCCGCTTGATCGCGAGGCAGAACTGCGCACTGTTCGCGAACGCGCCCCAGAACAGCACGGGGGCCAGCGCCTCGACGTCCACGTCGGGCATCACGATGGCTGCGTCGTTGCCGCCGAGTTCGAGCGTCAGGCGCTTGAGCGTGGGCGCGGCGCTTTCCATCACGCGGCGGCCGGTGGCCGTCGACCCGGTGAAGCTGATCTTGTCGAGGCCGGGGTGCGAGGACATCCGCGGCCCGAGCGCATCGCCGCCGCTCACGGTGTTCAGCACCCCCGGCGGGATCACCTCGCGCAGCAGCTCGGCGAAGCGCAGCGTGGTGAGCGGCGTGAACGGCGAGGGCTTGAGCACCACGGTGTTGCCGGCCAGCAGGGCCGGCGCGATCTTGAAGAAGGCCAGCGCGATGGGGAAGTTCCACGGCACGATCGCGCCGACCACGCCGATCGGCACGCGGCGCACCTCGACGAGCGTCTCGGCCGTGTCGGCGAGCACGTGTGTGCCGGGCTCCAGCTTCGCGATCTCGGCGCACCAGTAGGCCGCCGTCATCACCTCCTCGACGGCGCGTGCGAGCGGTTTGCCCTGCTCCTGCACGAGCAGCGCGCCGAGCGCCTCCTTGTGGGTCATCAGCGTGCCGGCGATGGCGCCGAGCACCGCGCGGCGCTCCACCAGCGGCGTGGCCGCCCAGCCGGGCGCGGCGCGCCGGGCCGAGGCCACGGCCGCGTCGAGCTGGTCGCCCGAGCAGTCGGGCACTTCGGCGAAGACCTGGCCCGTGGCGGGATCGGTCACGGACAGGCGCTGCGCGGAGGTGACGGCACGGCCGTCGATCGTCATCGTGAACGGGGAATTCATGGGCGGGTCCTTGTCGGTCATTTCGTCGGGTTGGACGGCGAGCTGGCGGCGTTGTCGGCGATCTGGATCGCCTGGCGCAGCTGTTGGGCGAACGGGTGCGAGGTGTCGAGGTGCTCGAGGGCGTCCTCGAAATGCTTCTTCGCGACGGCGGGCTGGCCGCGGTCGAGTGCGACGCGGCCGAGCAGCGCGTGAGCCATCACGTTGCCGGGGTCGAGGGCCAGGGCCCGGTCGAGGTGCTTCTCGGCCTCGGCGTTGAGCTTGCGGCCGTTGGCGTTGCCGAGCGAGCGGCCGAGTTCGGCGTGGGCCATCGCGTCGTCGGGCTTCAGGCGGACGATGTTGCGGTAGGCCTTCACCGCGTCCTCCTGGCGGCCCATCACCGTGTAGGCGCGGCCGAGCATCTGCCAGCTGTCGAGGTCGTCGGGGTTGGCCTTCACGCGCTGTTCGAGCTGCAGGACGAGCGCGGGGCCGTCGGGTGCGGACGCGGGAGCTTCGGCCGCCACCGGCGGTGGGGCGGGCGCGGCGGGCGTGGCCCGGGCCGCGGGCATGCCGGCGATCAGCGCACCGGCGCCTGCGAAGGCGGCGGTGACCAGCGCGAACAGGCCGACGAGGAAGCGGCGCGAGGGCCGCGAGGTGTTTTCGGAAGAAGAACTCATGCGGTACTCCTGGGCAAGGAAAAGAGGCGGCCGAAAGAGCAGACCAGAAAGCCGGTCGGCACCGCACCGGCGGGTGGCCGGTGCGGTGCCGACGGACAGGGGCGGGTGGCCCCTGTCCGGACTCCGGGTCCGCGGACCGGTCACAGCGTCTTCATGTACTCCAGGATGGCGAGGCGCTCCGCGTCGGTCAGCGACTTCGTGAAGTCGTGGCCCACGTTGCTCTGGCCGTAGAGGTACGTGTTGAAGATCATCCGCGACTTGATCTGCTTGTCGGTCACGGGCGGCGGCGACTGGTAGGCCAGCGAGTTCTGCCCGGCGACCGCGTTGGCGATCGAGGCGAACACGATGTCCTCCGTGGCCATCTGCGGCGAGCAGGGCAGGAACGGGTTCGTCAGCACGTTGTTGCTGCACGCGACCGTCGAGTACTTCCAGCCGAGCTTCGTGAAGTCGTACGAGGCGTAGCTCGGGTCGTAGCCCTGGTTCTTGCCGAAGATGCCCGGCGCCGTGTAGTTGCGCTTCCAGATCTTCGGGCGGTCCGACGGCTTCAGCACGCCCCACACGTCCGGCACCGAGCCGTTGTGGAAGAACGGTGCGCTGCCCCACGTGCCGTACAGCGGCGGAGCCACATAGCCGAACGGCTTGATCCACTCGTTGGGGCCGAGCGGCGAGTAGACCGGGCCTTCACCCTTGTCGTACTTCGCGCGCGGGACCCGGCGGGCCACGCTCGTCAGCACGTCGTCGTAGTAGTTGTTCCAGTCCTTGCTGAGCTCGTTGTACGCCCACCAGCTGCTGTTCCACGCACGGCGCTTGCGTTCGTCGGCCATCAGGCCCACGCGCTGCGGGTCGGTGCCGATGGTCTCGGTCGGCGTGATCACGCCGGCCACGCCCTTCAGGCGCGGGTCGGGCAGGAAGGCCGGGTCGTTCGCGTACCGCGGCGCGTAGACACCGTGGCAGCTGGCGCACGAACCGTTGCCGGGCTGTTTCGGGATTTCCGCGTTCGCGTTGTTGGCCCACAGGTCACGCGTGTGGAAGATCACGGCACCCTGCTCGGCGAGCGTGGTGTTGATCGTGCCCGGGTACTTCGGCGGCGACAGCGACAGGAAGAAGTTGTTGTTGTCCTCGAACTCCGTCGCGAGGGCACGGCGCTTCGGACCGTCGCGGAACAGGTTCGCGACCCCGAAGGCCATCTCGGAGCGCACGTTGTCGGAGGTCAGCGCGCCGTCCCAGAACTGGCGCGGCTTCCAGGCGCGGTGCCACCAGTTCGGCGCCTTCGACATGCCGGCCGCGTGTGACGGGAACCACTCGAGCAGGCTGGGGACGAGCTGCAGCGAGTCCATGTCCCAGATGGCGGGCAGGGCGTCGAGGATGCCGATGGCGTCGGTGGTGCCGCGGCCCACGCTCCACGGGATCGGCAGCAGCTGCAGCGGCAGCGTGACGACGTTCGCGCGGTAGATGTCGGACGAGGTCAGGCCGGCGTCGTTCGCGTCGTTCGAGCGGCCGTGCATGAACGGCGCCTCGGCCTCGGTGCCCAGGCGCGAGTCGTGGCAGGCCGAACAGGTGGAGCCGATGAGGCCGTTCCAGCGACCGTTCTCGTCCTTGTCCTGCATGAACCCGAGGGGCAGCTGGCCGCTGCCGCCGTTGGTCTGGTTCGGGTCTTCACCCGGCAGCGGGTAGGGGTTGCGGAACGGCGCCTTCGTCGCACCATAGCGCTTGATGACCTGTTCGTCGAAGTCGGACGGGCGCAGCAGGTAGCCCCAGGTCAGGTGCAGGTTGTGGTACCCGGTCGCCGTGCTGAACGGCTGGAAGTACTGCTTGCCGCGCATGTTCGCCTGGCCGCGGGCCACGGACGCGCGGAACTCGCCGCAGGTCTTCACGCGCGGGGGCAGCTTGGCCACGAAGGGCTCGGGCGGGTTGTGCAGGTCGACGTACCAGGCGTTGAACTGGATCGCCGAGCCGGGGGTGTTGACGCCCTGCTTGACGAGCGTGCGGGGGTCCACCGGCAGCGGGGTGGCATCGGGCTGTCCGTCGCAGGCGCGCGCCCACGGGGCCCGGATCACCTGCTGGTCCAGCAGCGGCAGGTCCGCGGCCATCGCTGCGTGCGGCGCCGCCATCAAGGCGGGCAGCACGTACAGCGCGCGGCTGCGCCATCGTTGGGTTGTCATGTCGTGTTCTCCTTGTGTACCTTCGCGGCTCTCGTACGGCGGGTGGGAAGGCACGTCACATCCCGCAGCCATCCGACAGTACGTTTCGGGGTCCGGGCGCTCCCTCGTCAATTGCGACGATTTTTCGGGCGGGTGGCGCGGAGGCGGCACTGGGTCACGAACCGTCCGAACCGACGATGGGCGGCCGGGGGCCGGGTTCCTACGATGGGGCCACTGTCATCCGGAGAAGCCCTGTCATGGAGATCCGCGCCGCCGTGGCCCGACCGCCCGGTGTCTTTTCGCTCGAAACCGTCGAACTCGACACGCCCCGGCCCGGAGAGGCCCTCGTGCGCATCGTCGCGGCCGGCCTCTGCCACACCGACGTGGCCGCCCTCGACCGGCACCTGCCGTATCCGCTGCCCGCGGTGCTCGGCCATGAAGGCGTGGGGTTCGTGGAAGCGGTGGGTGACGGCGTCACGCGGCTCGCGCCGGGCGACGCCGTCGTGCTCACCTACGGTGCCTGCGGGGTGTGCGCCAACTGCCAGTCGGGCCGGCCCGCGTACTGCCTGCAGTCGCGCCGGCTGAACTTCGCGCCGTGCCGGCCGGACGGGTCGTGTTCGCACCACGCGCTCGGGCGGCCGCTGTCGGCCGGGTTCTTCGGGCAGTCGTCGTTCGCGACCCATTCGCTCGTGCGCGAGCGCAACGCGGTCAAGGTGCCGGGCCCGGTCACGGCGGACGAACTGGCGGTGCTGGCGCCGCTCGGGTGTGGCGTGCAGACGGGGGCGGGCGCGGTGCTGAACGTGCTGAAGCCGGTGGTGGGGTCCACCCTCGCCATCTTCGGGATGGGGGCGGTGGGGCTGTCGGCGGTGCTGGCGGCGAAGCTCGCGGGCTGCTCGCGCATCGTCGCGGTCGACCTGCATGCGGGGCGGCTGGACCTGGCCGCGGAACTGGGGGCCACCGACCTCGTGCGCGCCGGCGGCGGCCCGGCGGGGCCGCAGGTGCAAACCCTGGTGGCCGGCGGCACCGACTTCGCGGTGGAGGCCACGGGCATTCCCTCGGTCATGGCCGACGCCGTGGCGTCCACCCACCGCACCGGGACGACCGTGCTGCTGGGCCTGGCCGCGGCCGGATCCTCCGTGACCTTCGATGCCGGCCTGCTGTTGAGCGGCCGCACCGTGCGCTCGTCCATCGAGGGCGACGGCGTGCCGGAGGTGTTCATCCCCCGATTGATCGCACTGCACCGAGCGGGTAGCCTGCCGTTCGACCGCTTCTGCCGGCACTACCCGGTGGATGCGATCAACGACGCGGTGGCGGATTGCCGTCGGGGCGACACGATCAAGCCCATCCTCCACATGGATGCGGGTGACTTTCGTCGCTTCGGACGATCGCCCGCCGCCGCATGAGCGGCCATGATCACGTCGACAACACGCAGGGGGACACAGGCATGGCGGGTCCGCTCGACGGTTTGAAGGTGGTGGAACTCGCGGGACTCGGCCCCGCGCCGTTCTGCGCGATGTTGCTGGCCGACCTGGGCGCCGACGTGGTCCGCATCGCCCGCCCCGGCAGCCTCGAACCCGGCCCGGCCGACGTCACGTCGCGTGGGCGGCCCTCGGTGCGGCTCGACCTGCGCAGCCCCGACGGCGTCGCCGCGGTGCTCGCGATGGTGCGGGGCGCCGACCTGCTGGTCGAAGGCTTCCGCCCCGGCGTGATGGAACGCCTGGGCCTCGGCCCCGCGCCGTGCCATGCCGTCAACCCGCGCCTCGTCTACGGCCGCATGACCGGCTGGGGCCAGCACGGTCCGCTCGCGCACGCGGCCGGCCACGACATCAACTACGTGGCCCTCAGCGGCGCGCTGCACGCCATCGGTCGGTCGCACGACACCCCGGTGCCGCCCCTCAACTTCGTGGCCGACTACGGTGGCGGCGCGGTGCTGCTGGCCTTCGGGCTGATGTGCGCGCTGCACGAGTCGCGCGCCTCGGGCCGCGGCCAGGTGGTGGACGCCGCGATGACCGACGGCTCGGCGCTGCTGTCGGCCATGTACTACGGCCTGAAGGCCTCGGGCCAGTGGAACAGCCAGCGCGGCGAGAACCTCCTCGACGGCGCGGCTCCGTTCTATGACACGTACGCCTGCGCCGACGGCCGCTTCGTCGCCATCGGCGCGCTGGAGCCCGAGTTCTATGCGCTGCTGCGCGAGCGCTGCGGCATCCAGGACCCCCTGTTCGACGCGCAGATGGACACCACCCGCTGGCCCATGCAGAAGGTGCGGCTGGCCGATGTCTTCCGCACGCGCACGCGCGACGAGTGGTGCGCGCTGCTGGAAGGCACGGACGCCTGCTTCGCCCCGGTGCTCGACTGGGACGAGGCGCCGTCGCACGCGCACAACCTCGCCCGCGAGACCTTCGTCACCGTCGACGGCGTGGTCCAGCCGTCGCCGGCTCCGCGGTTCAGCCGGACACCCGCCCGGCCGCCGCAGCCTCGAACCCCCACGGACCCGGCCGCGCTGCTGCGCGCCTGGGGCGTGGACGAATCCCTGGCCGCGCGGCTCGCCGCGGGTCCGAACCCCCACTAGGAGAGTTGCATGCACCTGACGCAATCCCTGCACAAGGCGCTGCGCGAGCGCCCGGAGGCCACCGCGGTGGTCTGCGGGCCTCAGCGCGCCACGTTCAGCCAGTTCACCGAGCGGGTCTCGCGCCTGGGCGCCGTGTTGCGCGACCTGGGCATGGGCCCGGGCGACCGCGTGGGCATGATGAGCCTGAACTCGATGGCGTACGTCGAGTTCCTGTTCGGCACGTGGTGGGGCGGCGGGGCCATCAACCCGGTGAACTTCCGCTGGAGCGCGAAGGAGGTGGCGTACTCGCTCGACGACTGCGACACCCGCATCCTGCTCGTCGACAAGTTCTTCGCGCCGCAGATCGCGGCGATCCGGCCGCTGTCCAAGTCGCTGAAGGTCGTCGTCTACACCGGCGACAGCCCGGTGCCCGAGGGCATGCTGGGCTACGAGGACCTGATGGCCGCGGCCAGGCCCATGGCCGACGCGTTCCCGGGCGGCGATGACCTCGCCGCGGTGATGTACACCGGCGGCACCACCGGCATGCCGAAGGGCGTGATGCTGAGCCACACCAACCTGTGCATCAACGCGCTGAGCGCGGTGGCGGCGGTGCCGCGCCAGGGCGAGGCGGTGGGGCTGGTGGCCGCGCCGTTCTTCCACGTGGGCGGCTGCGGCCTGTCGCTGCAGATGATGCAGCGGCTGATCCCGCAGGTGGTGGTGCCCATGTTCGACGAGGTGGCCATCCTGCAGGCCATCCAGGCCGAGAGGGTCACCGAAACCTTCCTCGTGCCCACGATGATCAAGCGGCTGATCGAACACCCGCGCTTCAAGGAGTTCGACCTGTCGAGCTTCCACCTGATGCTGTACGGCGCCGCGCCCATCGACGCCGTGCTGCTCGGCCAGGCCATGGACGCGCTGCCCGGCTCGAACTTCTGCCAGGCCTACGGCATGACCGAACTGGCACCCACCATCTCGGTGCTGCTGCCGGACGACCATCGTCCGGGGCCGGACCAGGCCAGGCGCCTGCGTTCGGCCGGCCGCCCGGTGCCCATCGCCGAGGTGCGCATCGTCGACAACGCGGGCCGCGACCTGCCGCCGGGCCAGGTGGGCGAGATCACCGCCCGCGGCCCGATGGTGATGAAGGGCTACTGGAACAAGCCCGCCGAGACGGCGAAGGCGCTGCGCGACGGGTGGATGTTCACCGGCGACGGCGGCTACATGGACAAGGAGGGCTACCTGTACGTGGTGGACCGCCTGAAGGACATGATCGTCACCGGCGGCGAGAACGTGTACTCCGCCGAGGTGGAGAACGCCATCGCCCAGCTGCCCGAGGTGTCGATGTGTGCCGTGATCGGCGTGCCCGACGACCACTGGGGCGAACGTGTGCACGCGGTGATCGTGCCGCGTCCCGGCATGGCGCTGGAGGAGGCGGGGGTCATCGCCCACTGCCGCGACCTGATCGCGGGCTACAAGTGCCCGCGCAGCGTGGAGTTCCGCACCGAGCTGCCGCTGTCGCCCGCGGGCAAGCTGCAGAAGTTCATCCTGCGCGAGCCCTTCTGGGCCGGCCGCGAACGGCGGGTCAACTGACATGGCATTGACATTCAAGCGGTCCTGGACCGACGAAGACCTCGACCTCTACCGCGACTCGGTGGGCCGTTTCCTCGAGGCCGAGATGGTCCCCGGCGACGAGGAGGCCCGCCACCGCGGCAACGTGGGCCACGCACTGTGGCGCCACGCCGGCGAACTGGGCTTCCTGTGCAGCGACATCCCCGAGGAGTGGGGCGGCGCCGGCGGCGACTTCCGCCACGAGGCCGTGCTGTGCGAGGAGATGGCCCGCCGCGGCCTCACCGGCATGGGCACGTCCGTGCATGCCATCGTCGCGCACTACCTGCTCAACCACGGCACGCCCGACCAGAAGTCGCGCTACCTGCCGCGCCTCGCGAAGGGCGAGCTGGTGGGGGCCATCGCGATGACCGAACCGGGCACGGGATCGGACCTCCAGGCCATCCGCACGCGCGCCGAGCGGCGCGGCGACACCTACGTGCTCAACGGCAGCAAGACCTTCATCACGAACGGCTTCCTCGCCGGGCTGGTGCTGGTGGTTGCGAAGACCGACCCCGCGCAGGCCGCGCGCGGCACGTCCATCCTGATCGTGGAGACGAAGGACCTGCCCGGCTTCCGCGTGGGCCGCGTGCTCGACAAGGTGGGCCTGAAGGCGCAGGACACCTCCGAACTGTTCTTCGACGACGTGGTGGTGCCGGCCGCGAACCTGCTGGGCGGCCAGGAGGGACAGGGCTTCTTCCAGCTGATGGGTGACCTGCCGTACGAGCGGCTCATCATCGGCGTGCTGGCGCAGGCGTCGATGGAAGGCGCGTACGCGGCGACCCTCGACTACGTGCGCGAACGCAAGGCCTTCGGCAAACCCATCGCCGAGTTCCAGAACACCCGCTTCAAGCTCGCCGAGATCGCCACCACGCTCACCGTGGGCCGCGCGTTCATCGACCGCTGCGTCGATCAACTGCTGGCCGGCCAGCTCGACACCGCCACGGCGTCGATGGCCAAGCTGTGGGCCTCGGAGGCGCAGGGGCGCGTGGTCGACGAATGCGTGCAGCTCTTCGGCGGCTACGGCTACATGAACGAGTACCTGATCGGCCGCATGTACACCGACGCGCGCGTGCAGCGCATCTACGGCGGCACCAGCGAGGTGATGAAGGAAGTCATCTCCCGCGCGCTCTAGTCACCATGGACACCTTCGACTACATCGTGGTCGGCGGCGGCTCGGCCGGCTCGGTGCTGGCCGGCCGCCTGACCGAGGACCCGGACACGCGCGTGCTGGTGCTGGAGAGCGGCGGGGGCGGCGACAGCTGGGTGGTGAACACACCGGCCGCCGTGGTCGCGATGCTCCCCACGCGCCTGAACAACCATGCCTTCGAGACCGTGCCCCAGGCGGGCCTGGGCGGACGCCGCGGCTACCAGCCGCGGGGCAAGTGCCTGGGCGGTTCGTCGGCCATCAACGCGATGGTCTACGTGCGCGGCCACCGCTGGGACTACGACCACTGGGCCTCGCTCGGCAACCCCGGCTGGGGCTACGACGACCTGCTGCCGTACTTCCGGCGCAGCGAACACAACGAGGTGTTCGACGACGACTTCCACGGGCAGGGCGGGCCGCTGAACGTGAGCGGCCTGCGCACGGGGAACCCGTTCCACGGGGTGTTCCTGCAGGCGGCGCGCGAGGTGGACTACCCGCTGACCGACGACTTCAACGGCGCGGAGCAGGAAGGCTGCGGCATCTACCAGGTCACGCAGAAGAACGGCGAACGCTGGAGCGTGGCGCGGGGCTACCTGCTGCCGCACCTGGGCGTGCGGCCGAACCTCGAGGTGCGCACGCGGGTCACCGTGCTGCGCGTGCTGTTCGAGGGGCGGCGGGCCGTGGGGGTGGAGTGCCTTCAGGATGGCCGCCGGGTCACGCTGCGGGCCCGTGCCGAAGTGCTGCTGTGCGCGGGGGCGCTGCAGACGCCGCAGCTGCTGCAGCTGTCGGGCGTGGGGCCGGCCGTGCACCTGCAGTCCCGCGGCGTGCCGGTGGTGCACGACCTTCCGGGTGTGGGCGGCAACCTGCAGGACCATCCCGACTTCATCTTCGCGTACCAAGCGAAGAGCCTCGACCTCGTCGGGCTCACGCCGCGCGGCTTCGCGCGCACGGCGCGCGAGTTGCGCCGCTATGCGCGGGACCGGCGCGGGGCCATCACCAGCAACTTCGCCGAGGCCGGCGCCTTCCTGAAGACCGACCCGTCGCTGCCGGCACCCGACCTGCAGCTGCACTTCGTCGTCAGCATCGCCGAGGACCACGCGCGCAAGCTGCACATGGCGCACGGCTACTCGTGCCACGTGTGCCTGCTCCGGCCGCAGAGCCGCGGCACCGTGCGGCTGCGCGATGGCGATCCGCAGTCGGCACCCGACATCGATCCCGCGTTCCTCGACCACCCCGACGACCTGGAGCAGATGGTCAAGGGCTTCCGGATGACCCAGCGGCTGATGGACGCGCCGTCGCTCGCGCGGTGGCGCACGAAGGACCTGTTCACCGAAGGCGTGCACACCGACGACGAGGTCCGTGCGGTGCTGCGGGCGCGGGTGGACTCGGTGTATCACCCGGTGGGAACGTGCCGCATGGGGCACGATGCCGGGGCGGTGGTGGATGCTCAACTGCGCGTGCACGGGCTGGAGGGGCTGCGGGTGGTGGACGCGTCGGTCATGCCCACGGTGGTGGGCGGGAACACGAATGCGCCGGTGGTGGCCATCGCGGAGAAGGCGGTGGACCTGATCCGGGCGCGGGTGCACTGAGGCACACCGGATCACGGGGGCACGCGGTTCGTGCCGGGTTTTGTCCGCTACCATGCGGCCCCATCACACCAGGGGAGTGCATCCAGTGGCCAAGTTCGTGATCCTGAACTTCGAGGACGATGACCAGGGGCAGACGCCGAACTCGACGGTGCCCGCCGTGATGCGCAAGAGCAGCACCGGCGCGGTCGCCGTGCCCGGCCACGTGACGGGGTCGGCCCGCTCGACGGTGGAAGGGGTCGCGGCGAAGGCCCGGGCCAAGGAGACCTTCTTCCGCAAGAACGTCGTCCACCACTACTCCGGCATCGACCTCATCCGCCGCGACGCCGCCGGCACGCTCGGCCGCAACGACGTGGCCCAGGTGCGCGCCGACGTGGCGGCGGCCCGGAAGGTCTACATCATCCTGCACGGCTCGCCGGACGTCACCGAACACGGCTTCACCAACGCCCAGACCCACATCGGCTGGCGCGAGCTGAGTTCGCTGGCGCTGCTGCTGTTCCCCGAACGTTCGGACCCGTACCGCATCAGCCTCGTGATGTGCTACGGCGCGCGCACCGACAACTTCCGGCTCAACCACCTCGGGGCGATGTCGCCGGGCGATCTCAAGACGAGCTTCGCCTACAAGTTCTTCCGCGCGCTCTGCAACTTCCGCAACCTCTCGCTCACGGCCTGCACCGGCGCCGTGTCCACGCAGGGGAGCGACGGAACGAACGAGGTCGAGACGGAGGAGTGGGTGTCGGCCACGCTCGACGTGATCGACTACCAGAAGGACAAGCCCAACCGCGACCTGAGGAAAGACGACCTCGACATGGTCAAGCAGGCCTACATCCGCGGCGGCAAGGGCAGCCTCGCGGACTGGAACGCGTTGAGGGATGCGTTCTACACCGACCGCACCAAGGTCGCCAAGGACTACTACGAGACCGAGATCAAGAAGTACATCACGCACACGCAGCACCTGTACGACGACCTGCAGGCCGCCAAGTCGCAGGCCGCGCAGATGCACGGCGGCCTGTCCAACCGCAGCAAGTACGGGCGCATCCTCTACGACTACAGCCAGGGTGGCGTGCTCACCATCGTCAACAAGTACGGGGATCCGATGAAGCCGGTGGCGGGGCAGAACCACCTGCTGTACCGGGGGCCGTTGCTCTGAGCGGATCGGCGCGCACGGACGAGATCCAGGCGCAGGCCAGAACCATGGTCACCCCGGCGAACGCCGGGGCCCACTGTGAGCAGGGCCGCGTGATCGTGAGGGTCGCACGAATGCAGGCTCTGCCGAATCACACGATCGCGCGCTGCGGCCGCAATGGATCCCGGCGTTCGCCGGGATGACGAGTTTTTTCGAGGGGCCGGACGTTCCCCGGACACCCCCGGGCGAACGCCGGGGTGACGGCCTGTTCGTCAGTCCAGCTTGATCTTCCCGTCCCTCACCACCCCGGCCCACCGCTGCGTCTCGGCCGCGATGAAGTCCGCGAACGCCTTGCCCGCGAGCGTCGGCGGCTCGGCGCCGATGCTGTTCCAGGTCGCCACCACTTCCTTGGAATGCAGCGCGTTGCGAAGCTCGGTCGACATGCGTTCGATCGCGGGCGCCGGGGTGCCGCGCACGGCCCACAGCCCGTACCAGGTGGCCACCTGGTAGCTCGGCAGGCCGGCCTGGGTGGTGGTGGGGATGTCCGGGAAACCGGGGGCCGGCTTGTCGCTCGCGACGGCGATGGCGCGCAGCCGCCCGCTGCGGATGTGGGGCGCGGAGGAGCCGAGGCCGTCGAACATCATGTCCACCTGGCCGCCCATCAGGTCCTGCAGGGCCGGGCCCGTGCCGCGGTAGGGAATGTGGGTGATGAAGGTCTTGGTCTGTGCCTTGAACAGTTCACCGGCCAGGTGGTGGGACGAGCCGTTGCCGGCCGAGCCATACGTCACCTTGCCGGGGTTGGCCTTCAGGTACGCGATGAGGCCCTTCAGGTCCGTGGCCGGGATGTTCTTCGGGTTCACCACGATCACCTGCGGCACGCTGGAGATCATCGCGACGGGCACGAAGTCGTTCGTCAGGTTGTAGTCGAGCTTGGGGTAGATGGACGGCGCGATGGTGTGGTGCACGCCGCCCATGAACCAGGTGTAGCCGTCGGGCGCGGCCTTGGACGCGATGCCCGCACCCAGGTTGCCGCCGGCGCCGCCGCGGTTGTCGATGACGATCTGCTGGCCCAGCAGCTTGCCGAGGGGCGGGGCGAGGGGACGGGCGAAGGCGTCCGTGCCGCCGCCCACGGGGAAGGGCACCACGATCGAGACCGGCTTCGTGGGCCAGGCCTGCGCCCGGACGGCGACGGGGGTCAGGGTGAGGGTCAGGCCCGCCGCGACGAACAGCGTCGCGACGGTGCGGCGATGGAACTGGGACGGGGACTGCCTCATGGGTTCTCCAGTGGGTGGAACCGGATCCTCGCATTCGCACGCGGGCGAATGCGACAAGCGACCTACGGAGTTACCCTAGGTTCGCTGAAGGCGATGACCTCGTCGCCGTGGTGTCCCTCGCAGCCTTCGCCCAGCGGCATCCATCCGTGGCGAACGACGATCTTCTCGTCGTCATGGCAGAGCTCGATGCGCGTGGCCTCGGGCACCTGCCGACGGACGAAGCCCTCGATCGCGTCGGGCAGGCTCAGCTGGAACTGCAGCGCCTCGACGTCGCTGCCCGGGTGGTCGCGCACGTGCAGCAGCGGCACGAAGGCACCCGCGAGCAACAGCCAGCGTGACGCGAGCGTGACACGGGCCGGGGCATAGCCCTGCGCCTGCAGCCAGGCCTGCGCGTCGGCGCGGGTGGACACGGTGCCGTCGGGCGCCCACGCTGCCGCCAGCAGTTCGGCCACCCACTGGTTGCAGTTCTGGTAGCGCGTGCTGAACGGGTAGGCATTGGCGCTGTAGTTGGCGTTCAGCAGGGCCAGGGCGCGGGGGTTGTCCAGCGCCGCCTCGCGCAGCCGCGAGGCCAGCGGTTCGGGCAGGTGCACGACGGTGACGTGGCCGCGGCGCGGGTCGTCCATGCCCATCAGGAACCCCGCCACACCTTCGTCGAACAGGCGCGAGCGCCCCTCCTCGCACGCGTAGTACAGCTGGCGCACGGCCCAGGGACCGCCGCCGGTCTTCAGCGCGATGCCGGCGTGGGAGTAGAGGATGTCGAAGCGGCCGAGGTCGAGCCCGGCGCGTGCGACGAGCGCGACGCCGCCCGGCGCCTCGTCGAGCGCCTGCCGCACCCGGGCCGCGAAACGCAGGCGGCGGTCCTGGTCGGTGGCGTTGACTTCGAGACGCTGGTCGCAGAAGCGCGCGACCTCGGCACGGGCCTCGGCCACGGCTGCGCAGCCCGCGAGCAGCACCGCGCCGGCCGCGAGGGCTCGCCGGGTCACCGGATCAGAGCTGGACGACGCGCAGGCCGAGGTCCTGCTGCCAGTCGTCCTTCAGCGCGAGGAAGAAGGCCTGCCGCGTGTCGGCGTGGGCGAACTCGAAGCCGTAGGGGCGTACCTGCGTGAACACGTGGTCACCGGCCGCGACCGGGCGCGTGGCCAGGGCCTTCTCGGGGACGAACAGCACGAACTCGCGCGTGGCCGTGGGCTCGGCGCCCTGCAGCGTGAGGCGGACCTTGCCGGGGCGGTCCGGCGCAGCGGCCACGTCCACCACGCGGTACTCGCCCTGCGCGACCTTCTCCTTGTCGGGTGACGAGGCATCGCTCGAGCCGCCGATGGAGTCGGACACGCTGCCCGACGAGGCGGAGCCGGCGCTGGAGGCGGAGGAGGTGGAACTCTGGGCAGCGAGGGCGGCCGGCGTGGTGCAGAGGGTGGCCAGGGCGACGGTGGCACTGGCGAGGAGGTGGAGGCGGTTCATGAGAACTCCTGGAGAGGGGTGCCTCGGGCCAGCGGAGACCCGGCGAGCTGCCATTGTGCCTCGGGAGTCCGCGGGGCTTCGGATTCGCTTAGAGTCTGGCCCCAGAAGAACACAGGGTCCGGGGAGGGCACATGGACAAGGCGATCCGGATCGGTTGCGGCGTTTCGTTTTTTGCGAGCTGGTTGTGGGCCTCGTCCAGCATCTGGGAGCCGTCGCGCGCCCCGCTGTCCCGGCCCGACGCGCTCGTGCTGCTGGGAATTTTGGTGGCCGTGCTGCTCAGGACGGCGGGCCGGACCATCAAGGTGCCTGGGTTCATCCGGTTCCTCGGGGCGTTCGTGCTTTGCCGGTGGATGCTGGTCCAATGGGCGTACTCGGGTCATCTGTTGATCGTCCAGCCCAACTGGTCCCGGGATCTGCCGCAGGAGGCATTTCTCTGGTGCCCGCTGCTGCAGGCGCTCGCCGTGTCACTGGCCTTCGCCTACCCGCTTCTCGTGATCTGTCCGCGTCGGCCCTGGCTGGTCACGTGGGTGGCTGCAGCGGTCGTCAAGGCCGTCGAGTTTCAAGTCGACGTGCCGTCGTCCCCCGGGACCTGGTTGCTGCGCATCTGGGACTTCGCTTGTCTGGCGATCCTGGTGCCTCTCAGCCTGCGGTTCCTCGGGCCCCGCCTGAAGCCGGGCCGGGTGGACGCCGCCGACGATGAAATCGCCGGCCCGACCGCCCTCCAACCACCAGGAATGCCGTCCAGCAGCAGAACGAGGTGACCGAGTCGGAGATTCGCGCAGCGCCCGAACGGACGGTCATGCCACGGTCACGATCAAACTCTGTCCTGCCTTCGTGACCTCGTGGAGTGATTGAAGAATCCAGATCACCCCGGCTTCGGCATCGCCGCTGGCGCGCATCAACCGCGTTTCGTGAGGAAGCAACGCGTTTCGGAGTTGAACGGACTCATCCGGCAGTAGCCACGACAGGTGGAAGATCCCGTCTTCCGATCGATAGGCGTGCCCCGGGAAGCGCGCCAGCGAGCGGCCACTGAAAAGGCGCCGATAGGCGTTCCGCATGTTGTCGGAGGCATCGGGGATCACGTCCGAAAGCTCGTCGGCATATCGCCACCGTTTGTGCGCGCTGGGCGTGATGTCCGTCTCCTCGAGGCGGCCCGTGTCCATGCAGAACCCCCAGTATTCATCGACCGCCCGGTCGACCAGGTGGGCCTCTTCGTCGCTGGCGACGTCCATCGCGCTTCGACCGCGAGCCTTGATGTCCAGCACCTTGTTCAGCAGTGCGGGCGGATACTCGTCCGGGAACTCCTCGGCCAGCGAACTGAACCAGTGGGTGAAGGGGGCGATGTCCGAGAGAACGCGTGATTCGATCCCATCCGGTCTTCCGCGATTGAAGTAGACGTACGTGCCCATGGATCTTCGCTGGCAGGTGTTGTTGGCTTGGGCTCAGTATGAAGGGTTTGGAGAGCGTCCCACCTGACTTACGGGGTCAGTACTTCAGAGTCGAGGCCCGACCCGGGATCACTTTCACCTGGGTCGGCAAACCTCTGTTCTGTATCCCGCCTCTGATGATTCAGCGGAGCCTTCTGGTATCAGTCTTGACACGGTGAAGGCGCACTCGGCGGTTTCCCAATCAAAGATCTTTCCGTTTCCCTTCATTCTGATTTCATAGGTCTTGCCAGCTTCAGGCAGGAATGAGGCCCAGACGCCACAAGTGCCCTTGTCTGACAAAACAATGGCGGAGAACGGAACTCGTTTCCCGCTTGGCACCCAGAATCCGTCGATGTTGAGGTCTGTGACCAAAGGATTTCCATCAGACCTCCGGTACGCTCTTTTGAGATTTACCGCTGGATCTCCGCAATAGTTGATCTCATCGACGATGCTGATCATCGAGACAGATGAAATCAAACTGGAAACCTCCGGCCGAACTTTGACGAATGCCCTCGGTATTGCTGGCTCCGCTTGCTCATATTCCTTGATCGAGGCGCATCCGGCCAGGGTGATCAAGAGAGAAACACTCAACGTTCTAAGAGAAGTCATTTTTGATTGCTGGCACCAATGGGAGAAAGCGTCTGGCCGAGGGACGAGCGACCTTGCATGGTCTCGATTCCGCCGCTCGTGCGGTCGACGTTGTGACTACTCGTGAAAGAGCAAGCACGGCAGCCCGGGGGGCCGGGCGTTGCAGTCCAGCATCGGGATGAAGGCATCGCCAAGGCACTCTCGATCGCATCTTCGGCTTGGACCAGGGTCCTCGTGTTGGCGATGCGACTCGCGAGCATGCGCAGGTGGTCGATGAAGTCCACGAGGTTCTCCTCCTGAAATCGGTACGGCTGGGTTGGCCACTCCTCCCGACTGCAAGGAGATTCGCTGGGTCACCTTATTCTGAGTGAGTCGTGCCCCGCGAATTGCTTCTTGCGGGCTCTCCATCGCGCACGGGTCGCGGGACAAGTGACTTCTTTCACGCGATGAACTCAACCGGGGCATCGGATTGCGCAGAGCTGGCCGGAGCGTTCTGAATCAACGAATCACCGCCAACCGCCTCGCAATCGCCACCGCCTGCGTCCGACTCTCCGCATTCAGTCGTCGGGGTCAGGTCTTGCGTTTTGCCTTCTATCCGTTGATGCGCTGACTTTGAGAATCGAATCGCCGGGACAGTGCGAACGGCAAGACTGACCCCGTGCACGCGTGACCCCGAGCACGCGGGTCCGCTTCTTTGCAGCCCCTTGCGAAAAGGTCTCGGTAACCGGAGTCCTTCGCAGGCAGTTGCAAGGAGCCGGACCTGACCCCGGGGCGCTCGGCCCCGCCTGCCGTGATCCATTTGGGATCCAGGCGGCTTCGGTGCGGCGGCTCCGTTGCGAGCCGTCGCGCACTGTGGTTAGCATGCGCGCGGAAAACAATGGGAGGTCGGCCGAGGCGCTAGCGATGCGGGACGTGCCGACCGCGGATCAACGGGAGAAAAATGAAGAACATTCGCACCTGGCTTTGCGCCGCCGCGCTGGCCTTGTCGGGCTGTGCCTCCAACGTGACGCTGTCCCCCGACGCTTCGGGCAAGGGCGGAGGGCTGGCGCCGGAGGAAGGCGCGGTCGCGTTCCGTGTCACCACGACCCAGCTCGGCATCAACCAGTTCTTCGCGTACTGGAACATCGCCGAAGTGGGACGCGTGAAGGCGGGGGACGACCTGCTGAAGTACGAGATCGGCTACGAGAGGGCAGGGGCGCTCGGGTCCGCCACCTACTTCGGGAAGCTGCCGCCGGGGCGCTACTACATCTCGAAGTTCGACAGCACTCAATGCGGTGCGATGTGCATCACCGCGAAACTGTTCCTGCCTTTCGAACAGCGCCAGTTCACCGTGACAAAGGGACAGGTCACCTACCTGGGCAACATCGTCCACCAGCCGCTCGGAGGGACTGCCGTCCGCGTCGCCGCACCGGAGAACGTGAATCCGGACGAGTTCCGTGACTGGTTGAAGGCCTTTCGTCCCGACCTCGAGAAGTACCCGGTCGTAGCGCAGACGCTGGCGCCCACCGTCAGCGACGCGATGTACCAGGGCACGCTCGCTGCCGGCGCAGGGCTGCTCCATCCGACAGCGATCGGTGGCGACTCGGTGCTCTTTAGCAGCCAGGCCGGCGGCCTGCGGCAGTGGACGACGAGTGGCATTCGCTATATCCCGAGCGGCTCTCCGTCGATGATCCATGCGGTGCTGCCGCTGACGGACCGCCGGTGGCTGGTCGGTGGCGACTTCAAGGTGCTGCGCCAGACCGACGACGCTGGGCGCAGCTGGCGCGACGTGCCGGTGAACCTGCCGTATGGGGCGATCCGCGAGTTGTTTCGCAACACGCGCGGGCAGACGGTGGTGGTCGTCGAGCGCCCCAACGAGGTCCTCGTTTATGCCGGAGACCTCGTGAGCGACGTCTGGACTCGCGTCTTCGCGCAGGAGTATGTGTTCGACTTCTGGCGAGGAGTCGTGCGTTCGCCCATCGTCTCGCTCACCGGCAGCGATCTGTTGCTCGCGCTGCCCGACGGCAAAGGCGCGCTCATCGACATCGACGCACTGCAGGCGACGTCGTTCGAGTTCCCCGGCGGGCTCATGAGCGCGGCCTACACCGCGGACGGTGCGCTGCGCTGCCGCTGCAACAAGTCGGGCTTCTGGGTGAACCCGTGGATCAGCCGCGACCGGGGCAAGACCTGGGCCGAGGACACGATCGACCGTGGCATGGCCCTGCCGCAGTTCCGCGACAAGCGCTTCGGGCTCGCCACACTCGGCGCCGAGATCATGGTGACCCGCGACGGTGGTGCCACGTGGGCCTCAGCCCACAAGATCGAGAGGCCGTACATGCCATCGCCACTCGCGCCGATGGCGATGAGCTATACCTTCCTCGGGAGCAGCACCATCGTCGCCTCGGACGGTGCGGCCAACGTGCTCCGTAGCGACGATGGCGGCACGACGTGGAAGCACGAGTGGCCACGGACGAAAAACTGACGATCGGCTCCGGAATCGCTAGCCTGATCGATGGACCTGGGTCAGCGGATCACCGCCAACCGCCTCGCAATCGCCACCGCCTGCGTCCGGCTCTTCGCATTCAACTTCATGTTGATGTTCCGCAAGTGCGTGCGCACCGTGCTGTCCGAGACGAACAGCTTCTCGGCCATCGCGCTGTTGGAGTAGCCCTCGGCCAGCAGCTGCAGCACGCGGATCTCCTTGCGGGTGAGGGGCTCCTGGAGCGGATCCACGGAGGGTGTGGGGACGGCCTCCGGTTCGGCCGCTGACAGCGGCCCGGCGGCGTCGAGCAGCCGCTGCAGGAAGTCGTCGAACAGCGGGTCGGCAGCATCGGACGCGTGCTGGCGATGCCGGTGCAGCAACGCCGCCGCCGGTTCCCCTTCGTCGAGCACGAGCCGCATGGCGCCTTCCACACTCGCGGCATGCAGCACCGGCGCCAGCGTGCGCGAGGCCGCATCGAGGTCCCCCGATCGCTGCAGCGCCAGCGCCTGCAGCACCTGCAGCTTCATCACGCGCCGGCGGCGTCCGCCGGCCTCGTCGCGTGCGATCTCGCGGGCGATGGCGGGCAGTGCGGCGCGGGCGTCGCCGAACAGCAGCAACCACCGCAGGCGGCCCAGCGCCATGTCGTCGGTGTCATGCGCCGGCAGCCGCTGCCGCGCCACGCGGTCCCAGACGGCCGGATCGTCCGCGCGATCGAGCTCCTCCCGCGCCGCCTGCCCGTTCCCCTGCAGCATCAGCATGCGCGCCCGCTCCAGCTTCGCACTGCACACCACCCGCGGCAGCTGCCGGTGGTGCCCCAGGTACTCGAGTTCGGTGAGCACGAGGAAGGCCGAGTCGATGTCCCCGCGGTGGAACGCGATGCGGGAGCGCAGCACGTGGCTCAGGATCATGTGGTCGGGCAGGCCGACGTCGCGGGCGAGGGGGAGGTAGATGTTGAGGAGGTGGTCGGCGGCGTCGAGGCGGTTCTCTTCGTAGACGGCGGAGGCGTACAGCACGCCGGCCCACGCGTTCCCGTTGTGGTGTTCGTAGGTGGCCGTCTGTGCCTGGCTCAGCACCATGCGGAAGCGGGCGGTGGCCTGGCGCAGGCGGCCTTCCTGCAGGTCGAGCAGCCCTTCCATGGATTCGGTGTACATCCGCACGAACGGCGTGGCACCGCGCGCGGCGCGCGTGGCGTCGAGCAGGCGGTGGGCCTCGTGGGGTTCTCCCATCACCGAGACGACGCTGGCCATCGCGTTGGTGAGCACGCTGTCGGCGAAGGGGCGTGGCGTGGGCAAACGGGCGAGGTTCTGGCGGCCCACGGCGTAGGCGTCCTCGTAGCGGTCCATCATGGCGAGCAGCAGCGGGCGCAGTGCGTTCTCGTGGGCGCGCACGACGGCGTCGTCGCTGCGGCCGGCGCCCGAGCGGTCGAGGCGGGCCATGGCTTCCCACGGGCCCTGCGTGAAGCAGGCGGACCACACGGCCACCACTTCGAGCAGCGGGTGCGCGCGCAGCGCGGCTTCGGGCACGACGGAGAACCAGCGGGCGAGCAGCCGCATGCGGCCCTGGGCGAGGAAGGCCTCGGCGTGTTGCACGAGCAGCGAGAGGGCGTGCGGGTAGTCGCCGCCGTCGATGGCGTGTTCGATGGCGGGCACCGGGCGCTGCTCGGCCTCGTACCAGCCCGATGCGGAGAGGTGCAGGCGTGCGAACTCGTCGGGCATCTCGCGCTGCAGTTGCGCGCGCAGGAAGTCGGCGAAGAGGCTGTGGTACCGCCACGCGGGGCCCCCTTCGCCCTGGGCGTCGGCGGCGAGCGGGATCAGGAAGACGTTGGCGGCCTCCAGCTGCGCGAGGATGCGCACGGTGTCGGCGCGCGGGTTCAGCGCCTGGCACAGCGACGCGTTGAGGTCGCGCAGGATGCTGGTGCGCAGCAGGAAGCCGCGCACCTCGGGCGTCTGCTGCGCGAGCACGTCCTCGGCGAGGTAGTCGGCCACCGCGCGGTTCGAACCCGAGAAGCGCTCGATGAAGTCGCTGCCCGCGCCGTGGCGTTCGAGCGCGAGCGAGGCGAGCCACAGCGCGGCCACCCAGCCCTCGGTCTTGCGGTTGAGCAGGGCCAGGGCCTGCGGGGCGGGTGGGGTGCCGCCGCGGCGCTGGAAGAACTCGGTGGTCTCGTCGAGCGTGAAGCGCAGGTGTTCGGTGTCCACCTCGACGAGCTGGCCGCGCGCACGCAGGCGGCCGAGGCCCAGGTCGGGCAGGCCGCGCGAGCCGATGACGACCTGGCCGCGGCGGGGCAGGTGGTCGAGCATCTCGCGCACGAGGCCCAGCACGGCGGGTTCCTGGATGACCTCGAAGTCGTCGAGGAACAGCGCGAACGGTGACGGGTGGCGGGCGAGGGCGGCCAGGGGATCGGGCGGGGCGGCACCGAAGCCGTCGGCGGCGATGTCGGCCACGGCGTCGGCCAGGCACGCGAGGAAACGCGGCACGTCGTTGTCGGCGCGGTCGAGCGTGAGCCAGGCGGTGTCGATGCCGTCGGCCTCGAGCGCGGCGCGGGCCTGCAGCATCGACGTGGTCTTGCCGAACCCGGCCGGCGCGCGCACCAGCACGAGGCGTGCGGTGACGGCCTGGCGGATGCGGTCGCACACGGAGAGGCGGAGGACCTGGTGCGGGTCGGCCGTGGGCGGACGGATCTTCGTCGCGGGCGCCGCCACCGGCGTGGGCCGAACCGCCTGGCGGTCGGGGGGAAACGTCGGCATACCGCTGGGATCGGTCATGACTGCTTCGGGCCGGTTCGGGGGAGGATGGGGGGAGCCGACGAAGGCGCATCGTGCGCCCGAAAGCACGCAGGCGCCCACGTCCATAACGACGATTTTGCAGGGAAGCAAGCCCTCGGTCTGCTGGTGTTTTCCGTCGGTTCCGACGATGGGCCGCCCGTTGTGCGATTCCTAGACTGGGCCGCATGAACACCGTCTACGTCTACGACCACCTGCGCACCCCGCGCGGCCGAGGCCGCCCCGACGGCGCCCTGCACGAGGTGCCTCCCGTCCACCTGGCCGCGGGGCTGCTCGCCTCGCTGCGGGCCCGCAACGGCTTCGCGGGCGATGCCATCGACGACGTGGGCCTCGGCATCGTGATGCCGGTGGGCGAGCAGGGCGCCGACCTGACCCGCACCGCGCTGCTGGCCGCGGGCTATGGCGACACCGTCACCGGCTTCCAGGTCAACCGCTTCTGCACCTCGGGCCTCGACACCGTGAAGTTCGGTCATGCACTGATTGCATCGGGGCAGGCGGACGCGGTGATCGGCGGCGGGGTCGAGTCGATGTCGCGGGTGCCCATCGGCGCCGATGGCGGCGCGGCCTACGTGGACCCGCGCATCGGCGCGACCCATCCCTACATTCCGAACGGTGTCGCGGCCGACCTGATGGCCACGCTGAACGGGTTCACGCGTGACGACGTGGACGCGTACGCGGTCGAGAGCCAGCGCCGTGCGGCCGAGGCGGTGGCCGGCGGGCGGTTCGCGAAGTCGATCGACCCGGTGAAGGACGTCATCGGCCAGACCCTGCTCACCCATGACGAGGCCGTGCGGCCCGGCACCACCCGCGCCGACCTCGGCAAGCTCAAGCCCGCCTTCGCCGGTGTGGGCGCCGAAGGCTTCGACCGCATCGTGCTGCAGCGCTACCCGTCGCTGGAGGGCATCGACCACGTGCACACCGGCGGCAACTCGAGCGGCATCGTCGACGGCGCGGCCGTGGTGCTGCTCGGCAACGAGGACTTCGGCAAGCGCCACGGCCTGCGCCCGCGCGCCCGCGTGCTGGGCAGCGTGAGCGGTGCGAGCGAACCGCTGCTGAGCCTGGGCGGGCCGCTGCCGGTGGCCGGGCGGCTGCTGGAGCGCCTGCGCATGTCGCCGGCGGACGTCGACCTGTACGAGGTCAACGAGGCCTTCGCGGTGGTGCCGATGGTGGTGGCGCGGCACTTCGGGCTCGACCCGGAACGGGTCAACCCGAACGGCGGGGCCATCGCACTGGGCCACCCGCTCGGGGCCACCGGCGCCATCCTGCTCGGCACGGCACTCGACGAACTGGAACGGCGCGGCGAGGCCACCGCGCTCGTGACGCTGTGTGCGGCGGCGGGCCAGGCCACCGCGCTGGTCATCGAACGGGTCTGACACCATGGACGACAACACCCTGACCCTCACCGTCGACCGGGACGGCGTGGCCTTGATCGAGCTGTTCGCCGGCCACTTCACCGCACCGCTGGCCGTGGCGCTGGATGCCGCGGTCGACCAGGTGCTCACCGACCCCGCGATCGTCGGCGCCGTGATCACCGGCGCCGCGTCCGACCGCTTCCTGCTCGGCGCCCGCATCGACGAACTGCTGGCCGGGGCCGACGCGGGCCTCGATGCGCCCACCATCGCCGCGCTGGTCGCCCCCGTGAACCGCACGCTGCGCCGCCTGGAGACGGGTGGCAAGCCGGTGGCCGCGGCCATCGGTGGCGATGCGCAGGGCGCGGGCTTCGAGCTGTGCCTCGCGTGCCATCACCGGGTGCTCGCCGACGACGAGTCGGTGCGGGTGGGCCTGCCCGAGGTGCGTGCGGGGCTGATCCCCGGGGGCGGGGGCACGCAGCGCCTGCCGCGTCTGATCGGCATCGAGAAGGCCGTGCCGCTGCTGGCCGAGGGCCGCACGGTGGATCCGCACGCGGCGTTCCTGCTCGGCCTGGTCGAGGCCCTGCGGCCGCGTGACGACGTGGTCGCCACCGCGCGCCGCTGGGTGCTCTCGCAGGGGCCCACCGCGCAGCCGTGGGACGCGAAGGGCTACGTGCTGCCGGGTGGCGCAGGCGCGCTCGCGCCCCACGCGTCCGCGAGCTTCGGCCTGAACCTCGCCCGCGTGCGCCGGGACACCGGCGACCGCGAGCCCGCGCCCCTCGCCGTGCTGGCCGCCGTCTACGAAGGCACGCAGCTGCCGATGGACCGCGCGCTGGCGCTGGAAGCCAAGTTCTTTGGCCGCCTCGTGGCCGACCCCGCCGCGCGCGACCGCATGCGCGCGCGGGCCGAACACTGAAGACAACCCGGAGATCCGATGAAGACACGCGTGACCGAACGGCTGGGCATCGCCTGGCCCATCATCCAGGGCGGCATGATGTGGGTGGGGGTGGCCGAACTCGCCGCTGCCGTCTCGAACGCCGGCGGCCTGGGCGTCATCACCGCGCTGACGCAGCCCACGCCCGACGACCTGCGCCGCGAGATCGAACGCACGCGCGCGCTGACCGACAAGCCCTTCGGCGTGAACCTCACGCTGCTGCCGTCGGTGAAACCGCCGCCGTATGCCGAGTACGTGGCGGCCATTGTCGAGAGCGGCATCCGCGTGGTGGAGACCGCGGGACGCAGTCCGCGCGAGTACATCGACACGTTCAAGGCGCACGGCATCGCGGTGGTCCACAAGTGCACGTCGGTGCGCCATGCGCTGTCCGCCGAACGCGACGGGGTCGACATCGTGTCCATCGACGGCCTCGAATGCGCGGGCCACCCCGGCGAGGACGACGTGGGCGGCCTCGTGCTGATCCCGGCCGCGGCGCGGGCGCTGAAGATTCCCATCGTGGCCTCGGGCGGCATCGCCGACGGCCGTGGCATGGCGGCGGCGCTCGCGCTGGGCGCCGAGGGCGTGAACATGGGCACGCGCTTCTGCGTGACCCGCGAGGCCGCGATCCACGACGACATCAAGCAGGCGCTGGTGAAGGCGAACGAACGCGACACCGCGCTGATCTTCCGCTCGCTGCGCAACACCGCGCGGGTGTTCCGCAACGCCATCGCGGACGAGGTGCGCTCCATCGAGCAGCGGCCCGGTGGCTGCGAGTTCGAGGACATCCGCCCGCTGGTGCTGGGCACGCGCGGCCGCGAGGCGCTGCGCTCGGGCGAGGTGGATGGTGGGGTCATCACCGCGGGGCAGTGCATCGGTCTGATCGACGACGTGCCCACGTGCGCCGAGCTCATCGAGCGCATGGTGGCCGAGTGCCGTGAGCGCCTCTCGATTGCCTCACGGCAGGCCGCCTGATTCGTCGCTACCGACGATGGTGCGGCGCGGCACGGCTTCCTAGACTGACCTTCATCCGATCCACGAGGAGTTCTCTTGTTCCAAGGTGACAGCATCCAGGTGCGGCGGCTGGACGACGGTTTCGCTGAATTGTGTTTCGACCGCCAGGGCGACGCGATCAACAAGCTCGACGCCCGCACCGTCGACGAGTTCCAGCGCGCGACCCGCGTGATCGCCGCCGACGGCGACGTGCGCGGCGTGCTCGTGTCGAGCGCGAAGGACGTGTTCATCGTCGGCGCCGACATCGCCGAATTCGGCGAGATGTTCCGGCAGCCCGCCGAACACATGGCCCGCGACGTGTATGCGAAGAACGGCATCATCAACGCGTTCGAGGACCTCGCCGTGCCGAGCGTGGTGGCCATCAACGGCTTCGCGCTGGGCGGCGGGCTCGAACTGGCGCTCGCGGCCTCGTTCCGCGTGATGTCGAACGACGCGCAGGTGGGCCTGCCCGAAGTGAAGCTCGGTCTGTTCCCGGGCTTCGGCGGCACGGTGCGCCTGTCCCGGGTCGCGGGGCCTGCGGTGGCGGTGGAGTGGATCGCGGGCGGGCGGCCCTCGCGTGCGGCCTCGGCCCTCGCGGCGGGGGTGGTCGACCAGACCTGCGACCCCGCGGCGCTGCGCGAGACGGCGCTGACCCTGCTGCGCAGCGCGGCCGACGGCCACGCCGACTGGCGCGCCCGCCAGCAGCGCAAGCGCGAGCCGGTGCCGCGCCAGCCCACCGAGTTGCGTTCGCTGTTCGACGGCGCGCTGGCCGACGTCGATGCCCGCAGCCCGAAACACCAGCCCGCCGCGGCGATCGCGGTGCGCATGATGTCGCGTGCGGTCACGTGCACGCGCGCCGAGGCGCTGCGGCTCGAGTCCGCCGCGTTCGCCGAGGTGGCCAAGACGCAGGCGGCCGCATCGCTCGTGCGGGCGTTCTTCAACGACCAGCTGCTGAAGAAGCGCTTCAAGTCGTACGGCCAGGGCGCCCGGCCGGTGAAGTCGATGGCGGTGCTGGGCGCCGGCATCATGGGCGGCGGCATCGCGTACACGAGCGCACTGCGTGGCACGCCGGTGCGGCTCAAGGACATCGCGCCGCCGCCGCTCGCACTCGGCATGAAGGAGGCATCGCGCCAGCTCGCGCGGCAGGTGAAGACCGGGCGCCTCGACCAGGCGAAGGCCGATGCGGTGCTGGCCACCATCCACCCGCAGCTGGACGACGCGGGCTTCGGCGAGGTCGACCTGGTGATCGAGGCGGTCGTCGAGAACCTCTCCGTCAAGCACCAGGTGCTGAGCGCGCTCGAAGGTGTGGTGCGGCCGGACACGGTCATCGCGTCGAACACGTCCAGCCTGCGCATCGACGACATCGCGCGGCCCCTCGCGCGGCCCGAAAACTTCGTCGGCATGCACTTCTTCAACCCGGTGCCCGTGATGGCGCTGGTGGAGGTGGTCCGGGGCGAACGCACGAGCGACGCCGCGGTGTCCACCGCGGTGGCCCATGCCGTGCGGATGGGCAAGACGCCGGTGGTGGTGAAGGACTGCCCCGGATTCCTCGTCAACCGCCTGATCACGCCGTACGTGTCGGGCTTCCTGCAGCTGCTGGCCGACGGCGCCGACTTCGCCGAGGTGGACCGCGTGATGGAAGCCTTCGGCTGGCCCATGGGCCCGGCGCTGCTGCAGGACGTGGTGGGCATGGACACCGGCGGCCACGTGGGCGACGTGATCGCGGCGGGCTATCCGCAGCGCATGCGCCCGGTCACCCGGAATGCGGTGAAGCTGATGGTGGAGCACCGGCGCTACGGCCAGAAGAGCGGCGCCGGGTTCTACCGGCACGGGCTCGATCCCTCCGGCAAGCCGGTGCGGTCGCCGGACCCCGAGGCGCAGGCGCTCGTCGCCACGCTGCAGCTCGACGGGCCGCGCACCTTCGGCGAGGCCGAGATCGTGGACCGGCTGATGCTGCCGATGGTGGTCGAGGCCGCGCACGCGCTGGAGGAGGGGGTGGTGGCCACCGCCGCCGAACTCGACATGGCGCTCACGCTCGGCATCGGCTTCCCGGCCTACCTGGGCGGTGCGCTGCAGTACGCCGACTGGCTGGGCCTGGCCGAGGTGGTGGCGCGCTGCGAGCGGTTGAGCGCACTGGGCCCCGCCTGCGAACCCACGGCCCGCATGCGCGAGATGGCGGCCACCGGCGCCCGCTTCCACGGCTGAACTCCCTTTCGAAGAAAGAACCCGAACGATGAAACTCGATGCAACCGTGACCGCCGTGGTGACCGGCGGCGCCTCCGGCCTCGGCGCCGCCACCGCGCGACTGCTGGCCTCGCGCGGCGTGCGCGTGGCCCTGTTCGACCTCGACGCCGACAAGGGCGAGGCGCTGGCCGCCGAACTGGGCGGTGTGTTCTGCCGCGTGGACGTGACGTCGGACGACGCGGTGGACCAGGGCTTCGCGAAGTCCCGCGCGGCCATCGGCCAGGAACGTGTGCTGGTCAACTGCGCCGGCATCGGCAACGCGGTGAAGACTGCCAGCCGCGACAAGGCCTCCGGCGAGGTGCGCCACTTCCCCACCGCGGCGTTCGACCGCATCGTGCAGATCAACCTCGTGGGCACGTTCCGCTGCATCGCGAAGTCGGCCGCCGGCATGCTGTCGCTGCCACCGCTGGCCGACGGCGAACGCGGGGCCATCGTCAACACCGCCTCGGTGGCGGCGCAGGACGGGCAGATGGGGCAGGCCGCGTACTCGGCGTCGAAGGCCGGCATCGTGGGCCTCACGCTGCCGGTCGCGCGCGACCTGATGGGCGAGGGCATCCGCATCAACACCATCCTGCCGGGCATCTTCAACACCCCGCTGCTGCAGGCCGCGCCGGACCACGTGAAGGACGCGCTGGCCGCCTCGGTGCCATTCCCGAAGCGGCTCGGCGACCCGGCGGAGTACGCTGCGCTGGCGGAACAGATGATCACGAACGGCTACTTCAACGGCGAATGCGTGCGCCTCGACGGCGCCATCCGCATGTCTCCGCGCTGAACCTCTTCTTCATCTCAAAGGATCGACCATGGCAGAAGCATTCATCGTCGCGGCGGCCCGCACGGCCGGTGGCCGGCGCGGCGGGCGCCTCTCGGGCTGGCACCCGGCCGACCTCGCCGCCCAGGTGCTCGACGCGCTCGTGACCCGCAGCGGCGCCGACCCCGCGGCCATCGATGACGTGATCATGGGCTGCGTGGGCCAGGCCGGCGAACAGGCCGCCAACGTGGCGCGCAACGCGATCCTGTCGTCGTCGCTGCCCGAGTCGGTGCCGGGCACCACCGTCGACCGCCAGTGCGGCTCGTCGCAGCAGGCGCTGCACTTCGCCGCGCAGGCGGTGATGTCGGGCACGCAGGACATCGTGATCGCCGCGGGCGTCGAGAGCATGACCCGCGTGCCGATGGGCCTGCCGATGACGCTGCCCGCGAAGAACGGCCTCGGCTTCTACGTGAGCCCGGGCATGCAGACGCGCTACCCCGGCGTCGAGTTCAGCCAGTTCGCCGGCGCCGAGATGATCGCGAAGAAGTACGGCCTCACGCGCGAGGAACTCGATGCCTACGCATACGAGAGCCACCAGCGCGCCATCGAGGCGGTGCGTGCGGGCCGCTTCGAGGAGGAGATCGTGCCGGTCGCGGCGCGCAGCGCCGAGCTGGGGGACCTGAACGAGCTGCACACGGTCGACGAAGGCATCCGCTTCGATGCGTCGCTCGAAGGCATCGCGGCGGTCAAGCTGATCCAGGAGGGCGGGCGGGTCACCGCGGCCAGCGCGTCGCAGATCTGCGATGGCGCCAGCGGCGTGATGGTCGTCAACGAACGGGGCCTGAAGGCGCTGGGCGTGAAGCCGCTCGCGCGCATCCACCACATGAGCGTGATCGGGCACGACCCGGTCGTGATGCTGGAGGCGCCCATCCCGGCCACGCAGCGGGCCCTGGACCGTGCGGGGCTGTCCATCGACGACATCGGGCTCTACGAGGTCAACGAGGCTTTTGCGCCGGTGCCCATCGCGTGGCTCAAGGTGCTGGGGGCGGAGGCGGGCCGGCTCAACGTGAACGGCGGCGCCATCGCGCTGGGCCATCCGCTGGGGGGCTCGGGCACGAAGCTGATGACGACGCTCGTGCACGCGCTGCACCAGCGCGGCGTGCGCTACGGCCTGCAGACCATGTGCGAAGGCGGCGGCCTCGCCAACGTGACGATCGTCGAGCGCCTGTGACCACGGTGAACGTGCGCCTGGAGCGCGAGGGCGACGTGGCGGTGATCCGCCTCGTCAACACGGCGAAGCTGAACCCGCTGACCGTGCCGATGCAGATCGAGCTGCGGGCGGTGCTGGCCGAGGTGCGGGGCGATCCCTCGTGCCGGGCCGTGCTGCTGACGGGGGAGGGCAAGGGCTTCTGCGTGGGGGCCGACCTGTCCGGGCTGGGGCGGCCCGAAGGGGACCCGCGCACGCTGGGGGCGTGGACGGCCGACATGATGACCGAGCAGTCGACGCCGCTGGTGCTGGACCTGCGGTCGATGCCGGTGCCGGTGGTGTGTGGCCTCAACGGCGCGGCGGCGGGTGCGGGCGTGGGCCTCGCGCTCGCGGCCGACATCGTCATCGCGGCGCGGTCGGCGTACTTCCTGATGCCGTTCGTGCCGAAGCTCGGGCTCGTGCCCGACCTCGGGTCCACGTGGTTCCTCGAACGGCTCGTGGGCCGGTCGCGGGCCACGGCGCTGACGCTGCTGGGCGACCGGCTGTCGGCCGAGGAGGCGGCGCACTGGGGGCTGGTGTGGTCGTGCGTGGACGATGCGGAGTTCGCCGCGCGGAGCCTCGCACTCGCGCAGCGGCTGGCGCGGCTGCCTTCCCATGGGATCGGCGAGACGCGTCGTGCGTACGACTCGGCCGCGTCCAGCGACCTGGCCACGCAGCTGGCCTACGAGACGGGCCGCCAGCGCGAGATGATCGATCGGCCCGAGTTCCTCGAAGGGGTCATGGCGTTCCAGCAGAAGCGCGAGCCTTCCTTCTCGCCCCGCAAGGGATGAGTTCCGCGGACTTCGACTTCGACCGGCTGCGCGGCTGGCTCGGCGAACGAATCCCCGGCGCCGAGGGGCCGATGCAGTGGCGGCGCGTGGGTGCGGGGCAGTCGAACCCCACCTTCCTCGTCGAGTTCGAGCAGCGTTCGCTCGTGCTGCGCAAGCAGCCGGCGGGCGAGCTGCTGCCATCGGCCCACGCCATCGACCGCGAGTACCGGGTGCTGAAGGCCCTGGCCGGCAGCGCCGTGCCGGTGCCGGCGGCCTTGTGCTGGTGCGACGACCGCACCGTGATCGGCACGCCGTTCTACGTGATGGACAAGCTCGAGGGCCGCGTGATGAGCGGCCACCAGCTGCGCGAGGTGCCGGCCGCCGAACGGGCCGCGTACTGGCACGCGATGGCCGGCACGCTGGCGGCGCTGCACGCGGTGGACTGGGAGGCCGCGGGCCTCGCCGACTACGGCCGCCCGGGCAACTTCTTCTCGCGCCAGATCGCCCGCTGGTCGCGCCAGTGGGCCGCCTCGCGCACGCGGGAGGACCGGCACATCGACCGGCTGGTGGACTGGCTGCCCGCGAACATCCCGGAGTTCGACGCCACGGCCATCGCCCACGGCGACTTCCGCCTCGGCAACCTGATGTTCCATCCCACCGAGCCGGTGGTGATCGGCGTGCTCGACTGGGAACTCTCGACCCTCGGGCACCCGCTGGCCGATGCCGCGTACAGCGCGATGGCGTGGCACACGACGCCGGCGGCCTTCGACGGGCTGCGCGGGGTGGACCTGGTGTCGGCGAGCCTGCCGACGCAGGCGTCGTACCTTGCGGCGTACCGCGATGCCGGTGGGTGTTCGGAGCCGGTCACGGCCTTCCATTTGGCGTTTTCCCTGTTCCGCTTCGCGGTGATCCTCGAAGGGGTGGCGGCGCGGGCGAAGGCGGGGAATGCGGCGGCGTCGGATGCGGCGGTGGTGGGGGCGCAGTCGGCGGCGTTCGCGGAGGCGGCGGCGGCGCTGATCTGAGCCGGAGGCGCAGTGGACCCCGGCGTTCGCCGGGTTGACCGGCCTGTCTACAGCCGCACGCCCAACTCCTTCGCCACCTCCTCACTGTGCTCCCCGAACCCCGGTGCATGCCGCCCCGGTTCCGGCGCCCACGCGGAGAACCGCACCGGCGGCCCCACCTCGACGTAGCGCCCTTCGGTCGGATGCTCCCGTTCCCTCAGCAGCCCCGAGCCCTGGAGCTGAGGGTCGTCCAGCAGGTCGCCGATCCCGTTGACCTTCATGGCCGGCACGTTCGCCGCCTTCAGCAGCGCGAGCCACTCGGCGGTGGTGCGGGCCGGGGTCAGTGCCGCGACCGCATCGTGCATCTTCTGCATGTGCTTCCGGCGCGACTTCAGGTCGGCGAACTGGGATTCGGCCAGCCGCTCGGCCAGGCCGCACACCTCGAACAGCCGCACCCAGCGGTCGTCGAGGTACGGCGCGATGGCGATCCAGCCGTCGGCCGTGCGCATGGGCTGGCGGCCCGGATCGACCTGGCGGCCGTACAGCGCCGGGCCGGTGGGGGGCACGAAGGTGCGGTCGCACAGGTGCTCCAGCAGGTTGAAGCTCGCCATGGCCTCGAACATCGGCACCTCCACGGCCTGGCCTTCGCCGGTGCGCAGGCGGTGCACGATGGCGGCCAGCACGGCGTAGGCGGCGTGCAGGCCCGACACCTTGTCGGCCACGGCCATCGGCAGGAACCGCGGCTGCGGGTTGCCGTCCACCTGGGGCAGCAGCGACGCCGCGCCCGAGGCGGCCTGGATGATGTCGTCGTAGGCCTGCAGGCCCGCGTTCGGGCCGCGCTGGTCGAAGCCGGTGCAGTGCACGTAGACGATGTCGGGGCGCAGCGCGCGCACGGCGTCCACGCCGAAGCCGAGGCGTTCGATGGCGTCGGCGCGCAGGTTGTGGATGAACACGTCGCTGGTCTGCAGCAGCCGCGTCAGCGCGGCGCGGCCCGCCTCGGAGCGCAGGTCCCAGTCGACCGATCGTTTGCCGCGATTCAGGCGCAGGTGGGCGGGGCCCATGCCGGGCGTGACGGGCGGGCGCCCGATCAGGCGCACGGTGTCACCGCCACCGGCGGGTTCGACCTTGACGACGTCGGCGCCCAGGTCGGCGAGGATCTGCGTGGTGTAAGGGCCGAAGATCACCGTCGTCATGTCGGTGATGCGCAGGCCCTGGAGCATGGCGGGTGGGTTCATGCCGCGGATGCTAGGCAGCGGCCGCGGCCCGGGCAATCGTCCGATGCGACGAGGAATTGTCCGACGCGGGGTCGATTGGCACACCTACGGACTGCGGGCGCAGAACGCGAAATCATGTGCTGCGGTCGACATGACCGTGTTGTCCCCCGCAGCCAGGAGCTCACCATGCCCGCAGCCAAGAAACCCGCCGCCAAGTCCGCCGCGCGCAAGACGCCGGCCCACGACGCCATCAAGCTCCTCACCGCCGACCACGCGGAGGTGAAGGCGCTCTTCAAGCAGTACGACGAACTCGTCGAGGCCGAGGCCGGCGACGACGAGAAGCTCCAGATCGCCACCACCATCTGCCAGATGCTCACCGTGCACGCGCAGATCGAGGAAGAGATCTTCTACCCCGCCGCACGCGAGGTGCTCGACGAGCAGGACCTCGTCGACGAGGCCGATGTCGAACACGCCAGCGCGAAGGACCTGATCGCGCAGATCGAAGGCTCCGATCCGAGCGATGACCATTACGACGCGAAGGTCAAGGTGCTCGGCGAGTACATCGACCATCACGTCAAGGAAGAACAGAACGAGCTGTTCAAGGAAGCGAAGAAGGCGGGCCTCGATACCGCGGTGGTCGGAGAACGGCTGGCAGCGCGCAAGGAAGAGCTGATGGCCGAGCTCGGGATCTCCGCCGAAGCGTGAGCGTGGCCGTGAACCCTCCGGCCCCGGACGGCGACGAGCCTCTGGGCTCGATGCCCACCACGGCGAGCGCGGCGTACGCGTCGCACTCGCCGTGGCTCACCGCGTTCGACCGCTTCGCCTCGGCCGTCACCCGGTGGGCGGGGTCGCCCCTCGCGTTCTGTTTCGCCATGCTCACCGTGCTGGCCTGGGCCCTGGTAGGGCCGGTGTTCCATTTCTCCGAGACGTGGCAGCTGGTCATCAACACCGGCACCACCATCGTGACGTTCCTGATGGTGTTCCTGATCCAGCAGAGCGCCAACAAGGACAGTGTCGCGCTGCACCTCAAGCTCAACGAGCTGCTCGCGGCCAACAAGAATGCGAGCAACCGCATGATCGGCATCGAGGGCCTGGACGAGCAGGACCTGCGCGAGGTGGCGACGCTGTACGTGAAGCTCGCCGAGCGTGCCGCCGAAGGCGCGCAGAAGCAGCCCCACTCGATCGACGAGGAGGGCCTGCCGGCCTTGCCGCCGCAACGCTGACACGCCTCCCGGAGTACAGTGCGCCCGAACACCGAAGCCGGAGCACGGAATGACCTACGAGACCATCGAAACCCGCGTGGAGGCTGGCCAGGTCGGCATCGTCACGCTGAACCGCCCGAAGGCGCTCAACGCGCTGAACGACACGCTGATGAACGAACTCGGCGAGGCGCTGAAGGCGTTCGACGCCGACGAGGCCATCGGCTGCATCATCGTCACCGGCAGCGAGCGCGCATTCGCCGCGGGCGCCGACATCGCCGCGATGGCGAAGTACACCTTCGCCGATGTCTACAAGGGCGACTTCATCACGCGCAACTGGGAGACGATCCGGTCGATCCGCAAGCCGGTGATCGCGGCCGTCTCGGGTTTCGCGCTCGGTGGTGGCTGTGAACTCGCGATGATGTGCGACGTCATCATCGCCGCCGACAACGCGAAGTTCGGGCAGCCCGAGATCAAGCTCGGCGTGATCCCCGGCGCGGGCGGCACGCAGCGCCTGCCGCGCGCGGTGGGCAAGGCCAAGGCGATGGACCTCGTGCTCACCGGCCGCATGATGGACGCCGCGGAAGCCGAACGCGCCGGCCTCGTGAGCCGCGTGGTGCCGTACGAGAAGCTCGCCGACGAGGCGCTGGCCGCGGCCATCGTGATCAGCGGGTTCTCGCGCGTGGCCGTGATGGCGGCGAAGGAGGCGGTGAACCGGGCCTACGAGGGCGGGCTGGCCGACGGCGTGATGTTCGAGCGCCGCCTGTTCCACTCCTTGTATGCCACCGAGGACCAGAAGGAGGGCATGGACGCCTTCCTGAACAAGCGCGCCGCGGTCTTCAAGCACCGCTGAATCGAGGCAGTCTGCCCTTTGGGGCAATGTGGCCCGCACGCCATTGACAAGGCCGGGCACCGGCAGGAGACTGCCTTTCGCTTCGGTGCCGCACTTCCTCTGGTGTTGTCCGAGCACGCCTCGCGATTCCACCAAGGAGATGAAAATGGACAAGCGTCGTTTTCTTTCGCTCGCGGCGGGCGCCGCACTCGTCGGTGCCACCACCGGCTGCAGCACCACCAGCCCCAGCGCCTCGTCCGACCCCGCGGCACGCCGCCGCGGCATCGATGCCAAGGTCGATGAAGCCCTCGGCAAGCTCTTCGAGCAGGTGCCGGGCTCGAAGGAGCTGGCGTCGAAGGCCAAGGGCATCCTGGTGTTCCCGTCGGTGGTGTCGGCCGGGTTCGTGGTCGGCGGTTCTTACGGCGAAGGGGCGTTGCGCAAGCATGGCACCAGCGCCGGCTACTACAGCACCAGTGCGGCCTCGGTCGGCCTGCTGGCCGGCGCCCAGTCGCGCTCGGTGTACCTGCTGTTCATGAACGACGAAGTGCTCAACAAGTTCGAGACCAGCAAGGGCTGGACGGCCGGGGTCGACGCCACCGTGACGGTGGCCGATGCCAGCGCCACCGCGGCCGTGGACACGAAGACGGGCCAGAAGCCCATCGTCGGCTACGTGCTGGCCGTGGGCGGCCTGATGGCCAACCTGAGCTTCGACGGCACGAAGTTCACGAAGCTCGAGATCTGACGCGGCCCTGGGTCCCGGCCTTCGCCGGGATGACGGTGAAATGGGGGTGTCATCCCGGCGAAGGCCGGGACCCTGGACGCTGCCCATGCGCTAACCTCCGCGCATGACCCCCGACATCGCCCCCCGCATCGACTGCCATGTGCACGTGTTCGACCCCGTGCGGTTTCCCTATGCGCCCGACACGGCCTACCGGCCGCAGGGCGCGGAGATCGCCACGGCGGCGCAGCTCGGCCGGGTGCTCGACGCCCATGGGGTCCGCCATGCGGTGATCGTGGGGCCGAACTCGGGCTACGGGTTCGACAACCGCTGCCTGCTCGACGCGCTGGCCCTCGGCCGGGGCCGCTACCGCGGCGTCGCCGTCGTGCCCAACGGCACGGGGCGCGACGAGTTGCAGGCGCTGCAGGCGGCCGGGGTGATCGGCATCGCGTTCAACCCGTCGCTGCTGGGTCTGGACTTCTACCGCGACGCGGGGCCGCTGCTCGAGCGTTTGCGGGACCTCGGGATGTGGGCGCAGGTGCAGGTCACGGGCGACCAGCTCGTGGACCTGGCGCCGATGCTCGAGGCGAGCGGGGCGAAGCTCGTGTTCGACCACGGTGGGCGACCCGAGCCGCGGGCGGGCCTTTCGCAGCCCGGGTTCGTGAAGCTGCTCGAACTGGGCCGCGCGGGACGCGCGGTGGTGAAGCTGTCGGGCCTCGCGAAGTGGTCGCACCAGCCACACCCGTACGAGGACACGTGGCCCTTCGTGCAGGCGCTGGTGGATGCGTTCGGGACGGACGCGCTCGTGTGGGCGTCCGACTGGCCCTTCCTGCGCGCGCCCGACCGCATCGACTACGGGCCGCTGCAGGCCCTCGCTGCCCAGCTGCTGCCCGACCCGCAGGTGCGGCACGCGGTGATGTGGGAGAACCCACGGCGGCTGTTCGGCTTCTAGCGTTCCCAGCCCCCGCCGAGTGTCAGGAACACCTGCACCTGGTCGTCGACCAGCTGCGCGTGCGACGCGGCGAGCGAGGCTTCGCCGGCTGCGAGCGAGCGTTCGGCGTCCAGCGTCTCGAGGTAGCCCACCTTGCCGCCTTCATAGAGCTTGCGCGTCTGCGCGGCCACGGTGCGGGCCTCGTCCACCGACACCTGCAGCGCGGCCTGGCGGTCCAGTTCGTGGGCGTACGTGGACAGCGCCGTCTCGGTCTCTCGCAGCGCGGTGAGCACGGTGCCGTCGAACTTCGCGAAGGCCCCCTGTGCGCTGGCCTCGGCCTGGGCGACACGGGCATCGGCCACGCCGGTGTTGGGCAGGGTCCACGAAATCAGCGGCCCCAGGCTCCAGCTCACCGTGTCGCGGCTGCCGAGGCGGTCGAGCGGGCCGGCGGTGCCGGCGGACAGGCCCAGCGTCACCTTCGGATAGCGGTCGGCGATGGCGACGCCGATGCGGGCGGTGGCCGCGGCGAGTTCGCGTTCGGCCTGGCGCACGTCGGGCCGGCGCTGCAGCAGCGCGGCGCCGTCGCCGACAGGCATCGCGCCCGCGACCTGGGGCGGCGAGCTGCACGACGCGATGCCGGCGGGCAGCGACTGCGGCGGCTCGCCGATCAGCGTGGCGAGGCGGAACGCCGCGCCTTGCCGCTGGGCCTGCAGCGGCGGGATCGCGGCGCGCAGCTGTTCGAGCTGGCTGCGCGCGCGGGCAGCGTCCACCTCGCCGACGCGGCCGGCCTGCTGGAGCTTGCGCGTCACGTCGACCGCCTGCTGCTGCAGGTCGATGGACCGTTGCGCGGCCCGCAGGCGCTGGCCCGTGGCGCACACGTCGGCGTAGGCGCGCGCGGTGCCCGCGGCCACGCTCACGCGCGCCACGTCGAGTGCGGCCGACGCGGCATCGGTGCCGGCCTGGGCCGCTTCGCTCGCGCGGCGGATCTGGCCGAGCAGGTCCACCTGGTAGGCCACCGACACACCGGCGCTGCCGTGCCACGCCGACGGCGGCTCGTAGCCGGGCTTGAGCACCGACAGGCCCGAGGCGTGGCCGAACGACGGACCGCCCGAGACCCCGATGTTGGGGTGGGCCGCGCCGTCCACCTCGGCCTGCAGCGCCTGCACACGGGCGAGGTTGGCCGCGGCCTGGCGCAGGTCGGTGTTGTGGTCGAGGGCGCGGGCGACGAGGTCGTCGAGCACCGGGTCGTCGAACAGGCGCCACCAGTGGGACGGCAGCGGGGCCTGCGTGTAGGGACGGGCCGCGGGCGCGTCGGGGGAGGTGTCGCGGGTGCCGATGAACGGCGCGGTCGCGTCGGCGCGGCGGGCGAGGGCCGCATCGGGCTCGCGGTAGTCGGGGCCCACGGGGGAGGTCGAGCAGGCGGCGAGCGCGGCGGCGAGGGCCACGGTGCCGAGGGCAGGGAGGAGCTTCATGGCGTTCATCCCTTGCGTGCCGGTTCGACCACCTGCACGGTGACCGTCTGGCCCGCGACGAGCTGGGTGCCGTCGGGCAGCGGGTCGAGCTTCACGCGCACCGGCACGCGTTGCGCGAGGCGCACCCAGTTGAACGTGGGGTTCACGCTCGGCAGCAGGTTCGCGCCGGTGGAGCGGTCGCGGTCGGCGATGCCGGCGGCGAGGCTCTCGACGCGGCCGGTGAACGAGGCGCCCTGGCCCATGGGCGTCACGCGCACGGCGTCGCCCAGGTGGATGCGCGCGAGCTTGGTTTCCTCGAAATAGCCCTCGACGTAGAACGACCGCGCGTCGACGAGGGCCAGCACCGGGTGGCCGACGGTGGCGTAGCTGCCCTGGCGCAGGTCGAGGTTCGTGACGAGGCCGTCGGCCGGTGCACGCACCTCGGCGCGTTCGAGGTTCAGGCGCGCGGCGTCCACGGCCACCTCGGCCTGGGCCACGTTCGCGCGGGCCTGGTCGACGCGGGTGTGCGCCTGTTCGGCGGCCTCCTGCGACACGAGGGTGCCGAGGCCGGTGTTGCGGCGGTTCTCGCGGTCGGCCTGGGCCAGCGCGGTGCGCTGCGCGGTGAGGGCCACCTGGGCCTGGCGCAGCGCGAGCGTGTAGCGGGCGCGGTCCACCTCGAACAGCAGCGTGCCGGCCTGCACGGGCTGGTTGTCGTGCACCGGCACGGCGGTGACGAGGCCCGAGACGTCGGCGGCGATCTGCACGACGTTGGCGCGCACGCGGCCGTCGCGGGTCCACGGCGCGCGTTCGTAGTGGTCCCACAGCCGCAGGCCGGCCCACGCGGCGGCGGCCACCGCCACGGCGGTCACCGCGAAGCGGGCGACGCGTTGGCGGTTCGGGGATTCGGAGAGGAAGCGGAAGGTCATGACGGTCTCACTGGAGGAATCGGGAGGCGCTGCTGAGGGCGAGGAGCACGAGCACGTACAGCGCGATGTCGAACAGGGCCGGGTGCCACACCCAGCGGTAGGCGCCGGTCGCGGCGAGCAGGCGGCGCAGGCCCCAGGTCACGAACAGGCCCAGGGTGGCGAGCACCAGCAGCCAGGGCAGGTACACGCCGAAGACGTTGGCTTCGCCGATCATGGAGACACTCCTTCGGGAACACGCGCCGGCACGGCGGGCGCCGGGGCGTCGGGGAACAGGGCGCGGCGCACGCCCACGAGGGCTCCGAGGCCCGCCGAACGTTCGGCTGACGCGGGGTCGTGGGTGGCGAGCGTGGCGGTCAGCGCCGCGTCGACGCGATCGAGCAGGTGCGCCGGCTGGGTGGTGTTGCCACCGGCGCCGAGGTCGCGCAGCCAGCGGGCCAGGTCGCCCATCAGCGCACCGGTCACGCCGAGCGGCAGGTGCCAGCGCACGCGCTGCAGCGTGACGATGTCGGTGCCGAGGCGCAGGTCGCGCAGCGCGTCGGCGGGCAGGCCGTCGATCTTCCCGCCGGACTGGGCCACGCGCGGGGCGATCAGGGCGATGCGGTCGAGCAGGCGCACGGTCTGTGCCGCGGCCTGCACGGGCTGGCGGGGTGAAGCCGCCACGTCCGCGAGTTCACGCCACGTGGCCTGCTGGATGCGCCTGGCGCTCCAGTCGGCGCCGATGGAGCGCATCAGGCGGGTGGTGCGCGAGGCCACCACCACACCCACCACCTGCGCGATCATCGAGTTCGCGAAACTCGCGAGGTCGGCGTTTGCGGTGTCGTGCATCGCGAGCGTGGTGGCCACGCCCATCAGCACGGGCATCGCCGACAGCACCGTGGACGGCCGCGCCATCAGCGCGCCGAGCAAGAGGAACACCGGCGCGCAGGCGAGCACGAGCATGCCGAAGTCGCGCACCGCGGGCAGCACGAACAGCACGTAGACGGCCGAGATGGGCACGGACCACAGCGTGAACGTGAGGAAGCCGTGGATGGCCGGCACGGGGTCGTCCATCGACGCGAAGAAGCAGCAGAAGATCGCGGCCATCATCACCGCGGCCGAACCGGTGGGCCAGCCGGTGAGGACCCAGAACGCACTGCACACGGCGATGGCGATCACCGCGGCCAGCGCCGACAGCAGCGCCATGCCGGGGTCGCGGTGCAGTTCGTGGTCGCCCACCACGGACGGCTTCGGCGGCGTGGCGCCGGTGAGGCCGTGGTCGACGTCGCTGCGGCGGGCCAGCGCGGCCTGCCAGGTGGTGACGAGTTCGGCGAGGCGTTCGGCGAGGGACACGCGCAGGGCGAGGGGCCAGCCGGTGTGGCCGTCCGACGTTTGCGTGGCGAATGTGTCGAGCGCGGTGCGCAGCGGGGTGTCGTCGTCCGGTGTCTGCACCCAGGCCGCGAACGCGGCGAGCAGTGCCACCACGTCAGGCGCAAGGTGCCCTTCGGCGGACTGCAGCGCCTGCAGGCGGTCTTCCACCGCGGAGAGCGCCGGGGTCAGCGCGGCGAGCTGGTCCTGCACCGCGCGCACGGCGTCGCCGCTGTGGCGCAGGTGGGTGGGGTCGAAGGGGATGTGGGTGGCGAGCAGGCGCAGCTGCGTGAGGTCGGCCGCGAGGCGCTGGCGGTCGGCGGTGAGGTCTCTTGCGGGGCCGCGCACGAGGTCGAGCAGCCACTGGCGTGCATCGCGCAGGCCGCGGTCGAGCAGGCCCAGCACGGGGGCCGCGAGGCTTTGCGGCAGCACGACGGCGTGCACGAGCGAGGCGCACAGGATGCCGATGCCGATCTCCTCGACACGTGCGGCGGCGATGTCGAAGAGTTGCAGCGGGGTGTCCACCGCGGGGAACCCGATCAGCGCGGCGGTGTAGCCGGCCAGCATGAACAGGTACGAGCGCGGGGTGCGGTCGAGCAGCGAGAAGTAGAGGCACCCGCCCACCCACATCGCGAGGCCGAGCGTGAGCAGCTCGGGCGAGTTGATCAGCGCGGGCACGAGCAGCACGGCCGCGGTGGACCCGATCAGCGTGCCGCCGAAGCGGAACAGCGCCTTCGAGCGCACGGCGCCGGCGAGCGGGCTGGCCACGATGTACGCGGTCATCATCGCCCAGAAGGGGCGGGGCTGGCCGAGGCGGCTCGCGATGTACATCGCGAGCATCGCGGCGGCGAAGGCCTTCACCGAAAAGAGGAGTTCCGCGCGGCTGAAGCGGAAGGTCGACAGCAGCGCGTTCATGGGCGCTTCACCGGCGGCTTGCGGCCCACGGCGGGGGGCGCGACTTCGACGGGCAGCAGGCCGAGGCGTTCGCGCAGCGTGGTGAACACGCGCAGGAAGGCGGCGATGTCTTCGTCGGGCACGCCCGCGAACACCTCGGTGCGCACGGCGTTCAGCGAGGTCTCGAGCTGCTCGCACGCGGCCACGCCTGCGGCGGTGAGGTGCAGGGTCTTGGCGCGGCGGTCGGTGGGGTCCTCGCGGCGGTCGACGAGGCCGGCCTGCACGAGCTGGTCCATCGAGCGGGCGAGGGACGGGCCCTCGATGTTCAGGATGTCGGCCAGCACACCCTGGCGCATGCCGTCGCCGTGCCGGCCGATCATCACGAGCGGCCAGGCCATCGACTGCGAGACGCCGACGTGCGACACGGCCTGGTCGGCCACGGCGCGGTACGCGCGTTCGACCACGCCGAGCGACGAGGTGATGGTCATCAGCGAGGTTTCGCGGAGCGTGCGGGCGGTGGTCCGGGTCATGGTGGTTCTTTAAATTAGCAAGCTTGCTATCGATTATAGAGGTGTGCGGAAATTCCTGCTGGCGGACGCCTCCAAGGGTTTTTCTCAATCTTTTCGTGCGCGATCGGGCACTACCATCCGCGACATGGAACCGGTTCCAGATTGGTGACAGCCTCACGGCCGTCACGAAGGAGCCGGCGCCATGCGCCCAGCGGTGCCGTCGGGGGACGGTGCCGCTGGACGCCACCTGCAAGACCACCTCACCACACACACTCGACGAGGAACAAACGTGAAAAAGAACCGCCTGATCCTGGCCTTGGGGCTGATCGGCCTGGGCACTGCCGCCGTGGCGGCGCCCCCGGTGGAATTCTCCGGCTACATGCGCGCCGGCGTGGGCGTGAACGCCCGCGGCGGCACGCAAGTCTGCTTCGGCCTGCCCGGGGCCGACACGAAATGGCGTCTCGGCAACGAGTGCGACTACGTGATCGAACCCAGCTTCAACTCGAAGATCGCCG